>Ga0233438_10000057_pt1 | contig 145370 bp, 135 predicted proteins | sample SI_123_September_FD_182720 | JGI IMG/M metagenome (GOLD analysis project Ga0233438, IMG submission 182720) | Seawater microbial communities from Saanich Inlet, British Columbia, Canada - SI_123_September2016_10_MG | ecosystem: Environmental > Aquatic > Marine > Inlet | place: Canada: British... | reverse complement strand
ATCGTATTATTTTCATCTCATTATTTGGACTGACCATGGCACATATGCTAGTAATTAGTTATTGGCATAAAAAAGCCCCGAACATTTCTGCTCAGGGCTCTTAGAATAATGGTGCCTCGACCCGGGATCGAACCAGGCTACATCAACACCCATAACCATCTATTAACAGCGAGTTAAGGGCTAATCATAGTCCATGATCATCCAGTGAGATATATTACGGTATATTTTACGGTATTCATGTTTGTTAGGGTAAAAAATATAAAACCAAAAGATAAAGCTTTCAAAGTTTCTGATGGAGGTGGTCTATACGTATACGTATCTAAATTGGGAACTAAATCCTTTAGATATGACGCTTCAGTAAATAAAAAAAGGCATTGCCCCGAGAAATAGCTCATCCGAATCAAAGCCATTTAGTTATTATGCAGCTGAGCAAATGAAAACACTAAAACTCCAAGAAGGTACTTACGTTAAGCGATTAGGTAGCTTAATGAATTTCTACAGATGACTGCTGTTTAAAATGGGGGATTACAATATCGTCTCCACATTATTTGATTTGATCTTGTAAACGCCGAAAAAGTTACATTCTAAGACGAAAATTTATTAACACAGATTAGTGTAATTAATCATAATAGTTAAGTAAATGTTAATAAAGTTATTTTTTGTACAATAAATTAACTAAAGAAATTCTTTGTTTAGCTCAAATGGCTAAGGTGAGCGTAGGACTGTATTTTTGTTATCAGTTATAAACAGCCTGTATCGCTCTAGTCGAGTTAATTTATGGTTAAACAATTAAAAAGTACAAATTAAATACTATAAAATTTTGAGGACGATCCTATGCTAACACCTTCAAGGGTATCAAAAAATACGCATGTTGACGATAGCCATCGACGTCAGTTTCTCAAGCAGCTATCTGCAGTAATTGGCTCTTCTGGCATTGCTTTAGTCGCTAGTCCTGTTGCCTTAGCGCATGCAGAAATGTATCGAAAAGTCAGCACGAATACAACTAAGGTTCTGTCGCGAGAGCAATTAGCGTTACTCGCTTATGTGTGTTCAACAGTCATTCCAAGAACTGATACTCCCAGTGCGGCAGACGTTGATTGCCATGGTTTTATCGATCATCAACTTTACCATTGCCACGACAAAACTCAGCAGATGAAAGTGAAAAACTTTTTAGCAACGTTAAATGAAGTCTGTGAGTTACAACATCAAATGCCATTTAGTGATTTATCTGAAACATTAAAACAGATAATGCTAGAAGCGGTAGAATCTGAACAAGGTTTTAGTGCAGATGCAAAATGGAATTTTAAATTTTTAAAATCTCTTATTGTATTTGGTTATTTTACGAGTGAGGCCGGAGCGACCCAAGCATTATCTTATCAAGCATTTCCCGGTGGTTATAAAGGTTCAGTAAAAGTAACACCAAGTACAAAATCTTGGGGTTCACTCAATTATTATTAAGGTACGGTATGCAAATTAACGATCTATTTAACAGCGATACTAAAAAACAATATGACGTTCTTGTTGTCGGCTCTGGAATGACTGGTGGTTGGGCCGCTAAAGAGTTTACTGAGCGTGGATTCTCTACCTTGATGATAGAACGAGGTCGCAATGTCGAACATCGTAAAGATTATACTAACGAAAATAAAGGTCCTTGGACATTCCCCGAGCGGACTCGTGTAAATAATTTACTAATTGAACAAGAGTATGCAGTGCAAAGCACTTGTTATGCTTTTAATGCTTCAACAAAACAGTTTTTTGGTAATGACCGAGATCTACCTTACACCACTAAGCCAGATAAACCATTTAATTGGATCCGTGGAAACCAACTTGGTGGTAAATCATTAACTTGGCACCGTCAAACTTATCGAATGAGTGAGTATGATTTCACCGCAAATAAAGCGGATGGTTATGGTAATGATTGGCCCATTCGTTATAACGATTTGGCTTCTTGGTATAGTTATGTTGAAAAACATGCAGGTATTTCAGGTAATCGAGATGGCTTAAAGCAATTACCAGATAGCGATACTTTACCCCCCTTTCAAATGAATGTTGTTGAACACGAAATGCAAAAACAATTTGCTAAACATTTCCCCGATCGTCCATTGATTATTGGTCGGGCTGCACATTTATCGGTCGCTACAGATTATCATATGCAACATGGCCGAGTAATGTGTCAAGCTCGGGATGAGTGTCAAAAAGGTTGTTCGTTTGGGGCTTATTTCTCGACTCAAAGCTCTACTCTTCCTTTAGCTGCAGCAACAGGAAAGTTAACTATTGCAGTAAATAGCGTAGTACATAGTGTTATTTATGACGAAGCTAAAAATCGAGCTGTCGGCGTGAGAGTGATAGATGAAGAAACCATGGAAACACGAGAATATTTTGCCAAGGTGGTGTTCTTATGTGCTTCAACCATTGGTACGACTCAGATAATGCTTAATTCAAAATCAAAACGTTTTCCCAATGGTATTGCTAATAGCTCAGGTGTATTGGGACATTATTTTATGGACCATAATTATAATGCTGGTGCTTCTGGGGACATAGAGGGATTCGATGATGAATACTACTCTGGTCGCCGTCCGACAGGCATATACGTACCAAACTTTCAATATGAGCCCAAACGTTATAAAAAGCATTATGCTCGAGGTTATGCACTAGGTGGAAGTGCACAACGGGCTGACTGGAAAGGAATGGGACAACAAGATGGTATTGGTAAAAACTTTAAGCAAAAAATGACCAAACCAGGTAAATGGAATTTTAGTTTTTATGCACAAGGCGAAATGCTACCTCGTTTTGATAATGCGGTTCGTTTACATCCTTCGAAGACCGATAAATGGGGGATGCCACAATTAGAATTCGATGTTGAATGGTCAGACAATGAACGTCTGATGATGGAAGATTGTGCAAATGAATGTGAAACGATGTTGAAAAAATCAGGTGCAACTAATGTATCTAGCTATGTCAGCATTGACCAAAAACCACCAGGTTCGGCTATTCATGAAGTTGGTACTGCAAGAATGGGACGCGACAAAAAAGATTCAATTTTAAATGGATATAACCAAAGTCATGATATTCCAAACTTATTTGTAACTGACGGCGCGTCTTATTGCTCATCAGCTACGGTAAATCCTTCACTAACATTTATGGCATTAACAGTGAGAGCTGTTGATTACTGCGCACGTGAGATGGCACGAGGGAGATTATAAATTAATCGTTGTTCCCTTGTAGAGGGAATTTATAAAAGTTCTCATCACTTGTTTGTAATGAGATTTAAAAAAGAACCATTGAGGATAACACATGAAAACAACAACTCAACAATCCGCAAAACGTTTTAAATATATCGCTTTTAAAAAATCATTGTTAACGGCAGCAATGCTATCGGTATTTCACTCTGCTAGTGCACAAGAAGCACAAACTGCAGCAGAGGATTTAACTGCGCAAGAGACTGAAACTGAAGTAATCGAAGTGAGGGGAACTCGAGCTAACTTAAACAGTGCTCAAAATCTAAAACGCTTTTCTGATACAGTGGTCGATTCAATTACCGCAGAAGATATAGGTTCTTTACCAGACCGAAGTGTCCTAGAGGCGATTCAGCGTTTACCTGGTGTATCAGTAGAACGCTTTGCAGGCCCTGACGATCCTGACCATTTTTCAGTTGAAGGCAGTGGTGCTATTATTCGTGGTTTAACACAAACTCGAAGCGAATTTAATGGGCGCGACTCATTCAGCGCAAACTCTAGCCGAGGCTTATCATTTCAAGATGTGTCTCCTGAGTTAATGGGCGGCGTTGATATATATAAAAATCAAACTGCTGATATGATTGAAGGCGGGATTGGTGGTACGGTTAGTTTGCGAACGCGTAAACCATTTGACTCAGAAGGGCGTGTGCTTGCGGTCAATGCTGATTATTCAACAGGTTCTTTAAGTGATGAAGGCACACCAACGTTTTCAGCACTTTATAGTGATAACTGGAAAGTGGATGACGTGGGCAGAGTTGGGGTTTTATTTAATTATGCCAATTCAGAATTGGTCGGTGAATCTCAAGGTATTCAATCCGACGCATATGTCCAATATTGGGCCCGCGACATCGCCGGTGCTGAGCGTTTTGTCGGCGATGACAATAATGGTCGAGTATGGTTACCACAAGGATCAAATTTAACACGTAAGCGAGATGACCGAAATCGTGAAGGTTTTTCTGCTGCACTACAATGGGAAAGTGAGGATGAGACTTTGCTTGGTAATATGCAGTATATCCGCTCTGATGCGCAATTATCATGGCATGAGCATGCGGTTAAATATCAAGGCGGTTACCGAGGCATTGACAGCAGACGTACTCGAGCATTGGAAGGCACCGAGTTTACGTTTGATGATCAAGGGTTATTCCAAGCAGGTACTCTAACCAATAATGATGGCTGGAGAGGAGCTGATGGCAACAATGATCGCTTAATCCGTGCTTGGGAAACCGGAGGTCGAAATCAATTTGGTCAGCCTTTCCAATTTGATTCAAGAATTCAAGATAGCGCTAGTTTAGTGGAAGATTTATCTGTTAACTTTAGATGGTTAGCGAGCGATGATCTTACGTTACATTTTGATGCGCAAATGATCAAAGCAGAGGCCAGCGTTGCCGATATGACCGTTCATACTGGTGCATTTGCAATGCAAGAATATGATACGAGAGGTGATACACCTACTCTACGCCTCATTGAACCATATAACGGATACAGAGATGCTAACCCAGATATCTTCGCTGGCGGTGCATATCCGGGATTTACCGGTGATCCAGCTGGTGATGCTAATTACTTTCAAGATCCAACCAGCTACTTCTTAAGAAGTGCTATGGAGCATTATGAGCAATCTGAAGGCGACTCGAACGCGTTTCGTATAGATGGTGAGTACCGATTAGATTCTGAGTTTGTCACTTCAGTAGAAGCTGGTGTGCGTTATGCTAAACGTGAACAAACCGTCAATCGTACAGGCTATAATTGGGGTTCATTGAGACCTGAATTTTCAGGGGCAGCCCCTGCGGGTTGGTTAGACACGCTTCCTGCAGAATTTGATGGTCAGTTTGAGCTTGTTGACTGGAGCGACTTCCAAGGAGGTGGCGTAGCAGATATTCCCGGTAATCAAGCGTGGTATGCCACAGAGGGGTTTGTTCGTAATCTTATGAATAACACTTCGGGCAATCCAAAAATCGATGGCGTGGGTGACTGGAGACGCTTTGCTGAACGCGAAGAAAGTGCAAGAATTAACGGCATATTCGACAATAGTGACGTTAATATGACAACTGAGAAAAACCAAGCGATTTACATCAAAGCTAACTTTGAAGGTGGCGACGATTACCGATATTCTGGAAATATTGGTTTACGGTATGTTAAGCTCGATCGAACGGCAAATGGTTATATTAATTTCCCTGATTTACGCTCAGAATTTGGTAACCAAAACCTTATTCCACCAGGGGAACTCGCTAACGCACCTTTGTCAAATGTGATTGTATTAGACTGGGTTAATGACCAAGTTGCTCAAGGTAATTATGCCAATACTGAGGCTGCGTTTGAGGATCCAAACAATGCTTGGATCACAAACAACGTAAATTACTTACCCACAGAAGATCTGCAATATGGGAATAATGCTGACCAATTTGTTGAAGCTGCTACTGACTACAGTGCTTTTTTACCTAGCTTTAATATTAAAGTTGAGCTAACCGATGAGCTGATCGCACGTTTTGCTGCATCCAAGGCAATTGCCCTACCTGATATAGCATCAGTAAGAAACTCCGCGGGAGTTGGTCCACAAACAGTAACTGCTGTTCGTCAAAATGAAGATGCCGATCCGAGTGTAGAGCCTGCACCTGGAGAGAATTTAATTGAACGAGCATTTGTGCCTATATGGCAAGGTGGCGGTGGCAATCCGTTCCTTGAACCAATGGAATCAAACCAATTTGACATTGCATTGGAGTGGTATTTTGCCGATGTAGGTCAGTTGAGTGCGACTTACTTCCATAAAGATCTGAAAAACTACTTTATTCAAGGTGCTAATGCCAGAGAACTAGTTAATCCAAGTAATGGTATTTCAAGAACTGCTTTGTTTGATACCACCACCAATGGCGGTAAAGGAAAAATGGATGGGTTAGAACTGGCTTATCAGCAGTTTTACGATATGTTACCCGCGCCTTTTGATGGTATTGGTATACAAGCAACTTATACGTATATTGACGCAACGGGTGTGCCTAACAATGAGATTGACTATGAAGATGAATCATGGGCAGGCAATGACTTTGAAGACACAGGTATTCGAGTCAACTTTGACGAAGTGCCTCTGCAAGGGCAATCACGTCATACTGCTAACTTTGTATTGATGTACGAAAAGTATGATGTGAGTGCACGTTTAGCGTATAACTGGCGTTCACGTTATTTGATTACTACCCGTGATGTTATTTCAAAAGCACCGCTTTGGTATGATGATCATGGTCAGTTAGATGGGTCTATTTTCTATAACCTAAATGAGACCGTAACGGTGGGAGTGCAGTTTACTAACATAACCAATTCTCAAACAAAAACTCTGATGCAGTTAAATTCTGACGGGTTTGAAGCCGGACGATCTTGGTTTGATATAGATCGTCGCGCAGCATTTGTATTGAGAGGTAACTTTTAATAATATTTGTCTCTGAAGTATAAGGCCCTATCCGAAAGGTTCAGGGCCTTTTTTTCGAAAAAGGTATATATATGACCCGTAAAATTCAAAAAATTATTATCCTAGGCGGTGGTTCAGCAGGTTGGATGACGGCTGCGGCTTTAGGCAAAATTTTAAAGAAGAGCTTTTGTGAAGTTCAACTTATTGAATCACAAGAGATAGGTACCGTAGGTGTAGGTGAAGCGACTATTCCTCAGTTAATGGTATATAACGATCTTATTGGTTTAGACGAAAATGAATTTATTCGAGAGACAAAAGGTAGTTTCAAGCTGGGTATCCAATTTACCGATTGGGATAAAATAGGTAATAAATATTTTCACGCTTTTGGTGAGTTGGGTAAAAATATGGAGGGTGTTCAATTTTATCAATATTGGCTTAAAATGCGGAACCTCGGTAAAGCAGACTATTTGGATGATTACTCCTTGTCTTCAACAGCATGTAACGAAAATCGCTTTATGCGCTCTATTGATGCTGGCAATTCCCCCTTATCTAATATTGCGTATGCTTTTCATTTCGATGCCGGCCTATATGCCAAATACCTAAGAAAATTAGCAGAAGGGTGGGGTGTAACGCGAACCGAAGGCAAAGTTGAAAGCGTTCAGCAACATGAAAACGGCAATATCAAATCCCTTACTATGCAAAATGGTGACGTGCATAGTGCAGACTTTTTCATCGACTGTTCTGGATTTAAGGGTTTGCTTATTAAGGAAACATTACAATCTGAATTTGTTAGTTTTAAACAATGGTTGCCTTGTGATAGGGCTGTGACTGTGGCATCAGAAACCGATGGTAAACCTTGGCCTTTTACCCGTGCAGCTGCTCAGAAAGCAGGCTGGCAATGGCGTATTCCGCTACAACATAGAACTGGCAATGGGCACGTATACTGCAGCGATTACATGAGTGACAGCGAAGCCAAAGAGATCTTGCTATCTAACCTCGATGCTCCTGCTATTGGTGAGCCGCGCTTGATTAAGTTTAGAACCGGTCATTGCAAAGAATTATGGAAAAACAACTGTTTAGCTATTGGTTTATCTGGTGGCTTTATAGAACCCATGGAGTCTACCGCCTTACATTTGATACAAGTGGGCATTTCAAAACTCTTTAGTTTTTTCCCTCATATGGAGCCAAGTCCTGCTGATATTGAAGAATACAATAAGCAAATGACATTTGAATTTGAGGCTATCAGAGATTTCTTAGTTGCGCATTATCACGTGAGTGAACGCGATGATAGTGATTTTTGGAAATATGTGCGTACTATGGATATTCCTGAATCGCTGTCTCAAAAACTCGAGCAATTCAAAGAAAATGGCCGCGTATTTCGTCATAATAATGAACTATTCAACGATGTGAGTTGGTTTGAAGTCTTATATGGTCAAGGAATGCGTCCTCAAGGCTATCATGCGTTAGTAGACGTATTTCCTGAGGATGATTTGGAAAAACGTTTAGCTAGTATCAAGAATGTGATCCGGCGATCTGCTGATTATATGCCTGAGCATTTTAGGTATATAAATGAGCAAATAAATGCTTCGGATAAATAGGGCTTGGAAAAAGGTTGTTTATTATGCGTATGTTGAAAGAAATTTCTTTTAACATACGGAGTGAAATGTCCCAAAAGAAAGAAGAAATAAATAATGCACTCAAACCTCTATACTATTGGTAGTGAAGCTATTCCTCTATTGGTAATAGACGACGCTGTTCCCGAAGCGAAAACTTTTAGAAATTATGCTATAGAAAGTTGTAAAGAGGTATTTGAAGAGGGCTTGTACCCGGGTTTTAGGTGTAAAACCATGCCTGAGTACAACCGCTTTTTAATTGAGCTAATTAACCATGAAATTAAACAAGCAGTTTCTAAGTTTGATGCCCAATTCACTCCCATGCAGTTGGCAAGTAGTTACTTTTCTATGGTAACAAAACACCCTAGCGAACTTAGTTTGGCTCAAAGAATACCTCACTATGATAGACCTGAATCGGGTCAACTTGCAGTAGTACATTACCTTTGTGATGAAAGTCATGGTGGCACCTCATTTTATCGACATAAAACCAGCGGCTTTGAAATTGTCAATCCTGAGCGCGAACCAAAGTATTTGGCAACCTTAGAAAAAGAATGTTTGTTAGCACCTCCTGAGGCACAATATTTAAGTTCCGATACGCCTTTATTTAGCCTGTACCATCGGGTAGATGCTAAGTTCAATCGACTAATTGTCTACCCGAGCAATTGCCTGCATTCAGGTAACATCAAACAAAATTTCATTCCCACTATGAATCCATACGAAGGTAGGTTTACCGTTACTGCATTTCTTGAATAAAAACTAGAGTGGCAGAGCTTGCTATAAGCCAATGTAGTCACTAATACTAGGTAATTGACTTACTGTTTTAGTAATTTGTGCCTCTATATTTGCAAAGATCTTTGGTAAGTTTTCATCCTTTTGAATATCTAACATAGGATCGTATGTGTCGATGTTAAGCCCAAGTGCTAAGAATGTTGAAATCCATTTAACATCATCAATTGGATCGTGCTCACGATGCCTTAGGCGTCCTGATTCTGCAAACAATCCTATTGTATGCTTGACGTTTTCAGTCAAATTAGAAGATGGCTTGAAAATAGAATCTGCAGCGACGGTCCCTTTGCTTGCTAGTTGAGCAATCATAAATAAATATGCTGCTTCATAATCTTCAATACATGCAAAAGCTTGTTTCAAGTTTGCATTCACTTCTAGTGCAATATTTTTCATATTGTTTGAAACAGGAAATAACAGACATATTTGGTCAATAATTCTCATACTTAACTCAATATTGCTATATTCAAAAAGAGAAAGCGCCTTACCTGAATTTAAGTTGATATAGTTTGATTGCCAATATAAATCTGGTGCTGTGAATTCCACGCACTTGAGGTTAATTTGTTTAGGATCTACTTCCAAACCGCATTGTTTTTTGAGTTGATTACTCAGATCGGATAAAGCAAAAGTCTGCTGACTATAGAATTTAAATGCGGTATGTAATCGTGCACTATTACTGACTAATATACCTCCTTTAAGCATACTGACTTCTTTTCTCGCAGATGGAGGTTGTTTTACTGTAAAGCTGTAGCAAAACTTATAATTGTGGTTATCAGCTTTCGCTCTGCTATTTTCAGCTTCATTACTCAATTGAGCAATACTCGCATCTCTAGCATCGACTAATAGGTCTAATTCAGTAACAGTATTGTCGCTTTTGATTTGCTTAATTTCAGGGCCTATAACAAGCTCGTCAGATTGAATTATCTGCCCATTTTTGCCAATAATATCAATATCAGTAGTAATAATATGTTCGCAGTCATTCGCGATAAGTAACGTTTTAAAACAAGTGTACAAGTAGGATTGATAGCTAGCTTCATCGATACAGGCTCTATAAGACAGGGTAGAAAGAATAGACTTATTATCTTCACTGGGAAAAATAAATTTATTGTGTTTCGCCATCGCACAAGAAAGAGAATAGGGTTCATAAGACACTGCTTGAGTGTTGTTACCATGTAAATATCGAAGATGGTGTTGAAATTGAACGTTATATAAATCAATACCGACTGTGCCCTCACCAATCACAAAATTACCAAGCTGGTTGTGTGAACGATAGACAGGGCTATTGGAATAATCATGCAATGTTCCAATTTGAAAGCTACCATTATTTTTTAATACATAGTCGGACTCTTTCATTTGTAAACGTGAATGAAAATCGAGTGCCCATTGACTTAAGCTGGTTACACCAAAATCAAATTGACATGTCTGTATTTGTGAAATTAGTACAATCTTAGATTGTGTAAGCTTTATAAGACTAATCGCACAGAGCATTGATTCAATACTAGGCATTGCTGTGCCCGTATCATCTATAAATAAATCACCAATAATTGCGACTTTCATTTTATTATATGCCTTTTTGTATGTATTACTGGGTACTTAAATACCGCATTCATAAACGCAAACCATAAAGACCATTGCGAGCTGGAGACGTGTTTAATAAATTACTATCGGCTCGCAGATAATCAGCCAAAGTTTGCTCATGACTCGGTATATTGTTGACTATTTTGTTCAGTTCAAACCGCATCGAATCAAGCTTTTTCAACAATGCAGCTGTGGGAATATTGTCAAGGCGCTGATGAAAATTTTCAGGAATAATACGCTGACCAATAAATACTGCTAGCCAACTTGGTTCATAAAATAAGCCATCGGAGTAATAAGGAACATGTCCTTGTTGTTTAAATAGCGCAATTTTGTGTGCCAAAGAATCTGGAATAGGCTTATTTTTGACGTATTCCCAAAAAGGCGAATCACTGCGTTGAGTAGCATGGTAGTGTAAAATCAAAAAATCTCGTATTCGTTCATATTGTTTATCTATCATTCGATTAAATTCAGCAATACCGTGAGGCGCAAAATCTGAATTTGGGAAGTTGTCCATTAGTTTTGTAATCGTATCTTGAATTAAAAAAATACTAGTTGATTCTAAGGGCTCTAAAAAGCCACTAGACAAGCCGATTGCCACACAATTTTTGTTCCAAACTTTGTTGCGTTTGCCAGTGGTAAAACGCAATTGAATGGGTTCCCCAATTACAGGTGCATCTAAATTGGCCAGCAAACTTTCTTTTGCTTGCTCATCATCTATGAACTTGTTGCAATACACATATCCATTACCGGTTCGATGTTGCAAAGGTATTCGCCATTGCCATCCTGCTTCTTTGGCGCTTGCTCGAGAATACGGAATGATTTTTTTATTTGATTCACATCCTACTGCTACTGCACTGTTACAGGGGAGGTGTTCTGACCAGTCTTGATATCCAGTGTGTAAGACCTGTTCAATTAACACGCCTCTAAAACCTGAACAGTCTATAAATAATTGCCCATCAATGTTAAGTGATTGTTTTGAATCGGACTGCTTATCAGTGATTACTTCAATCGATTCAATAAAACCTGTTTCTTGATTTTGCTTAACCTTACTGACTTCACCTTCAATTCTTGTCACCCCTTTATTTTCCGAATATTCACGTAAATACTTTGCGTACAAACCCGCATCTATGTGATAAGCGTATGAAAAGCGGGATAGTGCAGAAGAGTAGCTATTTGATGGGAAAGTAAATTTATTTGCTTTGGCCAACAAAACGGCCAATGAGTAATCTTCAAAATTAGAGTTATCACCTAAAGAACGAGCTTTTAACCAATAGTTTTGAAAAGGAATATCATTAAACCTTTCTCCATAATCGCCAAATGGATGAATGTAGTCATCGCCAATTTGGGCCCAATTAACTAGTTGAATACCTAGTTTATAGGTTGCTTTTGTTTTACGCATGAAGTCGCGCTCATCGATACCTAAAGTTTGGTTAAATAAACGTATATGTGGCAATGTGGCTTCACCTACGCCGACTGTTCCAATATCGTCAGATTCAACAAGTACAATTTTAGTTAAAGATGTATCTAAACGCTTAGCTAGCATTGCTGCGGTCATCCAACCAGCAGTTCCACCACCCACAATAATTATTTTATTAATGTTGGATTTATTCACTTAGCTTTATCCTTCTACGATGTCTCGTGCTTATATACTTACTTAAGATGATAATATATACATAAATCAGATTAACATATATTTTTGTGAATTTATGATTAAAAATAATATAGTAAAGAAAATACTATTATAATTAAATTAATTAAAAGGAAAAATATATGAGAGTCTCAATATCAATGGGGTATAAACTCTGTAGAAGGAGGGGGGTAATACGCATGGCACTAGTTTAAATGAATTTAAAACCTTATTCTATGGTGCGCGCGTTGCAACTTTCTATTGGATCCCTCATGATGAAAAGCAGGGTTTTACCATCGATGATGCGAAACCTTCATTCACTTTAGCTGCTGTAGGTGTTAAAGCTTCATACGCCAAGACTTTTTACATATAAGTTTTAGATGGTTATTGTGTTTTGAGATCTACCAAGTTTGAACATACCCATACCATGAGAGTTAGGCTTTTATAAACTCCATGTAATACAACCTATCAATATCAACCTACCCCGGGGGTGGGTCCAGCGATAGCGAGGACTACTACAAGTAATGCCCTAATAATAAATGCAGCTGTTTTTTAATATGGCGAGTCACAGTATTTAATGGTACTTTTAAGAAAATTACCTTAGGAGTAAACATGCTCGCAACACAATCAATTCCAGATTCACTAGATAGTGCAACGTCACTTGGTTTAGTCTTCGCAGGTATATTATTCTTAGTTGGCTTACTGACAGGTATATGGAAGTTTCAACAGATGATGGCATCTAAAGACGGACTAGCTCATCGTTATATCGATATTGCACATCGCGCCGCGCTGACCTATAGCTTTGCCTGTATTTTACTTGCTGTTTTCTCTTTAGTGTCTCAATTAGACGAAAATGTCGAGTTTTATGCGATGTTGGCACTGGTAGTTTATTTTACGATTGCCGTTGTAAGCTATATTGGTGAAGGTATTAAACAAAAAACAGACAATGTGATTGCTGCAAAGTCACCGTTAATTACAGTTTTTATGGTCTCTTTGATTATTGCTGAAGTCGGTGGTTTTATTGTCTTGTTTTATGGCATGCTCGATACGCTTTTTTAAGTAATAATGGTTATTTTCAGGCAAAAAAAAACCACTACATCAAATGTAATGATTTTAATTTTTTACGGTATATTTTACGGTATCAATAAAAATATACACTTGTAAATCATTGATAAATATAACAATTTACTAGAATAATGGTGCCTCGACCCGGGATCGAACCAGGGACACGCGGATTTTCAATCCGCTGCTCTACCAACTGAGCTATCGAGGCAACTTAAGTAAACACATCGATATTTACGATGCACTTCGTAAGTGAGGTGCGTATTAAACGGATTTTCGACCTTCAAGTCAACCCTTTTTATACATTTAATTGCAATTTGTTTAGATAACGCCCAAAACGTTGTTTTTTTCTGCGCAAAAGCCTACTTAGCAGGGGGTGTGTACCCTTCGATATCAGGTTCTTTGCCTTCAAACAAATACCCTTCCATTTGTTCTTCTAAAAATTTACGCGCCGTTGGCTCCATCATATTGAGCTTATTTTCATTGATGAGCATGGTTTGTTTTTTCTGCCAATCGGTCCAGGCTTCTTTGCAAATAGAATCATAAATGCGTTTACCTAGCTCACCAGGGTAAAGTTGAAAATCTAAGCCATCAGCTTCTTTGTTTAAACGTACACAGTGAACGGTTCTGCCCATGTTAGTCATTTCCTTAACGATGTTGTAATTGATTAAATATAGTGATTGCGGGTTTGCATAACCCAATATCAGCCGGCTGCTGGTAATCAACCCACTGCTGTAAATTTGTTGCGACATAATTAGGCGATGCGTCAGCAACTCGCCCCTGAGCATCCTTAGCAAAACGCCCAGCCTGCGCTTCTGCCAAATATATTATCACAGGTTGGATATGAAGGTAAAAATGGCTGAACGTATGTTTAAATTCGGGCAATGATTCGACAGCATTGACTCTATGAAGTTGGTCTGCCACTTCGAATTCAGCATTTTCCTCCGCTAACTCAACAGGCAATGCTTGTTGCTCCAGCGTAAACTCCCCTTCAAACCACCATAACCCTCCCCATATGCCCTCATCTGGACGTTTGGTCATCAACACTCTATCGTACAACATTGGGATCAGCACCGTGGTATATTTGGTGGGTATGGTCTTTTTCGGTTTTTTGTGGGGAAGCTCTGCCTGACGTCCGCTAGCAAATGCCAGACACTCAACTTGCAACGGACACTCCTCGCATCTTGGTTTACTGCGAGTACAGACCGTCGCCCCCAAATCCATCATCACCTGAGTATAGTCAGCAATGCGTTGTGGTGGCGTCAATTGATCGGCAAATTCCCACAATTGATTTTCAACAGTTTTACTGCCAGTCCAGCCTTCCACAGCAAAAAACCGGGTCAGAACCCTTTTTACATTACCATCTAAAATCGCATGAATTTGGTGCTCTGCAATAGACAAGATAGCACCGGCAGTGGAACGCCCTATACCGGGTAATGCAAGCACATCCTCAAAATCAGTGGGAAACTCACCATTATGCTCAGTCGCAATTATCTGCGCCGCTTTATGCAAATTTCGCGCGCGAGCGTAATAGCCTAAGCCAGTCCAATGATGCAAGACGTCTTCTTGTGGCGCCTCAGCTAAGGCAGTCACCGTCGGAAACGATTGCATGAATCGTTCATAATAAGGGATCACAGTAGATACTTGAGTTTGCTGGAGCATGATCTCCGACACCCACACCGAATAGGCCGTAATATCTTGCTGCCATGGCAAATGTTTACGCCCATGTTGGTCAAACCACGCCAATGCTGTTTGGGCAAAATCAAATGCCATTTCGAACCACCTTTAAAATAAAAACAATATGTTAGCGCATTTATATAAAATAAAAACCTGCAAATTTGTAAAATAAAACCTGAGAAATTTTACATTCCTTGCACAACACAGGATAATACGCACAATCTAGATATTCAGAGCACTTATATGAGTCGTTTTCAAAACCAAGCCGAAGCGGAAGCCGCCGGCGTGTACGTTTCCAAAATTAAAAGCTTTGTCAAACGCGAAGGTCGTTTAACTAATGCCCAAGCCCGCGCCATTGAAAATAACTGGCCTAGCATGGGTCTTAGCGTCGAGATGGGGCTGTTAGATTTACGCGTCGTATTTGGCAATACTAACCCTGTCGTATTAGAAATTGGCTTTGGCATGGGTAAGTCATTGGTTGAAATGGCTAAAAACGCACCTGAGTTAAACTTTATTGGGATTGAAGTTCATCGCCCGGGTGTAGGTGCATGTCTAGCTGATGCAGAAGAAGCTGGCATAACTAATTTACGGGTATTTGAACACGACGCAATTGAAGTCCTCGACAAGTGTATTGCCGATCATGCATTACATCGTTTACAGTTATTTTTCCCAGATCCTTGGCATAAAACACGACATCACAAACGTCGTATCGTGCAAACTGAATTTGCCCAGCGTGTGCACAAAAAGCTAGCCCCACAAGGACAGCTGCACATGGCGACAGATTGGGAACCTTATGCCCAGTACATGCTAGAAGTCATGCAAACCCAAGAAAACTATACCAACCTCAGTCCTACTAACGATTATATTCCTCGTCCAGAGTATCGCCCGATCACTAAATTTGAAGTGCGCGGACAAAAACTAGGACATGGTGTGTGGGATCTTTTATTTGGAGCGCAAGGTTAATGATGAGTGCAGAAAGTCAGGTTATCCTGCGTAACAAAGAATATTACACCGACGGCAAAGTTATTGTCGTTAATCCTATAGACGCAGAGGTCTTTTTTGAACTAGGTAATCACGTCACTGGATTTCATCAATTTTATGATATCTATGAGCAAGCGTATGCGACAGATTTTACGCGCCATGAGTTTAACACCCACCTCAACGTACCCGATGAATTGTACGATACTGCCATTGTCTATATGCCAAAGGTTAAAGCACATTTAACTATGCTGCTAGCTAACCTTGCCAATGTCGTCAAACCACAAGGTCAAATTTTTATCGTCGGGCACAACAAAAGCGGCATAAAAAGTTGTGGTAAACACCTCGAAGTCGTCTGTGATCATGTCAATAAAGTCGATTCGGCTAAACATTGTGGTCTATTTGTTGGCACAGTGAAAGCTGATGCCAAAGCATTTGACTTAGACAGCTATCTCACTACCAAAACATACGAATTAAATGATGTCACATGGCAAGTTGCTGGTTTACCAAGTGTATTTTCACAAGATGCGTTAGACCCAGGCACACATATTTTGTTGTCTCATTTACCTAAAAATATGAAAGGCCAAGTGCTAGATTTTGCTTGTGGCGCAGGTGTCATCGCCGCATATGTTGGAGTGCAACATGCGAAATTTAATGCAGAAAATGACTCTAACAGCCCATTACATCTAGTATTAAGTGAAATTAACGCATTAAGCTTGTATTGTGCTCAGCGCACATTACACTTAAACCATTTGCAAGGCGATGTTATTGCCAGCAATGGTTTAACCAATGTTGAAGGCAAATTCGCCCATATCATTACCAATCCGCCGTTTCATACGGGTGTGAACACCGATTACTCGATTGCCTATGGATTCTTAGCGCAAGCGCGTGAGCACCTCATCGAACAAGGAAGTTTGGTATTAGTCGCTAATAGCTTTTTAAACTATGCCGATGTTATGCTTGAGCATGTTGGTCCATCGAGTAAATTAGGTGGTAACAACAGGTTTTCGGTTTATCAAGCTATCGCCGCACGCGCACCAAAGGTACAGAAGAAGTAATATGAAAATCGCATTTATCGTTTCAGAAGTTGAAGATATTATCAAAACCGGTGGTTTAGCAGATGTCGCTAAAGCCCTCCCCCTTGCTTATGCCGCTCTAGGTCATGAAGTAGTGATAGTCATGCCAGCCTATAAGACGGTAATCGATCAATTCAATTTGCATTCGCATGGGGAGTTTACGAGCTCTCATCGACAATTTACTCGGTATGAATATCAACTTGGGGCAGTCAAAGTGCATTTGGTCGGGCACGCCTGTTTTAACCGTGCCGGTCTGTATGCTGAAAATAACGTTGCCTACACTGATAACGGCGAGCGCTTTGGTTTGTTCAGTGCGGCAGTCATTGATATTTTACAGGTTATCGATTTTCAACCGGATATGATGCATTGTAATGATTGGCATACTGGCTTGGTGCCATTTTTTGTCAAACACAACAAGACCCAATTTGCGGAAGGTTTTTTTGCGCATACCAAAACCACCTTAACCATTCATAATGCCGCATTCCAAGGGAGTTTTAATTTACATGAAATCCCGATGATTGAAAATTACCGTCAAGCCCTGCACTTGGATTTAAACCCGCATATCAACATGATGAAAATAGGTATTACTTATGTCGATAAGATTACTGCGGTCAGCCCAACTTACGCCCAAGAAATTTTGACCAATTTAGGTGGGCACGGCATGCACTTATGCTTACAAAATCGCTCATCCGATCTCAAAGGGATCTTAAATGGGTGTGATTATACGCAATGGGATCCCAGCACAGACCCATTAATCCCTGCTCGTTATGACGTTAATGATTTATCGGGAAAAGCGATTTGCAAACAAGCACTTCAGGCTGAATCAGGTTTTGCTGATGAGCCTAAAACGCCGTTAATTGGCATGGTATGTCGTTTAACCGCACAAAAAGGCTTTGATTATATATTACCTATTTTGGGTGAATTGATGCAGCATAACTTGCAACTCACCATTGTCGGTACGGGTGATCCTTATGTATGTCAGCAACTAGCCGATTTAAGTCGCGTACATCCGACTAAATTCAAATTTATCGAAGGCTTTAAACCTGAATTAGCACACTTAATTGAAGCGGGTTCTGACTTCTTTTTAATGCCATCAGAATTTGAACCTTGTGGTCTAAATCAAATGTATTCACTGGCTTATGGCACCTTACCGATTGTTCGTCATGTCGGCGGGTTAAGTGACACCGTTGTCGGAATCGATCAAAACGCACATGACTCCACCGGGTTCATGTTTATTGACCCCGAACCGATTGCATTATTAATTTGTATTCGTAGGGCGTTGTTGTTGTATTTGGAGCAACCTGAACGATTTTTACAAATGCAAAAACGGGCAATGCACACCAAGTTTACCTGGGAAAAAGCAGCTAAAGAATTTGAAGTCTTATTTATCAATACTATACAATAGTGTGAGGTGACTTATTTATGGGTAGATACTTGTGTATTTTATACATTTATCTGATAAACTCATTCATAATAAAATTATTAATGTTTCGTTAAAGTAAGTAAATTATCATGCAAACGCCAAATATCTTAATTGTAGAAGATGAAGTTGTCACACGTACAACGCTAAAGAGCCTATTTGAAGCCGAAGGTTATAATGTGTTTGAAGCCGAAGATGGCCAGCAAATGCACGACTTTTTCCAAAACAACAATATCAATCTCGTGATCATGGATATCAATTTACCGGGTAAAAACGGGTTGATTTTAGCTCGTGAAGTGCGTGACCGTAAAAATGTTGGTTTAATTTTCTTAACGGGTCGTGATAATGATGTAGACCGTATTCTTGGTTTAGAAATCGGTGCTGATGATTATTTAACAAAGCCGTTTAATCCTCGTGAATTAACTATCCGTGCACGCAACTTGTTGACGCGTACCTCTAATTCTAACGATGATGAAGACTTACCATCACGTGTTAGCTTTAATGGTTGGACACTCGATGGCGACAGTCGTAGTTTGATTTCTCCAAACACCACTGAGTTTAGATTACCACGTAGTGAATTCCGTGCTTTGCACTTATTCCTCAACAACCCTGGTAAAATTCTAACGCGCGAACAGTTAATTATGGAAATGACAGGTCGTGAATTACGTCCTAATGACCGTACTGTTGATGTGACTATTCGTCGTATCCGTAAGCACTTTGAATCTGATCCAGGTGATATCGAATTAATCGTGACTATTCACGGTGAAGGCTATCGTTTCTGTGGAAGCGTTGACGCATAACTCATTATGAGTTTATTAGCGCAAGCTAACCCAATATAGCAGTTAAAAAAAACCATCTATTCAGATGGTTTTTTTGTGCGTTGACGTCGGGTTCGTGTCGGATTAGGTTTATCCGGATTAGTACGATTAGCGCTGCCACTTGATGTTCTTCTTGGTTTCTTCGGACGTTTGTCTTTTGGCGCTTTCAACGCAGCTTGGGCGATACCGCTGACAGATAAACCTTTTACTTCAAGCACATCAATGTGTTTACCAATCAAATTTTGAATATCTTTAAGCTGCTTGGTATCTTCATCGGTAACAAATGATACGGCGTGACCCGTTGCACCAGCACGCCCAGTTCGACCGATGCGATGTACATAATCTTCAGGTACATGCGGTAAATCAAAATTAATCACATTCGGTAAACGGTCTATATCAATACCACGGGCGGCAATATCAGTCGCGACCAAGACGTTCAAGTCCTTAGATTTAAACTCTGCAAGGGCTTTGGTTCGCGCTCCTTGGCTTTTATTGCCATGGATCGCAGCTGACTTAATACCTTGAGTTTCAAGTTTCTTAGCGATGCGGTTAGCGCCATGTTTGGTTCTAGAAAAAACCAACACCTGCTCCCACTTGTTTTCTTGGATCAGCTTGATTAACAACGCCGTTTTATTGCTCTTTTGCACATGCACAATCGCTTGTTCAACCGAAGGTGCTGTTGAGTTCTTGGGTGTGACTGACACTTCGACTGGATTGTTAGTAAACTGCTTTGCTAACTGACGAATATCATCCGAGAACGTCGCTGAGAACAATAACGTTTGACGCTTAGCGGGGATCAACTTCATGATCCGCTTAATGTCATGAATAAAGCCCATATCGAGCATGCGATCCGCTTCATCCAATACTAAAATTTCAAGTTCTGAAAACTTCACTGCGTTTTGTTGAAACAAATCTAACAAACGACCTGGCGTCGCGACTAAAATATCGCAACCACGACGTAATTGTTTCATTTGCGGATTAATCGAGACCCCACCAAATACGACCGTTGAACGTAGAGACGTGTGCTGATGACACGCTGCCACACTTTCTGCTACTTGTGCTGCTAACTCACGGGTAGGCGTTAAGATTAACGCTTTAACTTGGTTAGGAGACGCACGATGTGCTGACTCGCTTAATAAATGAACAATGGGTAACGCAAACGCGCCGGTTTTACCGGTACCCGTTTGCGCAGCAGCCATGACATCTTTTTGGGTTAATACTGGACCGATTGCTTCTTGTTGGATTGGAGAGGGTTGGGTGTAACCTTGATCGGCAATCGCTTGCATTACAGCTGGCGATAAGCCTAATTCGGAAAAACTAACTGACATTAATAACTCACTATTGATGCATTCATCTGAACTAAAAACAGTGAACGCTTATTTAACAGCCAATATTTTACCACACAAACGCCGAATACACGCTATTTGTTACCTGTACATCTGGTTTATACCCCTTATAATGTCGCTTTGTTTTTGACTAGCCTTGCGCTAGGGAATGGGTATGCAACATCAAGACGTGATTATTATTGGTGCCGGTGCGGCTGGATTATTCTGTGCAGCTACCGCAGCCGCTCGTGGACGCTCCGTCACTGTGCTAGATCATGCCAAAAAAGTTGGTCGTAAAATACTCATGTCTGGCGGTGGACGCTGTAATTTCACAAACATGTATAGCAGCCATGAAAACTTTATTTGCAACAATCCACATTTTACCAAATCTGCATTAAGCCAATATACCCAATGGGATTTTATTGGTTTGGTGAATGAGTACCAGATTGCCTATCACGAAAAAACGCTAGGTCAGTTGTTCTGTGACGATTCGGCCAAACAAATTGTGGCAATGCTTTTAGGTGAGTGCGCCAAACACCATGTCACCGTGACCACCTCATGTGAGATCCTGAGTGTCAACAAACATGCCCTAGGCTACCACTTAAATACGTCCAAAGGTGAATTCACTTGTGAGTCTCTGGTCATCGCTACAGGTGGCTTGTCGATGCCAAAACTGGGCGCCTCGCCGTTTGGTTATCAAATCGCCGAGCAATTTGGCATGTCTGTTACACCTACCCGAGCCGCACTCGTTCCATTCACCTTACACACCCATGATAAGGATGTCTTAGCTGAACTCAGTGGCGTCAGTGTCGAAGCCGCGGCAACATGTGCAGAAACACGCTTTAATGAAGGGATCTTGTTTACGCATCGCGGTCTTAGTGGCCCTGCAATCTTACAAATTTCTTCATATTGGGAAGCGGGCGATGTGGTCGAGATTGATTTATTACCGCATCTAGATCTTGAACACGAATTAACGCAAGCCCAAACCAGCCAACCCAATACACAACTTTCGACCGTATTGAATACTTGGTTTCCCAAACGTCTGATCACACAATTACTTGGTTATTTTAAGATTGATAACAAACCAATGAAACAATATCAAGGTAAGCAATTACTCACTATCTCTGAGCAGTTTAAACAGTGGCAACTCAAGCCTAATGGCACCGAAGGTTATCGTACTGCAGAGGTGACACTCGGCGGCGTCAACACGGATCATTTTTCCTCTAAAACCATGGAAAGCAAAGACCATGCAGGTTTATACTTTATTGGTGAAGTACTCGACGTCACCGGTTGGTTAGGCGGGTATAATTTCCAGTGGGCATGGTCGAGTGGTTATGTAGCAGGGATGGATGCATAATAGTTGCATCTCAAACTTGCTTAAAAAGAATGTTTTGTAGTGATGCGAAATTCCACATTTTTCACATTCAAATCAGATGATAGTGGCTTGATCACATCCAAATGAATTACCTGAGTTTCACTGGACAACGCTGTATACAACCTTGCTCCAAAGCCAATTGAAGTCATTAATGTGAGGGAAATATCTTGCCTCTGCATTGAATTGAACAGAGCGATCACCATGTTGGTATTTTTTAAATAGCCGCCCCAATTATCATTGAACTTATGAAAATACTCTGACCATAATTGGACCACATAACGTGTATTTTTCTGAAAATCCTCACCATCAACACTTGCTGCGACAAAAGCGTAACTATTGTCTGACGTTTGAAAGCCTTTACTTATCGTACTTTCGATTACCCAATTGGGAGAGATAAGATCGTTAGAAAGAAAACAAAAAAGGATTTATTCTTACGCGGATAGATTGCCCGTTTCGTAAAAATAAATCCTTTGTATATCAGTTAATTAATAACTATAGAGATAGTATTGAAGCTGACCGCCTACCCATTATCTGAATTAGTCGAACCAATACGATGGATCGCCAAATCCGCACCTTTATATTCGTCTTCTTGCGATAAACGTAATCCAGATAGTTGTTTCACACCACCGTACACGATGACACCTCCGACAATGGCAATAGCGATACCTAAACCAGTACCGATAAGTTGCGACACCAATGATACGCCACCTAAGCCACCAAGTGCTTCAGTGCCAAAGATACCAGCTGCAATTGCCCCCCAAGCGCCACATACGCCATGTAATGGCCAGACACCAAGGACATCATCTACTTTACTCTTGTTTTGCATCACGGTGAACAACCACACAAACAGCAAACCAGCAATCCCGCCGACGACCAATGAACCAATTGGATGCATGATATCAGAGCCCGCACACACAGCGACTAAACCTGCTAATGGACCATTATGAATGAAACCTGGGTCATTTTTACCAAACCACATTGCCGTCAAAATACCACCGACCATCGCCATTAGTGAATTCATTGCTACCAAGCCACTAATACCATCAACGGTTTGTGCCGACATGACGTTAAAACCAAACCAGCCAATACTTAAGATCCACGCCCCTAATGCTAAGAACGGAATGTTAGATGGCGCAAACGCATTGAGCTTACCGTTTTTATACCGACCGTCGCGCGAACCAAGCAATACAACAGCGACTAAGGCTAACCAACCGCCCATACCATGTACGACGATTGAACCTGCAAAGTCATGAAAACCGGCACCAAAAGAAGCCTCTAACCAAGCTTGAAAGCCATAATTACCGTTCCAAATAATGCCTTCAAAGAACGGATACACCACACCAACAATTAATCCTGAAGCTATTAAGAATGGATAAAATTTAGCACGCTCTGCAATACCACCAGATACAATTGCAGGAATTGCTGCGGCAAACGTCATTAAGAAAAAGAATTTTACGAGTTCATAACCGTTGTTTTCACTTAACGTTGCAGCACTAGCAAAGAAGGTCGTATCATATGCAATCAAATAACCAATGAAAAAATAACATAAACATGACACTGCAAAATCGGTCATGATCTTGATGAGCGCGTTGACTTGGTTTTTATGACGAACCGTACCCACTTCTAAAAAAGCAAAACCCGCATGCATGGCAAACACCATGATCGCACCAAGTAAAATGAAAAGCGTATTGGTACCTTGTAATAAAGTTTCAACCGCACTATTAACTGGATCCATAATTATATCTCTTTGTGTGTATCAAATTTGGTGACATGATCGCTATTATTGTTGTGCTATGATATCTGTTTGAGCTATTGAATGATGCATTATCATATTAAATGGTGCTTTTGTCAGCATCAAATTTGTGCAGTTCAAGGTCAGACTCAGGGCGACACGTCGGTGGTTAGCGCAATTCATTGCGCGGACTTACTACTAAACACATCGATATATGCAAGAAATGTTCCGCTAAAATTCAACACTTAACGGTTTGATAAATAAGATTTTTTTAAATTATTGAAAACTTGCACTATAATCAACGCACCATTATAGTGAAAATTGCACCGTTAATTATATTATTTCACACTATTCGCACTAAATTAGGGAGCTGGCTTTGCACCAAACTATTGCTTTTTTAACAACTGATAATCTTGATAATTTTTTCGTATGGGATAATTTGTTGATTGCGCCTTTTGCGCGAAGAGGGGTAATCGTTGAAACAATTTCTTGGCATGCACAACATGTAGATTGGTCGCGCTTTAATGCAGTCATCGTACGCAGCACTTGGGATTACCAAGATGATGCACAGGCATTTATGGCTAAGCTTGCTGAGATAGAAAAAAGTGGCACCCGCTTACTCAATCCTTTGACGTTAATGCAGTGGAATGTATCCAAAGATTATTTACAAACACTGGAACAACAGGGTGTTGAAATCATTCCTTCGCAGTTTTTTCAACAGGCTGACACGGCATTAATACAGTCACATTTTGTTCACTTTGAAACAAATGAACTGATCATTAAACCTTTGATATCTGCTAATTCGGATAACACATTTAGGTTAACCGCAACTGCATTAGCTGACCAATCCGACGCCTTAAATATGATTTTCGAGACCACGCCATGTGTTATCCAGCCATTTTTAAACAGTGTGGTCGATGAAGGTGAGTACTCACTATTTTACTTTAATGGGCAATACAGTCATACCATCAAAAAAGTCCCAAAGCAGGGGGATTTTCGAGTTCAAGAAGAACATGGTGGCCAATTACATACAGTGCAGCCTGACGCTGCATTACTCGATACCGCAGAACACGTCCTAGCTCAATTACCTGAATTGTCACTGTACGCGCGCATTGATTTATTACGCAGTACATCATCGACGCCCCATACATGGCAGTTGATGGAAGTAGAGTTAATTGAACCGTCATTGTATTTTAATATGGATGAAGATTCGCCTGAACGTTTTGTCCAGGCGACCTTAGATTATTTGCAGCTTAACGCTGTTTGTCATAGCTAGGTTTATTCACATTTTTTTCAACCGTTGGACGCTCAGGTGCCTGTCTGCTTTCTTGTTTAACCGGCTGTCGTGTTGATTGACTGACTACATTACGATTTTTCACACGTGTAGGCTGTTTTGGAGCTTGTTTAACCGGTTCACTATACGTTTGTCGAACTGGTGATTTGACCGGTTGACTGCTCGTGCGGTTGGTCGGACGGTTGGTCAGTTGGTTAGTCTGCTGGTTAATCGCCTGATTCGATCGCGTCGCACTTTGTTTAATCGGCACTCGCTTCGTAAACTGGCTTCTGGCAGGTCGGTCTTTAATTTTAGGCCGCTGCTTGGTAGGTTGCTGTTGTATATTGTTTACTTTAATGTGGTTCTGACCCCAATTTTCTTGACGATGTACATTATGGCTGTAATGCGATGTGTGTAAGCGTCTAGAAAAAATCTGGTGACGCGTTTTAATGTCATAACGGTCACGCCAATAATTATGTCTAACATAACGGAACGGATTCCAACTAATCGCTATTTTTCCCGTCGAGATATGCACGCCTACTCGCGGACCATAATTATTATAACGTTGTGGATAACGTGTTAGGTAATTGTAATGCCATAAACGCGGTTGATAACTATGCCACCATGATCCATACACTAAAACAGGATTATAGGTCGGCAGATAAATAATTTCAGGTTGCGCTGATTCAATATATATCTTGGTCTCTTTTTCGATGACCTTTACATACTCATCTGATTGTAAATTACCATTTCGCTGAGCTTGTTCACGCAAATAACTTAAGCGCTGTGCGACTAAGTCATACTCTTGCTCAACCACATCCCCTAGATACTCAAGGTATTCGAGATCTTCGGTCAAATTTGTGATCACATCGGCAAAAGGTAGCAAGGCAATAACACTCGCATCCCACGGTTTACCCTCGGCAAGCTGGAGTAGTTCGTCCACTTCAAGCGTTGAGTTTTCATCAATAAACGCACGCGCTTGAATCAAGTCAACAGGTTGAGTAACCGCAGCAAAAATATGCTCTAACAACGAATCTGGGTATAACGCAATCGGTGCTAAGGCACTATCTAGCATCGCAATAGCAGCGTCTTGCTCAGAAGTTTGTGGGCTATGTTGGGGTTGCTGGGTCTGATAGGTTGTCGTAGTCGTGGTAATCGTCTGACTAGGTTGGCTTTTAACGTAGCCATAGCGCACTGGATCTTTCGTTTCAGAATGTGCGACGACACAGCCTGATAGACTAATCGCAGAAAGTCCAATGATGAGCATACCTAACTGTCTAGAACACGAGCGCGATGATGGGGTCGGTGTATTTAACAACATACTCCCTCCTAAGGGAACGTTAACGATAATCTTAATATAGTTGAAATCAACTTAACGTTAACTGAATGTTTTTTAAACAGAGCCTGAACGAGTATTTATTTAAATAAATGTGGGTCAAACTCATGACCGAGTTTCTCAGTCTTGGTTTGTAGGTATTTTTTGTTGTCTTTTGTCATACCATGATCAATCGGTTGACGCCTAGCTACCTCAATCCCCAAATTAGTTAACGCATTGACCTTTTTAGGGTTATTAGTCATCAATGAGACTTTTTTGATACCTAAATGCGCGAGCATAAATTTGCAAATGTCATATTCACGCAAGTCAGCATCAAAGCCTAAATGCTCATTTGCTTCAACCGTATCTAGCCCTGTATCTTGTAGTGCGTATGCCTTGATTTTATTCAATAAACCAATGCCTCGCCCTTCTTGACGAAGGTACAACAGCACACCAGCGCCTTGCTCAACGATATTGGCCAATGCTTTTTCTAATTGAAAACCACAATCACAACGAGTCGAAAAAAGTGCATCTCCGGTAAGGCATTCAGAATGCACACGGATATGTACTGTGTCCTCTATCGACCACTCACCATAGCTTAATGCAACGTGTTCTTGTTGATTGCGCGTATCCACAAAACCATGGATCGTAAAATCACCAAAACGTGTGGGCAACTTAGCTTGGCTTACAAATTCAAACATCGAAACAGGCATCTAGACTATCACTCGCTATCATTCACTGATTTAATTGGGACGTATTTTAACGGATAACACCTGTTTTGGCACGTGTTATTGTTGGCATTTGTCATGCTCATCGCGGTCAAAATAAAGCGGCTTACGATAATCATGCTTAAGACGAACAAGAAAGCGCAATGCCTTTATCGGTAGCCAAGGGCGCTGCAGCAAATTGGTCAATCTTACTTGCTTCGTTAAACGGATCACATAACGCCGATAAATAAGCATGAAATAACGAGTAATCACCCTCTTCTGCCGCCGCGATAACCGCTTGAGCATGATGATTACGCAATACTGTGTGAGGATTGGCTTGGGTCATATTTGCTTGCATAGTCGAAAAAGGCACTGCTTGCACCTCGGCTTCAGCTTGATAAGCGCCAAGCCATTGGTCAAACAACCCAATACCCAAATGATGATCACGCAACTGAGCCATTTCAGCCCAATCAGCATGCCCACATAACTGCCGAAAATTATGATGATAGTCTCGACCGGCGCCCGTTGCTGCCTGCACTGAATTATCTTCGTCAGATGTCTGGCTAGATTCAACTGTTTGTCCACTTTGTAAGAGTTGCATAAACAACGCCATCATTTCCAGCGCAGTATCGGTCACTTCGGTTAAACCAAAACGTTTAATCATCAATTCATGATAATGGGTAACTAGCGTTGACTCATATTGATCAAGTACAGCCGTAATATCCTCAATACTGGCAAAGGGGCGAAACGCTTGGGCAAGGGCATTGAGATCCCACAAGCCAATACTTGGTTGCTGTGAAAAACGATAACGACCTTGGTGGTCTGATTTATTACACACATAATGCGGTTCAAAATCATCAAAAAATGCATACGGACCATAATCAAACGTAATTCCATGAATTGACATATTATCGGTGTTCATCACCCCATGATTAAAGCCATACACTTGCCATTTAGCGATTAAGGTGGCGGTATTTTTGACGATATTGGTAAACATAGTCAAATGTGGATTATCGGTTTCTAATGCCTCAGGGAAATGCTCGGTTAACGCATATCGCATCAATTGGTCGAGTTTGTCGGGTGCGACTTGAGGATCAGAGCCCGCTTCTCGGTCATGATAAAAATACTCAAAGTGCCCAAAACGTAAATGGCTGGGTGCTGTGCGGATCATCAACGCGGCTTTTTCGAGTTTTTCTCGATACACCGGCTCATTTGAACTGATTAAACACAACGCCCGTGACGTAGGGATATTTAAATGATGCAGTGCCTCACTCGCTAGATATTCACGGATAGTTGAACGTAGTACCGCACGCCCATCAGCATGGCGAGAATAAGGCGTGGGACCAGCTCCTTTTAAATGAAGATCATGCCGTGAACCATCGAGCGCTTCGACTTCGGTTAATAACACACCGCGTCCATCACCGAGTTGCGGGTTCCATTGGCCAAATTGATGGCCGCCGTATTTTTGTGCGACACTATGTTGAGTTAAGCTTGAATCTCGATCAAATAATAATCCCATGAACGCATCATTATCCTGCCATGCTTTGGGTAAGCCGAGTGCATCCCACAGATCGTGATTAATCACTTGTAACTGAGGTTGATATACCGGCGTGGGCTTTATCGGCGTGACCAAATCCGATAATTCATCAGCATAGGTGTGTAACAACCTCGGTTGGCTCATGATTTTTCCTTAAAAATAATATGGTTATAATTCTCTATGCTTTTATAGAGTTACGTTGCTTATACGACACAACTGCAATAAATGTTTAAACCTTTTGGACTTGTTTATAGTATTAATGATCACTTATAAAAGGAACCAACATGCCTATTTTACATCATTTAAATCATTCTCGCTCGCAGCGCATTTTATGGTTATTTACAGAACTCGGTTTAGATTATGACATTCAAGCACACTTTCGTGATGCCAACACAGGGCTTGCGCCAAACTCTCTTAAAGCCGTATTTGATTTAGGGCGCTCACCTGTCGTCGCTTTGGACGATGAAGCACATACGATTTTAGGTGAATCAGGCGCCATCGTTGAATACTTTGCACAAACGAATCCTCAAGCGCAACTTACCGTCAAACCAAACGAACCACTATTCTCACCCTATTTATATTGGTTACATTTTGCTGAAGGCACCATGATGCCTCCATTGATTGCTAATTTAGTATTAGACCAAGCGAAAGCAAAAAAGAAACCATTTTTAGTCAAAGCGATTGCAGATAAAGTGATAGAGGCAATATTAAATGCCTATTATGCCCCCAATAACGAACAAAATATTGCTCATGTTGAAAAACATCTAGCTCAACAAGCCCAGATCGGGTCTGATTTTTTTGTTGGTGATCGACTGACTGCAGTGGACTTTATGATGTTGTTTCCACTTGAAGCCATGGTGGCTAAAAAACCTGGTAGCATGCCAACACACATCGTCGCTTATGTGAATCGGATGCAACAAAGACCCGCCTATCAGCAAGCCTTACAAGCGGGTGGAGAGTATAATTTTGGTCCAAAAAATGCCGCATAAATAACGTTATTGTGACATGACATGCTGGGTGATCACGTTGATAAACTGGTCACCATAGCGCTCCAACTTGACTTGTCCGACCCCTGAGACAAACAAAAAATCACTCGGTTCCATCGGTAAGTTTTGTGCCATATCCACCAAACTTGCATCTGAGAATATCACGTATGGCGGTTTGCCCATTTCATCAGCTAAACGCTTACGTAGGTTTTTCAGTTTCGCAAATAACTCTTTGTCATAGCTGACTTGTGGCGTGTTAGCTGCTTTCTTCGTACTGGTACTCAAACGCGGTACGGCTAATGTCAAGGGCACGTCACCACGTAAAATTCCTTTCGCTGCGTCGGTTAAACGCAAGACCGCATAATTGGTGATATCAATGAATATATAGCCTTTGTGGATCAGCTGATTGATGATATTCACCCAATACTCATCCGCCTGACTTTTACCTATACCAAATGTCGAAAGCTTGTCATGACCTTGTTCAATAATACGTTGTGGCCGGCGTCCTTTGAGCACATCCACGACTTGATTGGTTGTGCCGATTTGACGCATCCGATAAATACAAGACAAGACTTTTTGTGCGTACATCAGCCCATCAAAATGTTGTGGCGGATCTAAACATACATCACAGTTACCGCATTGGGTTTGACTCAGTTCAGAAAAATAATTGAGCAACACTTGACGACGACATGTTTGTGCATCACCAAAGCGCTCCATCGCTTCAAATTTTTCTAGTTCGACTTCGATACGATGACTTTCTGATGTTTCAATCCACTGCTTGATCCGTGCCGCATCTTTTTCATCAAATAACAATAATGCCTCTGACGCAAGACCATCTCGTCCCGCCCGCCCCGTTTCTTGGTAATAGGCTTCGATACTGCGCGGTAAATCATGATGGATCACATAACGGACGTTCGATTTGTTGATCCCCATCCCAAAAGCAACCGTCGCCACCATGATATCCAGATTATCATTTTGAAAGTCGCGCTGCGCTTGAGCCCGTTCTGCTTGGGATAATCCCGCATGGTATGCCCCGCATTTAAAGCCTTTGGCATACAGCTTACTTCGCACTTCATCCACTTTGTTGCGCGAAGAACAATAAATGATGCCATTGCCTTCATGCGCATGAATAAAGCGAATAATCTGGTCAATGGGTTTAAATTTAGGGATCACCGTATAGCGGATATTCGGACGATCAAAACTCGCCAAATGAACGTGTGGGTCATTTAGATTAAGTTGTTCTTGAATATCTTGGCGTGTCGCAATATCAGCGGTGGCGGTTAATGCCATAATTGGGATATACGGAAAAATCTCACGTAAACGGCCTAAATGACGGTAGTCTTGCCTAAAATCATGACCCCAATGCGATACACAATGCGCTTCGTCGACCGCGATCAAACTTATGTTTAATTCATGTAAACGCTCTACAAAATGCCCTTGTAAAATGCGCTCAGGTGCCACAAACAAAATATCGGTCACCCCTTGATGTAATCGCTGGTAAACCTGCGCGATTTGCTCTGCGTCAAGTTGCGAACTGATTAAATCGGCTCTAATACCTACCGCTAGACATTGTTCCATTTGGTCTTGCATTAACGAAATTAACGGCGATACAACGATGGTTAAGCCGTCGTTGATAACGGCAGGGACTTGGTAGCAAAGGGATTTGCCACCGCCAGTTGGCATGAGCACTAGACAGTCTTGTTTGGCTAAGGATGCTTCAATTACAGCCTGTTGACCAGGACGAAACGCATCATAGCCAAATGTCTGCTTTAAAGTCGTATGTAATATATCAGCGGTCATAGGAGTTCATAAGTAACGCAAGTGCAATTGACATGTACACTAGTAAGTCCAAAACAATTAGTGATTATATCAGGTATCTTCTTTTATATTTTGTAATAAATTACACATTTTAGGTATTTTTGATGACAACTTGACCATTAGGAAAAACTCTTATTTACTTTTGTATGAATAGTAGACAATATGTCCTAAAGATTAATAAAGAAAATGGAATGTAGTAATCATGGATTATTCAATTAAGCATGTTTCACTCAGTGTGAATGACCGCCATAATGGTCTTTCTATGTCTGACACTATCATTACTTTTGATTTACACATCAACGGCACAGTTTACTTCGGCGTACGCTTGTGGGCTAACCGTATTTTTTAAAATAAAATCCACCTCACCCTCATGGGTCACCCAGAATTAGATACCTATCTAAAGTCGATGAAACGTAACTTATCACGTCAGCTCGTTTATGAACTGCGCTATCGTCAAGATTTCATCCGTTTAGCTGATGACTATTTTTCTCATCATGTAGTCGGTCAAACCGAGTTTCAACCTAGCCAACTGACCATGGAACTTTAAAAACTAATCGTTGCTTGTCTGCATAGGATAATACACAATTGCACCTTCATTTTTTAAGGCGCTGCTGACTGTGCATCTAACTACTGACAAACCTGCTGATTCATCATTATTCCCTACTCAGGCAGGAATGATTTTTGCTGTGTGCGCTTATACCATTTGGGGCGTCGCACCGGTTTATTTTAAGCAGTTATTACACGTCAGTGCGACTGAAATATTAATGCATCGGATCATTTGGTCTGCGCTAGTATTAACGGGTCTAATTATTGGTCTAAAACAAATCGGTAAAGTCCGAGCTGCTTTGGTAGACAAAAAGGTCATGAGCCTGCTCGCTACCGCGGGGTTATTACTCGGGTGTAATTGGTGGTTATTTATTTGGGCGATTAATAATAATCATCTGTTAGAAGCAAGTTTAGGTTACTACATTAATCCGCTATTTAACGTGTTATTTGGCTTTGTATTTTTAGGTGAACGCTTTCGTAAACTGCAAAAAATAGCAGTTGGAATGGCTTTTACCGGTGTCGCCATCTTAGTTATTTCTTTTGGAGCAATCCCTTATATTGCATTAACGTTGGCCTTAAGTTTTAGCTTATACGGCTTGTTGCGCAAACAGGTTAAGGTTGATTCTATCCCAGGTTTGCTTATTGAAACCTGTATGATGCTGCCTTTGGCTATCGGTTATTGGTGCTGGATAGATTCACCTACCTCGAATTTTGCTAACAACCCCTTATCAACGAATGTGTTATTTATACTGGCTGGAATAGTCACGACTGCGCCATTACTGTGCTTTACTGCCGCAGCAAAACGGTTGTTATATTCGACGTTAGGGTTTTTTCAGTATATTGGTCCGAGCTTCATGTTTGTGCTCGCTGTGGTTGTTTACAACGAGCCATTTAACATCGAACGCATCATCACGTTTGGATTTGTATGGGCAGGGTTAGCCATTTTTACGTTTGATGCATTACGCCAATATCGACGAACACGCTAGTACCTAATGGCGCTAGCAAGGTGTTAATTTGGCGTAAGCCAGTACCAACCACTTAGCACCAAAATCATCAAAATTAACTTGAACGCGGGCGCTTTCTCCAGAGCCTTCATAGTTTAAGACGGTGCCATCACCAAATTTATTATGGCCAACACGCATTCCTAATGAAAAACCACTTTCGCTAAATGCTTCGTGTGAGGTGCTTGGACTAAATCGATTGTGCATAGGTTGCGCCACATTTTGGCGTAAGCGGATCTCTTCTATGCATTCTTTGGGTATTTCTCGGATAAAACGACTCGCCGTATGGAACTTATCTTGACCATACACGCGGCGTGTTTCAGCATGCGTAATATATAACTTTTGCATCGCACGGGTCATACCGACATAACATAAACGGCGCTCTTCTTCTAACCGTCCAGGCTCATCATTTGTCATGGCACTAGGGAACATCCCTTCTTCTACCCCAGCTAAAAATACCAATGAAAATTCTAGTCCTTTAGCCGAGTGAATGGTCATCATTTGCACTGCATCTTGATGCTTTTCAGCCTGACCTTCGCCAGCCTCAAGGGACGCATGGGCTAAGAATGCCGATAACGGCGACATCTCGTCCGCTTCAAGAGGCACTTCAAATTGTTTGCATGCCGTGACGAGTTCTTCTAAGTTTTCCACACGGGCTTGAGATTTTTCGCCTTTTTCAGCCTGATACATGGCAAACAAACCTGATGCCTTAATCGCATGATCTGCTTGCTTATCTAACGTCAACGGCTTAATGTCATTACTCATGTTCATGATCAAATCCACAAACCCTTGCAAGGCATTACCGGCACGTCCAGATAAGCGTTTTTCTTGGAGTATCATAATGGAGGTTTGCCACATGGACTGTTCGGTTGAGCGAGCTAGCTCACGGATCTGAGATAGGGTTTTATCCCCCATCCCACGCGTGGGTGTATTAACCACACGTTCAAACGCCGCATCATCCAACGGATGGTTAATCATGCGTAAATACGCCAGTGCATCTTTTATTTCTTGGCGTTCAAAAAAGCGTAACCCACCATAAATACGGTATGGGATCGCTTCTTGTAACAAGGCTTCTTCGAGTACACGAGATTGGGCGTTATTACGGTATAAAATGGCACAATCAGATAAAGCATTACCTTCATCCATCCATTCTTTGATCCGCGCCACAATAAATCGAGATTCATCCAGTTCATTAAACCCCGCGTAGAGTTTAATCTTCTCGCCATCTTCGTCTTCGGTCCATAACTCTTTGCCTAAACGACCGGCATTGTTGTCAATCACGGCATTAGCGGCTTTGAGGATATGCCCGGTAGAGCGATAATTTTGCTCAAGTCGAACAGTCTCTGCGCTAGGAAAGTCTTTCAAAAAATGCGAAATATTTTCAACATTTGCCCCACGCCAGCCATAAATAGATTGATCATCATCACCAACAATCATCATGTTGTTCTCAGGGCATGCTAATAAACGCAGCCATGCATATTGAATATTGTTGGTATCTTGAAACTCGTCGACTAAAATCGTGCGAAAGCGTTGCTGGTAATGTTGTTTTAGACGCGGGTTATCACGCCATAGCTCATACGCTCGAAGTAACAACTCCGCAAAGTCGATGAGCCCTGAACGATCACAAGTTTGTTGATAGGCTTGATAAATATCTCGCATTTTTTGTTGATTCGCATCACCAAAGGTATCGATGTCTTTAGGTCGTAATCCTTCGTCTTTGTTGCCGTTGATATACCATTGTAACTGTTTGGCTGGCCAATCTTTTTCATCCAAATTCATGGATTTGATAATACGCTTGATCAAGCGATGTTGATCATCTGAATCTAAAATCGTGAAATTTTCAGGTAACTTCGCTTCAGTATAATGTGCGCGTAATAGTCGATGCGCCAAACCATGAAAGGTACCAATCCACATATGATGCAAAGATTGACCTTTAAGATGTTCAATACGCCCACGCATTTCGCGCGCAGCTTTGTTGGTAAACGTGACGGCTAATATTGAAAAAGGTGATAAATTCTCGACTTCCATGAGCCACGCAATACGATGCACCAAGACACGTGTTTTACCACTGCCGGCGCCTGCAAGAATGAGCAAATCTTGGGCTGGGGCGGCAACGGCTTGGCGCTGCTTGTCATTTAACCCATCAAGTAATCGAGAAACATCCATCTATTGGCCTTTTATGGTCTTTGGCTTAAAGTAGCTAGTATAACGAAAAACTGTGGTTTTATACAGTGCTTTTATAACGACGATTATTTAGTCCAGTGTAACAGATCAGCAAAGTGAGATAACTGCACATCCGGTAAACATCGAGTCGGCTCTTGACGGATCCGCATTGGGCGATCAGCAGCATACCATGCCGACTTGTAACCATTTTGATAAGCACCTAGCACGTCATTATAAAGATTATCACCGACGTGTAATATTTGCTTGGTAGGCAAATCAAGGGCACGCTGTGCTTTGACGAACATATCCGCATGGGGCTTAGCACGATTATCAATATTCGCATGATAAACATGACTAAAGTATCCCCCCAACCCAATGGCATTCACATCGACATTGCCATTGGTAATCGCAACCAGAGGCATTGATTCGGCTAATTGTTCTAATACCTGACGGTACTCAATGGCAACGGTAAAATTACTGCGCTGTTGATAAAAATACGTAAAACAATCTAGCGCTGCTGCCTCTAATTCTGCGCCAGCATAGCCGCTTGCAGCCAAGCCTAAGCGTAACGTCGCTAAACGTAACATGCCCATGTCATATTGGATGTGAGGCTCGGTCGTTAACGCTTGGCGCTTGCAAGCTATCCAATCATGTTTGCTCAATTGTGCAGCCGCTGGATAATGTGACGCAATATGATCCATTAGTGCTTCTTCAGCTTGATAAATATACGGCATGTTATCGTATAGCGTATCATCTAAATCAAACGTCATCGCACTGATATGGGTGACGGGTCGGTAAAATATCATTTTTTAGCCCTTGGATGCGCGTTATCGTACACGCCCGCTAGGTGTTGAAAATCAAGGTGAGTGTACACTTGCGTGGTGGCTAAATTAGCATGTCCTAATAGCTCTTGCACCGCACGTAAATCACCGCTTGATTCTAATACGTGTGTTGCAAAGGAATGGCGCAGTTTATGCGGAGAAATATGTGTTTCAATGCCTTGTTTTATGCCAAGTTGCTCTAACCGTTTAGCCACTTGGCGATTACCTAAACGCCCACCACGCTGTGATAAAAACAACGCAGTCTCTGTGCAATTTGCAGGAGCAATAAACTCCACTCGCCAGTGTAGCCATGCATTCACTGCATCCCATGCATGTTGCCCAATCGGGATCCGTCGTTGTTTTCCGCCTTTACCATTGACGTTGAGAATATGATCATCCAGCACATCTAAGCAATTAAGACCGGTGACTTCAGATAAGCGCAAACCACAACCATAGACTAGCTCAAACATCGCTTTATCACGTGCTTCATGCACCGATTCAGGAGTAAAAGTCAGTAGCCCTTCAAGTTGTTCAACATGTAAATGTTTAGGTAGCGGTTTGCCCATTTTAGGCGCATTAACTGATTCCGCAGGGTTTTGCTGCAAGACACCCTGCTCGACTAAAAATGTACAAAACTGACGTAATGCGCTTAAGCGTAATGCGATACTGCGTGCGCTTAACCCGCTCTGTTTAGATAAGGAGACAATGCGTTTTATTTGTTCAACACTCAAACCCTGCCAAGTATGCAAGGTGAGTAAGTCTTTACTGACTAAAATATGAGAGATGTAAGCTTGTTGGGTATGTATAGAGTATTGGCGTTCAACTTTGAGCATTTGGGCAAATGCAAATACCCACTCATCATCATAGATGGTGCTTGAGTGGGCCGGCGTAGTCATTGGCTTACTACGACTCAGGACGGACAAGGATCCGAGCGAGCACTTGCTCTAATAATTGCTTGAGTTGCAATAAAAATAACGTGTCCATTTCTGGATGAAAATGCGTCGCAGAATCACTGCCTACCGCAAACAAACCTAGTGCTTTTTTATCACCGATTAACATCAATGCACACGACTCAACAGAGACATCATTAAAGATTTGTTTGGTTTCGTTTTGAGATAGGCGCCCAAAAAAGAAATCTGAGTGTTTAAAGCGTTTATCAATCAATGCATGATGTTTAAAATCAGCATAATCAGTACGTTTAACAAATAATTGAACACACACATTAGCCAGTGCAAGCTGACCTTTAAAACACGCTTGGAGAGCTTCTTCAACATCAGTTAATGTCTCACACGTGTATAAACGTTGCAGTAACTGTGCATAGATTTGAAATAACTGTTCATTATTATCGGCATTGCGGATCAGTGCTGCTAATTCTTGACGCTGTTGATGTAATTGTGAACGTAATTGCTCCGCTTGTAGCTCCACCAAAGATACCGAACCTCGATGTTGATGTGGGATAGATAATTCAGCTGTCAGCTCAGGGTATCCAACAAAAAAATCAACATTGTCACTTAAATAATCAGCAACTTGTTGTGCACTAATGCCGTTTACTTTTTCAGCTTGGCTCATAAAAATATCTTTCCATCAAAAACATGCTCAGCAGGACCGGTCATTTTTAACGTATGATCCGGACCTTGCCAACGAATAGTTAAAGGCCCACCAGGTAAGGTAACATTGACCTCTTGTCCTAGTTTACCTTGAATTTGACCAATTGCCACAGCTGCACAGGCGCCAGTTCCGCACGCCATCGTCTCACCCACACCGCGTTCAAATACGCGCAGCTTAACGTTGTGCTCATCAATAATTTGCATAAAACCAACATTGACCTTTTGCGGAAACCGTTCGTGCGATTCTAATAATGCACCCACTCCTTGCACATCAAATGTATCAATATCATCAACAATTAAGACACAGTGCGGATTGCCCATTGACACAGCACCACAAAAAAACGTCTGGTCTTGTTCTCGAATAATATAGGTCTTTTCTTCTTTTTGCGCTTTGAGCGGGACGTCTGCTGGCGCAAATTTTGGCTTACCCATATTGACGGTCACTTGCCCATCTTTTTCAAGATAGAGCATGATCTTACCTGCTTTAGTGCTAACGGATATTTTACTCTTGTGCGTGAGGTTTTTATTTTTAACAAATCGGGCAAAACAGCGTGCGCCATTGCCACACTGTTCTACTTCAGAGCCATCAGCATTAAAAATTCGATAATGAAAATCTTGGTCAGGATCGTATGGCGGCTCAACCAATAACAGCTGGTCAAAACCTATCCCCAAATTACGATTAGCAAGTTGCTGGATCCGCTCCGGAGAAAAATAGATGTTTTGGGTGATGCAATCCACCACCATAAAATCATTACCAAGACCATGCATCTTGGTGAATTCAACCAACATTATTGGCAGCCTTAAATTTTAATAATTACACTTAGTTTACTGGACTTTGTACTCGTTGTGCCACAAATCTTCGATTTTTTCGCGTTCGCGTACGACAAGCACCTTATCACCATCCACCATGATCTCAGCTGGACGAGCACGTGTGTTGTAATTTGATGCCATAACAAATCCATAGGCGCCAGCACTTTTCACGGCCAAAATATCATCGGGAGCGATCGCCAGTTCGCGATCTTTACCCAGAAAATCTCCGGTTTCACAGACAGGACCCACCACATCATAAATCGCAGCAGCAACGTCGGTACGCGGCGTTACAGGGACGATATCTTGCCATGCAGAATACAGTGCTGGACGCAACAAATCGTTCATCGCGGCATCAATAATGGCAAAATGCTTGTCTTCGTTTTGCTTTAAAAACTCCACTTTCGTCAATAACACGCCGGCATTCGCAGCAATGGCTCGACCTGGCTCCATGATGAGTTTCATGTGCTCACGACCTTGCATTTTTTGTGCAATCGCAGAAGCATATTCAGCAGGTTGTGGCGGTGTTTCATTGGCATACGTCACGCCTAAACCACCACCAACATCAAGGTGCTCGATTGCAATTCCTTGTTCAGCTAACTCATCAACTAAGCCTAATAAACGCTCAAGCGCATCAACAAATGGTGCCGTGTCGGTTAACTGTGACCCAATATGACAATCCATACCTTTGATTTCAAGATGTGATAATGAATTGGCATATAAATACGTTTCGACCGCTTTGGTGTGAGCAATACCAAATTTATTAGCTTTGAGCCCTGTTGAAATATACGGATGCGTGTTGGCATCGACATCAGGATTAATACGTAAAGAAATCCTAGCACGTTTGTCGGCTTTTGCTGCCACGGCATTGATACGGTCAAGTTCAGCAAAGGATTCTACGTTGAAACACAAAATATCATGGTGTAGCGCTAGCTCGATTTCTGGTGCAGTTTTACCCACGCCTGAAAATACCACTTTTTGTGGATCACCACCGGCAGCCAACACTCGTTGTAATTCGCCACCAGAGACAATATCAAAGCCAGACCCTAGCTTGGCTAACACACTCAATACACCAATATTTGAATTGGCTTTAACCGCAAAACAAATCAAATGCGGATGATCGCCTAATGCCTCATCAAATTTGTGCCAATGACGTTCTAGTGTTTTACGCGAATACACATAAGTCGGCGTGCCGTGGGTTTTGGCAATATCAGCGAGAGACACATCTTCAACATGTAACGACCCGTTTTGGTAATCAAAAAAATCCATAAAACTATTCTCTACTTATCTTATCTGTTCATCTGCGCTGAGCTGAGGGGTTGCAGGAGGCAATGTATCATTCTGGCTAGGCTTGTTTTGTTCAGGAGGAGGTGGCGGTAAACGCAGCGGTCCTTTTTGACCACAGCCACTGAGCACCAAACTACCGAGCAACATGCCCAATAATGACCAGACCTGAACTCGTTTATTAAATACGCTGGGAAAGCCCATAAACCTATACATCGCTATTACTTTCGCTATTACCTTATTATAGGTAGTATGATCGGTAACCTGAACGTAAAAAGCAAGCACAAAACGACACAATTTAGTCGCAATCTACTTGCTTGATTTAATAATCCACCAGAAACCGTATCAACCGAGCTAAATTACTTAAACAATTCGTTTAAATAAGCCGCTATTCTGACGCCGCCTTGTGCTAAGCGTTGGTTCACCGTATCTAAATGTTTATAGACATAACGATAGTTTTCTTTTTCGTTTTTGGTATAAATACCTTGGCGAATGTCATAACTTTCTTTGATCCACACCATAGGATCAGGTTCCATCCATTGCGCAACCGTCGTTGCAGTCATCTTACGTGACAACCAATCGGTGTATTCGGTATACGACAACTTTTGCTGCTCGATGATACCGCTATCCCATACACGATGGAGATTAGAACGCTCCCAAAAGAATTCCAAACGGACATCATTGCCACCACGATCTTCACCGTTACCGACATGCAATGGTTGATGTAAATCACCAATGATATGCACAATAAAATGTAACGCCGTTTGGCGATCTGCCACTGACAAACGGGTATTGATGACTTGATTACTAAACATCATTAACGCGGTGTAAGCATCGCCTTTTTCTGGCGCACCCACTTGTGCATACGTCTTGCCGTCCGGCACAGTGACATAATGATACGCGGTGGATTCTTTTTGCCAGAACTCCGCAGGATTAGAACGGTTAAAATCCGCTAATGCCGAAATTTCCGCTAACGTATGATTTGGGTACAATTCGGCTATGGCTGCTTGCGCCTTAGGACTCAAATATTGAGTCGCAATTTCACCTGTAACGCGATGACCTATTTTGCCCCATGCCCACGCTGACTGACTGACACTCAGCAAGCTACTCACTACAAACAAACACACGATAATATGTTTCAAGCTAACGATCCTTAAAAAATGATATTAATTGACAATAAAATACGGGCTAGGTTGGCTTATAACCCCAACGTTGCATAATAGTTTGATCCACACCGACGTGATCTAATATCCGTGCCACCACAAAATCGACTAAATCAGCAATGCTCTTAGGTTCATGATAAAAACCCGGTGCTGCGGGCATAATAGTCACGCCAATTTGTGATAACTTCAGCATATTTTCTAAATGAATGGTCGAAAATGGCATTTCTCGCGGCACGATAATCAGCTGGCCACGCTCTTTTATTACAACATCCGCCGCACGTTCGATCAAGTTATCACTCGCCCCCATAGCAATGGCAGATAAGGTACCTGTAGAACAAGGACATACCACCATGAGCTTGGGCGCAGCAGAGCCTGATGCCACCGGAGAAAACCACTCATCTTTGCCACAGGCAATAATCTGACCTGGCTGAGTCCCAAATCGCTCTGTAAAAAATGCACTCACGGCTTCGGGTTTACTGGGTACTTTGAGGTTTTCTTCCGTTGCCATGACGACTTTTGCCGCAGACGAAATCAACACATACACTTGAAAATCCGCTTTAACCAATAACTCTAATAAACGCAAAGCATATGGCGTTCCAGATGCTCCTGTAATGGCTAAGGTAATGCGCTTATCCCACGCGGTTAAGGTCGAGACAGGTGTTAAACTCATATTATGCGTCCTTATATTTGCGGGTTAACGCATCGAGTAATTTACCATGAATACCAGCAAAACCACCATTACTCATCACTAAAATATGATCCGACGGCTGGGCTTCTTTGACCACCGCCGACACTAATTTTTCCACATCTTGATAAGAGTGAACAGGCGCAATACTCTCGCGTGCCACTTCATCAATAGACCAGCTTAAATTCGCCGGTTCAAAAATAAACACTTCATCCGCTTTTGCCCACGAATCGGTCAGCTGCTCTTTGTGGATACCCAACTTCATGGTATTAGAGCGCGGTTCTAATATAGCTAAAATGCGCTGTACACCAACTTTGGCTTTTAAGCCTTCAACGGTGGTTTTAATGGCTGTCGGATGATGCGCAAAATCATCATAGACGGTAATATTATTGATCTTACCTTTGATTTCCATGCGCCGTTTAACATTCACAAACTCACTTAATGATGCAATCGCAATCTCCGTGGTCACCCCAACATTGTGTGCAGCAGCTATCGCCATCAAGCCATTGTGAACATTGTGATCACCTATTAATTCCCAAGACACTTCGCCTTGTAATTGACCTTGGTAATACACTTCAAAACGTCCACCATCGGCTTGTGTTTTTTGCGCTGTCCAATCTTTGGAAATAAATTCTTGGCGAGTCCAACACCCCATTTCTAATACATCTTGCATATTGTTATCGTGCTTTTCAGACAATATCAGGCCATTGGCTGGCACGGTACGCACTAAATGATGGAATTGTTTTTTTATCGCATTGAGATCATCAAAAATATCCGCATGATCAAATTCTAAATTATTGAGCACTAACGTACGTGGACGGTAATGGACAAACTTGGAGCGTTTATCAAAAAAGGCACTGTCGTATTCATCGGCTTCTATGACAAAGAAGTTACCTTCGCCAATCCGCGCCGACACACCAAAGTTTTCTGGTACGCCTCCGATCAAAAAGCCCGGTGTATAACCTGCATATTCGAGGATCCACGCCACGATACTCGCAGTGGAGGTTTTGCCATGTGTACCGGCTACTGCTAAGACCCAACGGTCTTTGAGTAAGTTATCTAATAACCATTGTGGGCCGGAGGTATAAGGTAAGTTGCGATCTAGCACGTATTCGACTGCAGGATTACCGCGTGACATCGCGTTACCAATGATTACCATATCTGGCTCAGGTGTAAACTGGGACACATCATAGCCTTCGGTCAAGGTAATACCGAGCCCTTCTAATTGCGTCGACATGGGCGGATAGACGTTACGGTCGGAGCCAGTAACAGTATGGCCTAATGATTTGGCAAGGGCTGCAATGCCCCCCATAAAACTACCGCAAATTCCTAAAATATGTACATGCATGATGGATTCTTATTGGCTAGATGAAAAATAATCGTAATACTTTAGCAGATTATACCCTGTTAACCTACCAACCGGCTATATTGGATCTATATCCGAGTTAACATCCGTGTTAAAAGTAGGTACACTAGCTGTACAGGGAAAGTACAATAAAAACAATAATCCTTTCTTATGGAGTCATTGCTCCTCTGTACCCTACTCTATTAATTTATAAAGGTTTTATGTGTTATGAAACGATTAAATTCGCAATTACAGAAAGATGGAGCACCACTCGAACTCATATTATTAATTAGGACTTTACTGGCTGGCTGCAAAGAAATTTCATTTCGTGTTTCCCAAGGTTCATTAGCAGGTGTGCTCGGTTCGACACTGTCTGAAAACGTCCAAGGAGAAACCCAAAAAAAACTCGATGTCATCTCCAACCAAATCCTCAAAGATACCTTGAGTGAATCCGGTTACGTCAAAGCTATCTCTTCAGAAGAAGAAGATAATGTTGTCCCCTGTAACCCTGAAGGCAATTACTTAGTCAGCTTTGATCCGTTAGATGGCTCATCGAATACTGAGATCAACAGCTTAATTGGGACTATTTTTTCGATTACTCACGCCCCGCAATGGATGGATGCGGATGATCCTTCCGCTTTCTTGCAACCGGGTACGCAAAGTGTAGCAGCAGGTTACGTGTTATATGGTCCTTCGACTATGCTGGCTATGACCACCGGCCGCGGTACTCATCTTTATACCTTGGATAAAACCCACGGTGGCTTCTTACTGACTGAAGCGAATTTACAAGTACCACAAGACACCAGTGAATTTGCCATTAATGCATCGAATCAACGTCACTGGGAACAACCGATACAAGATTATGTGGCCGATTTAATCTTAGGCACCGATGGCCCTCGAGGTAAAGACTACAACATGCGCTGGGTCGCGGCGATGGTGGGTGATATTCATCGTGTATTATGTCGCGGGGGTATTTTTGCGTATCCGTTTGATAAACGTAACCCTAATAAACCGGGTAAACTGCGCTTGTTATATGAAGCCAATCCAATGGCATTTTTGATGGAACAAGCCGGAGGTTTAGCCTCGACAGGTGAAGGTCGGATCATGGAAGTAATGCCAACCGAGATCCACCAACGGGTACCGGTGATCATTGGTTCGGCCAATGAAGTTGAAGCGTGCTTAGATTATTACAACCGATAAATAATCAACGGCATTGGCTTTTTATTCGCCCATGCCGTTTTTTGTTTTATCATTGCGCTTTACTATTGCGTTTATTTACGCACTTTAATACTTAGAGAATTTCCCATATGCCCCATCCTTTTGCTCATCTCCCGAAATGGTTAAGTGTTTGGCTGTTCAGCATCATTAGTATTGGCGTCTTCGCTGCACAACCTGAACCTAAAGAACTGTTTTGGGAAGATATGGTACCCAAAGGATTTATTGCCCCAGAAGTCACGGTTGATCATCTCAATAACATGTCACAAGCTGCGCCCAATGCGCCAGTTTTACCCGAGCTAAACGGCCAATATGTAAAAATCCCTGGATTTGTTGTGCCATTAGAAGGCACAGCTGAATTGACGACGGAGTTTTTGTTAGTCCCCTACTTTGGTGCTTGTATTCATGTACCGCCACCACCATCTAATCAAATTGTTTATGTGACATTCAAAAACGGGGTGCCCATCGATAATTTATATGATGCGGTGTGGGTTGTAGGCAAGTTGTCTACCGATGGTTGGAGTGGTGATATTGCGACTGTGGGTTATACGCTAGAAGGCGTAGAAGTATTGCCATACGAATAAGGGCGAATATTCGCGCCCTTATTGTATTTACATTAGCCAATTGTACTTATTGTGGCACTCGCCACTCTAATAATTGCGCTCGATGTGCGTCACTAATTGGCATAGCACGCTGTTGGGCATAATCAAACTGCACCAATGTCGTCGTCCCTTTCGCCACCACAACTTGCTCATTTTCGGCATTAGCTTGCTGCACTTCTTGATACACCACAAATGAACTGTTACCAATACGCTGAATACCAGTACGAATGGTCACTGCTTTGCCATAGTGGATTTGTGCCACAAAATCCACCGTGAAACTTGCCAAAATCAATGGCCAATTATCCAAGTCTAACTCAGGATTAAAGACTTTGAATATCGGTTCGCGCGCCGTTTCAAACCACTGCGGCACGACCGTATTGTTGACATGACGCAGTGCATCAGTTTCATAAAAACGTATGTTAAATGTTTCACTCAACATAACGTTGTGGACCTGTGAGCATGGGTTTTAAGAATCGTCCCGTGTGCGAGGCTGCGACTTCAGCCACTTCTTCAGGGGTACCTTGAGCAATGATTTGACCACCACCAGAACCGCCTTCCGGACCTAGATCAATGACCCAATCCGCCGTCTTGATCACATCCAAGTTATGCTCAATGACCACCATTGTATTGCCGGCATCACGTAAGCGATTCAAGACTTCCAACAACTGCTTAATATCGTGAAAATGTAAGCCCGTCGTAGGTTCATCTAAGATATACAGGGTTTGTCCCGTATCGCGCTTAGATAACTCTTTGGCCAACTTGACCCGCTGAGCCTCCCCCCCTGACAAAGTCGTCGCCGCTTGCCCTAAACAAATATAGGACAGACCAACATCTTTTAAGGTTTGCAGTTTACGGTTGATCGCTGGGATCGCATCAAAGAACTCTCGGGCATCTTCAACGGTCATTTGCAAAATCTCGTGGATGTTTTTGCCTTTATAACGAATTTCTAAGGTTTCGCGATTATAGCGTTTACCCTTACACACATCACATGGCACATATACATCTGGTAAAAAATGCATTTCAACTTTAATCACGCCATCACCCTGACAGGCTTCACAGCGTCCACCTTTGACGTTAAAACTAAATCGTCCAGGCTTGTAACCTCGTGAGCGGGCTTCTTGTGTGCCTGCAAACATTTCACGAATTGGCGTAAAAATTCCGGCGTAAGTAGCAGGATTAGATCTCGGAGTACGACCAATTGGACTTTGGTCAATATCGACAACTTTGTCCAATAACTCTAAACCTTTCATGGTTTTATATGGTGCCGGTTCGCCTAACGTTGCGTTGTTTAATTCACGCTGCGCAATTTTATAAAACGTATCATTAATTAACGTCGATTTACCTGAACCCGATACGCCTGTGACACACGTCATGATACCGGTTGGCACACGCAATGTGACATCTTGTAAATTGTTACCTGTCGCACCCGTCAATTCTAGCCATTCGTTGTTCTTGGCCTTATTGCGTTTAGCAGGGATCGCAATCCCTTCTCGACCCGATAAATACTTACCAGTTAAAGAATGCTCCGCATTTTTAATATCTTCCAATGAGCCTTGCGCGATAATTTCACCGCCATGCACCCCAGCCCCAGGACCAATATCAATAATGTAATCTGCTTCTTTGATAGCATCTTCATCATGCTCAACCACAATCACGGTGTTACCTAAATCTCGCAAATGACGTAGGGTTTTTAAAAGGCGTTCGTTATCACGTTGATGCAAGCCAATGGAAGGCTCATCTAGCACATACATAACACCCACTAAACCCGCACCAATTTGACTAGCCAAACGAATACGCTGGGCTTCACCGCCAGATAATGTATCTGCACTGCGCTCTAGTGATAGGTAGTTCAATCCAACATTCACCAAGAAATTTAAGCGCTCTTTGATCTCTTTTAGGATTTTTTCAGCAATCGCGGCACGTTGCCCCGTTAATGCTAAGTTTTCAAAAAAGGCTAAACATTCAGCAATGGACATATGTGCCACTGTCGGCAAATTTGTTTTTTCAATAAAGACGTTGCGTGCTTCTAAACGCAAACGAGAGCCAGCACAGGTAGAACAAGGTTGTTGTGCTAAGTATTTAGATAACTCATCACGTACGGCATTGGATTCGGTATCTTTGTAGCGGCGCTCCATATTCGGGATAATCCCTTCAAATGGATGTTTACGCTGCATGATATCACCACGTTCATTGATATATTTAAAGCTAATGCTGGTGCCTTTTGAGCCATTGAGAATAATGTCTTTGGATTTTTTATCTAGTTCATTAAACGGAATGCTCAAGTCAAACTTATAATGCTCAGCAACTGCCTGGAGCATTTGAAAATAATAATAACTGCGCTTATCCCAGCCACGGATCGCTCCGCCAGATAAACTTAGCTCCTCATTACTCACCACGCGAGAGGGATCAAAAAACTGTCTCGTGCCTAATCCATCACAAGTTTGACATGCCCCCGCTGGGTTGTTGAACGAAAACATGCGCGGCTCTAACTCACTGATAGAATAACCACAGTGTGGGCAAGCAAAGTTTGCGGAGAAAATCATTTCTTCAGCGCTGGCATCATCCATGTAGGCGACTTTGGCATTGCCACCAGACAAGCCTAATGCAGTTTCAAATGATTCGGCTAGGCGCAGTTGTAAATCTTCACGCACTTTAAAACGGTCAACAACCACTTCAATGGTGTGTTTTTTGTGGAGATCCAACGGCGGTGGATCAGACAAATCACATACCTCACCATCAATTCGTGCACGAATAAATCCTTGCGCAGACAAGCCCTCTAAGGTTTTAAGATGTTCACCTTTACGGTCTTGGATCACCGGAGCAAGCAACATCAGCTTTGTGCCTTCTGGCATTGCTAAAACACGGTCAACCATCTGCGATACGATTTGTGCATCGAGAGGTACATCATGCTCTGGACAACGTGGCACACCGACTCGGGCAAACATCAAACGCAAATAATCGTAGATCTCGGTGATAGTACCCACCGTAGAACGAGGGTTGTGAGAGGTAGACTTTTGTTCAATCGAAATGGCCGGAGATAACCCTTCGATATGATCGACATCGGGTTTTTCCATCATAGATAAAAACTGACGGGCATACGCAGACAAAGACTCAACGTAACGACGTTGACCCTCAGCATATAAAGTATCAAAAGCTAAAGAGGATTTACCCGATCCAGAGAGACCAGTAATCACGACTAACTTGTCGCGAGGGAGATCAAGGGAAATGTTTTTGAGGTTGTGCGTACGCGCACCACGAACTTCTATTTTATCCATGCAACCGTTTCAATGTGCAAAACCTGTAGTATGACATAATCGCTTAAGATTACGACATATATAAGTTGTTTATAATTGTGCGTCTTAATACGTAAGATTATGGGTTTTGATCACCTAGCTGCCACCTTATTGACTTAATGCCACACATTTACCCTTGCTAAAATTGTGCTAGAATGCACACATAATTATTTACTTACAGCTTGAAGTCCTAACCGTGAACGCTACCGAAATTCGTGCCGCTTGTGCACTTGCCGCTATTTATATTTTGCGCATGCTAGGATTATTCATGGTGATGCCGGTATTGGCAATTTTAGCAATGGATTACCAAGGCTACACCCCCTGGTTAGTGGGTTTAGCGATTGGAGGCTATGGCTTGACCCAAGCATTGCTGCAGATCCCCATGGGGATGCTATCGGATCGCATCGGACGTAAGCCAGTCATTGTTGGTGGCTTAGTATGCTTTGCTATCGGAAGTGTCGTGGCAGGCATAGCTGATAGTATGACATGGTTGATTATTGGTCGGATAATGCAAGGTGCTGGCGCGATTGCCGGTGCAGTGATGGCATTAGCGGCTGATGTCACGCGCGAATCTCAGCGCACCAAAGTCATGGCAATTATCGGGATCTCGATTGGATTTTCTTTTTATCTGGCTTTATTACTTGGTCCGGTGCTATCAAGCTCATACGGTTTGAGTGGGATTTTTTATATTACGGCATTATTAAGCGTCGCTGGTATTGGCTTAGTCTTGTATATTGTCCCTAACGCCACCAATATTGCGCCAAGTGCCGATACGTTGCCACGACTCTCTCATATCAAAGTCCTGTTCACCCACCCACAGCTGCGTTTATTGAATATTAGTGTGTGCTTATTGCATATGTTTATTACTATTTTATTTGTACAGTTACCCCGTTTATTGAGCGATAGTGGGATTGCCCTGAGCGCACAATGGACATGGTATTTACCGGTATTGTTGTGTTCAATTGTGGGTTTAATGGTACTGATGCGAATAGCCAAAACTCAGCCTAAAGGCGTCATGCTAATCAGTATTGTTGCCATGACGTTATGCTTTGTAGGACTAGCGTATCATGCTAATGCGACGTTGAATCTACGTTATTTGTATGGCTTTGCGATCGTCTTTTTTATTGGATTTAATTATCTAGAAGCAAATATTCCAGCACTCGTATCGAGCATTGCCCCAGCCGGCAATAAAGGCAGTGCGATGGGAATTTATGCTAGCTTTCAATTTTTTGGTGCTTTTTTAGGCGGGATCGTTTCTGGCCTAATGATCAGTTCATTTTCTGAAACAGCGCTGTATACTTTATGTATCTTGATTGGGGTTGTGTGGCTCATAATTATTTCAATGTTAAGTCACCATGAGCGCTTAAAACGCGTTACACTTAGCCTTAATCAAACGAATGACTCGGTCGCTGAAATCGCAACGCGATTACAAGCAATAACCGGTATTAAAGACATCACTGTGGTTGAAGATGAACAGGCGGCATACCTTAAAGTAGACCCCGCCACCTTTGACTTAACGTTAGCACAACAAGCAGTCCAATAAACACGAGGTAGCAAATGGCGACTAAAGGCGTAAACAAAGTAATAATCGTAGGTAACTTAGGTAACGATCCTGAGATCCGTAATTTGCCCAATGGTGGCGCAGTCGCTAATTTGAGCGTTGCGACTAGCGAAAGCTGGAAAGACCAACAAGGTCAACCTCAAGAGCGCACCGAATGGCATCGCGTTACTATGTATCGTCGTCTTGCTGAGATTGCGGGTGAGTACTTGAAAAAAGGCTCACAAGTATACCTAGAAGGTAAATTGCAAACTCGTAAATGGCAGGATCAACAAGGTAATGACCGTTACACCACTGAAATCATTGCTGATCAAATGCAAATGTTAGGTGGTCGTACTGGCGGCGGTCAAGGTGGCCAAGGCGGGAACATGGGCGGCGGTGGTTATAACCAACCACAACAAAGCAATCAAGGTGGCAATGGCGGCGGTTACAACCAAGCACCACAGCAAAACAATCAAGGTGGCGGTCAAGGCGGTTATAACAAACCACCACAACAGGCACCTTCAGCACCACAAGCGCCTAAAGAACCTGATTTTGAATTTGATGACGATATTCCTTTTTAGCATCGAACTCAACATCCGAAAATAATCACCTTATCTAACGCCCTTATTACAAGGGCTTTTTTACATAATTTGGCAATGAATAATGATTAACACTAAAATATATAAAGCGGTTTATAGTTTATCTGAGCAGCTAATGAAAGCAGCCAATAGCAATGACCAAGACTCATTCGATCAATTATTCGCTGAATTACAAGCGATATGCGACGATAACGAAGATACCAACAAAGACCATCCTGAACAGTGGGAAACATTGGCTGATTTTACCGCCGATTTAGACGAAGCGGTTGCCGGATATGAAAAAGCATTGACCAAAGCGAAGGCGATTAATTCAAAAGATCATATGTCCTCAATTGCGCTATCCATGGCGCTTTTACAAATAGAACTGGGTCATACCGATGCGGCAATAGATAATCTGAAAAATGCCAAAATCAGTGCCAATAAAATTGAAGACAAAGAGCTTAAAGCCGAAATACATGATCGACTTGAAGCGCTTGTAGATGGCTCGTATTAATCTAACGCCTCATCTCAACTAAATCCACTAAGCCCAGCATTTTTGTTGGGCTTTTTTGTGACGGTCGCTTTAATGCCCAGCATCATCAATAGTTCGATTAGCGGAAATCCCTTGCCACGACGATGCCCCCAAAGTGACAATTACCTGTCGCAATTGTCGTATCCGCTCTAAAAATTAGTGTCAATTTGTCTAAAGTAAAAATGATGAATGTCGATATAAATGTCATGGAATGTATATATACCTGCACTTTTACTTTTCGGCAGGAAAATTGCAACACGATATTATTGTAGCAACATTGATGTTGCTCAATAGAGAACGGAATCTAGCACTTACGGTGCAAGAGCAAAGGAATGACAATGCAAATAAGTTGGCGCCAGTACCTGACATTGAAACTTGCCAAGCGCAATGCGATATTTTCGTTAGGTATTTCTGTTGGAAAACATACTCATTATGTCGTCGGGTTAGTCAAACAAGGCGCTGAAGTCTATTGGGCACATGCCTGTCAGTTTGATATCACCTCGTTTAAATCTGAATTTAGTCTGTGGATAAAGGCCAATAATTTGGCTGGCACACCGACCTATATATCCTATACCGAATCCTACTATCAATTACTTCAAGTCGATCGTCCGGATGTCGAAGAATACGAAGTTCACACAGCATTACAATGGCCACTTAAAGAATTACTCACCATCAATAAAGAAGTCGCCTACGATTATTTTGATTTGCCGATACAAATCTCCGGACAACACAAGATCAATGCATTTGGCCCAGAAGATCAAACATTGTCCATCGCACTGCAAGCGCAGTATTACGCAGATGGCAATTGGTTGGTGAACACCGATGATAATGCAACCAACATCTCCCTAGCACAAAACTTAGGGCAGGTTAGTTTAACGCCTTTACCTGACAGCGAAAATAATATTGCGAGTCTGTATAGCAATATTCAAAGCACCGGATTTTTAGCCGCAGGCATATCGGATACCAGTGATTTGAGTTTTACCCCTGCTAATCTTCGCGGTGGGTTACAAGTCACAATATCCTCTTTAGTCGGCTCACCAGCGTGGGCTAAGTATCTAAATTATGATTGGAATGGCGATGGGATGATTAATGGCTTAGATGCCCCATCAGCTACGATTAATTTTGGTATTTATAGAGGTAATGATCGCAAGATAAATTACCGTGAAGTCTTAGAGTAATCGCGATTTTAGCCACTGTTAGGCGATATTTAGCAAAATCAAAAGCCAGATTTATGGTATGTTTAACCAAATCTGGCTTTTTTGTGTCTGTTTTATGAAAATAAAGTATGCAATATATTGAAACTTCCCATAAAATACCTGTCATAAAGAAAGACTCCTAATAACTACAAAATAAAGGCTTGTCATGTTTAAAAAGCTGCGCGGTTTATTTTCCAATGATTTATCTATCGATTTAGGTACAGCCAACACATTAATCTACATAAAAGACAAAGGGATCGTGCTTAACGAGCCATCTGTAGTTGCTATCCGTGAAGAACGTCCTGGCTCACCGCGCAGTGTTGCTGCCGTGGGTAGCGAAGCAAAAAAAATGCTTGGTCGTACTCCTGGAAACATCAAAGCTATTCGCCCTATGAAAGACGGCGTTATAGCAGATTTTAATGTCACTGAAAAAATGCTCCAACACTTTATCAAGCAAGTACATGATAACAATTTTTTACGTCCATCACCGCGCGTACTCGTCTGCGTGCCATGCGGATCGACGCAAGTTGAGCGGCGTGCGATAAAAGAATCAGCCGAAGGTGCTGGTGCGCGCGATGTGTATTTGATTGATGAGCCGATGGCGGCGGCAATTGGTGCTGGCTTGCCCGTGTCAGAGCCGACCGGTTCAATGGTTGTCGATATTGGTGGTGGTACCACTGAAGTTGCGATCATTTCACTCAACGGTGTGGTGTATTCTTCATCCGTTCGCATTGGTGGTGACAAATTTGACGAAGCCATTATTAACTATGTGCGTCGTAACTTTGGCTCATTAATTGGTGAGGCGACAGCAGAAAGAATTAAACACGAAATCGGCGCTGCTTACCCAGGCGAAGATGTCAAAGAAATTGAAGTCCGTGGACGTAATCTTGCCGAAGGTGTGCCTCGTAGTTTCGTGCTAAACAGCAATGAAATTTTAGAAGCATTACAAGAACCGTTAACGGGTATCGTATCTGCAGTCATGGTGGCATTAGAGCAATCCCCTCCTGAACTGGCTTCGGATATCAGTGAACATGGTATGATATTAACGGGTGGCGGTGCATTATTACGCGACCTTGACCGTTTATTAATGGAAGAAACAGGTATCCCAGTTGTGATAGCTGAAGATCCGTTAACATGCGTTGCGCGAGGTGGTGGTAAGGCATTTGATCTGATCGATCACCACGGCGGCGACTTGTTCTCACATGAATAACGAGTAAAGGCAACGGATGTTGCCTTTTTCATTATGAAACCGATATTTAAACGTGGCCCATCCCTAGAATCACGACTAATGATTGTTGTCGTGCTCTCTTTAGCTCTGCTTGTTTCTGATGGCTTGTATGGCATATTTACACCTGTGCGCAGTGTTCTGACGACGTTTGTCTCCCCGATCCAATATATCGCTTCTCTACCCGCATCTTTATTAAACGCCAGCTCCAACCGAATTATTTCTCAAGAAGAACTCATTGCAGAAAATAACTTACTGATCCAACAAATGATGGCACTGCAAGCAGATAACCAGCGTTATCAAAGCCTGTTAGCTGAAAATGAGCAGTTACGTAAATTGCTCGATGCTCCGGTACAAACCGCACTGCCAAAAACCGTCGCAGAACTCATGGCTGTCGATAACAACCCTTATTCATTACAGGTATTGATTAACAAAGGCAGCTTAAGTGGGGTATATAATTCACAGCCCGTCATTGACGACCAAGGTATAGTGGGACAAATTGTCGATGTGGCACAAACCACATCTCGCGTATTATTAGTCTCTGATCTATCCCATGCGATTCCGGTGCGCATTTTACGCAATAACCTACGCTTAATAGCCAGTGGTAGCGGTGAGCTTAATGCACTGAATGTAAGACACGTCGCCCACAGTGCCGATATTGCTGAAGGTGATATCTTGGTGACGTCTGGATTAGGTAATATTTTTCCTGAAGGCTATCCGGTGGCAGTGATCGCAAGTGTTGTACGTAACGAAGGACAACCGTTTGCAACCGTTAAAGCCACCCCTTTGGCGCGGTTAGACCGCTTACGGTATTTGTTATTATTGGGACGTGAAAATACGCCGCTGGAGACCCGTAATGAATAAACGCTATGTCATTTACATGACCCTGTTTATTGCACTGGTACTAGAAGTACTCCCCATGCCATTAAACCTCGTCGTATACCGACCTGAATGGTTATTATTAGTGTTGATCTATTGGAATATCGCCTTACCGCAACGCGTCAATATCGGGATTGCATTTATCTGCGGGATTATTTTGGATATTTTATTAGGCAATAGTCTCGGCTTAAATAGCTTAGCGTTAGTTATTTCGGTGTACATCAGTTCACTGCATTATCAGCGTTTACGTAATTATTCAATCTGGCAGCAGATGGTCATATTAGGTCTACTATGTGCCTTGTACAACTTAATTATATTTTGGTTGCAACACTGGTTAACCGATGTCTTATTTCAATTTACGTATTTTTGGCCCATTTTAACAACCGTATTTTTATGGCCTTGGCTATTTTGGTTATTGCGTAAAATCAGACGACAATTGGATCTAAAATGACAGCATTGTATAACCAACAACACGCACTCGTATTAGCCTCTGCCTCACCACGACGAGTCGAACTATTAAAGCAAATCGGGGTCGAATTTACACAAGCCCCTGCTAATGTTAATGAAGACGTCCATGATAATGAACAAGCTGCAGATTACGTGCTGCGTTTAGCTCGAGAAAAAGCCTTTGTAGTCGCTTTTACACAACCCGACAAATATGTATTAGGTAGTGATACGACGGTCCATATCAATGGGACGATTTTAGGTAAACCGACCGATTTTGATGACTTTATGACAATGATGGCGTTATTATCCGGACAGACTCATGAAGTCATAACGGCAGTGTGCATTGCGACAATTGGCAATACTGGACTAGATATGAGTGAAGCGGTGGTCACATCCAAAGTCACCTTTGGCGAGTTGAATGAGCAACAACGACTCGCCTATTGGGAATCTGGCGAACCTATAGGTAAAGCCGGCGGATACGCGATCCAAGGTATAGGCGGACAATTTGTTAAGCATATTGACGGCAGTTATAGTGGCATTGTGGGCCTGCCCCTCGCACAAACTGTTGCTTGCTTACAAGAATCAGGAGTGATTAATGCATGAGTGCTGAATTATTAATTAACGTCACACCATCTGAATCTCGTGTGGCATTAATAGACAATGGTATTTTACAAGAAATCCATATCGAGCGGCATACCAAGCTCGGCTTAGTCGGGAATATTTATCGTGGTAAGGTTTCTCGCGTATTACCAGGAATGCAAGCGGCATTTGTCGATATTGGCTTTGAAAAAGCGGCGTTTTTGCATGCCTCAGATATCGTGATCCACAATGAAGTGATCGAGGATGTTAACCCCAACCATATTACCAAAAAAGACATCCGTGAGCTGGTCCGAGACGGACAAGATATCGTCGTCCAAGTCGTTAAAGATCCGATTGGTACCAAAGGTGCACGCCTGACAACTGATATTACCATTCCCTCACGTTATTTAGTATTTATGCCATCCGTCACACATGTTGGTGTATCACAACGTATTGAAGATCCCGAAGAACGCGAACGTCTCAAACATATCGTGCAGACATTTTGTGATGAAAATGGTGGATTTATCTTGCGTACCGCAGCCGAAGGCGTCAATGAAGAAGAACTTGCCCAGGATGCCGATTTTTTAAAACGCTTATGGGGCATCATTCAAACTCGAATGAAAACCAAAACCGCTAATGTATTATTTCAAGATCTGCCTTTAGCCCGCCGTGTTATCCGTGATTTTACGGGAACCGAAATTGAAAAAATTCGTATTGACTCTAAGCTTTCATTTAATGAACTGGTGGAATTTACCAAAGAATACGTGCCTGAACTACAAGGTAAATTGGAATATTACAAGGGCGAGCGTCCAATCTTCGATTTATATGATGTAGAAAATGAAGCCCAACGGGCACTCAAACGCCGTGTCGATCTTAAATCTGGTGGCTATCTGATCATTGATCAAACTGAAGCCATGACCAGCATTGATATCAATACAGGTGCGTTTGTTGGCCATCGCAATTTAGAAGAAACTATTTTTAATACCAACATCGAAGCAACCCAAGCGATTGCTCGGCAACTACGTCTACGTAACCTTGGTGGGATGATTTTAATCGATTTTATCGATATGGAGGAACCAGATCACCAAAGAAGGGTCTTACATTCATTAACCCAAGCATGTAGTTTGGATCGTGCTAAGACTAATATTCATGGTTTTACTGCGCTTGGCCTAATTGAAATGACGCGCAAACGCACCCGTGAGAGCTTGGAGCATGTCTTATGTGAAGATTGTCCCGTATGCGAAGGTCGAGGGTCGATTAAGACCGTCGAGACCATTTGTTTTGAAGTCATGCGAGAAATTGTGCGAGTAAACCGTGCGTATGATGCTGATAAATTTGTCGTGTATGCATCTCCAGCAGTAGCAGAAGCACTCATGGGAGAAGAATCAGCAATGCTTGCCGAAGTTGAACTGTTTGTCACAAAACAAATCAAGGTGCAAACAGAACATTTATACAACCAAGACAAATTTGATGTGGTAATGATGTAAATATGAGTAAACCATCGGGCAATACTTGGATCACAACCAGCTTATCAATATTGTGGCGCAGCGCTACGATATTGTTGGTGTGTGCAGCAGTATTGATCACCGCTATACGCTTAAGTCTACCGCATACAAATCACATCAATGCGCATGTTACCCAATATTTGTCACAACAACTCAATGCACATATTGTAATCGGTAAGATTGATGGCTACTGGGAAGGTAACGGCCCTCATCTGACCTTGCATCACGTTAATTTAACGCCTAATTCAACAGCAGATAGCCAAGCCCAAGGTGTCGAATTTGAACTCAATAACATTTACGTTGAAGTGGATTTGTTTGCATCAATACTGCAATGGAGCCTTGTCACTGAAAAGTTTGAACTGCAAGGCTTACAGCTTGACTTAGATCTCAATAAAGCCCAACCAACCGAGCTCGAAAACACATCAAGTAACTTGCCTGATTTACTACAAGATATTCTACTCAACAAATTAGAATATTTTTCAGTGGTCGAGTCCAATATCAATATCAAACACACCAACCAGACTCAACACATTGATATTAAAAAGTTATCTTGGATAAACAATGGCGTCATGCACAAAGGGACAGGAGAAATATTTTTTAATAATAATCCTGAAAATATTGCACAAGTCTCGGCGCAACTAATCGGTCAGCCCGATAATTTACATGGCACTGTGTTTTTAGAAACCCAAAAAATTGCATTTGGTCGTTGGCTTTCAGCCTATATGCCTGCTCACATTGAGCTTGATCAAAGTGCTGCGCAAGGGAATGCATGGCTCACCATTGATGGCTCTGCAATCACCCAAGTTCGTGGGCAAATTACACCAACTCAACTGCGCTGGAAGGATGCACAGTCATCGTTAATCACCAGTATTCAAAATGTCGATTTTATGGCTATCCCTCAAGGGGATACCTGGTTAGTGAATGCCCAAAATGTCGTCGTAGGGATCAATGACACCACCCTAGCGATGAATTTTAGTGCGTTGCGTGACGCCGCTGGAACTTGGTCACTATCAAGTATCACTCCCTTTGCTGTCGCACCATTACAAGCCGTAGGTGAGTTTTTCTTATCAGGCAATGCCCAATCTTGGTTAGCGCAAGCACAGCCACAAGCGCAAGTCAGCAGTATTGAATTAGTAGCAAATAAAGCACAATGGCTAGGGCAGATTACATTTGACCACGTCGCACTACAACAAACATCACTACCGGGTGTCAATGATCTACAACTGATCGCCTCTTTCAAGCAAATGAAGAGTACAACAGCGATTGATTCACTGCAGAGTATGCACTCTCCGGTATTAGTCGGGATCCAAATTAAAGGTGAAGAACAATCGTTGTTGACCGATCAGTTATTAGCCCAAAATATCACTATGCACGCATTGGATGCGAGTCTATACCTGTCAATTGACCCCTATGAATTTTCAATATTACCTTCTAAAATCACTCTTGCCTCAGACTTAGTCCAAGCAGATGTCGAGTTAGCGTATCGCGGGAGTGAAGATGTGTTATCAATCAGCGCGTTAATCGCCCCTGAGACCGCCAAAAATGTCGTCAAGTTATTACCAACCACATTGATGGGTACACAAACATACCAATATCTTGTCAACGCATTAGACACTGATACGCAAACGGGTACGATTACACCGACGCGCTTAATTTGGCATGGTGCAGGACAAGATTTCCCTTTTGAACGAAATAACGGGGTATTTCAAGCCAGTTTATTCATGCACCAAGGTCAATTTAAGTTTGGTAATCAGTGGCCAATGCTCAGTGAGCTCGATTTAGAATTAGCATTTGAAAATAATGATCTGGTTATGCGCGCGCCGAGTGGCAAAATTTTAGATGTAACGCTAGGGGATTTGACGGCTACATTACCAGGTCTCAGTGGTCAAAGCTTACTGACCATTGATGCAACTGGCTCAGGTTCAGGTTATGCACTGGCGCAAGTGATGGCACAGTCGAGTTTAGCCAGTTCACTAGGTCAGCTACTAAATGAAAACATTATTATTTCAAACGCGCTATCTGCCACTCTCAATTTACAGATCCCATTAGATAATGATGATGTGATTGCTAGCGGGACGATTGATTTACCTAATAATTATATTCAATTTATAGATGTCGACTTGGCGCTAACCCAAGCGCAAGGTCAACTCAGCTTTGTCAACGACAAGATTACGGTTAATACACTCTCCGCCAAGCTATTTGACCAACAGATAGCCCTGTCATTAGATGGCGCAAACAGTGCCGATGGTTACACAGCAAAGGTTGCACTTAGCGGCGATTGGGATGTGGCACAGTTTGCACACCTAGCGAGTGCCGAATATGCCCATGCCTTTGCAGGTCAAGCGACATGGCAAGGTCGATTAAACTTGCAGTTACCGCAATCAGGGATGCATTATACGTTTGATCTCAACAGTGATTTAGTCGGAGTCACCCATTCGTTACCCGCTCCATTTGCCAAAACACCCGATACCATCATGCCCTTATCTATCCGTGCAACCGGAACTGATTTAGCTTCTGAAATTAATGCAACACTTGGCGATGATGTCCGTTTTGCTGGCGTCCTACCTCATAAAGAAAAACAGTTTTCGCGCGCGCATTTAGCATTAGGCGCAAGTGAATTTCAAGGTACAGGGGTCGGATTTAGTATTTCTGCCAATTTACCCCGCCTTGATGTCAGTGAATGGTACCAAACCTTAGACCGCTTGTTAGCTGGATTTGGGGGAACGACGACACCGATATTTTCAACACCTGAACGTATCTTTATGACCATTGATCAAGTCACTCTAGCCAATCAAACTATCCATAACATTAATGCCACAGCCAAACAATCTGATAACAACTGGCAAATTGATCTGAACGCACGAGAAGCGCGCGGCACAGTGCGTTTATTTAATGACTGGCTGGGCAGCGGAATCGATATTCAAGCAGACTATATCAATATCAGTACGCTTGCACAGACACCATTAGCGACATCGCGACCGTCCATAGACCCGCGCACCTTACCGCCAATTGCCTTTGCCTGCACCCAATGCCGTGTGGTCGATAACAATCTTGGTGCAGTCACCCTGCGCACGACTCCCATTGAGAGCGGTATGCGGATTAATCAACTCATGACTCAAAATGATCATGGTGGGGTGAATCTAACGGGGACATGGGACGCGACAACAGATACCTCGTCACGTACAGCTATCAACGGTGAAATTACTAGTGATGATTTTGGTGCTTTCTTGAACGAATTTACATTTTCAACTGGTATCAAAGACTCTGCAGCCCGTTTCAAGTTGAATTTAGCCTGGGATAATGCACCGTTTGATTTTGCCTTTGCGGATGTCAATGGCAATATCGATTGGTCTTTATCCGATGGCTATCTTGCGGAAATTAGTGATAAAGGATCGCGTATTTTTACCCTGTTGTCGCTTGATTCTTTGGTACGTAAACTCAGTTTGGATTTTCGTGATGTCTTTGCCAAAGGTTTTTTCTATGACAAAATCAATGGCACTATGACGATTGAAAATGGCATTGCATTTACCCAAGATACTGTTGTTGATGGTGGTGCAGGTGAAATCGACATTGCTGGTTATTCTGACCTCGTCAATCAAGAACTTAATTACACGGTCTCATTTGCACCAAATGTTACCGGTAACTTACCTGCGTTAGTCTATTTTATGGTCAATCCCCCTACGGCGATAGCCGCATTAGCAGTAAACCAAGTCCTCACGTCTGCCAAGGTCTTCTCCAATATTAACTACTCAATCAGTGGTGCTTTTAGTGCCCCCGTTGTCACCGAATTAGAACGTCAAAGTACGGAAGTCCAACTGCCTCAACGTCAAAACGTACAGGTATTAAAAAGTGACGATGTACCATTGACTGAAATCGACAAAATTCCAGTCAATTTACAACCTCAAACCAAATAGAACCTTTAGCATGAATCAGCCTGTTAATTTAGTGGCAATACAGCTCGTATCCACACCTGATATTGATGATAATTTTGCACAAGTCATAGAGCAACTTGAACGAGCTAAACTCGATATTGATACTAATTTGCCATCATTAGTGGTGTTGCCGGAATGTTTTGCATTTTTTGGTGGACGCGATATCAGTGCCTTAACGTTATTGGATGTCCAGTTACAAGCACAATTATTTGATCGGCTCGCCAGCATTGCCAAGTGTTACAAAATTTGGTTAATCGCGGGTTCCATTCCGACCCCCTCACCGATTCCAGATAAAATGTACGCGACCGCATTGTGTTTTGATCCCCACGGGCAGCTAGTGGGTAAATATCACAAGACACATTTGTTTGATGTTGATATCAATGATGCTACAGGTGCGTATCGTGAATCCCAGTCAACGCTAGCAGGAACAGAGCCTTTCGTGCTAGAAACTGATTTTGGCCGGATTGGTGTCTGTATTTGTTATGACCTTCGATTTTCAACCCTGTTTAATGCGATGGTCAAAGACAATCCCATCGATTATTTGGTAGTGCCAGCTGCTTTTACCAAAGAAACCGGTCAAGCGCATTGGCATCATTTACTCGCAGCACGCGCAATTGAGTATCAATGCTATGTCATCGCTGCCAATCAAGGCGGTACCCATACTAATGGTCGTCAAACCTATGGCCATTCTGCCATTTATTCACCATGGGGCGATGTCTTAGATATTATTAAACACAATGCAGGATTTGTGATTGCTAAAAATGATCCTATTCGGCATGATGAGATAAGATCTGCACTTAATGTGCAACAGCACCGTCAATTTTTTTAGGAGAACATGTGACTTCATCAGTCCAAGCTAATTTACTCGATGCCTCAGGGCTATCCGTAGCGCAAGTTAACGAAACACTGGGCTTGTTGTGTACGCATGACGTGAACTATGCTGACTTATACTTTCAATCTTCACAACATGAAACATGGGTGTTAGAAGACGGCATTATTAAAAATGGTAGCTACAATATCGAACGCGGAGTGGGTGTGCGTGCCATAAGCGGTGAAAAAACCGGCTTTGCATATTCTGACGATATCAATATTACCGCCTTACATGATGCAGCTAAAGCCGCGCGATCAATTGCACCTGCGGTTAATGTAACGAATGCGATCACGCCTTTTACCACTGTCGTCGCTGATGCTAAATACATGACTGACAACCCGTTATTGCAAATGCAAGATGCCGAAAAAATCGCATTACTCAAGGCCACGGATATATATGTTCGTGAACAAGCCAATAATGCATCACAAGTCAGTGTCAGCATCACTGGTGTCTATGAAGAGATCCTTGTCGCTGCGACTGATGGTACATTTGCGACTGACCAACGCCCACTGATCCGCTTGAATGTATCGGTATTGCTCGAAGAGGGCGAACGCCGCGAACGAGGTAGTTCTGGTGCAGGTGGACGCTATGCCTATGATTATTTTTTATCTGACGACAACGGTAAGCCATTTTACGAGCGTTTAGCGGATGAAGCGTTGCATATGGCGCGAATTAATTTACAAGCGATTGACGCGCCTGCTGGCAACATGCCAGTGGTGTTAGGCAATGGCTGGCCGGGTGTGTTATTACATGAGGCAGTTGGGCATGGTTTAGAGGGTGATTTTAACCGCAAGGGCTCATCCACCTTCTCTGGCAAAATCGGTCAACAGGTCGCGGCTAAAGGCGTGACAGTTGTTGATGATGGCACGATGTTCGATCGACGCGGCTCCATGACCATCGATGATGAAGGCACACCGTCTCAATACAATGTGCTTATCGAAGATGGAATATTACAAGGCTACATGCAGGATAAGCATAATGCGGCATTAATGGGCGTTGCCCCAACCGGCAACGGTCGTCGCGAATCTTACGCGCATTTACCGATGCCACGTATGACCAATACGTATATGCTCGGTGGTGAACATACTCAAGCTGATATTATCAGTACCATTAAACTTGGCGTGTTTGCACCTAACTTTGGTGGCGGACAAGTCGATATTACGTCGGGTAAATTTGTATTTTCGACGTCAGAAGCGTATCTCATCGAAGAGGGTAAAATTAGCACTCCGATCAAGGGTGCAACCTTAATCGGTAATGGTCCCGATGTAATGGGTAAAATATCTATGATAGGCAATGACTTAGCGTTAGATAAAGGCGTTGGGGTGTGTGGCAAAGATGGTCAAAGCGTGCCTGTAGGTGTAGGTCAACCGAGCTTGAAGGTCGACGAAATTACCGTTGGTGGCACGCAATAATTAATTTTTTGAATATAGCTTCAGTTTAGTTTGGCATCACGCTTTTGAGATATTGAAAAATCTCACGTGATGCTTTTGGCGACTTATTTTGTTCGGCTTGCTTTTTGGCTTGACGAACTAGTTGACGTAAACGTTGACGATCAAGGTTAGGATAGGTATTAAGCAATGCTTCAACTGCCTCATCACCTTGTTGAATTAATTCGTCACGCGCGATTTCAATCGCATGAAATGCTTGATTTGATTGACGCTGTTTAGCGTTAAGTACCGCTAAGGCGTTTTCAATCGGTTCAAAATCCGATTGACGTAACAACTTAGCCACTAATTGTAATTGACGACGATAGCCTTCTTTTTTCTTATCGATACGCTGCGCAAGTGCCACGGCATCTGCCAGATCTTCTGACATAGGAATCGTTTTTAAGGCTTTCTTAGTCAGGCCCACTAAGGTTCGACCGACCAGATGCAATGCATCAGCTTGTTGTTTAAGTTGAGTTTTACTAACCCAATTTTCATCTTCATCTGGGGCGGCTGTAAATTCTTCTTGGGACATAACATTTAACTTTTTCTTTTGAATATGGTTCTATTATAACAACGGAACCACAAACTTGGATAGCGAAACCGACATTATGCAAACAAAACAGCAACTCGAAGACATCAAACAGGTCGTAAGTGATGTATTAGCCATGGCCAAAGCGCAAGGCGCAACTGAAGCCGAAGCGAGTATGTCGAAAGTTCAGGGGATCGCCGTCTCTGCGCGAATGCAAGAAGTCGAAAATATCGAATTCACCAATGATGGCGGCTTAGGTATTGCCGTTTATGTCGGTCGCCACAAAGGCTCTGCTTCAACGGCAGACTTATCCCCCGCGGCATTATCATTAACCGTACAAAAAGCCATCGAGATCGCTAAACATACCGGCGAAGATGACTGCAATGGCATTGCCGATGCCGAACAAATTGCGACTTATATTCCTGATTGTGATTTATATCATCCGATTGAATTAGACACTGAATTAGGTCTTAGTTATGCGCTCGCCGCCGAAAAAGCAGCATTAAATAGCAGTGACAAAATTACTAACTCTGATGGTGCCAGTTATAACGCCAATGTCGGTTGTCGCGTATATGGCAACTCGCATGGCTTAATTGCGGGTTACCCCAGTACTCGTTACAGCTTAAGCTGCGTCGTATTAAGCCAATCAGAACAGGATATGCAACGTGATTATGCGTACAGCGTATCGCGTGTCAGTACTGAACTATCTGCACCAGAGGCGATTGGTCAAGAAGCCGCTAAAAATGCAATTGACCGCTTAGATGCCCGTAAAATCAACACCGGAAAATACCCCGTGGTATTTGATCGTCAAATCGCCTCTAGCTTATTTGGTCATTTCGTCGGGGCAATCAGTGGCGGGAGTTTATATCGTAAATCATCATTTTTACTCGACTCTATCCAGACTCAGGTGTTACCTGAATGGCTCAGTATTGCGGAAAAACCGCATGTTAAACGCGCACTAGCTAGTTCACCTTTTGATAACGAAGGCGTCCAAACCAAAGATATGCAAATTGTACAAGATGGTGTGTTACAACATTATCTATTAACCAGTTATTCCGCGCGTAAAATGGGCTTAACTACCACCGGACATGCTGGTGGGATCCATAACTGGTATGTCTCGACTAATGCACCAGACCAAGCGGCTTTATTACAGCAAATGGGCACAGGATTATTGATCACAGAGTTGATGGGACAAGGTGTCAATGGCGTGACTGGTGATTACTCGCGTGGTGCAGCTGGGTTTTGGGTAGAAAATGGGATTATCCAATATCCTGTCCATGAAATCACGATTGCGGGTAATCTCAAGACGATGCTCAAAAATATTACTGCTGTGGCAAATGATATTGAAGCTCGCGGTAGTATTCAGACAGGATCAGTATTGATCAGTGAAATGCAAATAGCCGGTAATTAATCGGCTAAAATAAGTTATAGGGCAATGACTCATTGCGTTAGCGCAAATAAACATCGAAACGGTGTTTTTTACCTTTAATTTGCATGGTTGGCGCTTTATCTTGTAAAAATGGCGCGTAATTGGGTCGTTTCACGACGACTCGTTTCGCGGCTAATATTAGCGCTGGCGTTAATAAATCATCCGCATCCGCATCATGCCCGAGTAACGTTTGAAACATTTTCATTGGCTTTTTTACGGCTGCGGATTTTTTCTTATGAGGAAACATCGGATCTAAGTACACCACATCGACCTCTTGCTTTTGTTCAATGAGCTCTTGCAACCGCTCGACCGCATTGCCAGGTAAAAGCTTCATTCGTGCGACAATATCCTTGCTTTGTGCATCTTCACTTCCACGCTCTAGCCCATCATGTAATAACGCACACACAACATTCGTCCGCTCAAGCAGCGTGACTTGACAACCTAGGGATGCCAAAATAAAACTATCCGTGCCTAAACCTGCAGTTGCATCCACCACACTCGGGCGTAATGTACTTTTTATCCCTACAGCTTTGGCGATAGCTTCGTTTTTGCCACCGCCTTTATCTTTGCGATAGAGCAACGCATCTGCGGCAAAATCAACACACAATGGCAACAATTTAGGATCGCGTAAATCAACTAATCCGACGCCTTCATCGACACTCACTAGTGCGTGCTGACCAAATTGATCAACGGCTTTATCGGTGTAAATGGCTGCTAACTGTTGAAGGCCAACAAATTCAAGTTGGTAAGTACTTGCTAGCGCTTTAAGGTATTTAATATCTGACAACACATCATTAAATTTGATTAATGATAACGGCTTACCCGCAGTGTTATGCAACACTCTACCACTAAAATCAGGCATTTGAATATTGTTCCTTTGCGCCTAACCAACGGTTAATCATGGCTTGCGCATTGGCGGGATGATGCACAAATAAATCCGCAGCTAACTGCTGGACTTGATCAAGTAAGTGCCCGTCACGAACTAAATCTGCGATTTTTAGATCGGCAATGCCGGTTTGTTTGGTACCTAAAATCTCACCCGGCCCGCGGATTTCCAGATCCATTTGTGCGATATAAAACCCATCATTAGAGTCTCGCAAGACACCTAAGCGCTTAGTGGCAGTCTTGGATAGGGTACCGTCATACATTAATACACAATGACTTTCTACCGATCCTCGACCTACTCGGCCGCGGAGTTGATGCAGTTGAGCTAAGCCTAATCGTTCTGGGTTTTCAATGATCATTAAACTAGCATTGGGTACATCTACGCCAACTTCGATAACCGTAGTGGCGACTAACACATCGAGTTCTGCGGCTTTAAATTGTGCCATAATTGCTTGTTTTTCTGCCGGTTTCATTCGGCCATGGACTAATCCTACGTGCAAATCAGGTAAGGCAGTCTTTATTGCAATATATGTATCTTCGGCAGCTTGGCTTTGTAATACTTCAGATTCTTCGATTAGCGTACATACCCAATATACTTGACGGCTATCTGCGGTGACCGATTTGTGTACGCGTGCCATAATTTGATCCCGTCTAGCACTAGGGACAACGATAGTTTGTACTGGCGTGCGTCCAGGCGGAAGTTCATCAATGACCGATGTATTGAGATCGGCATATGCCGTCATGGCGAGCGTGCGTGGGATCGGTGTCGCAGTCATGACTAGCTGATGCGGGAAACGCCCTTGCATCTCCCCTTTTTCACGTAACGCTAAGCGCTGATGTACACCAAACCGGTGTTGCTCATCAATGATCACCATTGCCAAGTTATGATAAATGACTTTTTCTTGAAAAACAGCGTGGGTACCCACTAACAAATTAATATCGCCAGACACTAACGCAGTTAGTACTTGCTCACGTGCTTTGCCTTTTAATTTGCCAGCTAACCAACCCACATGAATGCCTAATTCAGTGAACCATGTCGCAAAATTTTGGGCGTGCTGTTCGGCTAATAATTCTGTCGGTGCCATCAGTACCACCTGATAGCCAGCAGAAATGACATTCAGTGCCGCTAAAGCTGCCACTAACGTTTTACCTGAGCCAACATCACCTTGGACTAAACGCATCATTGGATAAGGTTGGTGCATGTCATGTTGAATTTCACGCACGACGCGCGCTTGTGCATTCGTCGGCGCAAAGGGCAGCGTCGCTAAAAACCGTTGCTGTAAATCATCATCTTGTGCAATTGCAAAACCGGGTTGCACTTCATTGTTTGCGCGCATTTTTAACACACTTAATTGATGCGCCATGAGTTCTTCTAAAATCAGACGCTGCTGCGCTGGGTGCTTACCTTCTTCAAACAAATGCAATGACACATCAGGTGGCGGTCGATGCACAATATGGAGTGCCTCGTTTAAGGAGATCTGTTGCGCATACATACCAGCAGGCATGAGCTCAGCTAATGCACCTTGCTGCATGGCTAACAGCGCTTGTTCGGTTAAATTGCGTAAGGTGATTTGTTTTACACCATCGGTCGTTGGATACACAGGTGTCAGACTTTCTGCCATGGGAGCAGTGTCATTAGGATTAACAACTTTATATTCGGGATGGACACATTCTAAGGCATGCTTACCGCGACGATATTCACCAAAGGCACGAATTTGCGTACCCGGTGAGAGCTGTGCTTTTTGCGCCGCAGAAAAATAAAAAAAACGGCAGGTAATGATCCCAGACGCATCCTTGATTTTGATAACCAAAGCGCGACGACGACCAAACACAATATCGCTTTGAATCACCTCACCTTGGATTGTCGCATGAATGCCATGATACAAATCCACAATATTATAGATATGCGTGCGGTCTTCATAGCGATGAGGCAAATGAAATAACACATCTTGGACTGAGCGTAAGCCTAGGTTGGCCAGTTTTTCTGCCACCTTTGCCCCAACACCTTTTAAGGCGGTAATAGGTTGATGACCATATGCTGGGGTAGCAAGACTCACGCAGTTTTCTCTACTCTGGCAGTTGCATTATGCCGTCAATTTCAATTTGAGCGGCTTTGGGTAAGGCTGAAACTTGCACCGCTGCACGCGCAGGATATGGCGTATTAAAGTACTGCGCCATGATTTCATTGACGGTAGCAAAATGACCTAAGTCGATTAAGAAAATATTCACTTTAACCATATCATTAATATCGCCACCCGCAGCTTCACACACGGCACATAAGTTTTTGAATACTTGATGCGCTTGCGCAGCAAAGTCATCCGAAACCATTTCCATTGTACTGGCGACTAACGGGATTTGACCCGATAAATATACCGTATTACCCGCTTTGATAGCTTGATTGTATGTACCGATCGCAGCGGGAGCTGCCTCTGAATGGATCACAGATTTAGTCATGATAATTCCTACTTATTAATACTTATGGTAATGGGTTTAGGTCTTGGGTTAAATATGTTTGTTTTGGCTATGTCGTGAGACTTTTTGGACTTCGGGCATAATGCGAATTTTACGCATGATATCCGCAAAATGAATACGATTGCGAGTGGTCACTTCAAGATCCACAAAATACACATTGCTCTCTTTTTCATCCGTAATCAGATTAATAATATTTGAATCACACGCTGTAATCGCATTAGTCAGCTTAGCGAGAGTGCCTTGATGGTTGATTAACTCAACTCTCACCGACACTTTAAAATCACCATCGACCTGGTCATCCCATTCCATTGGCAAGACGCGCTGAGGCTCTTCTTTGGACAGTTTGCGAATATTGGTACAACCATGTTGGTGGATCATCATGCCTTTTCCAGGATTGAGGATCGCAACAATTTCATCATCAGGGATCGGGTAACAGCATTTGGAATAGTGCATCAACAAGCCTTCGGTGCCTTTGATGGCCACTTTGCCTTTTTTCTCATCGGCTAACGAATCGCTATCCCCAACTAATCGCCGTGCAACAATGGCGCTAAGTTCATTTCCAAGCCCAATATCTTCAAGCAAGGCATTGAACGTGACATGTTTGGTCTCATCCACAACGCGATCAATATCAACTTGCGCGACATCATCCAGATTAGTATGACCTAACGCATGACGCAGTAAACGCGTCCCCATACCTAAGGCATCTTCGGTTTGTTGTTTACGCAAATACTGACGAATACTCGCTCGTGCTTTCGCACTCACCACAAAATTCAACCAATTGGCGTTGGGTTTGGCACGAGGAGAAGTAATAATTTGCACCGTTTGGCCATTTTGTAGCGGCTCGGATAACGAGAAATTGCGGCGGTCAACGCGCACACCCACGCAGGTATTGCCAACACCAGAATGCACTGCATACGCAAAATCAACCGCGCACGAGCCTGTCGGTAACTCTATGATTTTACCTTTAGGAGTAAACACATAAATCTCATCGGGAAATAAATCCGATTTGACATTTTCAATGAATTCAAACGAAGAACTGGCGCTTTGTTGCAGTTCTAGTAAGGATTGCATCCACTTCCGTGCTTTCAGCTGAGACGAGGTATCTTTCTCATCAGGAGATTTATACAACCAGTGTGCAGCCACGCCTTTATCCGCCATGATATCCATTTCTTGGGTGCGGATCTGCACTTCAACCGGAATGCCATGAGGTCCGATTAATGAGGTATGTAATGATTGATAACCATTGGTACGTGGGATCGCAATGTAATCTTTAAAGCGGTTTTCGATCGGCTTATACAGCCCATGCATCGCACCTAAGGCACGGTAACATTCATCAATCGAGCTAAAAATCAAACGGAACGCATAGATATCCATCACTTCATTGAACATCAACTCTTTGTTGCGCATCTTGCGATAAATCGAGTACAAATGCTTTTCACGACCGGTCACACTCGCCTCAAGACCATGCTCTTGCAAGCGTGCTTTAATTTCACCAAAAATATTATCAATGACTTCTTTACGATTACCGCGCGCTTGTTTGACGGCACTGCCCAATGCACGATGACGCATTGGATACATGGCTTCAAAGCCTAAGTTTTCCAATTCGTTTTTCATATCGTGGATCCCCAGACGATGTGCAATCGGGGCATATATTTCAAGCGTTTCGGTAGCGATACGACGACGTTTATCCGGACGTAATGCCCCTAATGTGCGCATATTATGAGTACGGTCAGCAAGTTTAATTAAAATAACCCGGATATCTTGTACCATCGCCATCATCATCTTGCGAAAGTTTTCGACTTGAGCTTCTTCTTTATTGGAAAATTTGATTTTTTCGAGCTTAGACACGCCCTCAACTAGTTCAGCGACAACGTCACCAAAACTATTCGCTAAATCTTGTTGGGAATAATGCGTATCTTCTATGACATCATGCAACAAGGCAGCCATGATCGTTTCATGATCAAAGTGCATGTCAGCAAGGATGCCGGCAACGGCGACTGGATGAGTAATGTAAGGGTCGCCACTTGAACGCATTTGCCCTTCGTGTGCATTTTTTGCAAGCACAAAAGCAGATAGCACCAGTTGTACCTGGTCATCTGGCAAATAAGCGGTAACTTTGGATTTTAGACCTTCAAATAAATACACGTAGCATCACAAGTAGTTGGTTTAACACATATATAAATAGAATACGTGACAATGTCCTGTGATGCTAGTGGTTTGGCGCTATTCGCTTAGAATATTTGCAACAGATGCGAACTCGGCGCGCTCTGCTTGATGCTGATCAGCAATTTCTGCTGCATCAAGAGTTTCAGCAGTCACTAAACCTAGTTCGATTTCACGCAACGCAACAACCGTTGGCTTATCATTACCCATGTCAACCATAGGTTCTTTACCACCCGTAGCGATTTGACGTGCACGTTTTGCGGCAACTAACACTAAATCAAAACGGTTACCAATTTGTTCAACAGCGTCTTCTACAGTTACGCGAGCCATGACATTCTCCGAAAAGTGAGGTTTATATTCAAAAATGGGCGCAGATTGTACATCAAATACCCAATAAGTGATAGTAGTTATTTTAGCAGTGCATTGAGTAATGCATCATGGCGTAACATCTGATGGGCTTTGGTTTGCCGTTTATCTACCACAATGGCATAAAAGGCAGCCAAGGTTTGGGCAAAATCATCATTAATTAGGAGGTAATCAAACTCCGTCACATGTGACATTTCTGCTTTGGCATCGCGCATTCTTCGGGCAATGATCTCCTCTGAATCTTGACCACGACCGATTAAGCGTTGTTCTAATTCAGCCACACTCGGCGGCAAAATAAACACTAGCTGTGCGCTCGGGTATTGCACTTTAACTTGTCTTGCCCCTTGCCAATCAATATCCAAAAAGACATCGACACCTTGCTCTAAGGTATTTTCTATTGCTAAACGTGAGGTTCCATAATAGTGATCAAAGACCTTAGCATGTTCAAAAAATGCGCCTTGTGCAATGAGTGCTTCAAATTCAGCATGCGTGACAAAATGATAATGTTCGCCATTAACTTCACCCGGACGAGGCGCGCGCGTGGTATGCGAGATTGACACTTTTAACGGATTTTCATCCGTACTATGCGCTGCTAACAAGGCTTTAATCAAGCTGGATTTGCCTGCCCCAGAGGGTGCTGAGACAACAAACAAATGTCCCAAATGTTGGGTGCTAGACCGTGCACTGTCATTAGTTATAGCCGGCATGAAAAAATTTCCTTGTTATTTTAGCGCGTAAGAATAGATTGATTAAGGTAAACAATGGTAGCATAAACTATATTAATCCGTTATTTCTCCGCACATTATACAGGTAGATTTTTGCATGAGCTCACAAATTACTGAAACTCAATACCACGAATTAGTCGATCAATTACTATTATCCATTGAAGAAGCACTCGATGATTTTGCCGTTGATATTGATACAGAAAGCGCTGAAGGCATTTTAACCTTAACGTTTGAAAATGGGTCTAAGATGGTACTCAACAAACAAGAACCATTATTACAACTTTGGGTAGCCACCAAATTTAATGGCCATCATTTCAACTATGAAGATGGTTTGTGGATTGATCAACGTGGTGCGGGTGAATTTTGGGCGTTTTTGAATGAAGCGATGACCGTGCAAGCAGAACAAACTGTCGTATTAGGAATCAAATAACTCATGAGTGATTTAATTCCTAGTGTCGTGGTGGAGGCGAAAGCTGCGCACCGAGCCACAGTTATCTGGTTACATGGTTTAGGTGATTCGGGTGACGGTTTTGCACCCATTGTTCCCGCTTTACAAATTCCAGATGCCCTTGGCGTAAAATTTATCTTTCCACATGCACCAGTGCGCGCAGTCACGATCAACAATGGCATGGCAATGCGGGCTTGGTATGATATCAAAAGCATGGATTTTAATTCTCGTGCAGACATTGATGGCGTGCTGGAATCAGTTGCGTTGGTCAGTGCGTTAATCCAATCTGAAATCGATGCTGGCATTGCTCCACGACATATCGTGTTAGCAGGATTTTCTCAAGGTGGCGTGATTGCTTATCATCTTGGTCTGCGTTATCCAGAAGCATTAGCCGGCATTATGTGTTTATCTACTTATATGGCTCAACCTGAAAGTTTAGCCGCTGAACATTCACAAATATCACGCATCGTGCCTTTGTTTATTGGTCACGGCACGCATGATAATGTGGTACCGATCACTATGGGTAAAGCGGCGTACGCACGCGTTAACGAGCTCGGATACAATGCTAAATGGCATGAATACCCAATGGAACACAACGTGAGCCCTGAAGAAGTAGGCCACATTAGCCAATGGTTACAAAAAGTATTAGCACCCTAAAACCAAATTAGAGCACACTAGCAAAACGGAAATTTCTGATTTATGACGACACCCATTACACAAGTAAATATCGCTACCCGCAAAAGCGCACTCGCCATGTGGCAAGCCGAATATGTACAAGCGACGCTGAAGGCACATTATCCTGATTTGATCATCAACTTGGTGCCAATGAGCACTCAAGGTGATCGTATTTTAGATACGCCATTAGCAAAAATTGGTGGTAAAGGGTTGTTCATCAAAGAGCTCGAGGTCGCCATGCAAGAAGGGCGTGCTGACATTGCGGTACATTCAATGAAAGATGTGCCAGTGGCATTTCCGGAAGGCTTTGGACTGCATGTCATTTGTCCTCGTGAGAACCCGTTTGATGCGTTTGTGTCAAATACTTATGCGTCGTTAGAGACATTGCCTCAAGGTGCTGTCGTCGGTACCAGTTCGTTACGTCGCCAAGCCCAATTACGCGCACGTCGACCTGATTTGACGATCAAAGATTTGCGTGGCAACGTTAATACCCGTCTAGCGAAGCTGGATGCCGGTGAATACGATGCCATTATTTTAGCCTGTGCGGGCTTGATTCGTTTAGATATGGCAGACCGCATCCGTGCCGAACTCTCAGCGGTCGATAGTTTACCCGCCGTAGGACAAGGTGCCGTAGGTATCGAATGTCGTAATGATAACGCGCCGTTGATTGCATTATTACAATGTTTGAAGTGCCCAGAAACAACCGTTCGTGTTATGGCAGAGCGAGCAATGAACGCTAAATTACAAGGGGGTTGTCAGGTCCCGATTGGTAGCTATGCCACATTAACGCCTGATGCCTCTGGTAACATTATCCTGCATTTATCCGGTCTGGTCGCTAACGTTGACGGCACACAATTGCTAGAATCAGATGCGAATGTCATATTAGAGCAAGATGCAGCCACGCAGGTGCAACAAGCTATTTCTCTAGGGCAGCAGATTGCCCAACAACTCCTAGACCAAGGGGCGGGTGAAATTTTGGCTGCTGTTGAGTTAGGACAATAAACCATGTGGCTGGTACTGCGCCCTGAACATAAAATACATCTTTCTCAAGATGCGTTTGTTCAGGCTGGTATAGACGCAATTGGTTTAGCGCTGCAAACGGTGTTACCCAAGGACAATGTACAAGAGATTGTTACTCAACAAGATTTTATCCATACTGATGTGATTATTTTCACCAGTCAAATGGCGGCGCAACTGGCGTTACCCTTTATTGGTGACCTACCCAATCATATCTACATATACGCAGTCGGTAAGTCTACCTTTCAGACCTTAGCCCAATGGACAGAACAATATCCTTTCTGGTGTAATAGTCATCAAATGATTGTGCCTCCTGTGACGCAGCAGACGAGTGAAGGGATTTTACAATTGCCTTCACTGCAACAGTTAGCGGGCAAACGAGCGCTAGTTATTAAAGGTGAAAAAGGGCGCAGTATACTCACCGATACGATGACTGAACGTGGCGCTCAAGTCACGTCTTGCATGGTTTATGAGCGCAATGTATTAACCACACCCATTGCTACACAAGTGTGGAAATTGGACGATATACATGGGGTAGTGGTAACCAGTAACGAACAATTACAATTAGCGTATGATGTTTATCCACATTCTTGGCTATGTAAGCTAAAATGGATAGTAGTTAGTCCGCGTATTGCGCAATATGCGCAAGCATTAGGGATCCCCAGTCACAATATTACAGTAACACATGGTGCGGATGACGCAGCGCTGATAGAGCGTATTCAACAATTAATGGAGTAGAGCATGGCAGCAGATGCGACGGGCAATAACACGGATAAGAACACGGAAAAAAATGCGAATAAAGACGCAAATCAGGGCGCTGAGCAACACGATGATATTATTGAAGCGACAGTAGTCGAGAAATCCTCAGAAGCTTCACAAGAAAGCGTTTCTGACACGACTTCAGAGCAGACTAATGAGTCAGTTGCGGATCCGATTCCGACGACCACTTTTACTCAAGAAACCCAATCTCATGGTCATAAAGGCGTCTGGGTTGTCAGTATTCTTAATTTTCTATTGATCATTATTTTGGCTGCCACCGCTTATTGGTACTGGCAGCAACAACAAAATACCACTATTCAAGCGAACCCTAAAGTCACAGCTCTAGAATCATCAATGACGAAGGTAAATAAACAGCTTGAGACATTGACTGCGGCACTCAACAGCAATACGACCTTAACCAATGATCAACAAACCTTACTGTTAGAGTTAGTTGAAACATCATCTAAACAAGTCATTACCTTAGATGATATCACACAACGTTTACAATTAAATGAACTAAAAAACGTAGGCTTAGCCCAGCGCATTGCTGATGTATCAGGTCGCCGTCCTTCTGATTGGTTATTGGCAGAAGCTGATTACTTGGTGAAGCTTGCAGGTAAAAAGCTATGGCTCGAAAACGATGTAAAAAGTGCGATCATGTTACTCAAATCTGCAGACGTGCGCATTAGTGATTTAGCAGATGCATCCTTGTTACCGGTGCGCGCATTATTAGCCAAAGACATTCAAACATTACAACAAGTCAATCAAGTCGCAACCGAGTCGATTGCCTTGTCTATTTCTGCGCTAATAGCTCAGGTGGATACCTTACCGCTAGATACGCTTAAATTACCGGATGCAGAAGTACCAGCTCAACAAGCAACCGTAAGTAATGACGTTAGAAATTGGCAAGAAAATTTAAAGGCCAGCTGGGATGCGATTGTCAGTGATTTTGTCACAGTTGAAAAACGCACTGCGGCAATCACTCCTTTTATGTCTGCTAAGCAACAATGGTTGGCGCGTGAACAATTAAAGTTTGCTCTATTAAACGCACAACAAGCCGTTATGCAAGGCCAAAGTACCTTATATAAGCAAGCGTTGCAGCAGAGTCTGGATATCCTCGTAGCACACTACCAGTTAGATAATGTAAGTGTCGAGGCTTACATCAGTACGATTCAAGAGCTGGTAATGCTAGACACCTCACGTGAGTTACCGGCACAATTAGACGCGCAACAGCCTCTTGGAGAGATCATCGAACAACGTATTCAAACCCTCTTTGCTGGAGGACGTTAAGCATGATCAGAGTCATATTATTATTGATATTTTTAGTCGTAGGGCTAATTGTAGGTCCTAATTTGGTTGGCGAAAAAGGCTATGTCTTAATCGCCTTAAAAAACACCACTATTGAGATGAGTGTCATCAGTTTAGGTATAATGGTGTTTGTGGCGGTAATTGGCTTTTTGGTACTCGAATGGGCAATTAAACGGATTGTTGGAGCGGTGACCGGATCACGCCATTGGCTTGGTGGTTGGGGCGAACGTCGTCGTCAGCGCTTCTTCACTACAGGCATGCAAGCCTTAGCGGAAGGTGATTTAGGCGTTGCTCAAAAACTCTTAGGCAAAACGACTAATGCTAACTTTGATGGTTTAAATTTATTAGCCTTGGCTGACGTGGAAGCGAAACAAGGTAATACGGTCAAAGCGCTCGGTTATTGGCAACAAGCCTCGCTCATCAAAGGCAGTGAACTCGCTGCGAAACTCAACATGGCGCGTTTTGAAATTGGACAAAACAATGGTATCGAAGCCTTGGCGATTCTTGAATCGTTGTCACAACAACAAAAACTAAAACCTAACGTCATTGAAATCTGGGCTGGCGCACTGGCGGCAGCAGGAGAATGGCATACATTACGCGAACGCTTAGCGAGTGGCTGGAAAAAACCATTAGGCGATCGTTATGGTCATTGGTCTGAGCTCGCCTCACAAGCTGATTTTGCCGCTATTGCTAATACTTCTGGTGCGAATGAACTGATCCAAGAATGGCAAAAACTACCGCGTGACTATAAAAAAGATATCGCGCATCAAAAAGCCTATATCGAGCAACTCATCGACCAAGGCATGCATCAAGAAGCAGAAAAAGCCTTGGTAACCGCACAAAAATCAGGCCCTCACGATACGTTGTTGCCTCTATTTAAATCATTGCAATTGCCCAAACCTATTGCATCGATCAAATTGATCGAAAAGTGGATCAAAAAAGATACGCAAAATGCCGTGTTATATTCCACCCTTGCCCATGTTGCCTTTCACTCTGGAGATGAAATATTAGCAGAAAAGGCATTACAACAAGCGCTAGAGCTGGATAGAAGACAAGAAGATATCTTGTTGTTAGCTGAAATTAAAGCCCAACAAGCAAACTCCGATGAGGCATTAGCATTATATAAACAAGGGTTGAGTGCACAATGAAACTAACATCACTATCTATGTGCAACTTATGTATCGCTGTTACAACCCTGTTGTTCCTAACAGCTTGTGGTGGCGGTGGAGGCGGGTCTATTGTGATCCCAGTCACACCGACGCCCAATCCAACTACCCCACCACCCGCACCGACCGTTGATATATCCGGACCCGGCAATATAGCTGAAAAAACCCCAGTCACCTTAACGGGTTCATCAAGTTTTACGGGTAATGTTACTTATACTTGGACACAGACAGGTGGTACCCCCGTTCAACCTATAGCCAATGGCAACACCATTACGTTTACGTCACCTGGGGTAATTGGAGTCAACGTCTCGGAGTATATGGAATTTACCTTAGTCGCGACTAAAGATGGCGTATCAACCGATCCGATTTGGTTTAACTTGTATGTGGAAAGTCAAAATACCTTTGAAGATAATGCGGAATATTTTACAACCGCGGTATTTAGCGCCAAAGAAAGTTATTTGCAAATCGCTGAAGTAGTCCGCCAAGCGGTTAATCGTATTGCTCAACCTGACACTGCTGCTCGTGCGGTCTGTTATAACGGCGGCGAAGAAACAACCACTCATACGGACACGGATGGTAACGGCGTGATCAGTGCGACAGACATCATTCGCATTACGTTTAATGACTGCTCATCTCAAATATTAGATACCTATGCATTTGGTTATCTGGATGTTACCGTCACCGAAGCATCATTGGCGAATAAAACACTCAATGCGGTAATTTCACTGGATAATTTTTCTGTCTCTGATGAATTTGATCGCGATACGATTATTACCAGTCAAGGTGAACTGGAATTACAATTAACTGAAACCAATACCACTCGTAATTATGCGATGAGTAACAGTCAACCTGTCATATTTAGTGTACTGAACGTGCCTTTTATCCGTATTGATTCTTCCAGTTTTAGTAAGACGCAAAACCTAACTCAAGCCAAGTATACATTAGAATTAAACGCGCAAATTACCGAATTTTTAACACAGTCGACTTTTAACGCTACAACAAACACGCCTTTGAGTGGGTTTTTAGGTGAGTATCCGAATCAGGGTGAGTTAAGCATTGGTCAAGCTGGAGGCGAGAGTTTTACCGTCCAGCCCAATAATATTATTGACTCAGATATGCTTAAGTTAATTGTGGATAGTCAAACCTTGCGCACAAGATGGTCTGAATATGTCGAAGGCACATTGTTTGGTTTTGATAACGCTAACCGATACACCAACGAATATCGTATTGATAACTTTGTTAACTTTGGTCAATTAGATAGCTTTTTACAGTTTTCCAATATTGAAGCGCCGGTATTAAAGTTACTCATGTCACGCCCAATCGATAGAGTCGATATTTCGAGCCTTACCTTTAGACTCGATGGCTTTCCTTATACTACCGTACCCACTGAAGTCACCACTGATGGTGCATTGTTGACGGTGACTCCGCTCATCCCATTAAAAGCCGGAATGACTTATAGTATTTATGGCATTGATGTCTTTAGTGAGTTTGGTCAAGCCGCGAATATGTCTTTTCTTGATATCACGACTAGCAATGCGGTAATCCCTAACATCTCAGCGACGTCACGTGCGTACCGCCAAGATGATTATCCCACGCTAGATGCTTCAGCGAGTAAATTGAATGCAGGCTCAAACCTAACGATATTATGGACTGAAGTGAGTAATGTAGGAGTGGTGTTTGCGGATGCTAGTGCTGCGATAACAGCAATCAGCCTACCTAATAATGTTAATGATTCTGTGACAGAAGATATTAAAATCCGCTTAACCGTGAGTAATGAAAGCGGTCGTACAGCGCAAGAAGACATTACCCTTAGCTACCAGCCTACTCCGGCGTCCTATATCAGCTTAGTTAGTGAACAAGGGGATTATATTGGGCAAAGTGCTCTGTGGTTTGAAAATCAAGCGACGGCATTTTCGAGTGAATCCACTCTAACGAATCCAAATCAAATTGTACTTAATTATAATGGCTCAACTACTTGGTGGTCGATGCATCTGGAAAGCGCTGATGCTGCACCGCTGGCTGTGGGTCAATATTCAGCCCAACGCTGGCCGTTCCAAAGTGAAGGGTTTGCTGGGTTTGATTTTAGTGGCGATGGACGCGGTTGTAACCAGCTTACCGCAGATTTTGAGATCATCGAATTAGATTACAATGACGCGGGTGAGTTATCACAGTTATCGGTTGATTTTACGCAATATTGTGAACAGCCTAATGGACCTGCTTTGAATGGGCAAGTGCGCTTTAATTCAAGTATGCGCATTAATCCTTAAGTCTTTGTGAAATCATTCACCATCGGCGTTTCCCTAATGGATTTGCCGATGGTGAATGGGTGAATGACTAATGCTGGATTGGTCATGTCTCATCTATTAAGCTGATTTACAGCTTTGTGATACCCATGTTGTACAACGTAAAGCCATAAATATCAGCCGTCTGTTCAATGGTCTTACTGATTGGCGTACCTGCACCATGTCCAGCATCCGTTTCAATGCGTATCAACGTAGGATTCATCCCTGTATGCTTAGCTTGTAATTCAGCGGCAAACTTAAAAGAATGCGCAGGTACCACGCGATCATCATGATCCGCAGTTGTCACTAATGTCGCAGGATAATCCTTACCCGATTGCACATTATGTACTGGCGAGTATCCTAATAAATATTGAAACATCTGTGCACTTTGCTCTGCAGTGCCGTAGTCGTACGCCCAACCCGCACCAGCAGTAAAAGTATGATAACGAAGCATATCCAAGACCCCTACCGCAGGTAATGCAACGGCCGCAAGATCAGGGCGCTGAGTCATGACTGCTGCCACTAACAACCCACCATTTGAGCCACCACGTAAGGCCAGTTTCTGACTCGACGTGTACTTATTTTCAATTAAGTATTCACCTGCAGCAATAAAGTCATCAAACACGTTTTGTTTTTCTAATAACGTGCCCGCTTTGTGCCAAGCTTTGCCGTATTCTCCGCCACCACGAATATTAGGCACGGCATAAATACCCCCGAGCTCTAACCATGCAGCAACCGTCGAGCTAAAACTGGGTGTTAAACTGACATTAAAGCCACCGTAACCGTATAGCATAGTGGGATTAGACCCGTCTAACAGTGTATCTTTGCTATGGGTGATGATCATCGGGACTTGCGTGCCGTCTTTTGAGGTATAAAAGACTTGTTTACTGATATATTTTGACCCATCAAATGCGATCTTGGGCTTGTTGTACAGCTCAGTTGTGCCATTGGCGATGTCTAATTGATAAATAGTCGAAGGCGTGACGTAATTAGCAAAGGTATAATAAGTTTCAGTGTCCGTGCTTTTTCCCCAAAAAGAACCCACCGTGCCAAGGCCGGGCAGTTCGATATCGCGGATCTTTTTGCCATTCAGATCATATTGACTAACCTTAGATATTGCATCGACCATATATTCTGCAAATATCGTCCCACCGGCATAACTTGGTGCTAATACATGTTCAGTTTCTGGGATCACATCAACCCAATTACTGACATCAGGCGCAGCGATATCTACTTTAATAATTTTGGTATTCGGTGCATTTTCATTCGTCACTAAATACAAGGTAGAGCCGTTATTTGTCAGCATATACACATCAGCAGCAATGTCTTGTTTGACGGTTTGCCATTGGCTATCGGACTGAGTTAAATCTTTAACATAGGCACGGTTGCCTGAAGTTGAATTGGCTGCGCTAACAAACAAGTAACGGTTATCTTCACTGACTTGAGTGCCAATGTAGCGGTGTTTTTCAGCTTCAATATGACCAAAAATAGGCTGGTCGGTTTGTTGTGATGTACCCAGTGCATGATAATACACTTTGTGTTGGTCGGTTTTATCACTCAGTTCTGAACCTGTCGGTTTGTCGTAGCTAGAATAATAAAAGCCCTCGTTTTTAAACCAAGATATCCCGCTGAATTTGACATCTTGGAGCGGCTCACCTATAAGGGTTTTGGTCTGAGCATCCATGATATACACTTCGCGCCAATCACTACCGCCTGTTGAAGTCATGTACGCTAGGGTTTGGCCATCATCACTAAAGTACATGCCCGCCAATGAAACTGTGCCATCAGCGCTAAAATTATTCGGATCAATAAATACTTCAACGTCGAAGTTTTCTTTTTGGCGATAGACGACACTTTGGTTTTGCAGGCCATCGTTTTTATAAAAATACGTATAATCACCTTCTTTAAATGGCGAAGAAATACGTTCGTAATTAATCAGATCCGTGACAACCTTTGCGATCTGATCACGATAGGGAATTTGCTCAAAATATGACTGAGTCACGGCGTTTTGTGCTTTGACCCACGCGCCAGTCTCGGCACTACGATCATCTTCTAACCAACGGTATGGATCAGCAACATCAGTACCGAAATATGTATCTACAACATCGCCTTTTTGCGTATCCGGATAGGTTAACTGTTTGTTCGATGTCATCGTCATAGCACTCGCAGTGATGGTTGGTTGTTTGGATGGAGCCGTTAGCTGGCATGCTCCAAGAATACTTATCGACAGTGCAGAGACGGCGATAACGGGGAGTAATTTCATGTAGGTTTGTCCTTTGTTTATTATTTTATAGACGGGATTCAATTAATGTTAATGCCTCACTCAACACATCATAAATAAGTTTTTGCGCTGTGGATGCGTCACCGTTTTTAATCGCGTTAAACACTTTAACGTGAAAGGTCACATCAGTGTTTGAAATGCCTTTGACTTGATTAGTATAGCGAATACTGACTCGCAGAGCGGCATCAACAAATTGTGTCAATTGAATGAAGAAACGGTTACCACTGGCAACCAAGATCATGTTTAAAAAATTAATATGCGCATCTAACTGATCTTCCAAGCCTTCTTGTGCTTCAGAGATTCGATATAATGCTGTTTCCATCTGGTTGATCTGTGCCGGTGTAGCATTTTCTGCAGCCAACTTGGCAGCCATCGGCTCAATAGCAAAGCGTACTTGGGTAAATTCTTTGAGCAAATGCAATGACGGTTTGCTTTTAAGGATCCACTCCAAAACGTCACTATCGTATAGATTCCAATTGGTTTCAGGATTAACGGTAATCCCTTGTTTGGGACGAGAAGAAATAAGCCCTTTGGCAGAGAGCATTTTGACCGCTTCTCTCGTAGCACTGCGGCTAATCTCAAATTGCTCACACAACACCGCTTCTGAAGGCATTCTAGTGCCAATCGGGTAATCCCCTTTGACAATCGCCTCACCCAATTTATGAGTGAGTTGTTGTGTTAAGTTTTTAGACATTTCATTTACTCAGTAACATTACATTTATCATATAAATATGCATTCATTATGAGGACTTACGTGTGCTGAGTAAATAAGTTAAATCAGCTAAATGATCCTTAATGGTATGATGTTGAAATTCCGATATTATTTTTGGTTCTATTTTGCCACTAATTTGGTATCATGCCACCGCAAAATATGCACCCGTAGCTCATCACTGCGTGACGCGCATGAATAGACCGCTGCCCTGCAGCATGGATAGTCAGTGATGTATCTGTCTAGTCGATAGATAATGTAATACGCACCCGTAGCTCAGCTGGATAGAGCGCTGCCCTCCGGAGGCAGAGGTCGTGAGTTCGAATCTCGCCGGGTGCGCCATTTCCCTTAGCAGGGCTTTATAAGTCATTGTAATCCGCCTAAAATCAACGCTCTCAGAGTTGTAGTTCATAGTCAAGAGGCGTGAAAACCTCTACCATTTCAGCTAACTCTAAACTGAGTAGCCTTCACAGCTAATAAGCACCCTTATTATTACTTGTATGTGCTTTGCTTTATAGGCTATTCAGTTATTAGGCTTAATGTACGATAGAGTTGTGCTTTATATGTGCTTCCCTTTATAGCTCTATAAGCCTCTTCTCATTAAGGGAACTAAGTTCATGTATTACAGCTACTCAACAGTCTATAAAGTCTTGTTCAACAGCTATTTAACCCAAGTGCGTGAGTGTATTAAGCAGCCTCTAGGAAGCCCTGTACAGCCCTGTAACACGCTCCAATATCAGTAATTATCATCGCCTAAATAGCTGCTTAAGTATTGATATAGGGGCGGGGTGGGCTTTGTGAGTTGTTTAACTGTAAGGGGCTTGGGAGATTTACTGGAGGGGTGAATAAAAAATATTAAAAAACACTGAGATAATTTGCAAGAAACCTAACTCACACAAAGTCTCAGCTCAATTATGATGCTTTACAATTCAAGTATCACTCAAGCTTGACTAAGTTATCTCCTATGAGATACTAACTTATAAGAGTGATTGGAAATAATTATTTTTTAAGTAGCATCCACTCAACTAGTCTAATTTATGAGAGTGACATACCCAATCAATGACAATAAAATTTATAGCGTAATTACTGTTGGTACAATAAAGGCTTAAACATTATGGCTTATTTGAGATGCCCCCAATGCATGTTCACAAATACTGTTAAAAAACAAGACGCTCCCTCATCTTTATGCAGCGAATGTGACTTTGACATTGGCAAGCATTACTATTCCGAAAAAACTCAAGAAGAAGCAAATAATTTCATCATTGATGAAAATTTAAGAATTAAAAAACTAAAAGCAAAAAATTATAGGGAAAATAGAAAAAAAGAACAAAATTCAGATGATTGCAATACTTACAATGAGATTGAATCTACGGCAACAAATACAACTGATTGGGATTGGGTTTGTTTTAAATCACAATTAATTTTAAGTGTGATTATGCTAGCTATGTTTGCAGGTGCTGCTAGTAAATTTTTACTTACAGAGCAAACTCAATTTGCAGTTAGCCTAATATCTGATTTCGCACAAAATGCTATTTACTCCCCTGTATTAAAGCCACTTTTTGATGCCATAATTAGTATTGAACATGGTGTTTTTTATGACCTCAGATTATTCCTAGTTACAACTTCTAGAGGTGCGTTTATTTTAACACTTTCACTGGTAGTGTTTTTTATATATCTTTTTTCTATTTTTGCATATCTCAAGTCTAGCGATTCATCAATAGATAAAAAGATGATTTATCCCAGCGTACCCATTTTAATCTTTGTGTTTTCAGTAACATTTGCATCTCCAAATGCAGATTTAGGTGAATTTGGTGAGCATTATATTTACTTCATATATTTAATCAGCATTGGTATGTATAAGTTAACAAATAAATTAATTTAAAAATTTAAGGACTACAAGATGAATAAATTACTTTTAACCTTGACATCACTATTGTTTCTAAATGGGTGCGCAACTCTAAGTAACGATGTCGGAGGTTTGTTTTTTCCAGGATACGGAGGTGCAGACTATGATACATACGAATATGTAGGATATGACGAATATTCTGGTTATGATTTATTTGAACTTTTAGACGGATATGAGCATAGGTATGACCACAAAGGGCTGCTAGTTACGCTTTCAAGGGGGCGCACTTCTGATGCTAGAGATATAATGAAGACTTTAAATGCTCAAGAGTATAACCAGTTGCTACAAAAGTACGCAGCAAAAGAAGCTGTGGCAAATGCGGAGAGGGAAAGAGAGGAAGCAGCTAGAGCAGCCGAGAAGGAGAAGCAGCGCCAGATTAGACTTGCTGAGCAGGAGAAGCAGCGCCAGATTAGGCTTGCTGAGCAGAAGCGCCTGCAGAAGGCGAGAGCCGATGAGCGAGAGCGCCAGCGCCAGATTAGACTTGCTGAGCAGAAGCGTGCAGAGCAAGAGCGTCGTGAAAAAATTCTTAAAATGCAGCCAGTTACATGCGACGAAATGGTTACAGCTTTAAACGCAAATGAAGTTCGAGCCATTCGCCAATATCCTCTTAATAAAGAGTACAGAGTTGCAGGTATTGCGACGGATATAAATGTGACTTATGGAGATGCTGTAGTTATTATTAAAAGCGATGCAGACATCTTTAATGGTTGCTCAGCCGAAATGACCTCGTTTGATGAGGCGGCAATAATCAATAAAGGGGATGAGATAGATTTATTTTGCTCTTCTTGGAGTGAAACCGCTGGCAGCGTCAGGTTTAAGAAATGCCGGCTTTTCTCACAAATCGTTAAAAATTAATTAGAGCGCCCAAATCATTAAACACATGTATCTATTCACTTGTTTTTGTTGGAAACTTCCCTGCAAGTAACTTAAATTGGGTGTATTTATGTTTTGGACTCTTTACATTATAGTTAGCGTGGCCGGAGCAAAAGAGCAAACCTTTATAGGTGTTGAGTCATTTGGCAGTAGAGTTAATTGCGAAAGTAGAATTGAATCTAGAGCTTTATTTATAGATGATAATTATAAGTTCGAGCTAAAATGCTTGAGAACTGACGAATCTTTTAATGATGACGGCTAGTTAATATCTTCAAGCTAGCCTGCAGCCTCAACCAAGCTCGCAAGCCTTCACACCCACTATAGCATTCCAGTGATGCGTTAGTCTTTGTCTAGCCCAGTCTTCGTTTCTGGCTTGCACGGCTATCGCATCATGCACTGGCAAAGTGACAACCCCATCTTTAACGCCATCCAACATCACTTGCTTTAGTATCTCGCCCTCAACATTCATTGCCCAGACTGACCAGCCTTCATAGCATGGCAAATCAGGATAAAGTTAATGCATACACTCCTCAACAGCATTGATGCGGTGGCTAATGTCGAAGGGCTATGTTACCCAAAAGGCTTTGTGATCACGGATAAGTACCAGCGCAGCCCAACCTACCCTAATATATTTTCAGGTGGGGTCTGTATTGCGCTGCCTCCAGTCGAAGTCACCCCCGTTCCCACAAGTACACCCAAGACCGGCTATATGATTGAATCGATGATGACAGCCATCGCACACAATCTCAAAGCCATCATTATTGATAACACCGCGCCATCGACACAAGGTGCGAGCCAAGCCATTTGTCTAGCGGATATGGGCGATACCGGTGCCGCGTTTGTGGCAATACCGCAAATTCCGCCACGTAATAAAACTTGGTTTAAGCAAGGTAAGTGGGTGCACTTCGCCAAAATTGCGTTTGAACGCTATTTTTTATACAAAATGAAAACCGGCAACAGTGAACCTTTTTATGAAAAAGCCATGCTCAAAGCACTAGGGATCGAACGACTAAAATAACGCTGCTCTTCCATCAATACGATGCCTAGCTCTTGCCATTCACGGAAGATTTTGTTGACTCGTTGGGGCGAGCCCATGGTAATATCGGGATTAAATCCATATCAAATGTTGTGGAATATTTTAGAAATAGAAGAAGCTATTTATCGACACGGTGCGATTAAAGGGTGCTCAGTATTTGCACTACTTCATGCTCGTTTAGCTGCTTTTAAAGTACCATCCATGATATTTATACATGATGCGCCACTACCGAGACTTGCCTCCGGTAAGCTCAACAAAAAACGCTTAAAACAACAACGCAGCGCAAATACACGAGGAAAAAAAATGTCTATAAATTATGAAGGTCAAGTCGCCATTGTCACTGGTGCAGGCGTAGGTTTAGGCCGTTCACATGCATTAGGATTAGCGGCACGTGGTGCTAAAGTTGTTGTCAACGATTTAGGTAAACATGGTCAGAATTCTGCTGCCGCGCTTGCCGTTGTCGATGAGATTGTTGCCGTAGGCGGTGAAGCCATTGCGCACCACGCCAATGTAGCAAACATGGCTGAAGTCCAAGATATGGTTCAGCAAACAATGGCTAAATGGGGTCGTATCGACATTTTAGTCAACAATGCAGGGATTTTGCGTGATAAATCATTTGGTAACATGGATATCAGTGATTTTGAGTTAGTGGTGCAAGTCCATCTTATGGGGGCTGCAAACTGTACGAAAGCCGTATGGGATATCATGAAAGACCAAGAATACGGTCGTATTGTGATGACGTCTTCATCATCGGGTTTATATGGAAACTTTGGTCAAGCCAACTATGGCGCAGCCAAAATGGCAGTCGCGGGTTTAATGAACACCTTGTGTATCGAAGGCCATAAATACAATATTCGCGTCAACTGTTTAGCGCCAACAGCCAATACAGCCATGACTGAAAACCTTATCGGTGACCAACGCATTCTGGATTTAATGACACCAGAATCAGTCACGGCAGGCTTGTTAGCTTTAGTCTGTACTGATGCACCTAATCGCACTATTTTAGCAACGGGTGCAGGCGGTTATGCACGCACTATCGTGTATGAAACAGCGGGTATTTATTTATCGCCTGAAGAACAAACGCCAGAAAACGTATTGGCCAACATGGACCAGATCAGCAATCCCGATAATCAAACGGAATTAACAGCTGGCTGGATGCAAACTGATAAATTTGTCGCCAAAGCAGCGGCTGCGCTCGGCGTTGATTTAAGCAAAAAAGACTAAGGATAATCTGTTAAGGGTGCTCGAAAGTACTATTGCTCGATCACCTTTTTTATTTTCGTCTCTACTTCCAACCCTGGCGCCACTGTTCAGGATCTTTTAAATCACGCCAATCAATGTCTGCTTGCCGCTTGGACAGCACCGCTTCAATTTGGCATAGCTCGACCACTCCCTCATCCGTAAACTTGATTTTGGCAATGATAAAATGCTTTTCTTTATTCTGCGGTGTGACAGCGGTCCACTTACTATTTAAGAGTTTAGTGGGATTAATTTGGTGCATGACTATCCTGTGATTATTGTATTGTCGTAATACAGTATACGTTAGGTTATTGATTAGATGAAACCGATCCTATCCAACAACACACAATTAGCATGTCAATGCCGTTGTAAATACTTTGCATTTTTAACGTAAACAAAATACACTTTATTTGTTAACCTTTTTGGAAACCAATAAAAGATTTTGTTATTACCAATATTTGCAGTTATGGTAATCCAATTAAGGTGGTGCTCAAGGCGTCAATGTCAAAAACTAGGTATTTTGCCCATGAGCCGAGCACTGCCAGTGTAGCTTACGCTGGCAGTCAATATGAAGATCCTGAGCAGTATATGTACTTTAAGGTCGGGGTGTATCACGTTAACAATACAAGTGATCCAAGCAGTGACACAGGTCAGTTTGCGCAGGCAACGTTTTATGAGATCCGCAATAGCCATGATGGTTATGTGTTTAGTGAGTAGTGTTTAGTGAGTAGAGCATGAATCAACTTACTGATTTATCCACCAACCGTCCCCGCACCACATACCTGATCGGGGTCGTAGAGCTGAGCGCATTAAATGGATAGCAAGTAATCAACGTGATGACTTGCTTATCATCCACATCCAGTACTGATAAGTATTTTTCATCCACAATCAACAAGTCATCCACCACAAAATTCAACGACTCTTTGCCGGTGTCGAGTCGGAGTGAATCGCCATATTCGACAAGCTCCAACAGCGCAAAGTGTGTATCTCGATGTGCCGCAATACCAACGTTAAACGCTTGGGTATTGTCTACTTGGCTGAGCTCGTCGAGATTGGCATTCAACAACACCGGACCAAATGCTAAATTACGATTACTTGCCCCTGCGAGCACATACAGTGGCTCAGACTGATTAATCGTCAGCTTTGCTACCGGATGCGTGTCAGCCCAATCCCAAGGCTTTAAAGGTGTCTGTGCTAGCACACTCTGTTGCCACGCAGCAGATATCAAATATTGTGCAAGCTGAGCTTTGGCATAAATATACCCCGCTTGCCCCCAACAAACCGCGATCATCATGAGTAACCCAGCAGTCAGCCAATGCGACTTTTGCGTTGTCATTTTATTTACGTCCATTTAATGAAATACCATGAGCTGCAAAATGAGTAACGAGTCCGGCAAAGCCAATCCACCCTAAGATCCATAATAATCCCATTGGTGTTGCGGTTTGCGGTAATTGCCCATGCTGTAACTTAGCTTGGTGTTGACGATTTAAGTGCGCAGCTTTCGCATTTGCTACATCCACAGCATTTGATTGGATGTCGACGGGTTTGGTTGGCGTCACATCTACCGCAACCAAAGCGGTATACTTACTCACAATTTTTGCAGCTAGTGCCGTTTCGGTGATCTGGTTTTGCATGATAGACGCTAAATCTTCTGGTAAATACTCGGTATTGGTAAACGGCCAAGTGGTGATCTCTTTGATTTTGGCCCGCGCCCAGAGTTTATTTAACCCTTTAGCCTGATAACTGAGATAATTGGAATAATTAGGGTCAGATCCAAATAAATTGAAAGAATTTGGATCTGACCCTATTAAATTAACTGTTAACGGCAACTGAATGGTCGTCGCCTCTCCTGCCGCGCGCATTTGCCCCGTGACCATCAACTCCTCAAGCTCGGAAGACATCGTATCGAGATATCCTGCGTAGCGATAACTCAATATGATGGGCTCACCGTGATAGATATCAGGTAGCACTTTGGGATAGATCTCAATTGATTTGAGTGCTTCCAGCCTAGATTCATCTCCCAAAGTAAGCTGTAAATTCGTCAACGCTGGATGATTGAGTTTGGCAAACAACCTCGTCATGGTATTTTGCACGTCATCCACATTATCAATATAGGTAAATGTCCCCTTGCCCATCATCGCTGCGTATTCCATAAAAAATGCATTGGGAGCAGAGCCAATGCCAACCGTAAACAATCGACGTTGGCCTATTGAATGGGCAATTTGTTCAATTAACGCCGCTTCATTGTCAATACTGCCATCAGTAATAAATATCACTTGGGTTAATTGGTCATCGGGCCCTGTCAGTGTTGTTAATGATAACTGTAATGCATCCGCAATATTAGTACCTCCATCCGAGTCCACATTTGCCAAAAACGCCTGCGCTTCTTGCAGATGTGCCCAATCGGCTAACTTCGCCTCTTTCCATAACGCTCGCGCATCACTATCAAAATCCACAATATTAAACGAGTCAACCTCATTTAACTGAGTCAAGCCAACCCTTATAGCTTGGACCGCTTGGGTCAATGCCGTACCATGCATAGAGCCAGATGAATCGAGTACAAAAATAGTATGTTTCGGTTGCAACTCAGGGAACGTTTGCGGCGGCACAATATGCACTAATCCATAGACGGCATCTCCTACTTGCTGCTGATAATGTGCTATTACCGGCTCATTATCTTGTGCGCTGCGCCACTTGATCACCAGATCTTGATTAGCAATCGTATCCTGACTCAACATCACTTTATACATGCCTTGATCTATCGCTTCACTCGTTATCATATGCGTCGTTGAATGGATCTGTGTCGCATTTGATTGGGTATCTAGGCGCAACACAAAATCGACCTCATGTTGCTTCATATCCAAGGGGTCAATTGCTGCCCCCCCTGTGGTTTCGCCTGCTGTATCACTCTCGCTATCAGCCAGACTGTCACTCACACTATCAGCCGTCACAGCATAGCGCTGTGAGAGTGTCATCGGAAAACGTACCGAATATTCCCCATCGGCATATTGCGCGGTATTTTGATAGGTAATACTGATCTCAATTCGTTCATTCGGCCCGATATTGGCAATCTGATTAGTGAACAAATTAGGGCGTTTTTGTAAGACCAAACTGGCTTTTTTACCGGCTTGTTTAGCTTCATTAAACGTTTTAATGGCTTGTTCTTTAATTTGGATCTGACCCTCAATATGGCGAGAGCCAATAGTCATTAATAATTCATCCACCGCAGCCCCCACAGGCACCGGAAACACATACGTCGCATCAACCCATTCACTTCTTGGGTTAACAAAAGTCTGGGTCACCCGAGTACGCTCAACCACTCCGCTCACCTGCATGTCCACACTGGTATTGATCACCGGACTTGGCACATACGATTTAGCCATATCCGCCTGCACATGGTCAAAAAACAACGTGCCTTCTTGTACCTGAAAAATATTCGTCACCACATTCGGTGCATGGTTAATCAGTCCATGACTGCCTTGGACATTGATGTTGATTTGCGGTGGGTTTCTCGCCGACATACTCGCTGTAGCACCTAAAACGACACCAGAAGGAACGCTATGTAGATCCTGTTGCTCGGTAAGTCGGCTCGACGCCAACACACTCGCCCCGCTAATAATTGCAATCCCTAGAACAATGATTTTGAACATGGTTGTTGCTCCTTATGTGATGTGCTCAACTAGCAGCCATTAATTGGCTGCTGTCATTGCAGTGATTGGGGTGATATGCAACGTTACCCGACGGTCAAAAAACAAGGTTTCATCCCATGTGCTCGCTTGTTGCGCTTGGCTTTCTCCTAATGAAAACGTGTTGATTTGTCGCGCCGGCACCTGTGCATGAAGTAAATAATTTTTGACCGCGTCAGTGCGCGCAGCGGAAAGTAATAAATTGTCTTCACTTGAGCCGCGCAGATCAGCAAAACCAGTTAAACTCACTTGTAATTTCGCGTTATCTTTTAACACCGCAGCCAACAAATCAAGTTGATCAAAATAGCTGGGGGCGATGTCTGTCATGCCAGAGATAAACTGAATATGGCTTTTCATTTCAGGAAAATCCGGCACTATTGTGGTGCTGTAACTGACAGGTTTAATCGATTGATACTGTTGCTGTTGCGCTGATACTAACGCCACTAATTCCTCGTCCTTCGCACTCAGAGCATGACGTGCAATGACTAAATCACGTTGTAAGCTTTCAATGTGAGTGTCATCGTTATGCTCTTCGACCATTAATACGCCCAGCGTAGCGCCAATGATTGCACCCACAGGGCCGCCTAACGCTGCACCCGTTAACAATCCGCCACCAAAGCCATAAGCGCTATGTGTCGATGCGGCGTTAACACGGTTATTGACATGATAATTGGCCCCTGAATTTTCATCAGAAGCCTTAATATTAGTGGTTTCGACAGTTGTCGTTTGTGCCGCGGAGCAGGTTGCTATAACGCATAATGCTGCGCCGGTGATAAAATGTGAATAAGCCATGAGGTGATCCTTTTAAGTTTAAATGTTTTGTCTTGGTGACAGAAACATTTAAACAAACGTATTAGGCTTTTTTTGGCTGGAAAAATGGCAATGTGGCGATCAATTGTGGCGAAAAAATGGAAATGTGCCCCGTTCGCACTTCCAGGCTTTTCATCATGCTAAAAATGGGTATAGTGAAGAGGTTGTTAAATTAACTGAGCTACCATTCTTGAAACACATTGCACTAGTAGAAGACGATCAGGCGCTTCGTGAAAACTATATCGCCGCGCTTAATCAGCATGGCTATCATGTCAATGCGTACGCCTCGCGTGCAGATGCCCAGCGTGCTTTTGCTATGCAACTTCCGGATTTAGCCATCATTGATATTGGCTTAGGCGAAGAAATGGATGGTGGGTTTGTGTTGTGCCAACAACTGCGTAATTTATCCCAAACCTTACCTATTATTTTTTTTACCGCACGAGATAATGATGTGGATACGATTAGTGGTCTGCGTTTAGGCGCGGATGATTACCTGACCAAAGACATTAGTTTGCTCCATTTATTAGCGCGTATCGGAGCGTTATTTAGGCGCACTGAGGCCTTACAGGCCACACCGAAAACCGATGACAGTATGACCGTTGGCGACTTATTTATTGATGCGTTACGAATGAAGTTAACCTGGCAAGCCCAACCAATAGATCTCACGGTCACCGAATTTTGGATGCTCCATGCGATTGTCAAACACCAAGGTCATGTCAAATCTAGGCAACAACTGATGGATGAATCACAAATGGTAGTGGATGACACCACAATCACCTCACATATCAAACGTATTCGCAAAAAATTTATCATCATTGATACCCAATTTGACTATATCGAAACCGTTTATGGGATGGGTTATCGTTGGAAACAGCACTAACATGAAATCTATTTTCAGGCTCGGAATACGCGCTAAACTCCTCTTTTTCTCTGCATTTTTGTTGTGTATTCCCTATTTGGGCTATCAATATGTGTGGGAGCTTGAGACCTATCTACGTATCGGCCAAGAGCAAACAATGGTGGGCACAGCAAGGGCGGTGGCGACAGCATTACATGAACGTCCGGTCATTTTTACTGAGCAATCGGCACTGGTCAATACGGTCAAACCAGGAACGGATTTATATGCCCACCCCATCAAATATCCGCTCCAGCTTGATGGCCAATTATCTGATTGGCGGGATTATCAAGGCTCCATGATCCATTACGGGCAAGACAATATTATCGAACAAACCGAGACCTATAGCGAATCTGATTTGTCTTTTACCCATATGGTGGGGCAATTTGGGCGGTATTTATATGTGATGTTTGATGTTGTGGATGACGCGGTGGTGTATCGAAATGACAATGCGCTTCGCATAGACCGTAATGACTTTTTACAAATTGCGATGATTAATCAAACCGGTCAATTTGAGCGCTATTTAGTTGCCCCGTATCAATCAGGCTGGGTCAATGCCTACCTCTTAGAAAATACTCAAAGCGCCTTTGTTCCCCTTAAATTAGAAACCCGCATTCAAGGGCAATGGACTCAATCAATCCAAGGCTATCGCATTGAGCTGCGCATTCCATTAGATATGTTAGCCAGCAATATCGCCTTTGCCATCACCGATGTAGATGATGATGATACTCGCGTAAAAGAGCGCACAATCGGTACAGCTAATCCAACTCAATCGGATGCGCTAGGCACCGTATTAATCCCCTCCCCTGAAATCGAACAAATCTTACAAGGCCTAGAATACGCCAATGCTCGAGTGTGGGTCGTCGATAAACACAAACGAGTATTAGCACGCGCCGGTGATATTCAAAATGCCTCAGGCTTAAATGTTGCTCAATCCTATGAGCAAACACCCTCGTTATGGACGTATATTGAATCACAGTGGTTATTTCCTCTGTACTATATGGTGTTAAATGAGCCGCCCAAAGTCTTTATTGATGAATTAGCCGATGCCTATGAACTCGCCGGGCAAGATATTGAAATGGCGCTAAGTGGGGAGTCTGATACGTTGTGGCGTTTAAGCTCCGACAAACAAGCGGTGATTTTATCCGCGGCACATCCTATTTTTGTCGCCGGAGAGGTTATGGGAGCCGTCGTGGTGGAGCAGACCACTAATGGCATTCGTACCCTACGTAACAAAGCCTTAGAACAACAATTTCATTTCTTTTTGAGTGTCTTGGTCATTGGTACATTTTCGCTGTTTTTGTTTGCGACACGCATTTCATCGCGGATCCGACGCTTACGCAATGACACCGAACTGGCGATTGATCCCCAAGGTAAGATCATCGGGATGATCCCCACCCAACATGCCAGTGACGAAATTGGCGATCTCGGGCGCAGCTTTGCCCAAGTCCTAGAGCGTTTGGCTCAATACAATCATTATCTTGAAAACATGGCAGCGCGTTTATCGCATGAACTGCGCACCCCTGTGGCGATTGTCAATTCGTCTTTAGAAAACCTTGCATTAAACAATACTGCTCAGCACAACCCACACAACGATGTGTTTATTCAGCGGGCGCAAGATGGGATCAAGCGCTTAAGCCTGATTTTACAAAACATGAGTGAAGCGACGCGACTGGAGCATACGTTAAAAAGCAATGAACGAGAGTCGTTTGATGTGATTGCCTTGTGCGACAATATGATAGGCAATAGCCAAATGACGGCAACCCAACACACGTTTCATTTTGATAACACCTTAGCGCCCGGCAGTCAGTTTAGCCTCAATGGCGCGCCTGAATTATTTGCCCAGATGCTTGATAAAGTGTTGGCCAACGCCATTGATTTTGCCGAGCCTCACTCTCAAATAACCCTGCATTTAGCGCAACAGCATGACCAATTGATCATTGAGATCACCAATATCGGCCCTAAATTACCGCAAGATATGCAAGACCAGTTACTCGAATCAATGGTGTCTATTCGTGCTACTGACGATCCACAACAAGTGCATTTAGGATTAGGGCTATATATTGCCAAAATGCTCGCGATGTACCATAACGGCAAGATGCGGATTGCTAATTCACAAGCAGGACAAGGAGTGACGGTGAGGTTTGTGTTTACGTTATAATTTGCTATGGCAACGTGGTAAATTCACAAAGCAGCAAGGTGGTTTCTATTGAAATACCTGCCCCACCGCAGCCGTGAGTATCATCGCCAACGCTCCCCAAAAAGTTACGCGAACAGCACCAACCACAATCGATGCACCACCGGCTCGTGCAGCAATTCCCCCAAGTAACGCAAGAAAAACTAAGGATGCCAGACCCACACCCAGCATCAACCGTTCGCCAACAATCACCCAAGCTAACAGTAGCGGTAATGCAGCACCAATCGCAAAAGTGGCAGCGCTAGCGAGCGCAGCTTGCACTGGGTTGGCGTTACCGTTTGCACTGATCCCGATATCATCACGCGCATGCGCACCGAGTGCGTCATACTCCATAAGTTGTTCAGCCACTTCACGTGCAGTGGTGGGTGAGACTCCTCGGGATTCATAAATATGTGTAAGCTCTAAAATTTCTAAATCGAATTGCTTATCTAATGAATGCTGTTCTAAGCGCAAATCAGCGTTTTCTGTATCTGACTGAGAGCTCACAGAAACGTATTCGCCAGCGGCCATCGACATTGCGCCAGCCACTAAACCGGCGACACCAGTAAGCATGATCTCTGGATGAGATGCACCTGCCGCCGCCACTCCAATAATGAGACTTGCAGTGGAAACAATCCCGTCATTGGCGCCTAAAACAGCAGCCCGCAACCAACCAACACGATGAGATTTATGCGGTTTGTGCAGGCGCATTGGTGGGTTTAAACTCGACCTGTGGCGCGCAGCATCCACGCGGTTTTTTCATGTACACGCATTCGGTCAGACACTAACGCAGACGTTGATTCATCATCCGCATTTTGGGCTAGCTGTAATACCTGACGCGCGGTTTTGATGACTTGTTCATGACCTTTGGTAAGTAATTCAACCACCTCGGAAGAACTGGGTACGCCGTCGACTTCAGCAATAGAACTAAGTTGGGAAAATGCTTTATATGTGCCAGGGGCTGCCACGTCTAATGTGCGAATGCGTTCAGCGATATCATCTACTGCAATAGCAAGTTCGGTGTAGTGCTCTTCAAACATTAAGTGCAGTTCACGAAAATGAATGCCCGTGACATTCCAATGAAAATTATGCGTTTGTAGGTACAAGGTGTATGAATCTGCGAGTAAGTGCTTTAACCCTTCAGCGATTGCTACACGGTCTTCTTTATTAATACCAATATCGATCTCGGCCATAGGATTTCTTTATTTTAATGTTTATTTTAATAACAAGACTGATTGCTTAATATAAGCGTCAATATTCGTTTCAGCAATGATGTTTGTTTAACTATTTACACCATCATTTTTAATGCAATATATGGCGTGAAGTTCAACAGGATGACACCAATTTTGTAATTCGCAAAATACTGAAAATATAACGTGGGTAGCGAATCCATTGGCACACCTACCATTTTGCTATGAATACTGATAATCCAATCGCGCATAATTAATAGCAACCCACCACTAATGAGTAAAAAACCGGTGTTAATGACTAAGCACCAGCCTAAAAAAGCAGTGAGTTCAGTTAAACTTATCATGGTTTTAACTCCTAAACTTAAGTCTAGACAATAATAATCCGAACGCCAATAATAAAAAATACCCATTGATAGCGCCGCCACTATATCCAGCTCGGTATTCAACCTTTGCGACGTTTTCTTCTTTAACCCGTGTTTTAAAACGACTCAGTTCGGCATCTAAATTAGTGGTCATATCGGCAACTGCGAGACCAAACCCTTCTCTCGATTTTTGCTCTAATGTACTATCGATACCTATCGCAGTCGTGCGTTTCGATAGCTTATTGATTCCTGGTGCTCGAAACAGCATCGTACGACTTTTCACATCAAACACTGCGGTATCGACAAAGGTTTGAATCGAATTTTCATTACCAGGAATGACATACATCCCGACAATCGTCCAATACAACAACGCCGCATTATTTTCTAACGATTGCGTGACTTGGTCATACGATACCAACGCCATGACATCCACATCATATAATCGAGAGACTTGTTCCAAATTAGCAAATCCTGTCCCACCTTTAAGATATGCATTGGGTATGACTTCGATACGGTTTATATAATCATACTTGAGGAAAGCGGCTTTAACCGTTTCAAGGAGTTCAATCTGATCAGTATTATTGATCCCATCTTCATTCCAACCTTTAGATGGCACAAACGCAATACCCACATTTACTGGTAGGGACAACACAGGGATCGCTTCTGAATGTTCTTTTCGAGTGTCTTTATCTGGATATAAATACTCCATCAAACTACTCGATTGTGACTGTTTTCCTGTGTTTTGACTCATCAGCGTACTGCATGATGTTAGTCCAATAAAGGTAATAGCGAGAATTAATTTTTGGTATATCATGGTGCTCCCTTAGCATTTCAATGTTAGATACACGTGCATTCGATTGATATAGACAAGATTGTGGGTAGCTAGACTCGATACACATAACAATAGACGATGAATGTTTATTTGCGCCCAATAATTTGCACTACAGCACTCTGGCCAATATGATACTGACCTTCACTGATGTGCCTGTCAAGTGCTTGAGCATGAAACAGGGTTAATCCGGTAAGCTCCTCAGATAAATCATCCAAGCACATAAACAACTCAGTTGCTGTCGTGGGTGGTCCACCAACTCCCTGCATTTCAATATGACGTAAGGTGTATGCTTCTAACATAAAGATGCCGTCATCGCGCAGCGAGGTAACCACTTTTTTGTGGATAATTTTGCGTAAGACAGGGGGGACATGGGCAAAAATTGAGACAATGCCATCCCATGCTTGGGTGCCAAAATCAAAGTCAGCTAAATCAGCAACGATAGTAGTAATGTTAACGCCATTTTGCGTGGCTAGCGCTTGGGCTTTATCCAAACCAACAGCAGACTGGTCAACGGCCGTAACCTGATAACTTTGCCGCGCTAAAAAAACGGCATTACGCCCTTCACCTTCCGCTAAACACAATACGTGTCCGCCCTCGGGGATATGCGCGTAAGCAGACTTGAGGAAATCATTGGGCTCAGTACCATATGCAAAACCGGTTTCACTATAGCGCTGATCCCACATGATTCATTCCTCAAATTCTGGTTAAAAATATAATCAATTAGCTCGCTTTACCAGCCGCCGTTGCTTCCGGGATTTCCACTAGATTACCTGTTTTACAGTCATACACATAACCATAAATTGGGATATCACTTGGCACCATTGAGTTATTACGGATACGCTCAACATCTTCAATAACGCTTTTACCTTGATCACTGATCGTTAACCAATTGATGTACTTACCATCAGTCGTTCCGCCACCGACATTGCTGTCATGCCAACCTGATGCATCGACACTAGAAGTTTTCAAACTACCTGCCAATAACTCACCCATAATTTCAGAATTAAATGTTTCCATGCCACAATCTGTGTGATGGATCACAAACCATTCTTTGGTGCCTAATAATTTATAAGAAATCACTAATGAGCGGATCGCATCGTCACTCGCACGGCCACCGGCGTTTCGGATAACATGGGCGTCACCTTCAGATAAACCAGCATATTTAGCTGGGTCTAAACGCGCATCCATACAAGTAAGGATGGCAAATTGACGTGCTGGAGGCATAGGTAAATCACCTTTAGCACCAAAATCAGCGACATATTCAGCATTGGCTGCAACGACTTCTTGAACTATTTTACTCATCACGATTCCTTATTTAACTTTTTATCAATTTTAATTGTTATATTAGCCAAGAGGCTTGGCTATTGGCAACTTATTAATACAGTTCAACAGGTTTTTAGATCATCGCTATTAATTTGTTTTTACTGGACTGCGACGCCACAACATAAATCCTAAACACAATAATGCCCAACCTCCGAACGCACCGCCCGAGCCACCACCGTTATTTGATGATGTATCTGGTATTGAATTTGAGGGCGTTGCTAATGTATTTTGCACCGGCGTCAAGTTGGGATTAGTGACAACAGCGGCATCAACCACAACCACATCAGTGATAATCACTACGTTGTCGTCGTTTGGCACCACACCATTTGCACCATCAGCAGATGTATAATTACGTAATGGTAAGTCGGTGAATGCGCCACCAAAATTAAAGCGAGACAATGCTGCGATTGCATCTACTACATCCATACCGTCACCGATGACTTGACCAAGTACCGTGAAACCACCATTTTGCGCGTCTAGATTGGCGGAGTTATCTCCTAAATTAATGAAAAATTGTGACGTTGCGCTGTCAGGATTGCCCGCTAATTTAGCCATTGCCACCGTGCCACGTCGGTTTGATAATAGCGGTTCATTGGTCACGCCAGCGCCAGTAGCAATCGCATCAGGTGGGAACGTATTACCGTATTCAAATCCACCCATTTGTACAATAAATCCAGGCACACTGCGGTGCACAACGTTATTACTATAGGCGCCAGCATTGATATAACTTAACAAGTTCTCCACATTTTGTGGGGTGGTTTCATCAAATAAATTAATTTGAAAATCACCGGCTACCGTTCTGACTTCAACGACTGTCGCATGAGTCGGCAGTGCCAGCATAAGTGAAACACTGAGGGACAAAGCTGCGGCCAATGTAGATAATTTTAATGCGGATGCTTTTTTTAATAATTGAATTGTCATGGTTGATCCTTGTTCATAGTTTTTTTTATTAGTTATGTTTATCAGCATCTCTGCCAGTCAGTTTTGCCAGTGCATCCATTGCAGCAGCCTCAGCCACACGTATACCATCAATGCCCGCCGACCAAATACCACCGGCATAGCCTGCCCCTTCTCCAGCTGGATATAAGCCTTTGACATTGACACTTTGATAGTCCGCATCGCGTTTGATACTAATTGGCGAAGAGGTACGTGTTTCTACGCCAGTCAACAAACCGTCTTTTTTAGCAAAACCGTTGATTTGTTTGTTAAACGCAGGGATCGCTTCGCGGATGGCGTGGGTGACATAATCAGGTACCACAGTGCTCAAATCGGTCAAGGTAATGCCTGGAGTATAAGACGGTTTGACGCCACCGATTTCTCCACTCGGTGTGCCTTGCATAAAATCGCCAATTAATTGCGCAGGCGCACAGTAATTTTCTCCGCCAACTTTATACGCGAGCTCTTCTAAACCGCGCTGTAAGGCAATGCCTGCTAATGGATGACCAGGGAAATCTTCTTCTGGTGTAATGCCCACGACAATTGCACTATTGGCGTTGCGCTCGTGACGTGAATACTGACTCATACCGTTAGTGACGACGCGACCTGGCTCCGATGCGGCTGCGACTACCGTTCCGCCTGGACACATACAAAAGCTGTATACCGTGCGACCATTTTTACAGTGGTGTACGAGCTTATAATCGGCTGCACCTAAAATAGGATTGCCGGCATTGTCACCAAAACGGCAGCTGTCAATCATGCTTTGTTCGTGCTCGATGCGAAAGCCAACTGAAAATGGTTTGGCTTCGATATAGACACCTTGTTCATACAAGGCTTCAAAAGTATCGCGGGCACTATGACCAACCGCTAAGATCACATGCTTGGCAGCTAAATAACTGCCATCAGACAGATGCAGACCTTTCAGTTGATAATTGGGGTCAGATCCAATTTTATTCTCCGAATAAATTGGATCTGACCCCAATTTATCTAAATCTAACTTTTCCACGCGGGTGCTAAAGCAGATCTCTCCGCCGAGTTCGATGATCTCTTTACGCATTTTTTCGACCATATTCACCAGCTTAAAAGTCCCAATATGGGGTTTGCTGACGTACATGATTTCTTCTGGTGCACCGGCTTTGACAAATTCGTGTAAAACTTTACGTCCATAATGCTTGCGATCTTTAACCTGACTGTATAGCTTTCCGTCAGAAAACGTCCCAGCCCCACCTTCACCAAATTGCACATTAGACTCCGGGTTAAGTGGCTGCTTACGCCAAAAACCAAAGGTGTCTTTAGTGCGTTCACGCACCTCTTTACCTCGTTCCAACACGATAGGTTTAAAGCCCATTTGTGCCAAAATCAACGCCGCAAATAAGCCACAAGGCCCTAATCCCACCACGACTGGGCGTTCATTTAAATCTTCAGGAGCATGACCCACAAACTTATAAGTCATATCTGGGGTGGCACGAACATGTTGGTCTTGGGAAAACTGAACTAACAACGCCTCTGGCTCAGTGACATTGACATCTAAGGTGTAGATGAGCTGAATATTTTTGTTATTACGTGCGTCATAGCCTCGCTTAAACATCTCAAATGATACCAGTTTGCTTTTGGGAATGTTGAGTTTGCTTAAAATCGCAAGTTCAAGGGCCTGTTCATCGTGATCGAGGGGAAGTTTGATATCGGTTAAACGCAACATAATAGAGGTACTCTTAGCAATGCCGGACAGCCTTTCTGTCAGGGCGTAACTATTTTAAAACAGAAGCTTGAGTTTTGATACTGCTACTTTATAATTGCGCTCACCTAACAACTCACCCCATACGCAGAGATAAGTATGACCTTTGTAGTCACCGACAACTGTATCAAATGTAAATACACCGATTGTGTTGCCGTGTGTCCGGTCGATGCGTTTTTTGAAGGGCCTAATTTTTTGGTGATTGATCCGGATATTTGTATTGATTGTGAATTATGTGTACCTGAATGTCCGGCCGATGCGATTTATCAAGATACAAAATTACCCGATGACCAAAAAGACTTTTTACCGTTGAATGCCGAATTAGCGCAACAATGGCCCAACATCACAGAAATTAAATCCGCGCCGAGCGACGCGGATAAATGGAACGGTGTCAAAAACAAGATCCCATTGCTAATCATTGAATAGCGAAGCTGTTCACACCTAGCCTTTAAAGCCTTTACCGACTACATACACTTCACGCGAGCGAGCACGTGATGCTGCCGGTTTGCGAATAATCACTTTGCTAAAAGACTGACGCACATCTTTGACGTATTCTTCATAACCCACACCTTGGAATACCTTGGCACAAAAACACCCGCCAGGTTTTAATACGTTGCGTGCCATATCCAATGCCAGTTCGACTAAATAAATCGACGAATACTGATCCGTGGTATTCACACCACTTAAATTGGGTGCCATATCTGAAACAACGGTATCGACTCGATCATCACCAAGCAAATTTAAAATCGCATCGTATACGCGCTCATCCGTAAAATCACCTTGAATAAATGACACACCGACAATGCCGTCCATCGGTAAAATATCCGAGGCAATCACGCGACCTTTACTGCCAACTACAGGAGCGATGACCTGCGACCAACCACCAGGGGCTGAGCCGAGATCCATAACAATATTGCCACTTTGATACAGTTTATCTTTTTCGTTGATCTCGATTAATTTATAACTCGCACGCGAGCGATAGCCATCCACTTGTGCTTTTTTGACATACGGATCGTTGAGATGCTCTTCCATCCATTTTTTACCGGGTTTTGGCTTCGCCATAATTAATCATGCTATAGGTTTCGTTAGAACAGCACATATTGTAAACTTACCCGCTAGATTTGCAAACGCAGTCTTAGGATTGTTCGCCAAAATGAGTTTAACCAGTGAGTGCTGACGGGAAACAGGTATGAAATTTGATAATGTGAAAAAGTTACATCAAAAAAAATATCGCACAGAGTTCGGTCATTATTTACTAGAAGGCGAACATTTAGTATTGGAGCTGCAAAAAGCGGCTGACACACAGACCTATCTAAAAAGTAGTATTTTATTTGTCACCCCAGATTATGAAGGTTGGGCAAAGCAGCATGCAGCTGGTTTTACTTGCAGCACCATTACGAGTAAAAAAATGGCGCAACTGAGCGACACCAAAACGCCGCCAGGGATCATCGCCTGCGTGCCTCTATCGAGTCACCCTACAAATCAATCGGACCGAAATCAAAGCGATACAACACTCAATAATGCAACACAACGCTGCATCTATCTCCACGAAGTTCAAGATCCCGGTAATTTAGGGACGATCATTCGAACCTTGGCTTGGTTTGGCAACTTTCGCTTATTACTCAGCCCTAACAGTGTTGATCCGTATAACCCTAAAGTCGTCCGCTCAAGCATGGGAGCGATGTTTCATGTTGCTATTGAGCAAGACGTCTCTTTGCTAGCGTTAGACCAACGATTTAAGCGTTTTGCGTATTTAGATATGCAAGGTGAGAATATCCGCTCACCTAAATTCGCCGAATATGAATGTTATTTGTTTGGCAATGAAGCGAGAGGTGTGCCCCGAGAGGCTTTAATCGCCTGTGATGCAGAGGCATTTACGATCACAGGAAGCGGCGCAATTGACTCATTGAATTTGGCGAGTGCAGTGAATATGTCGGTGTATCAATTGTCGGAGTAGCCTGATTGTTTTATTCGATGATCAATATGTTTATATTTTTGCTATCGGTGGACATTATGATCAATAGTCAACTCGTTAAATTGCAGCCTACTTTCCCACACTCCCCAAATACCTAACATAGCGTTTCGTCAACTTCCCTTTGCGACGTTGATCACACAATAAACTCCACCAACCAGACATGGATGCTAACGGGCCTTTGCCGTTCCCAATGCGCTGTAAATTACGTTTGATCATCGCCATAGTAGCGAGCGCTTGTAAGGTCTTGTTTCGCCAAGAAACCGCAGGGTAAGGTGCCACAAAATCTGGCGCTTTCAGCCAACGCTTAGGCAAGTCTGGCGTCATCGCTAATGCGGTCGCTAAACCCACCAACTCAACACCGTTTGTCAATACTTGCTCAGCCACCGGCAAGCGTCGAATGCCACCGGTTGTCATAATAGGGATTGAGGTTTGCGCTGCGATCATGTTGGCAAACTCTAAAAAATATGCCTCTCGCGCTAATGTTCGACCGTCGGCAGTCATGCCTTGCATCGCAGGTGCCTCGTAACTTCCTCCGGAGAGTTCAACCATATCAATCCCTGATGACTCCAGCACTTTAACGACAGCTAGCGCGTCATCTTCAGCAAAACCTCCGCGCTGAAAGTCCGCTGAATTTAGCTTCACACCAACGCCAAAATCAGCACAGGTGCGTCGTTTAACCTCAGTCACAATCGCGAGCAACAGGCGAGCGCGATTGGCGATATTCCCCCCCCACTGATCAGTACGTTGATTGACTAGCGGTGATAAAAACTGAGCTAACAAGTACCCATGTGCCGCATGAATTTCAACGCCATCAAATCCTGCCGCTTGGGCTTGTTCTGCAGTATCACCAAAACGGGTGATGACATCTTCGATCTCCATTTCAGTCATTGCACTTGGCTGACCAAATAACTTGGATAATTTACCCATGTTCAGTGGCACCGCTGACGGCGCTAAGACCTTTCCTTGCATATTCGCATACACTTGACGACCTGGATGGTTGATTTGCATCCAGACCTTACAATCATCTTGTTTCGCCGCATCCGCCCATTCGACAAAGCGCGTCAAAGCAGTACCTTTTTCTAACGCGACACCACCAGGCCCCGTCATTGCAGCATGATCCACCATGACATTACCCGTTAATAAGAGTCCGGCACCACCTTGCGCCCATTGACCATATAAATGAATTAATTCATCACTCGGCAACAAGCCATCATCCGACATATTTTCTTCCATCGATGCTTTGACTAAACGATTTTTAATGGTGAGGCCTGAAGGAAAAGTAAATTTGGAAAAAGGAGATTGGACTGACATAATCATCTTACTATTATTAGGGAAAGTCACACAATACCATATCAATCGATGCCATACCTAGCCGTACATGCATCGCACGAGTATTTATATTGTGTTTACCAAGGAAGCCCACCATGCACTTATCCACCTTAATCGCGACAAGCCGCCCCGCGTTTTTAGTCCTGACGTTTGCATGTTTAAGTGTGCCTTTTGCGTTTGCGTATCATGAGCAACAGACTATCAATCCGTTTTTAGCTAGCCTGATCGCTATCGGCGCACTATGCGCTCACATTGCCGTGAATATGCTCAATGAGTATCTCGATTTTAAAAGTGGCTTGGATACTAAGACTGATAAAACTCCATTTAGCGGAGGCAGTGGTGGATTAATCGCGCAACCTCATGCCAAGCAATCCGTCTTGGTCGGCGCAATTATCGCACTCATCGTCTGTTGCATTATTGGAGTGTATATCAGCTTAATTGTCGGGCTGCCTTTGTTGGTCATTGGCTTATTAGGGATCAGTATTGTGCTGACCTACACCCCGATATTGAATCGTTTTCCGGTGTTATGTTTACTCGCCCCTGGCGCCGGATTTGGTTTATTATTGATAAACGGCAGCTACTTTATCCTGACTCAGACATTTAACCCTAATGTACTAATGGTCAGTTTCATTGTCTTTTTTCAAGTAAACAACTTGTTGTTATTAAACCAATTTCCAGATATTGAAGCCGATAAAGCACACGGTCGCCGCCATTGGGCCATCCACTATGGACGCGCCAGTGCTGCACGTATCTATACCGGTATGGCGTTGTTTAGTGCAGGTACCTTAGCCATTAGCCTAGGTTTAGGCTACATCTCATTACTTAATCTGATTGTGTTTATTCCGATTGGGCTATCGCTGCACATTGGCTGGTTTTTGATACGCATGGCGTCGCATGCCTCTAACCAAGAACTCCTGCCAAATTTACGTAACAATGTGCTAGTTACCTTACTCACCCCCTGTCTTATTGCATTGGGGGTGTTGTAAGTATTGCATTGGATTAATAAGTCGTTACAATTCAAGTATCTGTGACCGTTTACTCTTTTACCTTTTTACTCTTTTACTCTTTTACTTTTTTACATAAGACAAGGCGCCTGTGAAACCACTCTTCAAAGATCTCTCGTTGTCAGCCATCGTGGCTGGATTTATTGCTGTGCTTGTGGGTTTTGCCAGTGCGGTGGCGATTGTATTTCAAGCAGCACAAGCGGCGGGCGCTAACCCTGCACAAGTTGAATCATGGATCTGGGCGTTAGGGATCGGGATGGGTGTCACCACCTTTGGGCTATCTTGGTACTATCGTCGTCCTATTATTATCGTGTGGTCAACGCCTGGCGCAGCGTTGTTAGCGTCGAGTTTACAAGGCACAGGTCTAGCAGAAACCACCGGTACATTTTTGTTTGTGGGCTTGATGATCATTCTGTTAGGCGTGACAGGTTGGTTTAATCGTTTTTCCAAACTCATCCCAATGCCCATCGCTGCAGCTATGCTAGCGGGGATCTTATTGCAATTTGGGATGGGTATATTCACCGCCGTCGAAACTGATCCACTCCTTATTATTACCATGTTAGTCACGTATTTAGCGATGAAATGGCTAATGCCGCGCTACGCCATCGTGATGGTCTTGATTGTCGGCACTGTATTTTGTTTGAGCAATGGTAGCTTGTCCTTAAGTGCCATTGATATGGGGTTTGCCACGCCTGAGTGGATCACACCGAGCTTTTCATTAGCCTCAATCATCGGTATTGGTGTCCCGCTATTTATTGTCACTATGGCATCACAAAACCTGCCAGGAGTCGCTATTTTACAAAGCAGTGGTTACAGCCACCAACCTATATCCCCCATCATTACCACAACAGGCCTGTGTACTATGATACTTGCCCCTTTTGGCGGGTTTACGTTTAACTTAGCTGCGATTACTGCCGCGATCTGTACCAGTGACGAAGCCCATCATGATCCTGATAAACGGTATATTGCTGGGCTATCTGCTGGTGTATTTAATATCATTGCGGGCATATTTGGTGCCGCTGTCGTGAGTTTATTCGCCGCATTTCCAATAACAATGGTGGCTGGCTTAGCAGGGCTTGCTTTGTTATCAACCATCGCTGCTAGCTTACACAATGCACTTGCTACAGCAACCTATCGCGATGCAGCATTGATGACCTTTTTGGTCACGGCATCAGGCGTCAACCTGTTCCATATTTCGTCGGCGTTTTGGGGGGTTGTCGTGGGTATCATTGTTTTAGTATTAACCCGCAAAGGAAATCATTGACCGACCGTGCACGACCACGAGCGTTATTGCTTACCGCGCAATGACGACAAGACGCACGCCACTAAGACAAAACTCAATGACATAAACAAGGCGAGTGATATCGTTTGCATTAGTTCATCATTGGTTTGTGCTGAAAATGACGCATCACCAATGTAATAATGGATCATCAAATTAACCAAGCTCATGCCAATCAGATTACCTATGGTGCGGGCTAGATTCATGGATGCTGACGCCACCCCAACTTCTTGTGTTTTGACCGCGCCCATAATGGCACTGTTGTTAGGTGTTGAAAACAAACCAAAGCCAACGCCAATTAACGCTAGTGCTGCGCCGATATGCATCGCACTCGTCGCTAAATCAATTTGCACCAAACTAATAAAACCCGCAGCAACAATCATACAACCTACGGTTGCGACAATTCTTGGTTCAAAACGGTCAGCTAATTTACCTGCAAACGGTGCAATAATAGCCATACACAAAGCTTGTAACAATAATATCTGACCCGTTTGAGCAGGATCAAATCCACGAATAAATTGTAGATACAAGCTCAACAAAAACACAATCGCAAAATTACTGCCATACATCAATAGTGCTGTTGATAACGATAGACTGAACACCCGTGATTCACTGAACATCTGCACTCGGATCAACGGCGCATCAATATAGCGCTGATGCATAATAAACCCGATTAAGCTAATGACTGATCCGGTCAACAACACCCAACCCAACAGTGATGGTAACTCACTCAAACCATACACCAACCCTGTCGCAAAAATAATAAATAACCCAGCACCCACCCAATCAAATGGCGTGCGTTCATCATTTTGCCATTCGCCATCCAAATAGCGATACACAAACACTAATAACCCCGCGATTAAAGGCAATTGAAAATAAAATACCGAGCGCCAGCCCAACCATTGCGTTAAATAGCCACCTATAGCCGGTGCTAAGGTCAACCCCACATAGACACAAGCTGCAACGGTACCGAGTGCCGCTCCGCGTTTATGCGTCGGTGTTACCGCAGTAATAATGGCAATACCAGTACCAAAGATCATTGCTCCAGCCGCTCCTTGGACAAAGCGCCAAAAGAGCATCCATTCAATATTGGTAGCAATCGCACACATACCCGCACTTAATGCGTTGAGGACAAAGCCCCAGACGAAGATTTTTTTACGGCCATAGTTATCCGCTAACTTACCAAATGGCAACATAAAAGCGACACTACTAAGAATATATAAGGTTGGCATCCAACTGACTTGGATAGCTGTCGCACGGAGATCTTCGGCTAAAGGCGGAATGGCCACATTCACGGCAGCCATGCCTAACGGCGCAATCAAGTAGCCAGCACAAACAGCAATTAAAGCAATGGTGTTAATCGGTAATGAAGACAAACGGTAATCCTATTAAATGGCAAATCGGAAAAATACTAAAGCGGTAAAATGGTATGTCGATAAAAGGTGGATAATTAATGCATACCCAACACCCTATGGTATCATTTGCTGCGTATCTGCGCGCGTGGATTATTTCACCCTTTTTATCCTTGGTTTATTGAGCAAGTTTATTTATTCGTTTTACTCATTAGGTATTTATGCAACAGATTAAAATCAACCCTCTAATTGATAAGGTACGCTACCGTCGCCACCTAAACATAGTGATTGTCGCAGCGATTATTACGCTTATTGTCGGCAGTTTGGGGATCGCCCAGGCGTTAATTGCACTGTACCCTGATCCAAGTGGTCGTCATTTTCATTGGAATATAACGGGCGTCATCATCACCAGTTTGGCTATTGGATTGGTATTAAACAAATATCGTAGCCATGACTTTATGACTGAAGTCACTTATGTATGGAATTTGAAACAGGCATTAAATAAAATCAACCGTAAAATGCTTAGGATCACGCCAGCTTCAGAAATGGGTAACTACCATGCCATGCTAGCCTTGCAATACAGTTATGCCGGCTCGCGTTTATTGTGGCAACTGGATGACAATACGATCATCATGGAAGAGCTTGCAATCGCCCAAGCTAAGCTCGATTGTCTCGCCACCCAATATGGCATGACCCTAGACGTTGAAGATTATACTGAGCACATGTTACAGCAGATCCCTAAAGCTTAAGCTTTACAACGTTAGTACTACACCACGAAATGCCGCTTAATCATGGTTTGCAATTGACGCTTTTGTGCGAACTCATACGCAATCTCGTTAATGAAAAAATCAAAGGCACGTTCCACATTATCGGGTGGCGCTAAGACGGGTAAATCTGGGAGCAATCCTTGCAACTCTAAAAGTAAATTAATGATTTTTTTATAGTCAGCGGATTTGGCCGTCTTGATCCAAATCAGGATCAGACGCCGATACAAATCAAACGTCTGTTCTGGGGCATATTTGCCACTGATTGCCGCCACTTGATACAGCACATCACGGTCAATCGGGTAGTGCTTCGCCAACTCAATCGCACGTTCCACTAACCCCAAATATAAGCATAATTCTACAAAGGGTTCTGCGGTAATTAAACGATGTGGACCAGCACGCTCAGTCGGTAGCGTTGCGAGTATTTCATCCCAAAACAATAACGTCTTGTCTTGCCAGGTTTGTTTGGCTGTCACAAGCTCACTATCGGTGTCACTATCACAGTCACTGTCACTATGCTGGTAGGTCTTGGCAATTTGGACCTGTAGTTGAATATAATCATCCAGCACTAGCGAATGGGTATACGTTTGCCATTGCAACTCTATAGCGGCCTCTGGATCACCTTGCAAACGGGCCACCTCAGCTTCCAATGCCAAGCATTCTTTGGTCAATTTTTGATAGGTATCTGTTTCTCTAGTTTGGGCAAGAAACTGCAATGCGACTGTCACATCTTTCGCAGCAATCGCCCATTTAACCAACTGCAAAAAATCATCCGCATGCCACGCTACCTGCGTAAAAATCTCGATTGCCTTGGAATAATCCGATTTTGCGGCATAATAATCACACAGATCATGCATCTTGATACTGACAGTAAAGTTAATCCTGTCATTGCCATTAGTCTCAGCCGTCACATCTTGTTCAAGCTGGGTATAAAACGCCTCACGTAACTCATCATCGGTAGACGCGATAAAGCGCTGCGGAATATCAGTAAACGCCATCACATCTAAGTCAGGTGAATAAAACGAGAGTAAATAATTCGCTTTGACACTTACCGACCAAGTTAAACGCTGTACGGCAGTGGCAAACGCAGCCAAAATATCATGTTCTAATTCAAAGCGAAATCCACCACTATCATCTACCCGTTCAAAGATCTTGTCATAACGCTTAAGTATTTGATATGCCACGGCATGTGCTTGCTCAGCTGGCAAGTACTGCAGCAACCCTATTATCAAAGATAATTTTTCTTGGGCCTGTTGAAAATACGCGCGTGCTTTGTTGTATTGCCACACATCCCGAAAAGGTAACGCTTTGGTGATCAACGTTTTAAGTTCAGTGATCACCGAGCCTTTTGTATTGCCCACTGCGAACTCTTGGCTAATATCCGCGCGCAATCGCCAAGCTAAGATCGATTCTTCATCTTGCGTAATGCAGGTTAATAATGCATTTTTGGCTTGCTGCTCATCCATGTCTTCAATTAACGCTTGGATGCGGTCTATCGCTGATCCACCTTGAGCAGCCTCAAGTTGCGCTAATTTATCAGCATGTTGCAAGGCAACTGCCACACAATGCTTACAAAAATCAAAGCCCTCTGAAGCAGGACAATCACAGCCCCCATCATAGCTAATCGGCTTAATGGTTAAGGTGACCTGATAGACTTTTACCCCAGGAGCGGAGGCACTTTGCACTGTCGCTTTGATGGTGTTGCGGCTTTTTTGAAAACGCAATATGGCTTGATCGTTATATAAGGCCGAACCACGCTCAAACGTCGCCGGTCCCGCTAACCGTTCAATTGTCGCAATCGCTGTACTGGCATCCATCATAGGTAAAACATTCTCGATAATGATTTTTTTAAATGGTATACCAAAACAGCCCGCTCAACAAATAGCTGAAGCGGGCTGTGTATTTGAGTGTAAACAATGGGTATTACTGAACAACAATCCCAAACTGATTAGCGCCAGCAGTGACTTGCATGCCATCGCTGTAGGTTACCGTTAATGGCGTTGTACCAAAGTTATACACCACATAATGAGTTTGACCGTTTTTGGTAAACGCCATCGCTGACGGAGAATCCGCTGTTAATGTGCCTAAACCAGTCGACATTGTGCCGAGTTGGTTAAAGGTGTTGATCCAATGATAGGTGTGCGCTTTACTTTCACCTTGCTCCGGCACATAGCTAGTCACGGTGTTGTAGTCATCAATAGCGGCTTGCGCGTCATTTAACGCCATCAAGTTCCACCAAATATCACGCCATTGATCAGGGATCAGGCCTGAAGGCATATTATTGCTTGATTCAGTTAAGCCCACTTGCACATAATCACTCATGTACGTGGTATGCAAGCCAACATGCAAAATCAATGGGTTAGTTGGTAAACCTTGAATACCTAAGATATGCGCATACGCAGCACTAAACCAAGTCGAGAATACCGACCCGTCACCCCAAATAATCGATGTGGTGATTTTGTCATAACCAGGCCAGAAGTTATCGGCTTCAGCGCTTACGTTGTTGTAACCATCGATGTTGTTCCAATATTCCCAGTACGTTGCCCCTGTTAATGCATGCAAATAAATACCGCGGTCAACTAATGCTTGATCGCCTGTATGCAAACCAAACAGCACCATTGCACCATAAGCATTGGCTGCTTCAGAAGTAGATTCGTTGTTGTTACCACGAGCAAAATTAGCATTACCCGACGCCCATGAGAAACCATTAGCAGGATCAAAATGACGTAAATACGGGAACTGTGCATCATCACGATCTGCGGCGTAATCACGGATCAAGAGTTTAATCATGCCACCGTAACCATCATCACTACACCACTGTGCATCGTGACGACAGATTTCAGCTGCCGCTCGAACAAAGTAACCATAATGGAAATGGTGATCGTTGAGCTGTTGATGCGAAGCAAATGATTCTTCCATCGCTAACACCGTGTTCCACTCATCGTCATACATGAAATACTTATCCACGTTTAACGCGCCCTCATCTTCTGCGGTAAACCAATCACTTAGTTCCGCTTTTAGATAGGTGAGTAGTTTGTCTTTTTGTACGCTTAACCCTGCCGTATCAGCAATCGCTAATAACTCAGCGACTTTGGCGTAGTTTTTACCTGACCAGTACGCATCGCGCATGACTTCACCGTTACGGGTGTTCCACGTTGCTTCTGGGGTATCCACAAATTCATTCACCAATGTGGTTAATTTTGCCATATCCATGCTGTCATCAAGTGTAGGCATCGTCGGTAGCACACCAATGTACGGTATCGTATAACTAAAGCTATCAGTTTGCGCAAACTTAATTGTTCCACGCGCGCTGCGCACGTTGTAATTGCTTGTCGCGGTTTGGGTGTTCTTCCAATGTAATGGATGCAAACCGGCAATGGTTTCAACCGTTTGATCTGCGGCATCACGGTACTCATGTGTCACTGTGACTGAGTTATCAGAGCGGTCGACGCTATATGCGACATTGACGCTAGACACAACATTACGTGCATATTGTGCGAAAAACTCACTCATCGCCGTATTCGGCTCACCAGAAATCTGTGGTAACAAGGTTACTGTATATTCGTTAGCGGCATTGCTCACCGTGATGGTGTTAGAGTTTTGATTAGTAAAGGTCGTTGCCCCTTCACCCGTCACTAAATAATTATTGTGATTACCGGCGACGCTTGTCCACACGCCCAGCGAGTTATTAGCATCATAAAAGACCCCTTTTTCTCCGCCATTTTCACGCAGAGTTTTCAAGACCAAGTCACCCTGTAATGCTTTGAAATAAATATACGGTGAACCATGTACAAACGTGGCTTCCAATACCGGAGTATTGGCACTTTGCCATTGTACGGTGATTGAACCATCACTGTGATCTTTGGCAAACGCTTGTAAATCTGTATTGAGTGAACTTCCTATCGACATACCATCAAACACTTCAGTGAAGGGATCTGGGATCGCATACATGAAACCATTTGCCATGTTATTGAGACCTGAAGGGATCCCCATGATCCGAACGCCGCGATTATGGACACGCGCAGTGATTGGGTCTGGTGTAATATAAGCTGCATTGTTCGGATCACCTAGTTGCATCTCTCCTAAGAAAGGCACTGAACCCCACCAACGGTGTGTTGCCGTAGGTTTGGCTGCAGCTTCATCAACTAGTTGAGGGGAAACTTTTATCGGCGTGCCGATTGGTGTGTTTGTCGCAGTAATACAATCATTGATCGGTGGTAAAACGACCCCCGCGTTATACACCCAATTTCCAAAATCAAAGACACAACGATAACTATCGGGGTTAATGGTATCTGAGTAACTGCCTAAGCCGAGTGTAGTTAAGTTGTAGTCGCTAAAATCAGATGGCGGTGTGACAATAACAATGCTGTCATCGACCGTATCAACAAATCGGACATTATCGAGTAAAAAGGTAGCGTTGTTTCGGTTACTTGCCCAGATCACTAGTCCGGTATTGACCTTAGTAATATCCAAACCCGAAGCAGTTAACTGACTCATAGGAACTGTGATAGTACTCCAATCAGACGTCGCGTTTTGGGTTAGATTTTGATCGCCCGAAGTACAAGGGTAAACACAATCCAGTTTCATCGTAATGGCACCGGCTCCTGATACCATTTTGATATCAAAGGCAATGCCACCAGCAGCATAAGCGGATAAATTCACTGGCGCAGTTGCACCAAAAAATAATCCCGCTAGCTGAGGTTGCGTGTGAGTGACTTGCAAGACATCGCCGCGTTCAGCGTCATTGACCACTGACCAATTCATACTCGGGCAAGCTGCGCCACCATCGTTATTACATTCGCCATAATTAATGGCTTCATCAAAGGCATTGATGCCACCGTTCCAGGTACTAGACACGGAACCGCTTTTGAATACATTCAGATCATTATCAGTATTAGGTGGAGTCGTATCAGGGGCTGCCACTACATTAACGATGACATTTGTTGAAGCACTATTGCCCGCAGCATCATTGGCACTGTAGGTTAAGGTGTAGCTTCCGACAGTCGTGCCGACAGAGCCAGAAATCGATACGCTAACATTGCCATCAACATTATCAGTCGCAGTGGCTGTTGGGTTAGTAAAGCTATCCCCCACAGTAATTTGAATGGGTGATGTCACTGAGCCTAATGAAATTACTGGCATCGTCGTATCAGGGGCTGCCACTACATTAACGATGACATTTGTTGAAGCACTATTGCCCGCAGCATCATTGGCACTGTAGGTTAAGGTGTAGCTTCCGACAGTCGTGCCGACAGAGCCAGAAACCGATACGCTAACATTGCCATCAACATTATCAGTCGCAGTAGCTGTTGGGTTAGTAAAGCTATCCCCCACAGTAATTTGAATGGGTGATGTCACTGAGCCTAATGAAATGACCGGAGCCGTGGTATCTGCAATGGGTGTGGGTGCTGGAGGCGTATTAACTGGTGCGCTGTTACCACCACCACAGCTAGCGAGGAACAACACCCCACTGGCGATACTGGTTAAACGTATAAGTGATTGTTTCATAGTCCATTTACTCTCATGTTTTAATCATTATATAGATTGCGCGTTTAATGCCATGTTGTTCTTGATAAGTAAAAGACATGAATAACCACAAAATGTAAGCGCTTTCATTTAAATTTACATGGTTTTCACACTTTAGTCAACTTGTTAACAACTTTGTCTTTAAGGTTAACCTCAAATACCCGTGCTCAAATATTGACGGCCTCTAATGTTACGAGTATGTTAATTAATATTGAATTCATCTTATCTAAGCAGCCCTATGACTAATAACACCGCATCTCATTTTGTCGACTCCCACACTTGTTTTGACACACAAATTGCGCAGCACATTGCTCATATCCGGTTAAGTTGCCCTGACCGGCTCAATGCGATGGTGCCTGATTTTTGGCTGGAATTACCCGCGTTGGTTCGTGAGTTAGATGCCCGTGGTGATGTGCGGGTTATCGTGATCAGCAGCACCGGTAAACATTTTAGTGCAGGGATGGATTTGTCAGTATTTACCAATATGGCCAAGCAGTTTACCGGTGAGCCTGCGCGTCGCGCTGAAAGCATGCGTCGCTCAATATTAGGGCTGCAAGATGCGTTTAACGCATTAGAAACCGTCAGGATGCCAGTATTAGTCGCCATTCAAGGTGGTGCGATTGGCGGTGCGGTAGATATGATCAGTGCAGCAGATTGTCGCTATTGTACAGAGGATGCCTTTTTTACCATCAAAGAAACCCAACTCGGCATGACTGCTGATGTCGGTACTCTGCAGCGTCTACCTCATCTGATCCCCGCAGGCATAATGCGTGAACTCGCTTATACAGGTCGTAATTGGAGCGCACAAGAAGCCTTACAACAAGGCTTTGTCAATGCGGTATATGCGGATGAAGCCACTATGCTGAGTGAGGTAATGAACATCGCACACGCTATCGCGGCAAACTCACCGATGGCGGTTGCGGGATGTAAAACCATGATCAACTACACGCGTGATCATACGGTAGCGGATAGCTTGGATTATATGGCGACCTGGCAAGCGGGTATGTTTCAAATGCCGGATGTGATGGAAGCAATGCAAGCGCAACAAACTAAACGCATGCCTGAGTATGAAAACTTAAAACCACGTCAAGTGATGATGAAAAGCAGTGAATAACTTAAAGGCTAAATAACCTGAATTCTCCGCCAGGAAATAAAAAAGCACCTTGAGAAAAGTGTCTCCACTCATCAACAAGGTGCCTTTATACTAACGTTTTAACTTAGTTTAATTGCGCTAAGATTTCGTTGAATGTCGCACTTGGACGCATTGCTTCAGCAGCTAGTGCTGGATCAGCAAAGTAGTAACCGTTAATATCAGCAGCCTGACCTTGAGCACCATTTAACTCTGCAACAATCTTGTCTTCATTCGCTGTTAACGCTGCTGCGATAGGAGCAAACGTTGCTTGTAATTCAGCATCCGCACTTTGCGCTGCAACCGCTTCTGCCCAATACATACCAAGGTAGAAATGTGAACCGCGGTTATCAAGCTCGTTTACACGACGTGATGGAGACTTGTTTTCTTGTAAAAATTTAGCCGTTGCTTGGTCTAGCGTATCGGCTAAGACTTTCGCTTTTGCATTACCTGTTACATTACTGAAATGCTCAAGTGAGGCAGCTAATGCCAAGAACTCACCCAATGAATCCCAACGTAAATGGTTTTCTTTGTTAAATTGCTGTACGTGCTTAGGTGCAGAACCACCGGCGCCAGTTTCAAACAAACCACCGCCATTCATTAGTGGTACGATAGACAGCATTTTAGCACTTGTCCCTAGCTCTAGGATTGGGAACAAATCAGTCAAGTAATCACGCAATACGTTACCTGTTACAGAAATGGTATCAAGGCCTTTACCACAACGATCAAGAGTAAAATCCGTTGCTGCAACTGGCTCCATGATTTGGATATCTAATCCGCTGGTATCGTGGTCTTGTAAATAACGCTCCACTTTAGCGATCATTTGTGCGTCGTGACCACGGTTAGCATCTAACCAGAAAATCGCAGGAACATTCGTTGCGCGTGCACGTGTCACGGCTAATTTAACCCAATCTTGGATAGGGATGTCTTTAGTTTGGCACATGCGCCAGATATCACCTTCTTCTACCGCATGGGACATAAGGACATTGCCTTGTGCATCTACTACATTAACGGTACCGGCTTGAGATAGGATGAATGTTTTGTCATGAGAGCCGTATTCTTCCGCTTTTTGAGCCATCAGACCAACGTTAGGCACTGTGCCCATAGTACGTGGATCAAATGCGCCATTGGCTTTACAGAAAGTCACCACTGACTGGAATACACCGGCATAGTTACGATCTGGGATCATGAACTTGGTATCTTTTTGCTTGCCGTCTGGGCCCCACATTTGACCAGATGCACGTAATGCTGCAGGCATAGAAGCATCAATGATCACGTCACTTGGTACGTGTAGGTTTGTGATCCCACGGTCAGAATCCACCATCGCCATATCAGGACGAGTCGCGTATACCGCTTGGATGTCTGCTTCAATTTCTTCACGCTGTTCTGGCGCTAGGCTAGCAATTTTGGCATAGACATCACCTAAACCGTTATTTACGTCAACACCGATTTGATCGAATGTCGCACCGTGCTTAGCAAATACGTCTGCGTAAAACACGCGAACAGCATAACCAAAGATAACCGGATCAGACACTTTCATCATCGTCGCTTTCATGTGCAATGACAATAAAACGTCTTGGTCTTTGGCTGCGTTGATTTCTTTTTCATAAAAAGCCACAAGCGCTTGCTTGTTCATGACTGATGCATCGATGATTTCGCCATCTAATAATGCAAGGTCTGCTTTTAATACTGAACGTGTACCGTCTTGGGCTACAAATTCAATACTCACGTTTTGTGCGTTCGCGACGGTTACTGATAACTCAGAACCATAGAAGTCACCGCCGTCCATATGTGCCACGTGTGATTTGCTATCGCTTGACCATGCGCCCATTGAATGCGGGTTAGTACGTGCGTATTGCTTAACTGACGCAGGTGCGCGACGGTCAGAGTTACCTTCACGTAAAACGGGGTTTACTGCAGAGCCTAACACTTTCGCGTACGTGGCTTTAATCGCTTCTTCTTCTGGTGTTTTAGGGCTTTCTGGATAATCTGGTAAGGTATAACCTTTGCCTTTTAATTCTTCAATCGCTGCTTGTAACTGTGGGATTGACGCACTGATGTTGGGTAATTTGATGATGTTCGCTTCAGGTGTTTTGGCTAATTCGCCTAATTCGGCTAAGCTGTCACCTATGCGCAGATCTTCTGCTAAATATTCTGGAAAATGCGCAATAATACGACCAGCAAGTGAAATATCACGAGTTTCAACATCTACGTTGGCAGCTGAGGCAAACGCTTCAACGATAGGTAATAATGAAAAGGTCGCTAATGCCGGCGCTTCATCGGTAATAGTGTAGATAATTTTAGATGTTGTCATGGTATTCCTATAGTAGACAGTGAGCGTTGCTAATAAAATTTTCAGCGCAATATAGTATCCTACTTAAGTACTGTTTTATAGCTCAAAATAGCGGATTCTTATTTCTATCGGCTATTAACTATAACTATTCATCTCACCAATTAGTAGTACATGCCCCACTTCCTGCCATTTTACCCGCGCACAGCAGATTCATAATTAGTCACGAGCGCAAAGGTATTATAGATTGTATCTTTGAAGATTAATGGATCGTGAGGCGCATATGGCAGGCGGCAGTTTACTCTTATTATTAGATGATATTGCAACTTTTACACAGATAATACTAAAAGCTATTGCTGCGCCAACTTTTGTCGTTATAATAGGGTCTATTATAATTTACACACCACTAAATGGAGATATTCCCATGAAATTAAAACAGTTAGTCACCTTGGCTGTCGTTGCATTAACTTTGTTTAGTGTACAAGCATTCGAATCAAACGATGATCTTAAAGCCCGTATCCAACCAGTCGGTAGTGTGCATATTGCTGGCGCTGCAGCGGCTGGCGCAGTTGCTTCTGGTCCTCGTTCTGGCGAAGACATTTATAAAGGCGCATGTGCAGCATGTCATACCTCTGGTGTATTAGGTGCTCCTAAAATTCAAAATGCTGGTGATTGGGGTCCTCGTCTTGCCGAAAAAGGCAAAAAAGGCGTCTGGCGCAATGCAATCAAAGGCATTAACGCAATGCCACCAATGGGTGCGTGTGGTGACTGTTCTGAAGACGACATCATGGCTGCCATTGATTACATGATAGAAGGTGTTGAATAAGCGATTGCTTCAACAGAAATGATGTAAAGGCCACATAAGTGGCTTTTTTTATGTCTAAAATTCCCTAAATCTCTCTTTTAGTACTATATTTTTAATATCGTTGAATTACTTCAGATATTTCATGGCATCAACCACTGGTCAATTATCACAAGAAGAACTGCGTGAACTCCTTCCTGAGTTTCAGCGCATGACGATGAAATACAAACATGCTGAGCGTGTCCAAAAGCCCTCTTGACCATATCCGAAACCTCATCCTCCGTTTCGGATCTCGCTCAACTGTATACCCAGATCCATGACATTGTGGATAGCTTTATGGTCCCGGATAACATGTATGTGTATTTTTATGATGATGACAAGCAAGAATATGACTTTGCGTACTTTATTGATGAACACGACCAATTGATTGAATCACGCCATCCTGCCGAGGAACTGACATCCAGCATCACCGAATATTTGGTAAGAAGTGGCGAGCCACTATTACTTACCCAAGAAAACCGTGATGCACGTTGCAAAGAACTCAACATTAAAATTGTTGGCACCAAACCCTCTGATTTAGTCGGCGTGCCACTTAAGCAGCATCAACGCCCCCAATTGCATTATTATGTTAGTCGAAGCCGATCATCCACCACACTGTGTGTTCTTCAATCATCCTGAACCGTTTATGCAAGGGCCAGATGAATTAATGAAAACCTTAACCCAATATGTGTTTTCGACGGGATCGGTAGAACTGATTAATTCTGCGCAAGCCTTGGACTTAGCCGAAAGTGGGGCGATTACCGTCACTCTTGCGCAGACTATGCTCAATAACCCGCAGTCGTGGCTTAGCGCACCATTACTCGCGGACAAAGTGAGTTTGAATGCTTTTTACAACCCGTGGTTAACCTCACCGACTTATCGACGCCTTATTACGAATGTTTTATTCGTTGGTTCCATCCTGAATTAGGCGCAATCAAGCGTGAAAAGTTCTGGCGGATTGCCGAACAGACCCGACTGACAAGCGATATTGATACTTTGCTACTCGATTATGCGATTAACTATATTCGTCAACGTGAAAAACAAGGCAATGCGCCGATTGTCGCAGTCAATATCTCTGTACAAAATATTACTCAAGCCCATATGACGGAAGCTTTGCTCAATAAAATCAGTGCATCGGGCATAGACGCGCAGCATCTCGCCTTAGAGTTTGATGAGTATAACTTTCAAAATAGAGCATCTTCAGTACAAAGTGCTGTGAAAAAGCTTAAACGTGCGGGGATATCCATTATTTTAGATAATTTTGGTAGTGGTATTGCGTCGATGAGTGATTTGTTCGCCATCCCGTTTGATTACGTCAAAATTGATAAGCAATATGCGCGCGCATTACCGCGCTCACAACGTCATGCAAAGTTTATTCAGTCAGTCAAAGCCATTACCGATCAACTGCAATGTCGGTTAATTGTCGATGGCGTTGATGATGACAATCAACTCGCTGCGATGCACCAAATGGACATTGAATATGCCCAAGGTAAAGGCGTTAGCAAAGCTCACCGGATTTATGACGGATTAACCACCTAGCATACCACGCAAGTTTGCAATGCTTTTGACTCCCGTTTCTTGGCGCTCTTCGGCTGTTTTTTGAGGTTTATCAAACTCCCATTCCACATCATCGCTCGGTAGTTCATACAAAAAGCGACTCGGCTCAGGATTAATCACTTCACCATATTGCCGACGTTCACGCGCGATACTAAACGTTAATTCGCGCTGAGCACGCGTAATACCCACATACGCTAAACGCCGTTCTTCTTCTACATTTTCTTCATCAATACTCGACTGATGCGGCAACAAACCTTCTTCCATACCGACCATATACACATACGGAAACTCCAGACCTTTAGAAGCATGCAATGTCATTAATTGTACTTGATCGCCATCACCGTCATCTTCGCCACGCTCCATCATGTCTCGCAATATCAAACGATTAACCACTTCAGACAAACTCATTGCAGGCTCGGTGGGACTCCCTTTGAGCATATTGGTCACCCATTTAAACAAGGTCGAAATATTCGCCATGGCCATTTCCGCAGCCTTAGGGGACGCACTGTGTTCATACAACCATTCTTCATAGCCAATCGATTTAATCAAATCACGCACGACCGCTTCGGTATCGCCACGCACGGCATTATCTGACACTTCCACAATCCACCGGCTAAATTGAGAGACGGCAAAATACGCCTGACCCGCTAACACACCCCGCAAATCATCATCACAGGCAGCACTAAACATAGTTGTCTTTTTTTCGTTGGCAAAGTTGCCGAGTTTTTCTAACGTTGCTCGACCAATCCCACGATGAGGGGTATTGATGATCCGCAGCATAGCATTATCATCATCTTGATTGACCACTAAGCGTAAATACGCCATGATATCTTTAATCTCAGGACGTCCAAAAAATGAAGTACCACCACTGATTTTATAGGGAATACGGTTGGTCATTAATAATTTTTCAAAGACACGAGACTGATGATTACCGCGATACAAAACGGCATAATCTTTAAAGTGCGTGTTATTAATAAACTTATGTGCAATCAATTCTGCCACGACCCGCTCCGCTTCATGATCTTCATTTTTGGCCACGACGACTTTTAACGTGGCGCCATACGCAAGCTCACTAAAGAGTGTCTTATCAAAGATATGCGGGTTGTTTTGAATTAAGATATTGGCACAATGCAAAATCCGCCCAGACGAGCGATAGTTTTGCTCTAATTTAATAACGTTAAGTTCAGGAAAATCTTCTTGCAGTAATTGTAAGTTTTTCGGTCGTGCGCCACGCCATGAATACACCGATTGATCATCATCTCCAACTACAGTAAAGCGACGGCGTTCCCCTACTAATAACTTCACCAAATCATATTGTGAGGTGTTGGTATCTTGATACTCATCTACTAACAAGTATTTAATTTTGGATTGGATTTTTAGGCGCGCGGCTTCATTGTGCTTTAACAACAAGGTTGGCATCAAAATCAAATCATCAAAATCCAACGCATTGTATGCACGTAGGTGACTTTGGTATTGACGGTAAAATTCCGCGAGTTGTTTTTCTTCCTTAGAGTGCGCGGTTTTAAGGAGCTGCTCAGGTAACAACAAATCGTTTTTCCAGTTGGAAATTCGGGTTTGTAAGAATTTCAGAAGTTCTTTGTCACCATCATACTCAACTTCAGTCAGATCCTTTAACAGCGCCATTGAGTCTTTGTCATCAAACAAAGAAAAGCCGGGCTTGAGCCCCAGTGCTTTGATGTTGGATTTGATGATAGTTAAGCCTAATGTGTGAAAGGTCGAGACCTTTAGGCCTCGCGCTTCGACTTTACTCAAGGTTTGGGTCACCCGTTCTTTCATCTCACGAGCGGCTTTGTTGGTAAAGGTAACCGCCGCGATAAAGCGTGCAGGCATCTCGCACTCTCTGACTAGGTGGGCGATTTTGTTGGTGATTACACGTGTTTTACCACTTCCTGCGCCCGCTAATACGAGGCAAGGGCCAGAGATAAATTTTACGGCTTGGTCTTGAGCTGGATTTAATTTCATGCGGCGGATTATACCGTATCAGACGAAAAGTTTGCATTGAAACTTTTGCCTATCGGGTTACAATAACGACTCAAATAAGTACTTTGTTAAGGAAAGCCCCATGTTAGATCCAAAGAAAATTGAAGAATTTGCTAAATCCATTACCGACTCCATGCCTCAAGGCATGAAGAAAATGGCTGAAGAAACCGAAGGCAAAGTCAAACAAGTCATTCAAGCACAACTTGCCCGAATGGACATTGTTACGCGTGAAGAGTTCGACGTGCAATCACAGGTTTTACTGCGCACGCGTGAAAAGCTAATGGCACTAGAACAACGTCTTGATGCCTTAGAGAAAGCTCCCGACGAGTCCTAACCACACAACAAACCCTGCCCAATGATTGTGAATAAAGGCCCTGAAGCACGCATCACGCTCTCGGTCTTTGAGCAATCGTTGGTGATATACAAACATCCCGCACACAACCGCTAATGATACCCAGTACACCATTGGCAAACTAAGTAACAACCCAACCATGCCTAAACTTCCTAACGTCACCAACTGTAACACCGCAATCCAAACGACATCATAGCGACCAAACAAAATGGCGGTAGATTTAACACCGATATTGAGATCATCATCCCGATCAACCATTGCGTATTGGGTATCGTAGGCCACCGTCCACGCTAAATTTGCTACATACAACCACCAAGCCCATAGCGGTACATGTTGATTAACTGCCATAAATGCCATTGGGATAGCCCAACTAAATGCCGCACCTAAAGCAACTTGCGGCAAATGCGTGTAGCGTTTCAGAAAGGGGTAAGCACTCGCTAATAACACTGCAACAAAGGACAAATAGAGCGTTTGGATATTCAGTTGTAATACCAATACCAGTGCGCACAATAACAAGCCGGTAAATAATGCCCATGCTTGTCTTAGACTCACTTGCCCAGTAATTAAAGGTCGAGCAACCGTGCGTTTAACATGCCCATCAATCTTGCGATCGGCAATATCATTAATGACGCACCCTGCGGCGCGCATCACAACCACGCCCAGCACAAAAATTACCAAAACATCCCAATCCGGCATGCCAACTGATGCTAACCATAGCGCCCATAATGTTGGCCATAACAACAAATATATGCCCACCGGCTTATCCATACGCATTAACAACCACATGCCTTTGAGGCTATGCATAAGCGGGCGCTCCAGGTAAAAAGATTTCATTAACTAAGATATGATGCTCCAAATAGGTAAAGACCGAACGCCGCGCCCAAATGCCTGCATGTTTGTGAAGATGCAACTCAAGCGCCTCAGCCGAAATAACTTTATGGGTTAACAGGTATTGCACAAAAGGATCGTCAGGCAACATAAACGACACCATAAATGGCTGGCGCTGAAACCGCGGATCATTAAATAACAATTTGCCAAGAGGTTGATCGCCCAGTGCATGCAACGCATCTTGGGTCAAGGCAACCGGAAAAATCGAACGAGCGAAAACCCAAGGCTGTTCATCGCCTCGCAGCACCACTTCACGGATCACCAAATCGGCACTCTCATCGCAGCGATGCTCAACTAATGCCATCTCATCCGCAGCAATGCCGACCCCAGATGCATTGGTATATTGCCCTAACACTTCAACACGAAAGCCCGTGCATTGCTGCATTAAGCGTTCGGTTAACGATTCAATATTAAGCAGCCACTCACGACACGTTTCGCTGGGGGGGTGTGCCGCTGTTACTAACGAAAGCGTTGGCGCATCAACCCACGATTCGATAAACGGCGCGTGTTGCTGGGAATTGGGATGACCTAACACATCGACTCCATAGGAAATGATCCGATAAAAACCAACAGATATTAGCGTATTTACCGATATATTAAAAATACCTTTTACTTAATTGGAATTATCGATGCGTCTGTTATTCATTTCCCTGTGTGCTTGCTTCTGTTTGTTCCATGCAAATCCGAGTCTAGCATAGGACGAACCCGCTCCTGTCGGTTATTTAAGTTTAGATCCCGACATTGTCACCAACTATGTAACCGGTAACTCTTCTCGGATTGGCTTTTTGCGCATCGCCATCGAACTAATGGTATCAGATTTAGCCATGATCCCCGATGCAGAACACCATCTACCGTTGATGCGCGCTGTGATCATTGATGTTATTGGCAAAAAAAACGAAGCCCAGATCAAATCCTTAACCGGCCGTGAAGCCTTGCGACTTGAGATTTTGAAAGAGCTGCGCATGGCACTCAAATCAGAGTTGGGTGAAGGGGTGATCAAGGACTTATTGTTTACTAAGTATTTGTATAATACGTAATGACTAACGTTTAGCCCCAAGCCGCGATCCGATTACTGACCATAGAAGCGCCAACAAACAACCGGACACTAAACCGAGTGTATGTGCTGTGTTGGCCATTGACACAAATAGCACATCGGCATAGCCAATCACTAACCAGACCAACATAAAGCCGACAATCTGAGGTTGTACTTTAAAGCCCCATTGGGGTTTGAGCCAACCCAGCCACCAAGTAAAACCGAGTAGTCCATACACGACACCGGACATGCCTCCAAAATTAGGCCCACCGAAATACAACTGACCGATGTTAGCCGATAACGAAATAATGATAAATGTGATAATCAGACTGACTTTTCCTAAATATTGCTCAATCGGCCGCGCCAATATCCACCACCACAACAAGTTAAACGCGATATGCAATAATGAAAAATGTAAAAAATCAGGCGTCAGTAACCGCCACCATTGGGAGGTTTGTTGTAGTTCATTTAATGGCACAATAAACAAATGAGAATCAACCCACAAACGTGTTTCGTAACTGACACTCATTAAGGCGAACACGATTATATTTAGGGTCAGAACCAAATAAGTTAACGGGAACGTGCGTAATTGTGCAATCGTGTTTGGACTTTTTAACCAACGCTGGGTTGATTGCTTGGAAGCGGCGGTAATGCTGCTATCAACGCTACCGTTATCCCAACTTGCGGCTTGATAACGAGGATCATTTGGTGCATCTACAAAATGCTCAGTGATCGCTTTAGCCTGAGCCATATCCTGCTCGTGCTCTAACTCAACGCAATATTGACCTTCCACTTCACGGACAATGGAAGAGATCCGTTGTGCCGTTAAATAATCCATCAACATGTGCGCCGGTTGAGGGCGACTAAAACACACCAACATTTGCATAAGCTTACTCGGTAATCGTTGCGATATCTTCAGGATACGTGCTTTGCCACTGAGTAAAACCTCCGTCCAGGCTATACACGTTGGTGTAGCCTTGCTCCGTAATATATTGTGCGGCTGGCTGGCTACTGACCCCATGATAACAGGTTACAATTACGGGGGTGTCTTCATCAGTCTCTTGCATAAACTGTGTCATTACTCCGCCATGCAAATGCAAAGAGTTTGGAATATGTGCAAGATTAAACATACTCTCATCACGAATATCGACGACTGCAACTTTTTTCGTTGCCATCATTGCTTTAGCCTGTTCGACACTAATGTGCTCAAAGTTTCCCATTGTTATACTTCCCATATTAATCATATTCATTGTAACTGCTTATTGCCAATCGAGGATCACTTTACCTGATTGACCTGAATTCATGGTCTCAAACCCTTTGGCAAATTCAGCCAGCGGGAACTCATGCGTAATAATCGGACTTAAGTCCAAGCCACTTTGGATTAAACTCGCCATCTTGTACCATGTTTCAAACATTTCTCGACCGTAAATCCCCTTGATCGTCAATCCTTTAAAAATCACCTGATTCCAATCAATCGACACATTATCTGGGGGAATACCAAGCATCGCTATTTTTCCACCGTGATTCATTTTTGCTAGCATATCACTAAATGCCACCGGCACGCCGGACATTTCTAAGCCCACATCAAACCCTTCGGTCATGCCCAGTTCAGCCATGACTTCTGCTAACGGGGTGTGTGCGACATTCACCGCGCGCGTCGCGCCCATTTTTTTGGCGAGAGCCAATCGGTAAGGATTAATATCCGTGATTACCACATGCCTAGCACCGACGTGTTTGGCAACGGCAGCAGCCATAATCCCAATAGGACCCGCCCCCGTAATTAAGACGTCTTCACCTACCAAATCAAAGGATAACGCGGTATGTACGGCATTACCAAATGGGTCAAAAATTGAGGCTAGCTCATCACTAATATTATCCGGGATTTTAAAGGCGTTAAACGCAGGGATCACCAAATATTCTGCAAACGCACCTTGACGATTAACCCCAACCCCTTCAGTGTTGCGGCATAAGTGGCGGCGTCCAGCTCGACAGTTACGGCAATGCCCACAGGTAATATGCCCTTCACCTGATACGCGATCGCCAATGATAAATCCGCGTGCCTCACTGCCCATAGCAACGACTTCTCCGACATATTCATGACCGACAATCATCGGTACTGGGATCGTTTTTTGTGACCACGTATCCCAATTAAAAATATGCATATCCGTGCCACAAATAGCCGTTTTGCGAATTTTAATCAACAAATCATTCGGCCCAAACTCAGGCATCGGCGCGTCATTTAACCAGATCCCCGGTTTGTCATATAGCTTCGCAAGTGACTTCATGCAATCACCCCGAGTTCACGACCTACTTCAATAAACGCGTCCACCACGGTATCAACCTGTTCTAAACTATGTGCTGCTGACATTTGTGTACGAATACGCGCTTGTCCTTGTGGCACAACCGGGAACGAAAACCCGACGACATAAATACCACGTTGTAATAGCTTATCTGCCATACTCGACGCTAATTTAGCATCGCCTAACATAACCGGAATAATCGCATGGTCTTGCCCGCTTAAAGTAAAGCCCGCTGCGCTCATGCGAGAGCGAAAACGTGCCGCATTAGAGTTCAACTGAGAACGAAGGTCTGCACCTTGCTCCATCATATCAAAGACTTTGATCGCCGCAGTAACAATCGGAGGCGCAACCGAATTAGAAAACAAATACGGCCGAGAGCGTTGACGTAACCATTCGATCACGGGCTTTTTACCTGAGGTATAGCCGCCAGATGCGCCACCTAAAGCTTTGCCTAACGTGCCAGTTAAAATATCGACGCGTCCCAGCACATCGCAATACTCATGTGAACCACGACCATTAGCACCAACAAACCCAGTCGCATGGCAATCATCAACCATCACCAGCGCATCATATTTAACGGCCAAATCACAGATCCCTCGTAAATTCGCAATCACCCCGTCCATCGAAAACACGCCATCGGTGGCAATCAATTTATAGCGTGCGCCATCAGCAACCGCTTGCTGAAGTTGCGCTTCTAATGCCGCCATATCATTGTTAGCATAGCGGTAACGTTTGGCTTTGGATAAGCGCACACCATCAATGATACTGGCATGATTCAGTGCATCAGAAATCACGGCGTCTTCTGCCGTCAGAATGGTTTCAAATAAACCGCCATTGGCATCAAAGCAGGACGGATACAATATCGTATCTTGCATGCCCAAAAAGGCAGAAATTTTGTTTTCTAATGTTTTATGAATATCTTGCGTGCCGCAAATAAAGCGAACTGACGCCACACCAAAACCATGGCTATCGAGGCCGGCTTTGGCGGCGGCGATTAAATCAGGGTGATTAGCTAAACCGAGGTAATTATTGGCGCAAAAATTGATCACGGACTGCCCGCCTACATCAACATTGGCCTGTTGTTGGGAAGTGATAATTCGTTCTTGCTTATACAGACCTTCGGCTTTTATCCCATCGATTTGTGCTTGTAGGTGGTGCTCGAAACTCTGTGGCATCGTTTTTTCCATCTGTCGTTGTGGCGAATATCAATCTATTCTAATGCACAACGAAAGATGGCGATAGTGAACTTAAATAAAAGATGTAACAAAGATTTAAAAATTTGATAGTTGCTGATGTCCAGTCTTATCGTTATCTGCAACTCTGTTGGCATAGCTGCCTTGCCACACGTTATCCTTAACCATACTCGGTAAGGTTTTCATCAACTCATACTCTGGAATAGGTTTGGCGATATAAAACCCTTGGGCTTTATCGCATTTCATATCTCGTAACCAATTGAACTGACGCACATCTTCTATGCCTTCTGCGACAACCATGATGCCCATGTTGTGCATCATATAACCACACATCGGCGAGCTGATCATTTAAGCGCAAATACGTTAATTGCTGTTGCAAACAGCAATACGAGTATCAACATTAATATTTTTTGTCCAATACTGATAAATTTAGGCATCATTAAAACCAATACATCAATTGCATAGACCACATGGTCCAATATTTATTCGGATTTAAGACGGGATCGGGAAACAAAATAGGCGTTAACCGACCGGAGCCTTTAATGAGATGAACGTCCCTTTGTAGCTGCCATTGTTCAGCAATGTGCCACTGCCATCCTAAGGTAGCTTGATCCATATAGGTAAAATACTCAGGCACAACGCCTTGAGTTTGTAACGGGATACGTTTGCCCAAGCGATCATTTTCGTTCATATCGTAAAGATCTATTCGTGCAATAACACTGTGTTTAGGGTTCAATAAGTACCGACCTTGCACATAGCCTCCGTCACCAAATTGATCGGAGCTAAAGCCTGTGAATAATGCATCCTTAAAGACGCCACGCTCACGCATGATCTCCGCCGATAGCTCCAAGTTTTCAGCAAAATATTGCCCATGGAGCATGACGCGTTGGGATGTTGCACTGCCATTCACAAAAGGATCATGGCCAGCTACATTAGCTGCATAACGAAAATCAGAATCCAAGACACTGAGCCCCACTTCAATATTGGTATTATTAGGGGCAAAGTAAACACTCATTTGGTGCGTATAATCTTGACTTAACTTACCCTTCGCTAAGGGAGAAAATAATTGGTCTCGCTGGGCGTTATTAATTGGCGAAGCGCCATAACTCCATTTGTATTGCCATGTCCCAAAGGGACTTAGATGAACTAGTTGTAATGCCACCCTATCACTGCCTAATGCGACATCACGAAAACCATCAAAATACACCGATTGAGGCAAAATAGTACTCAATCGCGTATGCGGTACATCGCGTGTACTAGCGTACAGCCAATGGTTATTTTTAACCCGACCGACCTGGGCTTTGAATGACCAATTGGCGTCATCAAATAAACTAGGCTCCCAATCTACAAACACATAATCTACACGTCCCCCTTTGGCATATCGGTTACCCACATCCAAGTACACAATTTGTCCAGCAAGCGACCAAGAATCATTAATTTTAAAGCGACTATTTAGCCCTATTTCAGTTAGCCGAAACGACAGTTTATTGGTTTCATTAGTATAACTACTGTGATTGGTTTTCACCATTCCCTGCGCGGCAAAACTGTTAACTTGCGAACGAGCAGACGGCCTAGAGACCGCGTCTTGCGCATTCACCAAGAGCGAGATCATACATCCCCACAACCCCATTACTAAGAAGATAGCTCGGGTGTTAGGTAGCCAATCGCGCCCGGCGTGTTCAACACCATCGCCCGCATTGCATTGATATCATTTACGACAATAGGTGGGTCGCCGCGCCCCGAGTAGATCCGCTTGTTCCACAAACGCTGAACTTGGTAGGGAAACATCCGCAAACGTAATTGAATAGATGCTTGATGCAGCGGACTATCAGACTTCAGAACAACGACCTGAATAAGTTTATCATCAGGCCAATGACGCATTTTTCCAGAAAACACTTCACGTAAAAATTGCTCTGAAATTTCCGGAAAAGTTGGATGGTTAAGAATAACTTGAGGTGGATGAGTTTGATCTGAAGCACGGTCTTGAGCACCGGTGCTTTGAACACTACTGGGTTGATTGCTGGGTTGCAACGCTGCGTATGCATGGATTGAAAGCAACAAGGTTAGACTTACGATGGCAAGCATAAGGCCTAACACATTCATCAATGCGAAAAATCGAAATGGGGTCAACGCGGTCACGCTTCAATACTGGACAACTCCATTGTCGATATTTGTTTCTATCAGTGTGCTATCTAATAATTATAGTTAACATTAAATAACTTATAGAAATATATCGGTCATTCTCATACAAGCTTGACGTTTAAATGTGGATAAGTGTGGCTATATTGTCCCATACCGTTGTGGATTTAAGATGCGACATCCAGTCTTTTCCTTTGGCACGCGTGCCCCAGGGTAATTGCTGCCAAGATTGACCAAATTCTTGTTGTATCGCCTCTTCATACACGCTAACTGTTTGATTTATTGTGAGATAAGGACCCGTTCGCAATGGGTTAGAATGTGCATACAAGCCTACTACAGGGGTGCGAACTGTCGTTGCCATGTGTGCCGGTCCCGTATCAGGCGCGACCACACAATCCGCCAAAGCCATCAATGCAAGCATCTGTTTTAAACTGGTTATCCCGACTAAATTATGTAATTTGGCGTGCTGCTTTTGTGAGCATAACGCAAGGATGTTTTGGCTAATGTCGGCATCCACCGGACCCGGCCCACCACAAATCACAGGGGTAATATTATGAGCGATGAGTTGCGCGATAATATTGGCATAGCCTGCTGCCGTCCAATTGCGCATTGCTTTTGAAGCAGCAGGGGCAATAATGACAAAACGCCCAAATTGATTCGCTTGCTGTTGTGCCCACTCGCGATCTTGCGCATCAATTGGGATAGCCCAATCTAACGGCATTGCAGGCACGCCGATCTTATCCGCAAACTGCATAAACCCATCGAGTACATGGGTGTGTTTCGTAGCTGCGATACGTTCATTAGTAAAAAGCCAATGGCCTTCTTTGCTGCGTGCCCAATCAAATCCTATGCGGCGTTTAGCCTTGATCACCGAAGCAAACCAATTGGCACGCAATGCCACCTGCATTAATAACAACACATCAAATTCACGTCCGCCTAACGCCTTTTTTAATTGAGCTCGCGCGTCGGGTTGAGCTTTGTCACACACAATAAATTCGACATTGAGCATACCTTTGACGAGTTGATGTTCGATTTTACCAATAACCCATGTCACCTTTGTATCCGGCCACGCTTGCGTGATCCGCGTCACCATTGCTGCGGCATGACAGACATCACCGATAGCAGAAAGGCGCATGATACAAATTGATTGAGACATAGAAGATTCTTAGTTGGTATTTTTTACAGCGTTATAGCATAATTTTACGTACAATACCTGTCAATGTCATCCATCAAATTGCTATTTTATTTATGTCTGAGCTCACCAGTACACCATTAACGTTGTCACCAAAAGCATGGTCAATCCAAGCCTCTCATGCCTCTGGACAATATTTAATTGTGCCTACTCATACCTCAAATCAAGCACAAAGAGATGATGCCGATGACGGGCCAACAAAAGACTGGTTTAATCCTGAGTACTGGCAAGCTCAAAATAAAATAACAGGCACGAATACTGGGCGCGGGATCACTTATTTTATTCAACACCATGGTATTAATATGGTACTGCGCCGCTATTTTCGCGGTGGCTTGATTGCCAAATTAATCACCCAATCATTTTGGTTTACCGGCAATACGCGTACCCGAGTTTATCGAGAAATGGCGCTGCTAGAGTATATGCGTCGCTGTGATTTACCGGTACCACGTCCTATCGCAGGACTGATCACTCGACATTTTGGGGCCAGTTATCGTAATGCGATCCTCATTGAACGCATTACTGATGCACAAGATTTACACGCGTATTTGTTGCAGCAGTCATTACCCTTACATATATGGACAGCGTTAGGTCATACTATTGCGCGGATGCATTTAGCCGGTGTCGATCATCATGATTTAAATATTGAAAATATCTTATTAGATAAGCAAGACCAACTGTGGCTGATTGATTTTGATAAGTGCGATTTATTTACACTAAAACCATCGAAAATAGTAAAAGCTTGGCCAATCGACAATATTGCTCGCCTAGCCCGCTCTATTCGCAAACAACAAACATTACATACAAACTACCATGTTAGTGTTGATGATTGGGCAGCGCTGCTCTCAGGCTACCAGACGCAGCTACAGAACGATGCAGCAACGGTATTTTCTGAGATTAATGATAAACTGATGACGTTACGGATTTAATTTACGCAGATTTTTAGTTGCATATCAGCGTGTTGTTGGCTAACGTGAGTGTAAATGTAAGACAAGGAAATTTATGAAAACTCGCGCTATTTATCCAGGAACCTTCGATCCAATCACTAACGGTCACGCCGATTTGATTGAGCGTGGGGCGGACATGTTTGAACATATGATTGTGGGGATCGCCTCGAATCCATCGAAAAAACCCTTGTTCAGTCTCGAAGAGCGTGTTGCGATGATAACCGAAATCACCCATCATTTACCCAATGTTGAAGTAATGGGGTTTACCGGTTTGTTAGCTGATTTTGCCAAACAACAAAATGCAACAGTCTTAATTCGAGGTTTACGAGCGGTATCTGATTTTGAATATGAGTTCCAACTCGCCAATATGAATCGACGCCTAAATCCCAATCTAGAGAGTGTTTTTTTAACACCAGCCGAAGAAAACTCATTTATCTCATCGACGTTAGTGAAAGAAGTCGCGTTGCATTATGGCAATGTCGACCAGTTCGTTCATCCTGTCGTCAAAGAGGCTTTAGACAAGCGCTTGCATCCACCTGCATAGCGCGTGTAACTAGCGTTGACAGCTCGGGCACCAAAACGTGTTGCGTTGCCCGATCATCATGGACTTGATTTCTGATTCACAGATACGGCACGCCTCTCCTGCTCGACCATAGACATTTAAATGCAAACTAAAATAGCCCGGATTGCCATCTACTTGTGAAAAATCTTTGAGGGTCGTCCCACCTTGCACTATTGCTGCAGCCAACACTTCTTTAATATAACCCGTTAAAACGCGGTAGCGCTGCGCACTGATTTTACCCGCCGATCGCTTGGGTGCGATTTTGGCGAGAAACAATGCTTCATTGGCATAAATATTACCCACACCAACAACATTTTTATTATCCATCACAAATTGCTTAACCGTGCAGGTACGTGCTTTGGCTCTGGTATGTAGATGATCTTGTGTAAAATCATCGGTCAAAGGTTCAGGTCCTAATGCGGACAATAAAACATGTGGCTCATCATCTATCCCTTGCCATAAACACGCACCAAATTTACGCGCATCATTAAAACGCAAACATTGACCGTTACTTAGGTTGATATCGAGATGGTCGTGTTTTTTAAGCGCCGTAGTTTGTGCAAATACCCGTAAAAACCCCGTCATCCCTAAATGCAAAATCACACTGCCGGCGTCCGTATTGATAAACAGATATTTCGCACGACGCGTTACGCTGCGAATAATATGCCCATGTGTTTGATGAATTGCTTCTGGTACCGCCCAACGTAGTTTTGCAGTTCGCACAACAATTTCACTGATGGTTTGGCCAACCAAGCCTGGCTCGATGCCTTGACGGCTGACTTCAACTTCAGGTAACTCTGGCATGAGGGCTCCAAATTAGGTGGGGAGTATTTATATTACAGAGATTTACGCAAAGATCTAACTACGGGATCAAATACACGCCTTCCGGTTTTAATAGTACATAGTAGCGTTCATTTAGTTGCAGCAATGTTTGCTGCGGCAAACGAATGACATTAATCGCAGTCTCACTAAGCTGATTGCTATTGGTCTCGGTAAAGCCGCCTTGTGAGTTTCGCTGTAAATCTATGCCTGCACTTTGCCAACGAGTCAACTGCATCTCATGAGGGATCAACAATTGGGCTGGGATATCCTGCGGGGTATTAATTTTGTGGTTTAACACAAAAAACAACATTAACATGCCGAGCATCACAAAGATGATCAAGTTATTCCATGTTCGTGTCTGCATGCGGATCATGAGCCGTTACCAATTTTTTTGAGTAAACGCAAAAAACCCGGTATAAAACCGGGCTTTCGTGGAGACAAAACCAAAAGTTATTTGATTTTAGCTTCCTTAAACATAACGTGCTTACGGATTTTAGGATCAAACTTTTTGATCTCCATTTTTCCAGGCATGTTACGCTTGTTTTTGTCTGTGGTGTAGTAGAAACCAGTGCCAGCAGAAGATACTAATTTAATTTTATCGCGCATAATCTAGCTCCTTAAACTTTTTCGCCACGAGCACGCATTTCAGTTAATACTGAATCGATGCCCTTCTTATCAATAATACGCATACCTTTTGCAGTAAGACGTAATTTGATGAAACGGTTTTCAGACTCAACCCAAAAACGGTGAGTTTGTAAATTTGGTAAAAAACGACGACGAGTCGCGTTACGAGCGTGTGAGCGGTTATTACCAACTGCAGGACGCTTGCCTGTTACTTGACATACTTTAGCCATAGTATTTGTCTCCAGAACAACTTTAATAATTATCGAAACAGCTGCTGGATTAGAGACACACAGTTCCGAATAAGAGGGCGCATTTTATACAGTATTTAATATTCAAAAGCAAACTATTTCGTAGAATTACTTAATCTTTTTCAATCCCGAAAGGTGTGCGCAACACCTTATTTTCTTTAGTATATTTTCGTATCGCCTTGTTTTTAGAGATCATTTCTGGCTTTACGTAGCCCCGGGCATGGTCTAAATGAATGCAAATCGCAGAATAGCGAATTTGCTTGGATTTGATCCCCATATTAAACAAGCGCTCGCCCATCTCACGATCTTCACCACCATATTGCATCCGCTCATCAAACCCATTCGTCGCGAAAATTAAGTCACGAAATGTTGATGCATTATGTCCATTCCACGTCGGTGATGTCGGTGTCATTCGATTTAACCATTTAGCCTTAGTGGCCATGGCAGTTAATTTCAGCGTTTTATAATTCGGTTTGAGGCCATGGTCAACTAAAAAATCAACATCAAATGCTAAACCCGAGGCAATATGCTCTCGTGTAATTGCATTTGACGCCGCCATCGGCAATTTAAAGTAGCCGCCAGATAAAAAATAACCCGGTTGTGCATTATCAACATGTACTTGTAAAAAGTCTTTGCGACACACACAATCACCGTCCGTAAATACAATATACTCGCCGGTCGTGGCTAAAAGTGCTTTATTTAATATCCGTGTTTTTTGAAAACCATCGTCTTCTTGCCACACATGGGTGATCTTGCGCCCTGAGTCTCGTTCAAACTGCTCAATACGTGCTTTGGTTTCAGCATCAGATCCATCATCAGCGATGACAATTTCAAAGTCTTGGTAAGTTTGATAATGCAAACCCCACAAGGTTTTTTCCATCCAATCCGGAGAGTTATACGTGGAAAAAATAACGGATAATTTCATAATTCACTACAAACAGCCTCTTTGTGCTAATGATACTGCATTTCCTACTCCAACTACAATATGATCCAATACTTGCACATCAATTAACCCCAATGCTTCTACTATTTTTTGGGTCATCGCTATATCAGCCTGACTCGGTTCCGGTGATCCACTTGGGTGATTGTGGCCAATCAATACGTTGGCAGCGTTATAATCCACCACATATTTAACGATCTCGCGTGGGTACACCGATGCAGAATTGATTGTGCCTGTAAATAATTCTCGATAATGCAAAAACTCATGCTGGCTATTGAGCAATACCACCGCAAAACATTCATGCTGATAATATTGTAACTGGCTAATAAAAAATGCTTTGCTCTCATCTACCGAGTCCAGCTTCATCATCCGCTCAACATGCTGCACGCTAGTGCGTTTATGCAACTCAACAATAGCTTGGCAGCGAATATACTTTTTAGGCCCAACACCGGGCACTGAGCACAGTACGTTTTGACTGGCGTTCAAGACTCCATGCAAGGAACCGAGTTCTTGCAATAGCTGGTTCGCCATATGCAAGCTACTTTGTGGCGAGTGCCGTTGCTGCAGGATAAATCCCAATAATTGGCTGTCGCTCCACTGACTAATATGTCCGCGTGCTAAAACGGGGAAATGTTCTCTATTTGCGACCCTACAGTCACTAGCTACCTGTCTTTCCATGTTAGTACTCCCTAATTAAAAAAATGTTGGCAAATCGTATTTTTATCCACATAATGGAAAAAATTCAGTCATTACCGAACGATGTTGAGTTTCGGTCATACGTAAGTGAAGCAGAAAATTATGGCATTACAGAGCGTCAATGTGTTACTAGGTGTTACCGGTGGGATAGCTGCCTATAAAGCACCTGACTTGGTGAGAAAATTAACTGGCCTAGGGGCAAATGTGCGTGTGGTGTTATCACCATCATCTGCGGCATTTGTTACCCCGTTATCCCTCCAAGCCGTGAGCGGTAATATTGTGCATCAACATTTGCTTGATCCGGAAGCCGAAGCTGGCATGGGTCATATCGAACTAGCCCGCTGGGCTGATGTCCTATTAATTGCTCCTGCAACCGCGCATTGCTTAGCAAAACTTGCACACGGGATGGCAGATGATTTATTAACGACGTTGGTACTTGCTACGCCTGCACCCATCTTTATTGCCCCTGCGATGAATCAACAAATGTGGGCCGCTGCGGCAACTCAAGCTAACCTTAAAACAATTACTGAACGTGGGATCACTTGTTTTGGGCCAGCCTCTGGCGAACAAGCGTGCGGTGATATCGGGTATGGCAGAATGCTCGAAACGGTTGACATTGCGCAGATGCTAGATGAAGCCGTTGCAGCGCTCAAAGCGCTTTCTGGTAACGAGAAGACCGCCGCGACTGCGACTAACGAACCTTCCGAAGGTTTACAAGACACTCCCGGATTACTCGCTGGTAAGCATATCGTAATTACGGCAGGTCCCACACGCGAAGCGATTGATCCGGTGCGTTATATTTCCAATCATAGTAGTGGCAAAATGGGTTACTGTTTAGCCGTTCAGGCATTAGCCATGGGAGCTGAAGTTACACTTGTGTCGGGACCCGTAGATATTCCAGTACCAATGGGCTGCAAGGTGATTCAAGTGCAAAGTGCCGTCGATATGCATGCAGCGGTGATGCATGCGGTACGACAATCATGTGATATTTTTATCGCCTGTGCAGCAGTCGCGGATTATCGCGTCGCCGATATTGCCAGTCAAAAAATCAAAAAAGACAATGATGAAATGACGCTTACGCTAGTCAAAAACCCGGATATTTTAGCCGATGTAGCTGCGCTACCATCGCCTCCTTTCACCTTAGGCTTTGCGGCAGAAACGCATGATGTAGAACGCTATGCCCGCGGTAAATTAACGCGTAAAAAACTCAATATGATCGCAGCCAATGATGTGTCGCAACCCGATATTGGCTTTAACCAAAACGATAATGCGTTAACCGTATTTACTGCTGACGCGCAAATGGTATTACCTAAGCAAGATAAACTTGCATTAGCAACGCAACTCCTTACAATATTAGCTAATCAGGTACGTAAGTAATCACTAGCTAACCTACAGAATGAGACTTAAAGGATTAACACATGGCTACTCCAAAAAAAATTAACCGCCGGGCACAAATTTTACAAACTTTAGCCAGTATGCTTGAAAGTCATAATGGTCAACGTATTACGACGGCTAAATTAGCAGAACAAGTCGGCGTATCAGAAGCCGCGTTATATCGTCACTTCCCTAGTAAGGCGAAAATGTTTGAAGGCTTGATTGATTTTGTTGAAGAAACGTTATTTACTCGAATAAACAAGATCATTAATGAAGAAAAAGATACCGCCAATCGCTGCCAACTGATTATGCATTTAGTACTTGGTTTTGCAGAGAAAAATCCTGGTATTGCACGTATTTTACATGGTGATGCGTTAACCGGTGAGCGGGATAAATTACGCGGTCGTGTAGCTAAGATCTTCGAACGTCTAGAAACTCAACTTAAACAAGTCTTACGTGAACGCAAAGTCCGTGATGGTAAAACCTTGCCCGTTGATGAAGCCGTATTGGCCAGTTTATTAGTGTGTTATGCCGATGGGCGTATCAGTACTTTCATTCGCAGTGAATTTAGTCGTAAACCGACGGAGTTATTTGCGGAGCAGTGGGCGGGAATAAAGGCATTGTATTTTGCATAAACCGTAGTTTTATCATGCCAACCAAAACAGCAAAAAAAAACGCCCTGTGACTGGGCGTTTTTAGGTGTTGGATCTCACTATTTTGTCAGATCATTCAGTAACTCACTTCACAAGATTATAAGACTTACCAAAGGTTTGGCCAAAGAAGCTATCCGCATTCCACATTGGACGTTCAGCGGCATTTGCCATTTCATAACCAATCGAGAAATTCACTTGCGTAAAGTTAAACGCCGCAGTCCAATTAAATGGTTGAAACAAGTCGTCACTTGGGCTGTGATAATGGGTTTTTAAGAAATTCATCAACATGTTTTCAGCATCATCTTTAGGATCATTAGAAGTGATCCCCGTGACTAAGAAAATCGATGGGATCCCTTGCTTTACAAAGCTGTAATGATCAGAGCGAGTAAACAAGTTCATTTCTGGCCACGGATCATCGCTCAATGCAATGCCATGTTTTGCGGTGGCCTGACCCACATATTGTTTCATCGTGCTGTGCTCGGCACCAAAGGCAATTACATCCGCAAAATCAAAGGTCAAGATTGGCATGTCCAAATTTACATTAGCGACAATTTGTTTTAATGGTACCGTTGGTTGCTGAGCATAATAATCCGAACCAAGTAAGCCTTTTTCTTCGGCTGTAACTGCGACAAACAAAATCGAACGCTTTGGCTTTTCAGCAAGACTAGCAAACATCCGCGCAGTTTCTAGCATGATGGCTGTGCCACCTGCGTTGTCCATTGCACCATTATTAATGCGATCTTTTTCTACCGATTTTGAGATACCTAAGTGATCAGAGTGCGCGCTATATAAAATATACTCATTCTGTAAAATCGGATCTGACCCCTTTATTATTCCGACCACGTTAGGGCTAGTAATATCTTTATGTTCGGTCTCTTTACTTAAACGAACCGCCGCATTCAGATCAAAGCCTTTAGGCGAACTGCCATCTTCCATGCTTGCCCACACTTGTTCTAATGTCATCGCTGCATTGGCAAACAACAGCTTAGAAGTTTCGATGTTTAATACAGCCGAACCTTTCAGTTGAGGAGATGCTTTAGAAGCTGTGCCTTTATCATCTAACCAATCCATCGATACGGCATGAATGTAGTTAAGCGAACGAGAATAAGGACGGTTCTCTTCCGATTTTGGTGTCTGTACGGTGATCATGCCAACCGCACCACGCTCAACAGCATAGCGCTGACGCTCGGCACCAGAAGAAATATGCGCCCCTTCTTCATTTGGCAGTGTGGTATGACGACCCGGTACGCTAACGACAATTTTGCCTTCAACATCCAATCCAGCATAATCATCAATGCCGTATTCTGCAGAAACAACACCAAAGCCAACAAACACCATATCAGCCGTTACATCTGATTTTGTTTCTAGCATGGATTTACCCGTCAAAAAATCTTTCGGGTATTGCAGCTCAATGTTGGTATCGCCATAGAAAATCGACATCGTTGGTGATGCTTGTACCAAGCTGGCGTTACGGAACGTAATACGTTGCATATATGTGCCATTATCACCGGCAGGCTCCAGACCATATTTTGCAAATTCTGCGGCAATGTAAGCAGAAGCGGCTTCATGCCCGGTTGACCCCGGTAAACGCCCTTCAAGTGCATCACTTGCTAAATAACCCAGGTGTGCTTTGATTTGATTGGTATTCACTAATGCTTGTCCCCGTAAAGGGTTGTTGGCATTGGTATCGTCATTGCTCTCAGTTTGAGTTGATTGACAAGCAGTAAGTAATAAAGCGCCCATCATACCCAATGCTGCAATATGTAATCTTCGTGTCATTCGATGTCCTGTATTTTAATTTTTAGTAATTTTGCCATTTTTTACCGGTGATAGACAAGTATACAAATGTTTCTAAATGATTCTTTTACACAAAACCGACGTATAACAAGATATTAATTGATTTATTGGAACGCCAAACCATGTATTTAAAAACTTTCGTCATGTTAATTGCTGTATTTAGCACCGCATTAGTCAGTACCGGATGCGACTCATCAACGGCGGAGCTTCCCAGTGTAAAGTCATTAGAAACTCCGGCGCATCACACCCCAGAGGGATTCAAAAATTTATACATCGATGATGGTGATAAAAATTTTTTTAGTTTTGTTAACATGCGTCTGTTTGGTCCTGAACAGTGGGCTGATCACCAAGCTCTAGCTGCGCAAGTACCCACTCAAAGCGTCAATATTGAACGCCTACACAATCCCAGCACAGCAGGACAAGTTACCTGGTTAGGGCATTCCATGTTTTTATTGCAACATCAAGGTGTGACGGTATTAACCGATCCTATTTTTAGTGATTATGCGTCTCCATTTAGTTTTACCGGTCCCAAGCGTTATGTCCCTCACATGATGAATTACAGTCAATTACCGGATATTGATATTGTCGTAATCTCACATAACCATTACGATCATTTAGATACCGCTACGATTATGCAATTAGGTAACACACCACAATATTACGTCCCTCTAGGACTAAAAGCATGGTTTGTCGATGCCGGAATTAATCCCAAAAGAGTGATTGAAATGGACTGGTGGGATATGCAACAAGCTAATACGAACACACAGATCCACGCAACCCCTTCGCAGCACTGGTCGGCAAGAGGTCTAGACGATAGGTTAGAAACATTATGGGCCAGTTGGGTCATTACCATTGGCGATTATCAAGTATTTTTCGCTGGTGATACAGGCTATAACCCTGTTCAATTTAAAGCCATTGGTGCGCAATTTAAGCACTTTGATTTAGCATTGATCCCCATTGGCGCATATGCTCCGCGCTGGTTTATGAAAAATTATCACGTCAATCCAGAAGAAGCCGTACAAATATATCAAGATGTGCGAGCGAAAAAAGCGATCGGTATGCACTGGGGCACCTATCCATTAACAGCAGAAGCACCCATAGATCCTGTCTTACGTTTATCTGAAGCACTTATTCAGCAGCAAACGCCAACCTTATCACTAAATTTTGGCGTGTTTGCCATTGGCGAAACTCGGGGTTTACATCGTCTTAATTTATAATCTCATAGTAGCGATAACCGCATTAAATTTGAATTCCATGTCGTTGTATGGGATAACCTTTATAAAAATAATAAAGGATCATCATGCGACAACGTTTATCTCATTTTATTAGACTTTTATGCATTGCTAGTTTTTGTATTTTGGTTACTGGATGTATTAATACGACCGAAGATTCATCGTCACCTTCGACACCAAAAAGTGCATCGACGACTACTTCGGCTAACTTCAGTGCCTTGTTAGATTCAATTTGGACATATGAACAATCTGGTTCCTCTGGCGAAGAAAACGCGAGCAAAATTCCCAATATTGCACCTGCTAAATTAGCCGCGGATGCTGCACAATATCAAACATATATTGATACGCTGCAAGCGTTCAATGTAAACAGTTTATCGCATGAAGAACAGATCACGCATACCATTCAGCTATATCGTTTACAAAATTATGTAGATGAATATCGCTACAACGCACATTTTGTACCGTTAACTTCTGAATATGGTTTTCACTCGTCATTACTAAATCTGTATTATCGATTTGATTTTGATAACAACGACAGCATCACCGGTTATATAAATACGTTACAGGATATTCCTGCGTATTTTGACCAGCAAATCAGTTATATGCGCCAAGGCATGGCTGTGGGTCAAGTGCAACCACAAGCCGTGATGCAAGGCTTTGAATCGTCGGTAGCAGCAGTGATTACCGATAATGTGATAGACAGTCCTTTTTATCAGCCTTTTATACAATTAGATCGGGATGACGCTGCGCTAAGTGAGTTAAAAATCCAAGCAATGCAAGTGATTCATAACGATGTAAATCAAGCGTATCAACGTTTTTATGATTTTTTGGTTAATGAATATATACCTCAAGCCAAAACCGATATTGCAGTAAAAACATGGCCAAACGGCGCAGATTTTTATCAAAATCGCATTAAACATTACACCACCACCGATCTCAGTGCAGATGAAATACATGCGATAGGCTTGAGTGAAGTCGCGCGTATTCGTTCAGAGATGCAAGGTATTTTGGATAAAGTGGGATTTACTGGCTCAATTAATGAATTCATCCAGTTTTTACGCACAGATGAACAATTTTATGCCAAAACCCCTGATGCATTACTCAAGCACGCTATGTATCTGTCCAAGCGAATTGATGGCATGCTACCTCAATTATTTAACAAGTTGCCCCGAGTTCCTTACGGCGTTGCACCAGTCCCTGCATCTATCGCCCCAAAATATACTACCGGACGCTATGTTTCTCCGCGTAATGATACTCAGCCGGGCTATTATTGGGTAAACACCTATGCCTTAGATAAGCGCCCTTTGTATGCATTGCCCGCACTAACCTTGCACGAAGCCGTTCCTGGACATCATTTACAAATCTCATTAGCAGCTGAAATGGACAACCTACCAAATGTTCGACGCTCCACATATATCTCAGCGTTTGGCGAAGGTTGGGGGTTATATAGTGAGTTTTTAGGCAAAGAAATCGGTTTTTATGAGACGCCCTACGATGATTTTGGCCGCTTAAGTTATGAAATGTGGCGTGCATGTCGTCTCGTAGTGGATACTGGCATGCACGTGCTAGGTTGGTCACGTCAACAAGCGCTCGATTATATGTTAGAAAACACTGCATTGTCGGAGCACAATGTGACCACTGAAATTGACCGCTATATTTCTTGGCCGGGCCAAGCATTATCGTACAAATTAGGTGAAATCAAAATCAAAGCCTTGCGGACTAAAGCCGAAGTTGCGTTAGGTGCAAAGTTTGATCTGCGCGAGTTTCATGCTGCTATTTTGGCACATGGCTCAGTCCCATTAACGGTGCTTGAACAAAATATTGAGTTATACATTCAACAGGTAAAAGGCCAGTAATGAAATTTTAGTGTTCAGTATTATTTCAGCATGTTTATTCGTATTCAGTTGCAGTGAAATTAAACAATCCCTGCACACAGTGGTCGATAAAGAGCAGCAAGTATTTCCTAAAGCGTCAGTAGGTAAAATTTGCTACGTTATACATGCATGATGGCCAAATGTTATTTGATAGCAATATCACGTGGAATAACCAAGAATGGCAACTAGATGAAATTGCTCATTCGCTAATTAATAACCGGCGAGCTTAAACCTTATATAGACCGCAACTACGCCACCCTAAGTGAACGCGAATATACGTATGTTGGCGGGGCATCTATGGTTGGACTAATATCTTGGTATGCGGTTGCTGAAAATCCGGATGTATTTGGTGGGTGTATCTGCATGTCGACGCATTTTCCAGGAGGCTATGATATGCAAGACTGGACAATATATAATGCGTTTGAAGATTACATGAAAGCTAATTTACCCGTTACAGGCTCACATCGTTTGTATTTTGATTATGGCACGCAAACGTTAGATGAAAATTATCCGCCATTCCATGACCGTCTCCGTCGAACATTCGCACAACTCAATGCTGATCCTGATAATGTAAACATTATAAAGTATGATGGCCATGCACATGATGAGGTATCGTGGAGTAGTAGTGTTGATGTGCCGCTGAAAAAGATGTTTAATTGATAGCATTTGCTTGCCGATAACCTCGTTAACATTAAGGAATATTGGATAGTCAGGAGATGGCAGCATGCACAAAAATGGATTTACGTTGATTGAATTAATTGTCGTGGTATCAATCTTGGGCATTTTAGCGATTACAGCCCTACCACGCTTTTTGGATATTTCTAATGAAGCACTAGTTACTAAGCTGAATTCCATGAAAAACAACTTAGAAAGTGCTACCTACCGCGTTTATGCAAAAGCATTACTTGCCGAAAAAATCACAGGTATACAAACCATTACCATAGATGGCGACACGATAACTATCAATTCAGGTTACCCAATTGGTAATTGGGATGGAACCGTTCGTCATATATTAAACTTCAGTCACATCGGTAATTCAGCAAATAATTGTCCTTACGATTGGTGTGGTCGAGGGAATGCTCGAACTTTGCCTGGCGGCTTAACTTCAGCTGCGGGTCGCGGCGTCAAAGTCACTCCCTTCGGTTATAACCATACGGATTTGTGTGGTGTTAATTACATGAACCACTACGATGGGACGTTTCCGCAGATAGAAGTACTCACTTCTGAGTGTTAAGTGATCGAAAAATAATTGGTAAAACATTTATAGAGTTGTGTTCCACTTAACACTGATGCAGAAGGGAAATGCAGTATCGGAATTAAATCACACGGTGCACTAATGATTTGTGTCGCGTGTTCATTATCCAAATCATCAATATTTAATACTTTGGCAATTGTATCACCTTCTTTTAATATTTCTCCTGGCTTTGCAACATACTCAACCATGCCGCCAAAATCGGTGAAAAGCGTCTTGTAATCGGACAAATAAACACCTACGCGTTGAATAGAAGCCGGTTCATATTGGCTTGTATTGATTACCTTTTTTGCTTGTAAATAAGCCAAAATAGCTTGTGCATCATGATGGCCATCAACAAAATCTATTACCTCTTGGCTACCCATTTCTAATGTATAGGCTTCAACATTAAAGTCATAGTTACATGTAAAGCGGTCATTTAATAGTGTTTGTAATGTCCACCAAGGACAAAAACTTGCTTCATCTAATGCACCTGCAAAGTGATTAGGGATCAGTATCACATGCGGCATTGAAAAAAGAGGTGCTTGTTGTGCTAAAAACTCGGGGATATAAATATGTCGACTTGAGACTGGCCCATTATGTAGATCTAACACGATATCTGCTTGAGATGCCATTGCTTGGAGTTTAAGATTTAATTGTTGAGCTAAACCTAGCCCCCAAGGGCGCGATGATTTGGCTTTAATTTTAGCAAGTGTATACGCTTTAAAACGTGTTTTGATTTGCTCAATGGTGTCACTTAGTTGGACTTGATCTGCAAAATCAATAACATCTTCTTCATCATAATAATAACCCCGGTTCCAATTAGTACCATTAACAGGATCAAAGCGACCTAATGTATATTCACCAGCTTTAATATTACTCCCAACAGGATTACAGTTGGGTACCAAAGTAATGTTTCCATTAATCCCATGCCGTTTAAGCGCTTGGATCAAATGAAAAATAACAACATTACCTTGCACCTCCGAACCATGAATAGAACTTTGAATATACACATTAGGGCCAGGCTTACCCGATGTAATAGTATAAATTGGCACGTTAAGACTACGACCGGAGGCATTTTGCGCTACTGCCATATGAGATTTGGTGACGGTGGAAAACATTTTTTATTGTTCTGTTTAGATGGTATCGGGACTGTTAATCATACTCTATTCTGGCGACTAGACCATGCTATTTATTTCCCTATGAAAACCATGACTCGTTGCGTGTATGTTTAAATATCCTTTTTCGTGTCCTTTTAAAGGGTCTTGGATTTCCTAAGTTTTTTATTGGGTATCCATGCACCCATACTTTATTTCAGGCATAAAAAAAGGCTCACCCTGAGGTAAGCCTTCTCTTTGAATAGGAGCTTGGCGATGTGCTACTCTCACATGGGGAGACCCCACACTACCATCGCCGCTAATACGTTTCACTTCTGAGTTCGGAATG
>Ga0233438_10000056_pt1 | contig 145377 bp, 138 predicted proteins | sample SI_123_September_FD_182720 | JGI IMG/M metagenome (GOLD analysis project Ga0233438, IMG submission 182720) | Seawater microbial communities from Saanich Inlet, British Columbia, Canada - SI_123_September2016_10_MG | ecosystem: Environmental > Aquatic > Marine > Inlet | place: Canada: British... | reverse complement strand
GCACCGCTTCACCGCGCAGCACCGCCACGATGCGAGCTGCGATTCCGTCGGCAACGCGGTCCATTGCATCGTGCCCGCTGCCGGCAACGGGATGTGGGAGACGCAGTCGGGGAATGTCGGGCATGCCGGCCGATGCAGCGACCGAGTCGCCCTGCAACCAGAATTGTTCGGTGACGAGGGCAACGGCCGCCCTGCCCCGTCGAGCTACTTCGATTCCGTCACGCACGGTGCCGGAGGTGCAGCTGCCTCAATGGCCGTAGGCCGCGACGACGGCAGCACATGAGTCGGCGATCGTCGAGAGATGGTCCTCGCTGGCCAGCGCGCTGGCGTTTCCTTTGTCGAGGTGGATGAACTCGACGCCGGGCAGCTCGTGCGACAGTGCCTTGCCCACATGATCGAGAAACGCCACCGAGCCGGGGAATCCGTTCGCGAATAACGCGACGGTGTCTCCCGCTTTCAGTTCAGCACGAAGGCCATACGGCTCGATTGCTCGACTCGACACCCCACGCGGATCCAAGAATTCCATCGCAGGAGTCTCGCGTTCTGGTTCGAGTCGGGGCGAGGCGCAGTCACGCCAACCGTTCGCAGACAATCTCGGTCGGAGCCACGATCCCTGCCGTCACTGCAGCGACCATGTTGGCGATCTTGGTCGGGGCGTCGTCGCCCAGGATGAGGTGCAGGCCAATCGGTGACGGCCCATCGGTCTGCGCTGCGTGTTGTTTCAACGCAGCGAAGAAGTCCCGGGCGAATTGACCACGTTCTCGAGATGCGAGGATGCGGAAGCCTGCCGACCTCAGAGCTGCTTCGTAGTCACTCAAAGAAGCAACGAAGCTCATGGTCGCATCGCTGGCCCAAGGGACGGGAAACGCGTGGCTCCCATCGGTGAGCCGCATGATGTCGTAGACGCCGAATCGCCCGCCGGGCCGCACGACCCGGTACACCTCCGCGAACAGTGCGGCCTTGTCATCGATGTTCATGCCGACGCGGAGCTGCGTGGCGATGTCGAACGCCGAATCGACGAACGGCATGTCGAGCGCGTTGCCAGTCTCGAACGTCAACTGGTCGGCTATGTGCGTTGCCTTCGAGATTGAGCGTGCGACCTCGACGTATTCAGCGGTCAGGTCGATGCCGGTGACCTCGCACCCGAAGGTGCCGCTGATGAACCGGGCCGTTCCGCCGATTCCACAGCCGACGTCGAGCACGGCCGACCCAGGCTGAACATGAAGTTGCTCGCAGATGTCGATGGTCGCCTCACGCCCACCGATGTGGAACTCATCGACCGGCGCGAGGTCGGCAATCGACGCCGACGACAGCGTCTTGCCCAAAGCTGCGAGCCCGGACTCGATCGCCGCCTGCAACCCCCCGTTCGAATAATGCGAAGCGACATCGGCGGCGGTAGTCATCTTCGCGAACCTAGACAATGGTCCGCCTTTAGCCTGGGCGAGCCGCCGGTCAGCCGCGTTCAAAGACGAGGACGAACTCGACAATGCCCCCGTCTTCCAGGCCGACACCCGGGTTTGACGGGTTGTCGATGCCGTAGTCGGTGAACGTGATCGGAATGTTGCCGAGGACACCGATGCTGGTGTCGGTGGCCTGTGCCGTGACGTCAACGGTGACGGCCTGCGTAACGCCCTTGAGTGTGAGCTCACCGACCGCTGTTGCTGTGACCTGCTCCCCATCAGCTGGAATGGCTCCGAAGTCGACCGGTTCGGTTCTCTGAAAGTTGGCAGTCGGGAAGTTCGCAACATCCATGATGCGACCCTGGAACTGTCCGTCTCGGCGGCTGTCGTCGCTCACGATGTTCTCGACCTCGACGGTGGCGTCAATCAATGCGGTCGTTCCCTCGATAGTGAGCGAGCCGTCGATCTCACTGCTCCTGCCGACTGCTGTCACGTTGACACCTCCGAGCACCTCGTCGACGCTGTAGCCGAACTCGGAAGCAGCGATTGGCGTCCACAAACCATCGAAGTGTTCAGAATCAGCCGCAGCTTCGTCAAGTGCTGCTGCTGATGTTGCCGTCTCAAGGCCGGGCTCGTCATCGGCCTCAACGACCGTGGTCTCCAATGCTTCGGAGAGGTCATCGGTGTCGAGCGCGCCTGGCGCGCCGTTCAGGACGTTGGCGTAGAAAAAATCGCTCCCTAGACCAACGCAACGAGGACGACCAGGCCGATGATCCCTCGCTTGGTCCAGGTAGAGGGCGAGGTGGATGGTGAAGGTGAAAGTGAAAGTGAGGGTGAGAGTGAGAGTGAGGGTGAGGTGGAGGGCGGGGTCGAGGCTGGCGCGGCTTTCGATGCACCGGAATTCGAATCGGTGGTGTTGCTCATAACAACACGTACGTCGGTGACGTCGGATCGGTTCGCGCGTCCGACATGGTTCCCGATCAAGGTCGCCGGGCTCCGCTCTCTGCGCCGTGTTCGAATTCATCGATGGTCTTCCGGACGGCTGCATCGGGGCGAGAGCCAGTGGACACCTCACTGACGAACTGCTGCATGTCCATTTTCACCGGGGCGCGCTGGTGACCAATGACGGCCACGTTTCCGGCGCGGTCAACATTTTGAAATGGACGTTGCACGGCCACGTGCGCACATTTCACAACGGCGAGTTCGATCATGCCGTGCACTGGATCACCACCTGACAAGGGCCACCGCCGCAGAGAAGGCTCAGGTCAGCGCTTCTTGACGTTGGGCGGCATCGATCGTCTCCGCGAACCTGCCATACGAGATGGACCCGCCCACCCACTTCGTGATCTCTGTCCACAGGAGCCCCGAACCGATGTCGGGGCGCATCTGATCCGACGCGTCGAAGACTTGGACTGGGCTCGTGGCGAGCGCAGTGATGAATCCCTTCTCTACGTCCGGGTACTCGTCTTCAGAGATCGATGACTTTGCGCTGAGAAAGCCTCCCGACCGCGCCCATGGCGTTCCGGCCCGAGAACTCGCGAGGAACGCCATCAGACCATTCACTTCAGGTCGATTGTCGAACTGGACGATCTCGTCGCCACCGATGACGAGCGGGGGTGCATCTCCTGCGACTCCGGGCAGCACAAACCAGTCGAGCGACTCCTCAGGGCCAGCGTCGGTGCCATTCGGCATCCAGCCGATGGCAAAGTCTGCTTGGCGGTACATCGCACACCCCGGGTCGCTCTTCAGCAACGGCTCCCACGCACGCTCTACACGTGTCGACACGACGTCAACGATTCCGCCGGCAACTCGGCCGGGCTGGAGCACCAGGTCTCTGAACTCGACAAACGCCTCTTCGATCGCTGGATCGGCAAATTCAACGGTCCCCGCGGTCCATGCGTCATAGAACTCAGGTCCTTGCCGCCGAACGACGAGATCCTCGACCCAGTCAGTAGCCGCCCATCCGGTCGCGTCACCAGCGCTGATCGCAAAGCACCATGGAGCGATCCCTCGTTCCGAGGTGGCAATCGTGGCCGAGAGCGCTTCAAGCTCATCAAGCGACGTCGGCAACACCCAGCCCTCTGTCTCGAACACGTCGCGCCGGAACCACACGACACTCTTCATCGTTCGCCGAAACGGAACCGCATAGTCCACGCCGTCAAACTCCGCTACTGCCAGCACGTCGGGTTCGTAGTTTTCAACGAGCTGGCGAGCGGTCGCCTCATCGAGTTGGAAGATCGACCCGTCATCGACGAGCTGGGCGACCAGGCCGGGTTGTGGGATCAGCGCGATATCGGGGGCGTCGGCGCTGCCGATTCGACGATGGAGGTCCGTCACGAAGTCATTGCTTCCGGTGTACCTGATGACGACCCCGGCGTTCTCGGCATACTCCTCGAACGATTCGACCAGCCGATCGGCCTCGGCGTCGCGATACGGACCGAAGACGACGATCGCCTCGCCGGTTGCGTTCTCTTCACCGGCCGCGCACCCGACCGCGAACAGCGTGGCCACGGTCACGGCAGCTCCCAAGTTCCTGAACTGACGCATTCGCCCTCCGCTCATCGTGCGCTCACCACGAACAGGGCGTCGCGCTCGTACCGCAACTCCAGATCGACCGGAGCCCCAAATGCATCGCGCACGAGTTCGGCGAGCTTCCACGCCGGCCTCGGAGCATTCGGCCCCGACAAGATGAGATCGATCTGCGCTGTTCCACCAGCGAGATCGGCCCGCAGTTCGATCACCCGCACTGTGCCATCCCACACTCCGACGGACTCCGTGACAGCGCGTCGCAGGCTTGAATCTCGGATGGTCGATCGAGTGTGCAGCGTGAGCGGAATCGCCACGGCCACCACGGCGAGCAGGGTAATCCCCAGACGTAACGGCAGCGAGGCTCCGGCAACTTTCTCGTCCGGTCGAAATCCAGAGATGAGCAGCACCACCGATGCCGTGAAGATGATCGCGGCGAGGTTGGTCAGAAACAGAAGGAACGCGTTGCGGGCGTCGGAGGTGAGGCCGAGCTCGAGTGTGATTCCGGCGGTCGCGAGCGGCGGAACCAGGGCGACGGCGATACCCACTCCAGGAAGGGCTGTGGTCGTCGAGCGGCGTGTGCTGATGTAGCCGGCCGCAGCACCGGCGGTGATCGCGATCCCGAGATCAAGCAACCCAGGGAACGTTCGACCGGCAACTTCTCTCGGCAGGTCCGACCTGCCGACGATGTCAAAACCAGCCACGGACGCAGTGAGATATCCGACCGCGATGGCCAGGAACACGCCTAGCGCGATGATCAGGAGTGCTCGGACCAACCGCCGATTCTGTGCACGCACCGTTGCCGCTGCGGCGGCCGTGATCGGCACCATCAGCGGGGCGACGAGCATCGCTCCGATCACGACCGCGCCAGAGTCGGCGAGCAACCCAAAGGCAGCGATGCTTGCTGACAGCATGGTCAAGGAGCAGAACTGGAGAAGGTACGAAACAAAGTCATCGCCTTCCGGAATGAGCTCGTCGAGGACGGCGTGCTCGTCGTCATCCGGCGACAGAGTGATCGTGGAGCGCACGCGCTGAAGAATCGAGCCGGGAGGAGTCATTGCGGTGTCCGCTTCGATGCTGCCGCCTTGGTCGTCTCGAGGACCCGTGTCCTCGGGTGCATCGTTCATCTCGCTCCTCATTTCGGCTATCTGGCATCACCGCTACCGATTGGCGACTACTTACTCGTGCACTGCGACTCTACGGCGGGCGTTCGGGGCGGTGCTGGACCGTAAGAACCGATTCGCGACCATGCGAGCTCGTATCGCACTTGACCAACCGCCAGCAGGGCTGATCGAACAGGGGCCAGCGGGACAACCGTCTCGATCCGGATGGAAACGTCGGCCATTGTCCAGTATCTTGCGGCTCTTGCCAGCTGCATCTCCAACGAAAGACATCCTCATGGACCTTAAACAGATTCTTTTCCACCACATGAATGACACGCTTGACGCCCTTGCGACCGGTGTCCACGACGATGCTGACCATAAGACAGCCGTCAATGCAGGTTGAGATGCCCCATTCCCATCGTCCAGGTTCGTTTCAGGCGCGATCGCGCCGTGTGGTTAGTGCCGTCGCGTTAGCGGGACTCTCACTGGGCTTCGCGTCTGCGTGTGGTTCTGACGACTCATCCGCGGATGCCTTTTGCGACGCTGGCGACAGCTTGCGGTCAAACATCGAAACAATCGGCGACATCGACATCATCGCTGGCGGAACCGATGCCGTCTCCGAGCGGTTCGAAGCAATCGAATCGGATCTCAAACAGCTGCAGGACAGCGGTTCCGACGTCGCATCGGATGAGATCTCCGCGCTCGACTCAGCAGTCTCTGACTTGGGTTCAGCGCTCGGCGGTCTGAGCGGCGGAGTCTCGGTCGAAGATGCTCAGCAGCTCGCCACGTCAGTCACCGCCGTCGTGAATGCAGCAGGCGACGTGATCGAACGACTCTCCACCACCTGTTCGTGACCTCCGCCTATCCCTAACCGCCGGATCGCAGTCCCCAAGGCTCACAATTCGCCGTTGCGTTGCATCCACGCGAAGGTGTACCAGCCCGGCAAGATCGGGAGCCAGAACGTGGCGAGCCGAAAGGTAAGGACCGCTCCCACGGCAGGTCCGTGGTCCATACCGAATCCTGCCAGAGCAGCAATCATCGTGGCTTCGAGCGCTCCGAGACCTCCCGGTGTCGGAGCGATCGTCGCGATGGTCACCGCAACGATGAACGCTGTACAGATCTCCGGGACAGACAGCCCGCCACCGAAGGCCTGAACCGAGAACCCGAGTGTTGCCGCGTAGGCAAATGTGATCATTGCCGAGCCGCCGAACAATGCCAGGACTCGGATCGGGCTGGTGAAGCCAGCGCCAAGATGCCCTCCGGCGGACTTCAGAATCCCGACGACCGGTCCGACCACTCGACGTCGTATGGGTGCGATCAACAACAGCAGGCTGCACAGCGCCAGCACGACCGCGATGACCGCGAGCGCGGTACTTGTGCCGGGCAAGTCGAAACTGCCAACGTCCGTTTGGCCGGTCCAGGAAACGAACGCGAACAGCAAGACGACGTGTACAACGATCGAGCCGAGCGCGTTGAGGCCGACCGCAGAACTGGCGGCCGGTGTCGCGAAACCCGCCTTTTGCAAGAACCTGACGCCGAGTGCCATACATCCAGCGTTGGCAGGGGCCACCAGGGCGGTGAACGACGATGCAACCTGAGAGCGGAACGTGGCCAGTACAGGAAGATCGAACGAGTAGGCGCCGAGCGCAGACACCGTGGCAAAAACGTAGGTCGCAAACGACGCGGCGATGATGACGGGAACCCACGAGAGGTTGGCGTCGCGCAACGCGTCGACGGTCTCGTCGACGTTCGCGAGCTGCGGAAGCAGCGAGTAGAACGCGAGGCTGCCTGCGACGATCATCAAGATCGTCCGCGGCTTGATCCGCTGGAGCCGTTCAAGTTCGACCTCACCGGCGCCGGTGCTGTCGCGGATGGCGGTGGACAGGTCCTTCAGAAGGTCCTTGTGACGCCTCGCGAGGGAGCGGATCTCCGTAGGAAGCGCCAGTGGCTGGAGTTGCGGGAGCGTTCGCGCGACGGCTTCAGCACCGAGCACCTCGACGGCGGAATCCACGGTTGCCGCAACGCCAACCTTGACGGACAACCCCACCAAGAGTTCAGCCACGTCACGATCGAGATCTCGATCGCTGGCAGCGACTTCGGCGCTATCGAAGTCGAGAATCCACGCCGACTCGTCGTCGCTGATCAGCACGTTGGTCAGTGCAAGATTGCGATGGGCGAGACGAGCACGTCTGAGATCAGCAATCTCCGACCAGAGACCACCGAGCACTCGTGCGGTGAGCCGGTCGTCGTCGCATTCCGCGATCGGAGAACGGTCGCGACCTCGCCTCCATCGAGTGGTCGACTCAATCTTCCACGTACCGATGCGTGCCAGATCGGACAGTCTGGCGAACCTCGGTGTCCTGCGGTGATCAGCGACGAGACGGATGATCGAACCCCAGCCGGCCGGTCCACGGCGACGGGTGCGCCGAGGAGAATCATTCTCGCGAACGAGTGGCTCTTGATGACTGCGAAGTCTGTGTCGCGGTCGGGGTCGTTCCTCGAGTCGCTTCTTTCGACGTGGCGACCGGAGGCGGGTTGGTGCCGGTCGGCAGCGCGGGGAACCAGCCTTTGGTTCGGTTGGCGAACGAGACGAGCGAGAGCATGACGGGTACCTCGATGAGCACCCCAACGACGGTGGCCAGCGCCGCGCCGGAGCCAAGGCCGTAAAGGCTGATGGCAACTGCCACGGCGAGTTCGAAGAAGTTGGACGTCCCGATCATGGCTGCCGGGGCGGCCACGTCGAACGGAAGCCGTAGAACGCGAGCGGAGCCGTAGCCCAGCGCGAAGATCCCGTAACTCTGGATGAGCAGTGGGATGGCGATCATCAGCACACGTGCTGGTTGCTCGATGATCGTTTCAGCCTGGAATCCGAACAGCAGAACAACGGTCAGCAGAAGTCCGATGATCGACGTTGCTTTGAGTCGATCCGCAAAGGTTTCGACCGCGCCCGGCCCATCTCGACGAAGGAGTGAGGACCTGGTTGCGAGGCCCGCGCCGAGTGGAACGACGACGAAGATCGCGACCGACGCGATCAGCGTGGCCCAAGGGACAATGAGGTCGGTGACGCCGAGAAGGAGGCCCGCAATGGGGGCAAACGCGAAGACCAAAATGAGGTCGTTGATGGAGACTTGGGCGAGGGTGTAGTTGGGGTTGCCGTTGGTGAGTTGGCTCCACACAAACACCATTGCGGTGCATGGGGCGACTCCGAGCAGGATCATGCCGGCGATGTATTCGTCTGCTTCTGCCGCCGGAACGAAGTCGGCATAGATGAATCGGAAGAACAGGTAGGCGAGGCCGGCCATCGTGAACGGTTTGATCAGCCAGTTGATCGAGAGTGTCAAGATCAGCCCCTTGGGCCGGTGGCGCACGTCGCTCAGGCAGTCGGGCTCGACCTTGAGCATCATCGGGTAGATCATCAGCCAGATCAGCACGGCGACGACGAGGTTGACTTGGGCAAACTCAAGGTCGGCGACCTGCTTGAACACACCCGGAACGACAAGCCCGAGGCCAATGCCAGCGGCGATCGCGAGCGTCACCCAGACCGTGAGGAATCGTTCGAAGGCGCCCAGCCCACTCGCGTCTCGGTCGTCAGTGGCGGAGTTCATGAGCTGATTGACTCTCGTCGCCGCTGGGCGGAGTACACCGAACCATCATCAAATCCCAGAGGGGTCAGGATACGACACTTTCGAGCTTGACTTGCAACAAGAACGTGCGCTTGTTTCGACGAGCCGTGCTGAAGGCGAGGGTTGCAATCAACGCTCCGGTGAGGCCAGCACACGCGACTCAATCAGTCAGACAGCGGGAAGCAGCGACGAGGAGCCGGAACCGGACGCCATCGGACGCGTCGAGCGCTGCGCACTCGTCAAAGAGCTGCCGCATTCGGGCGAGGAAGTCGGTGAGCTGATCGTTCCCGCACCAGCAGGGACCATCAGCGCGTCGGGCTGAAGTCCGGGTCACGCTTCTCGACGAAAGCAGCCGCGCCCTCGGCGAGGTTCAGTGGGATCAAGTCACGCTGATGGTGGAGCTCGAGGTCCAGATGCTCGGACAACGTGTTGCGTGCGGCCTGCGCCAACGTGCTGCGGATGCGGGTCATGGCCGTCGGTGACGAACGTTTGAGCGTGGCGGTCACCGCGTCGACGGCTGCATCCAACTCGTCATCGTCGACCGCCTGCCAGATCAATCCCCAATCGACGGCCTGCTCCGCGGTGATCCGACCGCCCAGCATCGCGATGCCGCGCGCACGTGCGGCGCCAGCGCGCACCGCCAGGTGATACGAGGTGCCAAGGTCGGGAACGAGGCCGAGTCGTGGACCAAAGGTCGACACGAAGAACGCGGACGACGCCGCGATCGAGATGTCGCATGACATCGCCAAACCGAACCCGCCCCCGGCGGCGACACCGTTGACCCGTGCGACCGTCGGCACCGGGCACGACGCGATGGCCCGCATTGCCGGGTTGAACATCGCCTCCATCGTCTCGGCGCTCGCAGCGCCCTCGTCGCCATCGCGCACCGCCGCCAGGTCGGCTCCGGCACAGAATCCTCGGCCAGTGCCGGTGAGCACGACGACACGGACAGACTGATCGGCATCGACAGCAGCGAACGCGTCCGACAATCCGCTCATCATCTCGCTGTTCATGCCGTTCAAGCTGCCCGGCCGATTGAGCCGGACCGTGGCAATCCCATCGGCGTTCTCGTACTCGACGCTGCTCATGACTCCTACCCTACGACGCCGGTTTGGCTCAGGCGATCAGCAGTCACCGACCCGAGGCGCTTCACTTCTTCGCCTTGGCTGCAAGCGCGGTGTTCGAGCGGGAACAACCTTCGGCCGCGTCGAAGCGTTCACTTCAACGGGAGCTCGAACCCGCCCTTCGCGAGTTCCGTGACGACGAAGTCGCCGAGGTGCGGGTCGTCTGCAGGATCTTCGTTCGGGAATGCTGCGTAGTACGCCGCCATCACCTCCGCTGAGGACGCGAACTCATCGCGCACCAGCGGCCAGACCGATCGCATGTCGACCAGGTCCGGCGGATCGCCACGGTTGAGTTTCATCAGGAAGATGTCGCGAAGCGGCAAACCCAACACACGCAACCTGCCGCGCTCGAGAAGCACCTCACACGCATCCACATCGAGTGTGGCCGGCGCCCACGGAGCAGCGTGATCGTTCAACCAGTTGGCCGCCAGTCCGTGACGCGCCGCGACCGTCTTGACCGCTTGGCGCAACGCGTCATCGAGCCGACGAATCGAGTCGACGTCCTCGGTTGCGTCTCGGAGACCGTGCCATGCGAGCAGTGATCCGCCGACAACGATGATCGTTCGCTCGGCCTCATCTTCGAGCTCGGCAGCGACCTCAACGATGAGCGCTTTGATCGCTTCGCCGTCAAGCAACGTCATCCCGGGATGAGTTCTCGATCACGCCAAATCGCCCGCTTCGGCAAGGTGATGCCGCGCGCAGCGAACTGAGCCGGCGTGTTTTCAGCGTGCATCGCACGTCGCCTCGGCGTCGCCGGTGCTTCCCATCGCGATTCAAGCGCGACAGTCCGCTTCGTCCAGTCCGGCGGCTGGATCTTCGCGTCGTCCGCGAGCTTCTCCGCTATCGCGGCGAGCAGATTTGACATGAACGGCGAATCCGGTGAGGGGGCGTCTGCGATTGCGGCTGCGGTCCACTCGGGATGCAACGTGATCTGGTCTGCGAACGAGCGCAGCCGGGTCCAATCCGGCTCACCCGTGGCACCGTCGACGTCGATGTCGGCGAGCCGCAGAATCGGCCGTGTCTCGAACGTGGGAGCGAGAGTCTTGCCGAGTGCTGCCGCAATCTTTGTCAACGTGTCCCAACGCGGATCTTCGTGGCCGTTCTCGATCCGCGAGATTGTCGGATACGAAACTCCTGCCAGCGCGGCGAGGTCGCGCATCGACAGACCCAGCGTTTCCCGCTCAGTACGAATCATCGCGGAGATCGACATAGATGTTAGTCTATACGCTAACACTGTCCGAGTTCAATGGGTCGCCGCGACAAGACAGCGCTTGGTACGTGACAGGTCGAACACTGCATGGCTCGCAATGCTCGACAGTGCCGATGCGGACGAGCAGGAAGGCGGCACATCCCTGCTATCCGCGCAGCGCTGAAGGCAACGATCCGCGAGGCGGGAGACCCGAACTCCGCTTGCAGCGCCGGGCAATCTGATACATCCGTGATACACGGCCATCGGCCGCATCGCTCCGATGTGGTCGGGGTGGGGAGATTCGAACTCCCGGCCTCCTGCTCCCAAAGCAGGCGCGCTAACCAAGCTGCGCTACACCCCGTATCCGCCCTCTTGGGCTCGGTGAGCCTACTGAGGTTCAGAGCGCAAATGCGCTGCCGATTGCGTCCGGCGGCGCCTGCCACGCACGCTCCCCCACTCGCAGCCCGGCTCGTGCGAATGCGTCGGCGAGTTGCGAGACGTGGATGTCATGACGGCGGTCGGTCGTGTCGAGGTTTGTGATGACTCGAACGACGTCGAGGTACGCCCGTCGATAGACCGCGTCGTGACCTCGCCCCGCTCCGGCCAATGCGTGTGCGAGTTCGTGGGCTGCAGTCGCGAGCGTCATCTGTGGGGCCGACAGCCTGATGGTTGCAGCGGAGCCCTGCTTGCGAACAGCACATCGCGTGGTTGACGACGACGCGTCGGAACGAGCCTGCCGAACATCGACCACCCCGCCTGGCCACCATGATCCACTCACCACACGCTCCAGCGCGCCTTGGATCATCTCGAACGGCTGTATCTCCTCGAGGTCGGTGCCATCAAAGGCTGCAAGTTCCGCGGCGTACACCGCGGTGTGGTCCGGATCACTCATCGGCGGGTCGACCGCGCAAGTGCCTTGCGACCCGGCAGCCGTGCGCGCCCGACATCAGCGCCACTCGCAGCGGCGGCGCCCGCGCCCCATCCACCCGTCTGCGCTGCGCTGGGAGCGCGAGCCGTTCGCACCCGACCGAAGGCTGTTGCGGAATAGTCGTCAATCCGCTGCTCACGGTCGCGTGTCGCCAGTGCCCGCTCGGCTCTTCCCACCCCTCCCCCAGGCTGATCATCAGCAAGTTGTTCCGCACGTTGCCGTGACTCGCCGAGCACCTCACCGATGCGGTCCGCGAACCCGAACAAGAATGACCGCCGGAACCGCTGCGTCGCTGCTCCGGTCTGACGTTTTTCGCCGGCCATCTGCGAGGCGGCCTGCTGGTGCAGTGACGTATACATCACCTCGACGACATCGAGATCACTGCGAAAGCCCGCCGCCATTGCAACCGTGCCATGCGGACGCGACTGAAACACCACTCGAACATCGTGTGCATCAGCAATTGCCTGGAGCAGCGCCAAACGCGCCCGTACGTAGGCACCACGACCCAATTCGATCTCGCGCACCCTCAAATCGTCGGACGCATCCACCGCAGCAAGACGTTCCGGGTCGATCCGGTGTTCGGCGATCAACTCCGCTGCCTTGCGAGAAAATGCATCTGCTTCGTGGGCGTTGAGCGTCCCTTCAGCCTTATCCAGCAGCTTGCGGACTCGGACAAGCAGGTCACTCTCGGTTGTCGTACTCATCTCAACCCTTGAACCGAACGTTGCGGCCGACCAGCCGCACGATCTCGCGGAGGCAGGTGCATCACGCTTGCCCACGGCGCTACGATAAGCGACGTAATTTTGCGGATGTAGCTCAATGGTAGAGCCACAGGTTTCCAACCTGTTGACCGGGGTTCGATTCCCCGTATCCGCTCCAGTGAGGCGCTGAGTTGTGTCGCTCTCGACAGCTCAGTCGTAGACGAGCGTTCCGTCGTCCAGGTCAGCCGCTGGCAGCTCGTCTTTCTCAACCCAATACATCTGCTTGTGTTGCCATGGCTCGCGATCGCCCTGCTTCGGCAACAGGTGGAGCCCTCGACTCAGATAGCCCGGGTTGAAGTTCTCCGGATCGACCCACGGCAGCAATGCCATGTCTGAGTCGGCTTCCCGCAGCATCGGAGTGACCATCGCCGCACCTTTGTCGTCCATGTGCCGAAGTAATCGGCAGACAAAGTCACCGATCATGTCGGCACGGAGCGTCCAACTCGCCCGGAAGTAGCCGAACACCCAGGCCATGTTCGGGATGCCGCTAAACATGGTCCCGCGGTACGTCACGCTGTCGTGAAAGGCGAGCGGCTCGCCGTCAATCGTGAACGCAATGTCGCCGAGAACGTTGAGGTTGAATCCGGTCGCAGTGACGATGATGTCTGCGTCGAGTTGCTCACCGGATGCGAGTTCAATGCCCGTCTCGTTGAACCGAACGATGTGGTCGGTCACGACCGATGCCTGACCGCTGGCAATGCCCTGGAACAGGTCGCCATCCGGGACGAACGCCACGCGCTGCTGCCACGGCCGGTAGGACGGACCGAAGTGCTTCTCGATGTCGTAGTCGTCGCCGAGGTATTCGCGGATGGCGGCAAAAAGTTCCTCCTTCACCATGTCCGGCTCGGTGGCCGCCAACTCCATGAACGCGTGCTGGTCGTGGAGGATCCTGCGCCGCGCGATCTCGTGAATCCATGCCTCGTCGATGTCGATTTCGCGCAACGACTCGACGAGCTCATTGATGTTGCGCCCTGTCGCGAAGTAGGTCGGTGATCGCTGCAGCATCGTGATGTGGTTGCAGTCGTCGACCATCGCGGGAATGAGGGTCGCAGCCGTGGCTCCGGAACCGATGACGACGACATTCTTGCCCGCGTAGTCGAGATCATCAGGCCAGGTCTGCGGATGCACGATGGGCCCGCGGAAGTTCTCCATTCCCTCCCAGGTGGGGGTATATCCCTCGGAGTGGCGGTAGTAGCCCTGACACATCCACAGGAAGTTGGCCGTGAACCGAAGCTGCTCGCCGGTGCTGGTCTGGGTGACCTCAAGCGTCCAAAGCTTGTCCTCTGACGACCACGTCGCTGCCGAGATCGCGTGCTGGTAGCGGATATGGCGAGCGAGGTCGTTCTCGTCGATCACCTCGCCGAGATAGGTCATGATCTCTTCCGCGGACCCAATGGGTGCATTGCGCCACGGCTTGAAGCGGTAGCCGAACGTGTGGAGGTCGCTGTCAGAGCGAACGCCCGGATAGGTATGCGTGCGCCACGTACCGCCGAAGCCGTCCTGATTCTCGAGGACGACAAAGGTCTTGTCCGGGCACTGATCCCGCAAGTGGTAAGCACCGCCGATCCCTGAGATCCCCGCGCCGACAATCAGCACGTCGACATGTTCAGTTACGGCGTCGGTCATGCGACTTTCTTTAGTCGGCGCGGGCACCAATTTCGTTGTTGGAGCGTGGGTGATCCTTCGGTGCCGGAAAGAACTCCGGCATGCCGGACCGATTGGGCGCGGGCGATGCATCAATTGACGCGGCGGTCAGCGCGATCGGACGGGTGAACACTCGGTACGACGCCGCGACAACGAGCGCAGCCGTCGTCACCACTGTCGTCGCAACATAGAGCTTGTTCGTTGCATCTGTGCCAGCAAACGTGCCGTGCAAGCTCGTGAGCAGAAACGTGAGATAGCTGGTGAAATGAATGCCGCGCCACACCTTCCGAGGGAGCCGTTTCATGGCCAGAGATGTCAACTCAACAATGACGAGGCCCCACATTGCGAACACGCCGAGTGCCACCTGCCAGGGCTTCCATTCGCTGGCGAACGGCACGATGACATCGAAGATGTCGAAGTGGATCCAGCTATCGGCGATCAACGCGGCAACGTGCGTCGCCAGGAAGAGCACGCTCATGGCGCCGAGCCCACGATGCAAGTCAAGTAACCAAGCGGGCCGGCGAGACGTCGGAAAAAGCTTCGTTGACAACATGATGCCCCAGAGCACCGAGGCCGTGATGAACAGCCACGCGATGATTCCAGACGCCCGAGCGATGTACCACCAGATCTGCGGGTTCATGCTGTCGCTCCGGTTTCGATCGTCTGCACACTGTCAGCGATCCCGGGCGTGCCAGACACTGCACCGATGGCGTCGATCACCACACCGGCCAGACCGTGCGAGTTGAGGTAAGCCACAGCACCCCCAGACCCAGCAAGCAGCGCTGCTGTTGCGTGCGCCTCGGCAAGCCACCCCGCATTGGCAACCACGGTGACCGTGGCGAGGTCAGTTGCCGATGGCTCACCGGTGGTCGGGTCGATGATGTGATGCTGCTCGCATCCCTCGTGGATCCAACGCCTCGATCGGGTGCTTGACGTGGCAATACCGCCGGCAGACACGCCGATTGTTGTCACGGGCGCGGCCGGCCGATACGGGTCCTCGACGTGGACGTGCCAGCCCTCCGCAGTTGGGGCCTTTCCAGCAGCGGCAATGTCGCCGCCGATGCTGACAAGCGCGCCCTGTGTCCCGCTCGCAAGAAGTGCCGAAACGACGAGGTCGGCAGCAAGTCCCTTGCCGATGCCACCGGGGTCCAAGGACAGACCGGTTGGCACCATCACGTTCGACATGCTGACGTCGACACGCACGTCGTGGACGCTGTGGGTCAGACATGGCGAGTCGACTGCGATGGTGAAGCGGTCAGGGTCATCGATGCTCAGCGTGTAGCCGGCACTGAGCAGACGGTGCAGGAACGTCGGATCGTACGCTCCACCGGTCACCGAGCTCGCCGACTGCATCGTCTGAATCAGATCGATCGTGTCGTTACTCACTGAGGTCCAGACGTCAGGGTTCCGGTTCACCGCCGTGATGTCGCTGGTCTCAATGAACCGACTCCACCGGGCCTCGAGCTCACGGAGTCGAGATTCGGCCCACTCAGCAGCACGCGGTCCGGGGTTGACGAGCAGTAGCTGGGTCGCGCTCGCCATCACCCGGAATCGACGGTCCACCACCTGCATGGCTCAGCTGCTTCCACCGGTCGTCGCGACTGGCGCTGGCGCCGGAGCCGGTGCCGACGATGCCTGGGACCGAGGCTGGCTGGGAGCCGCGACGGTGACGGTCCGTACGACTGGGTTGGCCGTGAGCTGCACCGGCCCTGCGGGAACGGTGGCGGCGGGTAGCGACGCTGTCGCTATTCCGAGGGTTCCGGTGCCCTGCACCGGCGACGCAGGGACACGATGGATCACGATCTGTACCGCCGGCGCAGCGATCGGTGGGGGTGCCGCGAGCGGCGGCAACGGAACGGTCGGAGCAACGGACTCGTTGGCTCCGCTGACGGGGTTGTCCAGTCCGAGCACCGTCACGATGCCCAGCATGGTTGTCGCTCCGAGACCAGCGGCCAGCACACGACTCCCTTGGGCGACGTGATGCCGTCGGCGCTTCGACCTGTCCGTCGACGCTGCACTGGCGACTGCCGGAGCAGACTCGGACCGGCGGGACCGGAGCGCAGCAACTCTGTCGAGTTGCGCAGCATTCGGGGGGCCGCTGTTTGGGATCGACTCAGTCATCGTCGTCGCCACCTTCGTGAGCCTCGTCGCCCTCGTCCTCTTCGTCTTCGTCCTCTTCGTCGTCGTCTTCGTCGTCGTCGTCGTCGTCTTCGTCGTCTTCGTCGTCGTCGTCTTCGTCTTCGTCTACGTCGTATTCGTCGTCTTCGTCGTCGTACTCGCCTTGGTCGTCGTTGCGATCACCAGAGGAAATCGTGTTGCTCGGCACTGTTGCGGGGACCGATGCTGCGGGCACTCGAACCACGTTCACGATCGGTTCATCGACTCGAGCAACGATCGTTCCATCGTCGGCGAGGCTGGCAGCGAACACGTACTCCGAATCTGCCGACGTGAACGTCACTTCCAGCCCTTCAGCAGTCTGGCTGGCCGTCCAGGTCCATCCTTCCGCAACCGCCACAGCATCGAGCAGGACCCCCGAGTCGGTCGCCGTGACGCTCACCATGCCCGCGTTATCGACGGCGAATTCCTGCGAGGTTGCCTCAGGTGTCGTCGGTGACTGCGCCGTCGTTGCCGCAGCCGCGTCCTCGGGCTCTTCGACGTAAATGTCGATGACCTGCGGCTCGGCACCGATCACGGCGGTCTCGGGTGGGGCGGTCACCGCGACAGCAGCGTTGAGATTGCCGACGTTGCCATTGTCGGCCGCGTTCAAGATCCCGATGTTTGCGCCGATTGCAGCTGTGCCGGCGAGGAGGACGCCGGTCACCGCCCCGGCGGTGATGAATGAGGTGCGCTTGTTCATTGCTTGCACGGCCTTTCGGTTGGAGCCATCCAAGATTGGATCGCCAGGTACCAATCAAGGTACGGATCCCTCTTGCAGCATCGCGGAAGCCGCGAGTTAGCAAATGGCAAAGGTTCGCCTTGGGCGCCTGCGACAGTGAGAGGCTGTCGTCATGCGCCTCTTGGTGGTCGAAGACGACCCGTCAATTGCCGGCCCGTTGTGTACCGGGCTGCGCCGCGAGGGCTTCGTCGTCGATCATGTCGCCACCGGCGCCAGCGCGCTTGAGGCCGCACCATCCGATCTGGTGTTGCTCGACCTTGGCCTCCCGGATGTCGACGGTCGAGTGGTCTGTCGCGAAATGCGTGCGATCTCGAACGTTCCCATCATCGTGGTCACCGCACGCGGCGAAGAGATCGACCGTGTGGCGCTCCTCGAACTCGGTGCCGACGACTACGTGGTGAAACCTTTTGGCTTTCGTGAATTGGTCGCGCGCATCGGTGCCGTGCTCCGTCGTACGGCGCCGACAGGCGCTCCGGCCGACAAGAAGGCGTCAATCGAGGTCGGCGGGCTGCGCGTGGACACCCGCACCCACCAAGTCACACTCAACGGCGACCCGCTCTTGCTGACGCCGAAGGAATATGACCTCCTGGCATACCTCGCAGGCGACATCGGAGCGGTCCGCACCCGAGACGAAATTATCCATGACGTGTGGGACGAGAACTGGTGGGGATCCACCAAGACCCTCGACGTGCACATCGCATCGCTCCGCAAGAAAATCGGCGCCGCACGCATCGTCACGGTTCGGAGCGTCGGATTTGTGCTCATCGACCCTGAGCCTGACCAGTGACCCGACGGCTGGTCCTCAGCTACCTGGCCATTACCGTCGTCGTGCTCCTCCTGCTTGAGCTCCCGCTCGCGATCGTCTACCAGCAGCGCGAGTTCGATCGGCTCACCGCCGACGTCGAGCGGGATGCCACGGTGATGGCCACGATCTACGAGGACGTGCTGCAGGATGACCTCGACCCTGACCCGACACCAGCAAACGAGTACGCGGCGTCGACTGGCGCCCGGGTGGTCGTGGTCGATCTCGATGGAATTTCCATTGTCGACTCGTCCCGAGAACCCGATCGCGACTTCTCGACGCGCCCCGAAATAGCTGCAGCGCTCGAAGGCGAGCGCAGTAGCGGCACCCGACGATCCGACACCCTCGACACCGACCTCCTGTTCGTCGCGGTTCCGGTCGCTTCGGGAGGGGCCGTGCACGGTGGGGTGCGCATCACCTTTGATGCCCACGAAGTAACTGAACGAGTCTGGCGACTCTGGGTCGGGCTGATCGCCGTCGCCGCCGTCGTCCTCCTCGTCGTCGCTGTCGTCGGATGGATCTTGGCCGGCTCGGTCACCCGTCCCGTCCGCCGCCTCCAAGCAGCCGCTCAACGATTCTCACGCGGCGACCTCACTCCAATCGAAGCTGACTCCAACGCGCCACCTGAGCTGGCATCGCTCGAGACCGGCCTCAACGACATGGCTACTCGGCTCGACGAGCTGATGGAACGGCAACGTTCGTTCGTCGCCGACGCATCGCATCAACTGCGTACCCCGCTCACCGCGCTTCGTCTCCGGTTGGAGAACCTGCAGTCGGCAACGTCCATGGACAGTGCCGACAGCGTGGAACTCGATGTCGCGACTGAACTCGGCGACGCGATCGACGAGACCACGCGGCTGTCCGAACTCGTCAACGACTTGTTGCGGCTTGCTCGCACCGAGACTCGCCAAGCACCAGTGAGTGTCGACCTCGCTCGTCTCGTTGGCGATCGAGTCAGCACATGGACGGCCACGGCCGAGCTCAGCGACATTGAGTTGTGGTCTGACGTTGCCGACACGGAACGGCTTGGTCTCGCCGTCGAAGGCGGTATCGAGCAGGTGCTCGACAATCTGATCGACAATGCGATTCGTGCAGCACCACCACACTCGCTGGTCGCGGTGACGCTCGCATCCAACGACGTCGAACACACCGTGTCAATCAGCGACACCGGGCCCGGACTCAGCGACCTCGACAAGCGAAACGCCCTGCAGCGCTTCTGGCGGTCTGACACATCGACACCCGGCACCGGGCTGGGGTTGGCCATCGCGGATGCCGTGATTCAAGCATCGGGTGGAACCCTGCACCTGGCCGACAACGACCCGCACGGGCTGATCGCATCATTCACCATCCCTGTCACAATCGTTGCCGCGGCATCGACAAGCCCGTAACCGGCGTTGCAGCGGATACGCCCCGATCAGGTCGGATCAGGGTTCATCTCCCAGTGTTCGGGCGACCGCCACAGCGCGGACAGCGTGAGGTCCTTGATCGCCAACATTTCCTTCGGAATGCGGTCATTGAGGCGAATGAACAGTTCGTCGTGGGACAAGATCTCCCGATCCCAATCGGAGCGGTCCAGCGACATCGCCTGCAGGAAGTCGGCTTCGGCGAAGTCCTCCAGCCCATCCCAGTTGAGATCGCTGTGACGTGGCATCCAGCCGATCGGGCTCTCAAGTCCGTAGGAGCGGCCGCGGGCACGGTTGACGATCCACTCAAGGACACGCATGTTCTCCCCGAATCCCGGCCAGACGAACTTCCCGTCCTCATCGGTCCGGAACCAGTTGACTCCGAAGATGCGTGGCGGGTTTGCAATGTTTCGACCGAACGACAGCCAGTGGTTGAAGTAGTCGGCCATGTGGTAGCCGGCGAACGGCAGCATCGCGAATGGATCGCGCCGCACCACCCCCTGTTCACCGAATGCGGCCGCAGTGGTCTCGGATCCCATCGTCGCAGCGAGGTACACGCCGTGGGCCCAGTTGAAGGACTGGTGCACGAGCGGCATCGTTCCGGACCGTCGGCCGCCGAAAATGAAGGCACTGATCGGGACACCAGCTGGGTCATCCCACTTATCGTCGATCACCGGATTCTGATGGGCAGGGGCAGTGAATCGAGCATTCGGGTGCGCTGCCTTGCGATCCGCGTCCGGTGTCCAGTCCTCCCCCTTCCAGTCGATGAGGTGGTCCGGCGTGTCGCCATCAAGTCCCTCCCACCAGACATCTCCGTCGTCGGTCAATGCCACGTTGGTGAAGATGGTGTTGGCTCGAATCGATGCCATGGCGCTTGGATTCGTCGACATCGAAGTGCCGGGCGCAACGCCGAAGTACCCGGCTTCGGGATTGATCGCGTACAGCGAACCGTCTGCGGCCGGCTTGATCCATGCAATGTCGTCGCCGACCGTGGTGACCTTCCAGCCCTCATCGGCAAACGCGGCTGGCGGCTCGATCATCGCGAAGTTCGTCTTACCGCAGGCGCTGGGGAACGCCGCGCCAAGGTAGGTCTTCTCACCGCCCGGGTCGGTGACGCCCATGATCAGCATGTGCTCTGCCAGCCAGCCCTCGTCACGACCCATCGTCGACGCGATCCGCAACGCCAGGCACTTCTTGCCCAGCAACGCGTTACCGCCGTACCCACTGCCGTACGACCAGATCGACCGCTCTTCGGGGAAGTGCACGATGTACTTCACGTCAGGGTTGCACGGCCATTGAACATCGACGTCGCCCGGTCCGAGCGGAGCGCCGACGGTATGCATGCACGGAACAAAGGCACCGTCAGCGCCGAGTGCGTCCAGCACCGCTGCGCCCATGCGGGTCATGATCTTCATATTGACAGCGACGTAGGCCGAGTCGGTGATCTCGACACCAATTTGGGCAATGGGCGATCCGATCGGGCCCATGCTGAACGGAATCACGTACATCGTGCGGCCTTGCATGCAGCCGTCGAAGAGTTCACCGAGCTTGCCCTTCATCTCGGCCGGGTCCATCCAATTGTTGGTGGGACCTGCGAGTTGCTTGGTTCGGCTACAGATAAACGTCCGGTCCTCGACACGGGCGACATCACTCGGGTCGGAACGGGCGAGGAAGCTATCCGGTCGAAGCTCGTGGTTCAGCCTGATAAAGGTGCCGGCATTGACAAGTTCGTGCGTGAGCAGGTCGTACTCGTCGTCGGATCCGTCACACCAGTGGACAGCGTCGGGCGTGCACAGGTCGACCATGTCGGCAACCCAGGATCGGAGACCGTCGTGGCGGAGGTTCTCGGGAGATTTCACCATCCGATCATTGCTGGCGCCTTCGCCGGCCAGTAGGGACTGAGGTCCCTTGTCCCGATGGGGAGCGACCGAGAGTGCCGCCGTTGGTTGTGCTGCCGCGCCAGGTTCGGCGGTGCTGCGACCCATAAACTTGAGCTCGTGAACTCGTCTCGATCTGTGCTCTCTGCCGCCGTCCTCGTCGTACTCACCCTGTCCGCTTGCGGCTCGGACGCTGCCTCGACCTCCGATACCGAGCCACCAAATGCCGCCACCTCCGCTGCAGCAGGCATCCAGCTTGTCCAACCCGACGATGCAGCCGCGACGATCGCCACCCCGCCCGACGATCTGGTGATCCTTGACGTACGAACGCCCGCAGAGTTCGCCGAAGGCCACATCGAAGGCGCGGTGATGATCGACTTCTATCGCGACGACTTCGCCTCCGAACTCGCGAAGCTCGATCCCAACGTGCCTTACGTGCTGTATTGCCGCTCAGGCAATCGGAGCGGCCAGACCGGAGCGCTCATGACTGCACTCGGCTTCAGCGCCGTCGATGACGTCGACGGCGGGATCATTGCCTGGCAGGACGCCGGGTTGCCGCTGGTCACCGAGTGACGACGGTCGCGTGACGCTCAGCTCGACGTCGACGCCATCGCTTCCTGCCAAGCCCCGTATCCACCGATGATGTCGGACACATCAGAGAAGCCCGCTTGGCGCAGCACGCTCGCTGCCACCGACGAGCGGTATCCACCGGCGCAATAGACCACGGTTGGAGCTGCTGGGTCGAGTTCGCTGATCCGCGCTGGAAGCTGACCGACAGGAACGGTTGCGGCCCCTTCGATCGTGCCATGTTCGAGCTCGCCCGGGTTGCGAATGTCGACGAGCTGCAGCCCTTCGATGCCATCGCGCTGTTCACTGAACTGGACCGCAGTCAGCCGCGAGGCCCGCTCGACCCGATCGGGATGTGCCGCCATGACAGCGAGCGGGTGTTCGAGGAAGCCGACGACGCGGTCGAAACCGATACGGCCGAGACGATTCTTGGCTTCGGTTTCGAATCCATCACCGACGACCAACAGGATGTCGACGTCGCTCGGGATGACCGAGCCGGCAAACTCGGCGTAGCGGCCGTTGAGCCCGACGTTGATCGAATCGGCGAGATGCCCATGGGCAAACTCGTCGGGATCACGCCCGTCGATGACCATTGCTCCGCCCTCGACCAGCCGGTCGAAGCCATCGAGATCAACCGCCTCCGGCGATGCATGCTCGTCAAGCAGTCCCCGGTCTTGCCGATTCAGCACGGCGTCGTAGATGAAGTAGCTCGGCGCTGGGGGCTGGCCCTCAGTCACCAGATCAAAGAAGGCTTGCTTGTCGTCAGCGAGCAGCGCGTAGTTCGTGGTGCGCTGCACACCGATCGTCGACCACGTGTCGGTCGACAGGTTCTTACCGCAGGCGCTCCCTGCGCCGTGCGCGGGATACACCTTGGTTGCGTCGGGCAACGTGAGCAGCTTGTCGTGCAGGCTGTCGTACAACTGTGCGGCGAGCTCTTCGCGGGTGAATCCAATCGAGGACGGCAGATCGGGTCGGCCGACGTCACCAATAAACAGCGTGTCGCCGGTCAGCACACCGTAGGGCTCGGCATCGTCGGCGTGCTCCCACACCACGATGCTGACCGACTCGGGCGTGTGCCCGGGCGTGTGCCGGATCTCGAGAACGATCTCTCCGAGTTCGATGCGTTCGCCGTCGGCGAGTTTCCGCGACGAGAATTCAGTCTCCGCAACCGAGGAAAACGCGATCTCCGCGCCGGTGGCTGCGGCAAGCTCGAGGTGGCCCGACAAGAAGTCGGCGTGAAAGTGCGTCTCGATGATCAATTCGATCGTGAGACCGGCCTCAGCTGCGTCGCGGACGTATTCGTCGGTGTCTCGACGCGGGTCGACCACCACTGCTCGACCTGACGATTCGTCACCAATCAGATACGACGCCTGCGAGAGGCAATCGAGGTAATACTGCGTGAACTTCATCGTTGTGCTCCTTCAGAGAACTCAAGTATGCCACCCGTGAGATTGACGACGTCAACGAACCCAGCGCCAGCGAGAAAATGGGCCGCTTGCGCACTCCGACCGCCACTCCGGCACAGGACAACCGTGCGCTGAGTCGGATCGAGTTCAGCCAGCCGGTCGGCGAGTTGGTCGAGTGGGATGTTGCTTGCCGTCGGCATGCTGCCATCCACCACTTCGGTGGGCTGACGGACATCGATGAACTGCGTGTCTGGATCCACTACCGACGCGTAGTCGTTGATTGGATGGTTCCGATACGAGGACATCATGATGTTGCCTGCATGTCTGTGAGCACGCCCTCGATGTCACACCCGGCACCACGGTTGTAGGGCAGTCGCCCAAGCGCATTGCCCATCGCGCAGGTGTTGGACACTGCCGAGAACGTCAACCCCGCCGCCACGGCTCCAGCGAGCCACTTCGCTCGCGGTACGGCGACCGACAGCAACATCCCGACGAGTGAGAGCGACCCGGCAGCCAAGCGGACCTGACGATCCAATGCCCAGGTCTTCGACGACCCACGAACGACGTCGTTTCCGCTCGCCGTCCAACTGTCGAGACCACCGTCGAGCAGATGCAGTTGTTGTTTGCCGGCATTGCTGAGCGTGGTGTGCGCCTGGTCGGCTCGAGCGCCAGACTTGCACACGAGCACGACCGGGTGGTCCACATCGGCGAGGTCACTGGCGTGTTCCGCGAGCGTGTCGAGGGGAACGTTGTAGGACCCACCAATGTGGACACTGGCGAACTCAGCGCCGCTTCTGACGTCGAGAATTCTGAGGCCCGGGTCGTCGGCAAGCAGTTGGCGAAGCGTCGCTGCGTCGATTACGTCGGTGCCGAGTGCGCCTGTTGGACGGTGAAGGGTGCTGGTCATGTGAGTCTCCTGGTTGGAATCTTCGATTGATATGGCTTGCGGGATGAGGCCGGCGTCAGACGCCGAGGACGGTGGAAGCAGCGGTGTAGATCCCGACTACCCCAAGCATCAGAGCGAAGCTTCGGGTCAGGCGATCAGCATCGACGTCGGCAGTCACTCGGGCGCCGACGACGACACCGATCGTGACGGTGACAAGGAATGGCAGGACGACTGCCCAGTCAAAGCCGAGGTCGCCACTGCGCATGGCGAGTGCCATTGCGGCGTTGATGACGATGACGACCAGTGATGTACCGATCGCTTCCTTCGCTGGGAAGCCGAGCAACAGGGTGAGCGCTGGGACGACGGCAAATCCGCCCCCGACGCCGAACAGACCGGTGAGCAACCCGACGGCGGTTGCAGCGACAGCGAGCTTCGACAGCGCTGCTATCGAGAGGTGCTGGCGGGTTCGTTTTGCTATCGGTCGGGCCGCAACGAGGGTGGCGCCTCCGACCTCAGCGTCGGGGACCGGCTCAATCTCCACCGACTTGGCAGACTTCGCACCGACACTCCGATACATCCGTACAGCAACAAACAGGATCAGCACCGCGAACGCACCGAGCAGCACCCGCTCGTCGATTTGTCGGTTGATGAGCGTTCCGACTCGGGATCCAAAGATGCCGGCAAGGCCGAACGCAATGCCTGCGCCAAGCCGGACATTGCCGTTGCGGAAGTGGCCGACCACTCCGAACGCTGAGGCAATGCCGACCACGAGGAGCGAGGCAGTGGTTGCGTCCTGGGCCTGCATTCCAGCGACGAACACGAGGATTGGAACCGCGAGGGTCGACCCCCCGCCACCGAGGGCGCCGAGTGAGCCCCCGACGAGCAGTCCAAGCACGATGGCGATGATTTCACCGCTCATGCTGCAGCCTCATTGATGTGTGGTTCGTTCTCATGTACCGACAACCGTACAATATGTACGGACATATTGCAACCTCAGTGAACTGGGCAGACGCAAACCTTCTCGGAAAAGTCCACGCAGATCGTCGGCCAACCGGGCCAGGAGATGAGTAGAGTCTGTTTGTCCGTATCTTTCCAGCGCCATGCGCTGGGCGACGAAAGGAACCCGTGGCGCTCGATCGCTCCAATCCTCTGCCCCTGTGGGCGCAGCTCGAATCCGACCTCAAGCAGCGGCTCGACGCCGGCGAATTCGACGAGCGATTTCCCACCGACCACGAACTGGTCCAGCAGTACGGCGTCAGCCGACACACGGTCCGCGAGGCAATCGGACACCTCAACCGTTCGGGCATCTTGCGCCGCGAACGTGGCCGCGGCACCGTCGTCAACCGCACCGAGTTCGAGCAACCCCTCGGCGCGTTGTACAGCCTCTTCGGTTCCGTCGAATCCTCAGGAGCAGTCCAACGCAGCCAGGTGCTGGAGCTCCGCGAGGACATCAACCCCACCATTGCCACACAACTCGAGCTGGCACCCGACGCTCCCCTGCTCTATCTCGAACGCCTCCGATGCGCCGACGACCAACCGCTCGCAATCGACCGGGCATGGCTCCCGATGGAAGTCGCAAGGCCGCTGTTGACCAGCGACTTCGAGCGGACAGCGCTGTACGACGAGTTGGAACAGCGCTGCGGGGTCCGCCCCAACGCAGGATGGGAACGCATCGCGCCGCTCCTCCCCACGCCAGAGGAACGAACGTTGCTCGACATGCGACGCGGCGAGGCAGCATTCTTTCTCGAACGACTCAGCGTCGCCGATGGTCGCCCAATCGAATGGCGCACGACCACGATCCGCGGCGATCGGTACCGATTCGTCTCCAAGTTCGAGCAAGGCGTCGCGCCCGCGATGGTCGCTTCTGCAAACCCCGCGACGCACAACGCGTAAGGCAGATGCGCCGCTCGGGCGCACCGACCTCACGCGTTCACACGTTGCGATATCCAGTGGTGTTCGGAGCGTCGACTGTCAGCCGACGGCGAGAAGATCGACGACGAAGACCAGGGTCTCGCCGCCTGCGATGACACCACCAGCGCCAGCATTGCCATAACCCATATGCGGCGGAATGGTGAGACGGCGACGGCCACCGACCTTCATCCCCTGCACGCCTTCGTCCCAGCCTTGAATGACCTGGCTCTGGCCGAGGCCAAAGCGGAATGGCTCCATGCGGTTCCACGACGCGTCGAACTCGGCACCGGTCGACCATGACACGCCGACGTAGTGCACGGTGACGCCCTGGCCGGCGGCAGCTTCGTCGCCGTCGCCCACGGTGATGTCGTCGATGACGAGCTCTGCGGGCGGATCTTCGGCGGGGATGGTGATCTCAGGCTTCTGCATGGCAGTCCAGGCTAGTGGCCGGTCGCTGTGTCGACCCAAGACCGAATGGTGGTGCAGATTCATGTACACGCACCGGCATTCATCGGCCCGGACTGGCACAATGGAGCCATGCCCGGCGCCTTTCTGCACCCATTCGCCAAGCCCAGCCGTGAGCGATTCCCGTCGATCACACACGGCAAGGGATCACTTGTCTGGGATCACACCGGCCACGAGATGATCGACGCGATGGCCAGCCTCTGGTACTGCCAGATCGGTCACGGACGCGGTGATATGGCTGACGCAATCGCTGGTCAGATTCGTCAAATCGAGGCCTACTCATGCTTCGACCCCTTCACCAACGGCCCCGCCGACCAACTGGCCGAGAAAATCGCCAGTCTGACCCCGATGCCCGACGCTCGAGTCTTCTTCACCAACTCCGGTTCAGAGGCAATCGATTCGGCGATGAAGTTGGCCCGGCTGACCCAAGTCCTCGACGGCCAGCCCGAACGCCGCTTGATCATCTCTCGCGTCCGTGGCTACCACGGCACCAACTACGGCGGAACCAGCGCGCAGGGTCTCCCACTCAACAAGGAGGGCTACGGGACGCTGCTCGATGACGTGGTGCAGGTACCGGCCGACGACATCGAGGCACTGTCGATGCTGATGGCGGAAAACTCGAACCGCGTCGCGGCCGTCCTCACCGAACCTGTCCAGGGCGCGGCTGGCGTCTACCCGCCCAACGAGGGCTACCTCGACGAAGCCCGCCGACTCTGCGACCAGCATGGCGCACTGTTGATCTTCGACGAGGTGATCACCGGATTTGGCCGTCTTGGCACATGGTTCGCAGCAGATCACTTCGATGTCGTGCCAGACCTCACCGCATTCGCCAAGGGGGTCACCTCGGGCTATCTGCCACTCGGTGGCGTCATCGTTGGACCGCGAGTCAGCGAAGCACTCGAATCAGATCGCGACTTCATCCTGCGCCACGGCTACACCTACTCCGGCCACCCCACGGCCTGCGCGGCCGGGCTGAAGAACATCGAAATCCTCGAGAAGAACAACCTGCTGAAGGCCGCCAGCGGGATGGGCTACCGGCTCGAGCGCGGACTCCGAGCTATTGCCGACGACGGCGGCGTCGATCACGTCCGCGGCGTGGGGGCCGTGTTCGCAGTGGGTCTGCGCGACGACCAGAACGCCGTGCAGTTGCGCGATGCCATGATCCAAGCCGGGGTGATTACCCGGGCGATCGGCACCGACACCATCACCTACTGTCCGCCATTCGTCACGACCGACGAACAGATCGACACCATCGTCGACGTGCTGGCCGAGGCGGTCGGCTGACCCATCCCCGCTCGGCGCACGACAAGCTGCGCCCGGCCCAGATCGGCCAATCAGGCGTTGCGGAGGAGGTCGATCAAGCTGCTGGTGTCCCAGCGGTCGCCGCCGCGTGCAACGACCTGCTTGTACATCTGATCAACGACGGCGGTCACCGGCAAGCGGGCGCCGTTGCGCTCGGCCTCTTCGAGGCAGATGCCGAGGTCCTTACGCATCCACTCGACTGCGAATCCGAAGTCGAACTCGCCATCGGCCATCGTGCCCGCGCGGTTGTCCATTTGCCAGCTCTGTGCGGCCCCCTTGCCGATGACACCAACGACCTCAGCGATGTCCAGGCCGGCGCGTTCCGCGAAGTTCAACCCTTCGGCGAGGCCCTGCACCAGTCCGGCGATACAGATCTGGTTGACCATCTTCGTGAGTTGGCCAGACCCCGACGGCCCGAGGAGCGCACACTGCTTGGCGAACGCACCGATCACCGGGATCACTCGTTCGTACACCTCGACGTCGTCGCAGCCGCACATCACGGTGAGCTGTCCGTTCTCTGCGCCGGCCTGTCCACCGGAGACAGGCGCATCGACAAACCCGATCCCTTGCTCTTCGCACGCCGCAGACAATTCACGGGCGAGGCTTGCTGAGGCCGTGGTGTGATCGACGAGGATCGATCCGGGCGCCATCGACGACAGCACACCCGTCTCGCCGAACACGACCTCACGCACGTCGTCGTCGTTGCCGACACACATCATCACGATGTCGACACTTTCGGCAGCCTCGGCCGGCGTCGGTGCAGCCTGACCACCGTTCAGCGCGACCCACGCCAACGCTTTTGCTGCCGTGCGGTTGAAGACGACGAGGTCGTGACCGGACCGCTTCAGGTGGCGCGCCATCGGAGCGCCCATGACGCCTGTACCGAGAAAGGCGATCTTCTTTCGGTCGTCTACGGGGTTCTGGCCTGAGGCTGGTGCGGTGTCGTCGCTCATGATCCCTGAGTCTTTCAGGTCACAACCGCACGTACGTCACTACCACCGCGGACCATCGTTGAAGCGCTCCCGAGAGGCAGCTGTTCGGACAAGCCGGGCGCTGACACCTCACAGTGTCCGGCGTGAATCGCAGTGAAGCGAGGCGGGGCGCATTCGCCCCGCGCCATCACTTCTTTTTCTTCTTCGGTGTCTCTTCTTCGCCGTCTTTGAGCACGCCCTTGGCCAGTGCCTCGTCAAGGTAGATCTCTGCATCCTCGGCCGAAACCTTGAGAGCGGGTGAAATCTCGGACACGAGGTTGACGCGAGCCCGTTCGTACATCGTGCGTTCGGCGGCGGACAGCGAGGCGTCACGGTTGCGAGCAGCAAGGTTTCGAACGACTTCGGCCACCTGATACACGTCGCCGCTCTTCAGCTTTTCCTGGTGGTTCTTGAAGCGTCGGCTCCAGTTGCTTGGTACGCGCGGGTCAGGCTTCGCGAGCACGGACACGAGGTCCTCAAGTTCGTCAGCCGACACGGGTGGCCGAACCCCGACCTCGTCAGTCTTGTCGACAGGCACACGCAAAGTCATCTCGTTGATGACCGTGGTGAGGATCAGGTAGTCCTGCTTCTCACCGAAGAACTCCATCTTCTTGGTCCCCTCGACTTTGCACGCACCGTGCTGGGGATAGATGACGACTTCGCCCTTCTTGTATTTCACGCAGAACCTCTTTGGGGGTCGATGAGTGGCAACACGGCGAATCCGGTCCCCACAGCGAAAGACAAGGATAACGGCAGCAGACCCCGTTCCGAACTCCGGCCTGATGCTCGACGCTGTTGAACACACGTCGGAGGGTCTTCGCGCACGATTTGGCGCCCCCGGCAGGACTCGAACCTGCGACCGACGGGGTAGAAACCCGCTGCTCTCATCCACTGAGCTACGGAGGCGTAGCAAGGACAATCGTATCCGCACGGCGCTGATGCGCTTCGTTCCGTCAGAGACGGAAACCAACACCTCAGACGTTGGCCGACATCTGGAATCCTGTGCCACCCGGAGTCGAGCCATTACCGCCACGGCCTGCAGTGCCCGCGACAAACTCGGCGGCGTCGAAAACCTGATTCGCAGCACTGTCGTCGAACCATCCATACGACGAGCCCCCGGAGGCGCCGGCACCAGCGGTGGCGTTCACATCGTTGGCGGGTACGCCGCCGGCACTACCACTCCGACCATTCCCGTCGGCACCGCCGAGGCCTGGAGCGCCACCGACGCCGCCATCGGCACCGTTGCCACCGCTTCCACCCCGCACTGTGGTGGCCGAGACCTCGACGATCACGACCCGAGTGGTCAGCATCCCCAACGAGGGGCCGCCCGCGCCGCCACCACCCTGGCCACCGGTTCCGCCGCCACCACCACCGCCGCCGCCACCGCCGTTACCGCCGTCGGCCAGCAGTCCGCTGGCGCCTTCGGCGCCGCTGCCGCCGACCCCTCCAGCCTGAGCGAGGTTCGCGAGTGCACCTGAGCCGCCATTGCCGCCGCGCCCGCCGGCGACCAGCGACTCAATGACGACCAAACGTTCAACGCCCACTGTCCACAGTCCAATCGATCCACCACCACCGCCACCGGGCGCGGCTCCCTCGGTTGCAGTACCTCCGGCACCGCCGCCTCCGCCGCCACCACCGCTGACAAGAAGCGGTCCGTTTCCACCACCACCGCCCGATCCACCTGCGCCCGGCGATCCGACTTCACCACTGGCGCCCTCGCGACCAATCGGCATCGTCGCGTCCTCATCGGCCTGGGCCAAGCCCACACCGCCGTTCCCACCGGGGCCCCCATTGCCCCCTGCGCCGCCACGCCCAGCTTGACCATCCGGCGAGCCACCTGCCCCGCCCGCACCGCCGCCCGGGGCACTGGAACCGCCACCGGTGTTACCGCCGTCGCCACCGCGCCCCCCAGCGGTGGCGCCTGAACCGCCGCCAGAGCCGGCATCACGGCCACTCGCGTTCCCGCCAGCCGACGCAGTGTCTGCCAGGGCCTCAACGGCCACGCCATCGCCGCCGCCGCCGCCGCGTGCGGCATTGACGGTTGATCGTTCGATCCGCACCTCGGTCGCCCCACTGACAAAGATGCCCGAGCTCATTCCGCCTGAGCTGCCATCCACGCCAATGCCACCGTCGCCACCGACGATCCGGCTGTCGAGCACGCTGATCGTGCCCGCATCTTGCACCAGCACGCCTGCTGAGTTGCTGCCCGCCGCAGCGTTGCCAGCGGTGACCTCGATCGCAGACAACCAGCGCTCGGATGATCCTGCCAGACGAATGGCGATCGCTGCTCCGTTGATGACGACACGCTGATTGACGTTGCGCATCCAATTCTCATCGAACCCGCCGTACATGCTCATCCCGTCGCTCAACTCGAGGGAGGCCGCCGTGGTGTCATACGTCCCCACGCTCCGCACGTAGACGTCTCGTCCAGGGGCCGACTCGACGGCCGCGGCCAAGCTCCGCACGGGTGCATCAATCGACCCAGCAGCACTGTCATCGCCACGTTCGCCGTCGACGAACACCGCTTGATCTGCGTCTTCCAACACCCGGACGATGACATCGTCTGTTGCGACTCCATCGGTGCCGGCAACCTCGAGCGTGAACGCAAGCGTTGAAACGTCCAGCGGCGCAGTCACGACCGCTTCGATGCCGAGCAAACTGCCAACACCGGTCGTCACATCCGGGCCGGCTGTTTGCGTCCAGCGAACGGCGTCATCCGGCGTGCCCTCGGCGAGATTCTCGGCGGTCAACACGAACTCGGCCGCCCGATCGACAAGCAGATCTTCTCCCGCCTCCGCGTTCGCCGGCAGTAGCAGTGTGGTCGACGGCGTCGTCGTTGTGGACGCAACCGTGGTCGTCGTGGCTTGCGTCGTGGTGGTCGCTGGTTCGCTGGTCGGCACCGATGTCGGGAGCACCGTTGACGGTGCCGCGGCGTCACCACCACCCTGTGAAGCGACGAACGCGATCATCCCGGCGATCAGCACGAGTACTGCGGCAACACTCAACGCGATCAAGACATTGCGCTGACGCTCCTCGTGTGGACTGAGCGGCGGCCGACCAGCGGGGCCGTTGGCGGCCGCTGGCCATCCTGCATTCCAGTCGTTCGTCATCGTCGTCAGCCTTCCGGGACCCCTGACGGTAGCCACGGAACGCTGTCAACGGGTGGCACCAAGGCAGAGCCGGCACGCGCCATCAGATGAGGTGCTGTCGAAGAAACCCCAGCGCAGTGATGACGGAGAACTGCCGCATCAACTCGCGTAGACCCGGCATGTTGGCCTGCCGGACCTCCTCGAAGCCAGGCCCGACCATCCCGACGAAAAGTGTTCCGACCGGTTGTCCGTCCTGCTCAGCGGGACCAGCCACGCCGGTCAACGACAGCCCGATATCGGCACCCAATCGGTCGCGCACACCCACTGCCATCTGCCGTGCGGCAATTTCGCTGACCACTGGCCCCTCGCCCACACCAAGCAGGGTCTGCTTGACCTCGGTGGCGTAGCTGATGACTCCACCTCTGAACACATCGCTCGAACCCGGAATGTCAGTGAGTCGACCACCAACGAGGCCGCCGGTGACCGATTCGGCGACTGCAAGGGTCAGACCGCGCTGGCGACACAGGTCGAGCACGACCGACTCCATCGTGTCATCGTCCGTCCCGAAGATCAGGTCGTCGATCTCGTGGCGAACCACCGCCTCCCACTGGTCGAGTTGCGCACTGCAACCGTCACGCGTTGCGTCCTTCGCGGTGAGACGAACCTTGAGGCCATTCCAACCACTGGCGAGAAATGCCAACGTGGGAGTGTCCGGCGTTTCGAGCTGCTCGATCACGTGCTCAAGCTTCTCGTTGAGACCGCTCTCGCTCTCACCCCAGGTGCGTAGCACTCGCGACGCAATGACCGCTGTCTCGCCGCTGCGCTCGAGCAGGTCAGGAATGATCGCCCGTTCGAGCATGTCGCGCATCTCATGCGGCACGCCAGGAACCGCGTAGACCACTTTGTCGACACCGTCGACGGTGACGGGGCAAATCAGCCCCGGAGCAGTGCCTCGGGTCTGGGAGATGATTGCCGCCCCGACCGGCACTTCGGCCTGGCGTCGGTTGTTCTCCGCCATCGTCCGGCCACGCGACTCGAACATTTGCCGAATCGTGTCGACGAGCATCGCGTCTTCGACCAGTTCGACACCCATCACGTTCGCGATGGCATGACGCGTCAGGTCGTCGTGCGTCGGTCCCAGTCCCCCACACATGATGACTGCATCAGCGTCGACGAGCATGCGACTGAGCTGCGCCTCGATGCGCCCGACGTTGTCGCCGACCTTGACCTGCACGAGTGAGTCGATGCCACTGGCAGCGAGTTCGCCACCGATCCACGCTGAGTTCGAATCGATGATCTGCCCGAGCAGGAGTTCGGTACCGACGGCGAGGACATCACAGCGCATCGACGCAGTGTGTCAGGAGTGACGAACCGGGCCCGACCCCATTGGCAACTCGTCTCAGGTACTGACCGGTGTTGCTGACGACGCGTTCTGTGGGTTGCGCGCGTAGTGGAGATACTGCGCACCACTGATCAGGGCCAGCACGACCGCCGCCCAGAGCAGGCCCTTCCAGAGCCAGGTGGCATCCAACGCCGTCCACGGCAGCAGAGCAAACCCGACGGCGAGCTGCTGGGCGAGCGTCTTGTACTTCGCCAGCTGGGACGCCGGGACGCTGATGCCCTTGCCGCTCACCACGACGCGATAGACGCTGATGATCAGTTCGCGGGCCGCAATGATGATGACCGGCACCACCCAGAACACACCGGTACTGACCAGGGTGAACATCGCGCCGAGTACGAGCACCTTGTCGGCGAGCGGGTCAAGAAATGCTCCGGCAGCGGTCGGGCCCCGGCGGCGAGCGACATACCCGTCGATGCCATCGCTGACGCACAGCACAAACCAAAAACCAAACGCGATCCAAGCCCCGCCTGGCTGATCGGGGATGATCCAGAACATCACCGGCGAGAGCAAGAGCCGTGCGGTCGTGATCGCATTGGCCCAACTGGCGATCGACAACCCTTCGCTCGGCACCGCCGCGGTGGTATTCATCAGCGCTCGCCGGCCTCGGCCTCGTCCTCATCGAGCGACGCAACGTCGACACCGGCGGCCACGAGATCGGGCCCCAGCGCGTCAACGATCTCGACGTCGACGAACTCTCCCACCGGGACATTCTGCCCGACGTGCACGATGCCATCAATCTCGGGCGCCTCGCGATGGCTCCGGCCGACACCCGAACTGTCGACGAGCACGTTCATCGTTGAGCCGATCAGGTCATCTCGACGGGCCGCGGTGATGTCGTCCTGGAGCGCCCGAAGCTCGCCAAGCCGCTCGTGCATCAGACCATCGGGGACAACACCTTCGCCCTGGGCGACCAGGTCAGCGGCATAGGTACCGGCTTCATTGCTGTAAGAGAAAAAGCCACACCAGTCAAGCTGTGCCTCTTCGACGAACCGCAGCAACTGGTCATGATCGTCTTCTGTCTCGCTCGGGTACCCGACAATGAAGTTGCTGCGGAACGCTGCGTCAGGCTCGCGTTCGCGGATGTCGGCGATGCGGTCGAGGAATCGCTGACCATCACCCCAACGACGCATCTTGCGCAACAACGGCTTGCTGACGTGCTGCAGTGACAGGTCGAAGTACGGGACCCCTGTCTGACAGATCGAGTCGATCAAGCCGTCGGTGAGATCACTCGGGTACAAGTAGAGCAGCCGGACTCGGTCGACTTCGGCGGCCACGGCATCGATCAACGGAACGATCGAGCCAGCACCCATCTCATCGGGACGGTCCTTGCCGTACGACGCAAGGTCTTGGGCCACCAACACAATTTCGCGCGCCTGCAACTGCTCGACCTCGGTGAGAATCGCAGAGACATCACGGCTGCGCTGCGGACCTCGGAAACTCGGAATCGCACAGAACCCACACGAGCGATCGCAGCCTTCAGCAATCTTGATGTAAGCCCACGGGACAGCAGACTTCGGTCGCGGCAGATTGAGCAGATCGAACGACGGCAGCGGCGCTTCCGACACGGGAATCAGCTTGCGCGAACCAGCACCTCGGCTCGGCACTTCTCGGCCATCTCGTTCAGCGATCTTGATGTTGAATGCCTGCCCGAACCCGGCGACCTGATCGACCTCTGGCAATTCGGCGGCGAGTTCGTCACCGTAGCGTTCGGCCATACAGCCGGTGACCACTAGCTTGGACCCGTCGAGGCGCTGCTCATCAAGCGCAAGGATCGTGTCGATTGATTCTCGACGCGCCTCGTCGATAAATGCGCACGTGTTGACGACGACAAGATCAGCCGCTCCAGCATCATCGGTCGGCTCCATACCGTCTGCGAGCAGCGCTCCGACGAGCTTGTCGGAATCGACATCGTTCTTTGGGCAGCCCAAGGTCTCGACATAAAACCGCTGCACCATTCCGGCGACGCTATCTGCCCAGGTGCCCGCTCGCGGAGTGGGACGCGCCGTAGAGAGCCCGCCGTCTCATCGAGGCCCTCGAGCAGATCGTCGACTACTGATGTGCAAGTCGTAGGCCCAACCGCGGCCAGTGGAATGACGCCAGCTTGCCGGTTCCTGACAACGTGACAAACGCTGTGGTCATATCGTCGCCGCCGAAGCAGATGTTGGTCGTGAACATGTCGCCGGTGGCGTGGTGCTCGGTGTGTTCACCATCGGGGGAGATTGCGGTGATCCCACCGTTCAGCAGCGTGGCGACGCACACCCAGCCGTCGTGGTCGACGGCGAGCGAATCGAGGAGTTGATGTCCTGGGAGTCCGTGCAGGACCGAGGGACGCCCACCTGGGACAAGGCGCCCCGGCTCCTCGAGCTGTCGTTCGAACACACGGCCCGTATGGGTCTCGGCCCAGTAGAGCGTGGTCCCCTCCGGCGACAGGCCGATGCCGTTCGGACCATCGACCGGGAAGATCGCTTCGGTGATCTCGGACCCGTCGCATGCTGCGTGGTAGATCGCCGTGAGGTCCGCCGTCCGGGCGCCATGGTCGCGGATGCCGTGGTCGGTGAACCAAAATCCACCGTGGCCGTCCATCACGAGGTCGTTCGGGGCCCGGAGCGGCCGGCCCTGGCACTCGGTGTACAGATCGGTGACGGACCCGTCGTGCAGGTCAACGCGTTGGATCTTGCCACCAAGGTGCCGGCTCGGGTCGAATCGTCCGGGCTGTGAGCGTCCGTTGCGTTCGATCGGCGTAAATGATCCGCCGTTGTTGCAGAGATAGATCGCGCCGTCAGGTCCAATGGCTGCGCCGTTCGGGCCACCAGGCGTGTCGGCCACGCGCTCCTTGGTGCCGTCCGGTCGGACCCGGGTCAGGCATTCGGAGAACATCTCGACCACGATCACCGAGCCGTCCGGCATCGCAATCGGGCCCTCTGGAAAGCGCAAACCGTCGGTGATCTCGGTGAGTTCTGGCTGCAGGTCGATATGTGCCATGCCCCAAGCCAATCACACCGGCGCCCGCAGACGCGCACCCGTCAGAGTTGGCCGTTTTGCTGCAGCAGTTCAAACTCTTCGACGGTCATCAAGACCGAGCGAGCCTTCGAGCCTTCGCTCGGACCGACAACACCACGTGTTTCGAGCAGGTCCATGATGCGACCTGCCCGAGCGAAACCGACCTTGAGCTTGCGTTGCAGCATTGACGTGGAACCCAGTTGGCTGCGCACGATGAGCTCCATTGCTTGGCGCATCATCACGGTGTCTTCGTCCTCTTCGCCTGCGGAGAATGCGTTGGCGTCGGAGGTGAGATCCATCGTTCCCGTCGACATCGGAGCGGCCCCGGGCGCTCCGAGCGCCGGCGGTACCAGGGCGGGCTGATCAATGCCTGCGAAACCGTTGGCGTCGGCGGTCGGTGCGTCGTCGCCGTCTTCGACTGCTGTGGAATGAATTGGCTCCGGCGCCTGAGCACGCCAGTGGGCCACGACCTTGCGGACCTCTTCTTCGGTGATGAACGCACCCTGGATGCGGTTGGCAACTGAGGAGTTACCCGGCAGGAGCAACATGTCGCCCTTGCCGACGAGCTTGTCGGCGCCGGGCTGGTCAAGAATGACTCGTGAATCGGTGAGCGACGACACGGCGAAGGCCATCCGGGCAGGGATGTTGGCTTTGATGACACCCGTGATGACGTTGACCGACGGGCGCTGGGTGGCGACGATGAGGTGGATGCCGACCGCGCGTGCCTTCTGAGCGATGCGGGTGATCGACTCTTCGACATCGCGCGCGGCGACCATCATCAGATCGTTGAGTTCGTCGACCACGATGACGATGTACGGCATGTACTCATAGACCGCAGGGCTGTCAGGGTCCCAGCCGATGGGCTGCTCGATCTCGCCCTTCTTGAACGACTTGTTGTAGCCGCCGATGTCGCGGTATCCGACCTCAGAGAGCACGTCGTAGCGGCGTTCCATCTCCTTGACGGCCCAGCCGAGCGCGTTGGCCGCCTTCTTCGGATTGGTGACCGGCTGCGTCAATAGGTGCGGGAGACGCTGGTACTGCCCCATCTCGACCTGCTTCGGGTCGATCAGGATCAGGCGCACGTCGTCGGGTGTCGTGCGCATCAGCAACGATGTGATGATGCAGTTGATGCCGGAAGACTTTCCGGCTCCGGTGGCGCCCGCGATGAGCATGTGGGGCGTGGCAGCGAGATCCAGGAACACCGCCTTGCCCGCAATGTCCTTGCCGATCGCCACGTCGAGAATGTTGTTCGATGTCAACGCCTCGGGCGACACCATGAGATCGCCGAGCGCAACGAGCTGACGTTGGTGATTCGGAACCTCGACACCGATGGCCGAGCGGCCCGGGATCGGGGCGAGGATGCGCACATCGGTCGCCGCCATCGCGTACGCGATGTCCTTCTGCAGGTTGGTGACCTTGGCGACTTTGACCCCGGGTCCAAGTTCGAGTTCGTATCGCGTGACGGTGGGGCCGACGGTCATACCGATCAGCTCGGTGTCGACGTTGTGCGATGCCAGCGATTCCTGCAGCGTCTCGCCGCGTTTCTCGATGGCCTTCAGGTCCATCTTCTGCTCGCCAGCCATATCGAGGAACGACGTCGGCGGAAGCACCCAGTCGCCGACGTGCGTGCCATCGGGTGAGACGTCGCCAGCCTTGGAACCGGTGCTCGCTTTTGGTTTCGCAGCCCGCTTCCGTTTCGGTTTCGCGGGAGCGTCTTCGACCCACTCATCTCCGTCGTCTTCGAAGTCGTACACCTCAGCGCCCGTGCTCAACGTCATCGCTTCGCCAGCGACCCCCGAACCAGGTATCTCCCCAGAAGTTCCATGCCCGGACGAGTCGTAACCGCGGAGTTCACCACTTTCGTCGCGGTCGCTGCTCAGCGTGGAGATGTTGCTGAGACCCGACCGCGCAGCGCGTCCCACAGGTCGCAGCACCGTCGACAGGAATCCGCCGGTAGATGTCGCCATCGTGCGCAGCGACGTCTGAGTGACAATGAGCGCTCCGCCAATCAGCAGCGCAACGAAGATGACAACAGCACCGGGCGCAGCCAGCGCGGCGCTCAGTGGCTCGGCCGCCAACGCACCGAGCCAACCACCTGCAGTTTCGAGTTCGTCGACGTCGGCAGAGATCTTGTCCGGCCCGCGCACAATATGCAGCAGACCGAGCAACGAAATACCGACCAGTGTCCATCCGAGCACCAGCCGGAACGGGCTGTACGAGCGACCTCTTTTGACGAAGGCGATTCCAGTGGCGATCAGCACGAGCGGCACGGCAAGACGCCCGAGACCCGCAAACCAACCAATGACCGTTTCGATGCCGCGGCCGAGCGGGCCGGCGAGATCGACATAGACGGCGAGCGCGGTGAGCACCCCGGCGCCGATCAATCCGAGGCCAAGGAACTCGTGCTCACGACCATCGACAGCGCCACGCAGTTCGGCAGCGGCGCGATCGCTGCGCGTCAACTCCGGCGGGGTCTGGTCGCGGACTGATCCGGTCTGCTGACGTCCGCCGGTCGACATCACCTCGGTGGGATCAGCGTTCTGCGATCCCTTCGAACCGGCCGACCGCGTGGTCTTGGCTGATCGAGACGAGGCGTTGACGCTCGTTGAACGCTTACCAGGCGCCTTCTTGGCGGACTTCTTCTTGGACGGACCCCAGGTGGACATGACAGAGACCACCGTACCAACCCGGTGTCATGGCGGTCAGCGACCCCGCGAAGAACGTCCGTTCGCTCTCGACCTGCGTGATTGCGCAGTCACAGCGGACGCACCTCGATCACCGCTCCGGATGGAGCCACAACGATATCGAGCACCCCACCCTGAGCCGACCGGGCAGATATCACGTAGCGGACGAATCCACCGGGCCCGCCCTCGATACTGAGGGCATCGATTGATGCCGTCGGAAGGTCGGCAGCGACGCCCGCGAGAATTGTCTCGTCATCGAAGTCAAGCGAAGCAGCAGTGAACGTTTGGCCGACGGCCCCTTCGATTGTCGGTCCCGGCGGCTGCAACTCGCCTGCGAGGAAGACGTAGGGCACAGCTGCAGTTCCGTCGTCGACGGCGACGAAGACGTTGGTGAGCTGGGGTGTTGCGGTGATCTCGAAGTACTCCTGGGTTCCGTCGAGCTCTGCTTCGATGGCAGCCACAGCCGCCCGAATCTCGAACCCAAAGGGTGACCCATTCGGTGCTGCGTCAGAATCCGCACTGCCGCTGCAGCCCAGGAGTGCAAACAGCACAGCGATGGCGCCAAGGCGTCGGGGGAACGAACCGAAGGTCATCACGCTGCGTTTATGCGCTGAGGATCGGGCCGAAGTCGAAGCCCTTCATCACCGCTCCGAGGTCGCCGGTCGGGAGCGATCCACCCGGCGACACCTTGTCGACCAGACCGGGGATCATGCTGGCCAAGCCGTTCTTGGCCTCGTCACGGGTCAAGCCTGCCGCGTCCGCTATCCGGTCGACTTCGAACGCGCCGAGCGCTTGCTCGACATCGTCGGGTGAAAGCGGCTCGTTGTCGCCGGTTCCAACCCAACTGTTGGCCTGGCCACCCAAGCCGGCGCTCGTGAACTTGCCGAGCAATCCGCCAAGGCTGCCAATGGCCCCGCCTTTGCGCATCATCGGTAGGAGTGCGTCCATCAGTGGATCGCCAGACTTGGGCGCCTTGGGTCCAGTGAGTCCGCCGAGCACGTCCATGAGTCCCATCGCCGCGCAGGTTAGGCGCCGGTTGGCCGAAACCGTCAGGCTTCCATGACGACGGGGACGATCATGGGCTTGCGCTTGGTGCGCTCGCTCACGAACTTGCCCGCAGCGCGGCGCACTTCGCGCTCGAGTTGCTCGACGTCGCGAACCCCTTCGCTCAGTGCCAGTTCGACCTTTGCAGCAACGGTGTCGCAGGCTTCGTCGAGCAGATCTTCGGCTTCAGGCGCATAGACCCAGCCACGGGTGATGATTTCGGGACCGACCAACACCTTGCCGGTCTGAACGTCGACCGTGACGACCACGACGACCACTCCCTCTTCGGCCAACTTCTGACGGTCGCGTAAGACACCCTGTCCGACGTCGCCGACGATGCCGTCGACGTACAAGTAGCCCGCAGGCACTCGGCCGACCGGCGCGAGGCCTCCGTCGGTCAACTCAATCACGTCGCCGTCTTCGCATTGGATGATCCGGTTGGCGGGCACGCCCATCAGTTCACCGAGCTTGGCATTGGCGACCATGTGGCGGTACTCGCCATGAATCGGTACGAACCATTCGGGGTTGACGATCGAGAGGTATGTCTTGATGTCGTCGGCCTTTGCATGCCCGGTGGCGTGGACATCCATGATCCCGGAGTGAACAACCTGGGCGCCGAGGCGGAGCAACCCGTCGATCACCTTGTTGACGCTGCCTTCGTTGCCGGGAATGGCATGACTCGACAGCACCACGGTGTCATGTTCGTTGAGCTTGAGCCAACGGTTTTCGCCGCGGGCCATCAGGCCGAGAGCTGACATTGGCTCACCCTGGGATCCGGTGGAGATGATGCAGATGTCGCCGGGATCGTGCTGGTTGATCTCTTCGATGTCGATCAGCGACGATTCGGGGATCTTGAACACGCCGAGGTCGAGGCCGAGGCGGATGTTCTTCTTCATGCTCAACCCGAGCGTGGCGACCTTGCGGCCCTCGCCGACTGCAGCGTCGGCGATCTGCTGGATGCGATGGATGTGGCTCGCGAAGCTCGCGGTGATGATTCGTCGGCCGCGTTGCTGGGCGAACAGCGAGCGGAGCACACCGCCGACGTTGGTTTCACTCGAGGCGTAACCCGGCTCCTCGGCGTTTGTCGAGTCGCTCATCAGCAGGCGGATGCCTTCGGTTTTCGCGAGTTGGCCGATGCGGGCCAGGTCGGCGCGCCGCGAGTCGACTGGCGTCAGATCGATCTTGAAGTCGCCCGAGTGGAGCACCACGCCCTGCGCAGTGTGCACGGCGATCGCGTGTGCGTGGGGAACGGAGTGCGTGACGGGAATGAACTCGACAAGGAGGGAGCCGACGTCGATCTGTTCGCCGTCCTGCACGGGCCGCATGTCGATCTTGGGCATCAGCCCCGCTTCTTCGATGCGGTTCCGGGCGAGACCGAGCGCGAGGGCCGAGCCGTAGACCGGGAGCGGGTTGTCCCGAAGATGACCGATGCCGTCGCCGTCGCGCATCAGGTACTGGATGGCACCGATGTGATCTTCGTGACCGTGGGTCAGGACGAGCGCCTCGATACGAGCCGCGTTCTCGCGCAGGTACGAGAAGTCGGGCAGGATCAGGTCGACGCCGTGGTGGATTGCGTCGGGGAACATCAGCCCGCAGTCGATCAACATGATCGTCCGGTCGGGGTCGTCGGCGGCGCCCTGCTCGATCGCCATGCAGTTCCGGCCGATCTCACCGAGCCCCCCGAGGAAGACGACGCGTACGGGAACGGTCGGGTCGAGCGGAGCGGTGTACATCTGGGTCATGTCAAGTCGATTCAGTTGCGATCGGTTGGGCAGTTCAGTGTGACGCAGCGCGAGCTGCGACGAGATGCGCGTAGACGGTACGGGCTGAGTCTTCTGTGCCGTCGGGTTCGGGACCCATGGGGAGTCTGCAGGCGCCGACCGCGTGGCCGAGCGTGCGCATCATCGACTTGGTCTGCACGGGATTCGGGGCATCGTCGTTGCCTTCGAACTCATAGCTCTCGATGAGCAGACGATTGAGGCGTTGGGCCTCGCCGATGTCGTTGCGATTCCACGCGTTGAACATTGCGAGATGCTCGGGCGCCGCCCAGTGGGTGCACACGCCAATCGCCCCGACAGCACCGACCGCCAACAGCGGAAGGTTCATCGGCGAGTCGCCCGAGTAGACCTCGAAGTCGTTCGGGCTCGCAGCGATGACCTTGGCGGTCTCGCTCGGGTCGCCGGCGGCGTCCTTGAGCGCGACGATGTTGGTGACGTCATTGGCAAGGCGGATCAGCGTCGAAGTCGACATCTTGCGACCGGTGCGCTTCGGGATGTCGTAGAGAACGACCGGGAGGTCTGTACTCGATGCGATCGCCCGAAAGTGCACTTCGATGCCGGTCTGGGACGGGCGGCTGTAATACGGGCTGACGCCGAGGACTCCGGCAATGCCCAGCTTGCTCGCCTCAGCCGTGAGACCGATGTCTTGGCGTGTGTTCGAACCTGTCGTGCCGGCAATGACCGGAACGGTGACAGCGGCAGCAATCGCTTCGAAGAGCGTCAGTTTCTCGTCGATCGACAATGTCGCCGACTCACCTGTCGTGCCAGCAACAACCAGCGACTCGTTCCCTTCGGCGACGAGCCATTTCGCCAAGGCGACGGCCGCGTCGATGTCAAGTTCGCCTACCTCGTCAAAGGGCGTCACCATCGCGACCGACACACGTCCGAAGCGCGGCATCAGTGCGTTCCTCTGATTGCGGGCCTGGGCGTTTCCGTGCTCATCACGCCACAGAACCTATTGCATCGAACCGGAGATGACGCGTCCGTGTTTGACTAAAACGATCCCTCTGCCGATCGATCGATGCCCTGAGTGAGGATGAGGTCTTCGTGGAGCTCCATCCAGGCATCGTGATAGCTCCCGCACATCACCCCGGTGAACATGTTGGTCTCGCCCGCGTGCAGGCGTGCCAGGCTCTGCGCGAGACGCGGTGCGTACGGCTCGAGCCGCTCAAGCACGGCACCCAGCGCGGCGACCACCGGCTGAGCCGCTGCGTCGAGGGCGCCAAGACGGTCGATCACGTCGGCGTCGTACGCCGCATCGCTGTGGTCGTTGACATCACCGTCGCGGAGCTGCCAATCACCGCACAATTCCTTGAAGGAGCTGTTGATTGCCAAAAAGGTCTCATAGGACGGCGCCAGGACAGCGGGGTCGACGCCAGCGAGGTCGGCGGCGAGCAGGCCCGGGTAGGCCGCTCGACCATCGGGCGTGAGCTGCCACAGACCGCGGGCCTCACGGAATTGGGCCTGCTCGGCTTCGAGCATGGTCGCCAGGTTCGCCTCGACATCGCCCACTTGTAGGGCAGTCATCTCAACCAGCGTGTCAACAGTGGCGAAACCCTTGATCCGAAGAGCGTGAAACGTCCGGAATGCGGGTGTTGAGCTGTGCGCCATAACGGCGAGACTAGTGAACCGCGTCGCTCCCGGATCGTACGGAACGATCGACACGGCCAGCTCCTTGGCCAGCTCCTCGGGCAGCGTCTCGGGCAGCCCCTGCGGAGCGTTGGAAGCGCCACCACACATACCACGCTGTCCCGAGGATGATCGGCATCACGTAGGTGATGAATCGGTAGACGAGAACACCGGCGAGCGCCACTTCGGTGTCGACACCGGCCGCGACGAGCGCACCGGTCACTCCGGCTTCGATCACACCGACGCCACCGGGGGTCGGGGCGAGCGAGCCGAGGATGTGGGCGACAAAGTACACACGGGCATATTCCGATAGCTCGAGTTCGTCGCCGACACCCAGCCCGCGCAATGCCACCCACAAGATGACTGCGCCGGTCCCCTGCGCCACCAGCGTGCGCAGCAGCAAGCCGGCTGGACGACGCGCAACCAACCGCAACCCGTCGCGAATCTCGTCAACGATCCGCACAGCGAGATCCCGGTCAGACGCTGCAGGGTCGACATCGCCGAGCACCGTCGGCCAGCGCGCCACGACCCACTCGCTGCGAGCGGTGATGAAACGGTGGGCCCGCTCGGACCGCAGCATCAGCAGCCAGAACAACGCTGCCCCACCGAGCACGGCGGCGCAGACTGCGACAATTACCACGTCCGCGAGGTCAGCGTCGCGGCCCGCCATGTCAACAACAGTCGCGACCAGTGGATATCCCCAGCTCACGAAGGCCGTTGCAACGCCCGAGGCGACCAGCATCACAATGAATCGCGTCCCGGTGACCCACCGCTCACGGGCGAGTTGCCAGCGAAGCACGGTGGCGATCGGGCCACCGGCCGGAATGCCCTTGCTTGCCGCGGCGCCAACGTCGCTGATCATCTCAGATCGCGTCAACGTCAGCTCGGGCAGCAGCGAGCGGATCACTTCCGCACGCGACACTCGATCGAGCACTCCGAGCAACGCCAAGACGACCACGGTCGCTGCGGACAGCTTCCCGATCTCCCCGATCGCACCAACAATCGTTTGCCGCTGAAGAATGACGGCGGCGACCAGGACCAGCGCAACGAGCAGCACCGCACCCTGCCTGACCCGTGGCTCGTCGATCAGTCGCCGCATTCGGCCGAAGGTAGAAGCCCGGAGGCATGGGCGCTCAACGCTGCGCTGATTGTTCTCAGGACCGCAACAGTGACGGCCCGAACGCTCAGCTCAGGCGGCTGACGCCATCGGCGATGGCTGCCTTTGCAACAGCTGCGGCCACCGCCATCGAGACCGAGCGGTCGAACACCGACGGCATGATGTTGTCCTCGGTGAGTTCGTCGTCGGAAACGGAGTCGGCAATCGCCTTCGCTGCGGCGAGCTTCATGTTCTCGGTGATGTCGGTCGCCTGCGCGTCGAGCGCACCTCGGAAGATTCCGGGGAAGGCGAGCACGTTGTTGATCTGGTTCGGATAGTCGCTTCGACCGGTTCCCATGACGCGGACGAGATCGCCAACCAGCTCGGGGCGAATCTCCGGGTCCGGGTTGGCCATCGCAAAGACGATCGGATCGACGTTCATGTTGCCGATGTCGTCGACGGTCAACACGTCAGGGGCGCTGACGCCGATGAACAAATCAGCGCCGTGCATCACGTCGGACAGTTCGCCTTGCTTGCCATCCGGATTCGTGTTCTCGGCAAACCACTGCTTCCAGCTGTTCAGTCCGTCGCGCCCGTCGTAGACCGCACCCTTGCTGTCCACGCCGACGATCTTGGTGGCGCCCGCTCCGAGCAAGATCTTGCCAATCGCAACGCCGGCGGCACCGACTCCTGAGATGACAATCGAGAGGTCGGCCATGTTCTTGCCAGTGATTCGCAACGCGTTTTCGACGGCGGCGAGCGTGACAACCGCCGTGCCATGCTGGTCGTCGTGGAAGACCGGAATGTCGAGGGCTTCCTTCAGCGCCTCTTCGACCTGGAAGGCGCCCGGGGCCGCGATGTCTTCGAGGTTGACCCCGCCGAAGGTCGGGGCGAGACGGATGACGGTTTCGATGATCTCCTCTGGCGATGACACGTCGAGGCAGATCGGGAACGCATCGACTCCGCCAAACTCCTTGAAGAGCAGCGCCTTTCCTTCCATCACCGGCATCGCACCCTTCGGGCCGATGTCGCCAAGACCGAGCACGGCGGTGCCATCGGAGACAATGGCAACCGTGTTCTTGCGGATCGTGTACTCATCAGCCAGGCGTTCGTCGGCAGCGATGGCTTTGCACACTCGGGCCACGCCGGGGGTGTACGCCATCGACAAATCGTCCTGATCGCCGACCGGGAGCAGCGAAAGCACCTCGATCTTGCCGCCTTCGTGCATCCGGAATGTCCGGTCGTGCCATTCCTCCAACGTGACGCCGTCGGTCGCAACAACCGCCTCGACAATGTCCTGCTGGTGCTCGACGCTCCTGCAGTTGACAACGATGTCGCGCTCGAGTTCCTTGCCCTTGGCGACAAATCCTTCGATCGCGAAGATGTTGCCGCCGGCCTCACCAATGGCGGAGCACAAACGGCCGAGGACACCCGGCACGTTGTCGAGGGTGACGTCGAGAGTGATCGAGTACTGCGTTGCGGTAGGCGTCGACATAGGGCGCAGAATCTACCCCGTGTCCGCCTGACACCCTGCGCCGCGGACGTCCCGATCGCGAACAGACAACCCGAGCTCTGATGCCTCGGATAGCGTTGCCTCCCGCGTGAACAACCTCTGAAGGAGAACCAAGAATGCGACCCAACATTAAGAAGATCGTCCCCGTCCTCGCCGTCGGCGCACTCGTGCTCGCTGCATGCGGGAGCGATGACGATTCCAGCGACAGCGAGGCAGCGGGAAGCGACTGCTCAGCGACCATCGAAGACGGTGTGCTCACCGTGGCCACCGGCAACCCGGCCTTCTTCCCGTGGGTCATCGAAGACACGCCCGAATCTGGCGACGGTTTCGAGTCAGCTGTTGCGTTCGCCGTGGCTGCCGAGATGGGCTACGCGGCTGACGCCGTCAAGTGGGTCCGCACCGACTTCGACGCCGCCATTCAGCCTGGTGCGAAGGACTTCGACGTCAACCTTCAGCAGTTCTCGATTACCCCTGAGCGAGCCGAGACGATCGACTTCTCGCTCCCCTACTTCACCAGCAATCAGGCGATCGTCGCCCTTGTCGGCTCCGCCGCTGAAGGCGCTGCGACCATTGCTGACCTCAAGGACGTGAAGTTCGGCGCACAGGCCGGAACCACCAGCCTCGAGTTCATCACGTCGGTCATCCAGCCGACCCAGGAACCCTTCGTGTACGACGACAACGTCGGTGCCAAGGCTGCGCTCGAAGCAAATCAGATCGATGCCGCAGTATTCGACCTCCCGACCGCACTCTTCGTGTCGGCCGTCGAGATCGAAGGCAGTGCAGTGATCGGTCAGTTCCCGACCGAGTCGGGCGACAACACCGACCAGTTCGGCATGGTCCTCGAGAAGGACAGTGCACTGACCGGCTGCGTCGACGATGCCATTCAGACCATCACCGACAACGGCACCCTCGCCGCCATCCAGACACAGTGGCTCGCCGACAACACCGGCGCCCCGATCATCTCTGAATGAACCCTGAGTTACGCCGGGGTCTGACCCCGGCGTAACTTGTGTTCGACATGGATCAGCGGACTCGCCGTCAGGCGTATGAACAACGTCAGCGCAAGCGTTCGCTGATCATTGCTTTCCTCAGCACGTCGGTCGTGATCGGCGCAATCGTCGTACTCATCCCGCTGCTCCCACGTTGGGATCGCGTCCGAAAGTCATTCTTCGACGGCGAGATCTTTGCCGACTCATTTCCGCGGCTGCTCCGTGCCTTCTGGCTCGACGTGCAGATCTTTGCCTGGTCGGTGCCGTTGATCTTCGCGCTGTCGCTGGCGATCGCGGTGTCACGCAACACTCGATCACCTGCGCTTTTCCCGCTGCGTGCCGCCGCGGTGATCTACACCGACGTCTTTCGCGGCGTGCCGGTGATTCTGACGATCTTCCTCATCGGCTTCGGCGTCCCCGGCCTCTTCGATTCGCGAGCGTGGAGTAACCCGCTGATCTGGGGTACCGCCGCCCTCGTTCTGTCCTACTCGGCCTATGTCTCTGAAGAGATCCGGGCCGGCCTCGAGGGCGTACACGAAAGCCAGCGCGCCGCCGCCCGCTCGCTCGGCATGAGCACCAGTCAGACAATGTCCACCGTCGTGCTCCCGCAGGCACTACGGCGGATCGTTCCGCCGATGATGAACAGTCTCGTATCGCTCCAGAAGGACGTCGCCCTCGTGAGCCTGATCGGGCCCATCGAGATCCTCCGCCAGGCCGGTCTCGACAAGTCCAAATTCGCCAACTTCACCCCCTACGTCGCTGCGGCCGTGATCTTCCTCGCGGTCACGATTCCCTGCACCCGGATCGCCGACTACCTCCTCAACCGCGAGCGCCGTCGAACCGGCGCGACTGCAGTGTCATGACCTCCAGCATCTCCAGCATCTCCAGCACGCCAAAGCTGTCGTTGCGCAACGTACGCAAGTCCTTCGGCACCAACACGGTGCTGGACGGGATCGATCTCGACGTCGCAGAGGGCGAAGTCATCACTCTGATCGGCGCCTCGGGGTCTGGCAAGTCAACGCTGTTGCGGTGCGCGAACCTGCTCGAGCCACTCGACGACGGTGAGATCTTCTTCGATGGCGTCGACATCGCTGAGCCTGGCCTCGACCCCGACCCGATACGCCGGCGCATCGGCATGGTCTTCCAGAGCTTCAATCTCTTCCCGCACATGAGCGTGACCAAGAACGTGGCGATCGGTCCGCGCAAAGTGCTCGGCACCGACAAGGCCACGGCAACGACTGCCGCTGTCGAGATGCTCACGCGGCTCGGTCTGGCCGACCGAGCCGACGCCTACCCCGATCAGCTGTCAGGTGGCCAGCAGCAACGAGTGGCGATTGCCCGGTCGCTTGCGATGAACCCCGAGGTCATGCTGCTCGACGAGATCACATCGGCGCTCGACCCCGAGTTGGTCGGCGAGGTACTCGACGTCGTCCGCGGCTTGAAGGCCGACGGCATGACGATGCTGTTTGCGACACACGAAATGGCCTTCTGCCGTGAGATCAGCGACCGCGTGTGCTTCCTCCACCAGGGCCGCATCCTCGAACATGGTCCACCCGAACAGATTTTCGGCAACCCGCAAGAGACGCGCACGCGTGAGTTCCTGCAACGCGTCACCGACGCCGGCCGGTTCTGACCTCCACGACCAACGATGTCGGAGCGTTTACTGGTCAGCCATGAACGCGCCGCCGAACTCATCGCGCAGGGTCTTCTTGCTGAACTTGCCGACGCTCGTCTTCGGCACCTCGTCGATCCACTGCACGCCCTTGGGAAGCTGCCACTTCGCCACTTTGTCGGCAAGGTGTTCGATCACTTCTTGCTCGGTGAGTGTGTCATCGGAACGGACCACGCACGCCAGGGCCGCCTCGCCCCACTTGGGATGCACAATGCCAACCACCGCAGCTTCGGCCACCTTGGGATGCGACATGATCTCATTCTCGAGTTCGACCGAGGAGATCCACTCGCCGCCTGACTTGATGAGGTCCTTGGTGCGATCGACCAACCGAATCCGGCCGCGGGCATCGACCGTGGCGACGTCGCCAGTCTTCAGCCAACCATCGTCGGTGAAGCTCTCTCTCGAGCGCGGGTCGTCGTAATAGTCCGAGGCAATCCAGTTACCTCGGCATTGCAGTTCTCCGCTCGCTTCGCCGTCCCAAGAAACCGGGTTGGTGGAACCGGGCTCGACGACGCGGGCCTCCACTCCGAACGAAATGCGCCCAACCTGGGTGCGTAGATCGGCTTGCTCGTCGATGGAAAGTTCCTGCTGATCGACATCGAGCTGACAGACCGACGCGATCGGGCTGGTCTCCGTCATCCCCCACGCCTGAAGAATCGGCAGACCGGTCTGCTCCCGGTAGGCCTCGGACAGCGAGCGCGGCACTGCGGAACCGCCGCAGGGAATCGACCGCAACGACGAAGTGTCACGGCCCTTCAACTCAGGCAACACCGCCATCCAGATCGTTGGCACACCGGCGGCAACCGTCACGTTCTCGTCGACGATCAAATTGGCCAGCGCCGGGCCTGACAAGTCGGCACCGGGCATCACCAGCGTCGCTCCGGTCGCAACAGCGGCGTGTGCCAGCCCCCATGCGTTGGCGTGGAACATCGGCACGACGGGCAAGACCACGTCGGCTTCGCGGACACCGAGGCTGTCGACCATCATCGCCCCAGCTGTGTGCATGAACGTTGACCGATGGGTGTAAACGACGCCCTTCGGGTTGCCGGTCGTACCTGAGGTGTAACACATGCTTGCAGCACGACGTTCGTCAGTGATCTCGGGGAAGTCAATCGGTTGCTCCGCTGCGATGAGCTCTTCGTAGTCGAGCAGGGTGTGTCCGCCGAGGTCGTCGGGAATGTCCCCCTTGCCGTCGTCCATCAACACGAGATGCTTGAGGTTGGTGAACGTGTGGAGCAGCGGGGCGAGCAACGCGAGGATCGAACGATCAACGAAGATCACCTCGTCATCGGCGTGGTTCACGATGTAGGTCAATTGCTCAGGGAACAGTCGAATGTTCAACGTGTGCAGCACCCGGCCGGTACACGGAGCAGCAAAATACAGCTCGAGGTGACGCGCCGTGTTCCAGGCAAACGTGGCGACACGCCCGTCAGCAGAGACCCCGAGGGTGTCGAGCACCCCGGCCAGCTGGCGCGTCCGCCGAGCAAAATCGGCGTACGTCGTGCGCTCGAGGCCACCGGCAGCAGCGGTGATGATCTCCTTGTGCCCGTGGTATCGCTCGGCTCGATCGAAGAGATGGTTGATCGTCAACGGAACATCTTGCATCAGCCCTTGCATCCCGTCGAATGTAACCGTTCACCCTGGCCGCTCTCGCAACCCGAAGCGTCGGCGCTACGGTTCTGCGCCGTGAGCGATGCGGTGGCCGTTGAACCCGAACCTGCACCACACGTCCGCCCCAACTGGGCGCCGCTCACGCTCGCCGCCTTCGTGGCCCTGGTCATTTGTTCCAACATCGCCAGCGCTGTGTGGGCTCGGTGGGTCAACACCAATCCCGAAGGTTTGCTCCTTCTGTCGTCACGGAACCGATATCTCGCGCTGACTCTTGCCGCCGGCGTCTCGCTTCCGTTCTATGTCGCCATCGGATTTCTTCGCATCGGTTCCGCTTTTATCGTGTGCCACCTCGTCGGCCGCGCCTATCGCGACGACGTTGCCGGGTGGTTCACCAAGTACCTGGGTATGACCAAGGAATCGATCTTTGCGTTCGAACGAGGTTTCGACAAGGCCGAGTGGGCATTGATCCCGTTCTTCGCCGGGTCAAACATCGTTGCGGCGTTGAGCGGAGTGCGTCAGACGCCGCCGGTCAAGTTGGTCACGTTGTTGGCCATCGGCATTGCCGGTCGGCTGGCGTTGATGTGGTGGCTGGCACGGACCTTCGAGGACCAACTCGTCGACTTCCTCGGCTTCCTGCAGCGTTACCAATGGTGGGCAGTCGGCATCTCAGTCGGGCTGGTCCTTCTCGTCAACGGCCGCAACCTCCGCCGCTAACCGATCTGACGGTCCCGCCTCCGCACAAAATTGGCTCATGCTTGCAGTGCCACATAGGCATGTTCAGCACTGATCTGGTACACAGTTGGCCATGTCTCAAGTCACTCTCGGCGGCAACCCCGTCAACACATCCGGCGATCTCCCCGCAGTGGGGACTTCAGCACCGTCCTTCGACCTCGCAGGCGTGGACCTCGGCAACATTTCGAGCGCCGACCTCGTCGGTCAGAACGTTGTTCTCAACATCTTCCCCAGCGTCGACACACCCACGTGCGCCACGAGCGTTCGAACATTCAATGAACGCGCCGCTGGTCTCGACAACACCGTCGTCCTTTGCGTGTCCGCCGACCTGCCCTTCGCCCAGGGCCGCTTCTGCGGCGCCGAAGGCATCGCGAACGTGAAGACCGCGTCGACCTTCAAGTCGAGCTTCGGCGACGATTACGGCGTCAACCTCGTCGACGGCAAGCTCGCTGGCGTGCTCGCCCGCGCCGTGGTCGTCGTCGGCCCAGACGGCAACGTCAAGTACACCGAGCTTGTCGGCGAGATCGCCCAAGAACCGAACTACGACGCGGCGCTCGGCGCGCTCTGATCAGCACATCCTGATCAGCACATCCTGATCAATCTGGCGAAGGCATGTGGATCTTGCGCACTCTGTGCGTAGCGACCACATGCCTTCGTCGCGCTCGGCGTTAGTCGAGGTACGAGTCGAGACTCAGGACAAGACCGGGTCGCGCGTGGATCTGCTTGCAGGCGAGCACGACGCCGGGCATGAAGCTTGAACGGTCGTAGCTGTCTTGGCGGATCGTCAACGTCTGGCCCTCGGCGCCCAGGATGACTTCCTGATGCGCCACCATCCCCTCCATCCGCACCGAGTGAGCCCGGATGTTGCGTGGCCCCGCTCCCCCACGGGCCCCGGGGTAGATCTCGATCTCCGTCGGATCGTCCACGAAGTCCGTGTCGCGCGCCGCAGCCATCCGCTCGATCGTTTTCACTGCTGTGCCAGACGGTGCGTCGATCTTTCGCATGTGGTGCAGTTCGATCACTTCTGCAGTGTCGAACCAGGGCGCGGCCATCTCGGCGAAACGCATCATCAGCACCGCAGAGATCGCGAAGTTCGGCGCGATCAGGCAATTCGGCCCATCAGCAACTCCGAAGGTCGTTTCGAACAACGCCACGTCGTCATCGGTGAATCCGGTCGTCCCCACAACGGCATGGATGCCGTGCGCGCCAAGCCAGGGCAGCGTCGTCCGTGCCGACTCTGCGACGGTGAAGTCGACGACCACGTCGCACTCGGCATCGGCAAAGGCCTGCAGCTGGTCTGCGACGACCACGTCGTTTATCTCCTCACCGGCTCCGTGGCGGTCGACCGCGGCCACCAACGTGAGGTCGGCATCGGCCGTCACCGCAGCACACACCGCCCGCCCCATCTGACCAACCGCTCCATTGACACCAACACGCATCCCCCCATCATCGCAGACCTCTCGAAAAATGATGGATCAACGTCGCCCGGCGCACATTCCTCGGCATTTTTCGGCTTCGGGCTCGGTCTCTGGCTGTGACTGGGCGTCAGGTGGGGGCATGGTGTCCGAAAACGGCGAAGGACGCCGCGGCGCTGGGCCACGGCGTCCTTCAGATGTTCAGCGTCGTGCTGAGTGATCAGCGATGACGACGACGTGCGCCGCCACCACCACCGCCACGACGGTTGCCGCCGTCGCGCTCGGCCGGGCGTTCGCCCTTCGGACCGAGGTCACCAAGCTCACCAGCGAGCTCAGCATCGAAGCTGTCTTCGAAGCTGACCTCGACAATGTCGCTCGCGGTGTCAGCGGTGTCAGCTGCCGGAGCGCTGTCACGGCCACCATCGCGTGAGCCACGGTCGCTGCGCTCGCGACGCGGCGGACGATCGTCGCGGTCACGGCCACCGCCGCCACCGCCGCCACCGCCCGAGCCGCTCGTGGCGCCCTCGGGGATCTCGAGCTCTTCGGAGAGCATCAGGCTGACCTTGCCCTTGTCGTCGATCTCTTCGACCTTGACCTTGACGACCTGGCCGAGTTCGAGCACGTCGTCGACCGAGTTGATGCGCTTGCCGCCACCCATCTTCGAGATGTGCAGCAGGCCGTCACGACCCGGGAGGATGTTGACGAATGCACCGAACTTGGTGATGTTGACGACGCGTCCGTCGTACTCCTTGTCGAGTTCAGCCTTCGGCGGATCGACGATGTTGAGGATTGCCGTCTTGGCTTCCTCCATCCGCCATGCCTCGACCGCACCGATGGTGACGATGCCGCGGGCACCATCGTCGTCGACGCCGATGTCGGCTCCGGTTTCCTGCTGGATCGTGTTGATGACCTTGCCCTTCGGGCCGATGACTTCGCCGACCTTGTCGAGCGGGATGTAGATCGTGCTGATCTTCGGTGCCGTCTCGGCAATCTCGTCACGGGTCGCCGGGAGGCACTCGTTCATCACTTCGAGGATCTCGAGGCGAGCAACGCGAGCCTGCGCCAGTGCTGCGGACAGCACGTCGGCGGGGATGCCGTCGATCTTCGTGTCGAGCTGCAGGGCCGTGATGGCGTCTTCGGTACCAGCGACCTTGAAGTCCATGTCGCCCATGGCGTCTTCAGCACCGAGGATGTCGGTGAGCGTGACGTACTTGCCGTCCTCGTAGATGAGGCCCATGGCGATTCCGGAGACGTGGCTCCGGACCGGCACGCCGGCGTCCATCAGCGAGAGGCTGGAGGCGCACACCGAACCCATCGAGGTCGAGCCATTGGAGGCCATGACTTCAGAGACGAGGCGCAGCGTGTACGCGAAGTCTTCCTGGTTCGGGATGGTCGGCAGGACGGCGCGAGCAGCGAGGGCTCCGTGGCCGATTTCGCGACGCTTCGGCGAACCGACACGGCCGGTCTCACCATTGGCCCATGGCGGCATGTTGTAGTGGTGCAGGTAACGCTTCGTGTCGTTCGGCGACAGCGAGTCGATCATCTGGTTCATCCGCGGCATCGCCATCGTGAGAACGTTCATGACCTGGGTCTCGCCACGCTGGAACAGGCCGGAGCCATGTGCGCTTGCGAGCACGCCGACTTCGGCGCTGACCTCGCGGAGGTCAGCCGGGCCACGACCGTCGATGCGAACACCTTCGTCGAGCACGCGGCGGCGCACCATCTTCTTCATCAGGGAGCGAACGGCTTCCTTGACCATCTTGGCCTGGCCGGGGAATTCCCCGTCATCACCACAGAGCTGTGCGACACAGTCAGCAGCGACGGCGTCAACAGCGGCGTTGCGCTCGCCCTTGCCGGCGATCTTGACGGCCGGGGCCATGCCCTCGGCACCGATCTTTTCGACCGCGTCGAAGATCTCGGGGGTGTAATCGAGGACCGGGGTCCACGACATCGGCTCGATCGGGCCGTGTGTCGCGATGACCGAGGCGACGAGCTGACGCTGGAGTGCGATCGACTCCTTGATCCACACCTTGCAGGCCTGGAGGGCGTCGCCGAGCACTTCTTCGGTGACCTTCTTGGCACCGTCGTCGTAGTAGTAGAACGCGTTCTCGGATCCACCGGCTTCAACCATCATCACGGCGACGTCGCCGTCTTCCAGCTCGCGGCCGGCGATGACGATCTCGAAGGTGCCGTTCTCGGACTCTTCGTAGGTCGGATGCGGGATCCACTCGCCTTCCTGGCTGTAGGCCATGCGGACGGTGCCGAGCGGGCCGTCGAACGGGATGCCGGAGATCATCAGGGCAGCGGAAGCGGCATTGATCGACAGCACGTCGTGCGGGTTTTCCTGGTCGGCGCCGATGACGGTCGTGACGACCTGCGTCTCGTGGCGGAACCCGTCGGGGAACGACGGGCGCAGCGGCCGGTCGGTGAGCCGGCAGGTGAGGATGGCGTCCTCGGTCGGGCGTCCTTCACGGCGGAAGAACGAGCCGGGGATCTTGCCGGCGGCGTAGGCGCGCTCTTCGACATCGACGGTCAACGGGAAGAAGTCCATGCCTTCGCGCACGTTCTTCGCGGCGTTGGCCGTGGTCAGAACTTGTGTTGCACCGATCGATGCCACAACGGCACCCATCGAGTTGGGGGCAAACCTGCCCGTTTCCAAGGTGAGTGTCTTGTCGGTTCCGGAAATCGGACCGGACACGGTAATTGCTTCAGCCACAAGGGCTCCTTTCGATCACGCGACACCCTGCCGCGTGGCTTCTGATCGGAGGAGGAACCGGTTCCCAGGTCTGACCCGAGATCGACGGTTTGAAATCAAAGACTCCACACGACACCTCGGAGTCATCGACCGGCAACAAGCGCCAGAACTCCGTCGACCGGACGATCCGGTCAAGCACAGTGTACCCAATGTCGAGAGTTTCAAACGGATACCGAGAAAACGCAAAACGGCCGCCCACCGAAGCGGGCAGCCGTTTCAACGCAGAATTGGGACCGACTACCTTCTCAAGCCGAGGTCGGCGACGATCTTGCGGTAGCGCTCGACGTCGATGCCCTTGACGTAGTCCAGCATGCGACGACGCTTGCCGACGATCATGAGCAGACCACGACGGCTGTGGTGATCCTTCTTGTGCATCTTCAGGTGCTCAGTGAGGTGGGTGATGCGCTCGGTCATGAGCGCGATCTGCACCTCGGGCGACCCGGTGTCGGAGTCGTGAATCTTGTTCTTGCCAATGGTCTCAGCCTTGTTGGGCATGGAGATCTGCCTTCCGTGTTCGTTGGAGGTCGCAACCGTCCCGGGGATCGGGACACCTGCATCGCGCCCACGCCGGAGCCTGAACGGACCACGCAATACTACGGCGGTCGATCCGTCCTGCAACCCAGGCGGCCTGGATCAACTCCAACGATGAGGTAGCGATAGGCAGTTACCGGAGTAACTGGCTGGCGTGGGCAGTGTCGAGGTCGAGCTGTTCTTTGAGTGCTTCGATGCCATCGAACTTGCGCTCACTGCGCAAGAAGTGGGTGAACTTGACTCGCGCCTGCTCGCCGTACAGGTCGTCCTCAAAGTCGAGCAGATGGGCCTCGAGGAGTGAGCTGTCGGCGTGCTCGTAGAACGTCGGGCGGCGCCCCAAGTTGATCGCGCACGGATACGATTCGCCGGACGGGCGCTCATACCAGCCGGCATACACGCCGTCGGCCGGAAGCGAGATCGTGTTCGGTACTTCGACGTTGGCCGTCGGAAAGCCGAGCAATCGGCCACGCTGATCTCCAGTGACGACCGAGCCGCGTGCTTCGAAGACATGGCCGAGCATCTCGTTGGCCCGTGTCACATCGCCGCCAGCGAGCGCACGGCGAATGGCGGTGCTACTCACCGGTTCGCCCACTCCGTCGACTCGCGGGAGCAGTTCGAGCGGCTCCACGTCGAAGTCTTTTTCAGCACCGAGCTTTCGCAGCAAGTCGACATTGCCATCGCGATGACGGCCGAAGTGGAAGTCTTCGCCCACAACGATGAGTTGGGTGTCGAGGCACCGTACGAAAACTCGGTCGACGAATGACTCAGGGCTTTCGGCGGCCTGTTCGTCGTTGAACGGCACGACAATGACGGCGTCGACACCAGTCGCTTCCAACAGCTCCATCTTTTGATCGGGCGCGGTGAGTAGGAGCGGCGCTGACTCAGGTCGTACGACAGACGCGGGGTGACGGTCGAACGTGACGACCGCCGATCGAGCGCCGAGCTCCGCCGCTTGCTGGCGAACGTGCGAGATGACGGCCTGGTGGCCGAGATGTACCCCGTCGTAGGCGCCGATCGTGATGACCGTGCGTTCGCCGGGGAACGCAGGCAACGACTGGTCGGTGATGATCTGCACGGTGCAGACGCTACCTGTGGCAACCCACGCGGAGCCATTCGAGGACAGGGGAAGACCGCGTTGGATCAGTTCTGTGGCACAACGACAGCTGGCTTCGCTTCGCCACCGAAGGCCTCGTACACCGCCACCAACAACCCGTCCGGGTCGAACAGCGCCCACGGGCCATCTCCCTCGAATGCTGGAAGCACGCGGCCATTGGCCACCAGATCAGCAAGGTCGCGGGTGATGTCGATGCGATCGAGTGTCCGCACTGCCTCCTCGACAGGGAGCAGCTCACAGTGATCGGGTGCCTGCGCCTCGCCGATCGTGAAGCGCCCCACGGCCGTGCGCCGAAGGTTTCGCAGGTGGGCTCCGCCGCCGAGCAGCGTTCCCAGATCGGCAGCAAGTGTCCGAATGTAGGTTCCCGATGAACACTCCACCGCTGCCAGGAACACGTGTGGCTCGTCGGTGGGCATCAGTTGGAACGAGTAGATGGTGACCGGCCGCGGCGGACGATCAACCTCGATGCCCTCACGTGCGAGTTCATGGAGGCGCTTGCCGTCGATTTTGATTGCGGACACCATCGGCGGAATCTGCTCGATGGCCCCCACGAAGTGCTCAGCCACGATCAGCTGCGCATCTTCCAACGTCACGCCAGTCATGTCGTGGGTCGCGGTGATCTCACCGTCGGCATCAAGCGTGTTCGTCTCGGTTCCCAGCACGATTTCACCGAGATACGCCTTCTTCGTCTTCTCGACAAAGCGCAACAGTTTGGTTGCCTTGCCGACAGCAACGACGAGCACACCGGTGGCACTCGGGTCGAGTGTGCCGCCATGGCCAACCTGGCGTTCGTTGAAACGTCGGCGGAGCATCCCGACGACGTCGTGACTCGTGACCCCGGTCGGTTTGTCAACCACGGCAATCCCGTGAGTGGTCGCTGGCTTCTTGCGTGCCATGTTGAAGTACCCGGTGGCGTCAGTCGGTGGCTTCGGGTGATCGGTAGCTGTCGCGCTCGCGATCAGCCCTGAGAATGGTGTCGATACGTTCCGCAGAGCGAATCACGATGTCGGGCTGAAAGCTGAGAATCGGGGTCTTCTTCGCTTTGATCTGGCGGGCGATTGATGCCTGCAGTCGGACTCGATGTTCGTCGAGAGCGATCACGATCTCGTCATCTCCATCTTCGCCGGTCAACGAGTCGAAGAAGACAATGGCGCGATTGAGTTCCGGATCGACGTCGATCGAGGTGATGGTCACGAAGGCAAGTCGTTCGTCATCGAGACGGACGAGGTCTTCGGCGATGATCTCGCGCAGCGTCTCGCCCACGCGTGCACTGCGCGGATACTTCGGACCGCCGCTGTTGCGGCCACGTCGTTGTGCCATGTCGTTCCTTCAATCTCTGGAGTTACTTTGGGGTCCGGACCGGACGTAACTGATCAGGTGTAGTCGGGGGCTGCTCGGTTTGAGCGCTTCAGTTCGGCGACGCCGGACGTCGCCAGTTTCTCGATGGCGTCCCACAGTTCGGATGCTTCGTCGCCCTTCGGTGCCTTCGAGATGACCGGACCGAAGAAACTGCCTTCGCGATCAGAACCCGGTCGGAACGTGAGGATTGGGGTCCCGACGTCATTTCCCGCGCGGCTTAAGGCCAACTCGGTTTCGGCACGCAAGTAAGCATCGTGGCTGTCGTCGTCAGCGTCACTCAGATATGCCGCTGAGAAGCCAGCCTCGTCGAGCACTGCTTCGAGAAAGGCCTCGTTGTCGGCCCGGGCTTCGTCACGACGGTTGTTCACATGCAGCGCCTCGCCGAGCGCCGTGTACCAGGCACCGACCGCCTCGCCGTCTTCCTGCAGCCGGATTGCGTTCGCGATGCGGAGGCCTTTGTGGCCGAGATAGTGACCCGCCCGATACTGCGGCGTGTACCAGTCAGCCTTGAGGTCCTCGTTGAGGATCCACAACGAGATGAATCGCCAGTCCACCTCGTACGAGCGTTGTTGTTGCACATCCACCACCCAACGGGAGGTGATCCAGGCCCATGGTCAAACGGGATCCCAGAAAAAGTCGAGATCCGGCTGCTTTGTCGCGTCGGGATGAGCCATGCAACGAACCTATCGAGGAAGTGGAAAACCGAGCTGTCTCCGAACTGAGAAAACTCAGCCCGGCGATCGCTTGCTCACGGCTTGAGCCGTCAGCTCCTCGGAATCTCTTGGTCTTCGAAGGTCTCGATGATGTCGCCCGGCTTCAAGTCCTGGAAGTCGTCGAGCCCGATACCGCACTCGAATCCGTCGCGGACTTCGCGGACATCGTCCTTGAAGCGACGCAGGGTGGCAATGGCACCCTTCCAGATGATCGTGCCGTTGCGGAGGAAACGAACCTTCGACCCGCGGGTGATGACGCCGGACTGCACCATGCAACCAGCGATGGCACCCTGCTTGGGAACCCGGAAGATCTCGCGGACTTCGGCTTCGCCGGTGACCACTTCTTCGAACTCGGGATCAAGCATGCCGATCATCGCCTGCTCGATATCTTCGAGCAGCTTGTAGATGATCTCGTACGTGCGGATCTCGACTTCTTCCTGCTCGGCCAGCTTGCGGGCCTTGCCGTCCGGACGGACGTTGAAGCCGAGGATCGTCGAGTTGGTCGTGTTGGCCAATGAGATGTCGTTCTCGGTGATGCCGCCAACAGCTCGGTGTACGAACTGCAGGTCGACTTCCTCACGCTCGAGGCGACGCATCGCCTCAGTGACCGCTTCGAGCGATCCCTGCACGTCGGCCTTCAGGATGATGTTGAGCGATGCCTTCTCGCCCGACTGAATCTGAGCAAACAGGTCCTCGAGCTTCGTGCCGGTCTTGACCCGGCTGTCTTCCCGCAAATGGCGGGCCTTGAGACGAATGGCGCGAGCCTCGCCCACGGCCTGGGCGACCTTCGGGTTGGGTGCCGAACGGAACTCTTCGCCGGCTTCAGGGACGTCGGACAGACCGAGCACCTGGACAGGCGTGGACGGACCAGCGGTCTTGACCTGCTCGCCCTTGTCATTGATCATTGCTCGGACCTTGCCCCAAGCACCGCCGGCCACAATTGGGTCGCCGACCTTGAGGGTGCCCTTGTCGATGAGGATCGTGGCGACTGGGCCACGGCCCTTATCAAGCTGCGCTTCGATGACGATGCCCTTGGCCCGACCATTCGGGTTGGCCTGCAAGTCTTCGAGTTCGGCAACGACTTGAAGCTGCTCGATCATCTCGTCGACGCCAATGCCCTTGAGTGCCGACATCTCGACGACGATCGTGTCACCGCCCCACGACTCGGGAACGAGTTCGTACTCGGCGAGCTGAGTCAGCACGCGTTGTGGGTCAGCGTTGTCCTTGTCGATCTTGTTGACTGCCACCACGATCGGCACGTCGGCCGCCCGCGCGTGGTTGATCGCCTCGATCGTCTGCGGCATCAAGCCGTCGTCGGCCGCGACCATCAGCACCACGATGTCGGTCGCATCGGCACCTCGGGCACGCATCTGCGTGAACGCAGCGTGGCCTGGGGTGTCGAGGAACGTGACTGAACCGTTCTCATTGGTGACGGTGTAGGCACCGATGTGCTGGGTGATGCCACCGGCTTCACCGTCGACAACGTTGGCACCACGAATGTGGTCGAGCAGGGTGGTTTTACCGTGGTCGACGTGACCCATGACGGTGATGACCGGCGGGCGAGGCTCGAGGTCCTCTTCATCGTCGGAGTCGTCGAACAACTTCTGCAGCTCGACTTCTTCCTGCTGGCCAGGTTCGACAAGCAGAATCTCGGCGCCGACTTCGAGTGCGAAGAGCTCCATCTGCTCGTCCGCAAGCGTCATCGTCGCCGTGACCATCTCACCGTTGTTCAGCAAGAAACGCAGGACGTCAGCGGAGGTGCGGTTCAGCTTGGGACCGAACTCCTGCGCCGAGACGCCGCGCTCGATGACAATTTCGCCCTCGGGAACGGGGACGTCAGACGACGTGTATCCCATGTCCTGCGGCTGCAGGTCGTCCTGGTCGCGACGACGGCGACGACGGCCGGTACGACGCGGAGGCCTGCGCTGACCGCTGGGCCGGTTGCCCGGACCACGACCAGGACCGCCACCGGGACCACCGGGGCCGCCACCGGGACGAGCGGCACCAGGGGCGCCACCGGGACGCGGCGTGTAGCCACCTGGGCGACCGCCGGGACGAGTATTTGAACCAGGCTGCGGACGCGCAGACCCTGGCGGCGGAGGAATGACCTTGCCGCTGGGCGACAACGGACGGCCGGGCGGGGGCGGAACAGCCTTACCGCTTGGGGAGACAGGCCGAACCGGAGCGGTCGGCGCTCCAGCGGCGGCAGCTTCGGGTGCGACCGATCCGGGGGCGGGCTCGGGCGGACGGCCGTCCGCGTCGGGGCGTGCACTCGAGATCACGCGTGCGGCTGGTTCGGCGGCAACAGGAGCCGAACGTGGTTCAGGCTCCGGCGCAGGCGGCGCCGGAGCAGCAGCCGGAGCCGCAGCGACTGTCGGCGACTCGCCGACGGGAAGCAGACCTTCCGCAGCTGCAACGACAGCGTCGGCAGCGCTCATCGGCTTCGGCGCAACCGGCTTCGCCACAGGAGGTGCCGCGACAGGAGGCGCCGGGGCGACGGGCTTCGGCACAGGAGGTGCCGGAGGAGCTGTCGGCGCAGGCTCAGGAGCTACTGCGACCGGTTCGGCCGATGGTGCTGGCGTCGGCTCCGGGGTGGGCTCGGCAGCAACGACGGGGACCTCAGGATCGGCCGGCGCTTCGACAGCCGCTGGAGCGTCGGTCTCGGCAGGCTGGTCGGGAGTGGCGTCCTCGTCGGACGTCGCCTCGGAAGACTCGTCCTCGGCAGGCTTCGGCTTGGCCGGTGCCTTCTTCGCCGCAGCCTTCTTCTTGGCCGGTGCCTTCTTCGCCGCGGTCTTCTTGACCGCTTTGGGCTCTTCGGGCTGTTCGTCGCGCGTCAACCCGTCGCGCTGAGCGCGTCGGGTCACCATGTCGGAGTATGCCTCAGCGAGTGAGGACGAAGGCCCCTTCGCGGCAACACCGAGTACGCCACAGAGGTCAAGGACCTCCTGGTTTGTCATCCCGAGCTCTTTAGCAAGCTCGTGGATTCTGATCTTCTTTGCTGCCACGCTTCGATTCAACCTTTCCCAGTCGGGATTCCCTCGCCGATGTGCCAATCAATGCACATCGCACCGGCGTCACAAGTGGCCGGTGTGTCTTCTGATGTTCGTAATGTCGTCAGCACCGATGTCGGTGCGCCATGCCCGAGCGAATGCTCGCTTGGTAATTGCGGTCTCGAGACACTCCCCCGCAACCTGACGTTCTGTTGTCTTGTCTGCGCAGATCCACGCACCTCGTCCGCGGCTGGGGCCATCGACCTCAATGTCACCTGCGGCGTTCGTAATCCGCACGAGAGCGGACTGCGGGCGCTGCGTGCGACAGCCGATGCAGCTGCGAACAGGTTCGTGGTGCTCAGTCGTTTGCCTCACTGCTCGTCTCGGTGTCGGCTGCCTCGTCGGCCTCCGCTTCCTCGGTGACTGCTGCTTCGGTGACTGCTGCAGGTACTTCGACGGCTGCGTCATCTGCGGACGCCGCGTCAGCAACGTCGTCATCAGACGTATCATCAGAGCCACCCGCCGGCGAGAAACCGGCGCCTTCGGCGGCATCGATCGAACGGAACCACAACTCGGCCTTGGTCTGGTCGTAGTAGCGCGAGCCGGGCACGTGATACAGATCCGAGTCCTCGTTGGCCTTGATTTCGAAGCCGGGCGGCACTTGATCAGGATCGGACATCGGCTGCACCGAACCGGCCCACGGACCAGCCACGAGCTCTTCGGTGACCTCAGGAACCTCAGCTTCGGCTTGTGCCGCTTTGGCTTCTGCCTCTGCCGCTTGCTTGTTCCACTCGGATTCTGAGATGACGCTGCCATCGGCTGCGTGCCACTCGTTCTCACCGGACTCCGGGTTCGGGCGCCATTCACCCACGGCGTACTCGACGTCGGAATCACGCCCATGGCTGGCCGGGATGCCCTCAGCGAGCTGTGTCTCGGAACGGATGTCGACGCGCACCCCGGTGAGGCGGGCAGACAGTCGAGCGTTCTGACCTTCGCGGCCGATGGCCAGGCTGAGCTGGTGATCGGGAACGATGACGTCAGCGGCAGTGCCGTCGTCGGAGATATTGACCTGGGTGACCTTGGCTGGCGACAGTGCCTTCGCAACAAAGTCGGCGAGGTCCTCGCTGAACGGGACGATATCGATCTTCTCGCCGCGCATCTCGTTGACGACCATCCGGACGCGGCCGCCACGGGCACCCACGCACGCGCCGACCGGATCGACGTTGTGGTCGTTCGACCAGACGGCGATCTTGGTGCGGTGGCCGGGTTCACGGGCGCAGGCCTTGATCTCGACGATGCCCTCGGCGATCTCGGGCACTTCGAGTTCGAACAAACGCTTGATGAGACCCGGGTGCGTTCGAGACACAACGATTTGCGGGCCCTTCGGCGTCCGGCGGACTTCGACGATGTACGCCTTCTGACGGTCACCTTGCGCTGGACGCTCGAACGGAACCTGCTCGGCCTGTGGGAGGAGCGCCTCGGCACGACCCAGGTCGAGCAGCGTGTACCGCGCGTCGGTGCGCTGAATGATGCCGGTGACGATGTCGCCCTCGCGGTTCGCGTACTCCTCGAACTTGCGGTCGGACTCGACTTCGCGGATGCGCTGGCTCATCACCTGACGGAAGGTCATGGCCGCAATGCGACCCATCTCTTCTTTGCGCGGCGTGTCGTCTCGCTCGTTGACCCAGTTGCCGTCTTCGTCAACGTCATAGGCGATGAAGGAGAACTCCATCGTCTCGGGGTTGACCTCGACGACCACTTCGTCGGCGGCATCGTCGCGACGCTTGTACGCCGACGCGAGCGCGTCGACCAGCACGTGCAGCAATGCTTCTTCGGAGAGGCCCTTTTCTTGGGCCAACATTCCGATGGCTTCACTCATGTCCATGTTGGTCATGACGACTGCTTCTCCTTGTTCGATTGTGGGAGGTGTGATTCTGGCGGGGTCGAGTCGGCCTTGTTCGAACTCGCCTGCTTCGATGCCGCAGGCTGCTTCGCATTGGGACTCTTCGACTGCTGCGACTTCTTGGCCGCACTCTTCTTCGGTGCGTTGGGCTTGGGAGCCGGACCCCACTCGAAGACGGTGCGCGCTTTGTCGACACCATCGAGATCGAAGGTGGTCTCGGTGCCATCATCGAGCAACAGCGTCGCGCTGGTATCGGTGGCCGATATGAGCTGCCCGTCGACGCGCCGCGGATCGGCGTTGGGATCGCGGAAGCGCACGGTGATGTCTTTGCCAACCTCACGCTGAAAGTGAGCTGGTGTGCGGAGTTGACGTTCGAGTCCGGGGCTGGTGATTTCGAGCGTGAACCTGGTGCTGATCGGATCCTCGTGATCGATCTCGCGTGAGATCAGGCGAGTGGCGAGCGACAGATTGTCAAGCGTGATGCCACCGTCGGAGCCAGCGTAGGTATCAAGCGTGACGCGGACAGTGACGCCGCGCCGTTCGATGTCGTAGACATCAAGATCGAGGTCAGAGGCGATGGGCTCGACAATCTCTCGCACTCGTGCGAGTTCACTGCTCTCGGTCATATCGATCTGCCTCCTCTCCGCTTCGATCTTCTGCTTTGGTCTGCCGCGTTCTGTGTCCGTTCAAGAAACAAGGCGTGAGGCTAAGCCCCACGCCTTGGTCACGAACCAAATTGCGAACCTCGATCGTAGCAGGGTCTGCACAGTTTCGTGAGAGGGCTCGACGTGCGGTCGCGTCGCAGCCGCTGCCGCCGTGGAGACTGGCCAATTCCGACTGCAACACCAACTCGACGCCGTACGACGTGAACCGGGTCGGCCGGTCACAAGCCGGTAGCTTCATCCCGTGCATCGGATGTCGAACTTGTTCCTACGAACCCTGCGTGACGACCCGTCGGACGCCGAGGTTCCAAGCCACCGCCTCCTTGTCCGCGCGGGCTACATCAGGCGATCTGCTCCGGGTGGATTCAGCTGGCTGCCTCTCGGATACGAAGTGTTCCGCAACGTCGAGCGCATCGTGCGCGAGGAGATGAACGCCGCGGGCTTTCAAGAAGTCCACTTTCCGGCCTTGCTGCCCATCGAGCCGTACCAGGCGACGAATCGCTACGAGGAGTACGGCCCGAACCTGTTCCGACTCCAGGACCGACACGGTGCGGATTTTCTCTTGGCTCCCACACACGAGGAGATGTTCACCCTCACCGTCAAGGACCTCTACAGCTCGTATCGAGATCTCCCGCTGGTGATCTATCAGATCCAGACCAAGTTCCGCGACGAGGTGCGTCCGCGCGCCGGCCTGCTGCGCACCCGAGAGTTCTCGATGAAGGACTCGTACAGCTTCGATCTCAACGATGCAGGCTTGCAGGCGTCGTACGACGCACACCGTGCGGCCTATATCAAATTGTTCGAACGGCTCGAGCTGCCGTACGTCATCGTTTCGGCACTGTCCGGCGCGATGGGCGGCTCAGCGTCGGAAGAATTCCTCGCTCCACTCCCGGTCGGCGAGGACACCTTTATTCGTTGCACATCGTGCGATTTCGCCGCCAACGTCGAGGCCGTCCACACGCCTGTCCCGGAGGCCCGGGCGCTCGACGGCCTGCCCGTAGCCGCCGTGCACGACACTCCGAAGACGCCCACCATTGCCACCCTCGTCGACTATGTGAACGGCGATTCGGCGTTGCGTCATCCTGACCGCGACTGGACTGCCGCCGACACATTGAAGAATGTCGTCGTCAATATCAAGCACCCCGATGGCACGGTTGAACCCCTTGCGGTCGGCATTGAGGGGCACCGCGAGGTCGACATGAAACGCCTCGGAGCGCAAGTCGAGCCGGCAGAGGTCGAGCCGTTCAGCGAGGATGACTTCAAGAAGTACCCGTCGCTGAAGAAGGGCTACATCGGCCCCGGCGTCCTCGGGGCCAACAACGAGTCGGGCATTCGATATCTCCTCGATCCGCGCATCGTCGATGGGACCCAGTGGATCACTGGCGCCGATCAGTACAACCAGCATGTTCTGCACTTGACCGCCGGTCGCGACTTCGTGGGTGACGGAACAATCGAGGCTGCCGAAGTGCTCGATGGCGACACCTGCCCGTCGTGCGGGTCAGACGTGGAAATCGCGCGGGGCATCGAAATCGCGCACATCTTCCAACTCGGTACCAAATATGCCGAGGCCCTCGAACTCACCGTCCGCGACGAGAACGACCAGCCTGTCACCCCCACCATGGGGAGCTACGGCGTCGGCGTCTCGCGCTGTCTCGCAGCGATCGCCGAGGCCACCCTCGACGACAGCGGGCTCTGCTGGCCACGCGAGATCGCCCCAGCCGATGTGCACGTCATCATTGCGGGCAAAGACGGCAGCCCTCAGGTCCCAGCTGCCGAGGAACTCACCACGTCACTCGAAGCAGCAGGCCTGCGCGTGCTGCTCGACGATCGCAGCAAAGCGTCGCTCGGCGTGAAGTTCAAGGACGCTGAACTGATCGGCGTCCCGACGATCGTGGTCGTCGGTCGCGGCATTGCCGACGAAGAGAACCCGACCATCGAGGTCAAGGACCGCAAGTCCGGCGAGCGCGAAGACATCGCCCTCGGCTCGATTGTCGAGCACCTCGTCGCCCTCTGCCGCTGAGACGACTTGGTGCCTGGCACCAAGTCGTCGTTAGGCGTGGCGCAGGAGGCCTTGGTCGATGACAATGCGTTCTTCGCCGCCTGCCGCAGGCGTCGCGCTCGTGGTGAACAGGGATTCTCCATCGCCGATCGACCACGTCCGGATCGTCAGTGAGTCTCCAGGAATGACGGGAGAGGCAAAGCGCCCCTCGATGTGGCGGAAGTTCGCCGGGTCGCTTCCGCAGACCGCGTGCAGCAGTGCCCGACCAGTAAACCCATAGGAGCAGAGCCCATGGAGGATCGGCGTGTCAAAGCCGCCCATTGCGGCGAAGGCCGGATCGGTGTGCAGCGGGTTCCGGTCGCCGGACAGCCGGTAGACGAACGCTTGGTCGCGGTCGGTCACGTAGGTGACCTCATGGTCCGCCGACCGCTCCGGTGGCACGTTCTTCGGCCCAGACGGCCCGCGGTCGCCACCCCAGCCACCCTCTCCGCGCATGAACGACGACCCGGTATTCGTGTAGAGCGGCTCGCCGTCCATCAGTGCTCTGGTCTCAGACACCACGACCGCCGCCTTGCCCTTGTCGTACATGCCAGTGATCTCACTCGTCAGCGTCACGGTCCCGGCGACAGGAATCGGGCGGTGCAGGGTGACCGACTGCTGCCCGTGAACGAGTAGCGCTGGATTGAACGTACCGATTGACCCCATCGCCGAGCCGCGTCCCCACCCGACGACGACGGGAAAGGTCGGAAACACCAGTTGTGGGATCTCGTTGCTGTTCTCGGTGGTAAACGCGAGTTCCTCGTGGCCCGCACCGATGCCGACCGCGTAGAGCAGCGCATCCTTCGACGTCCAACTCACTTCGACCGGCTCACTTTTTGAGCCAACTGCATCAGGATTCAACGGCATGGTGGTGCTCCTTCATCTGGATCGGGTGTCACTCAGTTGCTTCGGGGTCGGGACCAGGCGTCACTGGCGAGTCAGTGCTCGACGGGTTTGCCATTCATGCCAGTGCGGCCACGGGCATCAGCGAGCAAGGACTGGACGATCTCGCCAAGTGCCTCTGGATCGTCGACCGGAGCCGTGCTCGGACCGCGTACCCAACCTTCGGCGACCGCGAGAAACTCGCCGGACGCCTCGAACACTCGACCGGTGACGCCAGCGGCTTCGTCGGAAACGAGCCACGTGACGATCGGTGCAATCCACTTCGGCGACCGTGCCTCGGCCTCATCCGGCGTCTCCGGGGCTGGGCCGAGATCTTCGGTCATCCGCGTCAGCGCGACGGGCGCCACCGCGTTGACCGTGACGCCATAGCGAGCGAGTTCCATGGCCGTGATCTGTGTGAACGAGGCGATACCAGCCTTTGCCGCGCCGTAGTTCGACTGGCCGACATTGCCGTAGATGCCCGACACCGAAGTGGTGTTGATGATGCGACCGGCCACCTCGTCGCCTGCCTTCGACCGTTCGCGCCAGTACGCAGCTGCGTGACGAGCGGGAGCAAAGGTTCCCTTGAGGTGCACGTTGATGACGGCGTCCCACTCATCCTCGGTCATGTTGGCAAGCATGCGGTCGCGCAGAATCCCGGCGTTGTTGACCACTGCGTCGAGACCTCCAAAGGTCTCGATTGCGGTCTCAACCATCCGCTGTGCACCGTCCCAGTCGGCGACGTTGTCGGCATTGACGACCGCCTCGCCACCGCCGGCCACGATCTCGTCGACGACTTGCTGGGCAGGAGAAACATCGTCGCCGGTCCCGTCCCGTGCGCCACCCAGGTCGTTGACGACAACCTTCGCACCGTGCCGCGCAAGGCTCAGCGCATGCTCTCGCCCAATACCCCGGCCTGCACCGGTGACGATTGCGATCTTGCCTTCACAGAGTCGTGCCATTCCCCCAACGTACGAACATGAACGCGAGCGGCCCGAACCGGACTGTCTCTTTCCCGGTCAGCGACGGTTCAGAGCGTGGCGCCGGGCCGTTTGAGAAAGTCTCGGTGCCAGCGGCTGGGCGTCAGCACGACCGCCCGCGGTTCATCTTCGAACATCCACCGTGCGAAGTTGCGTTGGCCCCAGGCCCCACTCGCTGCAACCACTCGGATTGCTCCGCGGGCGCCCCATGGCTTCGCCAGCACCTTGCCGAGGGCGAGTGACATCTTGTGGTCGGCGCGTAGATGGTGCTGAACTTCGCGTTCGTAGATGCCCGCGGCTACCTCTGGCTGCATCGCACCCCCTGCGATGATCGCCTCGGCCGCCAGTCGACCGGTGAGCAGCGCCTGTCCGATGCCTTCGCCGGTCATCACATCGGTCGCCATGGCAGCGTCTCCGGTGAGAATGACGCGACCGCAAGCGAGCACCGCCTCATCGATCCGCGCAGGAATCGGCCACGCCGTGTGCCGGTCCTCCAGCTCGAAGCCGACACCGAGCGCCTCGACCACGTGGGGCCGCTTGAGTAGATCGAGCCACAGTGCCTTCATGTCCTTGGTTTTGCGAACGCCGTCGCGCAGCACTCCGAAACCGATGTTCACCCGGCCGTTCGGAAGGGGAAACGACCACGCATAGCCGGGCAACAGATCTTCCTCGAACCAGACGTGCAGCTGAGTCGACGCTGTCCCGGTCACGCCGCTGGCGTACTGCCGAAATCCATGCCACTCGCCCAGATATCCGGATTCGTTCAGCCCAAGCGACTTGCGAACTGGACTCCACATTCCATCGGCGGCGATGACGTACCGGGCTCGGATGCTCAGGCCATCGGCGGCGACAACCACATGGTCGTCGTGCTGTTCGATCGATCTGAAGGCGACGCCATCGCGCACCTCAACACCCGCATTGCGGGCAAGCTCAACGAGCGCGTTGTCCAGCTGTCGCCGCGGCGCCACCGCGGCGTATCGCCCGGGACCAGTGAGGGGGACCTCGACCGAGCGGCCAGACGGGGACCGCAACGATGCGCCTGCGACGTCGAACCAGTCGACGACAGAAGCGGGATCGAAGTCGAGATGTTCGAGTTCGCGCAACGCCAGTGTGGTCAGACCATCACCGCAGCACTTGTCTCGCGGGAACGTCGCCCGATCGATCAACACGACCGACCGACCCGACCGAGCGAGCTCGATAGCGGCAGCCGAACCCGCGGGCCCACCACCGACGATCAGGACATCTGTCGCAAGATTCGCGGTGTCGGCCGTGCTGGTCACAGCGGGCAGGATACGAGCGGTCGAGCGAGTCGTGCGTGACCGTGCATCGCCAGCAACGCACTCTTCCACCTCGACAGCCACTCGCCCGGCCGCCGCGGACGACACACCGACTCAGGTCCCCGGCGAGTCATCGGTGCCGCCGGGTGGCGGTGCCCACACGTCGACACCTCCCACAGTCACTTCGATGCCGTCAGTGTCGATGTCGCCGGGCTCATCCGGACTTTCTGCCACTTCGACGATGTCCGCGTCGAGGGGTGGCCCCTCGTAGATCTCCTGGACAGCGAACATTGCACCGGCCATCGCCGCTCCTGCGATGCCACCCTTGCGGCGCCCTGCTTCGATCGCTGACAGCTTCAACGTTGCGGCGCGCTCCGCTCGCTCGGCACGTTCTTCGCGTTCAAACGCGACCGCATCGAAATGATCATCGACGGACACCACACCATCCATGTTGCTCTCCGTCATGTGTTCAACGTAGCCGCGGAGAAAGCCGACGGGCAGGCGACCGAACTGACGCCTCGGTGCCGGGTAGTTTGCTCTTCGAATGAGCGACTCCGAAATGGCGGACCAATTGAGTTCGGGACCTCCCGCCGCCGAACAGACGAACCCGACCGGCGCCAACGGTATGCCGATGAACGATCTGGCCACGGCTGAGACGTTCGAGAAGATCTTCTTCGAACTGCGCAAGGTGATCGTCGGCCAATCGCGACTCCTCGAGCGACTCCTCGTCGGCGTCCTGTGCCGCGGCCACTGTCTCCTGGAATCAGTTCCAGGTCTGGCGAAGACGTTGGCCGCAGAAACGTTGGCCAACGTCGTCGGCGGATCGTTCGCCCGCATCCAGTTCACCCCCGATCTCCTGCCGTCCGACATTGTCGGCACACGGATCTACCGAGCAGGTTCGGAGACCTTCGACGTCGAGCTCGGCCCGGTCTTCGTCAACTTCTTGCTGACTGACGAGATCAACCGAGCACCAGCCAAGGTCCAATCAGCGTTGCTCGAGGTGATGGCCGAACAGCAGGTCACCATTGGCGGCATCACGCACCCGGTCGAGCCACCGTTCTTCGTCGTCGCCACGCAGAACCCAATCGAGTCCGAGGGCGTGTACCAACTCCCCGACGCGCAGCGCGATCGCTTCATGATGAAGATCGTCCTTGACCACCCGACCGCTGACGAAGAGATGACCATCCTCGACCGAATGGCCGTTGCTTCAGCCGCTCCGAGACCCAACCAGGTCATTACCCTCCACGAACTCATCGCGTTGCAGGCACGCGCCGACGAAGTGTTCGTCGATCGGTCCGTGATGCAGTACGCCGTCGATGTCGTGCAGTGCACTCGATACCCGGACCGCTACAACCTCGCCGACCTTGGATCAGTGATCGGTCTCGGCGCAAGCCCACGCGCCTCGCTCAATCTCGTCAAAGGTGCTCGGGCGATGGCGATGCTTCGTGGACGCACCTACGCCACACCCCAAGACGTCTTTGACTTGGCACCGGAGATCCTCCGCCACCGCTTACTCCTGACCTACGACGCACTTGCTCGCGACATCACCCCCGATCACATCATCCAGCGCATTCTCGCCACGGTGCCGGCCAACTGGGTCTCGCCCAAGCCGAACGACGTCTTCGGCCGGAGCTGACGTTGGCTGATCGTCCCGTCGACCGCCACGACTCGCCCGCGCGGCCGACGCATTGGGCGCAAGGGCCGCCGACCGACACGGTCACCGAGCTCCTCCGTACGCTTGAGCTCACGATCAGCCGCCGACTCGACGGCGTGCTGCACGGCAACTATCAAGGACTCACCCCGGGTCACGGATCCGAACCCGGAGAGTCACGTCCCTACGCTCCAGGAGATGACGTCCGCCGGATCGACTGGAACGTCACGGCGCGAACGCAAGAGACCTACATCCGCGAGCAAATCGCTGACCACGACCTCACGGCGTGGCTCGTCGTCGACGCGTCCGCAACGATGCAGTTCGGCACCGTCACCAACACCAAGGCCCAGACCGCGTTGGCAGCGACCGCAGCCGTGGGATTTCTCACTGCCCGGAATCAGAACCGAGTCGGCGCGGTGATGGTGGCGGGCCCAGACATCCACGTGGTTCCGCCCCGTTCCGGCAAGAACCAGATCCGCGCCATCCTCTCGACGCTCGCCGCGCCCCCGGTTTCTGACGGCCACGGAAAGGCCGACCTGGCGGGTGCGCTTGACCGCGTCGGGGCGCTGGCGAAACGCCAAGGGTTTGTCGCAGTCATCTCCGACTTCGCCGGATCAGATTGGACAAAAGCGCTCGGCCGATTGAGTCTGCGTCACGATCTGCTCGTGATCACGGTCCATGACCCGCGTGAATACGACGTCCCACCCATCGGTCTGGTCCAGATGACCGACCCGGCGTCGGGGCGCACTCGCGAAGTACGAGTGACGGAGTCGGTACAGCGCAAGTTCATCACCATTGCCGCCGAACAACGAACCACACGCCTCGATGAATTGGGTCGGACCGGTGCGGACACAATCGAGCTGACCACTGACGGAGACTGGCTCGGCAGCGTCGTCGCTCACGTTCAACGTCGTCGCACCCAGGCAGTCCGCGGCGGAGTGCTCACGCGATGAGTCGTGACTTTCTCGAACCTGGCCGACTGTGGCTGCTGCTCATTGTCGCCGCGCTGGCGGTCCTCTACGTGGTGGTGCTGCGCTGGCGCAGCACGGCTTCCATCCGCTTTACGCAAATGGATCTCCTCGACGAGATCGCGCCCGAGCGCCCGAACTGGCGACGCCATCTCGTCGCTGTGCTCCAGCTCGTCGGGCTGGCAGCAGCGGTCATCGCCATCGCCCGCCCCGTCGATCGCGCCACCGAGCGAACCAAGAGCGAAGGAAGAATTCTTGTCGCCTTCGACGTGTCGCTCTCCATGGAGGCCGACGACGTCGATCCGAGTCGCTTCGAGTCCGCACGGGTTGCCGCAAGAGAGTTCATCGACGAGGTGGACAACAATGTCGAGGTCGGCCTGATCTCATTCTCAGGCGTCGTCGATGTGGCCGTCGATCCCACGCTCGATCGCTCGGCACTTGACCGCGGCCTCGACCGCCTGGAACTCGATGAGTCAACGGCAATTGGAGACGCGCTGTCGGTATCGACTCGCCTCCTGGTCAACGCCACCGACGACGCCTCTGGCGATGAAGCTGCTGATCAGGACGACGACGTCGCTCCCGGTGTCATCGTGTTGCTCAGCGACGGCGAAACCACGGTCGGGCGCCTCACTTCCGAGGGAGCACAGGAGGCAGCGGACGCAGGAGTGCCCGTGTTCACCATCGCGTTCGGAACCGATGCAGGTGTCATCACTGACCCAGTCAGCGGCGACCGAGTTCCGGTGCCTGTCCGTCCCGCCGACCTCGAACTGGTGGCAGAGACCACGGGTGGCGCAGCGTTCGTGGCAGAAACCGGCGGTGAACTCGCCGCGGTGTACGACCAGATCCAGATGTCGCTCGGCGACACGCTGGGCGAAGAGATCGAGATCGTGAAGGAACTCACCTGGCGCTGGGCGCTGGGCGCGTTTCTCGTGCTTGCGCTCGCCTGGGCACTCAGCCTCTGGTGGCTACGCGGAATGGTCTGACTCGCACCCCACCGGGGACGTTCACATCACCTTGCCGTAGTCGACCGTGAGCCACTGTTCCGGGCGGAGTCGGACGACGACTGACTCCGCATTCGGCGGATTTTTCCCTGCGTACCAGGCACCCATTTCCGGTCCGAGATAGTGGATCGCCAGTTCGGCGACATCGAGATCTTCGTGGTTCACGGTGACCGGCCCTTCGACCATCACGTACTGGTAGGGCAGCGACTCCTGCTGAGCGGTGAGCGTCGCCCTCCCGCGCTTGCGGAGCAGGTCCGCTTTCAGCGATGTCCCATTCATCGAGAGGATCACGTCGCCATCTCGGTACAGGTACCAGATCGGCAGCGCGAGTGGGCCTTTGCCCTCGCGGGCAATCGACAACACCCCCACGTGTGTGTCAGCGAGGAATGCCTCGCGTTCCTCAACGGTCATGTCGGTGTCGGCCATGTATCGCTCCGCGTCGTCGTGATGATGTTGTTGCGCCGGTCAGTCGAGCAGTTCTTTGAGCTGCTCGATCGTGGCCGTGGCGTCGGCCCCGACCGGGTTCACCGACAGATGAGTCACGCCAGCTTCCTTGTACGCAGCGATGCGTTCTTTCACGTAACTGGCAGGGCCGACGAGGTTGGTGTTGGCGAGCATCTCGGCGGGCACCAACGATGCTGCCTTGTCCTTCTCACCGGACAGGTAGTTGTCCTGAATGCCGATCGCTTCGTCCACATAGCCGTACTTCTGCATGATCGTGTTGTAGAAGTTCTTGTCGCGTGCGCCCATGCCGCCGACGTAGAGCGCCACGCTCGGGCGCGCCATGTCGAGAACGGCGTTGGCCTTGTCTCCGACGAGGTCCTCACCGATTGCCACCATGCCACCAGCGGAGATCTGGACCGGACCCAGCGACGGGTCACGCTTGGCGGTTCCCTTCTTCAGCTCCTCGCCCCAGACGTTATGGAACTTCTCGGGGTCGAAGAAGATCGGCAGCCACCCGTCGGCGTGCTCGGCGGTGGCCGTGACCGACAGGCCCATCAGGCTGGCCCAGAAGATCGGGACATGCTCGCGCACGGGATGGTTGATGAGCTTGAGCGGCTTGCCGAGGCCCGTGCCTTGACCGGCGGGCAGCGGCACCTGCACCGTCGGTCCGTCGTAGACGACCTTCTCACGCTTGGTGACCATCCGGCACACGTTGATGTAGTCGCGGATGCGCGGCATTGGCTTTTCGTACGGAACGCCGTGGAAGCCCTCGACCACCTGCGGGCCCGAGGCACCGAGGCCGAGCACGAACCGACCGCTCGACACGAAGTCAAGTCCCGCAGCCGTCTGGCCCATGCACGTCGCCGTTCGCGAGTAGACGTTGAGAATGCCGGCACCGATTTCGATCGTGTCGGTCTTGGCTGCCAGATAACCCATCTGCGAGACCGAGTCGAAGCTGTACGCCTCAGGCACCCACACGATGTCGAGGCCGGCCTTCTCGAGTTCCTGAACCTTGGCGACGTCGGCGTGGAAGTCACCCGAGTAGCTGATCTGCATGGAGAGCTTCATGGCGTCCGACGATAGGTGAACAGCCGCGCACCCGAACAATCAGCGCGTCACAAATGGGGTCAACCCCTTTTCGTGGCGTTCTCAGCCGTTGAGGTTGCCGCTCCGAAAGCCTTCGAGGTCGAGCGTGACGTAGCGATAACCGGCAGCTTGGACGGCTGCGATCACCTCATTCCGACGAGCAACCACGCCGGCGAGGTCATCGAGTTCGACTTCGATCCGTGCCGTGTCGTCGTAGTGGCGCACTCGCACCTGTGCGAACCCAAGCCGGTGCAGCGCCGCTTCGGCTCGGTCGACACCGCTCAGAATGCCCACGGACACCTCGGTGCCGTACGGGATGCGCGATGCGAGGCACGCGGCTGCCGGCTTGTCCCAGGTCCGTAGACCGAAGTGCTGCGATGCGGCTCGAACGTCCGCTTTGGTGAAGCCCGCGTCGACGAGCGGAAACTGGGCACCGGCCTGTTCTGCTGCCTGTTGGCCAGGGCGGTGATCACCCAGATCGTCGACATTCACACCCAGCACGACCGTGGCCTCGGCGATGTTGGCGATCGGCGTCACGACATCCATCAACTCGGCCTTGCAGTGGAAGCACCGGTCGGTGTCGTTGAGCCGGTATGCGGCGCGTTCCATCTCGTGGGTGACGACCGGCGTCCAACGCAGACCCCACTCTTCAGCAAGAAGTCGGCAGTCTTCGGCTTCATCGCCAGCAAGCGACGGCGACACGGCGGTGACGCAGTGCGTACCCTTCGTGCCGAGTGCACGCTGGGCAGCTGCTGCGAGAAACGCCGAGTCGGCTCCCCCGCTGAATGCCACGACGACGCTGCCGAGCTCACTCAACCGTGCGTCGAGCACAGCGATCTTGCTCGCGAGCTCTGGGTGCACCCCCACGAATTCCTCGAGCACCTCGGTCACGCCAGCAGTATGCCCCGTCACCTGTCCAACAACCCGGTTCGATGGGAGGCGAGCGCCCGAGTTCAGCCTTTGGCCTCGGCTTCAGCTTTGAGCTCGTTGTTGACCCTCTTGGCTGCACGGGCGCGGATCGTGGGATCGAGCTCCACCTTCCGAATACGAATGTTGTGCGGCGTCACTTCGACGCACTCGTCAACGCTGATGAATTCGAGGGCACCTTCGAGCGAGAGCAGTTTCGGCGGGGTGACCTTGACGGTTTCGTCGGAGGACGATGCCCGAACGTTGGTCTGCTTCTTCTCACGGCAGATGTTGACGTCCATGTCACCGGCGCGGGAGTTCTCTCCGATGATCATGCCCTCGTACACATCGTCGCCGGCCTTGACCATCATGGCCGAGCGGTCCTGAAGGTTGATCATGGCGTAGTTGGTCACGGGGCCCATACGGTCACTGACGAGCACACCCTGAGCACGGGCGCGAATCTCGCCGGCCCATTCCTCGTAGCCCTCGAAGATGTGGCTGATGATGCCAGTACCTCGGGTCTCGGTCATGAACTGGGTACGGAAGCCAATGAGGCCACGGGCCGGCACGAGGTAGTCGAGGCGAACCCAACCAGAGCCGCCCATGTTCTGCATCCGACCCTTGCGGGTGGCAAGCAGCTGTGTGACCGCACCGAGGTACTCGTCGGGGACATCGATGGTGACACGCTCAACAGGCTCGTGCACCTTGCCGTCGATCTCTTTGGTCAGCACGATCGGCTTGCCGACAGTCAGCTCGAAGCCTTCGCGACGCATCTGCTCGACGAGGATCGCCAACTGCAGTTCACCACGAGCTTGGACTTCCCAAGCGTCGGGACGCTCGGTCGGCAGCACCCGGATCGACACGTTGCCGATGAGTTCCTGGTCGAGGCGAGCCTTGACCAGGCGGGCGGTGAGCTTCTTGCCTTCGCGGCCTGCGAGCGGCGAGGTGTTGATGCCGATGGTCATCGACAGCGCAGGCTCATCGACGGTGATGAGCGGGAGCGCAACTGGGTGCTCGAGGTCGGCCAGCGTCTCACCGATGAAGATGTCCTCGATGCCGGCGATCGCGGCAAGGTCGCCCTGGCGAGCGGAATTGACAGGAACGCGTTCGAGGTGTTCGGTGAGGAAGAGCTCGGCGATCTTGGCGCGACCGATCGTGCCGTCGACCTTGCACCAGGCAACTGACTGGCCTTTCTTGATCTCGCCTTCCATGATGCGCAGCAGCGCAAGGCGACCGAGGTACGGCGAGGAGTCAAGGTTGGTGACCCACGCCTGCAGCGGTGCGCCCTCGGTATAGGTCGGCGCCGGGATGCTCTCGAGGAGGACGTTGACGAACGGCGTCAGATCCTTGCCGGTGATCTCGCCCTTGACGATCGCGTGTGCTTCGTCGAGGTCGAGCGTCGCCCAGCCGTCGCGGCCCGAGCAGTAGACGATGGGGAACTCGACCTGGTCTTCGCGGGCATCGAGATCGAAGAAGAGTTCGTAGACCTCGTCGACGACCTCGGCGGTGCGGGCGTCGGGGCGATCGATCTTGTTGATCGCCAGGATGACCGGCAGGTCGCGAGCGAGTGCCTTGCGGAGGACGAAGCGAGTCTGCGGCAGCGGGCCCTCAGCCGAGTCGACGAGCAGCACGATGCCGTCGACCATTGTCAGGGCACGCTCGACTTCGCCACCGAAGTCGGCGTGGCCCGGGGTGTCGACGATGTTGAGGGTGATCTTCTCGCCGCTGGCCTTGTCGTCCCACACGAGTGAGGTGTTCTTGGCGAGGATCGTGATGCCCTTCTCTTTTTCGAGGTCGCCGGAGTCCATGACCCGCTCGACGACTTCTTCATGTGCGCCGAAGGCACCGGACTGCTGCAGCATGGCGTCGACAAGGGTGGTCTTGCCGTGGTCGACGTGCGCGACGATCGCGAGGTTTCTGATGTCGGTACGCGACGAGACGGCGCCCGAATCTGTGAGGGGGGTTTCGGTGGAAGACACGGCTGACCACGCTATCGACGTTTCACAACCGAACGATCGATGCGCCCGTGGTCACATGCGACCCTGAGACGTTTCTTGCTGTCCGCAAGGTTGGCGCCCACGACCCAGGCTCCGAGTTCAACCCCGAGCGGGGACATCCCTCAGGCTCATGCGACCGGCACATACGATGACGCTATGACAGACCGGCTCGAGAACATCGATGCCACTGCAGCGTCTCCAGCGCCGGGCACCGACGGGGCGATCTCTACGCCGCTTCCCCCGAAATCGCTTGAGAACGGACCCGACCTCAAACGTCAGCGGATCCTCGCGGTCAACGGTGCGATCGCGCTTCTTGCCGCCGTCGTGCTGGCCCTGCTCTGGGTCTCAGCGCTGAGCAGCCGTGACACCGCAACGACGGAACGCGACGCCGCTCAGGCCGCTGCGACCGAAGAAGCCGAGCGCACGGCTGATGCGCTGGACTCGCTCGCAGCGACCGAAGTCAACCTCGAAACCGCCCTTGCGGACAACGAACAACTCACCGCAGAGTTGGCTGCCGCCGAGGCGGACGCCGCCGAAGCAACCGCAGCGACAGCTCGAGCGGACGAGGCCGAAGCGACGCTTGCCGTCGTGCGAGTTGAAAACGAAACGTTGGCGGCCGAGATCACGACACTTGAGACATCGCTGTCTGCCTCGCAAGGGGCCACACCAGCCGTGGTTTTCGACATCAGCACCGCACCGAATCTGGCGCGCTACATCGGCGAACAGCTCTCGTCATCATCCCGGCCCACCGTGTTGGGCGATGGCCAGACCACGTGTCTCGGCACAGCCGTGGTGAACGACATCGGCCTCGCAACACTTGGTTCGGGCCTTGCGTCCGGGGCATCGACGAGCGAGAGCACCGCAGTGGTCGAAGCGATTGAACGAGCCGCTGTCAGTTGCAGCATCGATCCCAGCGCGATCTTCTGATCGCAGGGCCGAACCCAATCAGCGAACGTCGCAGCCGAGCCGGAACGACTGGACAGCGCGAGCGAAGATGTTCGATTCGACGTCCGGCTCGGTGACCGCGGTCAAGTTCGTCACCCGCGCGCTGAGTTGACCGAACACCGCTGCCAACGTCGCACGGGCAACGTGTGTGCCGATGCAGAGGTGCGTGCCGAAACCGAACGCAACGTGATTATTCGGACTCCGTTCGATGTCGAAACTGAACGCATCGTCGAACACGTCCTCGTCCCGATTCGCTGACGGGTACAACAGCACCAGTCGATCGCCGCGCTCGATCGACTGGCCACCGACCACGGCGTCTTCGCCGGCTCGTCGGAACATGTTGTTGAGCGGCGTCACCCACCGCAGCACTTCCTCGACCCCGCCGGCAACCAACGAGCTATCCGCTCCCATTGCATCCCATTGGTCGGGGTGATCGACAAACACCCGGAGGCCATGGCTGATCGCAGTCCGTGTGGTCTCCGCTCCACCGGAGATGAAGAGGCCGACCTCGTGCACGATCGCCTCAGGCGACAGCGGCTCTCCATCGATCGTCGAGTGCACCCACGTCGAGATCAGGTCGTCAGCGGGGTTCGCATACCGGTCCATCGCGACCCTCTGCAGCTCGTCGACGAACTCCATGTTCGCCGCAAAGAACTCGCGGAAGATCTTGCCGTCGCGTTCCCGCATGTCGGTTCGCATCAACCGTTCCGACCAGGACTTCACTTCGGGCCAGAGATCTTCGGAGAAGCCAAGGAGGCGAGCTGTGAGTCGCGCCGGCAATTGTCCGGATAACGCATCGACGACTTCCATCTCGTCGCCTGCGGCGAGCGCGGTATCGATCAGCCCGCGCGTGAGCTCGTCGATCTCGGCGACGCGGTCGTCGACAGACTTCTTCGTGAAGCTGGGCTGCACCAGCATTCGCTGCTGCCGGTGACGCGGGTCGTCCTGGGCGATCATGTTGATCTCGCTCGGTGACCACAGCGCCCGGTATCCCTGACCAGAGAGGAACACTGTCGACCGGCGTTCGACGTCGAGGAGATCCGCGTGTCGCGTCACGCCCCACAGTCCATTGCGGTCGTCGCGGTACACCGGCTCGTTCGTACGCATCCACGCCCAGGCATCGTGTGGGTCGCTGCTGTAGAAGTCGGGGTCGAGCAGGTCGTAGACCCGCCGGCCGGTTGCGGTTTCCACGGTGGCCATCTCAGGAACCTGTGTAGTGAGGCGCACGCTTCTCGACAAACGCAGCCACCGCTTCAGCATGGTCGTTCGTGTGGAAGCAGGTCATCTCCAATGCCGTCGACACGTCGAAGCTCGTGAGCAACGCCTGTTTGATCTGTTGGTTGACGCTGATCTTCGTTCCTTGCACAGCAAGCGGGGGTTGCGCTGCCAAGTCGTCAGCCCACCGTCGGGCGCTCGTCGCAACATCAGCACGGTCGCACACCTCGGCAGCGATCCCGAGGCGGAGGGCTTCATCGGCCCCCAGCGGGAGCCCGAGCATCAGATGGCGCTTCGCTGCAAGCGGGCCGACGAGCAGCGGCCAGATTGCCGCCCCACCATCGCCTGCGACCAGTCCGACCTTCACGTGCGGATCGATCAGCGCTGCGGTATCGGCCATGACGATCACATCGCACATCAGTGCGATGGATGCACCCAGTCCGACCGCTGGGCCGTTCAGCGCACAAATGACCGGTGGCTCGATATCGAGCTGATCCCAGATGATCTGCTTGCCTTCACGCCGCAGCCGATTGAGGCGATCGGGTGAACTGAGCTGTGGAAACCATGACATGTCACCCCCAGCCGAGAACGCCGGGCCGTGGCCTGTGAGCACGATGGCGCGCGCACCTGCGATGAGCTCGTCTTCACCGACGGCCAGGTAGCGGAACAGCTCTGCCAGCTCCCGGTGCAGCAGTTCGTCAACCGCGTTCATCGCCGAGTTCGGATGGTCGATCGTGACGAGCACGACGTGTCCGTCGCGTTCGACGGTGATCGTTTCGAGGTCGACTCCCATGCCAGCGAACGTACCGTTGGGCACCCGGACCACCCGCACCGGAGCGTGCAGTCCCCACCTGCCCCCACCTGTCTCCCACCTGTCTCCGTCAGAATTCTTACTTCGCTCGTTCACCATCGAGGCATGAATCAACAACGAGCTGTCGGATGGCTCCATCGACGGGCCGGTCTCGGCCTCCATCCCGACGACCTCGCCGCGGCCGTCGCCCGCGGCGCCGCGGCGGAACTCGCTGCGATCTCGGCTCCTCCCACCGAGCTCGCAGACCCGTGGGCCGGCTTGGAACTCGACCCGCAGGACGGTGGGCGTGCCGAAGCGGTACTCGCTTGGATCGGCGCGCTCCACGGATCGACACAGCCATTCCAAGATCGCCGCACACTGCTACTCCACGGCTGGCTGGTGAGCGCAATCGACAAAGTCACGATCCCGGAGCTGATGGTCGAGCAGATCCGGTTGTTCATGAACCACGGCGGCGACTCATTTCCCGACTTGCTCCGCAGCATCACGACCAACCCGGCGATGCTCGTCTACCTCGACGGCCGCACATCCACCGCCGAGGCTCCGAATGAGAACTACGGGCGTGAACTCCTCGAACTGTTCGCACTCGGCGTGGGGCACTACAACGAGGACGACGTGCAATCCGCTGCACGAGCGCTGACCGGCTGGATTGTGCGCCGCGAAGACAATCTTGCCCAGTTCGTTCTACGACGCCACGACGCCACACCGCAGACCCTGCTCGGTGTCGCCGGCGTCGACGATGTCGACTCGGTCATCGGCGCGGTCGTCGACCATGAGCGCCACGCAACGTTCGTTGCGACTCGGATCATGCGCGAGTACCTCGGAGAGCTGACCGGTTCGGCCGCATCCGACGTCATCGAGGCCCTCCGTTCGGCGTACCTCGATGGCGACCAACGACTGGACCCGGTGATCGTGCGAGCGCTCGAACTCGGTCTCGAAGACCTCGGCGGGCCGCACGAAATGGGCTCAATGGTGTTGGCTCCGATTCCTTGGTTGATGATCTGCGCGCGGGCGACGGGTGTCGGTCTGCGCGCTCTTCAGCGCGGCAGCAGCGGGGCATTCCGCGACATGGGCCAGGTTCCGCTGCTGCCTCCTGGCGTTGCGGGGTGGCCCGCGGGCATCGAGTGGCTCACATCGAGCGCCGTCGTCGCTCGGACTCGACTCGCCGCGACGATCGCCGAAACGACCGATCAGAGCGAACCCCTTGCCATCGCCATGAGTGACGAGGACTTCGACCTCGCTGCACAGCACCTCGGTCTCGGCGACTCGTTCACCACATCGACGATGTCGGCCATCCGATCGACAACCGACCCAGCGGCGCGACTCGCCATCGCGCTCGTCAGCCCGGAGAACTTGCTCGCATGATCACCATTTCCCGACGCCGATTCCTTGCCCTCACCGGTGGCGTCCTCGCGACCGGATGCACCGCTGCTCGCGAGGCCGACATCGTCGTTCCCTCCCCGACCACCGCCGGCACATCGCCAACGACGACATCGACCGTGCCAGGAGTCGTCACCTCCGTGTCGTCGACCGAGCCAGCCCCGTTCGGCAACAACGTGCTGGTGCTCGTCGAACTGCGGGGCGGCAACGACGCGGTCAACACACTGCCCCCACTGACCGGCGCCTACCGTGACCTCCGCCCGACCATCGCTCTGCCCGAAACCGACCTGGTGATGAGCGAGCACTTCGGCCCGCACGGTCTTCATCCGTCGCTGGCCCCGCTGCTCGATCTCGCCGATGCCGGTCGGCTGGCCACGCTTGCGGGGATCGGCTTCGAGGACCCGGACCGCTCTCACTTCGTGTCGCTCGACCGATGGGCCCGAGCCGATCGGATGGACGACGGACTCGGCTGGCTCGGTCGATGGATCGACACGCTGCCAGACGAACTCCCCTCCCTCGGAGCGACCGCGCTCGGCGGCAGCGGCGACGTCTTGCTCGGAGCGAAGGCGCCGGGCACGGTGATCGATGGCGTCGATGCCTTCGCCTTCCCGACGCTGCTCAGCAACGGGTCGATGAGGGCGCTGGGTGACAGTCCCGCTGACAGCTCGCACGGTTCCAACGACCCGATGCTTGCGGCGGCGCGACGGGCGTTCGTCGACTCCGTCGGAGCGACCGAGGAGTTCGATGCCATCGCCGACGCGGTTCGGTCCCGCGTCCCCGAACGCGAGCCAGGCGATCTGGGTCCAGCCCTGGGAGCGTTCACCACCGGTCTGGCCGTGGCGGCCGAGATGATTCTCGGCGACATTGGGACTCGTGTCGTCTCGATCTCGGTGAACGGATTCGACACGCACAGCGATCAGCTGGCCCAACATGCAGATCTCCTCAGTGACCTTGCGCAGGGGTTAACGCAGTTCTGGGCGACACTCGACGAGGTCGGAGCCGCCGACTGCGTGCTGGTCGCGACCACCAGCGAATTCGGTCGACGCGTCGCCGAGAACGCGAGCAACGGTTGCGACCATGGTGCGGCCGGCGTGTCATTCGTGATGGGCAACTCGATTGTGCCCGGCCTCTCCGGTGCCCTCGATACCGCCGACCTCCTCGATGGCGACCTCCGCCCACAAATCGATCCACGAGTACTGATGACCGCCTGCCTCGACTGGCTTGGCGCCGATGTGGAGCAGATCATCGGCCAACGACACGACGATGTGCCGATCATCGCGTGATGCGTGAAACCAGTTCGGACGGCCAGACCCCAGCGCCGAGCCAGCCATCCGAGCGAAGCGAGTTCGGACGGCAGCCCGAAGACGTCTGACCAGCAACGCAGCTGCCGGAACCGACGAAGTCGGCATCCCTGCGCAGCAGGGACAGTCAGAACATGGAGATGTCGGTGTCCTGACCGAGCAACAGCTGCCCGATTTTCTCGTTCAGCTTCGGCGCGGTCTGAATGTGTTGGGTCACCACGTGGGCATCGCGCAGACAACGCCCGAGCACGCTCGTGTCGTACACGGCGGTACCACCGGCCAGCGTGAACGCCGCATCGGCGACCGTTGCACCGACTGTGGCTGCGTGCGTCGCCGCAAGCCGGATCGAGGTCCGCTGTTCGATCGTCACTGCCGCACCCTCAGCGATCGTTGCCCACGCACCGTCCAGTTCGTCGAGCAGGAAGGCCCTGGCCGAGCGCAGCTTGGCCTCGGCACGGGCCAGCTCGATCTGAGTGAACGAGTTCTGCGCCAGCGTACGCGACGAGTACTGCGGCCTCTTTCCCTGGGCAAGGTCGTTCAGCTCATCAAGTGCGTGTCGACCCACTCCGAGTCCAACGGCGCTGACCCCGGCTGCAAGCAATGTGAAGTTCGGGAAACGAGACAGCGGTGTGTCGACGACTGGAGGAGTGACGCCAGGTTGCATCGTGTAACTCGCCGGAGCGAACGCGTCGCTCACGGAATAGTCGAGCGACCCTGACCCACGCATGCCACCGGTGTGCCAGGTGTCGTGGAAGTCGACGTCATCTTGCGGGAACCAGCACAGCCGGAACGTACCGTCGTCGCAACGCGCTCCTCCCAACACCCATTGGCAGTGCTGCGTCCCGCTTCCCCACGCCCACTGACCGGTCACGGCGAAGCCAGTGACACCGTTTCGCTCGATTGCTGCACCGACGCCATTCGGAGCGAACACGCCGCCGGTGACGATCTGCGGGTCGCCGTAGATCGTCTGGGCAGTCTCCGCCGGCAGGAACGCAGCCATCGAAGACGTCGTCGATGCAATCATCGAACACCACCCCGCAGCTCCATCACCGATCGCCACGGCCTCGATTGCCTCGATCAACGTCACCGGGTCGGTCTCGGCACCTCCGTACGCGGCCGGCGTGCACATGCTCATCAGCCCGGCGTCGGTCAGGGCGCCAACAACTGGAACGGCAAGCCGGCGCTCCTGCTCAGCGGCCGCTGCCTGCTCCTCGATCAATGGGCGAAGTTCGTGTGCTCGCTCGACGAGGGTGGCCATGACTGAACTGTACGCAAAACACCCTGGCGCGTCTGATCCTGAACGCGACGTCGCTCCGAGTCAGGGGCGGACGTCGCGAGGATGGCCTCCAGCAGTTCCATCTTTTCCGGCACACCGCCTTCAAACGACGTAACGTCGACACAAGGAGGTTCGATCATGAAGTTCGGATTCGTGGTGCCATGGGGCGACGCAACCGACGTCGGAGATCTCGCGGCCGCGGCCGAGGAGGCCGGTTGGGATGGCCTCTTTGTCTGGGAGCCGGTCTGGGGCGTCGACGCCTGGGTCTCGCTCGGACTGGCCGCGGTTCGCACTTCCAAGATCCGACTGGGCACCATGCTCACGCCGCCATCTCGCCGACGTCCCTGGGAGCTGGCCAGCCAAGTCGCCACCGTCGATCGAGTGTCGACCGGACGCGTGACGTTGTCAGTCGGGCTCGGCGCGACAAACTCGGGCTTCGAGACCTTCGGTGAAGAATGCGACCGGAAGGTCCGCGCCGAGTTGATGGACGAGTGTCTCGACATCATGTGCGGCCTGTGGGCGGGCCAACCATTCGAATACAGCGGCACGCACTACACCGTCCAGTCCACAGAGTTCCCGACTCTCGGCAACACCGTGCAGCAACCCAGGGTGCCGATCTGGTGTGTCGGCGCACTCGGCCGCAACAAGTCGATGCGTCGGGCACTTCGCTGGGACGGCATCATTCCGCAGGTCATGGATCCCGACGCCGAGGGTGGAGTCCGCCAGCCGCACCTCGACGAGGTGGCCGCGCTTCGAGCTGAGATCGCCGAGCACCCAGACACCTCTGACAGCTTCGACATCGTGGTGGAAGGCCAGTGGACCGACCACTCCCCGAGCGCCTACCGGGATGCCGGTGCCACCTGGTGGATCGAGTCGATGTGGGGCGCGATGTCTGAACACTCGCCGGTGGCTGCCGCCTACGACCGTCTGATGCAGGGACCCCCGTCATAGGTGGTTACCGTCGCTCGACGTGAGCGAACCCATAGACGCGACCGCACCCGACAGCGCGAGAGGCTGGAACTTCGCCGACCTCTGGGAGGTCATTGCCGGTCAACTCGGCGACGCACTCGCCCAACAGCAGAGCGATCGACAGATTTCATGGGCGGAAATGAACCGCCGCGCCAACGGCGTCGCCCAGGCGCTGCTCGACACTCCCAACGTCGCCGAGCAGGACAAGATCGCGCAGTACCTCTACAACTGTCCGGAGTACCTGGAGTCGACGTTCGCTGCGTTCAAGGCCGGCTTCGCCACAGTCAACACCAACTACCGATATGCAGCGGACGAACTCGTCTACCTCTGGGACAACGGAGACGTCACTGCGGTCGTGTTCCACGGCGCCTTCGTCGACCAGATCGAGGCGATTCGCCACCGAGTACCTCGAATCTCCACCTGGCTGTGGGTTGACGACGCCTCCGGGCACTGCCCTGAGTGGGCAACGCCGTACGAGACTGCGGCAGCATCGGGTACTGAGGTCAACGTCGCCGGGCCGTGGGGCCGTTCGGGCGACCACCTCATGCTCTTGTACACCGGCGGGACCACGGGGATGCCAAAGGGCGTGATGTGGCGCCAGGACGACCTCTTCGGTGTACTGGATGCCAACAACCGCAAGCGCATGCCGCCGGAACAGGACCTCAATGCCATCGAGGAGCGGGTGAGTCGGCCAGGCCCTCGCAATATGCCGGGAGCGCCGCTCATGCACGGCACCGGGCTCTTCAACGCGATCAGCAATCTGATGGTCGGCGGCAGCATCACGACGATGACCGGCCGCCACTTCGACCCTGCTGAGTTCCTCGACACCGTGCAGCAATACGGCGTCAACTCGACGTCAATCGTCGGCGATGCCTTCGCGAAACCGATCCTGCGCGCACTTGACGCCGAACCCGACCGATGGGACATCTCGTCGCTCAGAGTCATCGTGTCGTCCGGCGTGATGTGGTCCAAGGAAAGCAAGGACGGTCTGCTCCGCCACAACGACCGGCTGATCATGGTCGATGCGCTGGGCTCGAGCGAGGCGATCGGCATGGCGACGAACACGACCACCTCCGAATCGGGCGGGAAGACGGCGAAGTTTGAACTCGGTCCAAACACGCGCGTGATCACCGACGAGGGAACGGACGTCGTGCCCGGCTCCGGCGAACTTGGCCGCGTCGCGCAGCGCGGGCGCACGCCGGTCGGCTACTACAAGGACGATGCCAAATCGGCGCAGACCTTCGTGACGATCGATGGCGACCGATACTCGATTCCAGGCGACTATGCGACCGTTGAAGCCGACGGCACCGTCACGTTGCTCGGCCGCGGCAGTCAATGCATCAACACCGGCGGCGAGAAGGTGTACCCCGAAGAAGTCGAGGAGTGCTTGAAGCTGCACCCGTCAGTGGCCGACGCAGCCGTGGTTGGGCTTCCCGACGACAAGTGGGGCGAGGCAATCAACGCCCTCGTCGAGCCGCACGCTCACGCAACGATTGATGCAACTGAACTCCGCAACCATGTCAAGGCCCATCTCGCCGCCTATAAGGCACCAAAAGCGGTCTTCACGATCGACTCAGTCAGCCGCGCAGCCAACGGCAAACTCGACTACAAGGACCTCAAGCGCATCGCCACCGATCGCGCAGCTGAGCAGACACCATGACGCAGGCGGCCGGTCGCGCATAGCCTCACCGAATGGATCGAGTGACGGCGTCCAACTTCACGTGGACCGACTACGCAGGTGTGCTGTTTGACCTCGACGGAGTGATCACGCCGACCGCTGAGATTCATGAGCACGCATGGGGCGAACTCTTCGCCGCCTACGACTTCACGCAGGCCGACTACCTGCACCACGTTGACGGCAAGCCCCGCTATGACGGAGTCCGTGACTTCCTCGCGTCACGTGGCGTCACTCTTGCCGAAGGCACAGCCGACGATGCGCCCGGCGACGACAGTGTCTGCGCGATGGGCAACAGGAAAAACGAACTGTTCAACGTGATCCTCGAGCGCGACGGCATCGCCGCTTACCCCGGCTCTCAGGCCACGCTCGACCTGCTCGCCGAAGCGGACGTTCCGAGTGCCATTGTGTCGTCATCGAAGAACGCCGTGCCCGTGCTCGCTGCCGCTGGCCTGAGTGACCGATTCGATGTGGTTGTCGATGGCATCGTCGCTGCCGCCGAGGGTCTGGCTGGCAAGCCGGCGCCTGACGGATATCGGCTGGGTGCCGAACGCCTTGGCGTTCAACCGGCACGCACTGTCGTGATCGAAGACGCCACGTCGGGAGTCGCTGCCGGAAAGGCAGGCCACTTCGCGGTAGTCATCGGTGTCGATCGCGGTGCAGGAGTCGACGCGCTCCTCAACAGCGGCGCGACGTTCGTCGTCGACGACCTCGACGAACTCCTTCCCCCCGCCGATCACGATGCCGCCGTAAGTCATGGAGCCGCACGATGAAGCACCGTCCTACGCCAACCGGGCTCCCCCAGCATCGCTTCCCCGTCGATCGGTGGCGGCTTGTCGAGACCGAATACGACGACAACGACCTCGGGGTCACCGAGTCATTGTTCGCACTCGGCAACGGCTACCTCGGGATGCGCGCCAACCCCGAAGAAGGTCGCAACGCGCACAGCCACGGCACGTTCCTCAACGGATTCCACGAAACCTGGGAGATCAAACACGCCGAGGAGGCCTACGGGTTTGCCACGACAGGCCAAACCATCGTCAACGTCCCCGACGGCAAGTTGATGAAGCTGTACGTCGATGACGAGCCGCTGCTACTCGGGACCGCAGATCTCACGGAGTACGAGCGGTCGATCGACTTTCGCGCGGGCGTCTTGCGACGCGATCTGCTGTGGCGTACGCCGTCCGGCAATCGGGTGAAGGTGTCGTCGACTCGCCTCGTCAGCCTCGTCCATCGCCATCTCGCAATGATGACGATCGAAATCACGCCACTCGACGCGCCCGCCCCCATCGTCGTATCGTCGCAGCTCCTCAATCGCCAGGATGGTGAGGACGAATACCACGTTCGCTCCGCAGCACTGGGTGAGGGCAAGGATCCTCGCAAGGCGAGCAAGTTCACCGAGCGTGTGCTCGAGCCGCGGCTGCAGCAACGCGAAGAGGGCAGCGTCGTGCTCGGCTACCGCTGCCGCAACAGTGGCATGACCCTGGCATGCGGCTATTGGAACCACGTAGACGCGGCGTGCGAAACGCGGATCGAAACGACACTCGAGGACGACATCGCGAAATCGGTGATCACTGCGCATCCTGATGCAGGAGAAACGGTGACGATCACCAAGTTCGTCTCGTACCACACCTCTCGCGGGGTCCCACCAGAGGAACTCGCCGATCGGTGTGCGCGCACATTGCGCCGAGCCGCCGACGAGGGCGGCGCGCGTCTCGTCGCCGAACAAGGCCAGTGGCTCGGTGACTATTGGGCAGCGTCCGACATCGAGTTGCGGGGTAACGACGGCGATCAGCAGGCACTCCGCTGGAACCTCTTCCAGCTCGCCCAGGCATCGGCGCGCACACACGAACAGGGAATCGCCGCGAAGGCCGTCACTGCGGGAGGCTATGACGGCCATTACTTCTGGGATACCGAGGTGTACGTCGCCCCGTTCCTTGCGTACAACAATCCCGAGGCTGCGCGCAAGGTGATGCGTTTCCGTTGGAAGATGCTCGATGCTGCCCGCCAACGCGCTTCGATGCTCAGCGAACGCGGCGCCCTGTACCCCTGGCGGACGATCAACGGTGAAGAAGCGTCGGCCTACTATGCAGCCGGCACGGCGCAGTATCACATCAACGCCGCCGTCGTCTTCGCGCTCCGCCGGTACCTCGACGCGACCGGCGACGTCGAGTTCCTCGCGCACGAGGGAGCCGAGATGTTGATCGAGACCGCGCGACTCTGGGCCGACCTCGGCTTCTACGCGACCAACGGCTCAGACAGCTTCCACATTCACCGCGTGACCGGGCCCGACGAGTACACGACAGTCGTCAACGACAACACGTACACGAACGTGATGGCGCGTTTCAACCTGCGCTACGCCGCCCGAACTGTGCGATTCCTTGCCGAGTGGAACCCCGAACAATTCGCGCATGTCCAACGCTCGACGGGGCTCGACATCGGTGAGCTCGACGAGTGGGACGCTGCGGCCGACGCGATGTACATCCCATTCGACAATGACCTCGAGATCCACCCTCAGGACTCTGAGTTCCTCGACCTCGAACCGTGGGATTGGGACGGAGTCGCCGCCGACAAGTACCCGCTGTTACTCAACTACCACCCGCTGGTGATCTACCGGCATCAAGTCTTGAAGCAGGCCGACGTCGTGCTGGCGATGTTCCTCCGTGGCGAACACTTCTCCGAAGAACAGAAGCGACGCAACTTCGACTACTACGACCCAATCACCACCGGCGACTCCTCATTGTCAGCATGCGTGCAGTCGATTGTCGCCGCCGGCGTCGGGTACGAAGATCTCGCTGTCGACTACTTCCGCCAGGCCCTCTATCTCGATCTGTGCGATCTGCACGGAAACACCTCTGACGGTGTCCACATCGCCTCTGCAGGCGGAGTGTGGGCAGGAATTGTGTACGGCTTCGCCGGAATGGTCGAACGCGGCGACCGTATGGAGTTCGCGCCGCGGCTGCCCGCCGTCTGGGATTCGGTGACGTTCCATCTGACTCGGCACGGATCGCGCGTCCGCGTCGAGCTCGATCACGACGGGTGCACGCTGACGTTGGCTGACGGCCTTGGGGTGCCAGTCGGAATCGAAGACCGGATTCATGTCGTCACTGCCGACGAACCGCTGCGCATTGAACGCTGAGCTGCTCGCGCCGGCTCAGTTCAGTTGGTCCCCGACCTCGTACGAGCGCTGGGTGAACCCTTCACGCAATTCAAAACCGACCGCAGTGAGGAACATCTCGTAGCGATCACCTGACGCCGCGTCGGAGATCTCACAGCGCAGACGATCGTCGACCAGCACGGTGCTCTCGTCAGGGCAATCGACATCGGAGGGGTCGATGACCACGCCAATGTTTTCGCCCAGCACTCCAGCCGCCTCGGTTTCGACGACGGACATCTCATTTGCAACGATGACGTTCGAGGCCGCGACAAAGATCGAGTCGTCAGGGTCGACAACCCCCTCAAACGTGACCGTCTCGCCAGCTTCCGTCATTGCGGTGCACGAAAAGGGCGTTCCGACCTCACGATCGGCGGGGGCAGCGCAGTCGGCGTCGACGAAGACCAAACCGACCTGCTCGCCAAGTGCGCCCTCAATCAGCACCTCTCCAGCCCGCTCAGGAGTCGTGCCCGTCGAGAAGGAGCAGCTTGCCAGGACAGCAGTGAGTCCGGTGATCAGAGCGAGGTTCTGTGACTTCATGGCCATCATTCGACCACATCTCCATCACCTGCCGTCACGCCGCTGGTTATTGACACGCCGATTCGGGTGTCAGGTCCGGTGAATTTCGGTGCCTCGATACCCGCCGGTAACATCAGCGCCCATGACAGATCTTGGTTTCGACGGCAAAGTAGCGATCATCACCGGAGCCGGAGGCGGTCTCGGCAAACAGCACGCGCTGATGATGGCGGCGCGCGGCGCACTCATCGTGGTCAACGACCTCGGCGGCTCGGTCGACGGGTCGGGCAGCGACAAGGGTGCCGCACAGCTCGTCGTCGACGAAATCACCGCAGCGGGCGGCGACGCCGTCGCAAACACCGACTCGGTTGCCACGCCAGAGGGCGGCGAGAGCATCGTCAAGACTGCCGTCGACGCGTACGGCAAGGTCGACATTGTCATCAACAACGCCGGCATCTTGCGCGACAAGTCGTTCCACAACATGGGACCGGACCTCGTCGACCCCGTCCTCGACGTGCACCTGCGCGGTGCGTTCAACGTCACCGGCCCCGCTTGGAAGCTGATGCGCGAGCAGGGCTACGGCCGCATCGTGTCCACCTCGTCGGCCGCCGGCATCTTCGGCAACTTCGGGCAGGCCAACTACGGCGCTGCCAAGATGGGCCTCGTCGGCTTCACCAACGTGCTCGCCGTCGAGGGCGCCAAGTACAACGTCAAGGCCAACGCCATTGCACCGCTCGCCTTCACTCGCATGACCGAAGACCTGCTCGGTCCGCTCGGCGAGAAGCTGCAGCCGGAATTGGTCTCGCCACTCGTCACCTACCTGAGCCACGAGTCGTGTGATTCCACCGGACGCGTGTACTCCGTCGGTGGCGGGCGTGTCGCTGAAGTGTTCATTGCCGAGTGCCAGGGGTACACGAGCAACGAGCTCACACCCGAGAGCCTGCGCGACAACTGGGACACCGTGACGGATCAGACCGGCTACGAAGTCCCCGCCGCCATTGCCGAGGAGACCGCGATGTTCCTCAAGGCCCTCAAGGACTGACATGCTGGTGACGTGAGCGATTCTGACTTCGACGACCAACCATCTCGCGGTGGCCGCAACGGGCCCGGACTGTTTCTCGTCCTCACCATCGTCGTTGCCATCATTACTGCGGTGTTCGTCGCACAGAACCGCGACCAGATCGAGATCAAGTTCCTCTTCTTCGATTTCTCGAGCCGCATCTGGACCGCCATCGCCATCGCCATCGGGCTGGGCATCCTGCTCGACCGGTTGGTCCTCGGCTGGTGGCGCCGCGCCCGCAAGCGCAAGAACGACGAGTAGCGACTGAGCAGACCCGGCCCATTGCGCCGCCGTGTCGCCGGGAAACGGACAGGATTAGCGAAGGAGGGGCTCATCCAGCGATGATGTCGCCGTGCGGGTCGAATCCTCTGATGGTGTCAACGTTGCAATCCACGACTTCGGAGGCAGTGGTCCCAGGCTGCTGTTCAGCCATGCGACCGGATTCCACGCTCACTGCTACCAACCCATCGCAACGCGGCTGAGCAACGAGTTCACCTCGTTCGGACTCGACCATCGAGGGCACGGCGAGACGCCGCGCCCAACCGACTGGCAGGTCGACTGGGATTGTTACGGCGACGACGCCACCGTCGCTGCCGAGGCGCTTGCCCCGGAAGGTGGCCTGGTGGCCTTCGGTCACTCGATGGGTGGTGCCAGCCTCGTGATGGCGGCACTTCGCAATCCGGAGTTGTTCGACGTGATCGTGGCCTTCGAGCCGATCATCTTTCCGCAGATGATGGGGCGCCCCGGCGACGACCCATCGCCAATGGTCACTGCCGCACGGAACCGGCGCGACACATTCGACTCGTTCGAGGCCGCAATCGACAACTACGCCTCGAAACCTCCCATGCAGTTCTTCGACCCGGAGATCCTGCGCGCCTACGTCGAGTACGGATTCGAGCCGACGGACTCAAGCGTCACGCTGCGCTGCGCACCGGAACACGAAGCCCGCACCTTCGAGATGGGCGCGACGCATGACCTTTTCGAGCGGCTTCCCGAGATCGAGACCCGCATCGTCGTGGTCTCCGGCAAGGTCGAAACCGAACGCAGCCCGGCGGGCATCGCTCAACGCGTCGCCGATCGGCTGCCCAACGGCTCGTACATCGAGCTCCCGGCCGGCAATCACCTCAGCCCGTTCATCGATCCGGGCGAAACAGCCCAGCTGATCCGCGACGCCGTCTGACGTTGCACTGTTCGCGCCGAGCTCGGGGAATTCTGACCAGCAATCCACGGCAATCCGTCCCGAGATCGCTGGCGCCCCGACTCTGTGAGCGCTCATCGGTATGGTTGCCAACATGACCGAGATTGCCGCTGACGCCGACCCACCGGCCTACACCGTGCCGATGTCGCTGTCGCCATCACGCGTCGGTTCGTTCACGTCATGTCCGATGCAGTTCCGTTTCTCGTCCATTCAGAAGCTGCCCGAACCGCCCGGTATTGCCACCACCAAAGGCACCATCGTGCACCGCGCGCTCGAACTGCTCTTCGTTCGCCCGACGACCGACCGCACCCCAGCGTCGCTTGCCATTGACCTTGCCACAGCGCTGGACGAGTACTCGACGCACCCCGATTACGTCGGCCTCCGCCTCGATGCTGCGGCCGCAGCCTCGTTCCGCTCCGAGTGCGAGACCCTGATCGAAAAGTACTTTGCGATGGAAGACCCGACCACGGTTCGCGAGATCGGACTTGAGCTCTGGATGACCGCCGATGTCGGCAGCCTGCAGTTGCGCGGCATCATCGACCGGCTCGAACTCGACGAGCATGGCGGCTTGGTGGTCACCGACTACAAGACCGGACGCGCTCCGTCTGGCCGGTTCGAGCAAAAGAGCCTGGCTGGCGTCCATTTCTATGCATTCCTCTGCGAGCAGGTTTTCGGTGTCATCCCGTCGAAGATTCGACTGATGTACCTCAAGTCGGGCGAGACAATCGAGACGGTTCCCTCCCCGCAGTCGGTCAAGTTCATCACTACTCGAACGAAGGCCGTCTGGTCAGCAGTTGAGCGAGCGTGCACCACAGGCGATTTCCGACCCAATCAGAGCAACCTCTGCAATTGGTGCTCCTTTCAGCAGTGGTGCCCAGCGTTCGGCGGCAACCCTGACCTGGCCGAAGTCGAGGCGCGGGCCGCTTACGACGCACTCCTCGCACCGCAACCGGTCAGCGTGACTTCGCCATGACCGACCCTCTCTCACCGATCAGCGACGACCTGGAGGTTCCCGGCCAAGGCGCCTTCGGTCCCGCCGTCGATGCCTTCGATCGCCGAATCGACGAGCTCCTCGAGCATCTCCGTGGCAATCCCGTCGCCGACAAGCTGTTCACCACCGCGAGCCATGTCGGCGAATTCAGCATGATCTGGCATGCCATCAGTCTGGGCCGGGGTCTCGCCAAGGGTCGGCGTGACCAGGTGCTCCTCCTCGCGATCTTGATCGGCGCAGAGAGTCTCATTGTCAACCAAGGCGTCAAGCGACTGTTCAAGCGCACACGGCCGACCGCCGACGGCGAAGACGGCCTCAAGGTACGTCGGCCAATGACGTCGTCGTTCCCCAGCGGCCACTCCAGTGCCGCCGCCTTTGCCGCCACGATGCTCACCGCGTGGGACGGCAAACGGCTCGGCAGCGTCTGGTACACAGTTGCCAGCATCGTCGGCGTCAGCCGCGCCTACGTCCGCATCCACCATGGCTCCGACGTGGTCGGTGGGTTCGTCGTTGGCACACTGCTCGGCGTCGCTGGGCGTCGAATCGCCCGGCAGCTGCTTCCCGCCTGACCCGCCACGCCGCCGGCGATCCTGCTCCGCCGTCGCCGTCGGCCCTCTACCCTGGTCGCTGATGAGCGACATCGTCTACGACTCCAAGATGAGCGACGCAGAGGGTCTGATGTGGCGCCTCGAGAAGGACCCGCAACTCTCTTCGACGTTCGGCACGGTCACGCTGCTCGACCGGGCACCGGACTTTGCACTGTTGACCGCCCGCCTGCTGCGCGCCACGTTGGCGATGCCCCGACTGCGACAACGGGTCCAGACCGCCCCGGGCAATATCGGCGCTCCGACCTGGGTCAACGACTCGGACTTCGACATCAACATGCACGTCCGGCGTATTGCACTCCCCAAGCCGGGCACCGAGCGACAGCTGTTCGACCTCGCCAGCCTCATTTGCGCCGACCCGTTCGATCGTTCTCGACCGCTCTGGCAGTTCACCGTCATCGAGGGCCTCAAGGGCAACCGGGCCGCCATCGTGCAGAAGCTCCACCACACGATCGCCGACGGCGAGAGCGGCGTGCAACTGTCGCTCGAGTACCTCGACTTCGAGCGCGACGCCGTGCAACCGATCACTCCCAATCCGGATGAGATCGATAGCGCACGCGAAGACCTTCGAGATGCCGACACACGGGCCGCCGACGCGGTGCGCGACGTGCTCGCCAGCGGTCTGCGGTTCCCGCTCGAAGTCGCGAAGCAGGTCAAGGAACTCCTTGCTGATCCGGGACAACTTCCTGATGCAAGCAACGCTGCGGCCGACACCTTTCGCGGGATCGTCTCGCAACTCAGCGATACCGAGGACGCGCATTCGCCACTCTGGACCGATCGGTCCGCCCGACGCCGAATCGAACGCGCCACGGCACCGTTCGACGACACAAAGGCAGCCGCCACGGCCCTCGGCGGCACGCTCAATACCGCGTTCATGACCATTGCAACCGAGGCAGCCAGCCGGTACCACGTAGCACTCGATGCGCCGGTCGATTTCCTTCGGTCCTCGATGGCGATCAGTACTCGCACCGAAGAGTCGGGTGCCAACGCATTCTCACTGGTCCGGCTGCTCGTCCCGACCGGCGAAATGCCGATCGAGGAACGGTTCCACGCCATCCAGGACGCCACAGCACACGCGATGGAGGACAGCTCGAACACCTCCCTGGACGCACTCGCCGCACTGGCATCGGCGATGCCGACCTCGCTCATCACTCGGCTGGCGCGGCAACAGTCCCAGACCGTTGACTTCGCCACCTCAAACGTGCGCGGCGCGCCTGTTCCGTTGTACGTCGCCGGCGCACGACTGTTACACAACATCCCGATCGGCCCGCTCAGCGGCGTTGCGTTCAACCTCACGCTGCTCAGCTACGACGGACACCTCGACATGGGCCTGAACACCGACGCGGCGGCAGTGACCGAACCTGAACTCTTGCGAGCGTGCCTGACCGACTCGATTGCGGCCTTCACCGCCCTCGGCGGCTGAACCGGCGAGGTGGACCCCTTTCGGGTCAGACCGCTTCGGTGGTGATCGGTTCGATGGTCTCGATCACCGGCATGACGGCGGCTTCGGCCTCGGTGGTGAGGAGGCTCCGTACGTCAAGCAAGAGATCGGCGACTTCGCCGGTCGACACGAGTTCACGCGACATCATCTTGGCGAGTGCGCCGTCGATGACTCCGAGTGCTTCGTTGATCACTGCTTCGTTGGCGTTGCGCTGATCAGTCATTAACCAACACGGTACCCGCCGATCAGTGCGGGTGCGTGCACCACCTCTGAGTTCAGAAAGCTGTCACACGATCGTCTCGAATCCGCGATGGTCCGCGATGATCCGCGATGATCCGCGGGCGACGGTGCCACACACCTCAAGACAGGGCCGTCAGCGGTCATCCGCCTACGATGCATTGCCATGGAACTGCAGGGGAAGAACGTTGTCGTCACCGGTGCGGGACGAGGTATCGGCGAAGCACTCGCCCGCGAGTTCCACGCACGTGGAGCCAATGTCGTGTTGGCCGATCTCCGAGGTGCTCGCGACGTCGCTGCCACTCTTGATGGTGCCGTGGGCCTCGACGCAGACGTCAGCACCGAGGCTGGCAACAGAGCGCTCGTCGAGCAGTCGATTGTGGAACTCGGGCAGATCGACCTGTTCTTCGCCAACGCTGGGGTGGGCACGGGAGCAGGGGTCGTCGAAACACCAGAAGACGATTGGGAACTGGCGATGAATGTGAACGTCCACGCCCACCGCTGGGCAGCCAAGTACCTCCTTCCCGACTGGCTCGAACGCGGCGACGGGTATTTCTGCTCCACCGCGTCGGCGGCGGGACTGCTCGCCCAGATCGGCTCGGGGCCGTACACCGTCACGAAGCGGGCCGCCGTTGCGTTTGCCGAATACATGGCCATCACGTACGGCGACCGCGGTGTCAAGGTCACCTGCCTCTGCCCACAGGGAGTCAACACCGCCATGTTGCATGCGGGCGATGATGCGCTGCCTGGCGGCAACGTGGTGAAGGCGGCGGGCGACGTCCTTGAGCCTGCCGACGTCGCTGTCGAGGTGGCCGACACCATCGAGCGCGAAGGGTTCTTCGTTCTTCCGCACCCCGAGGTTGCCGGCTACATGCAGTTGAAAGCTGAGAATCCCGAGCGTTGGCTGGGCGGTATGCGCAAGTTGCAGCGTTCGGTCATGGGCGGCTGACGCACACCCATCTCAACTATGCAACGCTCACCTGCCGCCCTCGCCCGCCTCGGGTTGCGTCACGACGAGCCGATCCGCTTCCGACGCAACAACACGGGCCGGTGGGTGGTCGGCAAAGTCGTTGGCATCGAACCAGACGGCAGCATCTTGCTCCGTGACCCAGACGGCTCCGCTCGGTCGCTGCGCGCCGAAGTTGTCGAGATCCGACGCCCAGGGTCGCAAGGCCGCTTGCGGTGGCGGGTCGTCAGCGATGTCGCCGTCACGTGGGAACAACTCGAAATGTTCGGCACCGACCCCGTGGCTCCGACGCTGTTCGACGAGTAGGACGATCCAGCTGAGCAGGGAATTTCTCCCGGTGACCAGCTGGGCTTCAGCGACCGCCGCTGACGTTCAGTGTCGTTGCCGTGATGTAAGAACTCGCATCGGATGCAAGCCACAGGATGGCATCGGCAACTTCTTCAGCCTGTCCACCCCGTTGCATCGGGACTCCACCCGCCACCCGATCGACCCGACCGGGCTCACCGCCGCTTGCGTGAATGTCGGTGTAGATCACACCGGGACGCACCGCGTTGACACGGATTCCTTCGGTCGCGACTTCCTTGCCGAGGCCGAGGGTCATCGTGTCAATCGCTGCCTTCGTCGCGGCGTAGTCGATGTACTCGCCAGGGCTGCCGAGGTAGGACGCCGCCGACGACACGTTGACGATCGCTCCGCCGGCTCCGCCATGACGGGTGGACATTCGCCGCACCGCCTCGCGGGCGCAGATAAACGAACCGACCACGTTCACGTCGAAGACTTCACGCCATCGGTCAACGCTCATCTCGTCGAACCGCACTTGCTCGTGCAGAATGCCGGCATTATTGACCAAGACCGTGGCGGGTCCGAACGCTTCCTCAGCCGCATCGAAGAGGTTCGCCGCATCGGCTTCGTGGCGCACGTCGGCCTGCACTGCGATCGCAGCGCCATCACAGTCGGCAACAACCGCCGCGGCGGCGTCAGCATTCGAGTTGTAACTGAAGACGACCTGATAGCCGGCCGCATGAGCCAGCCGGCACGTTGCCGCACCGATGCCGCGACTTCCACCGGTGACGACGATCACGCCAGGCGACTTCAGATCAGTCACCGCGTTCAAACCTCGTTGATCCACTGTTCGATGATCCGACCGGCGATCGACATTGTCGGTGGAATCATCGGCAGGTCATCCTTGCGGTACCAATTGGCGTCCATGATCTCGGACTCCTCACACACAATGTCGCCGCCGGTGTAGTTGACGCGGAAGCCGACCATCAGGCTGTGCGGAAAGGGCCACGGCTGGCTGCCGACGTATCGAACATCGTCGACGTCCACCCCGACTTCTTCTTTGACCTCACGGATGACGGCCCCTTCGAGGTCTTCGCCGGGCTCGACGAAACCGGCAAGGCATGAATACATCGGTACCGGAAAGCGCACGCCACGAGCCAGCAAGGCCTCTTGATCGGGGCCCGGTTCACCCCGGGTGATCAAGGTGATCATCGCTGGCGCGACGCGCGGATAGACAACGAGTTCGCACGCCGGGCAGATGAGCCCACGCTCGCCGGCAGAAGGTCCCGTCGGCGTCGCGCACCGGCCACAGAACCGATGGGTGCGGACCCATTCGGCCACCTGTACCGCTCGTCCCGCTGCAAGCCACTCCGCTTCCGAAGCTGCACCGAAGTATCGGTAGAGATCCATTGCCGCTCCATACGACGGATCGCCCGCAGCATCGGGGACATCGATCGCCCACCAGCCGATGCCATCGACGATGCCGATGAAGTGCTGTGGCCAGGCCTCATCCTCAGCTCGGTCATCAACGAAGACAGTGGTGCCGATGACATGCACGAACCGCCGTTCGCCGACGAAACCACCGGGCACGTCGTTGAGCGGCTGGTACAGCGCTGCGGTGTTCATCGACACGAGATTCAGTTCCATGCGCGAGCTCATCGTCGGCATTCGTACCACGAACACGCAGCGCGGCGTAGCGTCGCAACCATGACTGCCGCATCGGGACCAGTTCTCCACACCGATCTCGCCGACGTGTCAATGCTCCTCGGAACCTGGGAAGGAGCCGGCCGTGGCGAGTATCCGACCATCGAGGCGTTCGAGTACACGGAGTCCATCACCTTCGATCATGTGGGCAAGCCATTCCTCGCCTACCAACAGCGCACGCGTGCGACCGATGACGGTCGGCCGCTCCATGCCGAATCCGGCTACTGGCGGTTTCCCGAGCGAGGCCTCGCTGAGCTCGTGCTCGCCCATCCCACCGGAGTCACAGAGATACTCGAAGGCTTTGCGGCCCCCAACATGCCCGGGAGCGACACGTTCATGATCGACCTTCGCTCGACCACGGTCACCGGCTCGTCGTCCGCCAAGGAGGTCACCCAGACTGAGCGCACCTTCGAGGTCACCGGCGACACGATGCGGTACACGATGCGGATGGCCGCAGTCGGACTGCCGATTCAGCATCACCTGTCGGCAGTTCTGCGCCGCGTCGGCTGACGTCGGTCACACTCGACTCTCGAACTGCAGCCCGGAGCAGACGATTTCCTACCATCGGGCCATGACCAATGTCGTGATCGTCGATGCCGTCCGTACTCCCATCGGGAAGCGCAATGGTGGCCTGTCAACTCTGCATCCGGGCGAGACGCTCGGTCTCGTTCAGAAGGCACTGATCGAGCGCACAGGCATTGACCCAGCCGAAGTCGAGCAGGTCGTTGGCGGCGTGGTCAGCCAGGCAGGCGAGCAGGCATTCAACCTCACCCGCACGGCCTGGCTTGGCGCTGGCCTCCCGCTGACCACCGCGGCGACCACCGTTGACACCCAGTGCGGTTCGAGCCAACAGGCCACAGGTCTCGCGGCATCGCTCGTCGGTTCCGGAGTTGTCGATGTCGCGATGGCCTGTGGTGTCGAGGCCATGAGTCGCGTGCCGATCGGCGCAAGCGGCTCGAAGAAGCTCGGCCTCGGCGTCCCGATCCCGCCGCCGTACTTCGATCAGTACGAGATGACCTCACAGTTCGAAGGTGCCGAACGCATCGCGGACAAGTGGGAGATCACCCGCCAAGACACCGATGCGTTCGGCCTTGCATCTCAACAGCGGGCCATTCAGGCGTGGGAAGAAGATCGCTTCGCCGGGCAGTACATCGAAGTCGTTGCCCCCGATGTCGATGAAGAGGGCAACCCGACTGGCGACACCCACACCGTTGGCCGCGACGAAGGGCTCCGCGAGACCTCGATCGAGAAGCTCGCAACGCTCAAACCGGTCGGTCGACCTGATGGCGTGCACACGGCAGGAAATGCGTCCCAGATCTCCGACGGCGCCGCGGCCATCTTGATGATGACCGAAGAGAAGGCCGCCGCGCTCGGACTCACGCCGAAGGCCCGCATCGTCGACACCTGTCTCGTCGGTACCGACCCTGAGTTGATGCTCACCGGCCCGATCGACGCGACGCAACGTCTCCTCGAGCGCACCGGACTCTCGATCGACGACATCGATGTGTTCGAGATCAACGAAGCATTCGCGTCCGTCGTTCTCGCCTGGGCGAAAGAGACTGGCGCTGATTTGGCCAAGACAAATCCGAACGGTGGAGCCATCGCACTGGGCCATCCGCTCGGTGGGACCGGGGCGTTCTTGCTGACCAAGGCGATCTACGAGCTGGAACGGACAGGCGGGAGGTACGGCCTCATCTCCATGTGCTGCGGTGGCGGCCTCGGCACCGGCACCATCATCGAACGAGTCTGATCGTCAACCGTCGTTTGCGTCGGGATTTCTGCGACCCGGTTCGCAAAAATCCCGACGCAAACGGATGGGCGAGCGGTTCGGGGTAGACAATGCCGGGTGAAGGTGTGGGTCGTCGTCGTTGCACTCAGTGCATTGGCCGCGTGTGACGGCCTCGACGCGACCGGGACCACGACGACCGCGCCAGCCCCCGGAGAACTCGAGGCGAACGCCGTCATCGACGATGTCATCGATGGCGACACCGTCGACGTCATTATCACCGGCCGCGAAGAGCGGGTTCGGCTGATCGGCATCGACACGCCAGAAACCAAGAAGCCCAACAGCCCAATCGAGTGCTTCGGGCCCGAGGCCACGGCCTTCACCCAAGAACTTCTCCCGATTGGCACACCGGTCTACATCGAACGAGACGTCGTGAACCGGGACGACTTCGGGCGTCTCCTCGGTTACGTCTACCGAGCCGATGACGGCATTTTCGTCAACTACGAGATCATGCGCCAAGGCTTCGCCCAGCCGCTCTCGATCCCGCCCAACGACACCTTCGCCGAACTCTTCGCCGACGCAGCCCGCGCTGCGGAAGCTGACGACGCCGGTCTCTGGGCCGCCTGCAGCGGTTAACGTCCACTCCGTGACCACTCTCGCCGAACGGCTCGGACACGCCCCCGACGTGAAGCTCGTCATCCTCTCCTGCGACGACCTCGGCGCAAGCCACGCGTCGAATGTCGGTGTGTTCCAGGCAATGCGGGAAGGCGCGGCCACCTGCGCCTCGATCATGGTGCCCGCACCGTGGGCCTGCCACGCAGCGAACAACGTCGCACCGGGCGATGACATCGGCGTGCACCTCACCCTCAATGCCGAACACAGCTGCTATCGCTGGGGACCGATCACAAACTCCCCCTCGCTGCTCTCCGGCGAAGGTGGATTCCCGCGTTCGCTCGAAGATCTCTGGGAACATGCTGACCACACCGAGGTGCTCCGCGAACTCCGAGCGCAGATCGAACGTGCTCTCGCCTGGGGCATCGACGTCACGCACCTCGCGCCGCATTTGTCGGCTATCACTCTGCGCCCCGAGTTCTTCGACGTCTACCTTGAGTTGGCCTTCGAATACCGGTTGCCAATCCGCCTCCCCTCCACCGTCACCGCCGAACACGCGGGATTCCCATTCCGCCAACTCGCTGCCGATGAAGGTGTGGTGTTTCCCGACCACTTCGACCACGACTGGCGCGCCGGCAGCTCAGATCGAGTCTTCGATGCCATCGCTGCGCTGCAGCCAGGAGTCACCGAGATCCACATCCAACCGGCCATCGACACGCCCGAAGTTCGAGCGTTCGCCGGGGATGCAGCCGATGGCTGGGTCGCCGACCTCAAGCTCGCCACCAGTGATGCATTACGCGCGGCCCTCGACGCGTCCGGCGCCGTGACGATCGGTTTCAAAGAACTCCGCGCTGCCCAGCGGGCGTAACTTCCCCGAGGGATCCGAGTCGGCCGAGGTGCCGACGCTACGCGGTAGCGACGAGTGTGGCGAGAGCCGTGGCTGCGTCGCCCGACTTCAGCAGATCAAGGATCTGGCCGGTGTGGCCCACTGCCTTCAGCTTGCCCCGCATGAACGCGACCGTGGGGTCGAAATCGTCAGCGGCTGCGTCGACGAGCGACACGGTGATGACAATCTCGGCGTCATCCGGTCCGTCGACGCGCTCGTCCTTCTTGGCAACCACAACGATGTACCGCACGCTCATGAAGTCACACTCTCGCGCACTCCGGCGAACAGGTCGCGCTCGCTGTCGTCAGCCGGGATGGGGCCGACCACCGAACGAGCCAGGATCCAGTCTTCCCAGGGGTAGGCAATCGACAACTGCTCGTCGGTGAGTCCGAACCACCAACCGGCATTCGGGTCGACCTGCGTCGCATGCGCCCGTAAAGCACCCGTGCGGGCCCACTGGAAATCGGTGCAATCGATTTTGCTGGTCACCCGATGATCCTGACCGTCGCGAGCGAGCCATTCTTCAGAGAACGGGGATGCACCCGTGTGCTCGATCATGGCTTCATGCACTGCAACGATGCGCGCTTTGGTCCACACCGAGTAGTAGAGCTTCGAAGGCTGGAAGGGCTCACCAAGCTCGGGATACCAGTCCGGATCGCCGGCACGATCGAACGCCAACACCGAAATGTCGTGCACGCGCAGATGGTCGGGATGCGGGTAACCGGCCTGGTCATCGCCATAGGTGATAATGACTTGCGACTTCGTCCGGCGGACGATGGCAACCAGACGACCAACTGCTTCGTCAAGGTCAGCCTGGTGGAAGCAGCCAGGATGCTCATTCGGCGGTGTCTCGGCCATGCCCGAGTCGCGATAGCCAAGCATCTCGACCTCGTCGAAGCCGATGACGGCTGCTGCGGCAGCCAGCTCCGGCGCCCGCATCGAGGCCACAAGCGCGCGCTCCTCATCGGGCTCAAGACCGTGGAACGGTTGCCCTTCCTCGCGCAAGGAGGGGTTCTGGAGATCGCCCTCTTCGCCACCGGTACAACAGACGAGAACCGTGTGGACACCGTCGGCGCCGTACTTGGCGAGCGTCGGCGCGCCTTTTGACGCCTCGTCGTCCGGATGTGCATGGACGGTCAACAGCGTCAGACGATCAGCCACAAGCGGAGGATACCGGCGCTGCCGCAGGCGAGGGCTGGTGGCCTACGATGCAGCGTTGGTGAGCAGGCAAGAAAAGATCAGGCACCAGGCGCTGCCGGCGGCAAGGCGAGAGACACGGCCCAGGAGCCGGGCACTCGCGTACGCGGCCGGATTGGGCGTGATGCTCAGCGTGTTGGGGGCATGCGACACCGGTGACGGCAAGACCCTGCCGGAACCGACCGGCACCATTGCCCCGGCGACCGTGCCACCAGTGACGGAGTTGCCGCTCGACGGAGTCGGCACGCTCGCATCGCTTCCTCTCGAGTCACCGATTCTCGACAGCAGCAGGCCGCTCCCCACGCCGTCAGGACCGTTCAGCATCGTTGCCCCCTGGACCGACGGCAGCCCCATCGATTCGATCAACACTTGCGACGGCGCCAACGTGTCACCGGCGGTCAGTTGGACCGCCGTCCCTGAGGGCACCGTCGAGCTCGCCATCGCCTTCGTGGACGAATCGATCGATGACGGACCCCCGTTCATCCACTGGGTGCTCGCCGGACTCAGCCCAACCGACATCTCCCTCTCCGAGGGATCGACGCCACTCGGTGCCATCGAAGGGCTCAATTTCTTCGGCAATGTCGGCTACGACGGACCCTGCCCACCGCCTGGCGACCCCGCACATACATATCGCCTCACGATCTTTGCGCTCAACCAGCAGACCGAACTTGCCGATGGCACTCCAGCAGCCGATCTTCTGGATTTTGTTCAGATCGTTGCGATCGCGTCGACTGACGTGACCGGAACATTCGAACAATGACTACGGTCGATACAACGTGATCAGCAAGTGACAGGGGCACTCTGTGCCGGACGACAACGACAACCGAACCGCTGAATCGTCAGGATTCGAACCGGCGCGTCGTGTCCCGCCTCTCACGTCAGTCGAGTCCCCCGGCACCGCTGCCCGAGACGACGATCTGCACATCGATTTCGGTGAGTTGGGCGATGTACTGCCAAGCGCAATCGACCAATTGCTCGATGCCGACGGATCGGTCGTCATTGTGCTTGATCGCGACGGCACCGTTCGGACCGTGAATCCTGTTGCACTGCGGGTGCTCGGGGCCACGTCGTCAGATCAAATGACCGAAGGCTCGCCAGCACACGCGATGCTGCAGTCGTTGCTCGACCATGTCCCACAACACCTGCTCACATCGACCGAGTACGGCACCTGGCAGGGCGACTTCGACCACACCGACGAGGTGGGCCGCGCTTTGGTCTTCCGCGCAACGGTTGCGGTGCGACCGGGCAGCGTCGACAGCGGCGACGATGGCTACATCGCGGTGATCGCGCACGAGGTGACCGCAGCCCGCCACGAGACCGAGCAGCTCCGCCACCGCGCAAGTCACGATCCCCTGACCGGTTTATCAAATCGCCGGCAAGTGCTGTCGGTTCTCGAAAACGCCGTCGCTCGACAACGCGGCGACCACGGTCATGTGGCTGCGCTCTTCATCGATCTCGATCGTCTGAAATATGTCAACGACGCGCTCGGCCACGCCGTGGGCGATCGACTCCTCGTCTCAACCGCAGCTCGACTCGCTGAGGCGGTTCGGCCGAGCGACCACGTTGCCCGGATCGGTGGCGATGAGTTCCTCGTCGTCTGCAGCGACATGCCCGACACTGTCACGGCTCTTGAACTGTCTGATCGGATCCGGCAGGCGCTCAGCGGCCGACTGCGAGTCCGCGAGCTCGACCTCGAATTCTCCGTCAGTGTCGGCATCGCGCTGTCCGACTCCGACACGCTCAGCTTGACTGACCAATCGGCGGCCTCGACGCTGATCAGTAATGCCGACACGGCAATGTACGAAGCGAAGCGAACGGGACGAGGACGCTCCGTGCTGTTCACATCGCAGATGCGTTCCGCGGCGCGTGAACGCACCGAACTGGCAGCGGCACTCGCACAGGCCGTTGCTCGCAACGAACTCACCATCGAATACCAGCCGGTTTTCTCTGCTGTGACGCGCCGCGCCTCGGCCACTGAGGCGCTGGTGCGTTGGACGCACCCCACACGCGGCCGAATCGACCCGACCACGTTTGTTTCCGTCGCTGAAGAGTCAGGATCAATTGGCCGGCTGGGTGAGTTCGTGCTGCGAACGAGCCTCACGGACCTGCGGCACTGGATCGACCAGGGTCTCGTCGGCGACGACTTCACCGTGCACGCGAATGTGTCGCAGGTGCAGCTGTCGAGTTCTTCTTTCGTCCATCAGGTGCAGACCATCCTGCGCGATCGCGGTGTCGCCGCGTCGCGTCTGGTCCTTGAGGCGCGCGAAAGTGCGTTGGTCAGCAGCAACGTCGACGTACAGCGGACAGTTCGGGCACTACGACGCATCGGTGTTCGCATCGCTGTCGACAACTTCGGGACGGGCGCGAGCGCGCTGTCGGTGTTGACCGACGTTGGCGCCGACTATCTCAAGCTCGACGGTTCGCTCGCGCTGCCATCCGGTTCGTCCGACGCCGACATTCGACTGGTGCGGGCACTTGTCCTGCTTGCCCATGCGCTCGACATGCAGGTCGTCGCCGAGCGAGTGAGCGGCGCAGAACAGTTGAAACATCTCCGTGCTGCCGGCTGCGACTTCGTGCAAGGCCACCTTCTCGGCATCCCGCGCCCCAACGAGGGACAGCACCCGGCGCCACGTTGGCCCGAAGATTCTCAGAGTTGATCGTTCGTTTCTCAGCCGCTGCCCAACCGCCAACAGCGGCTCGGTAGCCTGGAAGCGTGCCGCTCCCACCTCCCCCACCCGGCTCCGGATTCTCCGGCACGCCGCAACCCGGAGGTTCACCGGCCTCGACGCCGACGGGAGCGCCCGCGACGTCGACAACGTGCTATCGGCACCCCAACACCGCAACCGGTCGGCGCTGCACTCGGTGCGGCAAGCCGGCGTGCAACCGGTGCCTCACCACCGCCGCGGTTGGCAGCCACTGCCCTGACTGCGCCAAGGCCGCGCAGCCCGACTTGAAATCGCGTGCAAAGTTCTGGTCAGCCGGCCAACCCAACCTCATCACGATGGTGCTCATCGGGATGAACGTCGCTGTGTTCGTCGGCGTACTGCTCTGGACGCGCGACAGCGGAGCACTCACAGGGTCGATTACCGAAGCCCACGTCAACCTCGGCCTCAGCAAGGACGTTCTGGCTCAACCGCTCGTGTGGGACCCTGGGAGCGGCGACCCAATCGTGACCGAGCCAGGAGGCTGGTATCGCCTCGTCACATCAGGCTTCATGCACTTCGGGGTCATTCACATCGCCTTGAATATGTATTTCCTGTATGTGCTGGGCCCGTTGCTGGAGCCATCGCTCGGACGCGCCCGCTTCCTGCTGCTCTACACGGCATCACTCCTCGGCGGTTCCCTTGGCGTGCTGGTGCTCGATCAAGGGGCGCTGACGGCTGGCGCATCGGGGGCCGTCTTCGGCCTCATGTCTGCTGCGGCGGTGGGGCTCTGGCGACGCGGGATCAACCCGTTCTCCACAAGCATCGGGACCACCTTGATCCTCAACTTGTTCCTCACCTTCTTCGTCGGCGGCATCTCGATCGGCGGCCACGTCGGTGGTGCCATCGCCGGTGCGGTATGCGCGACCGTCATGCTGGCACCAGGCCACAAGCCAATGAAGGCCTGGGCCACCTATGCAGCACCAGCGGCGGTCGGGATCATCAGCATCGTGCTGTCCGTCATTATCGTCAATGCGGTCTGATCCCCGCATCGCCCACGGTGGCAGCCGAACGTTTGCGAACACGCGACGACGGCCGTCCGATCCGGTCGTACGATGATGAGATGTCACTGCGCTCGACTCACATCGACCGGATGCGAAACGGCAGCTTCGACACCCTGATCATCGGTGGCGGCATCAACGGTGCGGTCACTGCCGCGTCGCTCGCCGGTCGCGGGGCGAACGTTGCCCTCGTCGATCGCGGCGACTTCGCCAGCTTCACCAGCCAGGCTTCGTCCAACCTCGTCTGGGGTGGGTTCAAATACTTGGAGAACTACGAGCTGTGGCTCGTGTTCAAGCTGTGCCGCTCACGCAACCGGCTGATGAAGGCGTACCGCGACAACATCAAACAGATCGGGTTCTACGCAGCACTCGACGAAAAGGGTCCGTACAAGCCCTGGTTTGCGGCGTTCGGAGCACTCGGCTACTGGATCATTGGACTGTTCGGCACCAGTCGCCCACGTTTGCTGAGCCGAGACGACATCGAAACCGAAGAACCGGCGATCAACACCGAACATGTTGCCGGCGGCATCGATTACCACGACGGAATCCTGGTCGACAACGACGCTCGGTTCGTCTTCAACTTCGTCCGCTCTGCGATCGAGGCGGGCGCAACGGCGGCCAACTACGTCGAGATGGTGTCAGCCACCCGATCAGACGACAAGTGGACGGCAACACTGCGGTGCGTCGACACGGGCGAAGAGTTCACGACGACGACAAGCACGATCGTGAACGCTGCCGGGCCGTTTGTCGACGAAACAAATCAGCAGTGGGGGCTCACGACCGAGCACCGCATCGTCTACTCGAAGGGCATCCATCTCGTGGTTCCCCGGCTGACGACGAACAACCACCACAAGGTGCTGGCGTTCTACGACGACACCGAGCGACTCTTCTATGTGATTCCGATGGGTCGCCGGTCGGTGATCGGCACGACCGACACACGCGTCGACACGCCATACACCGCAGTTGACGATGCCGACATCGATTTCCTGCTCGACCAGATCAATGCCCGCATGGATCTCCCTGCACCGCTCACCCGGCAGGACATCATCGCCGAGCGCTCTGGCGTACGACCACTTGTCGTCAATGCCGGCAAAGGCGACCAGAAGGACGTCGACTGGACCAAGCTCAGTCGCAAACATGCCGTCGAGGTGGACCGCACCGAGCGAGTTGTCACGATTTTCGGCGGCAAGCTCACCGACTGCCTCAACGTGGGTGAAGAAGTCGCCGCCGAGATCGAGTCGCTCGGTGTCCCGCTCGAACGCGACCTCCACAACTGGTACGGCGAGCCTGCCAAGGCAACCCGCAAGGAATTCTTCCGCCAGGCCCGGCTGATGCGTCTCGACGACCTGCGCGAGAAGCCCGATACCGAACCGCTGAGCGAACGGCTGTGGCGCCGATACGGCCGCCGGGCATTTGCCATGCTCGAAGAGATCCGTCAAGACCCGCGCATGGCCGAGGACATCATGGGTTCGGCTGACTATCTGCGGGCCGAGCTGTACTCTGCCGCCGAGTCCGAGATGATTACCCGCCTCGAAGACTTCATGCGTCGCCGCTCCAAGATCGAGCTGGTGGTCCATGACGACGACATCAATACCTCTGCGGGCCTCCGCGAAGTCGCCGAAATTCTGTTTGGCGACGACGCCGATCATCGCTTGGCCGAGTACTTCGGCGGAGCTGACAAGGTGCCGACTGCTGTCCGCAACGGCCCGACCCCTGCCGACGTCCTTGCCTGAGATCGCACGATGCTGAGGTGGCTGCGGCAGCTGTTCAACACGTCACCTCTCGAGTTTGATGAATCGTGGCGTCCTGAACTCGTCTCGGGTTTTCAACACTGGTCACTTCTGAGCCAGGCCGAACTCGATCGCATGGAGATGCTCGTCACGCGCTTCATGGCCACGATCGACTGGGAGGCGGCCAACGGATTCGAGCTGACCGAACAGATCAAGGTCCTGATTGCCGCCCAGGCTTCGATGCTGTTGCTCGGCCTCGACCTCGACGGCTACGACGATGTCACCTCGGTCATCGTCCATCCGGCAAACGTGAGGCTGCGTGGCAATCGGCCGAGCGGGGGCGGCACGTTCTCATCGGCGCCGATCGTCATCTCTGGCCAAGCTCACTACCAAGGCCCGGTGCTGCTGTCATGGGCCGCTGCTCGGCGCGGTGCACGGTTCCCAGAGCACGGCCACAACGTCGTTTATCACGAGTTCGCACATCGTCTCGACATGCTGGACGGCGTCACCGACGGCACCCCGCCGCTCGAGGATGCGGCCGCCATGGCTCGCTGGACCGCAGTATGCACGGCGGCGTACGACGAAGTCCGGGCCCAGGGCTCACCCGTATTGCGGCCATACGCGGGAACCAACCCCGCAGAATTCTTTGCGGTCGCGACTGAGGTGTTCTTCAACCAACCGCACGAACTGTGCGAGCACGAACCTGCCTTGTACGGCGAGTTGCGATCGTTCTACGGGCAGGACCCCGCAGCCCGTATCTCTCGGCCGCGCCGCCATCACCAGCACGGTTGAGCCACGCGCTCGACCCACCGGCCACCTGTTCCGCTTTTGACCGAGGATGAGCGGGACAGGTGTAGCGTCCGGCGGCGATGAACGAGTACGCCAATGCCTCCACCACGCTCCCGACGCAGCAGCTGTACATCGGCGGCAGGTACGTAGACGCGACGTCAGGTGAGACCTTTGAGACGATCAACCCCGCCACGAACCAGGTGATCTGCGAGGTGCAGCAGGCAAGCCAAGGTGACGTCGACGACGCCGTGGCTGCCGCGCAGGCAGGTTTCGCTGTCTGGTCGGCGATGCCGGCAATGGAGCGCACGCGCATCATGCTCAAGGCGGTGGAGATCCTCCGAGAACGCAACGACGAGATCGCACATCTCGAAACACTCGATTCGGGCAAGCCGTTGTCGGAGACGACCACGGTCGACATCGTCAGCGGCGCCGACCAGATCGAGTACTACGCCGGCCTCATCTCGATGCTGCACGGCCAACACTTCGACTTCCCTCCCAACGGCTTCGCATCGGTCAAGCGCGAACCGCTCGGCGTCTGTGCAGGGATCGGCGCATGGAACTACCCCGTACAGATTGCGATGTGGAAGTCGGCGCCCGCTCTTGCATGCGGTAACTCCTTCATCTTCAAGCCGGCCGAGCTGACGCCGTTGACGGCGCTCAAGCTCGCCGAGGTCTACACCGCGGCCGGGCTGCCCGACGGCGTGTTCAACGTGGTGCAAGGCGATTACCGCGTCGGTCAGATGCTGTCGCGCCATGAGTCCATCGCGAAAATTTCGCTGACCGGTGAGGTCGGCACCGGCAAGAAAGTGATGGCAGATGCCGCCACCACGCTGAAGGGCGTCACGCTCGAACTCGGCGGCAAGAGCCCGATCATCGTGTTCGACGACGCTGACCTTGACAACGCGGTCAACGCAACGCTTGTGGCCAACTTCTACTCGGCCGGCGAGGTCTGCTCAAACGGCACGCGGGTGTTCGTGCAGCGGGGCCTCTACGAAGCCTTCGTGGCCAAGCTCGGCCCTCGTACCGAAGCGTTGAAGATCGGCGACCCGTTCGATCCCGACGTGATGGTGGGCCCACTGATCAGCCGCGAGCACCACAGCAAGGTGATGGGCTACATGGACGCCGCACTGGCGAGCACAGCGCGCCACGTCTGTGGCGGTTCGGTGCCCGACGATGTCGCACTTGCTCACGGCAACTATGTGACACCGGCGATCTTTGCTGACTGCGACGACGAGATGTCGTTCGTCAGGGAAGAGGTCTTCGGGCCGCTGATGTCGGTGCTCCCATTCGACGACGAGGACGAAGTACTCCACCGCGCAAACGACACCAACTACGGCCTCTCAGGTGCGGTGTTCACGCGTGACTTCGCTCGGGCTCACCGCGTCGCCAACGCCATCGAGGCAGGCAACGTCTGGATCAACAGCTATAACGATCTGCCGCCGTCGATTCCCTTCGGTGGCTACAAGCAGTCTGGCTACGGCCGCGAGAACGGGCTGGTGACGTTGGACCACTTCACCCAGTGGAAGACGATCTACGCCAACCTCGGCGATTTCGAGGCGTACTACTGAAGCCCGCGGCACAACACCATGGCTGAGCTGGCGTTTTGTGCGTTCAGTAACTCTGTGACAGTGCTCGTGCAGAGTGGGAACCATGAAGAACGCCCGCACGAACACCAGCACCGCACACCAACTCACCCTGCTGCCCGATCTCGCTCCTGCCCCGAACGTCAGTGCCCGCTTCCTCTTGAGCCACGACACCCGTGAGCTTGGCATGCGTCAGGTCGCCGAGATTCGCCACATGCTGGCCGAGCGCAAGGCTGCTCGCGAGTCCGCCAACGTCCTCACGCTGCCCGCCCGCACAGACCGCGCTGCCTAAGCCGGTTGACATGGCGACCGAGCGCTGACGAACTGCAAGCATGCCGAGTATCTTGATTCGAGATTTGGCAACCGGAGCTCATGCTGTGCTGAGTCACCGGGGTGCATCAGCCAGCGTTGGGTGCCAGGTCTCTCACCGCTTGCCAGTGATCGAGATCCGGGTCAAGGGGCAGAATAGAGAGCGAGCTTGTGGTCACGCCGTTGTCGAAGTACGACTGGATCTGAGCCCGACACGCCTCAGGCGAACCGTGCACGATCAGCTCATCCACCACTGAGTCAGGAATCTCGGCCAGGGCAGCTTTGCGGTCTCCCGCCTTCCATGCGTCCCACATACCCTGCAACTCTTCGCCGCGGCCGAGCCAATCGTGGAACGCTGCATAGACCGGCACGTTCAAGTACGCAGCAATTGCGAACTTCGCCGCGGCGCGCACCACCTCGGTGTTCTCGCTCGGGCAGCAGAAGATGCGGGCCACAATCTCGCGATCATCGCCGCCCGCGGCATCGGTAACGATCGGTACGACCTTGGCGACATCGTCGGCAGACAGCCAGTTGATGATCGCCCCATCGCCCTCGCGACCGGCAAGCCGCAACATGCCTTCGCGCAGCGCGGCGACGAGCACGGGCGGCTTGTGCTCGGGTTGGATGGCCAGCCGGAATCCGTTGATCTCGAACGTGTCGTAGCTCTTCTTGATCTTCTCGCCCTCGAGAGCGTCTTTGATGAAGCGGACAACGTCGCGGACTTTCTTGTACGGCTCCTCGAAGGGCACACCGTTCCAGCGCTCGACGATCACATTGCTCGACGAACCGATCCCGATCGCAAATCGCCCCGGCGCGGCATCGGCCAGCGAAGCAACGCTCTGCACGAAACAAGCAGGTGAGCGGGTGTAGGCCGGAACGATTGCCGTACCGAGCCGCAACCGGGGCTCCCACGCTGCGGCGAGTGCCAGAGGCGTGAACGCATCAGCCCCGTCTGCCTCAGCAGACCAAATGTCGGTATAGCCCATGTCGGCGAGCTCACTGAGCTTCTCGGCGTGCGAGTGCAGTGGGCCGGGAAGCGGAACGGACATGCCTGGTCGTTGTGGAAGCGCCATCGGGCGACCTTACGCAGCGCGCCACGCTCAGAGCGAAGGCTCAACCATCATCGCCTCGACGACCTCAGGCCTTCGAGAGGCGAACAATCACACTCTGACTGGCCGTGGCGAGCAACGTGCCGTCCTCGGCGAACATGTGCACCAACCCGTGGCCAAAGCCGCGTTCCACTGCATGGACGCGAATATCCATCAGCACCCACTCCGTCGGCACCATCCGACAGACTCGCAGTGTGTTGTCCAGGCTGTTGCCACCGCCGCGAACACCCAGCGCCTGGCCGACGCCGCTCGGAACGAAGTCGCCGAGCACAGCGAGTGTCGTGGCATCCATCCCGGTGATGACGTCAGGGATCCGCGCCCACAACAGATACTGCCCGTCGCTCGGCTCGCCGAGTTCCTGCAAAGCGAGGTCGTCGTACGCCCGACCCTTCACCATGCGCTGATCGAGTCGCTCGTTGATCGTGCCCGACCAGTCAGAGTGATGGGTGCGCTGCGGGTAGCTCAGCGGGTCGCCAACGCCTTCTGGCATCTGTTCCCACTGCCCGGCATGCTCCATTGGACGATCACCGAGCGCAGCATTGACGGTCAAGATCTCACGATCGGCAACGTGACAGACCGCTCGAGCCTGGGTGATCTGATGACCTTCGACCGCAATGGTCACGTCGACATCAACGACCTCTCCCGGCTTGGCGTATGACAGGTACTGGGCTGTTGCCCAGACGCACTCGCGGCCCGACGTCCCTTCGAGCGCCGAGATCGCCGCACCCAGACCAGACCCGCCGAACATGAAACCTCCGGTCGTCGAAATCCCTGACGTGACCGGCAGCTTCCATCGAAATCGATTGTGCGTCGCTTCGAGCCCGATGAAGTTGCGTGAGTCCATGCGGTGGCCAGCGTAGATGCTCGAATCTGCGCGGAATTCCTGGCCCAGGCAAGCGCCTGATGCCTGCGTCATCCGCAGGGTGGCGAGGCGGAGCGAACAATGAGCAAGGCACACGTGAATTGCGAGTTCATCGGCGGGTCGCCAACGACATACAGTCAGCCCATGAAGGTTGCACTGACGGTCAATGATTTCTTAAGTCGCGCCGAGCGGGTCTACCCCGATCGCATTGCGGTGGTCGATGAACCCGATCAACCCGCCGAGTCATGGGGCGCGATCAGCTATCGCGAGATGGCCGAGCGCGCCCGTGCGATGGCTGCAGGTTTGGATGCCCTCGGCATTCAGCAGGGCGAACGCATTGCGATGGTCAGCCACAACTCGGCGCGCCTGTTAACCGCGCTGTTCGGCGTGTCCGGTTCGGGCCGTGTGCTCGTTCCTGTCAACTTCCGCCTCGTCGCGGCAGAGATCAGTTACATCGTTGAGCACTCCGGCGCACGCGTTCTTCTCATCGACCCCGAGCTCGAAGAGGCCCTCGCTGACGTTGAGTGCGAGCACAAGATGATCATTGGCGCCGAGAGCGACGCCATCCTGATGAAGTTCGGCGTTGAGCCCGAGCCGTGGGAACCCGACGAGGGCGCCACTGCGACCATCAACTACACCTCAGGTACCACCGCTCGCCCGAAGGGCGTGCAGCTCACCCATCGCAACGTGTGGATCAACGCATCAACGTTTGGCTGGCACATGCAGGTCTCGGACCGTGACGTGTATCTCCACACGCTCCCCCAATTCCACTGCAACGGTTGGGGCATGCTCTACGCCGTCAGCGGGATGGGAGGCAAGCACGTCATCATCCGCAAGATCGACGGCCACGAGATCCTGCGCCGCGTCGAAGAACATGGCGTCACGTTGATCTGCTGTGCACCGGCCGTCCTCAGCGCAATCATCGACGCAGCTGCCGAACTCGCAGCCGAGGGCAAGCCGATTCCCGGTCGAGACCAGGTCCGTATCGTCGTTGCCGGCGCTCCCCCGCCGACGACCACAATCGAGCGGACCGAGACGGACCTCGGCTGGGAGTTTGTTCAGATCTACGGCCTCACCGAGACCGCACCGTTGATCACGATCAACCGCAACCGCGCGGAGTTTGACAACCTGTCGCCAACCGAACGCGCCGTCAAGCTCAGCCGGGCTGGTGCGCCGTCGATCGGCACGACGATGGACGTCGACGAGCACGGTGAAATCATGGCGCGCAGCAACACGATTATGGAGGGGTATTGGCAGCAGCCGGATCAAACCGCGATGGCAATCCGCGATGGCTTCTTCCACACCGGTGACGGCGGCATCGTCGATGACGACAACTACATCGTCATCTCCGACCGCAAGAAGGACGTCATCATTTCGGGCGGCGAAAACGTTTCGTCGATTGAGGTCGAGGACGCGCTGTTCCAGCATCCCGAGATCACCGAGGTTGCTGTCATCGGCATCCCGGATGAGAAGTGGGGCGAGCTCGTCACGGCTCTGGTTGTGACGACCCCGGAGAGCAACGTGACTGAAGCCGAGGTCATCGCGTTCTGCAAGGAGCGACTCGCCGGCTACAAGTGTCCGAAGAAGATCGAGTTCCGCGATGAACTGGCCCGCACGGCCACCGGCAAGCTCCAAAAGTTCAAGCTGCGCGAACCCTTCTGGGAAGGCACCACGAGACAGATCAACTGACGCGGACGACTTGGTGCCTGGCACCAAGTCGTCTCACTCGAGGGTGGCGTAGGTGGTGCTGCGGTCGTCGGTCGTGCCGGCGGTGGCGACACACTCAGATAGATCGACCAGGTACTGATCGATCACTCCGGTGTTGGTGTTACTCACGGTTGAGTGAAGGTTGTCGGGCGGGGTCTGACGGTCGTGGTACCAACCACGCTCGAGTAGCGCATCGCCGAGTGCGAACATGTCGATGCCGCTGTCGGGTTCAGCAGCCATTGCAACGAGGTGGAACTGCCCTTCGCCGAGCACTCGCACTCCGTCGACCGCCATGATCCCGGCCCGCATCAAGTCCGCGTTGACCAACGTCTGTTGCGTGAGGTCGATGTAGCCGTCGACGCCGAGGTGCTGCATGACAGCCCACGCACACGCCATCGGCAGACCCGAACGGGTGCCCTGCATGTTCGGCGACGCATAGAATCCACCCAGCCAGTCGTCGAACACGAACGTCTGGTACTTGCGGGACTCCTTCGTGTTGTGGAGGATGACCGACACACCCTTCGGCGCGTAGCCCAGCTTGTGAATGTCCGCAGAAATCGTGGTCACCCCGTCAACCCGAAAGTCCCACGGCAGAACGTCGCGCCCGATTCGCTCGGCGAACGGCAGCACGAAGCCGCCCATGCAGGCGTCGACATGGCAGTTTGCACCAACTGATTTCGCCAGGGCTGCAATCGATGGAATGTCATCCTGCACGCCTTGTGGGTACTGAGGCGCTGACCCGACGACGAGCACCGTGTTGTCGTTGACCATCGACGCCATCGCTTCGACGTTCGCCGTGTAGTCCTCACGCACGGGCGCTTTGTGCACCGTGAGGCCGAAGTTGTCAGCCGCCTTGTGAAATGCAGCATGCGCACTCTCCGAAAGCACCATCTCCGGTTCGGTGATGTTGCGCTCGGCGAGCCCGCGCTTGCGGGCAGCGAGCACACCGCAAAGGATCGACTCAGTGCCACCGCTCGTCAGGAACCCTGCTGTGTTTTCGTCGCCATTGAGAAGGTCGGCCGTCCAGCCGACCACGTCGGACTGGATCTGTCGCAACGATGGAAATGCTTGCGTGTTCAACGCGTTCTCGTGGAGATACAGCCGTGCGGCCTGCTCGGCGACTTCGTGTACCGATGGACCGCCGTCATAGACCATGCCGAAGGTCTTGCCGTCGGACCACTTCACGTCGCCCGATCGCTTGTCGGTGAGCTCGGCGATCACTTCGTCGACCGGTCGTCCTTGCTGTCCCAGCGCTGCCATGCCATCAGTGTCGCGCACTCATCAGAGCGCACCGTTGACGAGCGACTCAGTGACGGCGGGGTCGGGACCAGGTGTCACTCGACTTGAAATGAGTGATTCAGGTGACGGTGACTGTGGGTCGTTCAGCGACGCGCTGCTCGAGGCGGCGGTCGGTGTCAACAGCAACACGATGCATGACGCGCCGATACGTCGGGTAGTCAGCGACCGCGTAGTGCTGCGAACCCCGGTTGTCCCAGATTGCAATCGTGTCCGGCCTCCACCGCAGCCTGACCTGATGGTCGGGCCGGTTGATCGCATCGAGCAGATAGTTGACGATGCGTTGGGATTCACCAGCGCCCGTCCCCATGATCCATCGCGAGTTCGACTCGCTGACGTTGATGTAGGGCCGCCCGGTGACCGGGTGATGCGAGACGATCGGCCACACTGCCGAGCCTGCCGACACCATCATGTCGGTGATCCCTTGGTTGCCAGCGGACTCATACGCCCCGTTTCGAAACTGCCCAGGGTCGTGGCAGATCTGCATGCCTTCGAGATCACTTCGAAAGCCCGGATCGAGTGAGTCGTAGACCGAGTACATGCTTGCCCAGAGCGTGTCGCCGCCGACTGGCGGAACGATCACTGCCTTGAGAATCGAGGCGAACGGCGGCTTCTCTCGAAAGGTCATGTCGCTGTGCCACTCCGAGGCGTCAGGCCGATCGCCTGGCTGCCAGTCGAGCACTGCCACATCGCCATGTTCGGGCAGTGTGTTGTAGCTGTGGTGCCGGGGAGCCAAATCACCGAGCAGTTGCCCGAGCCGCACATGCATCTCTGGCGTCAGTGGCTGGTTGCGAAAGAAGAGCACCTGGTGATCGATCAAGGCGTCGTAGATCGACTCGACGGTGGCCGCGGCCAACTCCTCATCACCGCCAAGCTCCAACCCCAGATCGAGGTCACGCACTTCGGCGCCCAGCGCTGGCGACCAACGTTCCACGCTCAGTTTCCTCATTTGTTGACCGTACCTCTGGCGCTGACGCGAGGGTGACGCGATCACCCTCGCGCTTTGTTAGGCGACCTTGACACTTTCGGACAAGGGCTGTCTACACTCCAGGCGATGAGAACTCGTGGCGCCCTCGCCCTGCGTGCCATTGCGATCGTTGCGGCCTGCGCAGTGAGCGCTTCAGCCTGCGGCGGCGACGACGCCGATGTCACCATCTATTCAGGTCGCACCGACCGGTTGATTCAGCCGATTCTGGACGATTTCGAAGAGGCCAGTGGCCTCAGCGTCGAGGTGAAGTACGGCAACTCGGCCGACCTTGCCCTGCTGATTGAAGAGGAAGCAGCGTCGGGTGGATCGAAGGCCGACGTCTTCCTGTCCCAAAGCCCTGGCTCGATCGGGTTCCTCGAGCAGAACGATCGACTCGCCGAACTCCCCGCTGCAACATTGGCACTGGTCCCGCCGTCGGTCAGCGACGATGGCGGCAAGTGGGTCGGATTCTCAGGCCGACAACGCGTCCTGGTCTACAACACCGACCAGGTCGACCCTGCCGACCTACCGGACAGCGTCTTTGCACTGACCGACCCGGAGTGGTCGGGGCGTGTCGGCGTCGCCCCGAGCAACGGGTCGTTCCAAGATTTCGTCACCGCGATGCGCGTGACCGAAGGTGACGACGTCACCGCTGAATGGCTTGCCGACCTCAAGACCAACGACCCGAAGATCTACGCGAACAACAACGCCATTGTTCAGGCCGTTGGCCGCGGCGAGGTCGAGGTCGGCCTGGTCAATCACTATTACAACTACCGCGCCGTGGCTGAAGACCCGAATCAACCATCAGCCAACCACAACTTCGCCCCCGATGACCCCGGTTCGCTCCTCATCGTCACGGGCGCCGCGATCCTTGCTACCGACGACGCCGAAGAGTTCGCTGCGGGCACGCAACTGATCGATTTCCTGTTGAGTAGTGCTGGTCAGCAGTACTTCGCCACGGAGACATTCGAGTACCCACTCGCCGCTGGCGAAGAACCGGCGGGGGGCGTGCCACCGATCGACTTCGCTGACGTGGGCGGCATTGCTTACGAATTGCTCGGCGGCGGCCTCGGACAAACTCGAGTGCTCATCACCGACGCCGGCTTCGACGGCTGACCACTCCGCTGCCCTGATGACCGACGCTGCCCTGGCACCGTCCCGGCCTCGACCGGGCGCCAGACAGCGCACGACAACGGGCTGGGTCACTCCGAGTCGGTTGATCGGCCTCGCAATCGGCGCACTCTTTGCTGGTCCGGCGGCCTTCGTCGTTTGGCGCACGATTCGGCTCGGCGGTGACCTCGGTGACGTCCTGTCCGAGGTGCCCGCACCGCTGTGGCGCACGATCCAACTGTCGGTTCTCGTGTCCACATCGACCGCCGTCCTCGGCACGGGACTCGCCTGGCTGACCACGCGCACCGACCTTCCCGGTCGCCGACTCTGGCGCATCGCTCTTGTCCTGCCGCTCGTGCTGCCGTCGTTCATCGGCGCAGCGGCTTTCATTGCCGGGCTAGCTCCGGGCGGGGTGCTCTACGATGCGCTGACCGCCGTCGGCATCACTCCCCCCAGCAGATTTCGCGGCCTCGGAGCATCGTGGCTCGTTCTCACCGCCTTCACCTATCCCTATGTGTACCTGCCCGTTGCGGCACGACTGCTCAGGCTGCGTTCGAGTCTCGAAGAGAGCGGCCGCATGCTTGGCCTGTCGTCGACCGCCACGTTCTTCAAGGTCACGCTGCCACAGCTCCGCACCGCGGTCTTCGGCGGGGCACTGCTCGTCTTTCTGTACACCCTCAGCGAATTCGGCGCCGTCCAGCTTCTTGGCTACGACACCCTGACGCGCGTCATCTTCGCCAGCCGCCAGACCAACCGGGCATTGTCGTTCGCCGCCGCTTCCGTCGTGCTCGTGCTCGCACTTGGCGTCGTTGCACTCGAACGATCCCAGCGTGGGGTTTCACGGCCCGACGACCGAGCGTCGATGCTGACTCGCCACCCGACCCACCTGCGGTGGGGCACCGTCCCTGCGCTGGCGGCGTGCACGCTGGTTCTCTCGGTCGGGCTCCTCGTGCCAGTCGCCAGCCTGGCCACGTGGGCACAACGCGGCCTCGCCGACGGCCGCGTCGGATTCGGCGAGTTGGTACAGCCTGCAATGAGCACCGCCATTGTGGCCATCGCTGCCGCGATCGCGGCAACGGTCATCGTCCTCCCGATCGCGTTGGCCACCACTCGTCGTCCTCACCGATCGTCGGATATCGCCGCGGTCTCGGTCGTTGTTGGCTTCGCCATCCCCGGCCTCGTGCTCGCCCTCGCCCTCGCCGTCCTCACCCTCAACACGCCGGCCCTTGACCGGCTGTACCAGACCACAGCCCTGCTGATCCTTGCGTACGTGATTCACTTCGGAAGCCAAGCCCTCGCCAGTTCGGAATCCGCCGCGCGCTCCGTTCCGAACTCGTTGCGCGAATCCAGTCGGCTCCTCGAGCCCAATCCCGTGCGCCGCTTCTTGACTATCGACTTTCCACTGATGCGGCCGGGCCTCGTCGCTGGCGCCGGACTGGTCCTGCTGTCGACCGTCAAAGAGTTGCCAGCCACGCTGTTGTTGTCGCCCCCGGACTTCTCAACGCTGTCGACCGAAATCTGGTCGGCGTACGAAGAAGGCTTCTACGCAGCGGCCGGTCTGGCCTCGTTGGTGTTGATCGGGGTGTCGGCGGTGTTGACCTGGGTACTCGTACTACGAGGGAGTGACGTTGTCAGAAAGTGAAGCCCCTGCCGCGCCCGACACGGCAGCGACACCATCTGCCGCCCAGTTAGCCTCAACACGAATGACGAGCGGATTCGACGCCTTCACTGGCGCAGCGGTCACGATGCGCGAGGTCTCGGTGACCTACAGGGCCGGCGGTGGCGACAACGTCGTCGCGGTCGAACGAGCAGATCTCAATGTGGAGCCGGGCTCAATCGTTGCGCTCCTTGGACCATCCGGTTGCGGCAAGACGTCCCTCCTCCGCGCGATCGCCGGCCTCGAAGAGCCATCGTCCGGCGAGGTTGTCATTGGCGGGCGCACCGCCAGCGCCTGTCCAGATCCTGCGTCGTCGACCAAGCGCACGTGGGTCCAACCCGAACAGCGCGATGTCGGCATGGTTTTCCAGGACGGAGCGCTCTTCCCGCACCTCAGTGTCCGCCAGAACATCGTGTTCGGACTCCGAGCAACTCGCAAGAAGTTCAGCAAACCGGAGATCGCTGCTCGCGTTGCCGAGTTGCTCGAACTCGTCGATCTCGCCGACTACGGCAACCGGATGCCCGGCACATTGTCCGGCGGCCAGCAGCAGCGCGTGGCGCTCGCTCGCTCGCTCGCACCGCAGCCAAAGGTCCTGCTCCTCGACGAACCGTTCTCCGCGCTCGACACCGCCCTGCGCGTTCAGGTGCGTGCCGAGGTCGCCCGTATCCTCCGCGACATTGGTGTCACCACCATTTTTGTCACTCACGACCAGGACGAAGCCTTCGTACTTGGCGACAAGGTCGCGGTCATGCAGAACGGACGCATCGAGCAGTTCGGCACGCCTGATGAGCTGTACCGGTCGCCGCGCACACCGTGGGTCGCCGGGTTCGTCGGCGAGGCCAACTTCGTCGTCGGAACCGTGACCGATGAAGCGGCCGCGGAGGTCGCCGCCACGCCCATCGGCGTGATCTCGATCGATGATCACCGCACTGACCCGACCGAGAGCCAGGTGCAGGTCCTCGTCCGTCCGGAACAGATTGCCCTTGCTGCATGGAGCGACGCCGACGACCGCCCGGTCGGCGAGGCAGCGACGGTCGCCGCCGTCGAGTACTACGGCCACGATGTCCGGTACGAACTCGAACTTGATGACGGCACCACGTTGGCAGCACGCACGCACTCGACGGAGCTGTTCGCCCGCGGCGACCGAGTCGTCGCCACGTTCCAACGTCGGCAGCGCAACTCACAATCTGCGGCATTCTCGATTGGACGCCCGCGTCCCGCCGACGACCGTTGACCAACGGCTCTGAGCCTGGGGGTCAGCCACCCGCATAAACTCCGACTGTGACCGCCGCACTGCAGCTCGCCGACCTCCGCATCTTCACCGAACCGCAGCAGGGAGCGTCCTATGACGACCTGCTCGCCGTCGCCCTGCGCGCCGAAGAACTCGGCTTCGGCGCATTCTTCCGGAGCGATCACTACCTCACCATGGGCGTGGGTGATGGCCTCCCGGGACCGACCGATGCCTGGGTGGCGCTCGCTGGTCTCGCCCGAGACACCTCAACGATACGACTCGGCACGCTCGTCTCATCTGCCACGTTTCGCCTCCCAGGACCACTCGCCGTCAGCGTCGCCCAGGTCGATCAGATGTCGGGCGGACGGGTCGATTTTGGACTCGGCGCCGGGTGGTTCGCTGCCGAGCACGAAGCGTATGGCATCCCCTTTCCCAAGCTTGGCGAACGGTTCGATCGCCTCGAAGAACAGCTCGACATCATCACGGGAATGTGGGCCACGCCTGTTGGTGAGACCTACGACAATCCCGGTGGGCACTACCCCGTCGTCAATTCGCCTGCGTTGCCGAAGCCGCATGCCGGGCCGCCCCCGATCATCATCGGCGGCGGCGGTCCGAAGCGCACGCCCGCACTCGCGGCCAAGTTCGCAGCAGAGTTCAACACGCCGTTCGTCAGCCGCGAGTTCTTCACTCAGCAGCGCGGACGGGTCCGCGCTGCCTGCGAGACAATCGATCGCGACCCCAACGATCTCGTGTACTCCGCCGCCCTCATCGTGTGCTGCGGTGCCAACGAGGCCGAAGTTGCTCGACGAGCAGCCAGTATCGGACGAGAGCCGAGCGAGCTGCGCGAAAATGGGCTCGCCGGCACGCCGGGCGAGGTAGCTGAACGCATCCGTTCGTGGCGCGATGCCGGCGCTGAGCGGATCTACCTGCAGATGATGGACCTTGACGACCTCGACCATCTCAACCTGATCGCCCACGATGTCGCCACCCAGTTGAACTGAACCGGACCGAGTCGAGAACACCATGAACGAAACCACCATTTTCCCCGCCCGCACCATCGTGACGATGGACCCAAGCCAGCCCACTGTCGAGGCAGTTGCCGTACGCGACGGCAAGGTCCTCGCTGCCGGCTCGCTCGACGAGTGCGCCAGCTGGGGTCCACACACTGTCGATGACCGTTTCGCGGATCACGTCCTGACTCCCGGAATGATCGAGGCTCACGCGCACACCTTTGAAGGGGCGTTCGGCTTGCTGCCCTACGCCGGATGGTTCCCCCGACACCGTCCGGACGGCAGCACCGCTCCCGGCGTGAAGACCTATGACGACCTGCTCAATCTGCTTCGACGACTCGATCAGGAAACCCAAGGGTCGCAGGAACCCATCGTGGTCTGGGGTTTCGATCCGATCTACTTCGTCGACGAGGAACGCTTGACTCGCGACCATCTGGACCGAGCGTCGACGGAGCGGCCCATCTTCGTCTTCCACGCCAGTGCGCATCTCGCCACGGTCAACTCCGCGATGCTCACTCGTCACGAGGTCACTCGCGAGACCCAGACGGTGGGGGTCGCTCGCGATGGGAACGGTGAGCCCAACGGTGAACTGCAGGAAATGCCCGCCATCGCTCTTGCCACATCAGCGATCCACATGATCATGCGGATGATGGGCGATCCGGAGGCCATCCGCACGCTGGGCCAGATGTGCGCGAACACCGGTATCACCTCACTCGTCGACCTCGGCGCCAGTGGCGTCACGCGCCCCGAGGGCCAGGACGTTTGGCACCAAGTCGTCACCGACGAGTTTCCTGCCCGCATCCACCAACGACACCTCATCGGCATGATGCCAGGGTTGAACGACTGGGGAGCGGCTGCGGATCAAGTCAAGGCCTTCGAGCTTGACGACACCGCTCGACTCCGGACCGCCGGATTGAAGATCGTGCTCGATGGATCGATCCAGGGCTTTACCGCCAAGATGAAGTGGCCGGGCTACTACTCCCCCGACGGGATTTCACCGACCGACCACGGTGTCTGGATGGTGCCGCCGGAGCAACTGCTGGAGATGGTCCGCCCCTTCCACGAACGCCGTATCAACACCCACGTGCACTGCAACGGAGACCTCACGATCGATCTCTGGATCGACGTTGTTGAGCAGTTGCTCCTCGAATCGGCCTGGCTCGATCACCGCTACACCGTGCAACACAGCCAGCTCACGAGTGCTGCTCAGTACCGCCGGATGGCGAAGCTGGGCATGTGCGCCAACATTTTCTCCAATCACATCTGGTACTGGGGTGATCAGCACCACGACATCACGGTTGGTCCGGAACGGGCGCGGCGAATGGAAGCATGCCGAACGGCCGAAGAAGCCGGCGTGTCGTTCTCGCTCCACACCGACGCAAGCGTCACGCCGCTTGGCCATCTCCACACGATGTGGTGTGCCGTCAACCGCGTCACCCCGTCCGGTCGGGTGCTCGGCGAGCATGAGCGCATCTCAGCGCAGTCCGCACTCCACGCCGTCACCACGGGTGCTGCATACCAGCTCCACGCCGACGACGAGTTCGGCAGCATCGAGTGCGGCAAGGCCGCCGACTTCACGGTGCTCGAAGACAACCCACTCACCGTCGACCCGATGAGCATCAAGGACATCGGAGTCTGGGGCACCATCGTCGGCGGCACTGCCAACGAAGCCGCCCACCCCGGCGCCTAATCACCACCACCCGCGTTCAGCCGACAGCGGCGTCGAATCGTGCGGTGAGCGCATGGGGGTCGAACTCGCCGCTGACGGCAATTGCCTCGAGCCGGCTCCCCTCGACACCGCTGGCGCTCGGAGCGGCCGACGTGGTGGGACCCACCACCTGTACGAGCAGCTGCTGCTCGCCGGTATCGATCCACCCCTTTAGCCGCAGGAGTCCAAGCGGCAGGTCAGCCAGCAAGCTGTCGACGCTCGCTGCGGGGATCACGCCGCCGATCCACGACCATCGGACATATCGATCGTCGTGTTCAGCAGACGCCATGTCGAGTCGCTCCGATGGTCGCAGGCCGAGCACGACATCAACCGGCAGATCGCTGCCATCAACTGGCGCTGACTGGGCAATCGACTCGATGACGGTGCACGCTGCCCGGCGCTCCGAACCAGAGCACAGATCCGCCTTCGTCAGCACGATCAGATCCGCTCCGGCGAGCTGACGCTCAACCTCCCCGCCGACGTACTTGTCGACGAGCTGGCGACGAATCGAGTCCGCAGCTGCGAGCACGATCACACCGCCCGAATCGAAGCCCGCCGACGTCCCCCACGCCGCAGCCACGGCCGGATCAGCCACCCCACTCGCCTCGATCACGATGTGGTCCGGCGGTTCGTCCGCGTCGCGCAACGAGATGAGCGTCTCAAACAGATCACCGCCGAGTGTGCAACAGACGCATCCGTTTGGAAGGTTGATGACCCCGGTGTCGCTGGCCGCCGCAAGAAGTTCCGCGTCGATGCCGATGGCACCGAAGTCGTTGACGATCACGCCGAGTCGGCGCCCGTCCGGATTCTGCAGCAGCCGATTGAGGAGCGTCGTCTTTCCCGCACCGAGGTACCCGCCGATGACCGTGATCGGAATCGCAGGTCGATGCTGAAAATGAGCCGCCGATGCCACGACACCATGTTGGCACCCACCGACATGAAACGATCACCTGATGGGGAACGACCACGTCAACACTGGACCACTGGCTGGCATCAAGGTGGTCGACATGTCCGTCATGATCGCCGGCCCGTTGGCAGCCATGATGCTCGCTGACCAGGGTGCTGACGTTGTCAAGGTTGAGTCCCCCGGCATGGGCGACATGATGCGTCACCTCGGCTCGTCGAAGAACGGAATGACGGGCATCTACGTCAACAACAACCGCGGGAAGCGGTCACTTGTCATCGACGTGAAACAGGAGGCCGGCCTTGACGCCATGCGTCGACTGATCGCTGACGCCGACATCTTGATCCAGAACTTCCGACCCGGTGCGATGGACCGCATGGGTCTGGGTTGGGAGGCGATGCACGAACTCAACCCTCAGCTGATCTACACCTCAATCTCGGGATATGGGTCAGACGGCCCGAGCAGTGGCCGTCGCGCCTACGACAACGTGATCCAGGCGGCGTCTGGCCTGGCGAGCGTGCAGGCCCATCCGGCAACGGGTACGCCAGAATTGTTCCGCACGTTGGTCTGCGACAAGGCCACTGCGTACACCGCAACGCAGGCCATCACTGCAGCGTTGTTCGCCCGTGCAACCGGCACCGCCATCGGCCAGCACATCGAACTCGCCATGCTCGACACCGCCATCGCATTCATGTGGCCCGACTCGGCCATGGATGCTGTGCTCCTCGACGACGACGCAACGCGGGCACCGACGATTGCGTCGGTCTACAACACGGTGGCATTGGCCGACGGGTACGCCGCAACCAGCGTCGTGACCGAGTCCGAGTTCCGCGGCCAGTGCAACACATTTGGACTCCCGGATCTCGCTGATGATCCTCGGTTCGCCGACGCGAATCTGCGAAGGACGAACCGCCGGGAATTGAACGCCGAACTCAAGGAAGCCGCGGCGGGCACCACGGTTGCACAGTTCGCCGAGCGATCGGCTCAATTCGACCTGCCGGGCGCAACGGTGAGCACCCTCGACGAGTTGCCGACCGATCCACAGGTCACCCACAACGGCATCTTCATCGAGCGTGAACATCCCGTTGCTGGCCAGGTCCGTGAGCCGCGCGCTGCTGCGCGATTCTCCGAGACTCCTCAGCGGGTGAGCGATCATGCGCCCACATTCGGTCAGCACTCTGACGAAATCGCCTCAGAGTTGGGCCTCGACGCTGCGGAACTCCGCGCCGCCGGGGTCATCTTCTGATTGCGAACCGCCTGCTTTCCTGAGCGTGGCGCCGTCAACCTGAAATGAAGCCCGCGGCCTCGAACGCTCGGTTGATGATCGACTCCAAGCGCGGCGTGTCATCCGGGTACGGCCCGGCGACAGTGATGGCCCAGGTGACTCCGTCGCCACGATCGAGGACCATCGCGTGGGTGTTCTCGATCGTGCCCGTGTGGCCGTAGCGGCCATCACCATAGGAAATGACGCCAAGGCCATATCCCCGTTGCCCATACTGGGCTCCGGTCGGTGTCTCCATCAACAGCACCATCTCTGGTTCGAGCGGCTTGAAGCCGGGCGTCGAGTGGTCGAGCGAGTCGAGGATGGTCACGAGGTCAGACGGCGTTGCGATCCAACTCCCCGCAGCTCCCAAAGTCTCCATGTAGTTCCGGCCTTCGGTGGTGGCGTGGAGTACCTCCTGCGGGCCAGGGTCGAACGTGTTCGCCAAGCGCAAACCCGACAGTCCGAGCGGCGTCAGCACCTGTTCGTACGCGGCGCTCACATAACTGCCGCCAGTGAGCGCTTCGATGAGGACCCCTGCGACGCAGTAGTTCATGTTGCTGTAGTTGTACCCACCACCGCCTGCGCCTCGCTGCACACCGGTGCGCGCCGCATCATCGCAACTGTCCGCCCCGGTGCGAAAGAACTGGTTGTCGTACTTCGAGAAGCCCGACGTGTGGCTCAGGAGCTGTCTGACCGTGAGTCCACGGACACCGTTCGACGGCGTGACACCAAGGTGGTCGGCGATCCGCTGACCGACCTCCTCGTCAAGCCCGACGACACCTTCTTCAACCAACTGCAACAGGGTGATCGCTGTAATCGTCTTCGAGATACTGGCGATCCGAAAGCGATCCTGGGTGTCGGTGATATCAGTGTTGAACTGGGGTGATCGTTGGCCGAGACCCCGAGCATGTACCACATCACCTCCGATCAGCACAGCGACAGATGCAGCCGAATTCCCATTTCGAAGGAGCGCCGCGTCAAGGTTCGCATCAAAAGCGGCCCAGCCCGTGGGCTGCCCACTGCCGGCATCATCGAGACCGGGCCCTGACGGCGGAGCATCCTCGGCGACCCGCACCTCAAAGGGTCGCAGTGGCTCCACTTCAAACGTCGGATCATCCGTTGCAAACCCTTCGAGCAACGTTGCATCAACCACTGACGTCACTGACGTCGCTCGCGTCTCAGGATCGTCAGTGGTGACGACCGGTGCTGCGAGTGCACCGTCAGTGGTCGGCGCAGCGTCGCTGTCAACAACCACGGTCGTCTCGCTCGCCCGATCGGTCGGCGGCACTGACACCACGATGGCGTTCGCGTCAGATTCTCCAGCGGACGGCGGCGTCCGGCTCGTCGGGTCGGTGTCGGCGCACGCTGCGACCGTCAATGCAGCAGCACCCAGTGCCGCAACACATCGCCTCGATCCGGTCCACCGCACCCGCCCATGATGACCGCCCGGCGCGCCGGAGTGGTGGCAACACCCCAGGTGTGCTCAGGCGTCGTCGAGTGGCGGCGGCGGCGTTCTGTACGTGCCGTCGGCGAATCCGCCGAGGAGCAACGCGTTGTCCATGATCGTGGCAATTTCTGGGGTCGACGCCGGGTATTCGCCGCTGATGGTGACAGCCCAGGTGATGCCGGCGGGGCGGCGTACGAACATGGCGTGCGTGCTCTCCAAGGTTCCGGTGTGACCGAACGTCGCATCCGCAGTGCCTCCGGTCGGTGGTGCGTCAAAGATCCGTAGACCCATGCCGTAGCCCTGCGTTGGCGGCGCCGGCTCGCTCGTGGTGGTCGGCGCCGGCTGACCGGCAGCCTCGTCGTCGTCAGATGGTGGTGTGACCGTGATCGTTGCCATCCTCTCGAGCGTGGCGGGCTCGAGCACCTTGGTCCCCGGCGTCGACGCGTCCAGCGAGTTGAGGATCGTGACGAGGTCGGTCGGGGCGGCGAGCCAAGCACCGGCACCGGCGAGCACTTCCATGTAGTTCCGACCCTCAGCCGATTCGTGTTCGACATCACCGGGCTCGAGGTCGAACGTGCCAGCAGTGCGCATCGACGTGATCGCCAACGGAGTCAGGACCTCTTCTTGCACGACCTGCGCATACGGTGCGCCGGTCACCTGTTCGATCAGGATGCCGAGCACACAAAAGTTCATGTTGCTGTACTGAAACGACGTGCCGGCAACCGACTGGAGCGAACGCGTGAAGCCGGCTCGCGCTGCGTCCGGACACGATGCGACCTCGTTCCGGAAGAAGAGATTCTCGTACTGCGGGAAGCCTGAGCGATGCGTCAACAGGTGACGAAGAGTGATTGCCTCGATGCCACGGGTCGGATTCGACACGTCGAGCCGCGTTGCGAGTAACGACCCAATCGGCGCGTCGAGTTCAAGCACTCCGTCCTCGACAAGTTCGAGGGCCGTGACAGCGAGGATGGTCTTGCTGATACTTGCAACGCGGAATTGGTCAGAAGGTTCCGCCGCCTCGCCAGCGATGCGACGGCCGTACGCCGCCTGGTGCTGGAGTTCGCCGTTGCGGAGCACAGCGACGGACGCTGCCGCCGAGCCTCCACGAATGAGCGTGACCTCGAGGTACTGGTCGACTGCTGCCCAGCCGCTCAGCGGCACAACGCTGCCCACCGGCGTTGGCACCTCGGTCGCTGCCGCAGCGTTCGGGACCGACGTTGTGGACGTGGTCGCCGGCGCGCTCGATGTCGGAGCCTTGGTCGTGCTGGGCGCCGGAGTCGGACTCGACGTCACCTCGACGAAAGCTGGACCGGCACCCGACTGGACTTCCGCGGTTGTACATGCGGACGCAGCGACCGCAAGGCCGACCACCACGGCGCCAGCGAGCTTCATGGGTCGTCGACTCCGCCACTGCTGCACCTTCCAATGATGGCCGACATCACGGCGCACCAGGCGGCAACGCCGTACATCCCCGTCAGCGCTCCATGACGCAGCGCTCAGCGCGCTGGCTGGGGCAGTTCTTGTTCGAGCGTGAGCACCGGCGCAAAGAGATCGCCGCCGTCGCCAACTCGGCGCAGGACATCGCCCGCTTCGAAGCGCAACTCGACGTCGCCGTCTGCGCCATTGCTCACCTCATCCCACGTCAGCGGCGTCGACACGGTCGGTGCCGGTCGCGCTCTCAGCGAGTACGGCGCAATGGTGGTCTTGTGGTGAGCGTTCTGGCTCCAGTCGACGAAGACCTTGCCCGGCCGAGCGTCTTTGGCCATCACGGTGGTGACGCCGAGCGGCGTTGACGTGTCGTGAGCGAACTGCCGTTCCATGACCTGCCCAACGGCCAGTGCGAAGTTTGCCGCGCCTTCGTGGGTGGCGCCTGGAGTGTTCAGCGGCACATACATTTGCATCCCCTTCGAGCCAGATGTCTTGCACCAGGCCCGCAGGCCCACGCTGTCGAGGACCGCAGCGACGCCAAGCGCCACCTGGCAGCACTCGCTGACTCCGGTGTCAGGTCCCGGATCGAAGTCGAAGACCAGCGCGCGCGGCGTGTCGAGATCATTGGCCAACGCCATCGGTGCGTGCAATTCGATTGCCGCAAGGTTCGCCGCCCACACCATCGCAGCGGTCTCCTCGATACGGCAATAGTGGATGCCCCCGCGACGATCTCCTGGCCCCAAGGCCGTCTGCATCCAATCGGGGCGGTGCTGTGCACATTGCTTCTCGAAGAAGCCGTCCGCATCCGTTCCATCTGGGAACCGACGGAACGTGATGCATCGACCGGCCACATGAGGCACCGCGATCGGTGCGATCCGGGCGTAGTAGTCGACGACCTCGGCCTTGGTAAATCCTGACGGGTACAGCACCTTGTCGAGATTGGTCAACCGCACCCTGCGGCCCTCGATGTCGACCTCGATCGGCGCCGTCATCGGTCAGGCTGATTTCTTCGCCCCGGCCTTGGCCCTACTCTTCTTGGCGACCTGCTTGACGGTGGTCTTCTGCGCAACCTGTTTGGCCGCCTGCTTCTTCGCACCCGCACGCTTGGGCGCCGACTTCTTGGCGGCTGGCTGCTTCGCGCGCGGCTTGACGACACGCTTCTTCGCAGCGGATTTCTTGGCGGCGGCGGCGATGTCTGCCTTCGTTGAAACGCTCATCGGCAGGTCTCCGGTGGGATGCCGAGCCCGGGATTCCTTCGCAGCGGCGACGCTTGCCTCCAGGGCAGCCATGATGTCGACGACGTTGGGTTTCTCAGCAGCTGTCTCGGGCACCTCCCACTCCTCGCCATCGGCCTTCATTTGGATGAGGGCCATCACCTGCTCGCGATATTCATCGTGATACTTGTGCGGTTCGAAGTCGGAGCTGAGTGACGCGACCAGCGATTCAGCCATCATCACTTCGCGGCCGTTCACTTCGACGTCATCCAGGCCCTGGAGCTCTTCGATGTCGGCCGGGTCAACCACTTCGTCTGCGTATGCGAGCGACGACATCACGAGGCGGCCCTCCTCGGCGCGAATCGCGGCGGTGTACTGCTTGTTGCGCATGACGAAGCGCCCAATGGCGACCTTGCCACTCTGCTCCATTGCGCGGGCAAGCAAGACGTAGGGCTTCGGCACCCCGTCTGGCGCCAGGTGATAGGCGGTGTCGAAGTACACGGGGTCGATCTCTGCAAGGTCGACGAACTCTTCGAGGTCGATCGACTTGGTCGCCACCGGCATGAAGGGTTCGAGCTCATCCGGGTCGACCACCACGTAGCGGCCCTTGGCCACTTCGTACCCTTTGACGATGTGTTCCTCAGTGACTTCGTCGCCGGTTTCCGCGTTGACCTTGCGATAGCGAATCCGGGCCATGTTGCGTTCGTCGAGCTGATTGAACGAGACATTCTGTTTGCGCACTGCGTGGAAGAGTTTGACGGGGATCGCGATCAATCCGAACGAAATCGTTCCGCTCCACACCGGCCTGGCCATGGCGCCAGTGTTGCACAGCAGTGGCCCACCTCGTCGTGAACAGGAACCGAGCGTCAGGTTTGGTCGAGCACAGCGCGGGCCACGATGTCTGTGCCGAATGCCGTCAAAATCGCGAGGTACAACAAGCCGGTGGCAGCCATCACCGCGGAGTAGTACCGCTCCTTCAACGCTGCCTTGGTCACCATCACCAGAATGATCGTGGTGAGCGCGCACATCGCCCACATCCACCCCAGTAGGCCACCCCAGCCATCGTCGACGGCGCCGGTCCACACGCTGACCATCCCGGTCGGCAGCAAGAGAGCGGCAACTTCGAGTGGCCACAACCAGGCCAACGCAGTGACCATCTCGTTGAGCAACCGACGGGGCAAGCCGGGCTGCGTGAGATACCAGTGACCGAGCAGCATCCCGTCGCTGATCGCACCGATGAAGGCCGCACCGATCAACGTACGCAGCAATGCGACGATCAGGGTCCACGTCGACGAGTCCGCTGCGGCGTCGATCGATGCTGCGATGAGACCAACACAGCCGATGACGGCCGGTACGAGGTCAAGGATCGGGTTGAACTCGGGACCCGTGCGTGATGCTGCTTTGTCGGCCGTTCGTTCGATGCCTGTCATCTCGGCAACTCGCTCGGACCGGCGGTCGAATTCGGCGTCATGACCACTGACGCCTGCGTCCTTCCGAATGATGGAGACGATCAGGGCAAACAAGCATGCCGCAGCGACCAGCGCCGACGACACTTCACGAATCGGGTTGCTGCCGAACGCCAACCCCGCAGCGAGCGCCCCCAGTGCAAAGCAGAGGTAGACGGTCCGCAACAACCAGCCGTACCCGACGGAAATGATGCGTCGGCGGGTGGTGAACCAGCAGAACAGCATGCCGCCCGAAGCCCACTGCAGCAGCACGGTTGCAGCGTCGAGACGGATCACGATTCGGGAGGGTAACGGCGTACGCTGACCGCGCCATGGCCACTCCCCAACCCACGGGCACACGTCACGTTCGTCACCTCGTTCGTCACCTCGTTCGCTCCACGCTCGTGGTCCTGGCGCTCGCGGCAACAGCCACCGGCTGCTTCACCGGCGAGCGGCCCACCTTCGGCTGTGCCCCCGGCGAATCGACGGGTCGAACCGAGATCGATGAGGTGCTGAACCGCTTCGAGTGTGTCGCAACTTCGACGTTCACCGCGGATTACGCCGTTCTGACCCGACTGGGAGACATCGACTCCGCTGCCAAGGTCGTCCAGGCATCATCGGGCCGACGGTCGATCACGATTAACGATGTCCGCTATGTCTACGACAACGGCCGAACGCTCACGTGCGACCTCGTCAGCGACACGTGTGAAGCGATCATCAACGAGGCGCGTACAAGCGACGTCCTGCTGACCAGCGAGTTTTATGCGCAGTCCATGGCCAGCCGCCTGCGGGTCGACGCTGAGCGGCGCATCGGTGACCCGGTTGCATCCGAGGTCGAATTGGGTGGCCAGCCGGCTCTGTGCGTCGCCGTGCCGGTCACGGGAGGCACCAAGACCTACTGCGCACTCGAGTCAGGGGCGCTCGCGCTTTTCGATGGGAGCGACCTGTTGATCGAGCTCACCGCATACTCATCTACTCCCAACGAAGCCGCCTTCGACACCTGACCAGCCCGTCTGGTCGCATCGCCGCCCGCATGACGGCGATCAGGTGGACTCAGGCGTCGACGGAGATGAGGTGGTGGTCAGAGTTGTTGAAGCGCTCGGGGCCGTCGTCGGTCGCGGCAGCAATGTCTTCGAGCCGCATGCCCCACTTGCCTGGGATGTAGATGCCCGGCTCGACGCTGAACGCGTGTCCAGCTTCAAGGGGACGCTTGTTGCCTTCAACGATGTAGGGGTCTTCGTGCGCCTCAAGGCCGATGCCGTGACCGGTGCGGTGGATGAAGTAGTCGCCGTAGCCGGCATCGTCGATCACCTTGCGGCACGCTCGGTCGACGTCTTCGCATGCCGTCCCGACAGTGGCCGCGGTGACGCCCGCTGCCTGCGCTTCGAACAGCACGTCGTACGCCTCCGCGACGTCGGCGGGAATGTCACCGGTGAAAACGCACCGGGTTGTGTCCGAGCAGTAACCGTTCATCGTGCCGCCGAAGTCGGTGAGCACAATCTCGCCTGGCTGGATGACGCGATCGCCCGGATGATGGTGCGGGCTCGACGCATTCTCGCCAGCGGCAACGATGGCAAAATTGACGACCTGGTGACCTTCTTCGATGATGCGCCGGCCGAGATGTGCCGACACCTCGGCTTCGGTACGGCCAACCAGCGGAATCTCGCCGCGCTGGAGTTCGCCGGCGATCTTGTCGACGGCGGCGCCGGCGGCGGCCAGCGCGTCGAGTTCTGCCCGGTCCTTGCTCATCCTCAGAGGACCGACCACATCGACAGCGCGCGTGAACTGAGCATTCGGCAGGTGTGGCAACAGTTCGACAAGGAACCTCGACCACATCTGATCGCCGACCGCAATGCGCTTGGCGCCCGATGCCAGGCGGCCGACGATGGCCGTCGGATCTTCGGTCTCGGACCACGGCAGCAGGTCGAACACGCCGGGTTGCGGTTCCACACGGGCAGCCTCAAGGCCAGGAATCAGCAACGTGGGGTCACCCTCACGCTGCACGACGAGCATCGTCAATCGTTCGAGCGGCATTGCGGTGTACCCCGTCATGTACGGCAGGTCATGACCAACCGAGAGCATGACCGCATCGACCTGCTGGTCAGCCATCGCCGTCCGTACCCGGGCAAGTCGATCGAGGTAGACGGATGTATCAAGTGCTGTGCTGCTCACCCGCACAGTCTGCCAGCCGTCCGGTGCAGCTGAACAGCCGGGAAACTCATGATGACACCTGACCGACGCGACGGGTCCGTCGTTAGCTTGGTGGCATGAACGCGGCGAACGACACCACTGCGGCACCCTCTTCGGGAGCTCAGCACATCGACCTGTATTGGCGTCCCGGCTGCGGATTCTGCTCGAGCCTGCGCCGTGGCCTGGACAAACTCGGCATCGAACGAGTCGAGCACAACATCTGGGACAACCCAAACGATGCTGCGACGGTTCGCCAGCATGCAAACGGAAACGAAACCGTCCCGACGGTCGTCGTCGGCAGTCAGAGCCTGGTCAATCCGTCCGCAAAACAGCTGCTGGCGTTTCTCTCGTCGCAAGCCCCGCATCTCCTCCCCGCTGGTCAGGACGAAATTGAAGAATCCGGCGGCAAGGTCGGTCGTTTCGTCGATCGCGTGCTCGGCAACTGACCGACTCTCGGCACAGCACATCCCGTGCAGCGACAACTAACCTGACACGATGACCACTCCCGATTCTGCCTGGGACCCCGGCGACATGGACATTGCGCCATCGATTCTCGACCTGATCGGCAAGACGCCGATGGTCCGCATGAAGCGGGTGAGCGAAGAGCACGACATCAAGTGCACCCTCGCGATGAAGCACGAAGTGACCAATCCCGGCGGCTCCTCGAAGGACCGTCCGGCGCTCGAGATGATCCTGGCGGCTGAAGCAAGCGGTGAACTCCTGCCCGGGGGCACCATCGTCGAACCGACATCCGGAAACACCGGTGTCGGCCTGGCCATCGTCGCAGCCCAGCGGGGCTACAAGTGCGTGTTCGTCATGACCAACAAGGCGGGCAAGGAAAAGGTCGACCTGCTCCGGGCGTATGGCGCCGAAGTTGTGGTGTGCGACGTCGCTGTTGCCCCCGAGGACCCCGACAGCTACTACTCGGTGGCCGAGCGGCTCACCCAGGAGCGCGGCGCCTACCGACCCAACCAGTACGCGAACCCGAACAACGCGATCGCCCATACCAAGACCACGGGACCCGAGATCTGGGAGCAGACCGCCGGCCGCATCACGCACTTCGTTGCAGGAGCGGGCACCTGCGGTTCCATCACCGGCACTGGTCGATTTCTCAAGAAGATGAACCCAGACATCAAGCTGATCGTCGCTGACCCGGACACCTCAGTGTTCTCCGGTGGATCGGGCCGGCCGTATCTCGTCGAAGGTGTTGGCGAAGACTTCTATCCGGCCGCCTACGACGGCGACCTCTGGGACGAGGTCATTCCGATCAGCGACGAAGAGAGCTTCCTCACCGCTCGCTACGTCAGCGAAACTGAGGGCATCCTGATCGGGGGTTCCGGCGGGACGGCGGTCGCTGCTGCGCTCAAGGTCGCCAAAGAAGCCGACGACGACGCTGTGGTCGTCGTGTTCAACCCTGATTCCGGGCGCGGCTACCTCTCAACGGTCTTCAACGAGAGCTGGATGATGAACTTCGGGTTCATCAAAGAGTGCGATCAGTGTGTCGGAGCCGTGCTCGATACGCGCAACGCCTCGATCGAGAACCTCCTGTACGTCAACCCGACGGCACCGGTCAGCGAGGCGATCGAGATCATGCGCGCCAACGGCGTCAGCCAGCTCCCCGTGTGCAAGAACACGCCACCGTTCGCAAACGCCGAGGTGTCGGGCTCGGTCGATGAACTCGAATTGATGGATGTCATCCACCGCGACCCTGGAGCGATGACCGTCGAGGTCGAAAAGATCATGGGCGCCAAGCTCCCAACGATCGGTGTCGGCCAAAAGGTCGAACTCGCTGTGGAAATGCTCGAAACTGCACCAGCCCTGCTGGTGCTCTCAGGCGGTCGGCCGCTGAGTGTGCTCACCCGCACCGACCTGCTTTCCTATTTCACCGCCATTGCAGAGGACGCCGCCGGACGTGACTGATCAAACCCCCAACGACACCGAGAAGCTGACCGACATGTCGACGGGCTTCTCGACCCGAGCGATCCACGCCGGCCAGGAGCCGGACCCGACCACGGGCGCCGTCGTCGTCCCGATCTCGCTGTCGACCACCTTTGCCCAGGACGGCGTCGGCAACCACAAGGGCTACGAGTACTCGCGGTCGGGCAACCCGACACGGACCGCCGTCGAAACACAGATTGCGTCGCTCGAGCAGGCCCGCCACGGCCTCTCGTTCGCCAGCGGTCTCGCTGCCGAGGACAACATCTTGCGTCTCCTCACCGTCGCGCCAGAAGGCAGCGGCAAGCGTGTTCTGCTCGGCAACGATGCCTACGGCGGCACGTTCCGCCTGATCGCAAAGGTCTGGGGTCCAATGGGATACCCATGGACTGCCGTCGATCTCACCGATCTCGACGCGCTGCGAGCCAACTGGCCTGACGACACGGGCATGATCTGGTTGGAGACCCCCACCAACCCGCTCCTGACTTGCTTCGACATCGAGGCCATTGCTTCGATTGCCCACGAACGTGGAGCGATCGTCGTTGTCGATAACACCTTCGCAACCCCGTACCTGCAGCAGCCGATCACGCTCGGCGCCGATCTCGTCGTGCACTCGGCAACCAAATACCTCGGCGGCCACAGCGATGTGGTCGGCGGCTTCGTCGCCACCTCGAACGATGAGCTCGCCGAGAAGATCGGCTTCACGCAAAACGCTGCGGGCGCTGTGCCGTCACCGTTCGACAGTTACATGCTGCTCCGCGGTGTGAAAACGCTTGCGGTGCGCATGGATCGCCACTGCGAAAACGCGCGGGCAATCGTCGACCTGCTCATCGACCATCCTGCCATCGAGCGCGTGCAGTACCCGCAGCTCCCCGATCACCCCGGCCATGCCGCGGCCGCTAAGCAGATGAAGGACTTCGGCGGCATGGTGTCGTTTCAGGTCAAGGCCGGGAAAGACGCTGCCATGCGCGTCGCCGATGCCACCTCGATCTTCACGCTTGCCGAGTCGCTGGGTGCGGTGGAAAGCCTCATCGAGCATCCGGGCGCGATGACCCACATGTCCGCTGCCGGCTCTCCGCTCGAAGTGCCGGACAACCTGGTCCGCCTCTCGGTCGGCATCGAAGACAAGGCCGATCTCGTCGACGACCTCGCCGCCGCACTCGACACGATCTGATACTTGACGTCCGCCTGACAGGTCAGGAGCTGAGGAAGAGTTGGTAGGCCGGGTTGTCCGACTCGTTCCAGAAGCGGTAGCCGAGCGTCTCGAGGAACTCGTCGAACGCCGCGCCATCACTCGGCGGCACCTGCATTCCGACCAGCACGCGAGCGAGGTCGGCGCCGTGGTTGCGGTAGTGGAAGAGCGAGATGTTCCAGGCCGGGTTCATCGACGTCAGGAACCGGAGCAGTGCACCGGGACGCTCCGGAAACTCGAACCGATAGAGCACCTCGTGCGATGCATGTGCCGATTTCCCCCCGACCAGGTGGCGAACGTGCGCCTTGGCCAACTCGTCACTGGTGAGATCGATCGCGGCGAAACCCGCCACCTCGAATGCATCGGCGAGCTCGGCTGTCTCGTCTCGCGACGAGGCCGCGATACCGACGAACACATGCGCCTCGGCCTCGTCGCTGATCCGGTAGTTGAACTCCGTGACGTCGCGTGACCCGACGACTTCACAGAATCGTCGGAAGCTGCCGGGCTGTTCCGGAATCGTCACCGCGAAGATCGCTTCGCGCTGTTCTCCGTAGTCGGCTCGCTCCGCGACGAACCGGAGGCGGGTGAAGTTCATGTTTGCACCGCAGGCAACTGCGACCAGGGTCTGATCGGCCACCTCAGTGGTCTGCACGTACTTCTTGAGTCCGGCAATTGCCAGCGCGCCGGCTGGTTCGAGCAGCGACCGAGTGTCCGTGAAGACGTCCTTGATCGCAGCGCAGGTCTCATCGGTGCTGACCAGCACCACCTCGTCGACGTACTGCTGCGCCAAACGGAAGGTCTCATCGCCGACCCGCTTGACCGCTGTGCCGTCGGAGAACAGGCCGACCTCGGCGAGTTCGACGATGTGGCCGGCGCGCAGCGAGTCGGCCATTGCGGTCGACTCGTCGTGCTGCACCCCAATGATCTTGATGTCGGGCCGCACCTGTTTGACATACGCAGCGATCCCGGCAATCAGGCCGCCCCCGCCGATTGCCACGAAGATCGCGTCGATCGGTTGGCCGTGCTGGCGCAGGATCTCCATGCCGATGGTGCCTTGGCCCGCAATGACATGGGGGTCATCGAACGGGTGCACGAGCGTGAGTCCACGCTGCTCTTGCAGCTCGAGCGCATGATGGAAGGCTTCGTCGTAACTCTCGCCGTGCAGGACCACTTCGGCGCCTCGCTGGCGCACCGCATCGACCTTCACCGACGGTGCGGTCGACGGCATCACGATGACCGCGTCGCACCCCAGTCGATTGGCAGCCAGCGCCACACCCTGAGCATGGTTGCCTGACGAGCAGGCGATGACGCCGCGACGACGTTCCTCAGGGTCGAGGTGCGCCATCTTGTTGTACGCCCCGCGGATTTTGAAAGAGAAGACCTCTTGCATGTCCTCCCGCTTCAGCAACACGTCGTTGCCGAGGCGGCGTGACAACGCGGGCGCATCATCGAGCGGCGTTTCGACCGCCACGTCGTAGACCTGAGCGTTCAGGATCATGCGGAGGTAGTCAGGTTCACTCATTCCGTGCCCAGTCTTGCTGTTCAGCCGTCCGCCTGGCGTCACGCTGGGCGATTGGCCGGAAATCGGGTAGACCATGTTCATGACCGATGCGTCGACCCCCGCCACTCAGCCGAGCGAGGTCAGCCCCGGCGCTCCGCTCGATCGACCGATCGTCATCGCCGCTAATCGCCTTCCGGTGATGCGAGACGACAGTACAGAGTCCGGCTGGACCGCCAGCCCCGGCGGGTTGGTCCGAGCGCTGCTCCCGATGCTGCGATCATCCGGTGGTACGTGGGTCGGCTGGACCGGAGATCCCGACGACAACGCTGAACCATTCAGCGTCGACGGCGTCAACCTGCACCCGGTTCCCATCAGTGCCGACGAAGTTGAGCTCTACTACGAAGGATTCTCCAACGACGGGCTCTGGCCGCTGTATCACGATGCCCTTCGGGAGTCGACCTACGACAGCCTGCAGTGGGACGCCTATCGCAACGTCAACGAGCGCTTTGCCGTGACACTGGCCAACATCGCACCCGCTGACGCGATTGTCTGGATCCACGACTACCACCTCCAACTCGTGCCGGCGATGCTGCGCCGCCAACGCCCTGATCTCACCATCGGCTTCTTCCTGCACATCCCGTTCCCTCCGTACGAGCTGTTCTCACGCCTGCCGTGGCGCGACGAAATCATCGAAGGGCTACTCGGCTGCGATCTGGTCGGGTTCCAACGTCCAATGGGCGCCGCGAACTTCACCGCCTGCGCACAGCAACTCCTCGGGGTCGAAGAGCGCAACGGGGTCATCGAACTCCCAACTCACCACGCGTCCGTCGGCGTGTTTCCGATCTCGATCGACTTCGCCGAAGTCGAAGAGATGGCCGCCGGTCGCGCCACCCGCAAACTCACCAGCCAGATCCGCGCTCGACTCGGCGACCCCGAGGTGATTCTGCTCGGTGTCGACCGCCTCGATTACACGAAGGGCATCGGGCTTCGCCTGCGCGCGTTCGGTGCCCTCCTCGAGTCCGGCGAGATCGATCCAGAGCGATGCGTGATGGTGCAAGTTGCCACGCCGACTCGCGAAGCTGTGGAGCACTACCAGGACGAACGCCGCGAGATCGAACGACTCGTCGGCGAGATCAATGGGCGCTTCAGCCGAATCGGGCTCCCTGTCGTCCACTACCTGTATCAAACACTGTCGTACGACGACTTGATTGCGCTCTACCGGGCCGGTGACGTCATGTTGGTGACTCCATTCCGTGACGGCATGAATCTCGTCGCCAAGGAGTACGCCGCAGCGCACATCGATGGCGATGGTGTCCTCGTGCTGTCCGAGTTCGCTGGAGCAGCTGACGAACTGACCGACGCAGTCCTCGTCAATCCCCATGACGATCGAGCGCTCCAGCAGGCGATCGTCACCGCCGTCGAAATGCATCGCCACGAGCGGCGCCAACGCATGAGTGGGCTGCGCCAACAGGTGCAACGCATGGACGTGCAGGGATGGGCCGACCGTTTCCTTGCCGACCTCGTCGCCCCGACTCCCCGGCCATGACGGCGGGACATCTCGCTGCCAACGGAGACGGCGAAGCTGCTGACGACCTGTACTTCGACGATGCCGTCGAGCTCGCTCAACGCGTGGCCACAGCGCCGCGGCCGATCGTGATCGGTCTTGACATCGACGGAGTGCTGTCACCGCTCGTCGACCATGCCGATGATGCACGGCTGCTCGACGGCGTAGCGGACGCGATCGAACGGCTCGACACACTCGACGACGTCACCATTGCGGCGGTCTCAGGCCGGGCCCTGGCGAGTATGCGGACCTTCGGGTTGCCTTCCCACGTCCACCTGATCGGCAGCCACGGCATGGAAGCCGCCGACACACCGATGCTTCCGCTGACGGACGTGGAACGCACGCGACTCTCCACGTTGCTGGTGCTCGCGCAGGACGCTGCCGCGACGGCGGGACCCGGAGCCTGGGTCGAGACCAAGTCGGCAAGCGTCGCCGTCCACGTGCGGACCGCCAACCCCGAGACGTCGCGCCAGGCTCTTGCCGATCTCGGGCGGCAGACCGCTGACGTTGACGGCGCATCAAGCAAACCCGGCAGCAATGTGCTCGAACTCTTCGCCCGTCACGCCAGCAAGGGCACCGCCATGCACGGACTTCGTCAGACCATCAATGCCAGCACCGTCGTCTTCATCGGCGACGACGTCACCGACGAAGAAGCCTTCGCGGTGCTCGGCGGCGACGACATCTCGATCAAAGTCGGAACCGCACCGACCATCGCTCGACACCGCCTCCGCGACCCACATGCCGTGCTTCGCTGGCTGACTGCGCTCGCCGGCTGATCCTGAACATCTCCAGCCGCTCGTTCAGAACAGGCTGGTCTGGCCCGCCGGTGGCGTCCGGCGGATTGCGGTCCATGGGTTGTAGTTGTCCATGAAGACCCAGCTGCGCCGGTGGATGGCCGATGGGCCGTACCCTTGGATCGCCGCCTTGTGCACAGGGCAGGGGTATCCCTTGTTCGTGTCGAAGGACCAATGCGGATATGACTCGGCCAGCTCGCGCATCAGTCGATCGCGCACCACCTTGGCGAGGACGCTGGCCGCGGCAACGCTCAGGCAGCGCAGATCCGCTTTCACGGCCAACTCGACGTTGGCCACGGACGGGGACACGAAGTCCCACTTGCCGTCAGTGATGGCAACGTCGGGCGTCACCGTCAGCGACTCGATAGCCCGACGCGTTGCCAGTTTCTGCGCAGCTGACATGCCGAGACGGTCACACTCCTCCTGACTTGCTGCGCCGACGGCCCAACTCACGCACCATTCGGCAATCTTGGGAAAGAGCGCCTCGCGTTCGCGTTCGGTCAACAGTTTCGAGTCACGGATGCCGTTGACGCGCGTGTCCCGAGGCACGATCGCTGCGCCCACCATCAGCGGCCCGGCCCACGACCCCCGACCGACTTCGTCGATACCGACGACCACGTCGTGGCCACGGGCCCACATCTCTTTCTCGATCTCACGCGTCGGCGCCCGCTTCTTTGAACTCTTGAAGCGAGTGGCCATCGCCACGCATCATGCCAGCTTCAACCCGCCTGCCCTCACCGCCGCGAGGTTGTTGTCGCCTACGAGAAACTTGTCGAGTCTGGATCTGCGCCGGGGTTGATGTCGGGCAGGTCCGGTGCGGCGTCCGCTTCGGCTTCCACCGTTACTGGCCGTGATGCTGGGGATGCTGGGGATGCTGGAGCAGCCTGCGGTGTCACAGACAGTTGGCCAGCCGACACCGACAGGTTGGTCGCTCGCGCCGAGCGCGGTGCGTCCCACAGACCTTCGCCCATGCGGCTCTCAGCCGACCACGCTGCATCGATGGACACCGCCGTGAGCCGCTGAAGGTCTCCGGTCTGTTCCCAGAGCACCGCCGGGCGCTCGCCGTGCCAGCGCACCGCAATCGACACTGTTGATGTCGATGACGTCGGGACCCCGTGCAACTCGAAGTTGACCCCGAGCCATGCCGACGGCAGGCCCATGGGCAGCACGTCGCCGCCACTGACGAGGCGGCGTTCAACCGACGCCACGAAGCGTCCAGCGGACGACCCGCGTTCGAGCTCGGAGAACGGTTGCAGTTCCGGAGCAGAGATGCGACCGGACACTCGATCTCCCATCTTGGCGATGTCGCGAGCGGCACGTCGGTCGCCAGAAAGAACGGCAATCCGGTGAGCCGCATCAAGCGCTGCGGGAAGCTGCGGATCGTCACCGCGGGCAGCAGCTTCCAACGGCCCGACGATCTCGACGAGCCATGGTTCGGCTTCATCTCCGCAACGCACGAGTTCCCCGACGTCAAGAACGAAGCCGATCGGGTCGTCATCGGCGCGGACAGGACCCTCGAGCATCAGATCGCATCGCGCCGCGGTGACTGCGGCGGCGAGCCCCACGTCTGGCAGATCGATCCGGCTTGCCCGGTCGGTCAGCGCTGACCATCCGCGGGCGACCGTAGCGGCGCTGGGCAGGCTGGCAAGCGAGACCGCGTGAGGATCGACCCCGGCCGGGAGCGGCCCATGAGGAATCGCCACTCGGATCGACGTGTGGTGTGCGATCGGCATCGTCACTGCGTCATCCGGGAGGTCGATGCCCTGAATCAGCACATCGCTTGGTGATCGTTCGGTGAGCACGCTCCGACCAAAGAACGCGACTGCGAACGGCAGGGGCGAGTCGTTCTCGATCTCGATCACTGTGAGCCCACCCCGATCAGCAACGGACCACACGCGGTGCACCGCGTCGCCGTCCGGAATACGGACGCGCGTCTCGATGACCGGCGTGCCGTCGAAGCGCCGCTGCCTGACTGCTGCCTCCTTGGATGGCAGGTGCCAGCGATCATCGGCGGCAACCGCCCAGTCGAGCGGCGCTAATCGCTCCTCGGCCCATGGGGTCACCGCACCCCAGGCCGAGACAGACGCTCGCCACTGCTGGCCGGTCACGCCGACCGTGATCCCAGCATCGTCGGTCGGGCTCGGTTCGACGGCATGTGCGACCATCCATGCAGGCTACGAACGGAGTTGCCGAACGCCGCGCCTGACCGACAGCCGGCGATCGGCGAGTTGCCGAATGTCTGACCTCGCGTCGTACAGTCAGGTGCGGTGCGAGTCGCAGCGTTGATCCCAGTGAAGCGCTTTGACGCGGCAAAGGGTCGTCTTGCAGACGTGGTCGATGGACCAACCCGAGCTCGGCTCGCTCAATGGATGGCGACCGGAGTCGTCCGCTCTTGCCATCCGCTCGACGTGTTCGTGGCCTGCGACTCCGACGACGTGGCCGACTGGGCTGCCGAACACGGTGCTGCGGTCATCTGGGGGCCGGGCCTGGGATTGAACGGCGCCATTGACGACGGGGTCGCCGCCATCGCCGACGCCGGTTATGACCAGGTCATCATCTCCCATGCAGATCTGCCACACCCAACGATGCTGCCGACAGTCGCTCGTGCTGGAACGGTCACGCTGGTGCCGGATCGGCGCCGCGACGGCACCAACGTGCTGTCGTTCCCACTCACCGATGCAATCGTTGCCGCCTATGGGCCCGGCTCGTTCAACCGTCACTTCGAAGCCGCTCAGGCACTCGGCATCGCCGTCGAGGTTCGTACCGATCACGACCTCTCGCTCGACGTCGACACCCCCGGCGATCTCGCCCATCCCCGAATCAAGGAGGCGCTGCCGATATGGCTGCGAACGAACCCGGTCAACCCGACGTGAAGCTGGCGAACAATGGTGAGGTCTCGAACTACACCCGCAACTTTGCAACGCCTACTTCGGCGCTCGCAATCGGCGCCCATCCTGACGACGTGGAGTTCGGCTGTGGCGGGCTGCTGGCCAAGTGGGCGGCCGATGGCTGCACGATCCACCATCTCGTGTGCACGGATGGCTCAAAGGGCACGTGGGACGTCGATGCGGACGTTGCTGCCTTGGCCGCGCGTCGCCAACTGGAACAACGCGAGGCCGCCCTGCGGCTCGCTGGTTCGTCACCGGACCGCGCTGGCGAGGTGCGATTCCTCGGTCACGTCGATGGCGAACTGGACAGCACGCTCGCCGTGCGCGGTGAGGTTGCTCGCGTCATTCGCGAGATCCGACCGCAGGTCGTGCTCGGCCACGACCCATGGAAGCGATATCGCCTGCACCCTGACCATCGCCACGCGGGCTTATTGGCCTGCGAAGGCATCGTCGCGTCGCGTGATCCTCATTTCTTCCCCGAGCACGGCCTGGAGCACCACCGGCCTGACGCACTGTTGCTCTGGGAAGCCGACGAGCCCGACCATGTCGAGGACGTCAGTGACCACGTTGACACCAAGCTGGACGCGCTTCTCGCCCATGAGAGCCAGTTTGAGTCGACGATGAAGGCAGTGGATGACAGCGCACTCGACGCATTCCGCGTCCGCATCAACGATCGCTTGTCAAGCTTGGGAGCACCGCACGATTTGGGCGCCGCCGAGGTGTACAAGCTCATCACGAGCCTCTGACAGGGTCCTTCCGGCGGCCAAACGGGTCGGGACGGCGCAATCCAGGCTGACACTCACCTGGGGCGAAAACCCAAATGGGAGGCCCGAAGGCCTCCCAGACGGTGTTCAGATGTGACCGAGGGTCACTACTTCTTCTTCGCCGGAGCCTTCTTGGCCACCGCCTTCTTCTTCGCCGGAGCCTTCTTCGCTACAGCCTTCTTCTTCGCCGGAGCCTTCTTGGCCACCGCCTTCTTCTTCGCCGGAGCCTTCTTGGC
>Ga0233438_10000055_pt1 | contig 145540 bp, 126 predicted proteins | sample SI_123_September_FD_182720 | JGI IMG/M metagenome (GOLD analysis project Ga0233438, IMG submission 182720) | Seawater microbial communities from Saanich Inlet, British Columbia, Canada - SI_123_September2016_10_MG | ecosystem: Environmental > Aquatic > Marine > Inlet | place: Canada: British... | reverse complement strand
GGTAATCGTTTTACCGCTCACGCTGGAAGTATTATAGGCAGCGATGGCTTTGGATTTGCTCCTATTAACGGAGAATACCAGAAAATCCCTCAAGTGGGAATCGTAAAAATCGAAGACGATGTAGAAATCGGTGCAAACTGCTGTATCGATCGCGCAACCATGGGGGAAACCATTATTCGTAAAGGCACTAAACTTGATAACTTAGTCCAAATTGCACATAATGTAGAGATAGGAGAACATACGGTGATGGCCAGTCAATGTGGAGTAGCAGGAAGTGCCAAAATTGGACATCACTCGGTCTTTGGAGGCCAAGCAGGTGTGGCAGGGCATATTACCGTAGATCCATTTAACTCTTTTGGAGGACAGGCCGGTATAACCAAATCCATAAAAGGTAGTCATCGTAAAATGTCGGGCACCCCTGCAATGGATCTAAATTCATATCTTCGCGGCATTGCTGGTTCTCAGAAAGTCTCAGATCTTTTCAAAGAAATCAATCAATTAAAAAAGGAAATAAACGCACTCAAAAACTCAAATGAGTAGTATCAACAATAAACAAACCACCTTAAACGGAAAAATTTCATTTAATGGTGTTGGTTTACATACCGGAAAATCAACGAAAGTAACTCTCTGCCCAGCAGAATCTAATCATGGGTATAAGTTTCAACGTACAGATGTTGAGAATGACATCATCATTGAGGCTGATTGTGACTTGGTGACAGACACCTCCCGAGGAACCACCTTAGAAAAAGAAGGAGTAAGTATATCCACGGTTGAACATGTACTTGCTGCATTGGTGGGTTGTGAAGTGGATAATGCATTAATCCAAATTGACGGACCTGAGATGCCCATCATGGATGGGAGTAGTATTGAATTTGTTAAGGGTATTAATGAAATAGGAACGGTTGAGCTCGATGAACAAAAAGAGTATTTTGAGATTCCTTATAACATCCACTACCAAGATGAGGAAACAGGAGTTGAAATCATCGCCATGCCAGTTGATGACTACAGGCTCACAGTAATGGTTGATTACAACTCTCCTGTTTTAGGAACACAGCATGCATCCCTAACCAACATACAAGATTTCCAGGATGAAATTGCTCCATGTAGAACATTTTGTTTCCTTCATGAATTAGAGTATTTACTTCAAAATGACTTAATCAAAGGAGGAGATCTAAACAACGCGATTGTTGTTGTTGACAAAGAAGTAAGTCAAGAAGAATTGGATCGCTTAGCAGGAGTTTTCAATAAAAAATCCGTTGAGGTGAAAAAAGACGGTATTCTTAATAACTTGGATTTACGCTTTAGCAATGAACCTGCGCGTCACAAATTATTGGACATGGTTGGTGACTTATCCTTAATTGGTATGCCCATCAAAGGGCAAATCATGGCAGCACGCCCGGGACATGCTTCGAATGTGGCCTTTGCAAAAAAAGTAAAACAAGTCATCAAGAAAGAAATCAGAAGAAAACAGGAAGGTCGCCCGGTATATAATCCAAATGAAAAACCCGTATATACCACAAAAGATATTATCAAGATGCTACCACACGCACATCCTTTTTTGTTGGTAGATAAGATTATGGAAATAAGTGAAACCCATGTAGTTGGTATCAAAAATATTACTTACGATCAACCCTTTTTTGACGGTCATTTCCCTGGTGACCCTATTATGCCTGGTGTTTTACAAATAGAGGCTATGGCGCAAACGGGAGGTATATTGGTATTAAGTACTGTTGAAGACCCGGAGAATTATGGTACCTACTTCATGAAAATAGACAATACTAAATTTAAAGACAAAGTGGTTCCAGGTGACACCCTCGTGATGAAACTTGAATTGACAGAGCCCGTAAGAAGAAGTATATGCAAAATGAAAGCACGATCATGGGTAGGTGAAAAACTTGTTTGTGAATCTGAACTCATGGCACAAATTGCAAAAATCAAATAAAGTAAGATGATACAACCCCTAGCATACGTCCATCCAAGTGCAAAAATTGCCGACAATGTAGTCATTGACCCTTTTGTGACTATTCATGCGGATGTAGAAATAAATGAAGGAACACATGTCATGTCAGGTGCCATCATCTTCAGAGGAAGCAGAATAGGCAAGAATTGTAAGATTTTTCCTGGGGCGTCTATTGGTGCGATACCCCAAGACCTAAAATATGAGGGTGAGGATACATACACAGAAATCGGAGACAATACCACTATTCGTGAATATGTAACGATTAACAAAGGCACCAACGCCTCCGGTGCGACAAAAGTGGGTAGCAACGTATTACTGATGGCCTACGTTCACCTTGCTCACGATTGTGTTGTAGGTGATCATAGTATACTAGCCAATAGCGTTCAGGTAGCAGGTCATGTTGAAATAGGCGAATGGGCTATTCTAGGTGGGGCTGCATTGGTTCATCAGTTTGTGCACATAGGTAAACATGTAATGGTTAGTGGTGGTTCATTGGTAAGAAAAGACGTACCACCATATACAAAGGCAGCGAGAGAACCGTTGTCCTATGAAGGCACGAATAGTATTGGAATGCGTCGACGAGGATTTACGAACGAAAAAATTGCGGAAATCCAGGATATCTATCGCACTTTATTTGTTAAAAGCTCCAATACAGCAAAAGCCTTAAAATTAATCGAGGCTGATTTCTCTCCTTCAGCTGAACTAGACGAAATCATCTCTTTCATAAAGGAGTCTGATCGAGGTGTGATGAAAGGCTACATCGCAAAATGACGATATGATTATTAAATTCTCTAATGTGGGAAAGAGCTACTATGGCTCTTGGTTGTTTAGAGGATTCAATTACACATTCCAGCTAAAAGCGGCTAGTTCATATGCCCTATTAGGCAATAACGGTTCTGGTAAATCAACATTAGCAAGAATGTTGATTGGACAGATATCTCCGACCGAAGGTGAAGTTTCTATTTTCAATAAGGATAATATCGAAACCAAGTCATCGGACTTACATAGCTTATATAGTCTGAGCTCTCCTGCCATGGAACTCCCTGAGGAGTTTACAGTAAAGGAATGGTTTGCTTTTATGGACAAGACCAAGGGGTTTGATTCAAACGTTGATTTGAATACCCTTCAAGAACAGTGCAAATTCAGCAAAAGAGCAATTAAAAAGCCCATGTACACCTTCTCATCCGGAATGAAACAGCGTATAAAACTTTGTGGAGCTTTCTTAACCAATGTCCCACTGATTATCCTTGATGAACCACTGTCTAATTTAGATCAGAACGGCTTCGATTTATACAACGAGCTTTGGAATCAAAGTCAAGATAGAAAAGCTATTGTTGTTGCCTCCAATGATGAAAAAGAGTATCAAAAGGTAAGTCAAATACTTCGAATAGAAGCCAAACAAATTATTACTGAGTAAGAATAAAGTGAGCACTTGCGCTATTATGTAGCACTTCATTTCTTACCCTTAAATGATAAAAACCCGGGATCAATTCGGATCTCATACGGATATTGATTTGTGATTCCCCCTTATTAATATGCTTGTTAATAACCAACTGCCCCTGGTTATTGTAGATTTCTACCTTACTAGGATATTGCATATTTGGGTTCTTGACATGCAACCACGTACCAATGGTAATTGGATTAGGATAAACGAGCAAATCGTTCTTTGCTAGGACTTCCTTGTTTATGGAATTCTTTGAAGATTGGTTACTCATTCCAAATTGAAGTCCACCTCGAACTCCTCCAATGATTAGATCAGGAATACTGTCACCGGTAATATCTCCTAAGGTCGGCGATAACCCTCCGCCCAAATAGAAATCGAAAGTATCTCCTTTGTGAGTTTTAAAGGTAAGATTTTCCTGAGCAGACAGACTATCGGAATAGTTGTGGTTCTCTATATGATACACGCGCAAAACACCTTCATAACCGCCTACAATCACCTCTAAATTTCCATCGTTGTCGATATCAGAAACCGAAGGTCTAGCATATCCATAGCTTGCAAAATCAGGCTCACTCAAATTTTCCAACCATGCATTCGATTTTATGCCAAAAGCATGAGAGGATTTCCATTCAAAATCTGGACTGGTTATAGAAACACCCTCAAAAAGCCCAACATTTCCGTTGTAAAAACCTATCAACAAATCATTGATACCGTCTTGGTTATAATCAATTACAGCTGGCGCCCAACTACTTTCCCCTATTTTCCGTGTGTAATTACTCAAAAGACGTTGGGGTGATTCCCATTTGTTATCCACTTGTCTAAGGAAATACAATTCGCCTTTTAATGTACCATAAAGGATATCCTCCATGCCGTCATTATCTACATCGCCTTTTGACAATGATATTTTCGAGATTCCTTTGCTGCTCAAATTCAAAAAATCATTGGAGCGCCATTGAAAAACAGGCTCCTTGTAATTGCCGGTATTCTCGTAGTGGCTGACGCGATCTGCAATCCCAGCTGTTTGCTCAAAATCTCCGTTATGTCCAACCAGTAAATCTAGATCACCGTCATTATCCAAATCTATTAGCAAGGGTTGACTATGCGCGCCGTGGTCGAGCATCTTCTCTATAATAAAATTGGATTGTTCTAATTTGAAATTAGCCGAACTAGAATCACCGTGGTTTTTGTAGTAGTAAACTTGGTTAGTCTGTTTCCCTTCGGCCGCTAAATTTGGAGCAACTACCATATCCTTAAGCCCATCTTGGTCTACGTCTATCATATATCCAGCAGGAAACATGAACCCATCAAATACTTTACCATCTAAAAATGCAGTATCCACCAAGACCATGGTGTCATAGCCGTGGCCCGCATCAGATTTTGCATTCACTAAGCGTGTGATTCGCTTAAAATCAAGATTGGCCATATACATCTCCATATCTCCATCGTGGTCTTCATCGTAAAACCAGCAGCTTGCCCCTCCAACATGACGAGGCTTTAACTTTAATGGAAAGCTAAGATCGATCGGGCAGTTATTGAGTTTTATTTCACTATCAAACCCCTCCCAAAAGTATCCAAAACAATAATCCATATTTTGGAATTCGAATGTATCGTCCACCCATTCCTTCTCTTCGCGCACATCCTTGTACATCATGTAGGTCAAATTGAACTGATCGTAATTTACAATGTCAATGTCACCATCACCATCCATATCTAGGATACCAGGTAAATCTGTCACTGCGTTTGATAAGCTCAAAGGATTATACAAAATTGGAAATCCCTCTTCGTATTGATTTCTGTAGTACCCCTCACCTAACGACCTAAAAGAAAGGGAATTATTTTTGGTGTATTCGTTAAGGTGAATGATTAAGTCACCCGTTTCTGTACTCGTGAATATATCCGCATAACCATCGCTATTCAAATCTGCTGTTATTAAAAAGTTTTTTGCGGATGGTAATACTCTCAAATATTCTGGTGCGTAAACCAAACGACTCTTTTGAACCCTGAGAAATGGCATAATGCTAAAGTCAGATCGATCAAAAACCAATAAATCCATGACTTTATCTTGGTTCAAGTCGATTTCCGCAAACTGAGGAGAATTCAATCCTCCCAAAAATGCATCGCTAATATCATTTTCTCCGACTTTTGAAAAAGGGCCATTCTTAATCTCATATCGCGTTTGAGACATTCCTAGGTAAGGCCATAAACACAATAATAAAAACACCCCTAAAAACCGCATACCCAAATGTAAGCAATTCCCATTCCTTTCTAAAGTAAGTGATGTATTTTTGACCTCATAAGAGTCTTATGAGTAACATTGATCACATATACGATTGCTTTCTGGATGTAAAGCAGAAAATAGCAACGGATACACGTAAGGACGTTAAGGATAGCTTATTCATTTGCCTTTCTGGCGGAAATTTCAATGGAAATGCTTTCGCTCAACGTGCTTCAGAACTTGGTGCTAAATATGTGGTAACTACCGAAACCGGAAACAATGCATTCTTAACAGTTGAGGATCCCAATCAAGTACTCCTTGATCTATCAAAACATCATGCATCTAGATTAGAATCGAAATTAATCGCAATTGGGGGATCAAATGGCAAGACAACAACAAAGGAATTGATTTCTGCTGTACTTTCACCTTCATTTAGATTTCAAGCCACTCCAGGTAATTTTAACAATCATATTGGAGTACCATTAACGTTACTATCACTTCCATTAGATCTAGAAATTGGTGCCATTGAATTAGGCACCAATCATCCAGGTGAGATGGGCGTATTATGCGATTTATTCAAAGCAGATATAGGAATCATCACCAATATTGGCAAAGAACACCTCGAGGGTTTCGAAGATTTAGAATCCATAGCAAGAGAAGAAAGTGAATTATACCTGATGCTGCAAAGAGACAATGCTATTGCAACCGTAAATATGGACGACCAATGGTTAGGAAATATGTCGAAGAGACTCGATCAAACCATCAGCTATAGTTTAAACAATAGGAATGCAGATCTTTATCTCCACATTACTCAGGAAATGCCTCAATTACACTTTGAGGTATTCTTCAAGAGTGAAAATATGGGGACATTTCAATCAAAAATTGGTGGGTCTTACAATGCTTATAACATCGCTGCTGCGGTTACGATAGGTCATTACTTTGGAATTGCTATTCAAACTGCCATCGATAGATGTTGCGCATACGAGCCTAACAATAACCGTTCACAATGGCTAATAAATGATAAAGGGCAACAAATTTTCCTAGATGCATACAATGCCAATCCAAGTAGTATGGAACTTGGATTAAAGAGCTTTTCCACCATCACGGGAAGCAAAACCATTTTACTTGGCGATATGCTAGAGATGGGCGCTCATAGTGAAGGTGAGCACAGATCCATCTTTGAAATCGCTCAAAACCTCGGATTTGAAGATATTTACTTGGTCGGAAGTGAATTCAAAAAAGCAGTTCCTTCCTACCCTTTTGTTTTCGAAACTCTAGAAAGCATGCTAGCATGGTTCGATACCCATCCTGTGGACAGTGATTATATCTTTATTAAGGGAAGTAGAGGAATCGCTATGGAGCGATCTCTAGACTATTTTGACCTCTCGGTTTAATTTCCAAACAACAACATAGCTGCACCGGTGGCCAACATGTTGAAGATAGCCAACGGAATCATGGTTTTCCAACCCAAATGCATTAGTTGGTCGTATCTGAAACGTGGTAATGTCCATCTAATCCACATAAATACGAATATGAAGAATCCAATTTTCGCGAACATCACCAAAATCTGAGCAATTCCTAACATGGTAGGATCGTTTATCGCGTCCAAGCCAGGGAAATTATATCCTCCTAGATAAACACAGGCCATCAATGCACTTGATACGAACATGTTAACGTACTCTGAAAACAAGTAGAAACCAAGCTTCATAGAGGAGTATTCTGTGTGATAACCACCGATCAATTCCGTTTCACACTCTGGTAAGTCAAACGGTGCTCTGTTACATTCTGCTAGAGCAGAAACGAAGAACAATAAAAAGCCCAAAGGCTGATAGAAAATATTCCAATTGATTCCTTCTTGTTGGGCCACAATCTCGCGAAGACTCAAGGTACCGCTCATCATGATAACTGCAATCAAAGCCAACCCCATGCTTAACTCATAGGATATCATTTGAGCACTAGCACGAATGGCGCCAAATAACGAATACTTGTTATTACTTGCCCAGCCACCAATCATAATACCATACACCCCAACAGAAACGATACCCATGATGTATAAAACACCAATATTTACGTCTGCTACTTGAAGTTGCACTACACGACCAAATACCGGTAATTCAGTACCCCACGGAATGACTGCAGAGGTAATAGTTGCCGTAATCATAGCAACTGCTGGACCTAAAATAAAGAGCCAACGTTCTGCATTTATTGGAATAAATTCCTCTTTAAAGAATAACTTACCCGCATCGGCAATTGGCTGAAGTAGTCCAAACTTACCCGCTCTGCTAGGTCCCAAACGATCCTGCATAAAAGCAGCCACTTTACGCTCTCCGTAAGTTAAATATGCCGCTATACCCAAAGTTACTAAGGTTAATATGGCTACTAATACGGTTTTTTCAATCAATAATGCACTATCCATTATGCTTTATTTAATAAGGTGGTATGTTTAGGGATTTCCTTTGAGTAATGATTTGCTGAAATCACAGAATGACGCTTGATTTTACGTGGACCTTCGATCGTCCATTTAGATTCATCCTTTGAATCGAATCGGCAATCATTACAAATGAATTCTTTTATCTCTCCGTATTCATCTTTTCTTGCAGTAACACGAGTTACCTCATCTCCTACCATCCAAAGAACGCTCTTTCCGCTACACTTTTCACAGTTACGGTGTGCATCCATAGGCTTGGTATACCACACACGACTTCTAAAACGGAAGGTCTTGTCGGTCAAAGCACCTACCGGACAAACATCGATCACATTTCCTATGAAATCATTTTTCAGATTCTTTTCGATGAATGTTCCAATTTCTGCAGCATCACCTCTTTTTAGGACACCATGCTCACGATTTTCTGTGAGCTGATTAGCGGTATATACACAACGATAACATAGGATACACCTCGTCATGTGGAGTTTTATGTATTCGCCGATATCAACTTTATCAAATTCTCTACGTTTGAAATCATACCGCGTCTGACTCACCCCGTGTTCAAATGCTAAATCCTGAAGATGACACTCTCCGGCCTGATCACAAACTGGACAATCCAATGGGTGATTGATTAATAGAAACTCAACCACTCCTTTTCTAGCCTCTAGCACACGGTCAGAATTCTTATTACTCACTTCCATACCGTCCATAACGGCGGTTGAGCAACTAGGAACTAACTTTGGCATAGGACGAGGATCTCTCTCACTACCTTTTGTGACTTGAACTAGGCAAGTACGACATTTACCACCGCTTCCTTCTAGTGAAGAGTAGTAGCACATTGCTGGAGGAACTACATCTCCACCAACCTGCCTCGCAGCATCTAAAATTGTAGTGCCTGGATCTACCTCTACAGATTTACCGTCAATGGTAACTTTGATTTTATTTTCGTCCGCCATAATTAAGCTGTCTCCGTTTCAAATTGTTTTTCTGTAACAAGTCCGTAACTCTTTTCTTGAGAAAGACTCGGCTCTTTTACGTGCCACTCGAATTCCTCACGGAAATGTCTAATCGCTGCTGCAACTGGCCATGCCGCTGCATCACCGAGCGGACAAATAGTATTTCCTTCTATTTTGCTTTGGATATCCCATAACAAATCGATATCCTCTTGCTTCCCTTTACCGTGCTCAAGGTTGTGTAGGACCTTTTTCATCCACCCCGTTCCTTCACGACAAGGGGAACATTGTCCGCAACTTTCATGATGATAGAATCTAGCAAAGTTCCAAGTATTTCGAACGATACACTGATCTTCATCATAAACAATAAACCCTCCAGAACCCAACATAGAGCCTGTTTCAAAGCCTCCTTCCGATAAACTCTCGTAAGTCATTAGTCTGTCGTTACCTTCGGCTGTTTTACACACTAGGTAATGCGGTAAAATTGGAACGGAGGACCCACCTGGAACACAAGCTTTTAGTTTTTTTCCGTTTTTAATTCCTCCACAATAATCATCTCCGTATATAAATTCCTCAACCGATAAACCAAGATCAATTTCATAAACGCCAGGCTTGTTTATGTTACCTGAAGCTGAGATTAATTTGGTTCCAGTACTTCTACCTATTCCTATTTTTGCATATTCATCACCACCATCATTGATAATGGGTACAACTGCTGCAATCGTTTCCACGTTATTTACCACTGTTGGCCTCTGCCAAAGTCCCTTAACCGCTGGAAATGGTGGTTTCATTCTAGGGTTTCCTCGGTTTCCTTCAAGACTTTCAATCAAAGCCGTTTCTTCTCCACAGATATAGGCTCCTGCTCCTGGCGTCACTGCTAAATCGAAGTCAAAACCAGATCCCTGAATATTCTTTCCTAACCAGCCATTATCGTAGGCTTCTTTGATGGCTTTTTCTAAAATCTGAAGCACATACATATATTCACCTCTGATGTATATGTACGATTGATTGGCTCCTAAAGCAAATGATGAAACAATCATCCCTTCGATCAATAAATGAGGGATTTTCTCCATCAAATACCGATCCTTGAATGTACCAGGTTCACTTTCGTCTGCGTTACATACCAGGTGCCGTGGCACACCATCAGGTTTCGCCAAAAAACTCCATTTCATACCGGTTGGAAAACCAGCTCCTCCTCTACCTCTTAATCCTGATTTTTTAACTTCCTCCAAGATATCGTCTGGCGACATGGATTTTAAGGCTTTCTCAACTGATCTATATCCACCATTTTTACGGTAGACGTCGTAGGTATTGATACCCTCGATGTGTGCGTTCTCTAATAATAACTTTCTACTCATTTTCTAACCCCATGTAATTAGCCACCGGTTTTTTGCGATACTCTTCAATTAAAGCATCTACTTTTTCTTCGGTTAGATGTTCGTGAAACTTTTCTCCTGCTTGTAGCATAGGAGCATATCCGCAGGCGCCAAGACATTCAACAGACTTCAAGGTGAAAATTCCATCTTCTGTTGTTTCTCCATCTTTGATACCCAGTTTATTCTCAATGTATGAAATGATTCGCTCAGCACCTTCAATCATACATGGGCCTGTTCTACACACTTCTAGCTTTACCTTGCCCACTTTCTCGGTATCGTACATACTATAAAAAGTAGCAACCTCATACACCTCAATGGGTTGAAGATGTAACAATCGAGCTACGTAGTCCATGATATCTACAGACAAATATCCCCAGTGAGACTGAGCAAGGTGCAGCACCCTGAGTAAGGCGCTTTTTTGCTTTCCTTCTGGAAACATATCCGTAATACGTTTTACCTCATCTAACAATGATTGAGGAAATGCGATATTGTTGTTTTCTTCCACGATAAATATGTTATGCGTCTAACTCTCCTGCAATGACATTCATACTACTCATTGTGAGGATGGCATCGCTTAATAATGAGCCCGTAATCATTTCAGGATAGGCTTGATAATATATAAAACAAGGGCGCCTAAAATGTAGGCGATAAGGTGTACGACCTCCATCTGATACAAGATAGTAGCCTAATTCGCCATTTCCTCCTTCCACTGAAAAATACACCTCACCTTTTGGTATAGGCGTCTCTCCCATTACAATTTTAAAATGGTATATCAATGCTTCCATACTAGAGTATACCTCTTCCTTTGGTGGAAGATAAAAATCTGGTATATCGGCATGGTAATTGCCTTCAGGCATATTTTCTAATGCCTGTTCGATAATCTTGAGGCTTTCTCTTATTTCTTGTTGACGTACCATGAAGCGATCATACGTATCACCTTCAGTACCTACGGGAACAATAAAATCAAAATCCTCATAAGAAGAATAAGGCGACATGACACGAACGTCATAATCAACGCCTGTAGCTCTCAAGTTTGGACCAGCAAAAGAATACTGCATTGCACGCTCCGCTGAAATCGGACCAGCACCGATAGTACGGTCCATAAAGATTCGATTTCTTTCCAATAAGCTGCAGAACTCATCAAATTTCGCAGGAAATTCTTTCAGAAAATCTCTCAGTTTTGTGATTAACGCCTTATTAAAGTCACGATCAAATCCACCGATACGACCCACGTTTGTGGTTAAGCGAGCACCGCAAATTTCTTCGTAGATGTCGTAAATCTTCTCACGCTCCTGGAACATATAGGTAAATCCGGTTAAAGCGCCTGTATCAACACCAATGACAGAATTACACACTAAGTGATCCGCAATTCGAGCGAGTTCCATCATGATAACACGCATGTAGTCCACTCTCTTCGGGATATCTGCACCGATCAGTTTCTCTACCGTCATGTGCCACCCAATGTTATTGATAGGTGAAGAACAATAATTTAAACGATCAGTGATGGGTGTAATCTGATTGTATGGCCGTCTTTCTGACAACTTTTCAAATGCACGGTGAATATAACCAACCGTTTGTTCAGCACTTAAGATTCGCTCCCCGTCTACCTGTAAAATGTTTTGGAAGATACCGTGAGTAGCTGGGTGTGTAGGGCCCAGATTCAAGGTAGCTATTTCACCATCGATGGTTTCGGTACTTGCCAATACCGCGGCTTGTTTACGAATATCTACTTCACTCATCTTCCGAAATATTTATCTTCTTTATCTTCTCTGGTTTCGTCTTCTAAAGCAAATTCTTTTCTCATTGGATGGTAATCCATATCATCCACGTTCAGAATACGATTAAGATTAGGGTGATTACTAAACTGAATACCGTAAAAATCGAATGTTTCTCTTTCCATCCAATTGGCTCCTGCATAAAGATCTGTAACAGATGGAACCTCAAGGTCGTCTTTTGAAAGATTTACTTTCAAACGAATTCTAAGATTATTGTAAAAGTGATGTAAATGATACACTACTTGAAATTCTTGTCCTTCGTTTTCTGGATAATGTGATCCAGTTAAGTCTGTCAGAAAATTAAAACCCGCCTCCTTCAACTTCTCAATAACTCCGTAAATTTCATCTTTGGTAATAAAGGCGTTGTGCATTCCGTAATTATCGACAGACAATTCGATACTCAAAAAGTCTTTACTGATTTCTTCGATGTAAGCTTCTACTGTTTTACTCATTTGTCGATGGTTTCGATATTATAACTCTCCAGCATCTTTTTGTATTCGGGGCTATCTCTCCTTCTTAGGCTTTCATTCTTGGCTAATTCTTGAATTTTCAGCACCCCTTCAATGATTTGCTCCGGGCGAGGAGGACATCCTGGAACGTATACATCAACCGGAATCACGTGATCTATACCTTGCAACACAGAATAGGTGTCAAATATACCACCGCTTGAGGCACAGGCACCAACAGATAGTACCCATTTAGGCTCAGCCATTTGGTCGTATACCTGTTTCAAAACAGGGCCTAACTTTTTAGAAATGGTACCTGCTACAATGAGTAAGTCAGATTGTCTAGGGCTGAAACTCATTCTCTCAGAACCAAAACGAGCTAAGTCGTATGTTGCCCCCATGGTTGCCATGAACTCAATTCCACAACAAGATGTCGCGAATGGCAAGGGCCACAAAGAATTTGCTCTCGCTAGACCTATAACCTTATCAAATGAAGTAGCAAAGAATCCTTGTCCTTGGTATCCTTCTGGTGCATCAACAATTTTTACCATAATTCTTTCTATACCTTTTTACTATCGCTCCCATTCTAGAGCGCCTTTTTTCCAAACATAAATGAAACCAGCCATGAAGAAAGCTACAAACGTTAAGACTGCAGCAAATCCTTCCCACCCCATTTCCTTAAAGTTGACAGCGTAAGGGTAGAAAAATATAACTTCAACGTCAAACAATACAAATAGTATCGCTGAAAGAAAATATTTCACCGACACAGGAAAACGAGCGTCTCCTTGACTCTCTATTCCACATTCAAAAACGTCGTTTTTCTTTTTGGTTTTTTTCTTGGGACCTAGCAACTGAGATAGAAAAAGTGCTAATACCACAAAACCAATGGAAAACCCTATTTGTATTAATATTGGAAGATAACTTTCTGGTGAAGTATTCATTTCGCTGCGAATTTAATACAACCAAGTGGATGATTTGTTCAAGATACCATGAAAATGGTAAAAAGTTGTCCATATTTTTGAATAAATTGAAATCATGAAAAACCGAAGCATAACTATCACTTTAGCCGTTGCCAGCTTAGCTCTGTCAACCGTATTACTCTCTAATTCAAGCGGACCTGGAGGAAATCGTACCGGAGCACCAGGTGCACAAGGCGACTGCACGGGTTGTCACTACGCCGGTAAAGACCCTAACGGTAGTATCGCGGTTAAGGTGTTGGATAATGGAACTGCCATATCCTCATACGAATCAGGAAAAACATACGACCTCGAACTTACGCTGAACGGAACTTCCAGTAAAATGGGATTTCAATTTACTGCCATTGATGCCAATAACAACAAAGCGGGCAATGTGACCGGACAATCTGCCGGTACCACCGTTTATTCAGCTGGTAAACAACAGATTTGGGGACATTCTACTCCAGGTAATGGAAGCAATACAAACACATGGTCAGCCAAATGGGAAGCACCTTCATCGGGTACTGGCGATGTTTCAATTTACATGGTTGGTATTTTAGCCAATGGCAATGGTACTAATTCCGGAGATTATATTGAAAAGAATAGTATTTCCTTGCGTGAGGCAATAGCTTCCAATAATTCTGAAATTCAAAAATCAGCGATCAAATTGTTAAAGAACCCCACTTCTGAGACAATTACACTTTCCAAAAAATGCCAGTCATTAGCACTTTGGAATGCCAAGGGCCAACTAGTCCAAAGCGCAAGAGGCGTGAGAAAATTAGATGTATCACATTTAAAATCTGGGTTGTATCACTTAAACGCTATAGATGAAAAGGGAATGAAAAAATCATTTCATGTAATTCTGAACTAATTTTATCAACCTACAACAGGAATAAAAAAGAACAGACTACCCTCTGTTCTTTTTTATTTGTTTCTACCTGTATTTGATCGACGTTTCTCAAGTCGATTTAAAGCTCTGTGAAATGCACGAGCATTCTTTTGATGATTTCGGTAATGTCGTTCAAATACATGATAACCAGAGAAATCAAACTTTGCGCAAAAATACAAATACGGGTGTTCCGTATAGTTCAATACCGCATCAATAGCAGCAACAGATGGGATACAAATAGGACCAGGTGGCAAGCCTTTATTCTTGTATGTATTATAAGGTGAAACCAAGTCTTTATCCTTGTTGTAAACCCTGCCGCCTCTACCCCGAATAAATACCAGTGTTGGGTCGGCCATTAATCGCATTCCGATGCGCAACCTATTGATGTAAACACCCGCTATTGTTGTATACTCATCTGTTTTGTTACTTTCTTTCTGTACGATACTCGCAATGGTCACTGCTTCTTCTCGGCTAAGTTTTTGAACACTAAGTTTTTCTTGACGGCTCTCATTCCAAAATAAATCTGATTCCCTCTGCATTCTCTTGAGAAATCCATCTAAATCCGTCTGCAAACTAAAATTGTATGTATTAGGAACGATCATTACAGGCCAAGTCTGAGCATTGAAACCATAATCTTCCCAGGTATCTGGGTCACTTATGGCATCAACTACCGTTTCTCTTGGTAAATCCAATTTGTTCTCGAGTATTCTTGCCAAAGATTCGCCGTATATACTAGGTGGTACTACGATATCGATGGTTTGATTTCTAAACTCTCTAAGTAATGTAAGGACATCAAATATATTTGAACTTTTGGGTAAGTTGAATCTACATGCTTGGATTGAGAATCCCGCTTTATCTGCCCAATAATGCATACCAAAAGGTACATACAGCCCGAAGCTATCCTCCCAATACTGATCAAATGTTTCGTTGTCCCACTGTTTCCCGATTTTAACCATTTGGGTTTTACTATTATTCGATTTTTGCCCAAAAAATATACCCCATAGCACCAAACCAATAACCAATGGTAGAACCCACCAAATCTTGCCACTTTTCTTACGCATTGAAGCAAAAATGCATATTTTTCACTGCATATTTAGTGTGAATCTGTAAGATGTAATAATCTCCCCTATTTTTGTACGGTGAAGATCGCAATTATTGGTTTTGGCAAGATGGGTAAAACCATTAAAAATATCGCCGAAGAACGTGGACATAATGTCTGTCGTATTTTCGACATTGATAATCCCTTTACCGAAACAACCAAAGTAGATGCAGACGTAGCCATTGAATTTACTACTCCTGAAATGGCCAAACCCAATATTTTACACGCTGCGAAAATCGGATTACCTATTGTGGTGGGAACTACCGGATGGTATGAGGATTTTGAAGATATCTGTGATCACATTAATAAAACAGGCGGATCATTATTTTATGCGACAAATTTTTCAGTTGGTGTCAATATGTTCTTTAAACTGAATGAGGCTTTATCGCGTTTAATGAATAAAGACCATAGCTACAAAGCGAGTATGGAGGAAATACACCATACAGAGAAAAAGGATGCACCTAGTGGAACGGCAATCACCTTGGCTGAAGGACTTATTGCTCATCATTCAAATATTGAGTCGTGGAATTTAAAAGGTGAAGGAACTGAGCCTAGTAATTCCCTACCAATCGATGCTAAACGCATTGAAAATGTACCGGGTACGCATAGCATTACTTTTGAAAACAGCATTGATGAAATCACCATCTCACATGTCGCGCACAATCGCTCAGGTTTTGCTACGGGTGCCGTTTTAGCGGCAGAGTGGCTACCTTCACACACAGGTGTACATAACATGAACGATTTACTTCAACTAGACTAATGGAAAGTTATAATTTACAGATATTCATTATTATATGGACAGTCGCCTTTGTTCTAACACGCTTAGGATTGTCCAAAATGTTCAAACTTGGAGGCATCAATCCAATACTAGCTTGGATCCCTATTGCAAACTGGTGGTTTTGGATTAAGCTTGTCGGTCGTCCTAAATGGTATATGGCCGGTATGGTCATACCGGGATTGAATATTTTATTTTCATTCAATATCAAACTAGATCTTTTACGAAGTTTTGGCAAACACAGCTTGGGTCAACAGTTTGCTGGAATTGTCCTCACATTTGCTTATTTCCCCTATCTATTTTTTGATAAAAAATTGTCATATGTAGGACAAGGGGGAAATAAAGATTGGAGAAAGAAAAACTTGCCGAAGAATAGCGGTATGAGGGAATGGGGAGATGCCATATTATTTGCTGCTTATGTGGCTGGTGGTATGCGTGCCTTGTATTTTGACCTATACCAAATCCCCACTCCGTCTATGGAATCTAACCTCATGGTTGGTGATTATTTAGTAGTCAGCCGTACCAACATTGGGATGCGTATTCCATTAACGCCCGTTTCGGTTCCAGTGCTTGCACCCAAGGAAATTGCGGGCATGAAAGCTTACTCAGAATTGGTGGAGTTCCCTTACATGCGCTTACCTGGTTGGTACAAAATCAAAAACAACGATGTAATCGTCTTCAATTGGCCTGCCGATGACGGGTTTCCTGTTGATAAAAAAGATAATTACGTAAAACGTTGCGTAGGTATACCGGGAGATTCACTGCAATTGAAAGGCGGTGATATCTACATAAATGATAAAAAGCTTCCAGCGATAGGTAAACAGCAAAAACGTTACCTCATCATGATGAATGAGTACATCTCCCAAGAATTTCTAATGAATCATGAGTTAGGAGATTTCACCATTCCTTATCGCGTAGCTCCAGAAATACTTCGTGCGACCAAACAGCAGGGTAAAATGCTGATTCCATATCACATCTACACATGGAAGGAAAACATCGAGAACATCAAAAATGATCCATCCGTAGCAGGAATCTTTGAAGATGTTATTGATGAAGGATACGACCGCCATTTATTCCCTGACACCAATACAACGACTTATTTGAAGCATAACTGGGACCTGAATAATTACGGCCCAATTTACCTTCCAAAGCGAGGTGAAACCATCACACTAAATAAAAGAAATTGGGACTGGTTGAAGGCTGCTATCAATTACTACGAAGAGCAAAACATTGTAGAGCAGGACGGGAAGTTCTTTCTCGATGGCGGTAGCGGCGCAGAAATCAAGGAATACACCTTTAAGTATGGTTACTACTGGATGATGGGTGATAACCGGTTCAATAGTTCAGATTCTCGGTTCTGGGGATATGTACCAGAGAACCACATTCTAGGTAAGCCATTGTTTACATTCTTCTCCTTAAAGAAAGTAATTGGAATCAACGACATCGGGGAACCCATGATTCACGGACAAACCATGATGTATGAAACCAAAGGAATCCGTTGGAAAAAGATTTTTAAGTCGATTCGCTAAAATAAATAACTCTCTCTGGTATCTGTGAAGTTATATTTTACAGACAAACCGAGGTGATTTTGTAGCTGATTAATGGCCTATGGTCTGAAAATACCGATGATTGATTTCGATTTTCGCATTAGGTTGCACATAGCAGGCCAAAGTGGTTAACCAATTAACTCTTTGTCAGTTTATCTCTTAATAAAGAAAGAGATTTTTTCAAGGCTATTATCCATTATTGATTTCATTTGAAACATTGACCACCTTGGATGCACCAACAATATTACCTGCAAAATTAGACAAATCAAATTCGCGGTAAGGGTCAAGTTCTTTGGCTTCTTGTTCTGTTATTAAGCCTAGATGTTTCAATAATTCTTGAGCAATTTGGTATTGCGGCCCCATTCTTCCATCATCAACTTTAATGGAGATACCCCACTTCTTTTCTGGTATAGCCAAACAATACACCCCGTCAGCTCCAGTCTTTCCAATGATTCTACCTTTGGTTACGCGCATCAAATCCGTACAATATCGCTTTGTACCTGCCACCATTTCAGGATATTCAATCACCGCTTTTACCACACGTTGAGCCGCCATTTTTAAGTCATCCGATATGTTCTTATTTGGCGCCACTAGGTTTTTGTAAGATAATGCTTGATTATATATTGGCATGGCATAGGTTGGAGCGCTGCATCCATCAATGCCCAACTTAAGTTCAGACTCTTTTATCTCATAAAAAGAAGAAAAAATAGACTTAATCCGCTGCTGTAATTCAAACTCTGGATTTAAATACGAACCTGATTCTATATCGTGATACGTATTCCATGATAAAAACCCTGCATGCTTACCCGAGCAATTGTTATGAATAGCACTTGGAGTGAGTCCTTTTTTGATGAGGTTTACCCAATCACTTTTACGCGTTGGAGATTGCGAACCACAGCCCAAATCTTTCACAGATTTTCCGATTTTACGCAATATTTCCTGTGCCACTTCCTCATGAATGGGCTCTCCATTATGCGATCCACACATCAACGATAATTCTTGGGAGGTAAATCCAAAATGATCAAAAATACCATCAACTATAATCGGAAGGTGTTGAAAGTACTTCATGGCACTGCGCGGATAACAAATTTGCTGAATATTCCCTCTAGAATACACTACGTTTCCGTTCTCATCAACGACACAAATCACGCCTCGGTGGAAACTCTCCAATACTCCCCCGCGCCTCAATTCCACCAGAATAGGATTCATATTTCTCTTATAAATTTCCTTGTGCCAATAAAAACAATACAGCCATCCGAACGGCTACACCATTTTCAACTTGTTGTAATATAATGCTTTGACCACTATCGGCTACATCACTACTAATCTCTACACCACGATTAATCGGTCCTGGATGCATAACCAGCAAATCTTTGTTTAACGCGTCCAATCTATTCTTATCAAGACCATACAAGCGCGTATATTCTCTTAGCGAAGGAAAAAACCTTGCGTCTTGACGTTCTAATTGTATTCGAAGCATGTTGGCAACATCGGCCCATTCCAATGCTTCCTCTAAACGGGTATTTACTTTGACGCCTAGTGATTCAATATTTTTTGGAATGAGCGTTGAAGGTCCACAGACCATAACCTGTGCACCTAACAATCGTAATGCATGTATGTTACTTATCGCAACTCGTGAATGCTTGATATCGCCCACAATCACTACCTTCTTTCCTTCAATACTCCCGCCAAAATGGTTTCTCATAGAAAAAGCATCCAACAATGCCTGCGTTGGATGTTCATGGGTACCGTCACCCGCGTTAATGATTTGAGCATCGATGTGTTTCGACAAGAAACGACACGCTCCAGGAGCAGGGTGTCGCATGACCACCATATCGACCTTCATGCTGAGAATGTTATTTACTGTGTCAATGAGGGTTTCGCCCTTTTTCACGCTCGAACTCGAAGAAGAAAAATTCACTACGTCCGCACCTAGTCTTTTCTCCGCCAATTCGAAAGACACACGTGTTCGGGTAGAGTTTTCAAAGAACAAATTAGCTATAGTGACATCCCTCAGAGCCGGAGTTTTTTTCACTGGCGACTGAAGTAGTTCAAGAAAATTATCTGCGGTTTGAAAAATAGTTTCCAATTGGTTGGCATTCATGCCTTTGATACCCAGTAGATGCTTTTGTTTAACCTCAGTCATTTTCCTTATCCTTTAACCAAACCTCTGCTTTATTATCATCTAACCAATTAACCCTTACGTAGTGTTCAGTATTTCTACTATCAATACTAACTCCAATATAATCAGGCTTTATCGGAACTTCACGTTGGAATACACGATCTACGAGAACCATCAATTCTATGGATTGTGGCCTACCAAATCTCATTAGTCCATCAATTGCCGAACGCACGCTTCTTCCCGTGTAGAGTACATCATCAATTAACACTATTCTTTTACCTTCCGTTGAAAAATCAATTTTAGAAGGTTTCGGGATGTGGATTTCTCCGCTTCTCCCTATATCGTCTCTGTAAAATGTGTTATCGAGTATCCCAAACAAGACATCATGTGAGGTGATTGCCTTCAACTCTTTCATTACCACTTCCGCCAAAGCCACCCCTCTTGGTTGCAGTCCGATAATGGCTAACTCTTTTAAATCAACGTAATTCTCAACCAACTCTAGTGCAAATCGCTTAAATATGAGCGAAGCTCGGGAAGCACTGAGTAATTCTTTGGTATCTGAATTATGGTTCATTCGCAAGCTCTAAGATAATGTTAAAATGGTCTTCTGAAATAGAAATCACAGACAAACGCGGCTGCCTTATCAATCCTATATCTGATAGTCGAGGATCTGCTTTAATTTGTGCTAGCGTGACTGTCTTATCCAACTTTTTGTTGGGCTTAACATCCACAGCCACCCACTGGGTGTTGTCCGTCGTAGGATCCTGGTAGGGTGGTTTTATTACCTCCGCTATTCCTACCACTTCTTTACCTTCGTTACTGTGGTAATACAAGCAAAGGTCACCTACTTGCATGTCCCTTAAATTATTACGTGCTTGATAATTACGAACACCATCCCAAAACGTTTCTTTGTCGGTTTCAAATTGTTCCCAACTGTATTTAAATGGCTCTGATTTGATCAACCAGTAATTCACTACAGCAAAATAATGCCAAAATAACGAGACTAAAAAACAAGGATTTATGAAAATTCAATGATTCCGGGCATTCAAGTTGATTTTGATAATAATATTGACTTATATTTGTTAAATAATTACACCATGCATCTAAAGGAGAACATAAAATTACTGAGAAAGCGTCTAAAAAGGAGTCAAGAAGACGTAGCCGGAAGCATAGGTATCACACGTTCTGCATACAACAGTTACGAGAACGGTGTTGCCGAACCAGGTATCACGGTATTGATGAAGCTTTCTGACTTTTACCAAGTGAATATCGACAAACTAATTCGTGTAGACCTATCCACTTTAGCGGAAAGCCAACTATCTCAATTAGAAAAGGGTTACGACATTGATATCACCGGTACGCGTTTGAGAGTTCTTGCCACTACTGTTAACGACGAGAATGAAGAAAATGTTGAAATGGTTCCGGTAAAAGCAAAGGCGGGATACACTGCAGGATATGCCGATCCTTCATTTATAAAAATATTACCTGCATTCAATATGCCCTTTCTTTCTCCGAATAAGAAATATCGATCTTTCCCGATAAGTGGAGATAGCATGCCTCCTGTCATTGATGGAGCTTATGTCACAGGTGAATATTTACAAGATTGGAATCACGTGAAAAATGGCCGTCCTTACATCGTGGTCACAAAAGAAGATGGAATCGTTTTTAAAATTCTCTACAACAGAATAGAAGAAGATGGTAGCTTTCTATTATGCAGCACTAATTCAAGGTATGAACCCTATGCGGTGAAAGTCCAGGATATCCTAGAGATCTGGAAATTTACTCATTATATAAATCCTAAATTTGAAGAACCTACTGCTACCAAGGACGATGATGTAGGGCCCACCTTGCGTATCTTACAACGAGAAATTGGCATGATAAAGGATAAGGTTAAGAACATTGAGGACAAAATTTAAACACGTTGTATAGCCACATCAACAGTTGATAATTATATTCGCGGTTCGTTTGACGCATTTTATTAATTAGAGAGAATGAAATTCAATAAAGAAACGTACTTAGAGTGGTATAGAATCATAATGTTGGTTCGTCGCTTTGAAGAAAAAAGCGCCCAGCTATACGGAAAACAAAAAATTAAAGGGTTCTGTCACCTATATACAGGACAAGAAGCGGTGGTTGCAGGTATGATGTCTGCTATAACCAAAGAGGATAAAGTAATTACAGCTTACAGAGATCACGGACATGCTCTAGCGATGGGAATGTCTGCAAATTCTGTGATGGCAGAGCTTTTTGGAAAAGCTACTGGTTGCAGCGGTGGTAAAGGTGGAAGTATGCATATGTTCTCTAAAGAACACAATTTCTTTGGCGGACACGGTATTGTGGGAGCCCAAATACCCCTAGGTGCCGGCATGGCCTTAGCTGAACAATATCAAGGTACTACGAATGTTTCCATTTGTTTCTTTGGAGACGGTGCTGTTCGTCAAGGTGCGCTACATGAAGCGTTCAACATGGCGATGTTATGGAAGTTACCGGTAATTTTCATTTGTGAGAATAACGAATATGCGATGGGAACTTCTGTTAGTCGAACTACTAACATGAACGACATTTACAAAATCGGTTTGGCATACGACATGCCGAGTAAGCAAGTGGATGGAATGAAATGTGAGACGGTACACGAAGCGGTTTTTGAGGCGGCTGAAAACGCAAGAGAAGGAAATGGTCCTACCTTTTTAGAAATAAAAACATATAGATATCGTGGACACTCTATGAGTGACCCTGCGAACTATCGCACAAAGGATGAGCTTAACTCGTATAAAGATAAGGATCCATTAGAAACCACAAAGGCCACCATCCTCAAAAAGAAATATGCTAGTGAAAAAGCATTAGAAGAAATGGAGGATAAAATCATTGAGGATGTTGAAGCAAGCGTAGAATTTGCAGAGAACTCTCCCCTGCCAGATCCATCTGAATTGTTCAAGGACGTCTATGTAGAGGATGATTATCCTTTCATTATGGACTAAAGATCAGAGGATTCCTCTAAAAATTGAATTATATTCGCCCCGCAAATCATGGAGAACAAAGGATACTGGATAGAAAAGAAGGAACAGTTTGACGCTTTTTATCAAACCAACAAGAAGATAATATTAGGTGCAGTTGCTGCTATTGTTGCGATTGTTGGTGTTAGCATTTATTGGTCAAATTATTACATGCCATCCCAAGAAAAGGAGGCATCTACAAAACTTGCCCCTCTATACTATTACTTTAAGAACGACTCAAACAACATCGTGATTAACGGTGATAAGTCGAAGAAAATCATATCTGCCTTAAAGATAGCAGACAAGTACAGTTCCACTAAGAAAGGGAAGGAAGCCGCTCTTATGGCTGCCATCTCTTTAATGCGTGAGAAAAAATACGATCAAGCGTTGGATTATATTGCTAAGACAGGTGCTGAGGATCGCACACTTAATGCTGCTATCATTAATATGGAAGCTGTTTGTCATTCTAACCTAGGAGATCCATCAAAAGCGGCATCGTTATTTAAAAAAGCTTCCAGTTTAGCGGAAAATGAATTTAGCGCAGAGTATTTGAAAAGAGCAGGAATGCATTACGAAGCAGCCAAGGAATTTGACAATGCGCTAAGTTGCTATGAAGAGATTGAGAGTCGATACCCAACTACGAGTGTTGGAACGGACATCGGAAAATATGTGGCTAAAATGAAAGCCAAATTGGGTGAATTCAACCCATAACCAAACCCATCGTGTCAGACGCCGGTTTTCAATACCATTCCTCTCAACAACCTCATCTTACAGAATCTTTAAAAATTGGGATTGTCACTTCCTTGTGGAATGCCGAGATTACGGGCAAGCTCAAGCAGGGTGCTGAAGAACGTTTAATTGCATCTGGAATTAAGGGCCAAAATATCTTTACCCTATCAGTGCCAGGAGCATTTGAATTACCGCTCGGTGCCGCAAAATTATTTGATGCTCACCACTTAGATGCTGTATTGTGTCTCGGTTGTGTTATTAAGGGAGATACTCCTCATTTTGATTTTGTATGCCAAGGAGCAACTGAAGGAATTATGAGAGTAGGTCTAGATTTTAAAAAGCCCTGTGTATATGGATTAATAACCACTTTCACAGAAGAGCAAGCTTGGGATAGAACCGGAGGCCAACACGGGCACAAAGGAATGGAAGCCGCTGATACGGCACTTCAGCAAATCATTGAATATCAAAATCTTTAATTCAAATAATCATTAATTCATTCATTTCAGCAATCATCAGAGGGATATGAACGCGCAGTCTGAAAATTACAAAGACCAACTGAACGAGGCACAAGACCTCATTCAACAACACGATGAGGACCACAACTTAAACAACCAATTAAGTAAGTTATCCAAAGAAGAAATCATCGTCAAAGCAGAAAGCCTAATTCAAACAGCGGATGTTAAAAGTGCTTACGAGCATCTATTGATTCTGAAGGATGTTTACGAAAAGCGTGTTTCTGAAGAACGACCTGCCCAAATACAACACTGGGTAAACCAAGGTAACGACGCTAAAAACTTTGTTCCCACTGCCGATGAATTAAAGATTAAGCTTCACGAAATCTTTAACCGCTTTTATAAACTACGCGAAGAGGAAAAGAAACGTGCGGAAGAGGAAAAGCTTGTTAATCTCAATAAAAAGAGAGCGACATTATCTAGCATAAAGGATTTGGTTGATGCTGATGAAACGGATAACACCTTAAGTGATCTCCGAGATTTGATGCGTCAGTGGAAAGAAATTCGCACCGTACCAAGAGAATTTCAGGATGAACTCGCCTCTGAATACAAAATCTTAATTGAGACGTATTATGATAATCTATCCATCTACAATGAGTTAAAGGACCTCGATCGCGAGAAAAATTTAGAGATAAAGATTGAACTTATCAAAAAGGTGGAGGAACTTAAAGATGAGGAAAACATGCGAAAAGCACTGGTTTCCTTAAATAAGTGTCACGATGATTGGAAGAATACTGGCCCAGTTAGAAAAGAAATCTCTGAAGAAATTTGGCAGCGATTCAAAGCATCCAGCGATATCATTATCGAAAAGGTAAAAGAACAACGTGCTGAAATGGACGCAAAGCGCAAAGAGAATCTAGAGAAAAAGGTATTACTCATTGAGAAGTCAGAAACAGCCATCGCGGTCATGCCTGAGAACATCAAAGGTTGGCAATCATTGGCCAAAGAGCTTGATGGTTATTTTGAGGAGTGGAAAAAAATCGGTCCCGTTCCGCAAGAATCCAACCAAGAAACCTGGGCCCGTTTCCAAGGAGCAAGAACCGCTTTCTATAATGCGAGAAAGTCCTTCTTCAAGGAGCTTAACAAAAACAGAGAATCGAATCTTGAGAAAAAACTAGCACTTTGTGAAAAGGCAGAGAGCATGAAAGATTCCGATGATTTCATGAAAACCTCTGACGCTTACAAAGCATTGCAAGAAGAATGGAAAAAAATCGGTCCGGTGCCCGAAGAACACAACCAACCTATCTGGACTCGATTTAGAGCTGCATTTGATCACTTCTTTGAGAGAAGAAACGCATTCTTTACAGAAAGAAGAGAACAAGAATCTGGTGCCGTTGAAAAGAGAAAAGAAATTATCGATTCCCTCGTAAAAATCACAGAGAGTGGCGAAAAAATCAGTTTTGAGCAACTAAAGGAAATTCAAAACAGTTGGAATAAAAGCGGATTTGTATCAGGAAATAGATTTCATACGCTGAATAATAAGTACCAAAAACTCATAGACCCCTTATTCCAGCAAATTCGTGACTCCTCAAAGGCTGACAGAGTGAAGCACGTTAAAGAATTTGTTGAGAATCTTTCAGAGAGCCCCGACGGAAAGGCCAAGATAAAAAAGGAAGAGAGAAGGTTAAAAGACATCATTAAGAAAATTGATGATGAAATTTCTACCATAGAAAACAACAAAAACTTCTTTCAATATTCGAAGAATGCTGATTCTGTAATGAAGCAATTCGATGAAAAAATACAAAAGCTCAACAATCAGAAAGATAAGCTGTTGGCTGAGCTAAAAGTATACAAGCAAAACGGTTGAGCCCATGTGGGATCGACTGTTACAAATATTTGATTATTGGGGGTATTTCTTCCAGTCAACGGATCTTCACGGGATACACTCTCCGTTTATTTACCAAATTGCCGAGTTTAGTTTTTTTAACAAAGAAGAAAAACGTATTCAGTTCATTGAGATTCAAAGAACGGTAATGCTCAAAAGCTCGGGGAGAATAGAAAATTATCCTATTTCAAAATTTGCAAATCATTATACGCTAGATGCGAAATATGCATTTGCCATCCACAGAATTACACACTTCCTGGATATACATCGTTACCATGAATATGGATTATGCACTGGAATAGAAACAAATTACATGCTTCATCGCCAATTAGCAATTTTAAAAAAACAAATTGCTTACACCTATCATTTTAAAGAAAATCCTGTAAAAAAGCACACCAATGAAGCATGGTATACATCAGAGGTACACCGTGATTTACACGAGTGGAATTCCCCGCCTTCTGCTTGGGAAATGCATTTAATCCATCAACATGAGCAAGCAGATGAAATCTGGGATTATGTAGAGGACATTTTGAATAACCGGCATAATCATACCCTTTTGATTATCACCAATATTCATGAAACAGACGACCATACATTAAACTGGAAGCGACTGCAAAACGATGACCGAACGGGCGTGAGTATTGATCTATTTAAAATGGGAATCATCTTTTTCAGAAAAGAACAACCAAAAGAACACTTTACTTTGCGCTATTAATAAATGAAACACCAACATCAGATAAGGGTTCGATATGGGGAATGTGACCAGATGGGCTTTGTACATCATTCCCGTTACGCACTTTACTTAGAAGAAGCTCGAACAGAAATCCTGCGATCGAATGGATTGGCATACAAAGACATGGAAGATGAAGGCATTATAATGCCCGTAAGGTCCATGCATTTTGAGTTTAAAAAAGCAGCACGGTACGATGATTTATTGAATGTGGAAGTGCAAGTAGATGGAGATATTGGTGTTAGAATGAATTTCAATTACTCCATATATAACCAAGAGAACGTTTTACTTTGCGAAGCACGCACAGAAATGTTTTTTGCCCATAAGGAAACACTTAGACCGCTAAAACTTCCCGAGAAGTATCTATCTTACATGAAATAATCCCATTGGCGAAGTACTACAAATCATATTCCTCCAATAAAGAAAACCCCAATGAATTTGAAGAACCTGAATTTTTAAGAAGAATTCGCGTTTACTTTGAAAAGAAGACATTTAAAGGGTTGAAAGGGCACTCCGTCTGGGAGGTAGGTTTGTATTTTGTTCAGACCTTATTCAAGGAAAACCTATCTTCTCGTGCCTCATCTTTGAGCTTTAATTTTTTCTTGGCACTGTTCCCCGCGCTTATTTTTCTGCTCACCCTCATTGCTTACTTGCCTTACGATGGACTAAAACAGCAATTGATGGAGCAACTTTCAATGATTTTGCCGGAAAGGACCTATAAAGAGGTAGCCTTTACGATTCAAGAGATTCTACTCAAACAAAATTCACGGCTGTTGTCTTTTGGTTTCCTGTTAACTATCTATTTCTCTTCAAATGCATTTCATTTGCTCATTAGCAATTTTAATAAGCGAATAAAGGTATATTCAGAGGTGACTCAAAATTGGATTAGCATACGCTTAAAAGCCATTTTCCTAACGTTACTGCAAAGTATACTGATCATCATATTCTTATCATTGGTCACGTGGGCCTACCAAATTGAACACTACATGGCGGAAAGTAATTGGCCGCTTGCTGAAGTATATAGCTTCTTTGTGGAGTTTTTGAAATACATTCTGATGATGGGGTTATTTGTATTGGCTATCTCAAGTTTATACTATTTCGCTCCAACAAAGAACGTTCATTGGAGATTTTTCAGTGCTGGTTCATTCACAGCAAGTGTACTATCTATTATCGCCACTTTCGGATTTACTTTATATGTAAACAACTTTGACAGCTACAATAAGATATACGGCTCCATTGGCGCTATACTAGCCTTGATGGTATTGATATATATCAATGTTTTCTTAGTAATTATTGGGTTTGAGCTGAATACAAGCATCGATCGTGCCGAAATCCGAAGCGCACGAATAGCTCAAAAAAAGAACGCTAAGACTGAATAAAAACCTTTTCTATGATTACTTGCTCATAGTACTCATTGAGCTTTGCGATCATCAAATCACGTTGTAAAAATAATTCATTTCTCAGTGGACCATTGGTCACCGTCACGTATAATGTTTTACCCTTGAGTTCGATTTGATTGGTATGGTTGGCAATGAGTCTGCCAAATATATCTTCCCAGTCCTTCTTGATTTTTAGTTCATTCACCTTGGCATCCAAACGATAACGTTTGTACATGGCTTCAATGACTGAACCAATACGTATATCCTTGTCTTTATCCCCTCTCATTTAACACACTATTCTTGCGACCAAAACTAAAATAAACCACCAAGCCTAACAAAAACCACAAGCCAAACCAAAGCCAATTATCGGCGGTCATCCCTGTCAATAAATACAAACAAATAGAAACCCCTAACAAAGGAATCAAGTTTAGGCTCTTCCAAGTTGCTAATACTTGAAGCACGGTTAAGAAAACCCACAAAACTCTGTGAGAAGCAACAAAAACATCACTCCATTCGCCGTGCCGTAAGCTTGGGAAATAATCAGGAATATTTATTTGTATGAGAATGACACTCAACACCAATAAAAACAAGAATATCCACTTCCCGTTTATATAAGGTAATCGAAACCCTTTACCCTCTCCTTTTTCTCTTTTGGGAAGTAATAATACTCCTCCAGTGACTAAAACAAAAGCAAACAAGGTTCCAATCGAGGTGAAATCTAACACGAATGTTTCATCCGTAAAAAATATGGGTAGACCAACAACGATTCCCGTAACAATGGTTGAAAAGGATGGCGTTTTGAATCTTGGATGAATCTTTGAAAAGGATTTTGGCAATAAGCCGTCTCTACTCATCGACATCCAAATTCTAGGTTGTCCCATTTGAAAAACCAATAATACACCGGTCATCGCTACAACTGCTGATACTGCTACAATATATTCTAACCAGTGTATGCCTTTGTATTGCAAGGCAAAAGCCAATGGGTCATCAACCCCGAGTTGGGTGTAAGGCACCATTCCTGTCAACACTAAAGATATGAGTATGTATAGAACCGTACAAATAACCAAAGACAAAAACATCCCTCTGGGCAAGTCTCGTTCTGGATTTTTACTTTCTTCTGCGAGTGTACTTATCGCATCAAAACCGATATACGTAAAAAATACAGCGGATACTCCAGCCATAATTCCACTCATACCACCAGGATTAAATGGAGTGTAATTATCCATGTCGATATAAAAGGCCCCAACCGCAATAACCGCAATAATGATGATCAACTTCAATACAACCATTACATTACTCACACGTTTACTTTCTTTCACGCCTCTAAAAACAAGGATGGTAATGAGCACATTGATAAGAACGGCAGGGGCATCGAAAATAATTCGTAGGCTTCCTAGACTTGGCGCACTGATCCAAGCGCGGTAAGCGTCTTGTTCATCTACGGTAAAATTCCCGAGGATAGCGCCATTTTGTATTTCAGTAAATATTCTAGATGCCGTGCGGTAATCTACGACTAACCATCGGGGTATATGCAGATTAGCAGCATCCAATAAGTGAGTTACATACCCGGACCAGCTAAAGGAAATGTAGATGTTACCAATAGAATATTCCATAATCAGAGCCCAACCAATGATCCAAGCAAATAGCTCTCCGAATGAGGCGTAAGCATAGGTATATGCACTTCCAGAAACGGGAATCCGGCTGGCAAATTCAGCATAACAAAGTGCAGCAAAACCGCAGGCTACTGCACACAATATAAACAACCAAATGACACCAGGACCTCCTGTGGCGCATGCTTTCCCAACAGAACTAAAAATCCCACCTCCAATGATCGCCGCAATACCAAAAAACGTAAGATCCCTCAAGTTTAAAACTCGATGCATTCCTGTGTTCTGAGCGTCAGGGAAATTTACTTTTCTTCGAAATAATGATTTCATTGGGTATTTGAATTTGCGAGTATACCTAGTAAATCTCCCACTCACAAATATTTCTTACCTTTGGTATGTTGAGAGTTTTCAGCGCCATATTGCTTTTATTGTTGCACTCGACAAGCAGTGGCATGATCCAAACAGTGGTGGATGTGTGTTGTCTTGAAGAACATGTCGATAACACGCACGCAGATTGCTGTCAACCTAATTCCCAAAAAACGGCTTCCTGCTGTTCTGAAAGTGAAACAGATCATGATGATTGTAATATTCAAAATATTTATATCATCACGGCAAAATATTTCGAGCAAACCGAAAACTTCAATTTTGAAGGGTGTTTTACAGGCTTTTTGCAGTACCGAACAACGGCTGATCCACTAAAGTTGAAGCCTCTCGACACTCCCAACTCTCAAAGACCAACCATTCTTTCATACGACCCTCAGTCAATTCATTGTGTTTGGATTATTTGATTCCCTTTTTTGAAAAGGAAAAAACATCAAATCAATCACAAAAATTATAATGAATCATGAAAAACAAAAAAATAAATCGTTTGGGGATCTTACTTGCCGTATTGGTTAGTTTCAGCTCTTGCGGCATCTTCCTTTCGAAGGATAAAAAAACAACAACATCTTTTTCTGTATATGGCACTTGTGATATGTGCAAGGAACGAATAGAAACGGCATTAGACCGTCCAGGAGTCCTTACTGCGTACTGGTCAAAAGAAGAAGAGAAGGTATTCATCACTTACCGAAATGATAAGTTTGAAGAAATCCAACTACATAATATCATAGCTATGGTTGGTCATGATACCGAAAAAGTCAAATCAGACAACGTAGTCTATAATAACCTTCCCCCGTGTTGCCACTATAGGAAGGAGGCTGACAAATGGTAACCAAGGCTTCTAGATGCTTGGCTTTAGCTCTTATTAGTGCCACCCAGGTATTCGGACAAATTGACACCATTAAAACCGTGGATATTAGCGTTGATGAAAAAGGTCAATCCAATAACATCGATGGTGCGCAGCTAAAAACCCATCTCAGTGAAAATGAGTTTAAAAAAGCAGCCTGTTGCACGCTTTCAGAGAGTTTTGAACTTAGTAATACCGTTGAGGTATCTAACCGGGATGGTGTATCTGGAATCAGGCAGGTAGAAATGCTTGGTTTAGCGGGTAAGTATGTCCTGATGACCAGAAATAACATGCCATTACTTAACGGATTGGCTGTTCTAAACGGACTATCCAATATACCTGGGTCGTTTGTGTCAGGTGTCAATATCGCAAAGGGAAATGGCAGCACGACGCTTGGTTATGAAGGTATAACAGGAGGTATTGATTACCAACTCAAGTCTTCTGCTAAAGAACCCAAACTTTTCCTCAATGGGTATCAAAACAATCAAGGTCGTTCAGAGTTAAATGCTATCATTCGCAAGGATCTCGGTCGGAATTTCAGAAATTACACCTTTCTACACGGTGGTAATCAATGGTGGGCCATGGATCAAAATAAGGATGGCTTCAGCGACATGCCGATTACTTCTCGTATTTATTTGGGCAACCAAAGTCATTTCCAAACAAAAAACAAAGAGGGAATGATCGGCATCACGTACTGGAATGATCAAAAAAATGCGGGTCAGATGTCAGCGGTTGAAAGTAACGAGTTAAGCGATGATAATGCCGCTTTTCGTTTTCAAACCAATGAAAGCCGCTTAGAGGCTGTGGCGAAGCTTGGAATCATACCGGAAGAAGGAGAAACTACCTTTGGGAATATTTTGAATTTTTCCAAACATGACATGAACTACGGGCTGAACAATCAAATGAATCGTGGTTATCGTGCAAATGAGATGCGTGTTAACTATTCTGGCCTAGTTCAAGCAGAGTTATCGGAAAAGGTCGGAACTAAAAGTGGTATATCTCTATTAGCTACTCAGCTAACAGACGACTTTTACACTACCGTTCGTGGAATTCCACTTCCACCTGCGCCGATCAATTTGTCAATCACCAACACGATAAACGAACGACAGGCTGGTGTGTTTTCTGAATGGGTATTCAACTTGGAGCCCTTAACGATTGTTGCTGGAACACGTGCTGATTATCACAATATGTACGGATTGTTCTTTACGCCAAGAATCCATGCAAAATGGGAAATTGATCATAAGCAACATATTTTCGTGCAAGCGGGTTACGGAAGAAGAACACCCTATATATTCGCTGAATACCTACCCCATTTTATCAATAGCAGGGAACTCATTTACCCAAATGAAAATACTCAAAAGACCTCTTTACCTTACGGGCTTCAGCAGGAAAGAGCAACCAATTTCGGATTGTCTTATCTAAAGAACTTTATGTTCTTAGGTTACCCAAGTCATTTCTCTGTGGATCTATTCAGAACACAATTTGATTCTAGAGTGGTTATTGATCATGAAACTCCTTACTTAATCAAAATCCAATCATTGCAGGGAGAAAAAGCTGGGTTTTCACAGAGCATACATACAGAATGGTCCTTTATGCCCGCTATGCGTTTAGAAGTGAAATTAGCCTACAGGTATATACAAAATGAGTACTGGTTAAATAATGAAATGCGCATGAAACCTTTCCTCAGTAAACATAGATCACTCACAACCATCACATACCAAACACGTTCAAAATGGTATTTTGATATGGTGGGAAATGTAATTGGGCCACAACGTGTGCCTGCTCGTAATTCAACCACACCTGAGTTTTACAGTCCAACTTTTGCCTTGTTCAATGCGCAGGTTAGAAAACAATGGAAATCAGGATTAGAATTATATGTAGGAAGTGAGAATATTGGGAACTACAGACAATTTGACCCTATCTATACCATACAAGCTGGGAACAATCTTTTTCTAGAAGATGCAAGCTACAATTGGGGACCTAGTAATGGACGGATGATTTATCTAGGATTCAGGTACTCTATCAAGTAAGAAGTTTATCAGATGTCTCTTTTGATAATGGGTTTCAATACCGTTTCAAAAGGGACATCTTTTTTATAAACGTAAACATCAATCCAATACTTGATAATATCACTGAGGTTTTCCTCTAGAATTTCTTTGAATTTGGCTTTATCGCTATCATCCAATGGAGGAAAGCCCAACACATCGATCATTTCATATCCCTCGAAAATGCCCTTTTTTAAGTGAACAATGATTTTAGAAATCTTCTCTGAATTTTGTGATTTACAATAAAACGCAAGAGGATCTTGGTCCTTTTTACTAAAATAAATCCTTAACCCTAGGTAATCAAAGAGATGCTTTTCATTTGATAAATAAGATGAAATATTGAGGGTCATAGACTTGGTTTATGTAAAACTAAGTCTTTTGTTTAGTTTTTTGACTATTTGTTCATCTTTTTGTTGATGTATTTAGTCATTAAAATGTAAAGATTCTTTTCCTCGATATAGTTATTCATCATTTCTAGATGAGAATCTATAGTCTCACGGTCTCCTCTAACTGCAGGCCCTGTTTGGAATTGCTTGGCTTCACCCTCTTCCCAACGAGTAATAGTCTGATTTATAATCGGATAAAGAGCATTGAGCACTTCCTCTTTGGAGAAATCCGACAATACGTCTTCGGTAGCCATCAGGAGTGCATTGGTAAAGTTATTGGCAAAAACCGCGCCTAAATGAAGCTTAGACCTTGATACACTATCCATCCAAAAAGCGGTTTTACCCAATATTCTATTTAATGATTGAAGCACACCTTCAACTTCTTTACAGTTTGCTTCACAAAAAACAGGGACTTTTTTCCAATCTACTTTATGACCTTGCTTGAAGCTATATAAAGGGTACCATACTCCAATACTTTTATTCATACTCTCAGGAATATGAACAGCTCCACTGCAAATAATAGGAATACAATTATCTGGTATTTGATCTATTAAATCATTCACCACTGAATCGGGAACACATAGAAACACCAATGTTCCCTCTCGAAGTTCTTCTAAATGTGCGCATCGGCTATCATCTTGGAATAACCTATTTGAACTAATGAGAGACAATTGAATTCCTTCAAAGCCATCCAAATAGGAAAACAGATGTGAACCTAAATTCCCATAGCCATAAATACAAACAGGTAAACTCACGATTGCATTAGTTTTCGCTGAAGCAATATACGGTTAGTGATTGCCAACACAAAACCAATCACCATGATGATAGTGCCCGTCCAAACCAAATTAATCCATGGAAATTCAACCACCTTTAAAACAATATAATCTCTTACCGCTTGCTTTTCGCCCGTTTGTACCACAAATGATATTTTTTGTTTTGCAGGGTCAGGATCTTCTATATTAAAGCTCAACAAGCTCACAAATAACCCCAATCGATCATTTTGCTCTGAAATTGATTCTAAGGCACCCGTTGATTCATTGATCAAAATTCTGGGATATAGCGTATCCTTTTCTCCTAATCTATCTACAAGCAACGCGAGTCTTAGCAATAGCCCATTCTCTGTAGTCGCTTTCTCAATGCTCATAGGCTTTAAAACAACCCTACCTGAGGCTGTTTTGAATGTCTGACCGATTTTAATAGTATCTGTTTTAAAACCGCTAAACGGCTCTTTTTTATCCATCCCACTTTCGTAGTTGATATGGGTAAAAATGTCTCGTGATAGATAGTGCTTTGTACTCGGCTCGGCTAATAACCCCATTTTGGGATTATTCTGCGTCTTTGGAACCAATGTAAAGGAATCCCCGTTAGCCGAAGAAAAGCTAACCGTGAAGAATTTATCTAGTGAATCATAATGAAGTCCCTTTTGAGCATCTCTAAACGTCACTTCATACTCACCCATTATGATGGGTTCGTTCTTATACAAAATCCTGTTTTCTCGATTAAATTGAATTCCCTTCTCGTCTAAGTTGCCCTTTTCATCTTGTTCAGGCGCTAACTGAATGCCTTCTTTCGTAGAACTCAAAACACGCTGATTTGCAGAGGAAACCAATACACCAACCAGTAGAACACCGAAACCCATGTGAGATATTGAAGCTCCCCATCCTAAAACGCCCATTTTTTTCACTTTTAGAACATATAAGGAATTCGCAACAGCTAACCATACAGCTAGAAACAGAAATAATACAAAGTGCCATTGTTCTACCTCAAAATTCAGATTCAATGCCGCTGTCACGATGATCGACACCAACGCAGTTACACCAATATTTTTCAATAATTCATTCAAAGGTGTTTTGCGATAGACGAAGTATTGGGTTATAGCCATCATGATCATAATAGGCATAGCCATCCAAAGTTGTACGGCGTTATAATCCTGTTCTGTGGGAACCGCAGTTCTAAAACCAAACAACTTATTGAATACAGGTATAGACGTCGCTGAAAATACTTGAACCAAGCTTAAAATAATGAACATGGCTCCCAGGAACATCCAAAACTCTCGACTACTCCAATGCTCATCATCTAACTTCGTTTTGAAACGCCTAAACAAGTTGATGACCATCCAGATCAATGTAGCAAAGAACAAGACGATACCCGTCCATTTTAATGCCGTTTGAAATGTAGTCTTACTCGACTCAGGCCAAATCAAAGAAAGAACGATTGAAACCAAGAATACAGACAGTATTCCGTAGCTAAACTTTTTCCTAAGCCCTGAATCACCAATAGAAACAGCAACACTCAAAGCAATAAACCCGAGTAAAAAAATCAGCAATTGACCTGAAAGTCCTAAATCAGTAAACGAATGGACGCTTGCTTCTCCAAGAATACCACTACGTGTCAAAAATGTTGCATACAATACCAACCAAAAAGACAGCTGTGTTAACAAATGAGAAGTAAAAATGTGTCTTCCTGTATTTTTTGAAATGAGCAGCAGATGGGCAGCGGAGGTCATAATCAACCAAGGAAGTAACGAGGCGTTCTCTACGGGATCCCATGCCCAATATCCACCAAAAGAAAGACTCTCATACGCCCAAAAACCGCCCATTATAATGCCGGTTCCGAGAACTCCGATACAAGCCAAACTCCAGATCAAAGCGGGTTGTATCCATGAACGAGACTCCCCTTTCCAAACCGCCGCAACACTATATGCAAATGGAACCACACCTAGTGCAAAGCCTAAAAATAAGGTTGGAGGATGAATAACCATCCAATAATTCTGGAGTAGCTTATTTAAACCGTTTCCATCGTTAAAAATCTGTAAGTAATTCTCAACCCCAATGGATCCCATTACGGGGATTTGAAGAAAATCGGGGCGTGCCGTTCTTAATAATTCAAACGGACTGCTGCCAATTTTAATTCCGCCAAACTCCAATCCTAACAACATGGAGCTCAATGCAACCTGCGTGAATGCGACGATGGTTAATACCGGACTTTCCCACTTTCCACCTGCTTTGAATCGCAAGATCAGTGCAATCAAAGCATTCCAGAAAATCCACAAAAGAAAACTACCCTCCTGGCCTTCCCAAAAACAAGAGATCATATAGTATACGGGCAAACTATTGCTCGAATGCCTCCAGGCGTAATAAAATTCGTAACGATGAAAGAAAATGATGGCAAATAGCACAGAAAATATGGCTACCACCGAAATGGCATGGGTCCAAAGCGAGGTTCTTGCCCAATAAAGGTAACTGGCCTCGTTTGTCTGTTGGTTCTTGAAATAGAAAAAAAGACTAAATAAAGAGGATACAAACAAAAGGATGATAAAGAACTGACCTAGGTTACCCAACCAGAGCCACTCGTTTTGAAATTGCATTCTAAGTTGTTTTAGGGGTTAATGGCGATGGGAGCATCCTCATATTTCGAAGGACATTTACTCAAAATGGTTTCGGCATGGAAATATTTTCCCTGATGCTTTCCATTCAACACGATCCTTTCTGTTCGCTCTAAATCTTGTGGCTTTGGCTTTAAGTATACCACCATAGATTCATTTCCTAGGGAATCTTGGGCATAAAACTCCAGATGGTTGGCATCTTTTTGTGCATCGTATACAATGGGTTTAGATTTGTTCAACGTACAAACCACATGCACGTTTTTGGAATAACCCTCTTCTTTCAGGGATTTTGCCTCTGCAAACGAAACATATTTTGTGGTGTTTCCGTATAAACTCACCACAGTTGCCACACCGAGTCCAGCAATTAAAATAAGCGCAATGTGTAAGGGTTTCATGATTCGTTTTCTAATTTAGAAATTTTACGATCCAACCACAACACATATGCTACCAAACCAACAAATATCAATACCAACACCGCAATGACCACATGAAATTTCGCGTTTGCCTCCAGCCATTGCTCCGCTTCTAAATCAATACTAGAAGATGATTGCGCGAACAATCCACTCATTTGACAAGTAAACAATCCGAGTATGAGGTACTTCAATTTTATACGATTATTCATCATTTTCTACTTCTAATTTTTTCAATTCTAATCTACTCAATCTAAATCGCAATAACGCGATAAAGGAAAATATACCAATCCATCCAATAATTGCTGGATAAAAGAACAATCTCAGCGTATTGTCTAAATCATACTCATTGAAACCAACGGTCCCTGCAGTTCCTGGGTGGAGGGAATTGTCCGCAAGCTTTGGCATGATGGCAATGAGTGCCATAAATATGGGAAATACCAATACATTATAAACCGATGAAATTCTTGCTCGCTGATAAGGATCACGCATTGAATTTCGCAAGATCAAATAAGCGAAATACATAAACATCCCAATGGCTACACCATTAAGCTTGGGATCATCCACTGGCCACCAACTTCGCCACGTTACCCTGGCCCATGCGGCTCCCGTAACACAACCTAATATTCCAATAACAATGCCCACCTTAGTGAAACTCATGGATAATAAATCATCTCTCAATAGTCCGTAACGCAAGTATCGAACCGCGTAAAACGATGCCATGAAGAGGAGAAATATCATGCTAAACCACATGGGTACATGATATAGTAAGTTCCTTATTGATTCGTTTAGAACCACCCTATTGGGAAAGCCAAACTGAATATTATCGATGATTTCGGTTCCTGCGATCAGATCCGTTGAAATGTGATTTGACATGGAGTCACTCAATCCTTTTTCGAGCCAAACTGCATTCGATAAATACATCCACACCGGCTTTTTTGCTTCCCCATAAAAGCCTCTCAAATATGCATCTGCATAACCCGATGACTGTCCACCAATGGTTATATCGTATTCGGCGAGTGTATTAAACTCTTCGTTTTTAAAGGATATTCGTTTACTCCTAAAAAAACGATTGTCTTTTTTTAGATAAATAGCTTCTGGCTTAAACTGTGAGTCAGGGTTATACCAAACGAATTCAAGCGTATCAAGCCGACCTGTTTGGATTTTTGTTGGACTAGAACCCACTAGCCCGGACTTTAATGGAATTAGCAATCCGCCAATCAATGTATATATCACCAAAGCAGCAGAAGCCATTAAGATGACTTTTCTGTTTTGATATAGATTCTTCTCAAAATTGAGCATTAATGATTTCTCCTTTGTAATTCTCGATTTATCAATTGAAGCTCTCTACCCATTTGGCCTGCAACTCCTGAATTTTCTTGCGCTCTTCTCGTAAGATAAGGTATAACTGAATCTATCGGCCCAAATGGCACGTATTTCGATACTCGATACCCATTTTCCGATAGGTTGAAACTAATATTATCACTCATACCCAATAACTGAGAAAAATAAACACGCTCATCGTTCTTTGGGATACTCAGTTCTTGCATTTTCTTTATGGCCAATCGGCAACTTTCCTCGTTATGGGTTCCGATACAAATAGAAATCCGATCAGCATGCTGCAAGCACCAATCTACGGCCGCATTGTAATCTCTATCTGAAGACGCTTTATTCTTTTGTATGGGATCTGTATATCCTTTTACTGCCGCCCTTTCCCTTTCCTTCTCAATATAAGCGCCTCTTACTAGCTTAAAGCCGAGCTTACATTTAGAGTTCTCTGTTATTCTCTTCAGATATACCAAGCGGTCGTGTCGGTACAACTGAACGGTATTGTAAATGATGCATTCCTCTAGATTATACTTTGACATGGCCTCCTCTGTAAGTTCATCTATGGCTAATTGCAGCCAAGATTCCTCCGCATCAACGAACAAACGAACATTGTTTTCATGGGCAGAAGCACAGAGAGAATCAAAACGCTTCACACCATTTTCCCAAGCTTGTTGTTCTGTTGCCGAAAAGGCCTCTCCTTCTGTCTTTTTTCTTAAAAGCTCGCTGTGCATGATTCCGGTGGTTTTAAAAACGGCAAAGGGTATATCCTCCCTTCCAGCAGAGGTTTTTATCGTCTCTAATATGTATCCACAGGTCTCTTGAAATGATGCTTCGCTATTGGCTCCTTCAACAGAATAATCCATAATAGAACCAATTTTGTAAGACCATAATTCCTTAACGGTAGTTTCAGACTCAGAAATTGTTTCTCCCCCACAAAATTGCTTAAATATGGTACTCTTGATCAGCGATTTAAAACCTAGTTTCAAACCGAGTGAAGCAAGTGCCGGCCCATATTTCAGTAAAATCGGATAATCAAAGGAACGAAAAAGCCATTTTGCTCTCCTTAAATCATGTTTTGATTTCCCTTTATAAGCTATCTCGGTATTCTCAAATGAAACGTGCAATTCCCCCACCATTTTATGCGACAAAAATAACGAGAAATAGTTCTAAGTGGAAATGGTTTGTTTTAACCCGGTGGGTTTAATTTCAACAACTTCACAGTTTCGGCAAAGGATGGATGTTTTTCCATCAAATATTCAAATTTCTCTCGATCTGTATACGGTTTTTTACTCTTTACCTCTTGTAGATTCAACCTGAACTCATAATTGGTAATTTTCCCTTTACTCCTCGATTTGATCGCCCTGATGATTTCTGTACGGAATTCATCAATGGTATGCTGTTGCATTTTACTGCCTACTTCAATCAAGAACTTTCCATCCTCCATAAGCAGACGAACGGACTTCAAAGTAGAAGACACCCTCTTGGTTTTACCCTCGATTAAATCCTCTCTTAAAGATTCTAAATCAATACTGTTGAGGTCAAATTCTATATTTTGCTCAATATTCGAGCCTTCCGTTGCCTGTGCGTCCTGTGATTTTTTACGCTTAAACGCATCCAAATTGAGATCGCCTAAACGGGTTGTTTTAATCTTCTTTGAAACATCTTCTCGGATACTCGGAACATGTTTATTGATAGACTTTGTTGGGACACTAGCTCCAGTTGAAGATGCCTGTGAAGGAGCGTTAGCTAGTTTTTTTTTTAGATCCTCTAGATTGGGTAAATCATTTAAAAAACTATTGAGATGACATAACTTCATTAAGGTCAACTCAATCAACAGTCGGGGATTCCTACTCATTTTGTATTGCGAATCTGCCTGATTCAGCAAATCCAACGCGTTGAGTAGAAAAGCAACATCCACCTTTTTTGATTGCTCCAAGTAACGATCTTTCACCGTATCGGCAACATCCAAAAGTTGGAGTGTTTCTTTGGATAAACTCACCATGAGGTTTCTCACATGATCTGCAAATCCACCTATGATCAATGAGCCGTCAAAACCTTGCTTCAAAATATCGTTTACTAAAAGCAAACTGCTTTTCACGTCTCCCGCCAACGCAAAATCGAGAAGGTCAAAAAACGATTTGACGTCGAGAACGCTCAACATTTCAACCGCTTTTTCGAGTGAAACTTGGCCGCTTGAAAAGCTAACTAGCTGATCAAACATACTCAAGGCATCTCTCAATCCACCATCGGCTTTCTCCGCAATCAGATGAAGTACTTCATCTCCAATCTCTACTTTTTCCTGAGTGGCGATATGTCTCATGTGCTCCACCATATCCTTCACTTGTATGCGTTTAAAATTAAACACCTGACAACGACTAAGGATGGTTGGAAGGATTTTATGCCTCTCGGTGGTAGCTAGAATAAAAATCGCATAGGATGGCGGTTCCTCTAGCGTTTTAAGAAATGCATTAAACGCTGCGGTTGAGAGCATATGCACCTCGTCAATGATATACACCTTGTATTGACCCACTTGTGGGGGAATTCGAACCTGATCAATCAGGTTACGTATATCATCCACATGGTTATTGGATGCCGCGTCGAGTTCAAAAACATTGAAGGCAAAATCACTCTGTTCTGATTGTCCTTCTTGTGTATTGATGACCTTTGCGAGGATTCTTGCACAGGTTGTTTTTCCTACTCCACGGGGTCCGGTGAACAAAAAGGCTTGAGCCAGTTTATTCTGTGTAATCTCGTGCATCAGAGTTTCAGCCACGTGAGATTGTCCCACGACTTCTTCGAAGGTAATTGGCCGATATTTTCTGGCAGAAACCACAAACTGCTCCATGCCACAAATGTAATGTGTTTCAATTTACGATGTTCTACCCTTTTTACAGAAACACTTCACGATTGTTCCACATCCTTACCCTGCACTTTGATTAGGCGGGCTATTTAAATCTTCTTTAATTTGCTGTAGAATTATGAACATCGGAGATTTATTGATTCCTTTCTCACTGCCCGCAGCTTCAGGTAAAGAAGTCAGCAGTTATGACTATGCAGAGAAATTCGTATTTGTGGTTTTCGTCACTTGTAACCATTGTCCCTACTCTCAAGCATATTGGGATCGTTTAATAAAGCTCGCTGAAAAGTTCGAGGAAGATAATTTTGGATTGGTTGCCTTGTGCGGGAACGACGCTAAAAAATACCCTCAGGATTCTTTTGAAAACATGGTTGAACTTTACAGGCAAAAAAGGCTCCCATTCGAATACCTACACGATGAAGATCAAGCTATTCTCAAACATCTTGGCGCAACGAGAACTCCTGAAGTTTTCTTATTCAACCAACACAGAGAATTGGTTTACAAAGGCGCTATCGACGATAGTTGGGAAAACCAAGAAACAGTTACTCGTGTCTATTTGGAAGACGCTGTTGAGTATTCATTAGATGGTATTGAGGTAGACTATCCAGAAATTCCCGCTGTGGGTTGCAGCATTAAATGGAAGGATTAAATTGACATCAACATCTTCAAATAAAGTTGCGCTAATCACGGGAGCATCTAGTGGAATTGGCAGATCGCTAGCCTTAAAGGCTGCAATAATAGGCTACAACGTTGGAGTAATCGCCAGAAATAAACAGGCGCTCGAAGCCCTAAAAAATGAGGTTATCGAAAGCTACAACATAGATTTTCATTATCACATTGGAGATGTCAGCAAAGAGGAGGATTGTCGTGCCTTTATCAATGGTTGTATAGATAAATTTGGAAGAATCGATTTCCTGTTTAACAATGCGGGCATAAGTATGCGCGGAATATTTGCGGATACAGACCTAAGTGTAATCAAACAATTAATGGACGTGAATTTTTGGGGATCGGTATATTGTACCAAGTATGCTCTCCCCGAGCTTTTGAAAACCAAAGGCAGTGTTGTTGGAGTTTCTTCCATTGCAGGGTTTAAAGGACTTCCGGCTCGAACAGGTTACTCAGCGAGTAAATTTGCCATGCAAGGATTTCTAGAAAGTTTAAGAAATGAAAACCTAAAAACTGGATTACATGTGCTGATTGCTTGTCCAGGCTACACTGAGTCCAACATTCGCAAAACCGCATTGAATCCGGAAGGTAAAGCACAAGGAGAAACCCCCCTGAATGAAGAAAAATTGATGAGTGCTGATGATGTAGCCGAAAGTATTTGGAACGCTACACTAAAACGGCGGCTATATTTAATACTCACGGCACAGGGAAAAGCAGCAGTATGGATCAATAAACTATTCCCAAAATTGGCGGATAAACTCACCTACAACATGATAAAAAAAGAGCCTAATTCCCCATTCCAATAGTCATGAATTTTAACGAAATCCTTACTGTCTTTTTCACGCTTTTTGCTGTGATTGATATCCTTGGTTCCATTCCTATCTTGGTTACACTCAAGGAAAAGATCCCAGATATACATCCTGGTAAAGTGACCTTAGCCTCATGCATATTTATGGTTGGCTTTTTATTTCTTGGAGAATATTTCCTTCAGTATTTGGGAATAGATTTAAGCTCGTTTGCCCTTGCTGGAAGCATCGTGATGTTCATCCTCGCTTTAGAAATGGTATTGGGAATCGATATTTTTAGAACAGACCCAGAAACATCTGCGGGAAGTATTGTACCCGTCGCATTTCCCATCATTGCCGGTTCAGGGACGCTAACCACGATTTTATCATTAAAGGCGATTTACGATAAAAGCACCATTCTAGTAGCCATACTAATGAATATTGCCGTTGTCTTCATCGTGTTGAACGCCACCAAATTTTTTGAAAGGGAAATTGGGAAAAATGGGATGATGGTATTAAGAAAGTTCTTCGGAGTAATCCTATTGGCAATTGCTGTAAAACTGTTTAAAACCAATCTTTAAAATACGGATTGATAAATCTCAACCGCGGAATTCATCATGGATTCGATGGTGTATTTTCTTAAGATTTGAGAATAATCCACCTTCGTTTCTCGTGGCTGCCATTGTTTAAGGGTATCCGCCCAGCTGTCAATGGAATCAGCATCCACATAAGAATCGGCTAATCCTTCACTTATCTCGCGAAAAATAGGAGTATCTGAAACAATCATAGGAAGACCAATAGCGGCGGCCTCCAATAATGGTATACCAAATCCTTCTTGCTTACTTGGATACACAAAGCCCGACGCAGACGCCAGATAACCATATAATTCATCATTTTGGACATCCGATAAAATTTTTACCCTATTCTCAGCTTGTTTTTCTTTAATAAGCTTTTCAATTTTGGATTTGGATTTACCATTTCCAACTAAAATTAGAGAGTAATCTACCTCGGATGCAACTTTTATAAATGCTTGAACCAATACTTCGTGGTTCTTTCTCTCGTTAAAACTAGAGTGGTATATAACGTATGGATTGGTTTTATCCACTGCTCGATTTATTTGAGTGAGTTGCGGATCTATCGACTGATAAACGACCTTTACTTTCTCTGCTGAAATACCATAGTATTTTACTAGCTGTGCTTTTGTTGTTTCACTTGTAGCTATTACGATTTGACTGTTATCACAAGCATATTTTGTTTTCCAATTATAGAATTGACGATCACCCCAAGCATAAAAAGACGGAAACTCTTTAAAAATCACATCATGCACGGTGCACAACCTGGGGATTTTCAACTTTCCCCTCGGTATTTCATTGGAAAGTCCGTGAAAAATTTGGCAGCCATCTTTTTCCGCTTGATATCCCATTTGATAGGTACGCCAATACGATGGGGCCACCCCTTTTTTAGGTATATGAATCGGGTACCTGCTTGATTCAGCCAACTTTGGGCTGTAAAGATGGATATCAAATATCTCTGATTTTGAAATGGCTTCGACCCACTGTCGAGAGTAATTGCCTAACCCGGTTTGGTTAAACAACAACCTTTTTGCATCGAAACCAATCTTGATCATGTTTTAAACGGCAACATTAAAGTCCCTCAACGCATCATTTAATGATGTTTTGGTATCGGTACTTTCTTTTCTTTGGCCAATAATCAAAGCAACAGGAACATAAAAATCTCCGCCGGGGAATTCTTTCTTAATATTCCCGGGAATAACCACACTTCTTGGAGGAATAATACCTCTTGGTAGTTCCTCGCCTGTTTGGGCATCCATAATTTTCGTACTCATGGTAAGTGTCAATCCAGCGCCCAATACTGCTTCTTTACCCACATGCACTCCTTCAACTACGATACATCTACTTCCAATGAAAGCGCCGTCCTCAATAATTACAGGTGCTGCTTGCACAGGCTCTAATACGCCCCCTATTCCAACACCACCACTCAGATGTACATTCTTTCCTATTTGAGCACAACTTCCAACCGTTGCCCAGGTATCTACCATGGTTCCGCTGTCTACATACGCGCCAATATTCACATAAGATGGCATCATAACAACACCTGGAGCAATGTACGATCCATGACGTGAAACAGCATGTGGCACAACCCTAATGCCCAATTCTTCATAATTTGATTTCAATGGCATTTTATCGTGAAATTCCATTGGACCCGCATGAGTCGTGGACATTTTCCTTGTTGGGAAATATAAAATCACTGCTTTTTTGATCCAATCGTTCACCTGCCATTCATCTCCCACTGGTTCTGCTACCCTAATCTTACCTTTATCCAAGGCCTCAACGATTTCTTCAATCATTTTGATATTAGCATCGTCCTTTATAAGCTCGCGGTTTTCCCAAATTTCTTCTATACGTTCTTTGTAGTTTTCCATTATTTGTAAATTGCAACAAAATTGCAAAACATTTCCCTTAAACACGAATATGAAAGTTACTAAATCCATCCTTTTTTTAGGAATCGCTATTTGTCATATAACAGGCCTGTCTGCGCAACGATCTTTGGCCGTTTATCCCGATCAAAGTGGTGAAAAAGAATTAGAAATTGGGGATTGTTTTGGACTTAAAACATATGCTGGTCATTCTCAGTTTATTGATTTTGGTTCAAAAGATGCATTGTTCAAACGTTATTTTTATAACCGTCCAGATAAGGGTAGACATATTTATAAGATCTCCATTCAAAATCCAACTGAAGATGTGATATGGTACCATACGGACTCGTTAAAGTCTGGTTGGGAAAGTGCTTTATCTGCGTCTAAAGAGAAACGTGCTCCTACTCCTATCATTTTTTCAAACCCTCATTTCATTGATGAAAATCACGGATGGATAGAATCAATGGGAGTAGTTGCAGAATTCAAACGTCATAGAGATGGCAGCATTGATTTCCATATGAATCACGCATACCCTAGCGATAACCAAGCGAGCTCAACCGTTGAACAACCTTCTGCTTGCATCATTCCTTGGGGAAAAACCACCAAGAAAATCACTGCATATGTCCAAAACGACAACCTCTTCATTCAGTCAAAAAACAACCTAAAACAAATCACCACTGATGGAGGAAATGGAATTGTATACGGTCAAACGGTTCACCGCAGTGAGTTTGGAATTACAGGAGGGTTATTCTGGAGTCCCAAAGGAAATAAACTAGCATTCTATCGCAAAGACGAAAAAAGGGTAAAAGATTACCCAATTTTTTCAATTAATGAGCGACCAGCAAAAGCAAAATCCTTCAAATATCCCATGGCTGGCGATAGCAGCCACACCGTTACAATCGGAATTACAAATGAATCGGGGAATATCGTGTATATACAAACCGAAGGGCCTTATGATCAATACCTAACCAATCTTGCTTGGTCTCCAGATGAGAAATCCATCTACCTCGCATGGGTAAATAGAGCTCAAAACAAAATGGAACTCAGAAAATACAGCAGTCAAACGGGTGCCTTTGAAGGGTTATTATTCTCAGAGGAGCACAACAAGTATGTAGAGCCTGAGCACCCTGTAGTATTTCTGCCAAATGAGAACGAGAATTTTATTTGGCAGAGTGAAAGAGACGGATTCAATCATATATATGTTTATCAGCAAGGGGTACTAAGCCAACTCACTAAGGGCAATTATATCATCACTGAATTCCTTGGTTTTGATAAATCTGGAAAGTACTTATTAGCGAACTCGACTTTAGAAGGGGCTGCAGGAAACGCATTAGAGCGCACACCCATCCTCGTTCGGTTAAGCGATGGAAGTATTACCGAATTGGCTGCTGGATACGGAATGACAGACTGCCAGTGGAATAAAGAGAGTGGCTTATTGATCGTTGGCTTAAGTAATTTAAATATGCCCTACAACTCCTACTCTATTGATGTCAACCAAGTCATCAAGTTTATTGATATAGGAGGAGAAGCAAACCCAATCCTCTTGGAGGAAATTAAAAGTCCAATCAAGGATTATAACATTGGCTTAATTACATTAAATACCATTCAAAATGACGGGATTGATTTGTATACACGTACCTTTTTCCCTCCAGATTTTGATCCCACAAAAAAGTATCCTGTAGTCGTTTATGTATACGGTGGCCCTCACGCCCAAATGATACAAAATCGATGGCTGGGTGGAGGTAATATGTGGATGGCATACATGGCTTCAAAAGGATACATCGTTTTCACTTTGGACAACCGAGGGTCTGCAAATCGCGGTTTCAACTTTGAAAATGCCGTTCATCGTCAACTTGGAACACTTGAAATGAGTGATCAACTAGCCGGAGTTAATTATCTTAAATCATTGCAATACGTTGATTCAACCAGAATTGGTGTTCACGGATGGAGTTTTGGAGGATTCATGACGACTAGTTTAATGACCCGCTCACCAGGTGTATATAAAGTAGGTGTCGCTGGTGGGCCAGTAATTGATTGGAAATATTATGAAATCATGTATACCGAACGGTATATGGATCGACCCGAAGAAAACCCAGAGGGATACAAACTAAATAGCTTACTTCAATATGCACCGAATTTAGAAGGCCGATTACTTATGATACACGGTGCAAATGATAATGTGGTCGTATGGCAACACAGCATGTTGTTCCTTGAGAAATCAATTAAAGCTAGTAATGCCAACCTAGATTATTTGGTTTATCCTGGTCACGAACACAACGTAAGAGGAAGAGATCGTATTCACTTGTACAAAAAAGTTAGTCAGTATTTCTTCGATCATTTGTAAAAAAGATTTTGGGTTTGGTAGCAGAGCATAGAATTGAGTTAGTAGAATGCCCAAGAGATGCCATACAAGGCATCAAACATTTCATACCCACCAAAACAAAAATCGAATACATCAATAAGCTGTTAACCTGCGGTTTTGATGTACTAGATTGCGGAAGCTTTGTTCATCCATCTGCAGTTCCTCAAATGGCCGATACGGCTGATGTAATAAGGGGCTTAGATCACAAAGAATCTTCTACGGAGTTATTGGTTATTGTAGCCAATGAACGTGGAGCCATTAGAGCCGCTGCATTTGATAGAATTAAGTACTTGGGATATCCGTTTTCATTAAGTGAGCAGTTTCAAAAGAGAAATACAAATTCCAGCAGAGAAGATGCGTTTCGCAGGCTTGAGAAGATACAAGATATCGCCCGTGTTTCCGGTAAAAAGGTAGTAGCCTACATTAGCATGGCATTTGGCAATCCTTATGGAGAGGAATACAAACCAGAATGGGTGATTGAATGGGCTAAACGTATTCACAGCTTGGGGATTGATATTATCAGTTTAGCGGATACCACCTCCCAAGCGAATTCCACGATCATACAGCAACTATTCCATGAAATGAATGTAGAACTGCCTGATGTAACGACAGGTGCGCATTTTCATGCATCGCCTTTTGATTATAAAGATAAAATTGAGGCCGCTTTGCGTGCAGGATGCAGGAGGTTTGATTCTGCTCTATTGGGATATGGAGGATGCCCATTTGCAAAAGATGATATGGTTGGGAATGTGCCTACTGAGGGCTTGCTTGACGTTTTAAAGTCTAACGGCTTCAAAACGTTTGCAAGAATCAACAAAGAAATAAAAGAATTGGCATCTCAGACCTATAACTAACGGCTGATCGCCTAACTTCGATAACGAAGTAAATCAATAATGGTGTCTAGCTTTTGCATCAGGATGTCATTATAATCACTCTCCTTTGCACGAATCACAACAGATGAAGGATTTTGTAACTCCTCCTCGTTGCCATCACCTATAAACAAATCCATTGGGTTCACCTCTAACACGTTACATATTTTCTCTAAGGTATCAACACGCATAGATTGCTTTTTTAACATGTAATGGAACCCTTGTTCACTCAAACCACAGAGTTTGGCTAACTCTTTGATTGGAATTCTCTTCCCCGAGGCAAGACTTTTGATTTTGTTGTAGTCTAATTTACTCACTTTAAGATGTAATTATTTTACCATATAAAAGGACATAGCAACTGCTACAACACTAAGACGAAGATTCAACGTGTATATTTTACACTCTTTCTAAAAAAAGTTACCTGATACAACTATATTGTTGATTCACATATACTTATACAAAATAAAAAATAACAAAAGGAGTTTTCTATGACAAAAAAAAGACGCTCGGGAGCGTCTTTTTACTTGATGAAATATAAGATTAGGGGTTCAAGCGATTCTTTTCTAAAAGCGCATTAATGCTATCCTTGTAATTCTTACCAATAGGTACATCAATACCCCCTTCAAGGTGAACCACTGTATTTTGAATAGATTTAATTTTATCAATGGCAATGATATAGCTTCTGTGAACACGAGTAAATCTTTCGGATGGTAAACCTGCTTCCATATTTCTCATGGTCTGCAAAGTTACGACCCTCTTTTCGGGGCTTATCCAGATTTTCACATAATCGGCAAATGCCTCTACGTAGTATATGTCCTTGTAAAAGATCTTTTTAAATTCACCGTCCACCTTGACATATACATAGTCATCTTCGGTTTCTGCCATTTCATTGGCGGCTTGACGTAACTCCATGTATTCTTCGAGTCGTTTAATGGCTTTATCAAAACGATCTGGAGAGATAGGTTTTACCAAATAGTCTAAGGCCTCAAACTCAAATGCTTCGGCGGCATAATCGGGATACGCCGTTGTGAAAATAACCGCGTATGGCATAGGATATTGTCTTTTGATAAACTCTAAGCCTGTTTCACCTGGCATTTGAATATCACAAAATACCACATCGGGTTTCAAGTGTTCTATCTGTTCAGCCAATCCATTGGTAGAACTAAATTTACCTACAACTTCAATTTCTTGATATGCCTTCAGTAGGTTTTCCATTACGCTTAATGCCAATGGTTCGTCGTCGATAATAACTGCTTTCATATTTCTATAGTTTTATAATCAAGTCTACTCGATATACACCATCAGCTGTTGATGATTTGATATCGTGTTGGTTAGGGTATATTAAATTTAGTCGTTTCTTTATGTTCTCGAGGCCAATACCTCCTGTTTCACTATCTCTCTTCGACGGGGAGAACGTATTCTCGATTAGAAAACGAAATCCTGTATCTAAGCTTTTGGCGTGAATACGAATAAATCTTTTTTCTGGAAGGATATCTTCACTGTGTTTAAATGCATTCTCCACTAATGTTAAAAAAAGCATAGGCTCAACAGGATCGTCTTGAATGGCATCATCAATATCTATATCGATGGTTACTCCCATGCCAAGTCTAAGCTTTTCAACAGCTACATAATCTTTAACGTGCTCCATTTCTTTCCGAACGGAAACGTAACCCTCATTACTTTCATACAGGATGTATCTCAAAATATTTGAAAGTCTTAAAACCACTTCCGGAGCTGAGTCGGATTTAGAAAGTGTTAAAGCATACAAGTTATTCAAAGAGTTAAACAAAAAGTGAGGGTTGATTTGCGATTTTAAGAATTTCAATTCTGTTTGCAACTGCTCCTGTTGAAGATCTTTTGTGGTTTTCTGATCACTATACCATTGTTTTACCAACTTCAATACCATGGTGGTGATCACGGTAAAAATCACATTGATTATTAGGAAGAGGAAGAATGAATCCGACCAAATTAGTGTTTGTAGTTCCTCATTCTCAACTATAATATGAACCACAATACTCAGAGGGAAACAAACACTAACAATGGCCAAGCCCAAACTCAGTATATATAATAAATAGTTCCTCGCTAGAAGTAAACGTGGTATCAAATAATCGTTGTTAAAATAGGCTACCAATGCATGAAACAGCAAGAGCCCATTGGCAATTACGAAAGATTGAACCCTGCCCTCACCTAACGGAAACAAAACGCTGTACGTCCACGCATAGGTTAGCCAGAAGAACACATGATCGATCCTCCATCTCAAAATGGCGGACTCTATTTTTTGTGTTTGTGTTTCTAAGGGTCTAGACAATTAATTGGTAAAATGACGCAGGATTTCCAACCCTTTTCCGAATAACCGAATTGTGTTCTTGAAATACGTCTTCGGTGCTTCTATTGATTGTGTGGATTGCATGGTGGATGTCGTATTTTGCTGATTGGCATCCTTAAAATATGTTGTGGCAGCGAAATACCCCACCACGTTCGCCAACAACAGGGCGATCAAAATGAGTGTTTTTCGTTTTACTTTTTTTGCCATAACATCTACAATAGTCCAAAAACTGTGCCGTTATCTATTAGACACTCAAACGCTGACAAAAGTTTCAATGCATGTCAAAATATTCGGATATAATCGCAGATTCTAGTGTCAAAATGGCACTATCCCATTGATTAAAAGGCATTTCAGAAGTTATCGACAATTCCTGTGTGGATAGCCAATTCATCTTGTCGGGGTTGATAATCCCACCTACTTCATACATGTGAAATGCCGCATTATTGGGATGATCTTTGCGCAGCAATGAGCGGCTAAATTTCGCTTTCGGATCTAGCTCATGACTCATCAATTCGTAGATAGTATTGTATATATCAGCTTGCGAAAAACAGCGATTTTCAAAGAATCCACCGATTTCTGATCGTTCAACGCCCTTTTCCCAGACCCAGAAAGGAACCCTAAAAAAGCCCCTTTGACCAAAATGGGTCCGTTCATTTTGCAGGTATTTTCCATGGTCGGAGGTAACAATGAATAAGGTAGAGTCTAAGCTCTTATCGCCTTCCACTTTCGTGAAGAAATCATCTAAACATGAATCGACATATCGAACGCTTGCATAATAATTTTTCACTTCATCCTCATCTGAGTCAATGATATCATATGGTTCGTGTGAGCTAGATAACATAGCCACCGAAAAAACTGGTTTAGAGCTATAAGATAAATCTCGATATAACTTATCTAAAACCACTTCGTCATGAAAGCCCCAACTCCCCTTTTTCCCCTGATCATTTAACGACGACTGCTCTATTATGTGTTTAAACCCTCCCGTTTTTAGATACGACTTCAAATTGGCAAATCTCAGATCACCTCCGTAATAAAACCGTGTATCACGTTTATTATCGATCATTAATTGAGCTAAATTGGGTAATCTATTGGCTCTTTGAGGTTCATGTAAAATACCTTGCCAAGGATTTCCAGGCCATCCGCTCAATATAGAAACGATACCTTTATTTGTTCGATCACCGGTAGCGTAGAAATGGGGAGTGCTATTTCCCTTTTTCATCCATTTGGCAAATCTACTTAAACAATCAGGACCTTCTCCAAGCAAAAAATTAGAAACATCCGCTGAAACACCTTCCATGATGATGATGCATATATTTTTAGGCTTGTTAGGGAATATGGTGAGTACTGAATCACCCTGCCACCAATAAGGCTTGATTTGGGTTATGTAGTTGTATTTGTTTTTTCGAAAGTGGTCTACATCGGGATACTGATCCGTTAAAAGCAGATAAAAACCTGCGTTCCAAATGGTATTAGCAGCCAATAGATTGATTCCTGGTTTTGTTGATTGCTGTGCATCTCCTATTTGAACTGGGACCTTAGAAATCCCTCCTCTCCCCAAAATAAAAAGTATGGTAAACAGCATAATATAATGAACGGCCGTGCTTTTCTTGGTTTGATTTGTAAGATTATCATGAATACCTTTTGATATCCATCTAGACAAAACAAATAAACCCGCCAAATAAAAGGCGAGCATCAACCAAATTAATCCCGTAAATGAAGCAATAACCTCTTTGGGGTATTTAAGATAGGTAAGCGCTTGCGTGTTGATTCTGCTTCCCCAATAATGCAATAAAAAAATGTCGGAAGTTGCGATTAAAAAATAGATACTCAATAAAACGCCAATACAAAAAACATAAAATGTCCTTCCCATCGGTAACTTTAGATTGAAGATTAATCTAAAGAAGATAAAAGCAGCTATTGTATAAGCCGCAATGGATAGATCTTGTGTGAATCCATTGACTTGTGATTCTAATAATTCTTGGAATACTAATCTTCCCTTAAATAGAAATAGCCATTGAATAAATCGCCATAACCATTGAATGGTCAGCAAGGTTATCAAGCAATTGAACGCAAAAACAAAGAGCCCAAATTGCTTTGGGCCCTTTGTTTTAAGTATTTGCTTAACTCTTTTAATCATTCACGAGTAGCAACAGTGTCTTAGTGTATGATAATTTTCCCTTGGGAAGTCCAATTACCTTGATGCTTCACTTGTATAAAATACAAACCGTTTGTAAGAGATAAAGGCTGATTCGAAGCATGGTTCGTCACAGATAGCGCTTGGCGGCCTGTTACATCTATAATGCGAATTGCTTCAAACGTTTCTAATCCCTTTAAATAAAATTTACCTTCTGAAGGATTCGGAAATACCGTTATGGTTGGCATGTCAAAACGCTCGTTGGAAACGCCTACCACTTGAATATAATCCGTTCTACTTTTCGAACCATTTCCATTTGAATTCGTAGCTTCTAATGAAACGGAATATAATCCGAGAGCATCAAAAGTAACGACTGGGTTTCTGCTCGATGCATCACTGCCTGATACATATGAAAAAGTAGAAGGTGAGATGGACCATTTGTACACATCTACTGGGTTCTGGGTCAAATCTACAAAAGTAACTTGCTCAGTACTTAAGGTTGGATATGTGTTACTAACCGTAAAATCAACCTCTGGTTTACCCAATGAGTTGGTTGAAACATTGATAAACCCATTCTTTACCTCTACATCTTGACCAGAAGCATTTTTTGCGGTGAGTTTAATGGTATATGAACCAGTTTGAGAAAAACTTACAAAAATCTCTTCATCGGTTAAACTTGAACCTGCCTGTAAGCTGTAAGTAGAGGGTGAAATTTCCCACTGAACAGAGGTCTCATTCTTCGAAGAATTCGTCAAAATTACAGTTTGTTCAACAATCACATCCTGCTTGTGTGCGTAAAAATCTGCTTGTACATCTTGTAGTAAAGGTATTTTTCTGATCACATTATTACCCCAATCTGCCACATAAATACTTTGATTATTCGGGTTGTAATCAAAATGGTACATCTGACGGAATAGTGATTCCGTGAGGGATCCATTTTTATATCCAGATTTATTAGGGTCACCAGCAAAAACAGAGACACTATTCCCATCGAATACTTTAATACAGGTAGATTCAAGGATGTAAATCAAACCATCTACTCCCAATACATCTAAGGGTGAACGTACATCTTCGGTTACTGTGGTAACATCTCCAGTAGATAAATCGATTTTTCTTATAGCATCGTTACTTCTATCGGCAACAAGCAATGATCCATCACTGTGCATTCCAATTCCTGAAGGGAAAGAAAAACGAGCTGCTTTACCCTTTCCATTCACAAAACCTCTTGATTCATTACCGTCACCGGCAAGAGTAGACACCTGTCCGCTTGCAATTTTACGAATGCAATTATTCATAAAATCAACAATATACAAATTGCCATTTTTATCAAATTCGGCATCCTCAGGAAATCTAAAACGTGCATCAGTTAAAGAACCATCCACATAACCACCCGTCCAATCTGATTTACCTGCGTAGGTACTAACAATGGTACCATTGGAGGAGTTAACGAATTTAGATCCTTTACGGATAGACGAGTTATCTCTATCACAGATGTACAAATCATTCGTAATAGGATTCACCGCACACCCGGTAGGGAAGGTAAAACGAGAAGCCGGACCAACTCCATCGTAATATCCCATAGCGAGTGCGCCATACGGATAGCCTCTGTATCCACCTCTATTTCTAGAAGTTCCGCCATCAATGAGCATGATGTTATGCTCATCGGTAACCCAAATTCTACCATTGTTATCTACGGAAATTCCGTGTGGGCGACTGTAGTACTCTTGAGCAACAGGATTATCTGCAGTTGCATTGAATTTACCAGAATCCGTGTATTGAATTCCAGCAACGGTAGTCACAGATTGTGCCATACCCCCTAGTGTCAGTCCCATTCCAATAAACAGGGAAACGTATTTCTTTTTCATTTGTGAGGATTTAATTTCTAAAGCGATATTATCAAATCCCCATTTTAAATCATCAATTTAAAAGTATTTATTTATCCCCAAAGCAATGGCTTCTTCCATTTTTGGGATGAGATTCTCGTAGGATCTCGGATTAAAACCTTTTCCAGTCACTGCTTGGAACAATTCTTGATATCGGTTTGAAATCTCTTCTACCTTCTTGTCATTCATTGACGGCATAGACTGACCTTCAAGGCCTTGAAAGCCTTTTTCTATTAACCACTCACGGACAAACTCTTTGCTCAATTGCTTTTGTTTTTCCCCCTTATCAAACCTTTCTTGGTAAGAATCTGTATAGAAAAATCGACTGCTATCTGGTGTATGGATTTCATCGATTAACATCTCATCATTATTGTACAATCCAAACTCATATTTGGTATCAACCAAAATCAAACCTTTGGTTTGAGCGTACTCTGTGCCTTTGTTGTATAATTCAAGACTTGTTTGGTATAGTTTATCCAATCTTTTTTTGGATAAAATCTTTTGGTTCAAAATTTCCGTGTAACTGATATCTTCATCATGTCCACTCTCGGCTTTTGTGGCAGGCGTAATGATGGGCTCAGGAAAACGTTGATTTTCTTTCATACCCTCAGGCAATTTCACCCCACATAACTCACGCCCTCCCGCTTGATACACTCGCCATGCATGTCCTGTCAAATAACCGCGCACAACAAATTCAACGGGTATGGCATCGCATTTGCGACCGATGGTTACCTGTGGGTCTGGATTGGATAGTTTCCAATTCTGAATAATGTCTTGTGTTTGATCTAAAAACAAATTCGCTACTTGCGTCAGTACTTGCCCCTTGAATGGAATGCTCCGGGGTAACACATGGTCAAATGCGGAAATGCGATCGCAGGCCACAATTACCAATAAATCGTTTTTGATGGTGTAAACATCTCTTACTTTTCCGCGGTAAAACTGCGTTTGGTCTTTGAAATAATAGTTGGTAGATGTTAGGGCTTGATTTGTTTCCATTAAGCGTTTTTTTCGTAAGCTTGAATAATATCCTTGACCAAACGGTGCCGGACCACATCGTTGGTATCCAGTTCAATTATACTAATTCCTTTGATGTTATTTAAGATATTTAAAGCATGATGCAAACCGCTATGCTGTTTTTTAGGTAGGTCAATCTGTGATAAATCTCCTGTGATAATCAACTTTGCACTCGGTCCCATCCGGGTTAGGAACATTTTCAACTGCGATTCAGTGGCATTCTGTGCTTCATCCAAAATAACGTAACAATTATCTAGGGTACGGCCTCTCATAAATGCCAATGGAGCGATTTCCACGGTACGACTTTCGATCATGCTTTTTAGTTTGTCTGAGGGAATCATATCCTCCAAAGCGTCATAAAGTGGTCTTAAATAGGGATCGATCTTTTCTTTTAAATCACCTGGCAAGAAACCTAGATTCTCCCCTGCCTCAACCGCGGGCCTGGTTAAGATTACTTTTCGCACCTCTCTCGACTTTAAGGCTTTAACCGCAATAGCTACGGCAGTATACGTTTTACCTGTTCCAGCGGGTCCAATAGCAAATAAGATGTCATTAGAAGCAGAAGCCTCTAACATTTTTCTTTGGTTTCTAGTTCTAGCTGTGATTTTCTGTCCACGCGTACCGATGAGTAACACCTCATTTGGACCCTGTGGAATATTCTCTCCAAGCTCACTAACATCTAGGGCTTCTTGAATATTCAATTCCGTCAACTCTCCCAAACGAGTGTATAGTTTTTCCAACACTTGCATACTCGTTTGGAATTCAACCCATTGTGCTTCTTCCCCGAAAACCTTGATTTCGTGACCTCTAGCTATGATTTTTAGCTTTGGGAACTTCTTTTTAATAAGTTCAAAATGTCTATTATTTGGCCCGAAAAACTGCTGCGGGTTGATAATTTCTAGCTGGTACTTGAATTCGGTCAATTCCTTTGTGATTAATTTTACAAATATATGGATTCACCAGGCGCGACGCCATCATCAATCATACATTATTGGTGTGATTCACCAGCGGAATCAATTCGGTTCACCGTAGCCCAAGTCAAAATGCTTGAGCATTTCCCTGAATACCGTATAGTTTTCAGTCCTTCGCGCTTCAAAAAGGGACACATCCAAGCTCATTCCATCTGGTTCAAACAATTCATTTCAGAATTCCCCGAGGGCAGTATTCATATCTGCGATCTTAATTTACTATCGGAACAGCCTACCCGATTTATCATTACCGAATACGATAAGCGTATTATCCTCGGACCGGATAGTGGTTTCATGCATCTTAGTATTGAAAATGAAGCACAACCTTATTACATCCTCCCCGTTAAGGAAACCGTTTACGACACACTCAAGCAGGTGTATATCAATGGCTTAAATTTACTCTTTAACAACCCGGATAAAACACTAGCGGAAATCTTTCAACCCAAGGTACACATGATGAAGCCCGTGCCGATTAGCCCAACCGGACATGATAATAAATGGCGCATCACCTGTATTTACACGGATGTACAGGGCAAGTGCTACTTCAATGTAAATAAAAAACAGATTGAAGAATTGGGCATGGGAAGAAACGTTCAATTCATCACACAAGATTTTATTCTTAATGGTATCCAACATAATGAAAACGATGTGAACGAAGGGAGCATCGTTGCCTATTTTGATAACGGTGGGAGATTGGTCATGTCACAAAACGATGGCGACTTTTCTAAAACGATGGCTGTTTTTGAAAACACCATGTTAATCATGCAATTTTATGAGCAAACAAATTCACAGATGGGTTAGAATGACCTTCCACGCCCAACACCTTGATGATTTCCTGCAGGTGTTTGAAAATTCTAAAACTAAAATCCGTAATATGTCTGGCTGCTTGTCTTTACAACTCATCCAAGACCCAGACGAGCCCTGTGTCATTTGCACATCTAGCATATGGGAATCAGAAGAAGATTTAAATTATTATCGACATAGTGACCTCTTCATCGATACTTGGTCCAAAACCAAGCCCCTTTTCAAAGATAAAGCCAAAGCTAAAACCTATACACTATTGGATTGGCAGTCTTAATCGAGCCATTTTCCTGGATTAAGAATCCCATTTGGGTCAAAAACCCGCTTGATTCCATTCATGATTTCCATGTGTTTTTGGGTCATCACAATGCCCAGGTAATCCTTTTGGACATACCCCACTCCATGTTCTCCGCTAATCGTCCCTCCCACTTCTTTACAAAACTCAAAAATCTCTGTTATCCCTTTAGGGACATCCGTTGACCATTGTTCATCCGTTAATGTATCTTTTAGGATATTGATATGTAAGTTACCGTCGCCCGCATGTCCGTAACATACGCTGCGAAAACCGTATTTCTCACCAACAGACTTCACGTGTTTGAGTAACTGCGGTAAATAACTTCTGGGCACAACTGTATCTTCCTCTTTGTAGATACTTTGGATTTTTACTGATTCACCAATCGATCTTCTCGCGGTCCACCAGTCTTGCGCCATATCTGCATTATTTGGAAGATATACATTGATCGCCCCCTGATCCTCCAAAAATGGATACATTCGCTCTGCTTCTTGCATGAGCGATTCTACATCATTTCCCTCAAGTGCGATAAGCAAATAATATTGGTCTTTTTCTGTTTGTGGGAAGTTCAATTGCTTTTGAGATAGCACAATATCAATTCCGCTCTTTTCCATGAGCTCAATTCCTGCAGGTAAAAAACCTGCTTTTAGGATTTCGTTTACGGTTTTTGCTGCATCATCGGCATTATCAAATGCAGCCAACATCAATAGCTCCTCACCAGTGTCTGGAACGATTTTCAAAACGGCTTTTGTCACTACTCCCAATAATCCTTCACTCCCAATCATCAGATGTGTCAAAGAAAGACCCGTACTGTTTTTAAGTGTGTTTGCACCAGTCCAAATACAGTCACCGTTGGGAAGACAAACCTCCAGGTTTAATACATAATCTCGTGTAGTTCCGTATTTAACCGCTTTAGGACCACCAGCACCATGCGCGATATTTCCCCCAATGGTACTCGACCCCATGCTAGCTGGATCTGGAGGATACGTAAATCCGAACTCCTTTAGTTTATTCTTCAATACCTGATTGATCACACCGGGTTCAACGGTTACCTGGAAGTTTTCAGTGTCGATATGGATGATTTGGTCTAACCTTTTTGTAGAAAGGACCACACCACCTTTTACCGGCAGACAGGCTCCAGAAAGCCCCGTTCCTGCCCCTCTCGTGTATACCGAAACCTTGTTCTCATTACAATACTTTAAGACCTCAGACACCTCCATGCTATTACCCGGAAGAACCAATAATTCCGGTAAAAAACTTAAATCCTCTGTGTAATCGCGGCTTACTTCCTCCAGGTCATTGAGATTTTCTATTACATTTGCCTGACCCACAATATGCGCAAAGGCATCTAGGTGAATTCGTTCGAGCATCAAACAAAGATATCAAAAGAGTCTACAGTTATTCATGAAACGAAACAGACGGAGATTATTTCTAGCCATTTTTATCATCATAGCTTACATGTTAAGTGCACTCACATGGTGGACTTTCGCATTGATTCGTAGTCAAGAAAAGATCTTTGAAAAAGAAATTTCAACCATTGAAATCAAGCGTGAACTAGCGATTGAATACGCCGTGGAATGGTTGCTATTAAAGGACTCCGAGCATAGCAATAGCTCCCCTTTAGTGATTCATAAACATATTTATCATACTGACACTGCAGCGCTTTCTAGAATTTTAAGCGAGAAATTCAGCGACTTATCAATATCCTACAACTTCAATAGGCAACTAAATGTCAATGAATTGTGTCTTAGTATTGTCAGCAAAATTAAATCTCAACTTATTCAGGAGCTTAATGCAAAACGAAGGGCTTGGATTTTGGAAGGGTTGACCTTAGGACTTATCACGATAATTATAGGAGCCGCGATGTTTTTTTACGTTGATAAAATCATTCGACTAAACATGCAACAGACCAATTTCTTATTGGCGGTTACGCATGAGTTAAAAACTCCGATTTCAGCCACCAAATTGGCCCTTCAAACCATCGTGAAGAAAAAAGACCATGGCATGCTAGATAAACTTATTGGTATTGCTCAGTCGAACATGTCGCGATTATCCAAGATGGTTGACCAAGTATTGTTAGCTACCAAATTTGAGAGTAAATTTATAGATCCTGTTTTCCAAATAGCATCCGTAGATCAAATTATTCTAAAAACAATTGAAGACCTTGAATTACCTGAAAATAGTCGCGATTTGCTCAACCTCGATATTGATGCAGTTGATGCAGAAATTGATGAGAGTATGTTACAGGTTGTCATAAGAAACCTCATCACCAATTCCTTGAAATACGGTGAAGGCAAACCGGTATCCATATCCCTAAAGAAGGGAGACAACCGAGTTCAACTAAAGGTGGCAGACATGGGCATGGGAATAGACGATTCCGATAAAAAACATGTATTCCAAAAGTTTTACAGAGTTGGTGATGAAAAAACCCGTACCCAACCAGGCAGCGGATTGGGTCTTTATTTGGTCAAACAAATTACAGACATTCATAAGGGTAAAATTTCATTAGAGAACAACGATCCTTCGGGAAGTATTTTTAGCATCAACATTCCATTAACACAAACAGTACAAGCATGACAAAGACCTATCGAATCTTATTGGTTGAAGACGAGGCAGACTTAGCAGAGTTGATTCGCATTAACTTAGAGTTAGAAGGATACAAGGTAGCATTAGCGGCTCATGGTGCCGTGGCCATACAGAAGCTAAAGTCAGAAAGTTTCGACCTTGTAGTTATGGATATTATGATGCCAAGCATGGATGGTATCACTGCCACTCAACATATACGTTTAACCAATAATGATATTCCAATCATGATCTTATCGGCAAGCAACAGTTCCAAAGATCGTATCAATGGGCTGAAGGCTGGTGCCGATGATTATATGAGCAAGCCCTTTGAATTAGAGGAACTCATATTAAGAATCCAGAAGCTGATTCGCAGAACACAAGCCGCGCTGCCGAGACTTACCCTTCAGGAATATGAGTTTGGAGGGAATAAAATTGATTTCAATTCTTACATGGCCCATGGTAAAAAGGGTGAATTCAAACTCACAAAAAAGGAATCACAACTCTTAAAGCTGCTTATTGAGAAAAAGAACCAAGTGGTAACCCGAGAAGAAATTCTAAAAACAGTTTGGGGCTATACGGTTTTCCCATCTACCCGTACCATCGATAACTTCATTTTAGCGTTTCGTAAGTATTTCGAGGTAGACCCAAAGAATCCACAATACTTCCTTAGTTTGAGAGGTGTTGGGTATAAGTTCAGCGAGGACGGGAAGTAAGTGTTTTTTCAATTGCCTTCGCGGCAGCATACGCCGTTGACCAAGCTGCTTGGAAATTAAACCCACCGGTCACACCGTCCACATTGAGTAACTCCCCAATTACATACAACCCTGGATAAGCCTTAGATTCACCAGTTAACTCAAGCGATTCCAATTCCAACCCACCAGCGGTTACAAATTCGTCTTTATAGGTTGTCTTCCCTTGAACCAGTAAATTGGTTCGCATGATCATTTCGACAACCTTGTTCTTATCCGATTTGGTCAAATCCTTGCATTTCTTTCCAGTTAAAATATGTGACTGACCAAGAATCCAATGCCACAGCCTTAATGGCAACTGAAAGGGAGCCGCATTCTCGAGTTGCTTCAACTCATTTTTACTCAGATGTTCCTCGAAGTCAGTTCTAACTTTATCCTCGTTTTTCTCCGATACCCAACCTATCAACACCTCTGCTTGATATCCTTTTGCTTTCAACCAAAATGCTTTCCAAGCCGAGGATTTTAAAACCGAAGGTCCGCTTAATCCCCAATGCGTAATCAACAAAGGATCCAAATAATGCTCTTTATCTCCTGTGAAGCGCACCCTAGCCTGAGAAACACTCACACCTGAAAGTTCTCGTAGCGAACTTTTGATATTTAACGAGAATATAGAGGGAGCTGTTTCAATAATTTGGAGCGCTGAAAGTTGATTTTCCAACTGCTGTTTGAATTTTGGCATCAATCCCCCCGTAGCTAGAACTACGGTATTTGCGAACCATTCATTTCTCCATTGATCTTTAACTAAATATCTAGAATCCAACGCCTCAATGGATTGCATTTCATGCTTTAAAAGTACTTGACCCCCATGTTGATGAAAGGTTTCTTCTAACGCACCCGCAATGGTCTCAGAGCTATTGGAAACGGGAAACATTCTACCATCGTCTTCCGTTTTAAGTTCCACACCTACATTAGAGAACCACGATATGGTTTCATTAAGGCCAAAGTCATTGAGTTTGTTTCTTAAATACTTTGCACCCCTTGGGTAGTGATTCAACCATTCTTTTGTTTGGCTCACTCCGTGTGTAACATTGCACCTTCCGCCTCCACTAATTCTCACTTTTGACAAGGTTTTACCTGACTTTTCCCAAATTGCCACTCGTAAAGATGGATTCCTAAGCAACAGTTCACATCCACAAAAAAAACCCGATGCTCCCCCACCGATGATCAGAACATCAACTGTTTTCATTTGATCAGCTTATAATTCTTGTATTCCCCCATTCTAATTCCAGTGATTTTCTCAAAATAATAGAGGAACCACGTTTTGAGGGTGAAATTTTTTCTGCTAGGATCAAAATCAAACTTCCAATTTTGAGCATTGATCCTTTCCCTCATTAATTGGGGATGTGTCTCCTGAAATTTTTGAAGGCTATCAATGGTTGAATAGTCAAACTCCTCCTTATTGGTCACCATTTTCTCCAGTTTCGAATCATCATGCCATAAACGATGAAATTGTTTCTGCTTTATTTGCTGATGTTTAGGGTGTTTTACCCATCCATAATGAAAAATCCTTGCCCATGTTGACACTACCCTTAACTTTTCATTGTTCTTGCTTCTGAAGCCTTGGGCATCTTTCCAACTTTTTATTCCTCGTCCTTGGCGTATGATTCTGATTTCTTTGCGGTACCATTTTCGAGAATCACCGATGTAATCATAGGAACCATAAAAATGTCGATAATCAAATAATAAAGCATCCACAGATTCATTATTCACATATTCATTCATAGATGTGCTAATCCTTTCAATATCATCTTCGTGGATACATTCATCTGCCTGGATATAAAAACACCAATCGCTCTGAGGATTTGTTGCCGCTAATGCTTTATTGGTTTCATCAGCTAATACGCGACCGCCTTCCCTCAATTCATCATCCCAAATGGTATCGATAATCTTGAGTTGTTTTAATCCAAGACCTAAAATATAATCTCTCGTTTGATCATCGCTATTTCCAACGGCAACCACAATCTCGTCGCACAGAGGCGCTATTGATTTCAATGCTTCCCCAATAGGATAATCTGCTTTAACCACATTTCGAGCGATAGCGAAGCCGGATACTTTCATTACGATATTTTGAGATCTGCGTGATGCTCAACTGACATTTCAGTCAGTATTTGTTTGACTTCCTGACTGTATGTAATTCGGTTCTCGGAGACCAATGTAACGCCCATGTCCTCATCTGGATCTTGAAAATTAAACATCAAATAGGAATCGCCTGGGTACTCCGTCATCACGTTCAATAGTGCCTGTTGCTTTCCATTAAAAAGTTCTTCAGGTCTCATGGTTACACTCACGGATCGGACCACTTTTTCGGGCACTAGCTCGGTAGCCAACATGATCTTTTTGTAAATCGTTCGGGCTCTGGTCCCCTCCCTATCTGGCTCAATACTGCCATGCATAATGAGTACATAATCCTTGGATAAAAAGGATTTATGCTTCATAAAGTCATTTCTAAAAAACCAAAACTCCGAACTACCCGAATAGTCCATCAAGGTGATTTTACCGTATGGATTGCCATTTTGCCCCATGAATTCACGATCTGCCGTTACGATTCCGAGTATTTTAAAATCCAAACGTTTGATATTGTCCTTTGCTTTTTGAACCTCAATAATCGGCGTCGGCCTCATCAGCTCGTACAAAAACTTCTGATTATCCAGTGGGTGGCGGCTCAAGTATACTCCCACCAATTCCTCTTCGATTTTGAGTTCCTCCAACAATGAATAGGGTTCAACCATTGGCAATTTGGGTTCCTCTGGAACGGTCGCATCCTCCCCTCCAAAAATATTCATTTGACCACTGAGTTTATCCGATTGAACTTGCTGGCCATAACTCACGGCTTTTTCAATGCCATTTCTACCCTGATTGTCGGGTTCGAGGTATTGAGAACGGTGATATCGCTCATCAAAATCAAACACCCCAGACTTCGCCATATTCTCCAGGTTTTTCTTGTTAACCGCTCTTAAATTCACTCTTGTCGTCAAGTCAAAAATGCTGCTGAATGGGCCATTTTCTTCACGTTCTCTAAGTACCTCAAGCACCGCATTCTCCCCGACACCCTTTACGGCATTCATACCAAATCTAATTTCACCAGCAGGGGTAACGGTAAAAGCCGATTTACTTTCATTTAAATCAGGACCCAATACCTTTATTTCCATACGATGACATTCTTCCATGTAGAATGTGATTTTTTTGATGTCGCCCATATTACTTTTTAACACGGCTGCCATGAATTGAGCGGGATAATGAGCTTTTAAATAAGCGGTTTGGAACGCGATAACCGCGTAGCAGGTTGAGTGTGACTTATTGAATGCATACTGCGCAAACTCTTCCCAGTCACTATAAATCTTGTGAAGGACATCCTCAGGAAAGTCTTTTGCGAGGGCTCCTTCCATGAATTCACCTTTCAGTTGATCAATGATGTCCCTTTTCTTCTTACCCATTGCTTTACGCAAGACATCGGCTTTACCTTTGGAAAAGCCAGCCAACTTCTGACTGAGTAACATCACCTGCTCCTGATAAACGGTGATACCATAGGTTTCTTTGAGATACTCCTCCATCTCTGGTAAATCGTACACCACCGGTTTTCTTCCGTGTTTACGATCTACAAATTCTGGAATATACTTCATCGGGCCAGGGCGATAAAGTGCGTTCATCGCGATCAAATCCCCAAACTTGGTGGGTTTTAAATCGCGCATGTACTTTTGCATACCTGGACTCTCAAACTGGAAAATACCGTTGGTTTCTCCGCGCTGAAAGAGCTCATAGGTCTTGGTGTCTTCCAAGGGGATTTCTTCAATATCTATAATATCTCCAGTGGTATCTTTGATAATGGAAATGGCATCTTTGAGAATGGTTAAAGTACTCAACCCAAGGAAGTCCATTTTCAACAACCCAGCATCCTCAATTTGGGTTACATCGTACTGCACCTGCATCCACGGAGAGTCTTTACTCCTGGCTACGGGGACCAATTCATCAATATCTTGAGGTGCGATAATGATTCCACAGGCATGAACACCTGTATTTCGCACACTTCCCTCTAATTTTTCTGCATCGTGAAGGACTTTTGACGCCGCGTCTGATCCATTGTAAATCTGCTGTAACTCACGGATATTATCGACTTCCTCCGACTTGAGATTCATGGAATCATCTTTCGCTAGTTTGTCGGCGGGAATATGAAATAGCTTATTGAACTTTAGGTTATTCGGAATGAGTTTCGCTAAACGATCGGTTTGTGGCAATGGATATTGTAAAACCCTACCTACATCTCTAATGGCACTTTTTGCGGCCATGGTTCCGTATGTGATAATCTGTGCAATTCTTCGCTCACCATATTTGTTGGCTACATATTCAATCACGCGATCACGTCCCACATCGTCAAAATCAATATCGACGTCAGGCATACTCACACGTTCGGGATTTAAGAATCTCTCAAACAGTAAATCGTATTTAACCGGATCTACATTGGTAATTCCCAGACAATAAGAGACCAATGAACCTGCGGCTGATCCTCTGCCTGGACCAACCCAAACGCCCATTTCCCTGGCAGCCGTGGTAAAATCTTGTACAATTAAGAAATATCCCTCGTAGCCAGATTCACAAATGGTATTGAGTTCAAAATCCAATCTTTCCTGAACATGGGTTGGAATCGCACCTCCGTAATGCTTTTTACATCCTTCATAGGATAAGTGTCGGAGATATGCCTTCATATCACTAAACTCCGGTGGGATAGTATAATTCGGTAGAACAATATCACGCTTTAACTCTGGCGATTCAATGCTATCGATAAGTTTGTTCGTATTTTCAAGAGCTTCTGGAATATCCTTGAATAACTCGGCCATTTCCTCTTGGGTCTTGAAAAAGAACTCTTCATTTGGGAAGCCAAACCTAAAGCCTTTACCGCTTTCCTCGTTCGTTGCTTTAGGAGTAGCTTGAAATTCGGATGTATTGATACAAAGCAAAATATCGTGTGCATTTGCATCTTGTTGATCGATGTAATGAGAATCGTTGGTGGCTATGATGGAGACATTATATTTACGGGCGAATTTGATTAGTACTTGATTGACATCCTCTTGGCTAAGTCCCGTATTATCTATGTTTTCTAATCCATGTCGTTGAAGTTCAACATAGAAATCATCCCCAAATAATTGATGCCATTCCACGAATAATTTTTCTGCTTCTTCCTCTCCTTTGAATAGAATAGCTTGTGGAATTTCCGCACCGATGCAGCAAGATGTAGCAATCAACCCTTCGGAATATTGCTTTAATAGCTCTTTATCTATTCGTGGGTATTTACTGTACAATCCTTCTAAATATCCCAAAGAGCAGAGTTTTGATAGATTTCTATACCCCTGCTCATTTTTTGCTAAAAGCAATTGATGATAGCGTTTATCCTTCTTACCCTGTCCGAATGTTTTTTCGAATCGATCCCTAACAAGATAAAACTCACATCCTATCACCGGTTGGATGCCTTGTTTGGTACATTGTACATGAAAATCAAAGGCCCCAAACATATTACCGTGATCAGTGATTGCCACTGCAGGCATGCCATCTTCCGCGGCCTTTGACACCAGCTTTTTTAATTCGGCTGCGCCATCCAACAAACTGTATTGCGTATGTACGTGTAAATGCGAAAATTGAGGCATGTTCCCAAATTTAACGCTTCGGCACCATTAAAAGGTGCGTGTGTAAAAGTTGAGAAAAACTAAGGGATTTCTATGGGTTCAGTTGAAATCTCCTGTGGTGCTTCTTCATATTCATAAAACACCGTATCGCCTGATAGACCACTTTCTGTGTAGGATAAAATCCAATACGGCTTATCGTATCTATATTCGCCAATTTCCTTTAGCCAACCGGTTTGGTAGTAGCTTTTGTAAACTCCGTGGTAATGCGACTCTCCCGTTTTTGGATCCGTGTACATATTAAACCTGGAAAGCCTTTGTCCATTCGGATAATAATTCTCGGTCCAGACTTCTATGGCGTCTTCGTGACGGGTCACGTTCAACAAGGCTCCTTGCTTATTGTAGGTAAGAACCATTTTAACCGAATCACCCAAGTAATATCGCTTTTCACGAATACTGCTATCTGGTCTGTACACCACATCAATCAATGCTTGCTTCAAATCCACCAAACTATCTAATGCCGTTGCATTGAATTTATACGGACTATATCGCTCATCCTGATCCTTTGACCCACAAGAGGTTGCCAACAGCATAACCAAGCTAATCATCGCAGAAATAACCACTAATGTTTTATTGACTTTCATATATGATTCAAAATTACCAAAAAAAGCGACCACTGCTCAGGTTTGAATGCTAATTGTCAGCAAATTACTCACACCTACCATGTTTAACTCTCGCAGGGTGTAATTTCGCTTTCCGTGATTGTTAAGGAATTAAAGTTATATCAATTCAAAAACCACGAAAACATTTCAATGTCTTTCGGGGATAAAATTAATGCCATAACAGGATCAAACGGAATAGGAAAAACAAATATCCTAGATGCTATCTTTTATTTAGGCAACACAAAAAGCTATTTTAATCCTAGCGACAAACAAATAATCAGCTTAGGATGTTCGGAGACTTCCATCTTTGGAAAAGTAATCAAAGACCAGGAATATGAACTTCTAGGCGTTTTTGGAGAAAACAGGAAAAAGACCTTCAAAAAAAACGGCAAGTCATACACTCGTTTGGTGGACCACATTGGATTTCTCCCATCCGTATTTATCACTCCTTATGACATCTCCTTGGTATTTGAGGGCTCTGAAGAACGAAGGCGCTTCATGGACTTTACCATTAGCCAAATCAATAAAGAGTATTTAACCGAGCTTATTCGATATCGTAAGGTCTTGGATCAGCGAAATGCCTATTTAAAAAGTTGTGAAGGTCGCTCCGTGGATCCAATCTTATTAGAGGGTTTTGATGAAAAACTAGCTTTCAGCGGACATGAAATACACCGTGTTCGCACCTCGTTTATTTCTGATTTTCTACCTCATTTTCAACGCATTCATAAAGAGTTAGCTGAAGAAGACACAACTGTATCCTTTGAGTATTTTTCGCCCATATCGGACGTGAGGTTTCAAGATTTACTTCGAAAAAATCGCGCCTTAGATATAGCGGTACAACGCACAAGCTCTGGAACACACAAGGATGATTTGATTTTTGAAATGGCAGGAATGCCGTTAAAAAAATTCGGTTCTCAGGGTCAAATCAAATCATATGTGGTTGCGTTAAAATTGGCTCAATACGAGTTTCTCTCCAAACAAACGGGCGATAAACCCCTACTCTTGCTAGACGATATTTTTGAAAAAATTGATGAAAAGCGTTCTAAACGACTCATGGAGTTGGTATGCTCCGATAGATTCGGGCAGATTTTCATTAGCGATACACATCACGAGCGAGTAAAAGAACACTTTGACCCTTTTGGAGTGGACTTCAAGCAAATCAAAATCGGTAATGAATCACTAACTGAATAATCCCATCATTAAGTCCAAATCTTTGTAATTAGACCCGAACTGTTGCGATAACCCTTTGTTGGTAATGGCGCCTTTATACAAATACGTTCCTCGTCTGAACCCTTGTGATGACCTCAACGCATCGCTCACTCCACCATCTATGAGAATTTGCTCTAGCATTGGACTGAATAAATTGCTTAAAGCGTAGCTTGCCGTTCTACTGACTCTTGAAGGAATATTAGGTACACAATAATGTATCACATCGTAATTGGTAAATACGGGATTTTCATGGGATGTAACCTCTGAAGTTTCAAAGTTCCCACCGCGATCAATCGCCACATCAATGATGACGCTTTTGGGTTTCATTCGGCTCACCAACTCCTCAGAAATGATGACGGGTGCACGGTGTTGACGACCTGCATATGCTCCAATCACCACATCTGCTCTTTGAATGGAGCTTTCAATGGCTTTTGGATTCAGTGTGGAGGTGTAAAAATCCCTTCCAAACGACTTTTGTAATCGCCTCAGTCGATACACGTTATTATCAAACACCTTTACATCTGCGCCAAGTCCAATGGCGGATTTCGTTGCATACTCACCCACTGCACCAGCTCCTAAAATCATTACTTGTGTAGGAGGAACTCCAGCAAACCCTCCCAATAGTTCTCCCTTCCCGATGTGGGTATTATTTAAATATTCTGCCGCTAACAGTATCGAAGCTGTACCCGCAATTTCACTCATTGCACGAATGACAGGCAGTGCTCCGGATTGATCCTCAATAAACTCATACGCCACGCCATGAATTTTCTTATCCATCATGGCTTTGAGGAGTACACCATCTAATTGATTGATTTGCAAGGCAGAGATTAACAACGAACCCATTTTCATGAGTTGAATCTCTTCTAAGGTCGGAGGATCGATTTTTAATATGGTATCGGCTTCGTAAACCTCTTGAGCACTATGCACGATTTGGCCGCCATTCTCGCTATACTCGTGGTCTTGAAAATTGGCATTCTCTCCACACCCTGCCTGTAGAATGATTTCACAGCCTAATCCCGTAAGATAACCAACGGAGGAAGGGGTCAAAGGAACACGATTTTCTTGCAAAGTCACTTCTTTAGGTATTCCTATTTTCATCGAGCCGTGATGAAGACCTTTCTTGTAAAGCTTTGCTTGAGGTTGAACCTCAGTTTGTTTCTTTTGTGCAATGAATTCGGGGGCCATTTCTTTAAAGTGTACAATTTAGTTCACAAATGGCGCATTTCAATGTTTCAAAACATCAACCTTTTCCACAATAACTAGAGAATACATTTCGTTTTAATCCGTTTAATCCAAGCGGTATTCATTAAATTGCGTATAACAAAAATGAGAATTAATTCAACTGCGATTAAACACGCGTCGATCGCTATATATTTTTTAGGATGTACACTTCAAAGTTTTGCTCAAGCTCCTGCGAGAGAAGAACTGAAGCGCAATGATATCAACCGTATTGATAGCCTCACCATGGCGCTTTATTCGGAAATTCCGTCCCATATTCCTGCAACAAATGAATGGGAACAGGATTTAACAGAAGAATCATTCAACTCCGCAATGAAACACTTGGGAAGCAGCATCCCTTTCGACTTCCATGAAACCGTGGTAAAAAATATCAAATACTTCTCACGCTTAAGTCCAGAATATTACGATAGAATGCACGAAAGGATGAGTTTGTATTTTCCTGTTTTTGAGGAAATCCTCGATAAAAACAATTTACCAACTGAACTAAAATACGTTTCCATCATTGAAAGTGCGCTGAACCCTAACGCCGTTTCTTGGTGTGGTGCTACGGGCCTTTGGCAGTTTATGCCCTACACCGGTAAAAACATGGGGATGAAAATCAACTACACCATTGATGAGAGAAAAAGCATCCTCACCTCAACTCAAAAAGCAAGTGATTATTTTAAGAATTCTTACGGTCTTTTTGATGATTGGCTTTTAGCCATTGCCTCCTACAATTGTGGCCCTGGCAATGTACAGAAAGCTTTGCGCAGAGCAGGAGGAGAGAAAAAGAATTTCTGGGAGATCATGCGTTTTCTTCCCAAGGAAACACGCAATTACATACCAAAGTTCATCGCCATGGCTTACGTGTTAAACTTCACGGAACACGCCAGAAGAGACAGATTCAATCAAACCACAGAATATCTCGTACCCACGAAAATAGATAGTAGTTTACACTTCAATAAGATGTGCGAATACCTCGCGGGAGATGATAAAAAGAAATTGATGGGCTTGAACTGTGAGTTAATTAAACCGAATACACAGTACGCCACAAACAAAACGGTATTGTTACCATACGAATACAGCATGAGTTTCATTTCCGATAATGATTCGTTGTTAAGCCACGCGTTGTTATCCAAAAAAGAGATCAATGCCATGAAAGGGGTTCGCTATGGTAGTACAGGAAGACGTTACCATGTGGTTAGAAGAGGAGAAACCTTAAGCCACTTATCTTACAAATACGGTATATCAGTAAAGCAATTGATGCGTATTAACGGATTAAGAAATAGTAGGATTCGTATCGGCCAACGATTGAAAGTGGGCGGTTACTCACACAGAAAAAATCATCGTTGATGGTAAAATCGGTTGCCATTTTTGCATCTGGATCAGGCTCAAATGCCGAAAACATTATACATCTACTCCATCCTGAAAAACTCAGAGTAGCAAAAATATACACCAATAAATCCTCTGCTGGAGTCATAGAACGTGTGAAACGCCTAGATATCCCTTTTCGGGTTTTTAACGCCTCTATTGAAAACGAGGATATTCTTCAAGAACTGTTAGACCTACAGATCGACGCCATTGTTTTGGCTGGATATTTACGTAAAATCCCTGAGTCGTGGATTCAAGCATTTCCTGAAAATATCATCAATATTCATCCCTCTCTGCTTCCAAAATATGGAGGTAAGGGTATGTATGGTGATTTTGTTCACCAGGCAGTTTTGGAAAATCAAGAATCTGAAACGGGCATCACAATACATCGAGTGAATGCCGAATACGATAAAGGAGAAATTCTATTTCAAAAATCTATCTCTATTGTGGGATTAAAAACCGCCAATGAAATAGCTGAACAGATTCACCAATTGGAATATTCTCATTATCCTGAAGTAATTTTGAAAACATTGAACGCATGAAAGATATTAAACACATAGAAACCAAAACATTACACGCTGGAATAGAGCCAGATCCCTCCACTGGAGCAATCATGACGCCTATTTTTCAAACGAGTACGTATGTGCAAAATGCACCAGGCGATCACAAAGGATATGAATATTCAAGAACTCAGAATCCCACCAGGGATGTTTTACAGAAAAACATTGCGGCTCTTGAAAAAATGAATCATGGTTTGTGCTTCAGTACAGGAATGGGTGCCGTAGACGCTTGTATCAAGTTGTTATCTCCTGGAGATGAAGTCGTGGCTACCAATGACCTATATGGTGGAAGCTATCGCATTTTCACGACCGTGTTTGCTAAAATGGGAATTGTATTTCGATTTGTAGACATGAGCAACTTAGATGAAGTAGAGAGTGCAATTAATGATAAAACCAAAATGGTTTGGGTTGAAACACCAACCAATCCTTTGCTTCGGATCATTGATATCGAGAAAGTTGCCGCATTAGGTCATAAGGTAAATGCCACCGTAGTAGTGGATAATACGTTTTGCTCTCCTTTCCTACAAAACCCGGTAGATTTTGGTGCAGATATCGTGATGCATTCTGCTACAAAATACATCAACGGACATAGCGATGTGGTGATGGGAATATTATGCACAAATAGCGATGAACTTAATGAGAGATTAGCGTTTATACAGAATACTTGTGGTGCTACTCCCGGACCGATGGATAGCTTTCTTGTTTTAAGAGGCATTAAAACCTTGCACATTCGAATGAAACAACACTGTGAAAACGGAAAACTAGTGGCTGTATTCCTCAAGAATCATCCCAAAGTAGAAGATGTATACTGGCCAGGATTTAAGGACCACAAGAATCACGACATTGCGGCGAAGCAAATGCGTGATTTCGGAGGCATGATTTCTTTTACCATGAAAGGTGACAACATGGAAGACGCCTTCACGGTGCTCAAGAATACCAGCATATTCGCATTAGCAGAAAGTTTGGGTGGTGTGGAGAGTCTCATTGGTCATCCTGCCTCCATGACACACGGTGCTATTCCACGTGAGGAACGATTGAAAAACGGGTTGAAAGATAGCTTGATCCGCCTTAGTGTGGGTATTGAGCATCACGAAGACATCATCGATGATTTGGCTTTCGCTCTAGATCAAATCTAAAATTGAAAAAAGAAGAAAGACTGTGGATCCTTTGGGATGCTGTAGATACTTACAAAGAGATGGGGTTCATTGAAAAGGACCCCATTTCTATTCCCCATCGGTTTCGTTTAAAACAAGATATAGAAATCGCGGCCTTTTTTTCCTCCATTATTGCGTGGGGACAGCGGATTACCGTCATCAATAATGCCAATGATTTGATGGAACGAATGGACAATCAACCATATGCATTTGTTCAACAATACGACGAATCACAAAAATCTATTTTTGATGGATTTAAGCATCGCACCTTAAATCAAGAAGATGTGCATTATATCCTTCAACGTTTGAAATGGATTTATGAGCAATCAGAAACATTAGAATGGGCGTTTTTTCCAGAACGAGACAAACAATTGAATGCCGTTGAAACTGGATTAAATCGTTTTAGTGAAATCATGTATCCAAATGGATTAATGCATCGATCAAGAAAACACATTGCGTCACCCAATAGAAAAAGCGCGTGTAAGCGATTAAACATGTATTTAAGGTGGATGGTACGCAAAAATGATGGTATTGATTTTGGACTTTGGCGCAATATTGAGGCCTCCCAATTAATGATGCCCTTAGATATACATGTGATCAATACCTCGAAAAAATTAGGTATTCACTCTAAACTAAAGGGAGATTGGAATAGCTGTGTACAACTCACACAATATTTTCAAAAAATCAACCCCAACGACCCCATCGTCTTTGATTTTGCATTGTTCGGACTAGGGGTTAATGGAGACCTTTAAATCATTTATTCAGCAACACTTGTTTTTGCTGCTCAAGATTTTTGATTTTAGTCTCGGCGTCTTCTTTTTTCTTTTGTTCCCTTTCGATCACATCAGGCTTTGCATTGGCCATGAACTTTTCATTACCCAATTTTTTCATTACTCCCGTTAGAAAACCTGTAAGATGTTTCAGCTCTTGATCGATTTTAGATATTTCTTCTTCTTTATTGATTTCTTTTTCAAGTTCGATCCAAAGTTCCATGGTTTGAATGGGAAGCATAACCAAGTTTGACGCGTCTTCAAATCCATCAACTATCTCGATATTAGCCAATTTACCAATCATAAATAAATAATGAAGGATCTCTTTGGAAGGATTTTTAATCTCCACTTTTAAGGATTGCTTCGGAGATAATTGTTGCTGCACCCTCAAATTCCTAACCTCTGTAATCACTGAAAGAGGTACATCTAAATCATCGCTTGACCCCTGCTCCATTTTAGGGTAGCTCGCTGTAATACAATCAGAACCAGGATTAATTCCTTGATGAATTTCCTCAGAAATAAAAGGCATGATGGGGTGAATCATCTTCATTAGGTTGGAAAGGAATTCTTTCGCAATAGATAATCCTTCTGAAGATATTTTTTCTCCATAGGGTGGCTTCACACCTTCCAAGTAGGTACTACAGAAATCATCCCAAACCAATTTATACATACCCATTAAGGCATCAGATAAACGAAATTGACCAAAATGAGATTCGTTTTGTTTTAATACCTCACCCACGCGGGATTCAAACCAATCAGCCGTTTCTTTTTCATATGGTCTTATCGGTGTTTCTTCTCCTTCCCAGGATGAAACCAATCGATAGGCATTCCATATTTTATTGGCAAAGTTTCTCCCCTGTTCTACTTGGCTCTCATCAAACAAAATATCATTACCCGCAGGTGCACATAATAACATTCCCAATCGAACAGAATCTGCACCATATTGAGCAATTAAATCCAGAGGATCTGGACTATTCCCCAAACTCTTCGACATCTTTCTGCGTTGTTTATCACGAACGATACCTGTGTAATACACGTTCTTAAATGGCTTTTCACCTCGGTACTCGTATCCTCCCATAATCATTCGAGCTACCCAGAAAAACATGATCTCAGGGGCTGTTACCAAATCATTTGTAGGGTAATAATAGGCGGTCTCCTTATCGGATTCAAAACCATCAAAAACAGATATTGGCCACAGCCAACTGCTGAACCAGGTATCCAATACATCTTCGTCTTGTTGAAGTTCACCCACTCCAACATCGATACCGCTTTCTTTGAATTTCAGAACTGCATCCTCCGCATCCTTGGCCACCATGAATGTGCCATCGGGTGCATAAAAGGCTGGAATTCTATGTCCCCACCATAACTGACGGGAGATGTTCCAATCTCTAATATTTTCGATCCAATGGCGATAGGTGTTTTTCAATTTCTCAGGGAAAAACTGAATTTCATCATTCATTACAGCATCCAATACTTCGGGATTCTTTTTCATAAAATCCTTCATGTTCAAAAACCACTGGGTGCTAATTTTAGGCTCGACTACCACATCCGTGCGTTCGCTAAAGCCCACATTGTGGGTGTAATCTTCTACTTTAATGAGCAACCCTACCTCATCCATGGATTTCACCCATTCTTTTCGTGCCTCAAAACGATCCAACCCTACAAATAGTTGACCATCTTCGGAAATGGTTCCATCGTCATTCAAGGTATCAATAACGGGCAGTTTATTTTTCAATCCAATTTCATAGTCATGGATATCGTGTGCCGGTGTTACTTTAAGCACACCTGTTCCAAATTCACGGTCTATGTATTCATCAGCAAGAATTTCTATTTCTCTATTGATTAAGGGAACCCTTACTTTTTTACCCAATAAATGCTTGTAGCGATCATCTTCTGGATGCACACAGATGGCAACGTCACCAGCAATGGTTTCTGGTCGAGCAGTCGCAACTTCTAGGTATCCCTCAAAATCAACTCCTTCATATTTCACATAATACAAGGAATCACTCACCTCTTTGAAAATCACTTCTTCATCAGAAAGCGTTGTTTTTCCCTGAGGGTCCCAATTAACCATTCTTGTTCCGCGGTATATCAGTCCTTTATTGTAAAGGTCTACGAATACATCTCTAACGGCATCCGAAAGTTTCTCCTCCATGGTGAAACGGGTTCTATCCCAATCACAACTCGCTCCTAACTTCTTAAGCTGCTCTAATATGATTCCGCCATATTTCTCTTTCCATTCCCAAGCATGAGACAGAAAGTCTTCACGGCTTAAATCCTTTTTTTCAATTCCTTTTGTTTTCAGGAGATTAACCACTTTTGCTTCAGTGGCAATACTTGCGTGATCCGTTCCAGGAACCCAACACGCGTTCTTTCCTTCCATCCTTGCCTTTCGCACCAATACATCTTGAATGGTGTTATTCAGCATATGACCCATATGAAGCACCCCTGTAACGTTGGGTGGGGGAATTACCACAGTGTATGGCTCGCGCTCATCGGGTACACTGCGAAAAAATCCGTTCTCCATCCAGTAGGAGTACCATTTATCTTCTATTTCAGAAGGATCATATTTGGTAGAAATTGACATGGCGCAAAATTACGTAATATTTACGCCTTTTGAATAGCGGAATGCAGGAAATGCTATTGTTCCGAGGTGTTTGTTCTTGGCTCTATTATGATTTGGTCAACTTACTTTCCTTCCACTTTGCGAAAGCAATCGTCACCATAACCTAAGCAACTGCCGACATAGCTCAGCAGTCATTAACTCTCAAAAAAAATCAGCAGTTCGAACAAAGTGTTAAGCGTATATAAAACAAGGTCACCGGATGATTTGTATCTTTGATATATGATATCGAAGAAATTAGAACAAGCATTAAACGAACAGCTTGCGCTGGAAGCGTATGCTAGTTATGCATATTTAGCCATGGCCTCATGGATGGAAAATGAAGGGTATGAAGGAACCGCTAAGTTCTTGTACGCACATAGCGATGAAGAGCGTATGCATATGTTAAAACTATTCCATTACATAAATGAAGTTGGTGGATTTGCCATTTCTCCTGCAGTCAGCGCCCCTTTAACCTCATTCAACTCTTACCAGGAGGTTTTTGAGCGTGTGTTAGAGCAAGAACAGAAGGTAACGGCTGCAATCAACAACCTCATGGATATTGCGACGAAGGAAGCCGATCACACCACTGCTAACTTCCTACAGTGGTATGTTGCTGAGCAACGCGAAGAAGAAGCTCAATTCAACAGCATCCTAGCAAAATTAAGAATCATTGGTGGAGATGGTTCTGGTTTATATTTAATGGACAGAGACTTAGAGCAAATCACAGCTACCCTTCCAAATAACTCTAGCACCCCAGCCTAGAGGTTAAATATCTGTTAATTGCGATCATGAAAAAAGCCCCATAACTGGGGCTTTTTTCATGATGTTCTTTAATGATTAAACTCCTGTCTCGTGATAAACTGATTCCTCCAAGTAAGGGTGGTTGATTGCAACCAATCCTCGCTTTTGAAGTTGATTTAAAATCCAGAATACAAACAATCCTAAGAAGAATACAAATATTCCTATGTCGAGAAGACCAATATGAACTCCAGGGCCAAATACTCCTGGCATTACCATAAACCAAACGTCAAAATAGTGACCCAAAATCATCAAGGATGCAATCGCTGGGAATACCCATTTGTTACGCTTAGCTGATCTCATCAATAAGAATAAGAATGGCAACGCGAAGTTCAATATGAAGTTACCTAAGAAGAAAGGCTTGTAATTCTCATAACGTATCTGATAGTACATCATTTCTTCAGGAATATGCGCATACCAAATCAAAAGATACTGGAACAACCAGATGTAAGCCCAAAATACCGTAAAGGCAAACATAAACTTACCCAAGTCATGCTGATGCTCTTTGTTGGCTATTGACAAGTATCCTTGTGACTTTACATACATCAAAATCAATGCAATAAATGCGATTGATGAAACCCATGAAGTCGCAAAATTATATACTCCAAAGATGGTGGAATACCAATGAGCATCAACACTCATGATAAACAACCAAGCTAAAATCGAAATCAAGAAGCCAAAGGTTACTAAGAATCCAGCTGAAAAGCGGATTGACTTCTTAAAGTAGCTCACGTCTCCTTTAGGAGCGCTATCCTCGCTCAAAGAAAGCTTTCTTAATTTGTTACCTAAGAAAACCCAAAGAATTACCAATACGGTAGGAAAAACAAAGAGCATCGCGGTATTTAAGAAACCTGATTTACCTGCCAATACTCTATCGTAGCCAGCGTCACCAGGATTCAATCCTAAGTGCTCATAATGTGCCCAATGATAAATATTATCCTTACCCAATAATAGAGCAATAAGTACTACTACGAATCCAATTGGAATAAAGGTATAAATAGCCTCAGGGATTCTTTTAATCACTACTGACCAACCCGCGTTAGCCGCATATTGGATAGCATACCAAAATAATGCACATAACGATACCATCATAAAATAGTATCCTGCAACCAAAAGGTTTGACCATATATGCGTCGTCCATGGTTTATCTTGAGCATGGTACTCAATTCGTGGACCGAACGCTTCGGTTTCTACATTGTGATGTTCCCCTTCGTGTGCCGCTTCATGAGCTACCTTGCCTTCTTCCGAATGATGTTCACCTTCAGCGTGACCATGGTTATCAGATTCCATGTGCTGTTCGGTGGTGGCGTGGGCATCATGTGATGCACCTGATTTATCCATTGTAGCGATACCAATTCCTGCAAGCACTAAACCAATAACCATAAGGGCCATGGTAAAGCTTTTTGCCTTTGCTGGCATGCTAAACGTTTCCTGTTTTACTTCAATTTTTTGTCCGTGTCCCATAACTGTTGATTCTTCGGATTAATTTGACATTGATTCATTTCCAGTGTCATCTGAGGTAGATTCGGCAACGCTTCCTTCTGAACCTGCACCACTGAGTAATTTAACATATTTAACCACTCTCCAACGATCGGTAGGCTCCAGTACAGAAGCGTGACTACCCATGTTGTTCTTACCATAAGTTAAGACGTGATAAATCTTACCTTCTTCTAGGTTTTTGATGTAGTCATCAGTATAACCTTTCCATGCAGGCATAAGCGTTTTAACTTTTTTGAATACGGTACCATCGTTACCACCATTATCGCCGTGGCAAGGTGAACAATAAATACCATATAAGTATTTTCCTCTCGTGTCTACCTGATCGATACCCTTTGGAGCAATGATTTCAGTTGCAGAGGCTTCATATCCCTCTCCAGAGTTCGCCAGTGGATATAGATGAGCTGATTTACCTAAAGCCACTGAACCAGCAACAGGCTCGCGCATGCTCATACCGTGTGGATTTAAAGTAAAAGAGTCCGCTTGATTGTATGGCTCATAACCTTTTGAGTAATACATGTCTGGGGCGTATTCCCATCCTGGATCATTACCGCGACTAACACAACTGCTAGCGGCAATTACCAAAACAGAAAACAGCATGAATATATTAAGTCTTTTAGTCATTGCTTTCATTAGATTACTGTTTGAACACCATTTACCATCTCACGAGTTTCAACGGCTCCGTTATCTTTCATCATAGATAAAACCTCAGATTCGTCTAACCCTTCTTCTGTTTCAATTGCCATCACCATACGGTCATCCGTTTGACGGATATCGAGGATGTCATTCTTGATACCATGTAACATTCTGTTCCTAAGGAAGAAAATGATTCCCATTCCATAAGCAGTAAACAAGATGGTACCCTCAAACATCACAGGTATCCAAGATGGACTGAAACGCACAGGCTTGTTACCTACATTAATTGGCCAATCATACACATACATGTACCAAACCATAGTAGTCATAAGAATTAACCCTGTGAGTCCACTAAGGAAAGCTACTCGAGCCAAACGGCTTCTTTTCACACCGATGATATGGTCTAACCCATGTACGGGGTATGGAGTAAATATATCGTGTATGTTTATACCTTTATCTACAATGGATTTGGTAGCAGACACCAATGTGTCTTCGTCTTCCCAAATGCCAATGAGCATTTTTTTACGATTTCTTAAACTTAAATTTTTGTCAACTAATCCCATGATTATTGATATTATTCGCGGTTGCGAAGGATAGATTTAACTTCAGCCATATTAATAACTGGCAAGAACTTAGCAAACAAGAAGAAGCATGTAAAGAAGATACCGAATGTACCTAAGAACAATCCAACTTCTGTTAACGAACCTGAATACATCACCCAGCTACTTGGCAAGTAATCGCGATGCAAAGAGGTTACAATAATTACAAAACGCTCAAACCACATTCCCACATTCACCACAATTGACATGATGAAAATGAACCAAGGAGTTGTTCTCGCCCATTTGAACCAGAAAACCTGTGGTGCTAATAGGTTACAACTCATCATACTCCAATATGCCCACCAATATGGACCGAAAGCACGATTCAAGAATGCATATTGTTCGTATTCAACAACAGAATACCATGCGATAAAGAACTCTGTTAAGTAAGCAATACCTACCAAAGAACCTGTCACCATGATGATTTTAGTCATTGCTTCTAAGTGACCGATGGTAATGTAATTCTCGTAGTTCATCACCTTCCTTGCAACAACCAAAAGCGTTGCTACCATTCCGAAACCAGAGAAGATCGCACCGGCTACGAAATACGGAGGGAAAATCGTTGTATGCCAACCAGGTATAACAGACGTTGCGAAGTCAGCAGATACAATGGTGTGTACCGAAAGTACCAATGGCGTACTAATACCTGCAAGAATTAGCGATACCAATTCGTAACGAGCCCATGAGCGAGTGCTTCCCACCCATCCCATAGAAAAGAAGTTGTACCAGAACTTAGCTGTTTTGGTTTTTACTTTATCGCGGATCGTAGCAATATCTGGAATCATTCCGATATACCAGAACAATAACGAAACCGTGAAATACGTCGAAATCGCAAATACATCCCATAATAGTGGTGAGTTGAAGTTAACCCACAAACTACCAAAGGAATTCGGTAATGGTAAAGCCCAATATCCTACCCAAACACGTCCCATATGGAAAACAGGGAACATCGCAGCACAGATTACTGCGAAAATTGTCATCGCCTCAGCTGAACGGTTAATACTCATACGCCACTTCTGGCGAAAAAGTAAAAGTACCGCAGAAATCAGCGTACCAGCGTGACCAATACCCACCCAAAATACGAAGTTGGTAATGTCCCAACCCCACATCACGGATTTATTGATATTCCAAACTCCAATTCCCGTCCATACGGTCCAAAACAAACTGATTCCAAAGATGGCAAGGAAAATCACTGATAAGGTGAATCCCACTTTCCATGCAGTAGAAGGTTGATTGAGGATAGGACGAGAAATGTCTCTGGTAACGTCAGCGGCTGTTTTGTCGCCGGTTACCAACCTTTCTCTGATAATTGAATCGTGTATCATTCCTAGGGGGGTTAAATTGTTTCGTTATTTCTAACTTTCGTCATGTACTTAACAGAAGACTGAACATTCAACTCATCTAATACGCTGAATGCACGCTCGTTTTTGTACAACTTACTTATTTCACTATCAGGGTTATGCAAATCACCGAAGACGATAGCATTCGAAGGACATGCTCTTTGACAAGCAGTTTCAACGTTTACATCTTTCATGTCTCCACCTTCACGCTTAACCTTTAACTTAGCTTCTTGAATACGCTGCACACAGAATGAACATTTTTCCATGACACCACGTGTTCTAACCGTTACATCTGGATTGATCACCATCTTACCCAATGGGTTGTTAAAGTGGAAATCAAACGCATCGTTATCATTATAACGGAACCAGTTGAAACGTCTAACCTTGTAAGGACAGTTGTTTCCGCAATACTTGGTTCCAATACAACGATTGTACGTCATCATGTTCAAACCTTCTGATGAATGCGACGTTGCAATTACAGGACAAACCGTCTCACAAGGAGCTTGTCCACAATGCTGACACATCATTGGCTGATGAATCACTTCTACATTTTCCCAATGCTTATATTCGCCTTTATCTCCAGCGTCGGCCGCATCAATGTCGTTTTCACGGGTCATCTCCTCGGTCTTTCCTTCTTTTTCGTTTACGAAAGAGTAGTAACGATCGATACGCATCCAGTGCATTTCACGGCGTAAGCGAATTTCATCGCGACCTACAACAGGAACATTATTCTCAATTGAACAACTTACAATACAAGAACCACAACCAGTACAAGCATTTAAGTCAATGGCCATTCCCCAAAGATGATTAGGAGAACCATCCTTACGATAATCACGCTTTTCCCAAATGGTGTAAACATGTGGAGCCGATTTCTCATTTCCGGCTTTGTTATTTTCTTTCCAAGCACCAAAAGTCGTTTCACGAACCAAATCGCGACCCTCAATACTGTGGTGTGTTTGTGTTTGTGCTAGGTTGTAAGATCCAGAACCTTTGGTAATTTTAACGTTTGCAACTACCCCATTTCTCGTGGAGTTCATGAAGTTGTATGCGTTGAAACCAACTGGAGCAAATCCTTTTTCGATGCTACCACCCACTTTACCAGCGTGTGTATGACCGAAACCTACTGCCATGGATACCGTGTTATTGGCTTGACCAGGCTGAACGAAGGCAGGAACATTTTCATATTTCACTCCGTTTGCCTCAATATTCACCGTATCGTCTTTATCAACACCCAATTTCACAGCTAATGATTTAGGTAATGCTACATAGTTATCCCAAGTAACTTTAGATACCGGATCTGGCATCTCGTACAACCAAGGGTTATTACCTTGAGAACCGTCCTTAAGAGCAACTGCTTGGTAAACTACCAATTCTAAGTCATCATTTCCTGCTTTACTAATTTCACTAGCCAACTCTGCAACATTACCAGAATAAGACGCGATCATTGGCTCGCTGGTATTTGCCATAGCCTTTGAATCTGTAAAACCTAATTCCAATGCCTTTTGGTACCCACCTTCACCTAGGTTTTCTTCCCAGTAAGCATGTAAGTACAAGTAGTATGGAGAAGCTTCAAACTTCTGTGATAAGATTCCTTTATCGGATAATGGATCTTTCTCTACTGAAGGTAAAGCACCTGCCCAATTCAATAAAGACTCTTCTGCTTGACGGGTATTGAACACCGGAGAGATGGTAGGCTGAGTGAAATGATACAATCCTTTGATTGGCTCAGAATCTGACCAACTCTCTAGGAAGTGGTTATCAGGACAAACGTACTGACAAACCGCAGCGGTTTCATCGTTTGTAGAAGCAAATGAAATGGAAAGCTTCGCTTTTGCGATAGCTGCAGACCATTCTTTATTATGATTAAAAACTGGATTTGTTCCGTAGAAAATCACACCAGCGATTGAACCATTTGCTAATCCTTTTAGTGTTTTGTTTACATCATTATCTGAACCAACAAATTGATTTGAATGATTCACAATATCCATGGTGTTACCATAACTATCAAGCAACATGTTAATTCCATTGATAACACGTTGGGTCGAAACATCATTACTTGAGGAAACGACCAATGATTTACCCATGTTTTTCAATAGGATTTTAGCTGTCTTCTCAATCGCATTACCCGCTAATTCAGCGTTATTTGGAACGGGAATCTGAGCAATCCCTTTCGCTTTAGCGATGTAGTTATACAACGTCGCTACGTATGCTAGTTCCTTTGATGATTTCATTGGGAAACGATGATCAGCATTGGTACCTGTCATAGATAAAGTACTCTCAAACTGAACATGTACGCTCATTCCTCCCTCTGCGTCTGGACGACGATTCTTTACGTAGTCTGCTTGGAATTCAACTGGAGAAACCCAAGTTCCTAGGAAATCAGCACCGAAACTTACCACTGCTCTGGCATTCGCAAAACGATAATGTGGAATCGCTCTTTTACCAAAATCATTGGCATGTGCATCCAAAATACCGTTATATGAAACGGCATCATAAGATTTGTGCTCAATATTTGGATACGCTTCTTTAAATGCGCTAATAGCACGTAAAGCAGAAGGACTATTGATTGAGTTTGAAAGCAACACAATTTTCTTATTTGTCGCTTTCATCACAGCAAGCTTGCCTTTTATTTCAGCATCAAGAGTTGTCCAATCTTCGGTTTCTGATTTCTTCACCAAAGGATTAGCCAATCTTTCTGTATCATATAAAGATAAAATACTCGCTTGACCGGTTGAACATAATCCACCCTGTGAAAGTACAGAGTCTTTACTTCCGTCAAGTTTGATAGGGCGACCTTCACGAACTTTTACCTCTACCCCACAACCCGTAGAACAACCTCCGCAAGTTGAACGGTAATAGTTTGCAACACCAGGAGTTACATCTTCTGGTTTCACTAGATAAGGTACGGCATGACGTACATTGGTTTTGTAGCAAGATGCCAACGCAACAGCGGTCACGCTAAAACCAAAGTACTTCAAAAAGTCACGTCGATTTGAATTCAATTCAAATCCCTCATCAGATAAGGCCTCGTCTAGGGGTAATGCTTCACCAAACTCACGTTTTTGATCCGCTAGAAATTGTGGATCGCGGTTTAGCTCTTCTTCACCTTTCCAATATTTGATATTATTCGACATTGTGATTTTTCTAATTAATAATGACACTTAGCACACTCGAGTCCTCCGTTCATGGCAGGTGTGATTTTCACTTTACCATCAGGACCGAAATACTGACTATGGTTTTGGTTTTCATCCAAATCCTTTTTCGCTTTATCGTGCAATGCAGCATAATAGTTGTTATTGGCTACATCAATACCCGTATTCCGGTGACAATCGATACACCAACCCATTTGTAGAGAGCTCCACTGCTGAACTTTCTCCATTTTCTCAATTGGGCCGTGACATGACTGACATTGTAATTTACCAACTACCACGTGTTGTGAGTGATTAAAATATGCATGATCCGGTAAGTTGTGAATTCTCACCCAACGTACCGGATTTGGATTATCTCCAAATTGTTTACCTGGCAACGCTTCTGGATCGTAATCTAACGCTGCATATATCTTCTTGATTTCAGGCGATATTTCACCATTGTATTTCTCAGTAGCTTGTACTCCTTTATGGCAATTCATACAGGTATTCAAACTAGGAATACTCGCACTCTTAGAGTACTCAACCGTTGAGTGACAATACTTACAATCAATTTCCAATTCTCCGGCGTGCAATTTGTGAGAGAACGCGATAGGTTGAGTTGGAGCATATCCTTTCTGTACACCTACTTCCTCTATTGCGAATTTGTATCCAAAATAACTCAATGGTAGAGCAATCAGCGTAGATACAATTAACCCTAATACCGTTGGATTCATTCTAGCCAGAGGCTTAGGTAGATTTCGCTCTCTCCAAGATAACCCCTCAGCCATGACCTCAAACTCTTCTGGGTTTTTCTCAGCGGCAAGTCTCTTAAGGGTATTACGAACTCGTGCCAATACGATAAGTACGATGGCAAAAATGGCCACCAAAATCAACAAAATATACTTTGTAGACGGGTCCTCGTCATCGGAAGCGGCACCAGCTACAGCAACATTGGCTGTTTTCGCTTTTGGAGCAGGAGCCGTTTTGATGTATTCCACAATGTTTAAAACATCCGCAGGAGAAAGATTCTCGTAGATATTCATTGCAGCCCCACCATAGTCGTTGTACAACTTGTTGGCATCCGGGTCTCCACTCTCACGGAATTTTTTGTTGTTACGGACCCATTGTACGATCCAATCCTCAGAACGACGTTCGTGTACTCCACGCAACGCAGGTCCGACTACTTTTTTGTCTAGGGCGTGACAGCTACCACAATTATTGGCTTCGTAAAGTTTTTTACCTTCCTCTGCACTTCGGGCCGCCTCTTCAGCTAAAGTCGGGGTAGTAACGGCTAAAGCCAATGCTACTGCCCAGACTCTTAAACGATTTATTTTCATATCTAGGTTAACGAAATCGATTATCGCACTGCAAATATACCATACACGCTCGGGCCTTCGAAATAAATTGTTCACATCGTTTCCAATTTAAAACTCATCTAAACAACAAGCCTAATGATTTGTATTTCTACATGTTATAAATACGAAATAAATAAGCAAAAACGTGGTAGTGTTGGTTAGTGAATACGTTTTGTCGAAGACAGAGGACATTTTAACCCTCAGATATCTTCTTCCGTGATATTTATCTCCTTGATTTTCGAAAAATAGTTGGTGTAGGTTCGATAACTCGCCAAACAGAGTTGCGAATAGTTTTGTGAACTATTCCCGAAAGCACCATATTTAGTGTGCCATAGCTGCTTGATTAGGTCATTACCATTTTCGACATTTTCTAAGGAACGTGCCGCTTTTTTCACGTTTCCTCCACCTGCATTATACACATGTAGCGCCAGTAACTTAAACCATAGGGATGATTCTTCCACCTCTAACCCTATTGATTCTGCTGTTCTTCGAGCTGAAGGAATACAATATCTTTTGAAGAGCTTTGAAGCAGCCACCGCCGACTTGCGGAAATTCGTTCTATCGTCACGGTAACGATTCACCCTCAGACCATATCGTCTGGCCACCCTCGGCATCAACTGAAAATTACCCACGGCTCCCGCAGAACTCACTCCATGCCCATCATTCGGACTTTCAATGAGTAGCAGTAATTGAGCATATATTGGGTCTACCCCATTCGCTTCAAACAATGACATCCCCTCATAGAGTTTAGGACCAATTACTCGATATTTAAAAAATTGTTTTCTACCGCGAACAAATCGTATAATCGCCTGGCTATCGGCAAAACAAACTTGCTGATAAATGGTGCCTAAACATTTTAAGTTTCCTCCCTTTTCAATTTCAAGTACCGTTTCAGCCGATACAACATCTAAAACGGTCCTGCTCTTTTTCTCAACCACCAAGAATGAATCCTTATCTAGCTCAATGTCCTTTATCCAAAAAAACACCTCCGGTTGAAAGAGCAAGTCCCGCGAAAGCGAATCAAGCTTAATTTTTTTTAAGGATAACCTTGCGCTATCACTAGTATAAGCAAATTCATAATTAACGGCAGAATCTAACCATTGAATAGGCCGAGCATGTATGGAGGATAATAAAAAGAATAATGCACCCAAAAGGTATAGCTTAGATGACCTAGATACCATCATCTTTCACAGTAAGAAATAAGATACTTCCGTGCAACAGATTCTCCAAGTAACAAACTTCTCTCCCAATCCATACAAGCAAGTTTCTTATCTCCTGAATTGTAACGAGCTATTCCACGACCTAAGTAGACATATCCGAGATCCGAGGATTTGAACTTGATCGCTTTATCGAAGTTATTAATGGCTTGTTTCCAGTCACCTTTTTGAAGAAGTACATGACCGTAATCACTGTAGTACGTGCCATTCTTTTCATCGAGTTCAATCAACTCCTTGATATATCTCTCACATTTTGGAAGGTTTCGTAAATAAAAATGATTATCGAACCTAAGTTTTAAAGCTTCGCGATTTTTAGGCTCCGCTATTAAAAACTGCTCTAAATCCTTGAGAGAAGTCTCGTATTCTCCCAACTCGTAATAGGTAAATGCACGTTGATAAAACCAGCTTTTTTGGTCTGAATTTGATTTTATTTGCTGGGTTAATAATTCCAATTTATCTCTATTACGTCCGGTTTCTTCAAAAATGTGAATTTGCTTTTGAACCATACTATCGCCACCCTGTTGGTGAGCAATCAGCCATTTACCGTCCATTATGGCATCATCGTATTCACGCATATAAATAGCCAACTCATACCTTGCCCAACGAGAAAGCGTATCATCTGGTACATACTCTAAGTACTTTGAAATATCGGCTAACGCAAATTGAAAATTCCTTGTCTTTTTATTGGCTAAATATCGATACGAATATGCGAGCGGATAATCAGGATCTAAGGAAATGGATTTATTCAAATCAACCAGCGCCGAACTGTAATCAGACAAATGCACTTTTGCCACTGCCGCATAATAATGATACAAAGCTGTGCCGTTGTATCTCGATTTGAGTGTGTAAAATGTTCTATTGGCGTTGGCGTAATCGGCTTGTTCTAAATGAGATAGCCCCAGTTGCAACAGTTCTTTTTCACTTTGAGAAAACAAGGTAGACCCCCAAAAGAAAAAAGTTAAAATGAAGAAATGATTTTTTATTCGTATTTGCATTTTCAACATTGTAAAACTAAAACCCAGGCTCAGGGTTATCTTATCATCTTTTGAACATTTTTAAGGCTGTCCAATTAAACTTAATTTTGAATCGTGTCGGTTATTTTAGAAAAACGTAAAAATCAGCTTTACCTTTTGTTAGGTTTTTTTTTCCTGACCAACGCCATCATTGCTGAGTTTATCGGTGCTAAAATATTCTCTTTAGAAAAAACCTTGGGACTGGAGCCGGCTCAGTGGAGTGTGCTCGGGGGAACTTTTAATTTTGATATGACAGCAGGTGTCATACTTTGGCCCTTTGTTTTCATCTTGACCGATGTCATCAATGAGTATTACGGAAAGGAAGGGGTTAAAAAGCTATCATACATAACAGTGATGTTGTTGGTCTATGCCTTCATTATGGTTCGAGTTGCCATGTGGCTAAAGGGTGCAGACTTCTGGTTGGGTTCTGGCAAATTAGAAGGAATTCAATCTATGAATAATGCCTTTAACAGTGTGTTTGGCCAAGGTTTGATGATTATTCTTGGATCGCTCGTTGCCTTTCTCATCGGTCAGATTGTAGATGCATTTATCTTCGAACAGATAAAAAAAATTTCTAAGAATAAGTTCATTTGGCTTCGAGCTACCGGCAGTACCGTAGTGAGTCAATGCATAGATAGTTATGTGGTTTTAGTGGTTGCTTTTTACTTTGGAGGCAACTATTCTTTGGAGTGGGTACTTCAAGTTGGTACCATTAATTACGTGTACAAACTCGGAATGGCCATCCTACTGCTACCTCTTCTCTATGGCTTACATGCCATTATAGATAAATATTTGGGCATTACCCAAGCCACATAAACAGGGACGAAAGTAACAATAGTCCACTACTCACAATGCCCGAATTATGCTCCCATTTATGGGCATTAAACTTCTTCATACCCGTTCTAAACAACAATACACCAATGGCTATGCTGAACTGAGTCGTTAGAACATAGACCAAAGAAAGCATCGTAAATGCATCCCATCCTAATGGGGCTATGGCGAAGAAGTAACCTTCAATTTCCATGCATGGTGATAAAAACATCGCGAGTATGATTGAACCAAAGATCCATTTACTTCCTGATTTGGGCGACAAATGAAAATGTTTGTGCTTGTAATGTCTGTATAGAAAAACCAATCCCAATATGAATAATATTACGGCACTTAATTTTTCGAATGGTATGTCAAACGGTAATTGAGGTCCGATGTTTACTCCAGGTAAGTCATTGGCTAAAGATCCTATAAAACTTAGGTGAGCCGTGTAAAAGATGATTGCTCCAATAACAACAGTTCCCAGTGAATGCACCGTTGCTGCGATTAAGGCATAACGAAGGGTTGTAAAAATTGACCACTTCCCATTATTGCTTAATGCAATGAGTGGTAACCAATGGCTTGGAATGAATCCATGCAACAAACTAATAACAAATGCGGCCGTTAACTGGCTTTGGAGTAATTCCATGGGGTATGATAGGCTTGCAAAAATACGCTTAAAAAAAAGAAAAGCCCCGTTTCCGGGGCTTTTGTCGTATGATTATGATAACTAATTATCCTTTTGCTTCAGCAATCCATTTATTCCATTGTTCAACGGAAATCTTGGAATCTTGCTCATTAAAAGAAGTCGCCTGCTCATTGGTAATCGCAACAAGTTCTTCAACTGTATTGATACCGAGTGCTGACATTCTCTTAACCATAGCAGGCCCTACTCCTGTTAAGTCTTTCAACTCAGCGATGGCTGATGTCGATTCAGACTTTTCTTCCTTTGGAGCTTTTTCCTCTTTTGCTGCTGGTTTAGCTGCTTCCTTCTTTGGTGCTGCCTTCTTTGGTGCTGCCTTCTTTGGTGCTGCCTTCTTTGGTGCAGGAGTACTTTCCGCTTTTTCAAGCTGTGCTCTCAACGCAGTCAGTGCATCCAATTCACCTAGAGTGGTTTTCTCGGAAGACTGATTAAGCTTCTTCACATTCTTAGATGTGTTCTTTCTAGCTTTTTCGCGATATTGACCCTCTTGCTCGTTGCGTGCGCGCTCAGCACCTTTCCAAAGGTTTGTGTGCGAGATAATAATACGCTTAGCATCTTTTGAGAATTCAATCACCTCGAACTTAAGCAATTCGTCTTCCTTCATTGGAGTATTGTCCTCCTTCTTGATATGACGACTAGGTGCAAATGCCTCAACTCCGTATTGAAGTTGTACGGTCGCTCCCTTGTCATTGATACCAATAACCGTACCCTCGTGTTCACTATTTAATGTAAAGATGGTCTCGAAAGTATCCCATGGATTCTCTTCCAACTGCTTATGTCCAAGACTTAAACGACGGTTTTCTGAGTCAACCTCAAGTACAATAACATCTAATGTTTCACCTTTCTTCACGAATTCAGAAGGATGCTTGATTTTCTTATTCCAGCTAAGATCTGAAACGTGAACCAAACCATCGATTCCTTCTTCAAGCTCAAGGAATAAACCATAAGAAGTTAAGTTCTTAACGGTTCCAGAGTGCTTACTTCCTACAGGGTAACGATCTTTGATGTCAACCCATGGATCTTGTGTAAGCTGCTTAATTCCTAAGCTCATCTTATGCTCATCGCGATCGAGTGCTAATACCAAAGCTTCGATATCATCACCTACAGATAAGTATTCAGATGGATTCCTCAGGTGTGAACTCCAGCTCATTTCACTAACGTGAACCAATCCTTCAACACCTGGCTTGATTTCAATAAATGCTCCGTAATCAGCAACACTTACTACTTTACCAGAAATCTTAGAACTTTCTTCAATAGAAGCGTCTAGATCATCCCATGGATGTGGCGTAAGCTGTTTCAGACCCAAAGAAATTCTGTTCTTAGTATCGTCGTAGTCCAAAATAACTACGTTGATGTGGTCTTCTAACTTCAACACCTCTTCCGGGTGATTGATTCTACCCCAGCTAATGTCCGTGATATGCAACAATCCGTCAATTCCACCTAAGTCTACGAATACACCAAAACTGGTCATGTTCTTCACGATACCTTCCAATACTTGGCCTTTTTCTAACTTAGAAAGGATTTCAGACTTCTGTGCCTCAATATCGTCTTCGATAAGGGCTTTATGTGAGATTACAACGTTCTTATATACCTCATTGATTTTTACAATCTTAAAATCCATGGTTTTACCCACATACTGATCGTAATCTCTAACGGGCTTCGTATCGATTTGTGAACCAGGTAAGAATGTATCTATGTTAAACACATCTACAACCAAACCACCTTTGGTTCTTGAACGAACAAATCCTTTAACAATCGTATCGTTCTCTTGAGCCTCAACAATCATCTCCCATGCTGTTTCCTGCAATGCCTTACGACGACTAAGAACAAGCTGTCCAAGACGGTCTTCTGCTGTATCAACGAAAACTTGTACTTCATCCCCTACTTTCAAATCAGGCATGTCACGGAATTCTTGGCGAGATACTAAACCATCGCTTTTAAATCCGATGTTCACTACAACATCTTTGTCAGTGATAGCCATTACATGACCTTTCACTACCTGCTTTTCTTCTACTGGGTTGAAAGTCTCGAGATACGTTGCTTCCAAATTCTTACGTTCGTCCGTTGAATAGATTTCAAAACCTGCTTCATCGGCATCCCAATCAAAGTCATCGTGTGACCCGCTGGTTGCAGCCGCCTGCGCTGCATTTTCTACTTGAGAAACCACTTGCTCTTCAGCTTGGATTTCTGGATTCTGAGTTTCTTTTGATTCGTTTGTCAAATTAAGATTCCTCCTTTAATGGGCGGCAAAATTATACGATATATGTTGCATATCCTAAATGCTATAAAAATAATTACTTACCGAACCCTTTAATACCAAAAGAATTGAGAAAAATTTCAGTATCAATGATCTCATTTTAATTAAGTTTGTGTTCAATGAAAAAATCAAAGAATATCCTTGATAAGGCGAATAAAAGTGCTAGCAATGCGGTCACTTTGATTGATACCAATAAATGGATAAACATCGCGTTAAACGCGGCTTCCTCCAATTCTGATGTCAATCAACACGAAGGGTTTGAACTAGATACCCTGCGCAATGCACTCTTAACCGATGCCACACACTTTTCATTTACATTGAATTCTGGAATCCTAAAACAAGGAAATTCTACATCGAAAATACTATCAAACCAACCGCACGCACATATTATCAGTGGATCTGACGAACCAAAATTGTTTGAGCGTATTTGGAAAGGTTGGAATGAAGCAGCTTCTAAAATCACACAAATCACAGTGAATCGCGCTGGATTAGAGCGCATCGTTAATCAAGAATTCGAAATGAAATCCTTGGAAGATGTTCTATATACACTTAAAAAAGGCATCGTAACCGAGGAATGGTACTATGGTAAAGATTCAAAACCATCCAACACATCATTTTTAGCGGCCCGTAAAATAGGTATTCAGCGATTTATTGATTTTTACCTACTATCTAAGAAAGCATTGTTCCGTTATGCATTTTTGGCTCTCAGCATTCTTGGTTTCTTTCATATTACCTCCACAAGTCAAGATGCCGGAATATCAGGAGATGAATTCATTCAGCATGAATACGGTAAAGTCATAGCAAACTATCATCTGAACAAAATTGGAAGCGGTATTGATATCGATACGAATGACTTGAAAGGTCAAAAAATGAATACCATAGCTTCCAAATACGATGAGATGGGAGCGGATATTGCCACTTTAGAAGATCCAGAAAAGCTCATGCATTTGTATGGTTCAAGCTTTGATACATTCACATCCCTTCTCATTCATTGGTTGGATGTTGATGATTACATGGAATTCCGTCATTGGTGGAATTCATTATTTGGCTGGTTAATCTTCCTATTTGGAGCATTGCTCATTCGGAGACTAACCGGCGGTTCATGGTTGTGGGCCAGCATTGGTTTTTTGATGCTCTATTTCACTCCGAGAATTTTTGGTGAAGGATTGAACAACCCCAAAGATATTCCCTTCGCTTTGGGTTACATCATGACCCTATATTATGCGATTAAACTCTATCATAGTTACCCTCATTTCAGGGCCTGGGATTTAATCGGTTTCATTTTCGGTATTGAATTAGGCATTAGCATACGTATCGGTGGATTATTATTTATTGGCGTTGCCGGAGTATACATGGGATTAAAATACATCCAACATATTGGATGGGGTTCATTCCGTGCGTTGAAATGGAAAGGTTTCACCAAATGGATTAGTCGATTCGCTTTGGCCTCCATTATTGCATATATCGCGGCCATTTATTGGTGGCCCTATGGTTGGAGTTCTCCTATCGAAAACCCGATGAATGCATTGAAATCATTTACTGATTTCCAAGTCAGTCTACGACAATTATTTGAAGGAAAACTATACGATTCTGATCAGCTACCTCCTTATTATCTCAGTAAATATGTGTTTATCACATTGCCCATTGGTGTTTTAGTAGGTATTATTCTTTACATCATTGGCACTTGGATTAAAAGAAAGGATTATAACCAAGAGGAGTTCTTGATTTTGTTTGCGGCTGTTTTTCCTATTGCATACATCTATATCCAAGGAAGTTCTGTATATGGTGGTTTACGTCATATTTTATTCACCTTGCCTGGCTTCATTATTATCGGTGTAATGGGTTATTACAAGCTCAGCCAGTGGATTAAACTTAAACCTACCATCGCTGCTGCTATTGCAATAGTTCCAACAGTCCTACCAGCATCGTTTATAATAAAAAATGCAAATCTCAGTTATGTTTACTTCAATGAGTTAATTGGAGGTGTCTCGGGAGCCTACGGTGATTATGAACTTGACTATTATCTCGCAAGTTTGAAACCGTGCTCCGATTACCTAGCGGATGAGGTACTATCTAAAAATACCGATTCCACCATTTACATCAACTCATACGGTATGGACCAAGTAAAGTATTACTTACGAAAGTACCCTAATGCAAAAGTTGGATTCACCCGATTTGATGATCGATCAGAAAAGCCATGGAATTATACTATATTCTATAATGCTTACATGGATCAAAACCGACTTAAAAGTGGTTACTATCCACCCACAGGAACGGTATTCGCTCCTACTGTTGATGGTAAGGCTCTAGGTTGCGTTATTAAACGTCCATCTAACCTAGATGTGGAAGGTATCAGCGCGTTAAGAAAAGAGAATAATCCTGACAAGGCCATTGCCAAGCTCAAGACCTACACAGAAATAGATAGTATTTCTGCCGAGGTGTGGTTTTACCTGGGTAATGCCTACGCGGTTAAATCAATGGATGACAGCGCCCGTTATTATCTAAACAGAGCGCTACATATTTACCCAGAATTTAGCCAAGCCTTGTTTACGAAGTATCAAATAGAACTGAGGAATAAAAAGTATGACGACGCCATTGCGGTAATGCAAACGTATGCCAATGCAAGACCCAAGGATCCAGATGGATACATCATGATGGGACAGGCTCACTTGTACGCAAAAAATTATGATTTGGCCCGAAAAACGATAGTGAAAGCCATTTCATTTAATCCGTTTGATGCTCGGATATATCAAATTGGTGCTCAATGTTATCAAGCTCAGAATAATAAATCTATGTTTGAGCTTTGGTATAAAGCGGCATTGTTCCGTCAATCAAAGACACAACAAGAACAGCAAGAGAGGCTCTCAGCTATTCAACAGGTTTATGCCAATGAAACAGGAGAAGAATTAGACCTCAGCAAGTACTTCAGATAATGATCTTGGGTTAACCGACACAGATTGTCCTTTTTCGTTAAAAGCAACCTCACTGGTTTCTATGTTAAGGTCGTGTTCATAATAATACAACCAGTTACCTTGGACTGCGAGTTGGTTGATGCGTGTACGCTCTTCCATGGTTTTCAGCGGCTCAATATCGTAGGACATCACAAAGTTAGGCTTCAAATGAGCCGAAGATGGAAAAAGATCAGCCGCATACAAGATGTTTAAATCATCCTTCACACGAATGAGGGGCGTCATCATTCCACGCGTATGCCCATTGCATACAAGGACCTCTATACAACCTGCAATTAGGTCGCCTTCCTTTACATATTCCAATTGCCCGGCGTGAGAAATTGGTTCGATATTCTCTTTCAGAAACGAAGCTTTTTCTCTGGGATTGGGATTTAACGCATGTTCCCATTGCTCTTTTGTGCTGTAATAGGTTGCATTTGGAAACGCCGTTATTAATTTCTCACCCTCACAAATAACGGCACCACCGCAATGATCAAAGTGCAAATGTGTTAATATGACATCAGTTATATCGCCATGGGAAACTCCTGCTGAATGCAAGGAAGCATCCAAAGAGTGCGGACCATTCAAATCATAATGAGAATAAAACTTATCGCTTTGTTTGTTACCAATACCTGTATCTATTAAGATTTTTCTATCATCCACTTCCACCAAGAGACAACGCATTGCCCAATTACATAGGTTTTGCTCATCTGCAGGGTTTAACTTATTCCAAAGTTGCTTAGGAACAACACCAAACATCGCTCCACCATCCAACTTAAAATTCCCGCTGTGTATCGTGGTTAACTTCATTTAGAAATCGTTGTAAACATCCGTTAGTGCCTCAAACCCATCTTTGGTAACCACGATGGTATGCTCAAACTGCGCAGACAATCGTCCATCTATGGTTCGTGCCGTCCATCCGTCTTTGCGGTCAATCTTACACCGTGCTTTTCCTGCATTAATCATAGGTTCAATGGTAAACACCATCCCCTCTTTCAAAACAGGACCGGTTTCTCTTTCCGAGATATGCTGAACATCCGGTTCTTCATGAAATTTCAACCCCACTCCATGGCCACAAAACTCATACACCACACTATATCCATTTTTGTGTGCGTGCTCTGCGATGGCAGCTCCAACATTTCCCAAATGTGCACCCGGCTTAACTTCTTTCATTCCTAATTGAAGACATTCTCGGGTTGTATCAACCAATTTCTTTGCGTACTCAGTGGGTTCACCCACGTAGTACATTCTACAGGTATCACCAAAGTAACCATCTAGAATAGTTGTTACGTCAATATTTACAATATCTCCCGATTGAAGCTTGGTATCATTTGGCACACCATGACAAACCACATCGTTCGGAGAAATACATGAAGCATGTTTAAATCCTCGGTATCCTTTGGTTGCAGGCAATGCACCATGGGCTCTAACATATTCTTCAATAATTTGATCTAACTCAGCTGTTGTTACACCTGGTTTTACAAATTGCTCCATGTGTTTCAATGTCTTCGCTGCGAGTTGACTACTTGCCCTAATCCCTTCGATTTGCTCTACTGTTTTTAACTTAATTCCCACTTTGAAAATTCTCTTAATTAAATGAATAACCTGACTTAAAACAGAAGTCATGCTTCCGCTGAAATGGCCTGAATGATATCCTGCTTGGTAATAATATGCCAATTCCCTGCCATATCCATCACCAAACAAGCCGTGTTATGTTCGTTAATCTGTTTGGATATATTCTCAATCGTTTCTGCAAAACCAACCACCGGGTATGGATCGCCCATGATTTGAGAAACAAGAGTATCTAGGGAACACCCTTCCTGTAGGATTCGTCTATATAAGTGGCTCTCCTCAATACTGCCTACAAATGTCCCGTCATCAGTAATCACAGGGATCTGGGATATTTTGTATTTCTGCATCTTATCAAATGCCTCTTGGCAATTTGAGTTTGCCGAAATGGATACCATCGGTAACTCTTTATGATTTTGGATCAAATCCAGTGCTGTTTTTGTTGGTTCTTTGGGAAGAAAGCCTCGATCTTGCATCCATTCCTCGTTAAACATTTTTCCTAAATAACGCGTACCGTGGTCGTGGAAGATCACAACAACAACATCCCCTTCTTTAAATTGGTCTTTCACTTGAATTAACCCAGCCATGGCAGCGCCAGCTGAATTACCTACAAAAATTCCTTCTTCTCTTGGGATTCTGCGGGTCATGATCGCGGCATCTTTATCTGTTACTTGTTCAAAATGATCGATCACAGGAAAATCAACATTCTCAGGAAGGAAATCTTCACCAATACCTTCGGTTATGTATGGATAAATCTCATCCTTATCAAACTCCCCGGTTCGCTTGTATTTCGTAAATACGGAACCATAAGAATCAATTCCGATTATTTTAATATCGGGATTCTGCTCTTTGAGATATTTCCCTGTACCAGAAATCGTACCGCCCGTTCCCGCTCCGACTACCAAATGAGTGATTTTACCTTCTGTTTGTTCCCAAAGTTCGGGTCCTGTTTGCTCATAATGGGCTTGAGCGTTACTCGGGTTATCGTATTGGTTGGGTTTCCATGCATTAGGAATCTCCTCTGCTAATCGGGAACTCACGCTGTAATAACTTCGTGGGTCCTCGGGTTCTACATCGGTTGGACAAACAATCACTTCGGCGCCAAACGCCTTAAGCGCATCTACCTTTTCTTTACTTTGTTTATCTGTCGTGGTAAAAATACAGCGATACCCTTTGATCACAGCCGCAATGGCTAGCCCCATACCCGTATTTCCACTGGTTCCTTCAATGATCACACCTCCAGGCTTTAATGCCCCAGATTCTTCGGCATCTTCTATCATCTTCAGTGCCATTCTATCTTTGATAGAATTACCGGGATTCGTAGTTTCCACTTTTGCCAATACCGTACATGGAAAATCTTTCGTTAATTGATTGATTTTCACCAATGGTGTATTGCCTATGGTTTGGAGTATGTTTTCATAGATAGCCATTGCTGCAAAATTACTCTCCACTCTTGGCTTTTCCGAATTATGTATTTCTAATCGAGTTAATAAAGGCCCTTAGCACCTTTTAGCCTATTTTTGAGCAGCATGTCGCTCCCATCGGTTTGTATTGTTATTCCCTGTTACAACGAAGAAAATCGTCTTGACCTAGGCTATATCGGTGACTTTTTAAAGAAATTTAAAAGTATTTCCATCCTATTAGCTAATGATGGCAGCACAGATAACACCGAAAATGTAATCACCGACTTTATTAACCTAGAATCAAGTCAAAGCATCAGCGAGCGATTGCATTACCTACATTTTTTTAAAAATCAAGGCAAAGCAGAAACGGTACGATGTGGAATGTTATTTGCTGCCAACAAATCATTAAATCGTCCCAATACCGACTTTTATTTTAGCGGAAACAAGCCTGATACATGCGATTATATCGGTTTTTGGGATGCAGACATGGCCACTCCTTTAGAGGAAATTCCTTGGTTCTTTGGCTTTAAGAGAAGCGAGCATCAGATATTATTGGGGTCCCGCTTGGCCATTTTGGGTTCCAATATCAATCGCACAAGATTTCGTTTTTTAACGGGAAGGATTTTTGCCACCATCATCAGCTTTGGATTATCATGGAAAGTGTACGATACCCAATGCGGCGCCAAAATATTCCATCCTGACTATCTTGAGGTATTCAACAAACCATTCTACACCAAATGGTTATTTGATGTAGAAATTTTACTTCGGTTAAAACAACAGTATGGAGAAGAAATCATGGAAAAAGTAGTTGAAATCCCAGTTCGCAATTGGTCTGATATCGATGGATCTAAAATCAAGTTCACCGATTTCCTAAAAGTCCCATTCCAAATTTTAAGATTATTCAGACATTACAGGAAATCTCGAACTAAACTTCATTAGTTACCTATCCGCGATAGCCTGGGTAATCTGCATTAAGTGATGTTCTCCATGCCATGCATATAATGCTATTATCTGCCCGAGGGATACGGGTAACTCTTTTCCTGGCATTTTAATGGATAACGGTAGATATTTCTCGGGTTTCTTCAAACACTCCAATAATAACAAACTCCATCTTTGGTGCAGACCGAGTAAAATCATGAAACTCGCTTCTTGATGAAAATCCCCATCCTCTGAACTCCCCCATGCATCTTGATCGTATAACTGTATTTCAGATTGATCTTGATGAATGATATGCTTGGTTCGAATAAATCCATTCATATGAGAATCTGCCAAATGATGTATAATACGACGGACATTCCATCCACCCTCTCGGTAAGTTTTTGTAAAGTCTTCCTCTTTTAGTCCGTTCATTAACTTAGCGAGCTTATTTGGAAGTTCCTTTATTGCTACCACAGACTGTAGCAACTCCTCTAGAGAATAATCTTTATCCCAATCAAATAAATCTGACATCCTTAATAATTATTAATCAATCATACTAAAGCCAGTATATGGCTGAAGCACCTCGGGTACCATAATACCATCTGCGGTTTGATTGGATTCCAAAATAGCCGCCACAATTCTTGGTAGCGCAAGGGCACTGCCGTTCAATGAGTGCGCAAGTTGTGCTTTTTTATCGGAACCTTTAAAACGGCAACGTAACCTTCTCGTCTGGAAGTTTTCAAAATTACTCACCGAACTACATTCTAGCCACATCTCTTGGGCAGGACTCCATACTTCCATATCATAAGTTTTTGCACTTGTGAATCCCATATCACCCCCGCATAATAACAATACACGGTAGTGCAATCCTAATTTTTGCAGCAATGATTGAACATAGCTAGACATATCCTCTAATACATAATAACTAGAATCGGGGTGAACAATTTGTACAATTTCAACCTTATCGAATTGATGTAATCGATTCAATCCTCTCACATGAGCCCCATAACTACCTGCTTCTCTTCTAAAACAGGGAGTGTAGCCACAGGATTTAATCGGTAGTTGATCTTCCTTCAGCATTTCATCCCTAAACATATTGGTAATGGGCACTTCGGCTGTTGGGATTAGATATAAATCATCCATACCCACGTGGTACATTTGACCCTCTTTGTCTGGAAGTTGTCCAGTACCATAACCACTGCTTTCGTTTACCAATAAAGGTGCCTGAATTTCTGTGTAACCCGCTTTACCTGCCTCGTTAAGGAAAAACTGGATTAAAGCGCGTTGTAGTATAGCTCCCTTTCCTTTATACACAGGGAAACCTGCTCCACTTACTTTTACACCTAAATCAAAATCGATGATATCGTATTTTTTTGCTAATTCCCAATGAGGAAGTGCGTTATCCGATAATTCAGGCTTAAAACCATGTAGGAGAACCTCTTTATTGTCTTCGGCTGCCTTTCCTGCTGGAACCGTGTCATGAGGAGTATTAGGAAGGGTTAAAATTGCTGCTTGCAGTCTCCCCTCCTTTTCATCAACCTCGGCTTGCAATGATTTGATTTCTTGCTTCCATTCAGATGTTTTGGCCTTGATAGATTCGGCTTCGTCTTTTTTACCTTCCCGCATCAACTGACCTATTTTGGAAGCCGCTTGGTTACTCTCTGATTGCACACGCTCCAGTTCTGTTCTAATCCCCCGAGATTCAGAATCTAATGCTAGAATTTCGTCGACAGAAGATTGGACATCGAGCCCTCTTTTCTTGAGTTTTTCGATAATAAGACTTGAATCGGAGCGTAAATCTTGAATGGATAACATAATTCAATTGCAAAAATCAGTAAAAAAGATAGAGATATTTAAACTTTTTTTCTAGTTTGGCAAAAGATGTCTGCTCGGTTCTCTAAATATCTCTTAATCATAATTTCATTGTTATTGGGAAGTCAGGTTGAACTCGCTGGACAATCCAACAAAAGAGAAATTCTTGGAATATGGCTAAATCAAGAAGGCACTGCTAAAATCAAATTAAGCACTCACCCGGTCCATAAGGATAGAATTCAAGGAAAAATAGTTTGGCTCAAACATCCCAAAAGAAATGGAAAAGTCAAGGTTGATATCAACAACCCAAACGAAAAATTGAGAAATAGAAAAATGTTAGGGTTAACAATCATGAAAACCTATCGATATAATCCCAAAGAATCGATATGGGAAGGTGAAATTTATGATCCTGTTTCAGGGTTAACCTATGATTCTTATCTCCTTAAAAAAGAGAAGAAACTTAAGTTACGTGGATATATTGGCTTTGAATGGATTGGAAGAACCGCGATTTGGACGCCATCCTCTCTTAACTAACTTTTAAAGCTTCTCAATCCCAAGACCTGCTGCGATTTGATCAGCATATTGAAGGGACGCGGCCAAGGTATTGTCAACCCTTCCGTCTAGAATAGCTTCCCTGACCTCTGTTTTGATCTCACCAATGTATTTGGGGTTGTCAATTTTAAATCTTTGAATGATATGGTTTCCTGTGAGAATAGGTTGCCAGTTACGTAATTCATCCTTTTCCCTAACCTCTTTGATTTTTGCCTCTACCACCTTAAGGTTTTCAATATGCCTTGCTACTTTATGTTTGTTCTTCGACGTAATATCACATCTACATAAAATCATGAGGTCATCAATATCCTCTCCAGCTTCGACAATCAATCTGCGAACTGCACTATCGGTAACATGTTCCTTAGATAACACAATCGGCCTTAGATGCATGGCAACCAGCTTTTCGACATACCGCATTTTCTCATCAAGGGGAAGACGCAATCTTCGAAATATCTTTTTTACCATTCTCGATCCACGATCCTCATGCCCGTGAAATGTCCACCCATGATTCGGCTCGAATCGTTTGGTTACTGGTTTTGCAATATCATGAAGAATCGCTGCCCAGCGTAGCCATAGCGAATCACTAAGGTTACACACATTATCTAGCACCTGTGTTGTATGATAAAAATTATCCTTGTGGGATTTCCCTTGTATGGTTTCTACTCCTAGTAAAGCGACAAACTCGGGAAAGAACCGCTCCAATAATTTCGATTTCAAGAGTAAATCAAACGCTACAGAGGGCGTTTTACCTAAGATTATTGCATTGAATTCATCTGAAATACGCTCTTGAGAAACAATATGAATTCTTTCGGCATTTCGACAGATTCCATCCCAGGTAGTGGGCTCAATTTTGAAACCCAATCTTGCTGCAAACCGTATCGCTCTTAGCATTCTCAATGGATCATCCGAAAATGTAATATCGGGATCGTTAGGTGTACGAATCAGTCCATCTTGAAGGTCTTGAATACCATTAAAAGGATCTAATAATTCCCCGAAATCATCGGCATTGAGCGATAGGTACATGCTATTTATGGAGAAGTCTCTTCGTTGTTGATCATCCGCTAGACTTCCATCCTCAACTATGGGTTTCCTTGAGTCTCTTCGGTAACTCTCTTTACGGGCACCAATGATTTCTATAACCCAATCTTCTGTTTTGATTTGTGCCGTGCCAAAATTTTTAAACACCGAGATGTGCTTATTCTCAGATTTTATCAACTCAAAATAATGTTGGGCAAATGGCACCCCAGAGCCAATAACCACCACATCTATATCCTTACTTGGTGTTTTAAGCATAAGATCTCGTACAAATCCTCCTACAACATAAGCCTTCACATCGCATTCTGCAGCGGCTTGAGATAGTTGTTTAAAAATCGGATGATCCAATGCTTGCATTTACAACAAAGATAGCGACCTCAAAACGGAATACTTACCTCTATCCTTATATTTGTATGGTGTACTCCAAGAAGGGCATTTTCTGGTTTATTCTGATCGCATATTCGCTGTTACGAGTGTTTTTTCTCCCTGTTGAATTTACCGGAGACAGTTATGGTTATTTGTGTGAGGTATTGAAAGACGATTTGTGGAATTCTCATCATTTACTGCATAAGTCCTTCCTAAAAGAAATACTGCTATTGGGATCTCCATATGCACTTTGGCAAGACCCTATGACCTACTTATCCGTCATCAATGTAATCATTGGACTTGCGTCACTCTTGGTTCTAATGAATATCCTTGAGTACCGAAAGTGGCCATATACGCGTATTTACCTGGCACTGTTACTCGTCGGAGGAAGCTTCGTATTCCTTAAATATTCGCATGAAAATGAAACGTATATTTTACCTGTATTGCTTTCTTTGATTGGTTCAAGACAGTTTGAAAGAGGTAAAATCATACAATCTGCACTTTGGTTAGGTCTAGCCACCTTATTCCATCAAATACATTTTTTTTGGCTTTTGGGCTTATTATTCCCATACAAGGAATTCAAAATACCCAAATCATATGCACCATTACTTATTGCATTATTCATCCCAATAGGAGTGTATCTCGGTTTAGCTCTGTATCTCGATTTATCCTTAACAAACCTATTATTTCATGATGCAACTCAAGGCTTGGTGCAACTCACTCCAGACCTAAACAATCTCAAATTCACTGGAATAAACCTTATCCGTATTTGGATCTTTGGCCACGGTGATTTGTCACTCTTTTGGAATTTTTGGAACCCTTACTTATCGGGATTTGCGCTTTTAACCATTTCATTTGGATTAATCGGGTTGTTGGTATTTTTGAGAGAATCCGATTGGAAATTCGCTCGGATGAATTGGATTCAATCCTATATCGTCGTGGGCCTATTACAACTTGCCTTCGCCTTTTACTCCGTTGGTAATATCGAGTTCATGGTTATGATTCCTTTCATTGTCATTCTATCCATGAAATCCGCAAACTGGCTAGATAACACCTTGATGCTCGGAATGACCTTATTACTTTGGAACACTAGTCAGTTCATCTTACCCATGTCCAAAACCCAACCAAATAGGTTAAATGACAAAATCACTCTGCTAAAGCGTTTTTCAAATAATCAGGCGGTCACTCCTATTTGGACCAGCGAATCCGCATTATTGGCCAATTACAACGAGTATTACTCAAGCAAAATGGGCGATAGCACGCATTTTTCATTCCATCAATTACAAGATTCTCTACCTAATTCTGGATTGGTTCTTATCGAAAAAAATGGACGACTAAATCGTGCTCAAATGATGTTCCATGACAATGCTCTACAAGCCAAAGCACACTGGAAAAGATTATATAGAGATACAGGGATAACAGGAACGCTCACCCTGTACGCAATTCCTCAATTTACGAACTCAAGTGAGTAACGTCGGGAATCATATTGAGGTTTTGATCTTTAACCTCGTAGATGGTTCCTCCAAATTTTTGAATTAGTCGATAATCATGCGTTGCCATCAATATAGAAGTTCCTTCACTGCAAATTTTCTGTAACAGGGCCATTACTTCATCACTTACCGTGGGATCTAAACTGCCCGTTGGCTCATCTGCCAACACCAACTTAGGTTCGTTCAATAAGGCCCGTGCAATCACCAAGCGCTGTTGTTCTCCACCGCTAAGTTCTGCAGGAAATTTATATCCTTTATTTTCTAAACCAACCACCTGAAGCACTTGTTCACAACGCGCAATCATGACATCTTTTTTCTTCCAGCCAGTTGCTTTCAACACAAATAATAGATTATCTATTGCCGATCGATCATTAAGCAATTGAAAGTCTTGAAATACAATACCTAGCTCCCTTCGTAAATATGGTATTTTTGATTCTTTAAGTCCGTTCATTTCAAATCCACCTACCTGAACTTTGCCCTCTGTAACGGGTATTTCACCATAAAGAGATTTTAACAACGTAGATTTACCTGCTCCGGTTCTTCCGATTAGAAATACAAATTCACCTGGATGTACTGTCAAGTCAATATCTTTAAGGATAGGCACTCTACCTTGACACAAGGTGGCATTTTCGATCTTAATAGGTTCTTCCACAGTTCAAAAGTAAACCTTTCAAATAGTAGTCTATACACATCCCTACTATACTGTCTAAATGGTTTAACGGATTTCCCAATCGATAGGTTCTTTGCCCAGTTTCAAAAGGAATTCATTGGCCTTATGAAAATGACCACAACCAAAAAATCCGCGATGTGCAGACAATGGACTTGGATGAGGTGCCGTTAACATTAAATGACCACGGTCTTTCGGAATGAATTTCGTAATTGACTGCGCTTTATTTCCCCAAAGCATAAATACCAAGTTATCCTTGGTATTAGCTAAGTATTTCAAACATGCCGATGTGAATATTTCCCATCCTAAATTAGCGTGGGACAATGGTTTATTGGCCTCAACCGTTAAAATCGAATTCAATAAAAAAACTCCTTGATTTACCCAACTACTCAAATCACCATGAGAAACTTCTGCTAATAGCTTCTCTCGCACTAATTCTTTATACATATTCCTCAATGAGGGAGGAATGGGAACATGTTTTTGTACGGAAAAAGACAGCCCGTGTGCCTGCCCCTCTCCATGGTAAGGATCCTGCCCAATTATTACGACCTTAACACGATCGATATCGCAACGCTTGAAAACTTGTAATACGTCTTCTTGAGGTGGATAAATTGTTGCTGACTTACGCCAATCCAACAACCGATTCTCCATCTTCTTTAATGCTTCTAAATGTTGCTCGGCTTCAAAGAATGTATACCAATCCGAATCCTTAGATAATCCAAAAGGCATTAGGTGAGTAAGTCTTCTAACTCGTGAACGTCGATATTGTTGAGTAAGGTATCCTCGTCGGGTATGATACTCTCCGCGAGTTTGGTTTTCTTCTGCTGCAGGGTAAGGATTTTTTCCTCTATGCTATTCTTGGTGATAAACTTGTAGCTCATCACCGTCCGGCTTTGACCGATACGATGAGCCCTATCTTCAGCTTGTTTCATAGTAAAAGGATTCCACCAAGGATCCGCTAAAAACACGTAATCCGCAGCGGTTAAATTTAAGCCACTGTTACCTGCTCTTAAACTGAGTAAAAAAACCTTGATACCATCGGATTCTTGGAATTTTTCAATTTGATCTGCCCTATCTTGTTCATCCATAGAACCATCGAGATAACAATATTCAATATTGTGCTCTTTAAGCATCTCTCCAATATTCTTTAGATAGCCAACAAACTGAGAGAACAATAAGATTTTATGTCCGTTTTCGATGGCTCTTGTCAGCATGAAACGGATTTCTTCATCCTTTCCACTACTACCCTCGTATCCGCCATCTTTTAGAACTGGATTTAACGCCAATTGCCTCAAGTGCATCAAGCCATTAAAGATTTTCAACCTCGATTTATTGATTCCCACCTGATTCACATGAGAGAGAATTTCATTCCGGTATTGACTCTTCACTTTTTCATAAAGCTCCGCCTGTCCTTCATTCATCTCACAATAGTGAATCTTTTCTACCTTAGGAGGAAGATCCTTCATCACCTGACCTTTGGTTCTCCGCAATACAAACGGATCGATAAAACGCTTTAGTTCTGAGGTTTTTCTCTCGTTCCCTCCTTTTTCAATGGGCTTAATGAATTGTTTATCAAAGTAGGTATAGCTACCCAATAAACCAGGGTTCAAGAAATTCATCTGCGACCAAACATCTGCGAGTGTATTCTCAATAGGTGTACCTGTTAATGCTACTCTATTTTTTGATTTTAGCTTTAACAGATTTCTCGCAGTTAGGGATGATGGATTTTTAATTGCTTGGCTTTCGTCAAGAACCACACAGCGATATTCAAACTTTTTAAGTAATTCAATATCATTCCGTAAGGTACCATAGCTCATGATAACCAAATCAACCTCAGGAAATTCCAAGAGTTTTTTCTGACGTTGAATTCCATTGTAGATTACCGTTCGAAGGTTTGGAGCAAACTTTGCTGCCTCTGATTTCCAATTGTATAACAATGACTTAGGGCAAACCACCAACGATGGACCATTCCAATAAGTATCATCAAAATCTAAGGTATCAATCCACTTTTGAATGGAAGCCTCATCAGGAACTTGCATTCCAGCCTTTCGCAGTTCATTGAATTCATTGGCATAATGCTGAATCACCGCCAACGTTTGGATAGTCTTACCCAAACCCATGTCGTCAGCAAGTAACGCGCCTAAACCATTTTCCAGTATAAACCTGAGCCAATCGTAACCTTGTTGCTGATACTCACGCAATTCAGCTTGGAAACCTTCGGGAAGTTCAAATCCAGGGACCCCTTGATTTGCGATGGTTTCAACCCAGTCAGAAGAAGGTAATTCTTCTTCCATGTATTCTTCTAACTCCTCAAGTAATCCTAAATGGATTTTCTTGATTCGCATTCCTTCGTCAGTTTCCTCAGAAAAGTTGATCACTTTCGCAAATCGAGTAAACCATTCCTCAGGGAGAATGGCAACACTACCATCTGGAAGAATAAACTCCTTTTTCTTTTGGAGGATATTGGTTCGTAGACGTCTAAAGGGTATCTCAAATGTGCCGAATTTCACGATGGCCATTACATCAAACCAATCCTCCGATTGATTGACCTTTACCTTCAACTCAATTTGCCCGAGGTAGTACTGAAGATCGTGGAAATCTTGTTTAACCGTAAATCCAGCTCGTTCTAAAGCCATTTGATTGGTGTTAACCCACTCAATTAAGGCATAATTATTTTCTGATTCTTGACCCGGGATTTGAAATATACTTCCTTGACCAAACTCCAAGCCCAACTCCTTTAAGATTTTGATCTTTTCATTCTCAATCTGGTAAGATCGTTTGATACGGTGGAAGGTATGTTCTCCTTTTTCTGAAACAATATTTACATTCACACGCTTATCGACATGATAAGGGAATTGCCAATCACCGTATTGAAAATAAAGAACCGCTTGAGGAGCCTGGTCCGTTAATCTACTGATGTTAAGTACTGGCTTTACGTTAAGCTTTTGTGTAACAATCGAGAACCCTTTGGCAAATACGTCGTGATTTTCGAGCAGGGGAAGAACAAATTTATTGAGATAAACCTCCTCCTGTTTGGGGTCAATGTGAATATATTTCTTTTGGAAAAACGGCTTTATCTTATTGCCATCTATATGCTTGAGGAAGAAATGTAATCTGTCAGGAGTAAGCAACCAAGCGGGCTTACCCACCAAAAGAACCGAATCATTCTGATAAATGGAGACTTTCTCATCCTTGTGTCGTAAGGTTACAAAGTAATTCATCCCCTCCTCATTTCGACGGAAATGAAATAACACGGTAGTGGGTTCATTGCTAAACTGAAGCCTTCTACCCATTGGTTCTCCTAAATTACCTGCCCAGTATAAGGGATAGTCCTGAATGATTTTTAATAAGTCGACTAGTTGAGATTCTACGTATTGTCTAACTAGCTTTTTGACATCATCTGTATAAAATTTTGCGAAGTAGTCCGTGGCACGGAGCTTTTTATTACCCGTATAGAATTTCTTAATAATCCTGTCTACCTCGTAATTCTCAATAATATCAACTGCTTTCTTTTGGTTATCATCCAAACCAAAATAATCCGTATTCTGCTTCCTTATTTTTTGATACGTTAAAGAAGGATTCCCATTATCAAGCAGTTGAACTGCGTTCGCTTCTACAATCATCCCAAAATGGACATGATCTACAAAGGTGAAAACGACTTCAAAACTTTTTGTATTTACAACTTCCATACAGCACTTTTGTGCGAAACTCCTTGCAATATACCCACGAGGAAATGGATTCCCCGATTTTGTCTAGGATTTTTCATAAACAAATTGTCAGATAAAAATTAAATCACGATAAAAATGAATCGTTACGAGGATATTCATCGCACCTGGGAACATTTGAACGATCCACAAACTCCTTGGTACACCAATCTCAGCAATGCGGCCGCTCTGCTAAAAGAAAAACTCGATTGTTGGTGGGTTGGCTTTTATTTGGTTGAAAACAACATCCTAAACCTCGGGCCATTTCAAGGCCCAACAGCCTGTACCACGATAGAAAAAGGACGTGGGGTTTGCGGGACAGTTTGGGAATTAAAAAAGTCACTTATTGTTGACAATGTGCACAAATTCAAGGGGCATATTGCCTGCAGTAGTGAATCAAATTCAGAAATTGTGATCCCTATGTTTCATAACAATAAAATCTGGGGTGTTCTTGATATTGACAGTACGGAATTTGCTGCTTTTAACGAGCAAGACCGCATTGAATTGGAGAAATTTTGTGCATCTTTGAATAGATAGAGCTATGGAAGCAACGGCCAAGAAACAAAAAAACATTGCCATTCTCATCGTTGTGGCATCCCTAGGTTATTTCGTTGATATTTACGATTTAATCCTATTTAACATCATTAAAAAAGAGAGCTTAAACAGTCTTTCTATTGATTTCTTAACCAACGAAACGGTATTATTCCGTTGGCAAATGGCGGGTATGTTGCTGGGTGGTTTGTTTTGGGGGATTTACGGAGATAAAAAAGGTCGAGTGAGCGTGCTTTTTGGCAGCATACTAATATACAGTATCGCCAACATCGCCAATGCCTTTGTCACAACACTAGAGGCATACAAGGTGTGGAGATTTATTGCAGGTTTAGGATTAGCTGGTGAACTAGGAGCCGCCATCACCCTTGTTTCAGAACTGATGCCCATCAAGAAAAGAGGTATCGGTACCATGATCATTGTAACCTTTGGCGCATTAGGTGCCGTTGTCGCTTTTTTTGTATCCAACAAAGGCGAATGGCTGGGATCGATCATTCAGGAATTAACAGGAAAACCAGTGGCAAACTGGCAGGTCGCCTACATCGTAGGTGGATTATTGGGCTTAGTTTTACTCGTGTTACGAGCAGGTACATTTGAAAGCGATATGTTTAAAAAGCTCGAAACCGATGATGGCGTTAAACGCGGTAATTTTTTCCAATTATTTTCAAGTAAGAACACTTTTTTGAAATACCTAGCGTGCATCCTAATTGGACTTCCCGTATGGTTTGTTGTTGGTATACTAATCGCCTTAGCTCACCGCTTCTTACCCGTAATAACCGGAAGCGAAGCTATTATGGAACAAGTAGCCACAAAAGAACTGATTCTTTGGAGTTATGTGGGTTTATCTGCTGGTGACTTTTTATCGGGACTACTCTCCCAATGGATGCAAAGCCGTAAAAAGGTAATTCTCATCTACTTAGTCAGTATAATAATCATCATGAGCTTGTATTTGTACGGACCTGTAGGTTCTGCAAACTATTATCGTGTTTTATCCTTACTACTTGGAATAAGCACCGGTTATTGGGCTCTGTTTGTCACCAATGCGAGTGAACAGTTTGGAACAAATATCCGCAGCACGGTGGCGGCAACAGTGCCTAATTTTGTAAGAGGTGGTGTTTTATTGATTACTTGGAGTTACGAATATTTCGAAACAGCACTTGAATCAAGCATTCACTCCGCTATGTTGGTCGGAATTATTTGTGTAGCTGTTGCAATATGGGGTACTTTGCGAGTGGAAGAGTCCTTCCATAAAGATTTGAACTATTACGAATAGCCCCCTTGCGCTCCAACAAAAAACTCTCCTTTATTGAACAAGTCGTTTACGCGATTTTAAGTGATGCTCGAAAAGGCGCATTAAACGTCAATCGTGTTTACGCTAGGATTCCTTCCGATGCACTAATAGAAAAAGACCAGGTTTATAAAGCCCTGTTATCATTAGTTAATAAAAAGAAAGCTACCCAACCAGCGAAAGGCCAATTCAAAGCAATAACCTACGGAAACCTTTTGAAAGGTACCGCAGTAGTAAATAAAAGGGGTGAATGGATGCTTGAAGACGAAAAAGGTGACTGGACAAGGCTTCCAGGTCGATACACCGAAAATCTATTACCTGGGGATATTATTGAAATAAGCTACTCACAAAGAGGAAAACGACTCGATCTTCAAGACTTAAATATCACTCAACGCGCTCAACCATTAATCACAGGGACCCTAGATGTTTTTGAGGGAAGCGCTTATTTACTCGCTCCAGAAAGTGGACTTCCAGATATCGAAATAAAAGAGGAAATATCGGAAGAATTCGACGGTCACAAAGCCAAGGTAAAAGTATTGAACTACCCTAAGAATGGCCGTTACCCCATCGGTGAAATTCAAGAAGTTTTCGGCTTACCAGGAGAACATGAAACAGAAATGCATGCAATTGTTTCCGAATTTGGTTTTTCCATGCATTTCCCAAAAAATGTAGAAACAGCAGCAAAAAATATCAACGAAGAAATTACCCTTCACGATTATCGTGAAGATTTTAGAAACATTACCACATTCACCATTGATCCTGTAGACGCTAAAGATTTTGATGATGCGCTTTCCATTCATGAGTTAAAAAATAGGAACATTGAAATTGGTGTTCATATAGCCGATGTAGACCACTATGTAAGTATGGGCTCCGATATTGACAAGGAGGCAGCTGAACGTGCTACTTCTGTCTATCTCGTGGATAGGACTATTTCCATGCTCCCAGAGAAATTAAGTAACGACTTATGTTCGCTCAAGCCTCATGTGGATAGATATTCATTTTCAGTAGTTCTGGTTTTTAATTCAGAATACGAATTAATCGACCATAGAATCAGTAAAGGAGTGATTCACAGTGATCATAGATTTTCTTACGAGTCGGCACAAGAAAACCTCATATCGGAGTCTGGTGAATATTTCGAAGAACTTAAAAAACTCAATAACATAGCTGAGCACCATGAAAAAATCAGGTATGATAACGGTGCCCTGAAATTTGAATCCAAGGAGTTGAAATTCGAATTAGACGATCAAAACCTTCCTACTAAGGTCATTGAAAAAACAAGGTTCGAGACGCATAAACTGATTGAAACGTTTATGCTACTTGCCAATCGCGTCATTGCCGAATATGTTTTAAAAAAGAACACGCCTCCCCCACCATTTATCTACCGAACACACGACGAGCCACCGGCAGACAAACTCATTGAGTTTGCCAAGTTTTGTAAACTTATGGGTTACCCCATTCATATTGATAACGAGAAGGTTCTTCGAAAATCATTCAACTCCTTATTGGAAAGAACAAACGGAAAGCCCGAGCAGGAATTACTCCAACAAATGTCCATTCGGACCATGGCTAAAGCGGTGTATACGGGTCAGAAAACAAGCCATTTTGGATTGGCATTCCCTTTTTATACCCACTTCACGTCTCCTATCCGTCGATATCCTGATTTATTAGCGCATCGCATGTTGTTTAAATATCTACAGAGCGACTTTGCAACCAAGCCGTATACTAGCGAAGAAATTGAAGCCATTGCAAAACATTCTAGCAATCGTGAACAACAGGCTTCAGATGCCGAAAGAGCCAGTGTAAAATATAAACTCACAGAACTCATGCAGCAATATGAGGGACAACTGTTTGAGGCGAAGGTTAGTGGGATCACAGAATGGGGTATTTATGCCACCATTAGTGAGTTCCACGCCGAAGGATTAATTCGCTTAAGAGATATTCGATTTGACCATTTCCAATTCATCGAATCCGAGCGAAAGGTAAAAGGAAGAAAATCAAAACGCACATACCAAATGGGCGATTACCTCCATGTCAAAGTGAAGAAAGCAAATACCGAAAATCGTACCATTGATTTGATATTAGTAGAATAATGAACCAAGATATCATCGCTTTACAAAAACAATACCTCACGTATTTAGAGCAAAATCCATTTACCGGAAATCCTGCAAACTTGTATGATTCAATGAATTATATACTTTCCCTTGGTGGAAAAAGGGTTCGCCCTCTCCTTGTTCTTTTGGGAAGTCAATCAGGAAAAGGGAATATAGACGATGCCCTACCGCTGGCTCACATGATTGAGGTATTTCATAATTTCAGTTTGGTTCATGATGACATTATGGACCATGCAGATGTTCGGAGAGGTCAACTCACCGTGCATAAAAAATGGGATGAGCCCACCGCTATACTCTCAGGTGATAACTTGCTTGTGAAAACCATTGAATTATGGAGAAAGTATAATGGACAAAACGCTTTAGAGATATTGGATTGTTACCTAAAAACTGCAACTGAGGTTTGTGAGGGTCAACAAAAAGATATGGACTTTGCGATGGTATCGACGCCAGTAACTGAAAATGATTATCTCGAAATGATACGAGAGAAAACAGCTGTTCTATTGGGTGCTGCGCTAAAAGTTGGTTTCTTAAGTACAAATTCAAATCCCGAACACGCGGATACATTTTATGATTTTGCCATTCAAACTGGAATGAGTTTCCAAATGATGGATGACTATTTGGATAGCTTTGGTGATGGTGAACTAACCGGCAAGAAGCAAGGAGGTGATATCTTGGAAGGAAAAAACACCTGGTTAAAGATAAAATCCCATGAAATGAATGATGCCAAAACCCTTGATTTATTCAGTTTGCAAGGTCAAGAACGTATCGATGCAGTGGTATCCTTTTGGAAGGAAATAAATCTAGATAAGCAAATTCGTGAGCGTGCGCAGAACTATTACAACAATAGCATGGCTGATCTAGATCAAATTAAAAAATGGGGCTATGATACAACCCTATTGGCATCCCTCAGCGAGTGGCTTCTGGGTCGAACCAATTAATGTAAAACCATCACGGTACCTGTTTTTTGATAGGTTTTATCATCCCAACCATCAAAGGTTAGTAACCAAGCATATACACCATCAGGTATTTGTTGTTCATTGTACACTCCGTCCCATTGCTTTTTCTTGGCTGATGATTCCCATATTTTCTTTCCCCAACGGTCAAATACTTTCATTTGGTAATTTTTTACAAATAGGGGGAAGGTTCCCCAAACCTCATTTATGCCATCATTATTAACTGTAAATGCATCAGGGACCCATACTTCAGGAGGTTGAATCAAATAGACCCAGTTACTTTCGGTTTGAGCTTGATAATCAATTTGACTACCCACAATTTTTTCTTTACCCGTTACTCGATATTCATACCCTCCCCAATCGTAATCTAGGTCGGCATCTCTATAAATGGAATCCTTTTGAATAATTATTGACTGAAAATTTATTTGGCCGTCATGCCTGCGTTCTAAATTCCATTGATCTACCCCATTTTGCCAACCAAGGTAAGATTGCCAATTCAAATCAAAATAATAATCTGGCCACTCTTTAGTGCTTCCTCTCAGCACCACATTACAGGCTGGATTAGACGGCTTGCTTATATGTCCGCATTTGTCTATCACCACTATTTCATAACAAAACGATTCTCTATCAACGTTAAAACTTGAATCTTTCAGGTCGGTTTTTGTAGTGTAAAAATCAGGCTTATCAAAATTCCGAACTGCACCCCTCGGATACTTATAGACTTCATATTCCTTTAAATCGGGCTCATCAGACGGCGTCCATTTCAACTCAACATACCGATCATTATTAACCGTTGCTTCAATCATGTGTACGGAGGGAACCGGAGTATTAAGTTCGGCAATTGTGCACCACTTGTAGGGAGAGGGAACCCTTTTACCACAAATATTGACAGATATTAACTGATAGCAGTAATTGTTTAAATGTGGATCAATAATTCCATCATCTATATAGAATCCCTGCTTATTTGATCGGATGGTATCTAATGTTTCTACTGTACCATCTGGGTTGGTTCTCTCCAAAAGCCAGTAATCAAAATATTCTTCATTCTCAGTGGCATCAGGCCATTCTACACGCATTCTATCGCTTTGACGCTCGTAAATCACACAAATGGCTTCGGGTGGTAAGACTGGAGGTGGCTCATTTACCAAAATTTTTATGGTGGAGAATATGGTATCCGCTTGTGGGCAACCACAATCCGCAACCATCAATTCAATTTCTAATGTATCACTGAGAACTGAACCACAAAGCGTTGGCCAAAACACCCGTAAGCTAGCTTCTCCAATTCCTTCTGTTGAGGTTATCTGTGGAGTGTCGATTCCCAAGTACGCGGGTAAATTCAAAATACGTACAAAAATCCTGAGTGTATCAAATAAATCTGGATCCGTAGCTTTTACCGTTATATCAATAAGGTCATTAGCCACCACCTCTATAAAATCAGCCTGAATCAATGGCTTTTGATTCAGATTTTCAAAATCGATTTTGAACAACGCATTGTTACAATTGGGGCTGGGCATATTAGGACTATATACGCCTGGTGTCGTAGGGTAAACTCCGTTTTGTCTACATCCCCCACACAGACTTTGGTAAATAATCCCTTTTTTATCAAATCGGCTGGTACCTCCATCCACGTGTTCTTCCGCTTCAGAATCAAATCGAGAAATACCACCAAAGTATGTTGCAAATGCCAAGTCATACATGTCTTTGGCAAATACAGCAATGTAGAAATCGCTACCGTCCGTTTGTTTTTGAATCGCATCCGGAGTAATGGGTAAGTTTCGAGTATTCCCCCTATTTCGATGGGTTTTCTCATTTCCGTTAAGTACATCATATAGGGCTGAATTTGTATTTCCACCCCAACCCGAAATAAATATGCGTTCACAGCGATCTACTAAGAATGCGGAAGGACTCAAATTTGGTTTAAGCCCGTTGGCACCAAATGTCGATTGCAAATCAATCGTACTTAAATCTCTGCTAAAACGAGTGATGAACTGCCCTGTGTTCCTATCATCGTGAAACCTTGCATTAATCCCGACGAAATTTCCTTCGGATTGACCATAGATATATGGCCGTCCATCGTTATCCGTTTGAACAAAATAAGCTTGGTCGTATAAACTCGTGCTGTGATACCGTCCATTAATGAATTCACCAGTGCTCTGATCAAAAGACAGCAACATGGCATCGGGGTAATTATTGATTTGTGAATTATTCAGCCACTTCGTTCCTCCGTATTGAGTTTGGAATCCCTTTGACATGGTTCCTCCTGCCGCAAACAAACGACCTTTACCATCTAAAGCCACACCGTAAATAGCATCAAATTGGTCGGTTGTGGTACCCACTACATGGGACCATTCCAATCGATCCAACTTGCCATTTAAACAATAAACAACCGCATTTGAGTTTTTGAAAACGTTGGGTTTACTATTGCTTACAGAGTGCGGAAAATCACTCGAATAGGTAACACCACCAATGTATACACGATCATCATCGGTGATAATTTCTCCTCGAAATTCATCCGCATAGTTATAAATAAGTGGAAATTCATTCACCGATCGAATAGACCGATCAGCACCCACACCATCCATTCCTAGTCCACCCACAAACGTACCACCTAACATATTCTGACCCAATGAATCTAGTTTTACCACAAAGAAATCGTAGTTCCCATTCCAACTATTATCGTATCCCGATTGCAACACAGGGAAATTTGATGATCTAGTCGTCCCCATAACGTACAAATTCATCATCGAGTCAACCACCATAGAATGGGGCTGCTCATTATTGAATCCCCCGAGATAAGTACAATAAATAAGATTCTTCCCATCTGGACTGAATTTTAATATGGCCGCGTCTCTACTTCCACCGTAACCTAGATTTTCGCTTACACCACCTCCAAATGTTACCTGCACTGCACCATTCGTCGCAGGTAATCCAAAGTCGAAAACCGTGCCACCCGCATAGGCATTCCCTCGTTCATCGTAGGTACCGGTGCATCCAAAATTATCAGCTAGTGAACCGCTATATGTACTGAAAACCAGTACAGGATCTATTAGCAATTGAGTACCCCTATTTCTTTTTGTGACTTCAGCCTTCTCCGTTTGTTTTGGGAAATTCAATCCTACAAGATCACCGTCGACATTGAATTTCATACCGATTTTTTTTGATTCTGCGTTAGAAATAAGATAAACCGCAGGGATTTTCTCCGTCCATAACAACTCATCTGTAATGGTTCGTATTTCTAATTCATCGCCCTCATTTACGCTAACAGTTGCACCATGATAACGTACTTTGATATCCTCAAACTTTCCGCTTGAAACAATCCAATTGTATTTAATACCCTGAACACCTGCAGATATTTCCAAATCAATTCCTGGATATACCTCCTCTATGATTAGGTAAGAATATCGTTTTAAGCCTGTAACCCAATGATCAGTGTTCCCTTTGAAATAATTATATATCGTTTTAGAAGAGTCTCCTTCGTGACGGATCTTTTGAGCTTTACCACCTACAAATTCCATCCAAACTTGATCGATATGTAGATGTTTTTGTTCAACCGTTTTATCGTGTAATGATTCCAATTCCTCCTCATCAAATCGTTGTACACGAAATCCATCTTCACAAACCCAAAATTGTATAGAATTGAGCACCGCCTTGGCTAGGACATTCTGGGGATATTGTCCTTTATTTAAGGTAAAAATGGGTTCTACGTTGCCTAATATTTGGCCATTTAAGGACAACAACATCACAACCAATATAATGCGTCTAAAAGCAATCAAACCCAAAGTATAGACGTAAATTTCGGTGTTTTTGTTTGCTCGCCCAAATAAGCAAATGGAACATTTAACTGGTAACTGACAGTATACACATATCACAGATGCTCTGTTTTGATTGTACTTTTGTTCGATGCGATTGATATTTTTCGGAACTCCAGAATTTGCTTCTACCTCGCTTAAAGCCATTGTAGACGCTGGTTTCAATGTGGTTGGTGTTGTTACTGCACCCGATAAACAAGCGGGAAGAGGTCGAAAAATTCAATCTTCACATGTGAAGGAAACCGCTTTAAAACTCGATATACCTGTTGCGCAACCTACAAATCTTAAAGCAGAATCTTTTCAAGAACAACTTCAAAAATGGAATCCAGACCTCGGTATTGTTATTGCTTTTAGGATGTTACCAGAAAAAGTTTGGTCATTTCCAAAATTAGGAACCGTTAATCTACATGGATCAATCTTGCCAAAATATAGAGGAGCGGCACCTATACATCATGCTATCATCAACGGTGAACGAGAAACTGGAGTAAGTACATTTTTCTTGAAACATGAAATCGATACAGGAAACCTCATCCAAACAGCTCAAATTGAAATCCCAAATGATATGAATACCGGCAAACTCCACGATAAACTGATGCATCTTGGAGCAGAAACCATGGTCAATACCATCAAACTGATTGCCAAACATGGGAAAGAAACTCCTAGCTTCCCTCAAGAGGAAATAACCGAAACAACTCCGGTTGCACCTAAACTAAATCGGGATTTCTGTGAATTAGATATTTCTCAAAATGCTGAGACTATTTATAATAAGATAAGAGGGTTGGCACCTTTTCCAGGAGCATGGATTAATTCTGAATTTGGAATCCTCAAAATCTATTCAGCTGAGATAAGTGATCATTCATCTTCAAATAAAGAACCTGTGTACGTCGAAAATCAGCATTTGTGGTTAAATAGCAAGGACCACCCACTCAAAATAATAGCGCTACAACCTCAAGGGAAACCCAAAATGGGGGCAAAGGATTATATCAACGGACTAAAAAATAAATCATGAAATATTTGCTTTTGTAAAGCAGAATCCCTTTATTGCATTTCAACAATCAAAACAAAACGCCTATAAGCTATAATAATACCTAACTAATTTTAGTCTTTTTTACTCAAACAAGGAGGTATTATTATGTCTACTACATTCATTAAGGATGGCGTTTTAATCAAACGTTATTTAGAAGGAAACACCGCGTCGTTCGAAACTTTAGTTGAGCGCCACAAAGATCGTATTTACGGTAGCGTTTATCACGTAGTGAAAGACGAATATCTTGCAGAGGACATCTTTCAAGAGACATTCATCAAAATCATTCGTAACATTCGTGCAGGAAAATATAATCACGAGGATAAATTTTTGCCATGGGCATTAAGAATTGCTCGAAATATGGCCATCGATTATATCCGTAAAACCAAACGGATGCCAACCATTGTTACCTCCGATGGGTCTGGTACAGACCTGTTTGAGACCATCAATATCCATGAAAAATCTCAGGAACAATTGATCATTGAAAATGAGGACCATAAAAGACTGCATTCATGGATTCATGCTCTACCTGCAGAGCAAAAGGAGGTACTGATACTTCGCAGTTATGCTAATCTAAGCTTTAAAGAAATTGCTGAAGTAACCCAATCAAACATCAATACCTGTATTGGTAGAATGCATTATGCTATCACCAATCTCCGGAAAATGATGGAAAAAAATTCTGTTAACGTAAAATAAACACCTAGGTTCGGCGTTATTCTCTTGTAAATAACGCCGAACTATATGGATAGAAACATTACTCAACAAGACCTAATACTTTATTTTTTTAACGAGTGTAGTGCAGAAATCCAGGATTACATTTCGCGCAATCTCAACTCTCATACAGAATGGCAGCAATGCCTCCTAGATCTACGTGAGATTCATTCAGAATTGACTGCTCCGGCAAAAAAAGGACCATCTCAAACAACGCTTAATATCATTATGGAGGAAAGTCTTCATCAGGAAGACCATTCCTACTGATAATCATATTAATTCCTTTGAAAGGAATCAACTATTTTCGTGGCTATGAGAATGGTGCCTAAACTAAACCTTGCTGATTTCACTCACGGAGACCAATTATCCCAACAAGCATTCGTACGTGCGCTGGGTGAAGCATACGAAGAAATAGGTTTTGTAGCCATTAGAAATCACGGAATCCCAAAAGAGGATCTCACAAAGCTATACCGAGCAGTTAAACAATTCTTTTCCCATCCTGAAGACCTTAAACTAACATACGATGATACCGCAGGTGGCGGTCAACGCGGCTATACAGGTTTTGGAAAAGAACACGCAAAAGACCGCAATGCAGGAGACCTCAAAGAGTTTTGGCATTTTGGTCAATTCGTAGATCCTGCAGACCCCAATCCTCCACAATATCCAGAGAATAAAGAAGTAAAAGAGTCTGAAGAATTCAATATCTACGGAAAGAAAATATACCAACATCTAGAAAAAACAGGAGGCATCATGCTTCAAGCCATAGCAGAATATTTAGGGCTGGATAGAAACCATTTTCACTCTATGGTCTGGAACGGTAATTCTATTCTTCGTGCAATCCACTACCCTCCCATCATGGAAGATCCCAAAGATGCCATCCGGGCTGGTGAACACGAGGATATCAACTTAATCACATTATTAGTGGGTGCTAGTGCCGATGGTTTGGAAGTACTTAACCGAAATAATGAATGGGTGGAAATTACAGAAGTTGAAGATCACATTGTTGTTAATGTCGGAGACATGCTACAGCGGTATACCAACGATAAACTCATCAGCACTACACATAGAGTCATCAATCCACCCAAAGAAAAATGGCCGGAACCAAGGTTTAGCATACCCTTTTTCTTACATCCGAGACCGGAAGCCCGATTGGATTGTCTGCCGTCATGCATTGATTCCGAAAATCCAAAAAAGTATGAAGACTGCAGCGCAAATGAATTTTTAATTCAGCGCTTAAAAGAAATCGGATTGATTTAAAGAAACAAATCTTTTAATTCCTGCGCATCGTCTGGCTTCATCTTTCCTGCAAGGATAAGCCTTACTTGTCGACGGCGGAGCGCGCCCTTGTATTTTTCTATCTCTTCTTCTGTTTCAGGGTCAATCGCAGGCGACTTTGCCGGTTTATGTCGAGAGTCGAGCGCTACAAATGTATAGTAAGCTTCATTTGACTTCAATTTTTCACCCGTAGGAATGTTCTGTGCATGAACCTGAATAAACACTTCCATACTCGAATTAAAGGATCTAGTGACGTAAGCCTCTAATGTTACAACATCTCCTAAACGAATTGGTTCTTTGAATGAAACACTATCTACTGACGCGGTGACCACAATTCGGTTACTGTGCTTTTGGGCAGACATAGCCGCACAAATATCCATCCAATGAAGAAGTTTCCCTCCCATTAAATTATTCAAGGTATTGGTATCGTTGGGCAATACCAATTCATTCATTTGCGTATATGAATCTTTGGGATTTTTGAATTCTGGTCTAGTCATAATGGGTACAAAAAAAGCCGTCTGTAGAGACGGCTTCAAAGTTAATCTTTTATAATGGTTTATGCCTCTGCTGTATTATCTACAGAAACGAAACTACGACCATCTTTACCTTTTCTAAATTGAACGATACCGTCGGTCAATGCAAAAAGTGTATGATCTTTACCCATGCCAACGTTTTCATTTGCATGGTGCTTGGTTCCTCTTTGGCGAACGATGATATTACCCGCTTTTACCGTTTGTCCTCCGTAAATCTTAACACCTAAGCGCTTACTATGAGATTCACGTCCGTTTTTAGTACTACCTGCTCCTTTTTTGTGTGCCATGATATGATTTGTTTATGCGGTTATGCTTTCAATTTTCAATTTCGTCAAAGAATGACGGAAACCGTTTCTTACTTTATATCCTTTTCTACGCTTCTTTTTGAAAACAATTACCTTGTCTCCTTTTCCATGCTCCTCAACGGTACATGAAACTTTAGCGCCTTTAACGGTTGGTGCTCCGACTTTAACTTTGTCACCACCAATCATTAATACTTTATCTAACTCTATTTTAGACCCTGCTTCGGCTTGAAGGCGATTCACGATAACGTGACCGTTTTCTTCTACACGATATTGTCTTCCGGCTATTTCAACTATTGCGTACATATGGCAAAAATGGTTTGCAAAAATAGGCAAAGTTTTTAGATTATTCAATGAATCAATAAAAAATCACAAATGATTATCGAGGCCTATTTACCATTCGACTTTATTAGACACTTCAAAAATATGTCGACAATGGCAATCCGTCAATAATGATATTTGTTTAGGATGAAAAAGAGTATCGCATGTCTTTTATTATGGGGCGCCATTCAACTTCAAGCGCAAGAAGAACGAACCTCGAGCTTTGATAATACTTCACGTAACGTTATATCCGGAACGGACCTCAAATTAATTCCTGCAAATAAGATTCGATTAGAGCCGGAAGTTCCACAATCAGAAATGCCTAAATTCCGATTAGACTTTTCCACTCCAAATTTCAACTGGAATACAAGAAAGTCTTTAATGACGGTTAAACCTGATATCATTAAAGAAGATTCTAAAGATAGTATCTACCTCTCAAATTATCTTCGATTGGGCGGTGGTAATAATGGCCATTTATTAGGGGAACTTTTTCTTTCTAACCGACCAAGCGCATTGTGGTCTTACAACTTAAGCGCCCTGCACCTACAAGGAAATACGCCAATCAATAATCAGATGGGGGCGCAAACCCGAATTCATATGGGAGGTTCCCGTTATTTTGATAACGCCAGCCTTAGTACTGAACTTTATTACCATCGTGATCATCAGACTTATTACGCGCAGGATGATAGCATGAGGAATGAAGGTAAAGAAGGAGTAATCTATGATTTAGCATCAGCGGGTAAGACAGCTGAGAATTACGGCATTCATATCGACTATCTCTTTTTAGAAAAGCGAAACATACCAGAGGTGCGTTGGCTCAATAACGTTAAAGTTTTTCAAACCAATGCGTTACAAGAAGAATTAGAGGCACAAAGCACGCTAAAATTCCTTTCCCGAAATAAGCGTTTTGCGTTATTTGGTGATCTTGCCTTTACGTACCTCGACTTCACCACAAGAAAAGGTACGATCAATCAAAATAGGGCCAACCAAATGTTTATTGACTTTCTACCGCGGATTCAATTTTTTCATAAACCAACCAAGTTAGACGTCCAAGTGGGTGTAAACCTGACCTATAACCAACACAGCCAGATTGACGCTCCACCAATTCGAGTAAATCCTTATGTTTCTCTGGAGAAAGGCCTAGCCGATCTTGAAATGACGGTGTATGGAGGAATTGATGGAGGCTTGCGTAAAAATTCACTCCGCAGGATGCACGAAATCATGCCTTTCTATGGTTTAGATCTACCCGTAGAAAATTCATTTGAACAAATCAACGGTTACATCGGATTAAAAGGAAAAATTTCTTCTAATTCTCTCTTTCACATCGATTTTGGAGGGAATTCAATCGCAAATCAAATGATGTTCACTTCGCATCCAACTGATAGCGCTCACCTCAAAGACTACAATGGCTTAAATGCCCTAAACGTTGTATACAACGATATCTCAACCATCTATTTCAGGGCTGGAGCCGAATATCTAGTAGGAGAAAAATTGAAAGTCTCGGGCGACATAAAAATTGTAAATTTTGGATCTGATAATGAGGTATGGCATATGCCAAGCATGCAGTACAATGCTTCTTTAGCCTTCCGGCCTATAACCTCTTTGTTAATCGAAGCAGGCGCAAAAGGGATGGGTAGAAGATTGAACCAAGTAAGAATCGAAGACAAACTACAAGAAACAGAAGTAGCTGGCTTTACAGATGTTTATGCAAGAATCGATTACCGTTTTAGTGGCAAAGGAAGAATATGGGTACAAGGTTCTAATTTACTAGGTAAGAAATACGAAAACTGGTATGGATACCCTGTTTGGGGCCTAACGTTAATGGGCGGTATTTCAATTGGATTGTTCTAGCTTAGACCATATATTTGTATAATGCTGAACCCCGCATTTCATACGGCCATTGAAAGCGTATTACTCAAGGAATCATTTGTGTGTATACCAGGCTTGGGTTCTTTTTTACTGAAGGATGCTGAAGCGTCGATAAATCCATATTCTGGTGAAATTAAACCATCACACTCGGTTATTGCTTTTAATGCTCAAATTGCTGATAATGATGGTCAACTTGTTCACAGAATTTCTAAGGAACTCTCCCTATCTTACAAAGAGGCACTCGCTTTCCTTGAGAATGAAGTTCAAGTATTAAGAAATCAAATTGAATCAAAGAAGTATGCATCTTTTTTCCCTTTTGGGAATTTCTTTTTGAACAAATCAGGAAAGATATTTTTTGTTCCTCGACAACAATACAACTTGCACCTTCCCAACTATGGTCTAAAAAACTTGAAGTGGGAATCAAATCAAACAAAATCTCAGAATGAATGGGTAAAACCTCAGGTTGTTTCTGAGACTACCTCAACCGAGGACGCCACTGTGGTCTCATTGTCTGATGAGCATATAGAAAAGAATGAATCGACGCACCGACTTAATCCAATCTGGAATATCGCTGCTTCATTTGCTATTATTTCTGTTTCATTATTAACCATCGGGATAGCGGCTCTTTCTTGGTTGGGTATATACAACGAATCGCAACAACTTGCTGGCATGTCAAATGTGCCATCTGTAAATAAGTCCTCTGAAACGGCACCCAAACAACAGTATGTTTGGGTAAATGGGAAACTGCTTAATCTCAATGAGAAAGCTGAAACCACACAAAACACTCAGAAGAAAACAGAAGTTTCAACAACTGAAACTTTTGATGAAAACCAAACTCACACTACGAAGTCAGTCGATCTCACATTTGATGCCAAGCCTACAATAATGGATGTAAAATCCTACTTGGAGGATTTACTCCACAACCAAAAAGGTCAGTACTTCTTGGTAGGTGGATCCTATCTAACGCAAAAGGCGGCAGAATTAGAGTGCACACAATGGAATAACAAGGGACTCAATGCCACCATCTTAAAACCAGCTTCTAGCAGTTTTAAAAAGATCGTATTGGGTCGCTTCTCTACAAAACAAGATGTTCAAGAATTCATCGTTAATATAAAAGGAATACCAGAGGGCTCCTTGAGCATTACTCGTTGGAACATCGGAAAATAATGCGGCATTACGTCATTGAATCAAAATTAAGTACCAGTAAGCAGCAAAAGTGGGTTGCCGCCGGAATAAGTAGTGTTGTCGCCGCGCTTGTTGTTCTACTTATGTATTGGTTACATATACGCGTACCAAACCCACCATTTGCAAAGAAAGATGGTGAACTACTACTTGATTTTGGTTTAGAAGAAGTTTCATACGGTAGACCTACCGACGGCGGACCATCTGCTTTTCCTCCAGCAAAAGGAGGCGACAATGCACCAAACCCATCAGTAAGCTCAACATCTGCAGCTACCCCTTCCGGTGGACTTGGAAATATTGTAAATACATCCGACCAATCTGCTCCACTAGACCTCCCTCCCATTGACCCACCTGCCAGTAAAACACCTGCCGTAAATGCTAGGTTAAAAGGCGTTACTTCTCAAATAGGAAAGCGTACAGGCACTAGCAATGGTGATCCGAACGGTATCGAGGGCGGACAAGGGAATACCGGTTTTGGAGGTACCACAAACAATGGTGGTATTTTCGGGAATGGTGGGAATAGAGTCACCCGAAATACTGGCAATGGATTTTACAGTGCAGAAGGCTTCGCAAACCACACCATTAATTCTTCAGTTAAAAAAGTAAACGCAGACGGCGTGGGCGTAATTTACGCTCAAGTTATTGTAGATTGTGCAGGGAACGCAAGTGTTAAACGCGTGCTTCCCAAGGGTAATTACACTGGAACAGCGGTAAATGCAAAAAAGGTGATGAACTATTTCCTTTCCAGGTCGCGCTTCATCAAAGTCGGTGATAAATGCCCAGAGATTGGAACTATCTCACTCGATATCAAAAAAGGTCTTAACAACTAAGCGTTGAAGTACCAAGAGTGCCTTGATTTCCTTTTCGGTCAACTCCCTATGTACCAAAACATGGGTAAAAAAGCATTCAAAAAGGATTTAACGAATACGTTAAAACTCCTCGATGCACTGGGTAATCCACATGAAGGAATACAATGGATCCATGTAGCAGGCACCAATGGAAAAGGATCCGTATCTTCAATGTTAGCCTCTATCCTGTCAGCTCATGGGCTAAAAACAGGGTTGTATACATCTCCCCATTTGTTAGATTATACAGAACGCATTCGTATTGATGGAAAACCTATAAGCCGAGAGGAAGTCATAGAGTTCGTTGAAACGATAAAACCTCATTGTTCTATCATTCAACCCTCCTTCTTTGAAATTACCGTGGCCATGGCATTTTATCATTTTGCAAAATATAAAATTGATATCGGTGTAATTGAAGTTGGATTAGGCGGAAGATTAGATAGTACGAACGTGATTAATCCATTACTCTCCATTATAACATCTATTGGTTGGGACCATATGGACATGCTTGGGGAAACCTTAGAACAAATTGCATTTGAAAAAGCGGGTATCATTAAACCTGATGTAACCCTGGTGATTTCAGATGATATCCCTCAAAATGCGAAAGGAGTTATCTCAAAAAAAGCCATTGAATGTAATTCCTCTGTTCGATTAAGTATTGTATCGCCTACCTCATGGCAAGTAGCGCTTAAACTCAAAGGTAAATGGCAAACTCAAAATTTAAATACCGTATATACCGCATATCAATTCCTTAAAACAAAGATTGAGTTAATAGATGCCATTTCATTAAAAGGACTAAGTGAAATCAATTCATTGAGTGGCATACGTGGAAGATGGGAAATCATTCGTCAATCACCGTTAACGATTCTCGAAACTGGACATAATGAAGAGGCCATCCTGATGATCGTTGAAGAACTTAAAAATCAATTCCCTTCACATGAAATTCAATTTATTTGGGGAATGGTTGGTGAAAAAGATCGACAAAACATACTGAAGTACTTACCACAAAATGGCACTTACCATTTAGTTAAGCCATCCGTTGTTAAAGGCCTACCGGTTGAAAATTTAAGTATTGATTTTAGGAATTATGGCTTAACACACTATTGTTATGATTCCATTGATATAGCTGTTGAAACAGCGACTCAAATAGCGAACAAAAACGACTCTATCCTGTTCATCGGGGGAAGTACATTTGTTGTAGCTGATGCACTCCGGTATTTTGAAAATATATCATAAAAAAATGGCCACCTATTCGGTGGCCATTTTACATTAAGATAAATCTTGATTATCGTAACAATGTGATGGTTCCATCATAGGTATACTCTTTATCTTCAAAAGAGGTAATTACCAATCGATATACATACACACCTTGCATACATGGATTGTTTGCAGGGTCATTTCCATCCCATCCTTCATCTGGATCATTGGTTTCGAATAATTTATCACCCCAACGATTATAAACCTTCAAATCAAATGTCTTGAAGTTTGTAGCTACCGCGTTGAAGCGTTCGTTACGATTTGGACCTTCACTATTTGGTGTAAACACATCAGGAATAAATACGATGATATCTGGACCAATATGTACAAGTCTTGAGAAAGTATCCACACATCCATGGCTGGTGGTTGCTGTCATAAAGATTCTGTAGATACCAGTGTCTTTAGAATAAGCAAACTTCGGATTCTCACTCATAGCTGTGTCACCAGTTAAAGTTCCGAAATCCCAAACATAAGAGATACTCGGGTTAAATGGAATCTCTTCAACTTTGGTTTTGTTGATCATCTGGAATTTAGGTAAGGCTACCGTAGTGCTGTATGAAGGATCCGTTTCAAAATAAGCATCTGGCAACGGATAAGCTTCAACATGCTGAGGACCATTCTCTGTGGTAGCACATTGACCACCATCAGGAGTATTATTGGTTACCGTAACTTTCACATCGTAGCGACCTTGAGTAGGATACATGATACCAGCTGGGAATTGATCGTTACTCGTATCTCCGTTTCCGAAATCCCAATCGTATGATAACTGCCCTTGTGGTATTCCTCCAGTCTCCGTCACACTCCAATCAGTAGATAATGGAATACAACCGGTGAATTTCGCCAAAGGCTCAAGGACAGGGTAAGGGTGAATAATGATCAATATAGAGTCACTGGCTTGAGGACATACATCATTAGCAATTGGCTCAGTAGTCACTTTCAAGGAAGCCATTTTATTTGCCTTATCTCCAGGACCATGCGTATAAACAATGTTTTCCGCCGTACTATTATCTATGCTACCATCAGAGTTGTTCAATAAGGTCCAATTCACTTTTCCATTACTAAACTTACTCTCACTTTGTACAGGGAATGGTGTATTCTCACACTGTGGATATGGATTGATAGTGGTAATCTCTACTTCTGGCTGAGAACGTACAAATACAATATACGTTTCTGTATCTGCACAACCGTTATTATCGGTGTAGGCTAGAGTCAACTCGTATGGGCCTTCAATTTCAGAAGTACTAGTAGAGATTGGATCAAACATACTACCAGTAAGATTTGGACCAAACCATGCCGGAGTACCGCTTTGAGGTTTGGTATTGGTCATATCGATACGTGTATTCAAATCCAATTTCGGACCAGAACTACATAAGGTAACCGGAGGAAGCAATAAAGCATCCGGCGTGTCATTCACGTAAACATAGAAACTATCCATTTTCAAACAACCGGTTCCGTCATTACTGTAAAGTATCTTGTATGTACCAGCACCTGTTGATGGTGGGAATAAATGACCCTGTGGTAATGACATTCCTACACGTGGGTCGTTTGTAACATAATCTACTTCCGTTACCTTGAATTCTCCTCCGTCTGCATCTGCACCACCTAAACCGTTGACCGTTACGTAATCATTTAGATCAATGGTATCCCAGTTTACACAAACAGGATTTGGTGTGAGCACTGTTACTGTTGGCTCTGCAATAATTTGAATGGCCGTAGTATCGCAACTTTGACAACCCGTGATGATATCGGTGATACATAATTTAAACTTGTAATCACCTTGGTAGTAGTCTTCCGTTGGGCTACCAAACTTAAAACGCCAGTCAGGTGTTCCCCATGGGTTTAAATTCACTAACAAACTTGCAGAATCAGTTCCGCTCGCCCATTCTTGAACTACCCATTCGAATTGCTTACCTGCTTTCGTCTTAGGGAATTCAACGGTTTCATCCATTTTTATTTCACCTAAATCCTGACAATATACTTTGTCTTTTAATTCAAGTATTGGGTTACCATCTATACGTTGAATTGTAGAGTCATAATTGATACAACCATTATCGTCTTTAAACCATCCATATATTTTCTCTTGGTAGTTTTTACCATTTTGTAATTGGCTGTTTGAAAGATTAGTGGTTTTAAAGATGTGGCGGGAAGGTGTTACGCTATCCACCATATTATTTGGCTTTTCAAATGATCCACCCCAAATACGTACACCATTTTCTTTACCCACGTTCAAGAAGCTATTCAACTCAATATCGCCATAATCAAAACACTCAGATGGTAATGGTTTCTTCAACCATTTCACCACAGGTAATGCATTCACTGTTATCTGCATGGTATCGGTATGCTCACAAGAATGTCCACCTTGCGTTACTTTAGTATACAAGGAATACAAGAAATTCTGCTCACTACCACCGTTTGGCCCTGTATTTCTGGGACTCACCGTATAATTTGTCTGACTACCTAATGTTTTACCACCGGTAATATCTACCCATTCATAAATTGCACTTTCAGCAGATGGTGAGTGCGCCGCAACCAACTCAACAGATTGCTCATTACAAATGGTCGTATCATTATTAGGTATTGCTATGGCAGTATCATTCACGTACAGGTGCACGGTATCTCTTTGCTCACAGAACCATGTTTGTTCTACTACAAGTACATCGTAGTCATCTTCAACATGTACCGTGATGGTTTGAGTCGTATCTCCCGTGCTCCAATAATATTGTACCGTATCTAGGTTTTGTGCATCAAAAATCTGCGTTTCATACGTACAAATTCTTTGATCAGGACCTAAATCTAAGGTAGGGAGAGGTTTCACAAAAATTGCGGCAGTATCATAGAAAATACAACCATCTCCGTCAGTAACTTGAATACGGATAACTGTATCCTTTTGGATACTAGGCATCTTAAGTTGATCCAAAGTATCTCCGTCAACGTGATACTGATTGGAGATTTTCATTTTTTGAGATACCGTATCATATCTGTAAGTATATCGATCCCACTTGTAGCTGTAATCTTTTTTACCATCAAGTACGGTTGGTTTCAATGTTATATCCGTACCAAAACAAGCAAAGGTATCAGCGGTAGCCATTATAACTCTCGGCGGTGCCGGGAATTCAACGGTATCACGATAAATTGTAGGACAGTTAAATGAGTTATTAATGGTATGAACGAAGATGTATTTACCACCATAGTAGTAATTCATTGTATCGGTCTTCTTACCAGAATAAAATAATTCTTTCTTACCTGTGCTATCTCTTACACTCCACTTGTAACTTGGTGTTCCTTTGAAACCTCCCGGAATCATGGAGGTCATAGCTAATCGACCACATTTTAAGGTATCGTACTTTCTTTCCGTCTGAGCTTTAGGATTTACTTTCACCTTGAAAGAACGGATTGATATCATCGGAGGTGTACAGTGCTGGTCCGTAGCACGCACCGTAAAGGTGTAGGATACATCGGATGCATCTCCAATTTTTGTTTCCCAACAGAACTCGTATTCTTTCTCTCTCTTCTTCGGGTCAACAACTTCGAAGGTTGCACCGGGTATACCACCATTCCATGTACCCAGAACAGTATCCGGTACGGTCTGATGAGGAGTAAACGTTTCGTCTTCAATTTTAATTTTCTTACAGATCTTTTCACCCTCACAGATATTCCAGTTAAATGGTCCATTAATAATAGGCGGTTTGTTATATCCACATTCGTCAATTACCCACATCTGCATATCTCGCCGGGTCCGACCGATTACCAACCATTTTCCTGTAGCACTATCTTTTCGATACTCGGTTTGTTCAATTACCAGAATCGGTACTTCCTTACAGTTCGTCGGAGTTACAATGATATCACCGTTGGTCTCATCAAAGAAGAAACCACGTGGTGGATTCAAATTTGTTCTTGGTCTACATTTGATATTCGTCTTAGTTGGTGGAATACAAAACGGAGTCATTGGATATTCATGAGTGAAAGGTGAAGAATAATTCACCGAGTTGTTTGGTATCCCTCTTAAACCACGAACCAATTTATACGAAATGGAATCAAAATCTACCGTATCTACCGCACCATTATTATAGTACCATGGAGTATTACAACACAAGAAACCCACTGGCTCATTTGAGAGCTGAGGCGAACTGTTACATTTATTTTCAGTTTTTGGGATGTTACAGATGTTGATCATACAGGTTGAATAGAAGTTATTATTCGCCGCACCTGTAGTAATGGCACCGTTTCTACAACACTGCGTAACGTAGAAAGTGATCTCACAACAACTGCTTTTGTTTACGAATTGGCTTAATGGTGATTTAGTAAAATCAATCGTTGCCTCGAATGTATGCTCCTCTACCCCTTTACCCGTACCATAGGTGTTCTTAGGATTACATGGATTAGATGAGGAAGAACAGCGCTGTGTCACGTCACGAATACCTGTACGTTTCAATCCAGATAACCTTACGCTTCCGCAACCATTACCGCCGTTGGTTCCAGCAAAAGCACCAAAAGTCACAGGTGACATTGACACCCCTCGACAATCACGATAAACCTTTGCCGTTATTTTGTACTTACCATTACCCAGACATCTGTAGCTCATGTCTGCCCCCATCATGTGGGTAGCCTTTGATGATTTATTAAAGGCAAAAACAGTCAGAAAAAGTAAAACAATTCGTAGTGTTCTTTTCATACGTTAATTTTTGGTTCTTATAATATGACACGAAAAAAAAGTTTCGTGTTGCCCCAAATTTAAGATTTTATCAACTCTTGTTCAAATAAAGTATGGCATATATCGCAAATCAAGGATTCCCAGTTCATGTTATTTCAATAATCAATCTAAATATCACAACTAATACGAGGCACTTTAAAAGATATAAATAGCTGTATAACAAATAGATATATCTCAAAAAAAACAACATGTAGTGCTCATGTCGTCTGACACATAGATAGTCTATATTGGATTTGTAACTTTGTATTGTAAAAAAATTGACAAACGCATGAAATATCACCAATTACCCAAAGGACTATTTGAGAAAAACAGACAAAAGCTTGCTGATTCCCTTCCAAAGGGAGGAATGGCTATCATTCATTCCAACTGGGAAACCCCAAGAAACGGTGATGCCTTCTTTGCTTTCAGACAACAAAGTGATTTGTTTTATCTCACAGGGATAGATCAAGAAGACACCATTTATGTCAGTTTTCCAGATTGTCCCAATCCCATGTTTAAAGAGTGTGTTTTCGTGAAAGAAACCAACGCACAAATTGCGGTTTGGGATGGAGCGAGACTGAATCCAGAACAGGTTTACGAAAGATCTGGTATTTCTTCTGTTTTTTGGTACCATGAATTCTGGCAAACCATACATTCCGTGATATTAATGGCTGAAAGTATCGGGGTTAATTTGAATGAAAATGACAGATTCACAACCAACGTTCCCTACTCTAATATTCACTTTACAAAACAACTGAAAGATCGATATCCTGTGCATAATATGTTCAGGTTGGCTCCCACTTTGGCACGTTTAAGGATGTCAAAAGAAGAAGAAGAAATTGAACTACTTAAAGAGGCAATTAGCATTACGAGAAAAGGTTTGTATCGAGCATTACAGTTCATCAAACCTGGTGTGATGGAATACGAAGTAGAGGCAGAAATTATTCATGAATTTATAAAAAATCGAAGTAAAGGATTCGCATTTGACCCTATCATGGCGAGTGGAGAAAGTGCTTGTGTACTCCATTATATTGAAAACAACAAACCCTTGAAAGATGGCGACCTTATGCTTCTTGATTTTGGAGCCGAATATGCCAACTACAACGGAGACTTAACGCGATGTATACCGGTTAACGGGAAATTCAGTAAGAGACAAAAAGAGGTCTACGATGCGGTGTTGGATGTTCAGCGTTACGCTAAAAGCATTTTAAAGCCTGGAGTCACACTACCGGATTATCACGGAAAGGTTTGTGCATACACCAATGAAAAACTAGTGGAACTTGGATTATTTACCCAGCAAGAAATTAAAGATAATCCGAAGTCATACTTGAAATACTTCATGCATGGAACTTCACACCATTTAGGATTAGACGTACATGATGTCATGCATCGCTTTGAGCCCATACCGGATGGTTCCGTTTTAACCATAGAACCGGGTATTTACATACCAGAAGAAGAAATAGGCGTAAGAATAGAGAACGACGTGGTACTACAAGGCGATAAAATCATTGATTTAATGGAGGACTTCCCCATTAAAACCGAAGAAATCGAAGACGCTATGAACCCTTAGGATCCCAGCCCGATTTCCCCACCAAAGGAATAAATCGGAATGGTTTTAACACTTCTTTATGGAATTTGGTCTCACTCATCCGAGTGTACCGGTGCATACGTTGATTTTCTTTAGTTTCCCCAACAGGAATTACTAACTTCCCTCCTATTTTTAGCTGTTTTAATAGTTCATTCGCCACAGCAGGAGCACCAGCAGTTACTAATATGGCATCAAAAGGTGCGTACTTAGGGACTCCTCTACTACCATCACCATTCAGAAGCTTCACGTTATTCTTGTATGGTTTTAATCGCTGCGCTGCTTGTTCTAACAGTGGCCTTACATATTCAATCGAATACAGTTTCAAACCCATTTCCAACAATACCGCTGCTTGGTAACCACTACCTGTTCCAATTTCAAGTACTTTTTCACCGGCCTTTACATCAATTAATTCTGATTGATAAGCCACGGTATAAGGTTGGGAAATAGTTTGACCAAAATCAATAGGAAATGCATCATCCCGGTATGCATAATGCTCAAAATCTTTAGGGAAAAACCAATGCCTCGGAACTTTAGCAATCGCAGAAAGCACAGTTTTACTATCAATTCCCTTGTCGGCTAGCTCGCGAACGAGCTTATGCCTCTTACCCTGATGTACTGCAGTGTCCAACATAAACGACTCTTACCAACCTGTGAGAAAACGCATTACCAAAACGAGAAAATGTCCCTCATTTTTGTTTCGCACAAAGTTAAAACAATTGACTCAATGAAAAAGGTCATTCTCTTAGGATCTGCAAAATCGACGGAAGCATACGTGACGGAATTGTCACGAATTAAAAATGTAGAAGTCATTGGCTTTTTAGATCCGGATTCCAAACAAAACAAATCTCTTTTTGATGACTTTTTTCAGTTCATGGATCTGCTCGAAAAAGCAAATACTTTCATAGTTTGTAGGGAAGTAAAAGCCTTGGATTTTGAAATCGTTCGTCAAATGATTCGATTCGGAAAACATGTTTTTGTTGATGGATTTAGGGAATGGTCAACCCACGAAATCGAGGAAATAGAAAAACTTCGATTTGAAAGTCAAGTCGTCTTTCAATTTGGTAATACTTTGTACGGCAAGCCGGTATTCACCACGGCGCTAAATCTGGTAAAAAAACCACGATTCATAAAAGTCGAAAAGCACTGTCAACCTCCGAAGCCAGGTACTTTTGAGAACTGGATTTTCACCCAGCTTTCAGAAGAATTTGACTTGGTACAGCGCTTGATGCAATCAAGTATCCGATTGGTTTCTGCAAGACCCATGTTCCTCTTTGGGGAAGACCCTGATTTGTTGAATATTCACATCGAATTCCATAACGATGCCATATGCCACTTCTCCGTAGGAAGAGCAATCGATAATAACATCCATAGAATAAGAGTATACCAACCTGAAACACTTTTGTCTATTGACCTCAAAGGCAATAACTTGGAAGAGTCACGAATGAAAGGTGAAACTGAACAGCTTTCACTCGATTTAGACATTCAAAATAGTAACATAGACAATAATCCAGAAATGGTAACCTTAGAAAGGCATGTGATGTTGTATGACCATCGAGTGAAAGACTTAACCAACTTTTTTGAAAATATTGACAAACGATTAACACCCTTATCTACGTTAGATCACCTCATGGGAGTTGCCGATATCTGTGAAGTGGTTTGTGAAAAAGTAAAAAGACGTTATCAAAGTCTTTAATCCCCTATCTAAATAACTTACTTTTGCATCATGCGCTTCCCGGGAGTGTTTATTGCTATTTCAACTCTGCTGTTTCTTCTATTTCCTTCCTGTAGAACAGATGAGGCGTTTGTGCCATCATATATCCGAATTGATAGCGCAATACTAGATGCATCTGGTATTAATGGGAACAACATTCATGACATTCAAGCAATTCAAGTGTATGTCAATAGCCAAACCGTCGGCACATTTCCTTTGCCTTGTACTTTTCCACTTGACGCCGAGGGCCCAACCAAAATTCAGATTGCACCATTTGTAAAAATTAATGGTAACTCCCAAACACTCAATAATTATCTCACATTAGATTTGGTTGATACAACCATTGGGTTAACCAGAGAATCAACCGCAACATTTTCGCCCATCTTTCGGTTTAGAAACCGCGCTAAAATTGCGTGGCAAGAAGATTTCGAAGATAGCAATACCACATTGGTCCCGATTCGTCTTTTAGAGGATGACTACAGCCGCATTGAAACGAGGCATTTCGATTTAAATAATCGGTTCTCAGGACCATCCAAGGTACTGGTTTCTGGGTTTTCAGCCGCAGATTCCTTGAAAAGCATGGATTTGGCTCATTTTGAACTATTCAAAGATCTACCTAATGATGGAAGCGGGATTTTCATGGAATTCGATGTAAAATCTGAGTTACCCGTGCTTGTGGCAGTTAAACGATATAACTCGATGGGACAAGAATTCGTGCCTTACATGACCATTAACCCAACGGGTAGCGAATGGAAACATTTCTATGTGAATTTGTTGTACGAAATCCAAGGGCAACCAAATGATACGAAATACGAGATTTTCTTCTCAACAGATAAAAAAGCCGACTTTGAGGGTTCGCTAGAATTTCTTCTAGATAATATCCGTTTATCTTATAATCAACCATGAGTAAATCATCGAAGAGGTTAATTTTCCATTTAATCGGAGATATTTTCTCAGCATCAGTAAGTTGGCTTGCTTTATTCTTGTTTCGAAAGACGTTCATAGAAGCCTCTAAGCATGGCTACACAGTGCCTGTCAATCAAGATCCAAAGCTATTTTTAGGATTGGTTTTAATCCCTATTTTCTGGATTTTCATTTACGCTCTTTCAGGTTATTACCAATTCATTTTAAGAAGATCGAGATTAAAAGAAATTGAAAATACCTTTTCTACTAGCCTTATAGGATCTCTCATCTTGTTTTTCTTATTTATTTTGGATGACAGTGTTTCTACTTATCAAGATTATTACATTTCACTGGCTGTACTATTTACGTTTCATTTCTTTACCACTCTTTTACTTCGATTGATAAACGCGACCTATACCATTAATAAATTTCGCAAAAGGAAATGGGGCTATCCAACTCTAGTTATTGGATCAGGATCAACTGCCGTATCTCTCGTAGAGGAATTAGAAAATGCTAAGGTTTTTGAGGGTTTTGATTTGAAAGGATTTGTTGAGATTACAGTAAAACGTCAGGATATTGATCTCCCCATGTCTGTTTTAGGTCATTGGAGCCAGCTTAATTCAATAATCAAAGAGAATGGGATCCAAGATATTATAATTGCTAACGAGGAAGATGAATCGGGCTCTATCGCCAAAATTATTGATATAATACAGAACGAAGACATCCATTTAAAGATGCTTCCATCAGAGTATAATATGGTTCTTGGAATGGTGAAGATGAATAACATCCTAGGGGCTCAATTAGCCGAAGTTGACTTCGAAGTAATGCCTTACTGGCAAAAGTTCATAAAAAGAGGGGCTGATATTATTTTATCAATTATTGCCATTGTTTTTTGTTTGCCATTGTTTTTAGTCATCAGTTTACTAATTAAAACCGACTCTAAAGGACCCATTTTTTACAGGCAAGAACGGATCGGCCATAAAGGGATTTCATTTAAAATCATCAAATTTCGCAGTATGTTTATTGATGCAGAACAAAACGGCCCAAGACTGAGTAGCGAGAATGATGATCGCCGAACCAGAATAGGCATATTCTTAAGAAAGACTAGGCTCGATGAACTACCTCAGTTTTTCAACGTCCTCATCGGCCAAATGAGCCTTGTTGGACCCCGTCCTGAGCGTTCATTTTTCATAGAACAAATTCAAGCTAAAGCACCTATATACAAGCGATTGCAACGTGTTAAACCCGGTATTACCAGCTGGGGACAAATAAAATATGGTTACGCAGAAAATGTAGATGAAATGATTTCCAGAATGAAATACGATATCTTCTATATTGAGAATATGACGCTCGCATTAGATGTCAAAATTCTTTTCAATACTGTCCTAACGGTTGTACAAGGTAGAGGAAAGTAAATTTAGAGGGTTATTTTTGTAGTAACAACAAGAATTACTCACGCTCTCATGCCATACAGAAAAAATCGGATTCCGGACAAAACTCCTTTAAAGTTAATCTGGGATATTGTACTTCTAGAAAAACGTAACATACGCTATCTATACGTATACGCAGTGCTATCTGGGGCAATCAGCCTAGCCATTCCTCTTGGTATCCAAACTATAGTTGGATACGTCATGGCAGGACAATTAAACGGCAGTTGGCTTTTTTTATCTCTGCTTATCACAGGTACTGTGCTACTTGCTGGACTTACCAGATTAGCCCAAATTAGCATCATTGACTCCATACAGAGGAAACTATTTCTCTATTTTGGTAAAATATTCAAGGACAGAATAAGAGTTTTGAAAGAAAAGGGCAAAAAAATGACCGAGCAACTTGAAATGCAAACAAGTTATTTCTACGACGTGGTCACGTTGCAAAAGTCACTATCAAAGTTACTCACAGATTTCACGGGGAAGTTGCTACAAGCCTTATTTGGTGTTTTGTTGCTTGCGATTTATCACCCATTATTTATCGCCTTTGGTATAGCGTTATTATTCGTAGTGTATACGGTCTTGAGATTAACATGGAAACGGGGTTTTGAAACTGCTAGATGGGAATCAAACTATAAATTCCGCGCTGCAGAAAACCTCAAAAAAATATTCGCTTCTGACAAATCAGATATTGAATCAGATTCATTCGATGAGAATATAAATCAATATGCAGAGGGGCGAAATAATCACTTCAAAATTCTCTACCAACAAGCTTGGTTAGGAGTGGTAACAAAAGTTGTATTTACTGCATTCCTACTGCTTATAGGTAGTTACTTGTTAGTAGAGCAGCGAATAAGCCTCGGTCAGTTCCTTGCATCTGAAATCCTTATCATTATTTTGCTCGACTCCATTGAAAAACTCATTCTTACCGTGGAGAATTTATACGATTGCGGAATTTCACTTGAAAAACTTAATGTAATTCAATTAGACGATGATCAATAATCAATATTACAATGATAGCCCGTGGGTTGGTCAACGTTTTCGTCGTTTGATCATCATTGTTAGTGTCGTAGGACTGGTTTTTTTATTCCTACCATGGACCCAAAATATTCAAAGCAGTGGAGTGGTTACAACATTACGACCTAATGAAAGACCACAATCCATTCAAACCATGATCTCAGGGAAGATTCAAAAGTGGTATGTAAAGGACGGTGATATTGTAGAAGAAGGTGATACCATTGTGGTCTTGACCGAGATTAAAAGCGAATACCTTGATCCAGGCTTGTTAGGGCAAACTTCCAATCAGATAAAGGCAAAAGAGAATTCAATCCTCAGTTATTCTTCCAAGGTTGATGCCATAAACAAGCAAATTACTCAATTGGAAGCTAACCGAGATTTCGCTATTCGAAAGGCTCAAGTTAAGGTTCAACAAGAAAACCTTAAATACAATTCTGAATTGGCTGAAATGAAAGCCGCAGAAATCAACCTAAAAATTGCCAAGCAACAACTTGTTCGAGATAGTTTATTGAGAATTAAAGAAATCAAAAGTCCGCTTGATGTCGAAAATAGACGAGTAAAATATCAAGGGGCACTAGCAAAAAACATGATCCAAGAAGCGAAATTGGATATGGCTAAAAACGCGATTGAAAATTCAAAAATTGAATTAGCGAATATAAACGCGGAATACGGGGAAAAACTAGCAAAGGCAGAAAGTGAGAGATACAGCGCTATTTCAGCCCAGATGGACACAGAAACCGAAGTTTCCAAGCTTCGAAATAAGTATTCCAATTTCTCGATACGGAATGATTTTTATGTAATCCGAGCGCCTCAATCAGGGTTAGTTTCACAAACCTTATCAAATGGTGTAGGAATCGCCGTGAAAGAGGGCCAAGCACTGTGTACGATTGTTCCTTCAAAAATCAATCTTGCCGTAGAACTATTCGTAAATCCGGTGGATATGCCATTAATTGAAAAAGGAGCCCCTGTACAATTTGTGTTTGATGGTTGGCCAACCATGGTGTTTTCTGGATGGCCTCAAATGTCCTATGGAACTTTTCCTGGCGAGATATATGCTATTGATAATGCATTGCAAGCCAATGGAAAATATCGTGTTTTGGTACGTATGTCAATGGATAAAAAACTATGGCCAGAACAATTAAAAATTGGCGTTGGAGCCCGTGCTTACATGCTTCTTAAAACGGTGCCGGTATGGTATGAGTTATGGAGGCAGTTAAGTGGATTCCCTCCAGATTACTATCACAATGGTCGAACACCACCAGTAGATAATAAATGAGGACCCCATCGCTAACATATCATTCATTAACAGTTTGGGTTTGTTTTACCTTTTTTACGATGCTCCCGTTAAAAGAGGCAAAAGCAAATACAGATACTACCCGAGGCTTGTCAATTAAGGAAGTAATTGACATGGTTCACAATAACCACCCATTGGTGATATCCTCAAGAATGGAAAGCACTCGTGGTAAAGCCACACTGCGAAAGGCACGCGGTGCTTTCGACCCTAGATTCCAGATTGAAACGGGTGATAAAAGCCAAGAATATGTAAATCCATTCGGTAATCCTGGTAAATTCACATATGAAAAGGAAGGGGCTCAATTATCATTACCAACCCGTAGTCCTATTAAAATTGAGACGGGATACGAAAGCGGTAGAGGCAACCTAGTTAATGGCGAGAGTTATACGCTTAAAGGGGGCTTAAGATACGCTGGTATAAGCATTCCTGTATTAAAAGGACTAATTACAGATGAACGAAGAACCATGTTGGCTCAATCAAAGCTATTTAAAAATCAGAGTATCGAAATTCAAAAGATACAACTGCTCAATTTATCTGAAATGGTTTGGAAAGACTATGTACTATGGTTTATTGCATTTCAACAACGCAATGCCTACGCGACGGGTGCACAGCTATCATTAGAAAGGCAAGAGGCCTTAAGGGAGTTATTTAAAGCTGGTGGCTGTAATGGGATGGATACGCTTGAAAATTACATCCAGTTAGAATTATTCCGCACTAGGGAAAAAGAATGGAGAGTAAATACAACCAAACAAAGACTTCAGCTTAGCAGACATCTTTGGAACTATAATAATAATACCAATGAATGGTCGGCTTTAGGTATCAGTGAAGACACTGAACCTTCAGAAGATTTTTTCAATTATCTAGATTCCTTATTTCTATCGAACAAGCCGAATGCCATTGATGTATCCATTATTCCTGATATCAATAGTTTGAATTTCTCAGTAGAGCAGCAACGATTGAATTATAAACTGAAGAAGTGGAATCTGCTACCCACCTTTGATTTAAAGTACCAACAGCTTTTTGGAAATACATTTCAAGATTATGCTTTAGGATCCGATCGACGTTTTGGATTGAACTTTTCAACGCCACTGTTTCTTCGAAAAGAGAGAGGTGAAATGAAAATCGCCGAAATCAAGTGGCAGCAAGAATCACTAAAATATCAATTCAAACAGAACGAAACGAAGCTAAAACTAGCCGCGTTATATCAACAAGGAGAGATTTACAAAGATGTTTACGAGCATCTTAAAAATGTTGAAAATGGATATCTCAAATTATTCAAATTGGAAAGAAATAAGTTTGATTCCGGAGATGGAACCGTCTTCCTTTTGAACACAAGAGAGAATCGTTATTTGAATGCTCGAGTAAAGACCATTGAGCAAAAATCAAAATACCTAAATACCCTCATTGATTACCTTAGAGCAACGGGTAGTTTATCCAAAATCATCTTTGGTGCTGACGGTCTATAAATAGTCCATTTTTTGTGGAAAAGTACCCCATTTAATTAGGGAACCTTGCGCCTTGTTGTGTTAATTTCACGCAGTTAACGATTTTTTAAAACGTCTATGAGTGAAAGTTCAAACAACAATTACGGAGCGAATAATATTCAAGTTCTAGAAGGTTTAGAGGCAGTAAGAAAGCGCCCCGCAATGTATATCGGAGATGTGGGTCCAAAAGGGCTACATCACCTAGTATATGAAGTAGTTGATAATAGTATTGATGAAGCGCTTGCTGGTCATTGTACACATATCAAGGTTAGTATTTTGGAGGGTAACTCCATTCGAGTAATTGACAATGGCCGTGGAATCCCTACGGACATGCACGAAAAAGAGAAAAGAAGTGCATTAGAAGTAGTTATGACCGTACTCCACGCAGGTGGTAAGTTTGATAAAGATAGCTATAAAGTATCAGGCGGATTGCACGGTGTTGGTGTAAGTTGTGTAAATGCGCTAAGTAAGCACCTAGACGTACGAGTTTTCAGAAAAGGAATTATTTTTCAACAGGAATACGAAAAAGGAAACCCGTTATATTCAGTAAAGGAAGTAGGTACCACAGATATTCAAGGTACTGAAGTCACATTCACACCGGACGATACGATTTTTACTGAAACCCAAACTTATAATTTTGAAACCCTTCAAAACCGCTTGCGCGAGCTGGCCTACCTCAACAAGGGTATTCATCTTACCTTAACCGATGAGCGTGAAAAAGATGAAGAAGGTAACTTTAGAGAAGAGATTTTCTTCTCAGAAGGAGGACTTAAAGAGTTTATTACGTTTATTGACGGAACACGTGAGAAACTTATTCCTGAACCTATTTATTGCGAAAACGATAAATACGGGATCCCAGTGGAAATTGCTTTCCAATACAATACAGGTTATGCAGAGAATCTGCATTCGTATGTAAATAATATTAACACCATTGAGGGTGGAACACACGTTGCTGGTTTTAGAAGAGCCTTAACACGCACACTGAAGTCCTACGCAATCAATCAAAAATTACTAGATAAGGTAAAAGTAGAAATTGCAGGTGATGACTTTCGTGAGGGTCTCACTGGTGTGATTTCTGTGAAAGTAGCAGAACCACAATTTGAAGGACAAACAAAAACCAAATTAGGAAACTCAGAGGTTAGTGGTGCCGTAGATAGTGCTGTGGGTGAAATGCTTGAAAATTTCCTAGAAGAGAATCCTAAACTCGCTAAAGTTATTGTTGACAAGGTTGTATTAGCAGCTCATGCTCGTGCCGCTGCGCGTAAAGCACGTGACATCGTGCAACGCAAGGGAGCCATGTCAGGAATGGGTCTGCCCGGTAAATTATCCGATTGTTCAAAAACCGATCCGTCTATTAGTGAAATATTCCTCGTTGAGGGTGACTCTGCCGGAGGTACTGCAAAACAAGGTAGAGACAGAGAGTTCCAGGCCATCTTGCCTTTAAGAGGTAAAATACTCAACGTTGAAAAAGCTTTAGAACACAAAATTTACGACAACGAAGAGGTAAGAAATATGTTCACAGCTTTAGGCGTACATATTGGAAATAATGAAGATGGTGAAAAAGAGTTAAACCTTGATAAACTACGTTACCACAAAATCGTGATCATGACGGATGCCGATGTGGATGGTTCACACATTCGAACATTAATACTCACTTTATTCTTCCGTCACATGAAGAAACTTGTGGAAAGTGGATATCTGTATATTGCTACCCCCCCACTTTATTTAGTGAAAAAAGGAACCCAAGTGAGATACTGTTGGAATGATGACGACCGTGATGCAGCCATCAAAGAAATTGGGAAAGGAAAAGAGGACTCTGTGAATGTACAGAGATACAAGGGTCTTGGAGAAATGAATGCCGAACAACTTTGGGAAACCACAATGGATCCAAGTCGCAGAACTCTCAAACAAGTAACCTTGGATAGTGCGGCAGAGGCCGATCGAATCTTCTCCATGTTAATGGGAGATGAGGTGCCTCCAAGAAGGGAATTCATTGAGCAAAACGCCAAGTACGCAAAGATTGACGCATAAACAAGAACAAAATACATTATAAAAAAGGGGCTAGTTAGCCCCTTTTTTATTTAAAGTTAATAGCTTTAATGATGTCTACTTTTTTGATATACCTCGCTGGTAACCATAAGCTCAGAAAAATGAGCAGCATGGCACTTATATCAACTAATATTACTTCAGTCATACTGATTTCAAACTTTACATACGGTATAAAGTAAACCTCTTGATTCAAATGAATCCATTCGAATGTGTTTTGTCCCCATATTAAACCAAAGGCCAAAAGATTACCTATAAATAAACCTAGTGTAGATATTCCCATAGCCTGGCTAAGAAATACTTTTCCAATTTCTCCAAATTTCGCACCCATAGCACTAAGTAGACCTATGAGTGGTGTCCTTTCAATAATAAGAATCAATAAGGTCGTACTCATTCCAAAAATGGCAACCAAAGCCATTAAAACCAAAATAATGAGCACATTGGTATTTAAAATAGATAACCAATCAAAAATCAATCGGTTATGTTCTTGTAGTGTGTTCAATCGTACATAACCCGTGGGTAATTCCTTTAATAATTGGCTTCTCATCCTTTCTAAATCCTCTCCTGAATCAACCCATATTTCCATTTGAGAATATTTCGCATCCGATGGCTGTAAAGGCAGCAACATCATCTGATCTAGAAGAATCATTTGGCCATCTATTTGATCAACGCCAGTTTCATATATCGCATTGATAGTTAAGCGTCGAGCTCTTGGCCTGCTATTGCCGAAATCATCCAATACGAAAAACACAATGGTAATTCTATCCCCGGTATCTAGTTTTAGTCTATTTGCCGTTGTTGTAGAAATAACACACCAATTGCTTCCTGCCCTCAATTTCCCATTTTTGATGTATTTACCCATGTAAGCCGTAAACTTTTCCTTGGGAATCCCTTTTGCTATTAAACCCTCTAGATCTTCATTGGACTTTACAATACAGGCTTTTGATGAACTTGCTACGGCCATTTTTACCCCATTTATTTTGGAAATATCCTCTAATTTCGAAAAAAGGCTATCGGGTATGGGTTTAGGTTCGCCATTCTCTGTATTTAATCCAGAGTCAATAATGAAATCACCATGTAAATCTGTAACTTTTCTCTCAATCTCACCTTTGAAACCTTGCAGAGTCGCAATGGATAATAGGGTGACTGAAATACTCAAGGTCACGGATACTACAGATAATGAAAAGAACCTTCGTGACTTACCTTTGCCGGTGCCACTAAGAAACTTCCTCGCTATGAATAATGACCAATTCAATCTAAAACCCAAAAATACGTCCAAGCCTGTTGAATCCATGAGGTTCCTCGCCTTTTTTATTCTTTTGGTTTTTTCATCATTACTAAAAGCACAAGTGATTGTAGGTGCTGCACAGATGCAATTATTGTTGAAATCGTTTAAGGGAAAAAATATTGCTGTTGCTGGAAATCATACTTCTATGATTAACCAAACACACATAGTTGACAGCCTACTTTCCCATGATATAAAGGTTAAAAAAATCTTTGCACCGGAACATGGCTTTAGAGGCGAAGCAGCAAATGGAGAGCATGTGAAAAATGGCAAAGACCTCAAAACTGGGTTACCTATCATCAGTCTATATGGCAAACACAAAAAACCTACGAAACAAGATTTAAACGGAATTGACCTTGTAGTTTTTGATATCCAAGATGTGGGAGTTCGATTTTATACTTATTTAACCACCATGCATTACATCATGGAAGCGTGTGCAGAAAACCATGTGGCCTTGCTCGTATTGGATAGACCCAATCCACATATTTCATACATAGATGGACCGATATTAAATCCAAAACAAGCTCAAAGTATGGTAGGGTTACACCCTATTCCCTTGGTTCATGGTATGACATTAGGAGAATTAGCAATGATGATAAAAGGCGAGAGTTGGATTCAAAATTCAGAATTATTGATGCTCAACATTATTCCATTAAAGAACTACAACAGGACATCAAAATACGAATTGCCCATTGCACCATCCCCAAATTTACCAACTCCAGAAAGCATATTATTGTATCCATCTTTAGGGCTCATGGAAGGCACTGTTTTGAGTATGGGAAGAGGAACTGACTCCCCTTTTACTATTTACGGTGCACCTTGGTTTAGAAATGGAGACATTCAGTTTAGTCCAAAAAGTATAAAGGGTAAGGCCATGCATCCTCCATTTGAAGGAAAACTCTGCAGAGGTATTTCGCTCAATGAATTTGCAAAAACTAAATTTTGGAATGATCCGAGGTTATACCTAGAATGGATTATCAACGCTTACAATGAATCACCAGATAAAGATCGTTTCTTCAATAGTTTTTTTATAAAACTTTCTGGAGGACAGCAATTATTAAAATGGATCAAACAGGGAAAAACAGTAGTTGAAATTCGCAATCTGTGGAAACCAGAAATAGAAATGTTTATTCAAAAAAGAAAACCTTATCTGATTTATCCTGATTCTTGATGTTGAGGCATACTTTTGCATTATGAAATATTTAGGCATCATCGCATTAGCTACAATGGGTTTAAGTTCTTGCATGAACGAGCATAACCAAATAGGAGAATTAGTTGATACACAAGCAGCGATATCCATAAAAGAAGCCGTGAAGTCTTTCGAAACCACAGGAGAAAAGGATTTTACTGTTTTTGGTAAGGTAAAAGAAGTTTGCCAAGCAGAAGGTTGCTGGTTTAGCTATGATTTACTCGATGACCCAATCGTTGTTGATTTTAATGATGAATTCACGGTACCCAAGAGCTTAAAACGACGCGACCTCTATGCAACAGGAAGCTTTTATCAGGATACGCTTTACAACGAAGACGCCACTGATTCCACTAATGCAACTTACGAGTTAAAAACCAAGTTTTTAGCAAAGGGTGTTAGGTTTAAATAATCACAAACTTATCAAAATAAAAAAAGCCCCGGTCTCAAACTCGGGGCTTTTTGTTATTCGTTAAAGGATGAATTACATACCTAAACGATAGAAGGAAATCATGTAACCAGTACGTGAATCACCACGGAAGGTTACCTGAGCTGGAGTATTTTCATGTCCACACTCTCGATCCATTTGTGTCTTCATGTTTTCAGCCATAAAGAAACATCCCTTGTATTCAGGCATACCTTTGAAGAACAAGTTTACTTGCG